>Ga0196972_1000001_pt1 | contig 619337 bp, 671 predicted proteins | sample S1v_2013CmetaG_FD_148618 | JGI IMG/M metagenome (GOLD analysis project Ga0196972, IMG submission 148618) | Soil microbial communities from Anza Borrego desert, Southern California, United States - S1+v_20-13C | ecosystem: Environmental > Terrestrial > Soil > Desert | place: USA: California...
CGGATGGCGTCTCGGGGCTTAGCTCCATTCCCAATTCGCCGGTGCTGTGGGCAGGCGTTCCGTTCACCTGGACCCGACGGTTTCACTCCCCGCCGGCAACTCCCACCGACCGTGTCTCGCACCTCTCAAAGTTTCGGACGTCTTCGAAAGCTCCCGTGTGCGAGACGAGGAGCATTGTACGGCAGGTCAAGCGCGGTCGGACAGAATCGCACAAGGTTTTGTGGGTTGGGACCGCGCGCCTTCAGGCGCGCCATGGCGCTTGTGCTTGATAAACTTGTGCAAAGCGGGCCCGAAGGCGCGCGGTCCAGCTTGGATGGGTTCGTGCGAATTGGGGGATAGACGCTCTTTCTATCCCCGATTCCGTGCGCTGTGAGAGCTGCAGCCGGCGCGTGCGCGCTGGCGGATTCGCACTATTTTAGCGGCGACAGACGGAGCTGGGCGATGACCGATCATTCCCGCGCCTATTCGGAAGGCGCGTTCAAGACGAAACTCGGCGCGATCGCCGGGCTGGAGAGCCTCATTCAGGCGGCCAAGCAGGTGCATGCGCTGTTGCGCGATCCGGCGACGCCGATGTGGATCAAGGGACTCTGCATCGCCGTGCTCGGCTATCTGATCCTGCCGACCGATGCGGTGGCGGATTTCGTCCCGGTGCTCGGCCACGGCGACGATCTAGCCGCACTGACGGCGGCGCTGACGACGATTGCAACTCATTTGCCCAAAAAGAGCAGCGCTGAGGGCTAAATCGTACGCAAGCGGACGCACTCACCGCTCGCCATCTTGGTGTGCCAGAATTAGAAGCTCACCCCGTTTTCGAGCTTCGGGTCGCCGCCCGCCATGGAAAACCGTCCCGCAAATCACGCCGTCCGATGGCTCTGTGTTCTCGTCGTCGGGCGTTGGATCGTCGGCCTTGCGTTCTTGCTGCAGCAGTGCAGCGCCGGCTAGCCGATCAAACGTTTGTACTCCGCTTCCGGCACGCCGTAGATGCCGCCGGCAGCGGCTTCGAGTCCGACGCGGTCAACGATGCGCACGAGGCCGCGGCTCGAGCGGATGAGGCCTTTGCCTTCGAGATCGTTCAGCGCATCGGTGACGCCGGGACGGCGCACGCCAAGCATCAGCGCGATAAACTCGTGCGTCAGCTGCAGCGTGCCTTCATCGAGCCGGTCTTGCGCCATCAGCAGCCAGCGGGCGAGGCGCTCTTCGATCTTGGCGCGGCCATTGGCGAGCGCGGTTTGCGCGATTTGCGTCATGAAGACCTGCACGAACCGCTGTGCGAGCTGACGGAGACGTTCACTCTCGCCGAGTGATACGCGCAGATCGTCGGCGCTCATGCGCAGCGCGCTGCCGGCGACCTGTACGAACGCGTCATTGGGTGAGCGGTGGTTGCTCATGACGACGGCGAGACCGCTCATGCCTTCGCGGCCGACGACGCCAGCTTCGATCTGCTGACCATCAGGTGATTTCGCAACGATGGAGATGATGCCGCGGGTCGGAAAGTACACGTGTTCGATCGGTTTGTGCGCGGCCTCAATGGGCTGGCGATGCTGAAGATCGACCGCGAGCAGGCGCGTAGACATCTTCTGCCAATCCGGGTCCGGCAAGGCAGCAAGCAACAAATTCGCCCATCGTTCTGACACCAGCTCAAGCCCTCGCCGAACGGGAGAGCCCTTACGTCTCTTCAGCCGCCCACTCCCGCGCTCATTACGCCTCGTGAGGGCCTAGCACCTGTTCGCCGGCCATTGTGCTGCTGTACGGAACCGGACTGTCACGCGCCAAACGTGGACAGTTCAACGTTCGCCAAGCAAGCGGCGATATTCGCGTTCGGGGACGCCATAGGCGCCGCCGGCGAGAAGCTCCAAGCCCTCCCGATCGACAATGCGGACGACGCCGCGCGTCGCGCGAATCAGGCCTTTTCCCTCCAGCAGGTGAAGCGCATCGGTGACGCCGGGCCGACGCACGCCGAGCATGATGGCGATGAACTCGTGCGTAAGAGAGGCCTCGTCGCCAGCCACGCGGTCATGCACCATGAGCAGCCAGCGTGCGAGGCGCTCTTCGATCTTGGCGCGCGCATTGGCGAGCGCAGTGTGTGTCACTTGGGTGCTGAAGACATGCGCGAAGCGCAGGAGGACGTTGCTGATCTCTTCGCTCCGGCGCATGGCGATGCGCAGCTGTTCAGCCTCCAGGCGCTGCGCCGCGCCCTCGAGCTGGACGAACGCCTCGTGTGGAGAGCGGTGGTTGGCCATCACGACGGCAATGCCCGTCATGCCCTCGCAACCGATCAGACCGGCTTCAATGCTGTCGTGTTGGCTCGAACGTGCGACGACGGAAACGATGCCGCTGGTGACGAAATAGACATGGCTAATGTCCTCACCCGGACGCTCGATGTGCTGACGGAGAGCCAGCTCGACAGGCGCGAGATGCGGCGCAAGCAGAGCGGAGGCATTGCGCGAGAGCGTGGAAAGAAGTCGATTTGAGGAGGCTGAGGACATGACTCTGGCCGGCAAGGGCAAGAGTGCGCGTCTCTCTCAGCCGCTCACGCCCAAAAAGTCAGCGAGCGATAAGCTCAGCTTACGCCCTCATGGCCGCCGGTAGCAAGTTCGGCTGTTCGCTCAGAGTCGCGCCGCCAGTTCGGCCAGGCAACGCGGATAGAGTTCGTGCTCAAGCGCCAGCACACGGGACGCGAGCGCCTCGGGCGTGTCGCCGGGCAGGATCGGCATGTGCGCCTGGCCGAGGATTTCGCCGGAATCCACTTCTTCGACCACGAGATGGACGGTGCAGCCGTGCTCGCTCTCCCCCGCTTCGAGCGCGCGCGCGTGGGTGTTGACGCCGGGATATTTGGGCAACAGCGAAGGGTGGATGTTGACGAGCCGGCCGCGCCAAGCGTTGACGAAAAAGGGCGTCAGGACGCGCATGAAGCCGGCGAGGGCGACGATCTCGATGTTGCGTTGGACTAAGAGCGCATCGAGATCGCGTTCGAACGCTTCGCGGTTTTTGCCGTACGGCTTGTGATCGAGGGCGATAGCTTCAACGCCGGCGGCGCGGGCGCGGTCGAGGCCGGCGGCGGTGGGGACATTCGAGACGACGAGCGCGATTTCGTAGGCGTTTTGCTCGGCGTCGAGCAGCGCTTGCAGATTGCTGCCGCGGCCGGAGATGAGGACGGCGACGCGTTTTTTGCTCATGGCTGCGGCTCGCCAACTTCGTCATCCTGGGGCGCGCGCAGCGCGAGCCCAGGATCCAGGGGCCACCTGCTCGTCGCTTGCCCCTGGATCCTGGGCTCAATGCTTCGCATTGCCCCAGGATGACGGAATTGGACCGCCGTCATGCCGCTTTCAGCACGCCGATCTTGAAGGCTTGTTCGCCGGCGGCGGTGAGGGCGGCGATGACGCCGTCGGCTGTCGCTGGTTCGACGATCAGGATCATGCCGATGCCGAGATTGAAGGTGCGGCGCATGTCCGCTTCGGGGACGCCGCCGGTAGATTGCAGCCACTCGAACACGGCAGGCCGCGTCCAGGCGTTCCAATCGAACGCCGCTTCGAGATGATCCGGCAGCGCGCGCGGCGTGTTTTCGACCAGACCGCCGCCGGTGATGTGGGCGGCGCCTTTGGCGAGCTTGGCGTCGAAGATGGGCTTTAGCGCCTTGGCGTAGATGCGCGTCGGCGTCAGCAACGCCTCGGCGAGCTGTTTGCCCGGCGCGAACGGCGCGGGCGCATCCCAGCCGAGACCGGCGCGTTCGACCACTTTGCGCACCAGCGAATAGCCGTTCGAGTGCGGGCCGCTGGAGGCGATGCCGACGATGACGTCGCCCGCTTGCATGTCATCGAGGCGCGGCAACAGCGTGCCGCGTTCGGCGGCGCCGATGGCGAAGCCGGCGAGGTCGTAATCGCCTTTTCCGTACATCCCAGGCATTTCCGCGGTCTCGCCGCCGGCGAGCGCGGCGCCCGCTTGGCGGCAGCCCTCGGCGATGCCTTGCACCACGAGTGCGGCCTCATCGGCGTTGAGTTTGCCGGTGGCGTAGTAGTCGAGGAACATCAGCGGCTCGGCGCCCTGGGCGGAGAGATCATTCACGCACATGGCGACGAGATCGATGCCGACGGTGTCGTGGCGGCCGCTTTCGATCGCGATTTTCAATTTGGTGCCGACGCCGTCCGTGGTGGCGAGGAAGATCGGGTCCTTGAAGCCGGCGGCTTTCGGATCGAAGGCGCCGGCGAAGCCGCCGAGCGCGCCGTCGGCGCCGGGGCGAGCTGTGGATTTCGCCGCCGGCTTGATCAGATCGACCAGCCGTTCGCCCTCATCAATGTCGACACCGGCGTCGCGATAGGTCAGGCCGTTCGTTCCGGCGGGGGGTCGGGTTGAGTTGGTCACGCCATGAGTCCAGAAGCCGCCACATTGATAGGCGATTCCGCGCCGGGTAGGGTTTCCCTTCCCCGCAACGCGCAACGAGGTACCGCAATGAAAGCCACGCCGTGGGCTGCCTTCACCGCCCTGTTCCTGGCGGCCTTGTGCGCGTTCGCGCCAGGGGCCGCAAGCGCCCAGGGGCGCGACAATGTCTACGCGGTCAGCGGCGTCTATGTGGACGAAACGGCCGAGAACGCGGCGGCGGCGCAGCAGGCGGGATTCGCGGCGGCTTATCGGATCGGCTTCGACCGGCTGGTGCGCCGGCTCACGGCGCCGGCGGACCTCGCCGCGCGCGGCATGCCCGCGCCGCAGGGGCCGGCGTTCGATCTTCTGGTGCTGAGCGTCGATGTCGAAGAAGAGCGCCGCTCCTCGACGCGTTACATCGGCCGGCTCACGATCCGGTTCAATCCCGAGACGGTGGGCCCGCTGCTGCGCCAGCATGGGCTGACGGTGATCGATACGCGCGGCTCGCCGGTGCTGATTGCGCCAGTCAGCGCTGCAGGCACTGCGGAAGAAACCGCCGCGCTCTGGCGCGAGGTGTGGACGCAAGGCGGCTTCGGCAACGAGCTTGCGCCGCTGCGCATCGCCCCGGCCGAACTGCAGGGCGCGCCGGCCTGGGATGTCGCCGCGCCGTTCGCGCAACAGGCGGCGACCGCGTCGGCGATCTACGCGACGCTGCGCGTGCAGGGCTCGACGGTGAGCGCGCAGCTGGTGGAAGTGGGCGCCAATACGCGGCGCGATCGCGGCGAAGTCAGCGCACGCATCCAAGGCTCGGACGCGGCGGCGCTGCGCGCGGCATTGGCGTCGCTCGCCGAGCAAATCAATGCGCAGCTGCAGAACGAATTCAAAGCCCGCGCCGTCGTCGGCGGCGGCCAGCAGCGCGGCCGCATTTCGGCTTCGGCGCTCTACAGCGATCAGCGCCAGTGGGAGCAGATCAAGGACGCGCTCGAAGCGGCGGCGCAGACGGTGGTTTCCGAGATCCGCATCGAGGCGGTGGGCCGGCAAGGGGCGCTGGTGTCGTTCTCGTTCGTGGGCGACGAGAACCAGCTCGCGGCGGAACTGGCGCGCCGCGGCGTCAGCCTCACAAACACGGCGACAGGGCCGACATTGCGTGTCGCGCGATGACCACTCCTCCCCCGTTTACGGGGGAGGTGGCGAGCGCAGCGAGCCGGAGGGGGAAGCGCCGCGTGCAACACCCCCCTCAGTCTCACGCTTCGCGTGCGACAGCTCCCCCGCAGGCGGGGGAACATGAATGAGCGAGCAGCCGCGCCTGTTCGAGTTCCGCATGGGCGAGCGTTCGCCCGACACGCTGGTGGTTTCCGAAGCCAATCGCGACGCCGCCGGGCTGCTGACGGATTGGCGCAGCTGGCCGGGCGGGGCGCTGGCTTTGGTGGGGCCGCGCGGGGCGGGCAAGACGCATCTGGCGCTGGCCTGGGCGCTCGAAATGGGCGCGCGCCAGCTCGCGGCGACCTTGGGCCCGGACGAAGCGGCGGCTGTCTTTCACGACGCCGGGGGCCGCCTGCTCATCGACGACGCCGACCGCGCGCCGGACGAGGCGATGCTCTGGCGGGTGCTGGACATGGCCCGGAGCCAGGGCGGCGCGGTGCTGCTGACCGGGGCGACAGCGCCGGCCGAGTGGCCGGTGCGCCTGCCCGACCTGCGCTCCCGGCTCGCCGCTCTGCCGGTCGCGCGCCTCAAAGAGCCCGACGAGGCGCTGATGGAGGTGGTTTTACGCCGGATATGTCGCGAACAATTCATTCTCCTGAGCGATGATGCGGCCCAATATCTGGTGCGGCGGCTCCCGAGGACGTTCGCGGCGGCGCAGGCGTGCGCGGCCGCGCTCGACGCGGAGCTGGTGCGCGGGGCGAAGCCGGTTTCCCTGACCAGCGCCAAAAAGGCGCTGGCGCGGATGGAGACGGGCCGGGGTGGTGAGGACGGTTAAGAGATGGCTAAGCCGCGCAAGAAAACGCGCGTTGCGGCGGAGAACACGCCGCTCCTGCAGAGCCCGCAGCGGTTCATCAATCGCGAACTCTCCTGGCTCGCCTTCAACACGCGCGTGCTCGAGGAGGCGGAGAACGCCAATCATCCGCTGCTGGAGCGGCTGCGCTTTCTCTCGATCTCGGCCTCGAACCTCGATGAATTCTACATGGTGCGCGTCGCCGGTCTGCACGAGCAGGTGAAGGCGGGCGCGGCGGTGCTGAGCCTCGACGGCTTGACGCCGGCCGAACAGCTGGTGCGCGTGCATGCGGCGGCGACCAAGCTGATCGAGCGCCAGCAGGAGCGCTGGCGCACGCTGCGCGTCGAGCTGCGCGGCGCGGGCGTTTCGGTGCTCGATCCCGAGGAACTCACCGAAGAAGAGCGCGCGTTCCTGAAGCCGCTCTTCATGGCGGAAGTGTTTCCGCTGCTGACGCCGCTGGCGGTCGATCCGGCCCACCCGTTTCCGTTCATTCCAAACCTGGGCTTCGCGATCGCGCTGAAGCTGAAGCGTAGGGCCGATGGGCGCGCATTGAACGCGCTGATCCCGGTGCCGAACCAGGTCGCGCGCTTCATCGACGTGACGCTGGCGCATCCGCAGACGGAGCTGGAGCCGGGCGAGCGGCCGCAGCGGCGCTTCCTCACGCTCGAGAACACGATCACGCTGTTCCTCGACGAGCTTTTCCCCGGCTATCAGGTGGAGGCGCAAGGCGGCTTCCGCGTCGTGCGCGACAGCGACATCGAAATCCAGGAAGAAGCCGAAGACCTGGTGCGCGAGTTCGAGGCGCGGCTGAAGGAACGTCGCTTGGGCGACATCGTGCGCCTCAAGGTCGAAGCGTCGATGCCGGAAGATTTGCGCGGCTTCATCGTGCGCGAACTCGAAGCCGATCCGCGCGACGTGATCGTCGTCGACGGCCTGATCGGGCTCGCGGCGCTGTCGGCGCTGGTGAGCGAAGAGCGACCAGACCTCAAGTTCAAGCGCTACGAGCCGCGCTTTCCCGAGCGGATCAAGGATTTCGGCGGCGATTGCTTCGCCGCGATCCGCGCCAAGGACATGCTGGTGCACCACCCGTACGAGTCGTTCGACTCGGTGGTGCAGTTCGTGCGGCAAGCGGCGGCCGATCCCGCGGTGGTCGCGATCAAGCAGACGCTCTACCGGACGTCACGGGATTCGCCGATCGTCGCGGCTTTGGTGGCGGCGGCGGAAGCGGGCAAGAACGTCACGGCGCTGATCGAGCTCAAGGCGCGGTTCGACGAAGAATCTAACATCCGGGTGGCGCAGAAGCTGGAGCGCGCGGGCGCGTCGGTCGTGTATGGATTCATCGACTTCAAAACGCACGCGAAGGTGAGCCTGGTGGTGCGCCGTGAGGCCGAGGGCTTGCGCACCTACACCCATTTCGGCACCGGCAATTATCACCCGATCACGGCGCGCATCTATCAGGACTTGTCGCTGTTCACCTGCGATCCCGCGCTCGGGCGCGACGCCAACCGGCTGTTCAATTTCGTCACCGGCTATGCGAAGCCGGCCGAACTCGAGAAAATCGCGATGTCGCCGGTCAATTCGAAAGCGACGCTGCTGCAGCTGATCGAAGACGAGATCGCGCATGTGAAAGCGGGGCGCGAGGGCGCCATCTGGGCGAAACTCAATGCGCTGGTGCATCCCGAGATCATCGATGCGCTTTATCGTGCTTCGAACGCGGGGGTGAAAATCGAACTCGTGGTCCGGGGCATCTGCTGTCTCCGCCCGGGCGTGCCGGGCATGAGCGAGAACATCCGCGTCAAGTCGATTGTCGGGCGCTTCCTGGAGCACTCGCGCATCGTTTGTTTCGGCAATGGCGCGAAATTGCCGAACGCCAGGGCCAAGGTGTTCCTCTCCTCGGCCGATTGGATGCCGCGGAACCTGGAGCGCCGGGTCGAGGTCCTCTGCCCGGTTGAAAATCCCACCGTTCACCAGCAAGTACTCGACCAGATCATGGTCGCGAACCTCAACGACGAGGCGCAATCCTGGTACATGGACCAGGACGGGGTGTTCAAACGGGTCGATGTCTCCAAGCTGCCTGACGAGCCGTTCTCCGCGCACAATTACTTCATGCGCAACCCGAGCCTTTCGGGCCGCGGGCGCGCGCTCAAGGGCGACGCGCCCGCCGCGTTCGATCATATTGGCGCGCGCTACACCTAAAGCGGACGCCGGCCGATGAGCCGCGCGGTGCTCGAGGACGGCGCCGACGCCGCCGTGATCGACGTCGGGTCGAATTCGGTGCGCCTCGTCGTCTATCGCGTCGACGGCCGGGCGCTGACGCCGATTCTCAATGAAAAGGTCATGGCCGGTCTCGGCCGCGACATCGGACACACCGGCGTGCTCTCGGCAAATGGCGCCGAGGCGGCGATGCGAGCGATCAAGCGTTTCGCCACGCTGATCGAGGCGCTGCACATCGAGCAGGTGTTCGCCGTCGGCACCGCCGCCGTGCGCGAAGCGAAGGACGGCCGCGCATTCGCCAAGCGCATCGAGGAGGAAACCGGCGTCAAGCTGCGCATCCTGAGCGGCGAGGACGAAGCGCGGCTCTCCGCCCTCGGCGTCAGCGCCGGCGCGCCCGACGCCAAGGGGCTGGTCGGCGATCTCGGCGGCGCGAGCCTGGAGCTGATCGCGATCAGCCCGAAGGGCGTCGGCCGCGGCGAGACCTTCCCGATCGGTCCGCTCACTTTGATGCGCGGCGACGAGATCGATTATGATCAGATCAACGAACGCGTCGCCGGGGCGCTGAGCGACACGAAATTGCTCGCCAAGCGCGGCGGGGATTTTTATGCGGTGGGCGGCGCTTGGCGCGCGCTGGGCCGGATCGATCTCGCGCTCAGGAACCATCCGCTCGGCGTGTTGCATCACCACGAAATGAGCCGTGCGCAGGTGCTGAAAGTCGCCGAGGTGGTGCGCGGTCAAAGCAAACGCTCGCTCGAGAAGCTGGAGGAAGCGGCCGCCAAGCGCGCCGAGACGCTGCCTTACGCGGCCGTGGTGCTCGCGCACATCATGCAGATGGGCCAGTTCGAACGCGTGATCCTCTCCGCCTTCGGCCTGCGCGAGGGCGTGTTGATCGAGCGCATGAGCGCGCAAGCGCTCGCGACCCATCCGCTGATCGCGGCGGCGGAGGCGCTGGCCGGCCGCTGGTCGCGCAACCGGGCTTTCGGCGCCGCGCTGGAGCAATGGATTGCGCCCATCCTCGAGAAGCAGCCCAACGTCTTCCCGAAAAAGCGCGAAGAGGTGCTGCGCGGCGCGGCGGCGCGGCTCGCCGACGTCGGCGGCCCTCTGCACCCCGATCAGCGCGTCGAAGTGATGTTCGATCTCGTTCTGCGCGCCCCGCTCGCCGCCATCAGCCACGAGGAGCGGGCTTTCCTCGCCGCCGCGATCCACCATCGCTACACCAAGGCGGCGCCGCGTCACGCGGAGGCGTACATGCGCCTCTTGGACGACGAGCGGCAGGCGGCTGCCGCAGCGCTCGGCGCGGCGCTCCGCCTCGGCGCCGATCTCTCGGGCCGGAGCGAGACGTTGCTTGCGTCTTTCGACGCTTCCGCTGTTGACGGCAAGCTGGTGCTTCGGGTCAAGAAGGAGGCAGCCCATTTGGTCACCGAGACCGCGGCGCGCCGGCTCGACGCCGCCGCCCAGGCGCTCGGGCTGACAGCGGAGACGAAGATTGTATGAGTGACACACCGCCTGACCGCCTCTCGGTCGATCCCGATAATCCCCATTACGACGAAGCGGCGCTCGCCCGCGGCGTAGGCGTTCGCTTCAACGGCAACGAGAAGACCAACGTCGAAGAATATTGCGTCAGCGAGGGTTGGGTTCGCCTGGCAGTCGGCAAGACGCTGGACCGCCGCGGCAAGCAGCTGACGATCAAGTACAGCGGCAAGGTCGAGCCGTATTTCCAGGATGTTCCCGCGAAAGAAGGCTGAAGCCGGAGCCGATGGCGTGCTAACCTGCGCCGCTCAGAGGCTGGCGCGTGACGGAAGAATTCGGACCCAGAAAGCTCGCCGCGATCATGTCGATCGACGTCGCCGGCTATTCGGCGATGACCGAGACTGACGAAGCGCATGCGGTTGAGCTCGTCGCGCGGCTGCGCGAGATGCTGCATCAGGTCGCGCAGGCGCGGTCGGGGCGCATTTTCAATACGGCTGGCGACGGCTTCATGCTGGAGTTCGCTTCCGCGGCGGACGCTTTGGCTGCGGCCGAGCACGTGTGCGGCGGCGTCGAGCGCAAGAGCATCCGCGTCGGCGTTCACATTGGCGATGTGCTGATCTCGCAGAACGGTGATCTGCTGGGCCACAGCGTCAATGTGACGGCGCGGCTGCAACAGCTGGCGCAGCCCGGCGATGTCGTCGTCTCCACCGACGTGCGCCGCGCGGTGCGCGGAAAGCTGGCGCAGCGCCTTCATCCGGCAGGCGCCGTGCAGCTCGACAAGATGAGCGAGGCGCTGGAGATATTCACGCTCGAAGCCATCGCCGCGCCGAAGCCGCGCGGCAAGCGGCTCGAGCCGATGCTCGCGGTGCTGCCGTTCGACAATGAGAGCGACGATCCGCAGATGAACTACTTCTCGGAAGGCGTCGCCGACGAGATCATCATGACGCTGCTGCGGCAGTCCAAGATCAAGGTGATCGGCCGCACCTCCGCCTTCCAATTCCGCGGCGAACGCAAGACCGAAGCAGCCCATGCGCTCAAGGCGACGCACGTGCTGGACGGCTCGGTCCGCTGCGCCGGGACGAAGCTGCGGGTCAACGCCCAGCTGATCGAAGCGTCGTCCGGCATGGCGCTATGGAGCGAACGGTTCGACGGCGACCGCGCCGACGCCTTCGCGCTGGAGGACGAGATCGCCCTAAAGGTCGCCGCCTCGTTGCGCCGTTCGTTGGCGCAATCGGAACGCGCGGCGCACCCGATCAATCCCGCCGCCTACGATCTCTATCTCCGCGCCCGCCAGATCTGGCTGATGCTGAGCGATGTGGAGGAGGATCAAGCCGAGGTGCTGCTCGAACGCTGCGTCGCGCTCGCGCCGGATTTTCCTGACGCATGGGCCGCCCTCGCCAGCGTGCGCGCGTTCCTGCTGCCGCGCCACCGCGACATGATCGGCGAACCGCAGCACGACGCGGCGGTCGCCGCCGCGGAGCGCGCGCTCGCACTCGATCCCGATTGCGCGCAGGCGTTCGCGGCGCTGTCGCTGCTGAAGCCGGCGTTCGGCGCGCACGGCGAAAAGCTCCGCCTCGTCGACGAAGCCCTGAAGCGCACGCCGAACGACGCTTCGCTGCATGTCGCACGTTCGGCTTGGCTCTATGGGGTCGGACGCTTGAAGGATGCGGCTGCGGCGCTGGAGACGGCGAGCCGCCTCGATCCGCTCGGGCCGGCGGTCGAAGGTTTGCGCGCCAGCTTGATGTCGGCGCGCGGCGAAGCCGACACGGCGCTCGAAATCATGCAGGCCGCGTGGGCGCGCTGGCCGGATTCACCGTTCATCTGGTACTTGATGTGGAGCACCGATTGCGCCGCCGGCCGCGTCGACGAGGCCGAAGCGCTGGCCGCGCCGGGCGTTGCGCCGAAGCGGGCCGTCACCGAGCGCGACATCAGCGTCCTTCGCAATTACGCAGCCATGTTGCGCCTTGCGCCGGACGAGCGCCGCCACGCGTGCGAACGGGTGCTTGCGCAGGCTGCGCAGGGCGATGGCCCTTTGGCGCTTTCGACCATCCTGTTCGTCGCCGCACACGGCTGCGTGGAGAGTGCGCTCGATGCGCTCGAAGCCGCCATCGACGCCGGCCGCGATCTGCGCCCCGACAATCACGACGGCTTCGGCATGGCGCGGGCGCAATCGCCGCTGCAGTTGTTCGTCAGCAATGGCGGGACGCCGATCTGGAAACACAAGCGCTTCCCCCGCCTCGCGGCGCGGCTCGGCCTTGCGCAATACTGGATCGAAAGCGATCGCTGGCCGGATTGCGCAACGGAAGTGGATTACGACTTCAGAGCCGAGTGCCGCGCCGCAATGGCGCCGCCAGCTTGAAGCGGAACACCGTTTGCTGGAACTGCCGCCGCCGGCCCATTGTTCATGCGCCAGGGGATGCATGAGGAGAGCGTCATGGCTGACAGAGAAGGCGGCGGCGGGAGCGGGTTCACTGGAGTGATAGTCGGGGCGCTGCTTGTCGCCGCGCTCGCGCTTGGCTTCGTCGCCTACAATGGCGGATTTGGCGGCGGCCAAACCGCCGAGATCAACGTCGAGGCGCCGGAGGTCCCGAGCCCAGGCTAAGCTTCCTCGACGAACACTTTGCCGTCCTTCAGTTTGAGCGCGAGCTTGCCGTGCTTCAGCGCGAGCGCGCGTTCGCCGAACACTTTGCGCCGCCAGCCTGAGAGCGCGGGCACGTCGGCGGTATCGCTGGCGGCGATGGCTTCCACTTCGGACGCGGAGGCGATGAGACGCGGCGCGACGCCGTGCGTGTCGGCCTCGTAGCGGAGCAGCACCTTGAGCAGCTCGACGGTCGGGCCAAGGCCGGACGGCAGCGGCGGCGGGCGTTCGTATTTGAACACCGGCCGGTTCGGATCGGTGAACGCCTTGTCGAGCGCCTGCACCAGCTCCTGCGCCGCGCGCGAATTACCGAAGCCACGGGGGACGGCGCGCATGCGGTCGAAGTCTGCGGCGCTCTTCGGCCGATGCTCGGCGATCTCGTAGAGCGCTTCGTCCTTGACGATGCGCCCGCGCGGCACGTCGCGCATCTGCGACTGCCGTTCGCGCCAGGCCGCTGCGACCTGCAGCGCCAACACATAGTCGGCCGTCGTCTTGCGCAGCTTCAGGCGCCGCCACGCATTCTCCGGCGTCGTGTCGTAGATCTCCGGGTCGAGCAGATAGGCGTGCTCTTCGTCGAGCCACGACAGCCGATTGGAATCGGCCAGCTTCTGATGGATGCGCGGATAGAGATCGCGCAGGTGCGTCACGTCCGCCAGCGCGTAGGCGAGCTGCGATTCTGACAGCGGCCGGCGGCTCCAATCGGTGAAGCGCGAGGACTTGTCCAAGCGGCGCTTCAGCACCTGCTGCACCAAGGCGTCGTAGGCGACGGTGTCGCCATAGCCGCAGGCCATCGCCGCAATCTGGCTGTCGAACACCGGATGCGGCAGCTGGCCGCCGAGCTTCAGGAAAATTTCGAGATCCTGCCGAGCCGCGTGAAAGACCTTAAGCACGTTGGAGTCGGCCATCAGCTCAAGGAAGGGCTGAAGGTCGAGGCCCTCGGCCAGCGGGTCGATGACGGCCTCGATGCCCGGCGCCGCCGCCTGGATCAGGCAGAGCTTCGGCCAATAGGTCGTCTCCCGCATGAATTCGGTGTCGACGGCGACGAACGGCTGTGACGCCAGTTCCTGGCGCAGCGTCGCCAGATCGGCCGTTTTGGTGATTACCCGCATAGGGGCGTGGTTGCGGCGCGCCGCGCCTGTGGTCAAGCGCAGACGCTAGTTCCCGCTGCCGATCCGCCCGCTGGTCGCGACTTATTGCGGCCGCGGAGCGGTAAATTCCTCCGCCAGCGCGCCGTTCGCCACTAGGCTGCGCAGGTACGGGTCGTCATGCGCCGGGACGATGACGAGCGCGGGTTCGGCGGCCGCGAGATCGTGCAGAGCGCGCAATTGGCGCAGCACGGCGGGGCGGTCGGGATCGACCATCGGCATGACCCAGCGGATGAAGCGCGGGCGCCCGCGCGCGTGCTCGACGCTGTCCATCACCCAGGCGATGTCGCCGATGAAGAGATACTCGCGCGCCGCGGTGCGCGCGTAGATCAGGATCGTGCCGGGCGAATGGCCGGGCGCCGCCACAGCGACGACGCCGGGCGCGACACGTTGCGGCGTGCGGAAATCCGAAGGCCTCACTTGCGCGATCGGCGGCGGCAGGCGCCCGCCATGGGCGTGTTCGGGCAGGCCTTGCAGCTGCGGCGAGGTCAGCCGCAGATGCGGCGCGATGCGGTCGGGCGAAGGGTGGCGAGCGATCGCCATCACATGGTCGAGATGCTCGTGCGTGATCAGGACGCGCTCGGCGCGCGTCATCGCGCCGAGCACACGGCCGTAAGCGTCTTCGGAGAAGCCGCCTTCGCCCTCGGACATTTGGTTCAGCGTCTCGCGATCCACCGCGCCGTCGATGATGGTGTCGCCGCCCGGCGCGACGATCTGAAACGAGTTGTACGAGAAGGTGCGCTCGCCGCCGAAGGCGCCGGCTTCCGCCGCGAAGCTCGGCGCATTGCTTTCGCCGACGAACTCGATCCGTACCTCGGTCGGCAGGGTTTCCGGCGCATCGTCCGCCACCAGAGCGCGATACGCGGCAAGATCGATGACGCCGTCGGCGCGCGCTGGCGCTGCGCCATCGAGCACGAAGTACCAGAATGCGCCCGCGAGCGCTGCGACAAGGACGCCAAAGCCGATCAGCCACTTCATGTCAGCGTCTCCCCCGGATCTTCCTTCGGCCCTGATAGCACGATCTTCATGCGGTCCGCAGCAAAAGGCCTGGCGAGGGAGAGCGCCTCGTCGGCGGGCGCTTCGAGCCATGTGTCGATCTCTTCGCCTGTGAGCATCACCGGCATCGCCTTGGCGTGGATCGGCGCGACCAGGTCGTTGGCGTCGGTGGTGAGGAAGGCGAACAGAAGGTGCGTGCCTTCCTCTTTGCCGCGGACGCCGCTCCAGGGCCGCCACACGCCGGCGAAGCAGAACAGCGGCCGCTCGTCGCCGAGCGCGAACCAGTGCGCCACCTTGGGCGCGCTGTCGGTGTACTCGCAGAAGCTTGTCGCCGGCACGACGCAGCGGAAGCGCGGCTGCTCCAGCCAGCCGCGCCAGTAGGGGGAGCTATAGTTGCGGATATTGGTCACAGGCCGCTTGCCGCCGCCCGCCGGCGGGAAGCCCCAGCGCATCATCACCACCTCGCGCAGGCCTTCCTTCGAGGTTCCAACCACCGGGGCCATCTGGTCCGGGAAAATGCCCGGCAGGGGCGGCTGGTTGGCGGTCCGATCGCGCATGGCGCGGGTGTAGGCCACCAGCGCCTCGCGCGATTTGGTCATGGAATAGAGGTTGCACATTCAACGGGCTGTTCTGCCGGGGCAGGGCGCGCCTTGACAACCCGGCGGCGCGCGTGCGCCTGTCGCGCGAATTTTGACCCGTTTCCCGACTCGTGGAGCCCCTGATGCACGCTTACCGTTCCCACACCTGCGGCGCGCTTCGCCCGGCCGACGCCGGCAAGGATGTGCGCCTGTCCGGCTGGGTGCACAGAAAGCGCGATCATGGCGGGCTGCTGTTCATCGACCTGCGCGACAATTACGGGCTGACCCAGATCGTCATCGCTCCGTCCTCGCCTGCGTTTGCGGCGGCCGAGAAGGTGCGGGCCGAAAGCGTGATCCAGGTCGACGGCAAGGTGGTCGAGCGCACGGCCGAGACGGTGAACGCGAACCTGCCGACCGGCGGGATTGAAGTTCAGGGCTCGGCGCTTCAAGTGCTTGGCGCGGCCGAGGAGCTGCCGCTGCCGGTGTTCGGCGAGCCGGACTATCCGGAAGACATCCGGCTCAAGTATCGCTTCCTGGATTTGCGGCGTGAGAAGCTGCACCGCTCGATCCTGCTGCGCTCGCAGGTCATTGCGTCACTGCGCCGGCGCATGATCGATCAGGGCTTCACCGAGTTTCAGACACCGATCCTGACGGCGTCGTCGCCGGAAGGCGCGCGCGACTTTTTGGTGCCGTCGCGTTTGCACCCTGGCAAGTTCTACGCGCTGCCGCAGGCGCCGCAGCAGTTCAAGCAGCTGCTGATGGTGGCGGGCTTCGACCGCTACTTCCAGATCGCGCCGTGCTTCCGCGACGAAGACGCGCGCGCCGACCGCTCGCCGGGCGAGTTCTATCAGCTCGACTTCGAGATGAGCTTCGTCACGCAGGAAGACGTGTTCAACGCGATCGAGCCCGTGCTCGCCGGCGTGTTCGAGGAATTCGGCCAAGGCAAGAAGGTCACAAAAGCCGGCGAATTCCCGCGCATTCCGTACGCCGAAGCGATCACCAAATACGGCTCCGATAAGCCGGACCTGCGCAACCCGCTGGTGCTGCAGGACGTGAGCGACCACTTCCGCGGCGGCGGCTTCGGCCTGTTCGCGCGCATCCTCGAAACGCCCGGCCACGCGGTGTGGGCGGTGCCGGCGCCCGGCGGCGGCGCGCGCGCGTTCTGCGACAAGATGAACGCCTGGGCGCAGCACGAAGGCCAGCCTGGGCTCGGCTACATTTTCTGGCGCGAAGGCGAAGAAGGCGGCGCCGGGCCGATCGCCAAGAACATCGGGCCGGAAAAGGCGCAAGCGATCCGCGATCAGCTCGGCCTCAAGGTGGGCGACGCGGCCTTCTTCATCGCCGGCGATGCGAAGGTGTTCTACAAGTTCGCCGGCTCGGCGCGCACGAAGGTGGCGCAGGAGCTCAACCTCATCAGCCAAGACGAGTTCAAGTTCTGCTGGATCGTCGACTTCCCGATGTACGAGTGGAACGAGGACGAGAAACGCATCGACTTCTCGCACAACCCGTTCTCGATGCCGAACTACGATCACGAGGCGTTCCAGAAGCTCGATCCCGCGGACGCGCTCACCATCCTCGGCATCACAGCGTTCCAGTACGACATCGTCTGCAACGGCGTTGAGCTCTCCTCGGGCGCGATCCGCAATCACAAGCCCGAGATCATGATCAAGGCGTTCGAGATCGCGGGCTATGGGCGCGAAGTGGTCGAAGAGAAGTTCGGCGGGATGCTCAACGCATTCCGCTATGGCGCGCCCCCGCACGGCGGCTCGGCCCCGGGCGTCGACCGCATCGTCATGCTGCTCGCCGGCGTCGACAACATCCGCGAAGTGATCGTCTTCCCGTTCAACCAGCAGGCGCAGGATCTGATGATGAACGCGCCGGGCGAAGTCACGCCGAAGCAGCTGAAGGAGCTGCACATTCGGGTGGTGGAGCCGGCGAAGGGGTGAAGCGATTAGGTGAGTAAGGGAGTAGGTGAGTGGCGTGGAGCGCTACCTGCTATCCATCGCCTACTCACCTACTCACCTAATCGCATCGCCGCACCCGCAGGCCTTCCGGCAGCCGTGTGCGGCGGTCGCCGCAGGCGGTGTCGAGCTGGCGTTGGGTGAGGCCGGCGGCGGTGCGGAAATCGGCGCCGGAAATGTCGGCGCCTTCGATGTTCATGCGCGCGACATTGGCTTCGGTGAACACCGCGCGGCGGAAGTCGGCGCCGCGGGCGTCGGCGCTCACCATAGTTGCGCGTTCGAAGCGGGCGCGCGGACATTCCGCGCCGATGAGCTTTGTGCGCCGCAGATCAGCTTCGGTGAAATTTGCGCCGGCGAATTCGGAGCCTGACGCATCGGCGCGCGCCAGCACAGCGTGCGAGAAGTCGCTGCGGTTGAAGACGGAATCGCTCAGCCGCGCGCCGGCGAGGATGCGGCCGGAGAGATCGCAATCTTCGCATGCGCCGCCATAGGCGGGCGCGCGTTCGAGATGCGCGGGATTTGCGCTGAATGGCCAGAACGCAGCCGCCTCGGCGGCCCAGATCGCGGAGACTGCGATGGCCGCACACAAGGCGAAGCGCAATTGTGTCAACACGGCGCCCGGCGTAGGCGCGAGCGAGATTCCACGCTAGTGAACATGCAGTAAGCGAGAATTGTTACTTATTATTTCAGCAGGCGGGGATAGTCATTCCTTGGGGCAACGTGGTCGTTGCATCGCCGCAAGCAGTATTCAGGCGGTCTTGGCTGAGTCCCAGCGCATCGGCGAGTTCAGCGCCCGAGAAGTTGGCGCCTCCGAGCGCCGCGCCGCTCAAACGCGCGCCGCCGAGATAGGCGCCGACGAAGGTCGCGCCTTCAAGATTGGCGTCGGTGAAGTCGGCGCCGGTGAGGCGCGCGCCAAAGAAGTTGGTCAGCGACATGTTGGCGCCGCGGAAGCGGGCGCGGTCTGCGGTCGCGAGCGAAAGATTGGCCTGGCGAATGCGCGCGCCGGAAAAGTCGCGACCGGCGATCGATTGGTAGGCGAGATCGATCTGAAACAGGTCGCAATTCGCGCAGCTCGCGCCATTGCGGACGCGCTCTGCGGTCGCGTCGCGCTCGGCTTGACTGACGATCGGTCCCCCGGTCGCCGAAGGCGCCTGCGCGAACGCAGCCGGCGTTAAGGCAAACAGACAGGCGAACAGCGCGGCGCGTTTCATTGTGGCGCAACTCCAGCGGACATTCCGCCCAAGTCGCACGAGCCATACCGCGATGGCGTTCAGCTCTGGCTGCGCTGCGGTTCGAATGCGGCGGCGCGTGCGCGCGCCTGCTCGAGCGCCATGGGCGTCAGGCGCTCGGCGATCTCAGCGGCGCGCGCACCCGCCGTCTCGTCGCCTTGCTGGGCCGCCAGCGTGAACCAGAACAGCGCCTCGGCGGGATCGGCGGTGACGCCGCGCCCCTGATCGTAGAGGACGCCGAGATTGTATTGGCTGTCGGCGACGCCGCGTTCGGCCGCTTGCCGGAACCAACGGAATGCCGCGACCGGATCGATCGCCACCCCTTCGCCGCGCGCGAAGTAGACGCCGAGATCGTGCATCGCGTGCGGGTTGCCGGCGAGGGCGGCGCGTTCGGTCCAGCGCCGGGCGGCGCTCAAATCGGCCTCCACGCCTTCGCCTGTTTCATAGAGCTTGGCCAGACGGTGCTGCGCTTCGTTCGAACCGGTTTCGGCCAGCGATTGGAGCGCGGCTACGGCTTCGCCGGCGCGACCTTCTTCGAGCATGCGCAGCGCCGCTTCGAACGAGATCGCCGGAGCGGCCGCCGGGGGCGGCTGGACAGGGGCGGTCGCGGCGACCGGCGCCGCCGTCGCGGCCACGAGCTCAACCGCCTGCGCCGAGGGGCGATGGTTCTCGATGAACCAGGCGCTTACGACGAAGAGTGTCGTCAGCGCCGCCGTCGCGCGCAGCGCCGTGCTGGGCCGGCGTGCGCGCTTGACCTTGCCGCTCGCGACCATGCGCGCCTTGTCGATGAAAGCGTCGGACGCTGCCGCCGTCGCCGTCCGCGAGACGCGGAGCCGTTTCAGTGCGCCATGCACCGTCTCGTCGCTCGCCAGCGAGGGCGCCGCAGGCTGCTGCGAGAGTTGCGGCGCCGGCGCGCTCGCGGTTTCGCCGGCAGGGGCTTCGCACGGCTCGCGCCCGGTGATGGCGCTGGCGAGTTGATCCAACGCGACGGCCGCTTTCGCGTGCGGGGCCACGGCGCCGAGGGATTGCCCGGCGATCGCGGCCTGGCCGAACAAGGCTGGCTCGAACGCCAACGCGAGCGCGGGCTCGACTCCCAATGCGCCGGCGAATTCCTTGAGCGCGATCTCGGGACGTTTCGGCACGCCCACCATCGACATCACCACGTGCGGCGACATGCCGGGACGCGCGTCGCGCAACGTTTCGATCATGCTCTTGGCGCTGCTGAGGCTGGCGAGATCGGGGCCGGTGACGAGCACGGTTTCGTCGGCGGCGAGCAGCGCCTCCTTCACCCACGGGCTCCACATGTGCGGCAGGTCGAGCACGATGTAGCCGGCGGTGCGGCGGATTTTCTTGAGCACGGCGTCGAGCGTCTCGCCCGTCGGCCTGAACTCGCGTTCGAGCGTGACGGGGGCGGAGAAGATGCGCAGGCGCGGCGTCTGGCGGATGATGAGCTTGTCGATCAGCTCGTCGTCGGCGCGGTCCGGCGCCGCGAACGCATCGCCCATCGTGTGCGGCGCTGTTTGGTGAAAGTTGAACGCCGCCGTGCCGAAGGCGAAATCGAGGTCGACGATCGCCGTCGCCTGCTGCTGGCGTTCGGCGATCGACCAGGCGATGTTGTGCGCCACCGTCGAGGCGCCGACGCCGCCGCGCGCGCCGATGACGGCGATGACGCGGGCGTTGTCGGTGTTGGCGTAGAGGCGGCAGAGCGAGGCGGCCAGTTCGGCCGCCGTGATCGGCGGCACGATGTATTCGCTGACGCCGCGGGCGGCGAGTTCGCGCAGAAGGCCGATGTCGTTGACCGCGCCCAGCAGGACGATCTTCGCGCCCTGCGCGACGGCCGGCGCAAGCTCGTCGAGCGCCCGCAGCATGTCCGCGCCTTGAAGCGTCGACTCCAGCACGAAGAGGTCGGGCGCCCCGGCTTTTGCGACCCGCGCGGCGGCGCCGTCGATGCCGCCGCGGCCGAAGGCGAATGCGCCGCGCCGCAGCCGCGGGTCGGCGGCGAGTTGGGTGAAAAGCTCGCCTGCGGTCTCGCTGTCGTGGCTGGCATAGATCGAAATCGCTGGGACCGGCTGACTGGCGTCGCCGCCCGCTTGAGCGGGATGGGCCGCCTGTGCGTTCACCGCGGCGCTCGCCGTCAGCAGCAGCTCGCCAGCTTGCGCGGGCGCTTCGATGATACGGCGCTCCTGGAAGATCTCGTCGTCTTCCTCCGGCGCGTCGAACGGCGCGTCCTCTTCGAGATCGTGAGCCGCGGCCAGGGGCGGAGGTCCCTCCGGCTGCTCGGCTTCGCGGGTCAGCTCCAGAACGGTTTCAGGCGGCGGCGTGTCGTTGCCCGCGAAGGTGATGAACACATCGTCGGCGCCGAGGACGAAATCGTCCTCCACGTCGAACTCGGGCGCATCGTCGTGCATGGGCGAAGCGTCGAAGCCGTCCGGCGTGTCGTCGGGCGTCGGCGCCGCGATCGGCTTCGCCGTCCAGCGCGCCGCGTTCCGCCGCGACCGCGACCTGGCTTTCCGCGTTCCAGGGGTAAACATCAGCTTGAGCGACTTGAGCTAGATTGGCCGACCCCAATCTTTCTCAAACATTCATTGCAACGCGATTAGGAAAGAGACCTAACGCGCGTTTACGATGCAGATCACGCATTCGTTGACGCATGTTCAGGCATTCGTGATTGGTGCCGGATTGCCCCGGGGGTGACTTGGTTGTCCACTCGGTGAGGGAGGGCGCCATGATCCTTCGGTGGTTCACAGCCGCGCTAGCGGCGCTGGTGCTTGCAAACAACGCATGGGCGCAAGGCGCCGAGGAGCCCGGGCTGCTGATCGTATACTACACACACTACGATTGCCCGGAGCAGCCTGCCGGAGAGCCCGGGTCGACGCCCGCGTCGGCGATCGATCTCGAGAGTTTCGACGAGGCTTACTACGCAGAGCATCGATCGGAGACGTTCGATGCTGACGCCGAAGAAGCAGGTCCGCCGCCGCCGTCGCGGTTGCACTGCAAATATGTGCGGCTCAGCGGGTTCATGCGCTGGATGGACTACTACCATTATCGGGCGCGCATCTACGCGACTGCGGCCGACGCCTATCTCAGTGACGGTGCAAGCTACATCGTCGAGGACTTCGTAGACCCAACCGCACGTCGCGGGGATTTGATGCAGCGGCCGGTCGTGCTCGTTGGTCGCTTCTATAATCTTTGCGCCGCCGCGAACCGCGCAATGCATGAGGCAGGACAATCTTGGTGGCTCTTCGGCCCATGCCACTACGGCGCAAACACCGGCATGATGCTCGACGACGTCGTCGTTGAGCAGGTGACGCCAGGTCCGCAATATATCCTCGGCGAGGATAATCGCGGCTTCTTCAATTCGCTTATCCGCGTGACCGGCGAGGAGCGCAGCAAACAGATCGGACGAGTACGGGACTGGGCGTCGCTGGTGCAGGCGGAGCCGGCCGCCGCGGCGGAGGATTGGATCGCGCGTCATCCCCAGCTCGACGAAGGATCGCGAACGGAAGCGCGCGCGAGCTTTCTTGATCGCAACAGCTACACCTCGCACCTTTTCAGCCAGGAGCGTATGCGCCGGCTCAATGTCCGCGCCGCGCAGGTGGAGGTGTTCTGGGATGCCGACGACGAGGAGCGCGAAAGCGCTTACGGCTGCATCTGCTTGGTTCGGTCCTGCGCGGATCGGTGGCCGCTTCTCGTCAGCGACGCGAGCGAGTTTCTGGGCGATGCCGCGTGCGTCGAACTAAGACGCGACGACGACTGGCGCTGGAACTAACCCCCGCTCGCTTCGCCTTTCGCGCCGCAGGCGGCGCAGACGCCGGATTGTTCGACGGTGAAATGGCCGCAGGCGGCGCAAGGGTCGTTGCGATAGCCGGTGGCGATCGGCTTTGCGGGCGCAGGCGGCTCGCGCCGGTCGCGGCTCTCGACCACGGCGCGCGGGCGCAGCACGACGAGGTTGTCCGCCGAGGCGCCGCGGGCGAAGCCGCGGGAGATGAGCCGCGCCGCGCTCTCGGCGTCTTGCGCGTTCTTGGAGAGGCCGTCGCCGCGCGCGTCGAACGGATCGACGTGGGCGAGATCGGCGCGGCCGAGATAGCTCACGGCCAGTTCGCGGAAGATGTAGTCGAGGATCGAAGTGGCGTGGCGGATAGTGTCATTGCCGCGCACTTCGCCCGCCGGTTCGAAGCGGGTGAACAGGAAGGCGTCGACATATTCTTCGAGCGGCACGCCATACTGCAGGCCGATCGAGATCGAGATGGCGAAATTGTTCATTAGCGACCGGAAGGCCGCGCCTTCCTTGTGCAGGTCGATGAAGATTTCGCCGAGTTCGCCGTCGTCGTACTCGCCGGTGTGCAGATAAACTTTGTGGCCGCCGACGGTGGACTTCTGGATGTAGCCCTTGCGCCGCTCCGGCAGACGCCGACGCTGCACCGGCGCGGGGGCTTCTTGGACGATGGCGGCAGGCGCGGTCGGCGCGGCGGCGACCGGTGCGCGCGGGGTTTCAACGTCGTCGTCGATCGGCGCGATCGTCAGCGTGATCTGCGGCGCTTCGGCGCGAACGGCGGCGAGGCCGACGTTCGCAGCCTTTGCCGCTTCGAGCAGATCAGCGCGCTTGCTGGCGTTCTCGACCGTCAGCGTGATGTCGAGCGCTGCGCGCGCGTAAGGCGAAACCGCGGCGGCCATGGCGATGCGCGCGTCTGGCGCGATGTCGGCTGCGGCGGCGAAGACGTGCGCGTGTTGGGCCGCAAGCTCCGCGGCGCCGCGGAGATCGCCTGCGCCCATGCAGTAAGCTTCCGCCGCGGCGATGTCGGCTTCGTTGAAGCCGAGCGTCATCAAGAGATCGCCGCGTTTGCCTGCGGCGACGTCGGGCGGCAGCTTGAGCGCCTCTTCGCAAAGCGCCGGGCCGATCACCAGCGGATGGATCGCGGCGCGAAGGTTGAACGCATCGGCGGCCGCTTCTTCGATCGCTTCCAGCGCAGGTTCGGTGAGGCCCTTGGCGGCGAGCGTGTCGAGATTGATCGCCGGCGCGCCTTTCAGCGTGCGGCGGCCTTCGACGTGCGCGGCGAGCGCGGCAATGGCGTCGCCCTCATAGCCGAGCGCCGCCAGTCCCGCGCGCGCGTCGTCGCCGAGCAGCCGGCCGAAGCCGCCGTCTTCGCGTGCGCCGAAGCGGGCGACGCTTTCGCACGGCGCGACGCCGCTGGCGGAAAGGCCGGCGCGGCGCGCGCTCGTGGCGTCGTTGGCGAAGGCGAGCGCGAGCGAGACGCGCAGGCCCGCGCTCTTCGCGCCTGGGAGACTGCGATAGATCGCTTGCGCACGCTCGGCGAGAGAGCCGGTGAGCGCATTGGCGGCGTCGCGCGCGGCTTTCACCGCCGCTTCCTCGCCGCGTCTGGCGCGCGACCATTCGGGATAGGCGGTCTTGGCTTGGGCGAGCGCGGCGCTCTCGGAGATGGCGGCGGCGTGCGCGAGCGCGGAGACGCTCGACGCCAGCGCGCGGCCTTCGTCGCTGTCATAAGCGAGCCCCGCTCGCATCAGCAGCGCGGCCAAGCCTTCGAGACGGATGAGAATGGGCCGGCGCGGCGAGGCGCTGTGGGCGCCATGCGCGCCATCGAGCGCGCGGACGATGAGGCGGATGGCGCCTTCGAACGCGTCGATGTCGAAGCTCTGCGCCTGAAAACGCGGCAGCGCGATGCTGGCGCCGATGACGCTGGCTTCGTGTTCGCCGGCGACGGCGCCGGTGGGATCGATTGCGCCGGCCGCGAACGTCGTCAGCGCATGCGCGCCGATCTCTGGCGCGGCAATGGCGACTCGGCGGCGCGTGGGATCGGCGCCGGCGTCGAGCGATGCGCTGTAGGCGCCGCGGGCGACGGCGCCGGAGAGCGCGGCGACGATGTCGCCGTCCGGCGCGCCGGCGAGACGCGCCGCGGCGGCTTTGCGCCGGACGCCGCCATGATCGAGGTTGAGGCCGTTGCGCACGGCTTCGATCGCGAGGTCTGCCAGCGCCGCATCGAGCGCGCGTGCGCCGGCCGTGAGCGCCGCGCCCGCACGCGCCCGCGCCGCGTCGTCGGCGATGAGTTGCGACGCCTGCTGCGCATCCGGGCGGACAAGAATGGCGACGCCGTTGGCGCCCATCGGATCGGCGATCCGCGCCGCAGCGTCGAGCGCGTCGAGCGCGGGCGCAGACGGGGCTCCGGCGATGCCGAGCTTAGCGCCGGCCGCGAGCAGCGTCTGCGCCCGCGCCAGCGCTGCCATTTCGTCAGCGCGTTCGCGCGGCCAGCGGATCAGCGCGGCGGAGAAGGCGAGTTCGGCGCCGGGCGACAGCGCCGCGCGCATGAGCGGCGGATCGAGCAGGACGCGGCCGGCGGCGAGTTCGCTCAGAAGCGCCGGGGCGAGGGTTTCGTCACCCGCCCAGTCCGCGAGCCGCTTGGCCGCCCGGCTCAGCGCCTCGGCGACGCTGGGCCCGGCAGGAGTGTCGACAGCCAAGCCCGCCTCGAGCGCCGCCTGGATCATGGTTTCGGACCACGCTTCCGGCGCGATCGCCGCTGGGCGGGTCTCGTCGTCGTCATGGTGTGCGAAATCCTGCGCCATTAGCGGTCTCCATGCAGCCGCCCCAGCATGCCCCGCGCCGTACCGCCGATCAATATCTAGTATGGAACGACCTGGGATTATCCCAAGATATTGTTTCGCACCCGCACTGGACGTGAGGCGCCCGCTTCGTCATATTCCGCCCGCCGCTGCTTCGGGCTGCTTCCTCAGCCGCGATCTCGGCGCGCCGGAGACAAAATAAAGCCCATGCTGAAGCGGATTTTCACCTGGTGGAACGGGGCCACCTTGGGGACCCTGTTCGATGTTGGCCGCCGGGGTGCGTTTGTGGGCGAGGACGAGCAAGGCAATCGTTATTACGAAGAGCGCCGGCCGAGCCTCGAGGGCCGCCGGCGCCGCTATGTCATTTACAACGGCTTGGCCGAAGCTTCGCGGGTCTCGCCCGATTGGCACGGCTGGCTGCACCATACGCTCGAACAGCCGCCGACAGTCGCGCCGCTGAGGCGGCAGAAGTGGGAAAAGCCGCACGAGCCGAATCTGACCGGCACAGTGCGCGCGTATCGGCCGAAGGGCTCGCTCGCGCGCGGCGGCGTTAGGCAGGCGTCAACAGCTGATTACGAAGCTTGGTCGCCTGACTCGGGGGACCGGACGTGAGCAATACTTTCGAGCGCTGGGGCGAAACGCTGCTCGGCGCCGCAGTGACCGTGGTGGCCGTGGGCTTTTTCGCCTTCGCCGCGGCGCAAGCGGGGCAGACCGGCAGCGCCGGCGGCTATGATCTCGTGGCGCGCTTTCAGCGTGTCGACGGCGTCGGCGTCGGCTCCGACGTGCGCGTCTCCGGCGTCAAGGTCGGCGTGGTGCGCGCCATCGAGCTCGATCCCGACACCTACATGGCGCGGCTCACCATGACGGTCGATCGCAACGTCCATGTGCTCGATGAATCTACCGCGCGCATCGCGACCGACGGTTTGCTCGGCGGCGCCTATGTCGCGATCGAACCGGCGGGCATGGATGCGCTGCCGCCGGGCGGGGAAATTCCGTACACGCAAGGCGCCGTCGATCTGCTGACGTTGCTTTCAAGTTTTGCGCAGGGGCAGGGGGAAACTGAACCTAGCGAGGCTCAAACGCCATGATCCGAATTATCGCTGTCGCTCTGGCGTTCTTCGCCGCCGCGGCCGCTCCTGCCTACGCCCAGCGCGCGGTGATCCGCGGGCTGGACAAGGTCACCGGCCACGCCAGCGACTACACGCTGACGGTCGGCCGCGCCGCCCGCATCGGTTCGCTCGAAGTGATCGCGCGCTCGTGCCACGAGAGCGCGCCGGAAGAGACGCCGGAAGTGCGCATCTATGTCGAAGTGTTCGACCATCCGCCGGTGCGCGGCGGCGGCGAAGCGGAACGCCGCGAAATCTTCCACGGCTGGCTGTTCGCTTCGAGCCCCGGCCTCAGCGCCGTCGACCACCCGGCCTACGACATCTGGGCCATCGACTGCCGCTAGTAGCGACCGCTTCATTCCGCCTGCGCAGCGCTTGCATGCGCCCGGACTCAGCTAAGGTCCGCTGCGCATAAGCGGGAGGAAGTGGATGCGGTTCATGGGCCATAACGTGCTCGCGATCATTGTCGCGGCGCTTGCGATCTACGCGATCGAGTACGTGATCTTCGCAGAGCTGATCTCCGCGGAGCAGTACATGGCGTTCACCGGCATTACGGCGGAGCAAGTCGAAGGCGGCATGGCGCGCATGCCGTTCGGCATCATTCCGCCCGTGTTCGCGGCGATCGGGCTCTCGCTTGTGATCAAGTGGCGCAACGCGGCGGGATGGATGGCCGGGCTGATGACCGGTCTCATCCTGGCGGTTCTGTTCGCATTCGGAACAAGCCTCTATGGCTATGTGTACGGCCCGCACAGCGAAGCGTACTTGCCAGTCAATCTTGCGCACTTCCTCGTCTGCTGGGGCGCCGCGGGCGCGATCCTTGGCGTGTGGAAATAGGACGGATCGACTTTGCGAAGCGTTCGCGGTAAGCGGACGGCATGCGCATCCTCTGCGTCAATGACGACGGCATCCACGCCACCGGCCTCGCCGTGCTGGAAAAGATCGCGCGCACCTTCAGCGACGACGTTTGGGTGATTGCGCCGGAACAGGAGCATTCGGGCGCCTCGCGCGCGCTGACGCTCACCGCGCCGGTGCGCGTGCGCAAAGCGGGGCCGAAGCGCTACGCCGTACTCGGCACCCCGACCGATTGCGTACTGCTCGGCGTCGAGCATCTGATCGAGGACGGGCCGCCCGATCTCGTGCTCTCCGGCGTCAATCGCGGCCAGAACATCGCCGAGGACGTCACCTTTTCCGGCACCATCGCCGGGGCCATGCAGGGCATGCAACTCGGCATTCCGGCGATTGCGCTCAGCCAAGCGCGCGGCTTCCGCGGCGAGGAAGCGCCAATACCATGGGAGACGGCGGAGACGTACGGTCCCGGAGTTGTCGGCAAGTTGTTGGAGCACGGCTGGCCGAAGGACGTCCTGATGAACGTCAACTTCCCCGATCTTCCGCCGGAGGACGTCAAGGCCGTGGAAGTCACCGCCCAGGGCCAGCGGGACCAGCACATCATCTACGCTGACAAGCGCACCGATCCGCGCGGGGGCACGTATTTCTGGTTCGGCTTCCGCGGCAAGCTTTCCAACCCGCCGGAGGGCACCGATCTTCGCGCGATCTACGAAGGCCGCATCGCGGTGACGCCGCTGCACGTCGATCTCACCCATGCGCCGACCATTGCTTCGCTGAAAGGCGTGCTCGGCGGCGCGCCGCCGAAGGCCAAGGCCGAATGAGCGACGCCGCCCGGCTGATGCGCTTCGTGCTCGAACTGCGCCAGGCCGGCGTCACCGACGCGCGCGCGTTGTCGGCGATGGAGCGCACGCCGCGCACGCATTACGCGCCCGAGCATCTCGATGGGCTTGCCTATGACGACATCAGTTTGCCGCTCGCGCACGGGCAGACGATGACGAAGCCCTCGCTTGTCGGCCGCGTGCTGGCGGCGCTTGCGCCCCAACCCGGCGACGCGGTGCTGGAGATCGGCACCGGCTCCGGCTTCCAGAGCGCCTGCATCGCCAATCTCGCAAACAAGGTCGTGACGCTGGAGCGTTGGCGCGATCTCACTGCCGACGCGCGCGGCAAGTTCGGCACCGCGCGGCTGATGCGGATTTTCGCGCACACGGCGGACGGCTTCGAGGGATGGGGCGATGAAGCCCCCTACGACCGCATCGTCGTCAACGGCGCCTTGGGCGACATTCCGCAAGCTCTGCTCGATCAGCTGAAGCCCGGCGGCGTGCTGCTGGCGCCGATCGGCGACGCTGAGCGGCAACGCTTGATCCGGTATCGCAACGGCGCGCGCGAAGACTTGGGTCCGGTGAAGTTCGCGCCGCTCGAGCGCGGCCTGCCCGAAGAGCCGCCGCTGCCGGCCTGAATTGCGTGCGCGGGCGATTCTCGCGGAAACTGCGCGGATGACGCGGGCGGCGCTGCTCTTTGCACTCCTGACGGCGGCCTGCGCCAGCGCTCAGCCCGCGCCGATTTCCTATGGCGGCGGCGGGGATTCGGCTGCAGGGTCGGAGCGCGCGAGAGAGCCGCTGATTACGCCGAGCGGCAACGGACGCGCTCGGATCGAGTATCGCGGCGCGGTTGTTGAACCGCCTGCGCCGCCGCCTGCCGCTCCAATGGAGACGGCCGAAGCATCCGCCGCGCCGACGCCCCAGGAGGCGCCAGACTGGGCGGAGGGCGAAGGGACGCCATTGTCGGCCTATGCGCTGCAGCCGGGCGAGGTGCAGCCCTTCGACCCGGCGCGCCTTCCGCGCACGCACCGCGTCGGCGAGAACGAGTCGCTCTATGACATCGCCACGCGCTACCAGGTCCCTCTGCGCGCCCTGATCGACGAGAACGGGCTCGAGCCGCCTTATTCGCTCTCAGCTGGACGCGAACTGCGCTTGCCGCCGCCGCGTTTTCACACTGTCGAGCGCAACGAGTCGTTCGAAGATGTCGCCCGGCGCTACAACGTCGATCTGCGCTCGCTCGCGCTATTGAACCGCATGTCGCCGCCGTTCCAGGTGCGGCGCGGCGATCGCATCGCCCTTCCGGCGATGGCGCGGGCGCTGCCGGCGGCGCAATCCGAAACTCCGGCGCCTGCGCCGACGATCGCCTCGAATGCGAGGTTCGCCATGCCGCTGCGCGGCGCCGTCGTCGCTCGCTTCGGCGCGCAGCCGGGCGGAGAGCGCCTCGACGGCGTCGAGATCGCGGGCGAAGAGGGCGACGCCGTGCTCGCCGCCGGCGATGGCGATGTGGTCTATGCCGGCGACGATCTGCCGGCCTACGGCACGCTTGTGCTGATCCGCCACGAGGACAATTACGTCACCGCCTATGGCTTCAACCGCCGCGCGCTCGTGCGTGAAGGGCAACGGGTCCGTACGGGACAACCCATCGCCGAACTGGGTGAACGCGCCGGTGGACGCCCGCGCCTGCTGTTTCAAGTGCGCCAGGGCAGCGCCGCCATTGATCCGGCGCCGTTGCTGGGACTGCAGAACTAAGGCCAGCTGCGGCGAAACGGCGCGCGCGGCGGAGTTCCGCCAATTGAAATGGCGGGGGCTGACGATATAGTCCCGGCCGTCGCCGGACCGGGGTTCGGCTCAAACGTCTCAAGTCGCAACGCGGCGCATGGCGTCGCCCTTCGCGAGGATCAATGTTCATCTCTTCCGCTTACGCGCAAACTGCCGCTCCCGCCGGCGGCGATATGAGTACGGTGCTGATCGGCCTTGCGCCCTACCTGCTCATCTTCGTCGTGTTCTATTTCCTGCTGATCCGGCCGCAGCAGCAGGCGCGCAAGCGGCACATGGAGATGGTCGCCAATCTGAAGAAGGGCGATGTGATCGTCACCACCGGCGGTCTGATCGGTAAGGTCAAATCTGTGGCCGAGGACGAGCTGCGGGTCGAACTGGCGCCAAACGTCGATGTGCGCGTCGTGCGCGGCACCATCGCCGAGGTCCGCTCGAAGACCGAGCCGGCGCCCGCCAACGATTCAAAGCCGTCCTAAGGTCACGCCCTCATGCTTCAAGTCGCCCGCTGGCGCGTGATCCTGGTCACGATCGTGACCGTGCTCGGGATCGCGTTCGCGCTGCCGAATTTCCTGCCCGAGCGCATGCGCGACAGCCTGCCGGGCTTTCTGCCGCGCCAAGCGATCAATCTCGGGCTCGACCTGCAGGGCGGCTCGCAGCTGCTGCTCGAGATCGAGGTGGCGACGCTGCAGCGTCAGCAACTCGACAATATCGCTGACCAGATGGCGTCGGCGCTGCGCGAGGCCGAGATCCGCTACACGGGCCGCGGCGTGGTCGGCGATGCGGCGCGCATCCGTCTGATCGATCCCACACAGATGGAAGCGGCGATGCGGGTGCTGGCGCCGATCGCGCGGTCGCCGACCGGGGGCAACAATATCCTCAACCTCACCGAAGGCGCTGAAGGGTTGGTCGAGGCGCGCATCACCGAAGTGTATTTGCGCGAACTCAGCCGCCAGGCGGCGCAGCAATCGATCGAAGTCATTCGCCGCCGGATCGATCCGACCGGCACGTCCGAAGTCACCATCGTTCGCCAGGGCGTCGACCGCGTGATCGTGCAGGCGCCAGGCGTCACCGATCCGCAGCAGCTGAAGGAGCGCATCGGCCAAACCGCGCTGATGACCTTCCACATGGTGCGCGAGCTCGATCCGGCCGACGCTGCCGCCGGCCGAATTCCGCCGGGCGCGATGTTGGTTCAGCCCTATCCGCAGAGCGACAACCCGCCGGAAGTGGTCGAGCGCCGCGCGCAATTCACCGGTGAGCGGCTGGTCCGCGCCATTGCGTCGACGGATGCGCAGACCGGCGAGTTCGTGCTGAGCTTCCAACTCGACGGCGAGGGCGCGCGCCGATTCTGCCGCATCACCACCGATAATACCGGCGAGCGCTTCGCCATCCTGCTTGACAATCAGGTGCTGACTGCGCCGCGCATCAACGAGCCGATCTGCGGCGGTTCGGGCCAGATCTCCGGCAACTTCACCGCGGAGACCGCCAACAATCTCGCGGTCATGCTGCGCGCCGGCGCGCTGCCGGCGCCGCTCACGGTGATCGACGAGCGCACGGTCGATGCAAGCCTCGGCCGTCAGGCGATCGAGTCGGGCGGCTTGGCCTCCGGCGTCGCCGCTTTGGTCACGTTCGTGTTCATGCTGCTGGCGTATGGCCTTTTCGGCGTGTTCGCCTGCATCGCCTTGATCGTGAACCTAATCCTCATCGTCGCGGCGATGTCGATGATCGGCGCGGCGCTGACCCTCCCCGGCATCGCCGGCCTCATCCTCACAATCGCCATGGCAGTCGACGCCAACGTGCTGATCTACGAGCGCATGCGCGAGGAGGCGGCGACGGGGCGAAGTCCCGCGCTCAGTATCGACGCCGGCTTCAACCGCGCGATGATCACCATCGTCGACGCCAACCTGACGACCATCCTCGCGGCGATGATCCTGTTCCAGTTCGGGGCCGGGCCGGTGCGCGGCTTCGCCTGGACCTTGTCCATCGGCGTCATCACTTCGGTGTTCACCGCGGTGATGGTGACGCAGATTTTGATCGCTTTCTGGTTCCGCGCTGCGCGGCCGAAGCAGATGCCAATCTAGGAACGAGCAAGAACAATGTGGCCTCTGATCCGGCTCCTGCCCAAGAAGACGAATCTCACCTACGTGAAGTTCGCCGGCTTCGCCGCGTTCCTGTCGATCGCGCTCTGCGTCGTCTCGATCGTTTCGATCTTCACCGGCGGACTGCGCGAGAACCCGATCGAGGTCTATCAGCAGGCCGAAGGCAGCCCGCTCGAGCGCATCGGCGCGATCATGGAGCACGGCTTCAATCTCGGCATCGACTTCCGAGGCGGCACCTCGCTGCTGATCGAATCGCCGACGCCGCTCGACCAGGATGCGCTCGGCGCACTCGCCCGCCGCGCCCAGGAGGGCGACATCGAAGTGCAGGGCACCACCTGCCAGCCGCAGAACGCGCCGCCTTATTGCGTCCTTCTCAATTTCGAGACGGCGCCCGATCAAGCCGAGACGGTCGAGGAAATCCGCGCCGGGCTGCCGGGGATCGCCGAGGGCGCCCGCATCGCCAACGTCGATTCCGTCAGCGCCAAGGTGTCCGAGGAGCTGTTCTCGGGCGGCCTCATGGCGCTCGGTCTCGCGATGCTGCTGATGATGGCCTACATCTGGTTCCGCTTCGAATGGCAGTTCGGCGTCGGCGCGATGCTCGGCCTCCTGCACGACGTGATCCTGACGCTGGGCCTCTTCTCGGTCTTCCGCTTCGAGTTCACGCTGACCATCATCGCCGCGCTCCTGACCATTATCGGCTACGGCATCAACGACACCGTCGTCGTGTTCGACCGGCTGCGCGAGAATCTGCGCAAGTACAAGAAAATGCCGTTAGGCGAGCTGGTCGATCTTTCCCTGAACGAAACGCTCTCGCGCACGATCATCACCGGCTGCACCGCCATTTTCGCCCTGATCGGTTTGCTTTTCCTGGGCGGCGAAGCGCTTTCCGGCTTCGCCATCGCCATGCTTTTCGGCATTATCGTCGGCACGTATTCGTCGCTCTACGTCGCGGCGCCGGTGATTCTCCTGTGGGGCGTCAAGCGCGGCGGCGGCAAGGCGGACGAAACGCGGGGAGCGCCGCAGACAGCGGGCTAGGGCGCGGGCGCGAAAACCCTGCTCCCCATCGGGCTGAGGGAGTAGGGCATGGCCTCGTTTCTGAGTAATCTGAAGTATGTCGCGTGGACGGCGCTCGCCGTCGCGGCGCTGTTCTTGATCTATTTCGCCGTCGTGGAGGCGCGCATCCCGTTCGACGACAGCCGCTTCTGGGAGGCGGCGCTGCGATGGGGCCACGTGCTGGTCGGCATCATGTGGATCGGCCACCTCTACTACTTCAACTTCACCCAGATTCCGAACGCGCCGAAGATTCCGGAAGAGCACCGTGGCCCGTCGATCGGCAAGGTGATCGCGCCGGCGGCGCTCTATTGGTTCCGCTGGGGCGCGATGCTGACTTTGATCACCGGCCTGCTGCTGGCTTGGAATCAGAACTATCTGATCGAAGCGCTGAGCCTCGGCGCGCTCGATCAACCGAGCTTCGCCGCGCCGAAGACGATCCTGATCGGCATCGGCATGTGGCTGGCCATCATCATGTGGTTCAATGTCTGGTTCATCATCTGGCCGAACCAGCAGAAGGCGCTGAACATCGCCAACGCGTATCCCGATCTAGACGCCGCCGCAAAAGCGAGCGCGGCCAAGACGGCGATGCTGTTCTCGCGCACGAACACGTTCCTGTCGGCGCCCATGCTGGTGGCGATGACCGGCGCCAGCACGCTGTTCGGCTGAACCCATCAAAAGCTAAAGCTTACCAACGCCCGCGCTTTTCTGGCGCGGGCGTTAGCGTATCTAGGTGGGCATGGACGAGGATCTCGATGCTCTGGTGCGCCGTGTCGACGAAGATCGCTGGCTCGCAAGCCGCTTCGCGCCGGCTGACGCGCGCGGCCGGCTCATTGCGCTCTACGCGCTCAACTTCGAGCTGGCGCATGTCGCCGAGATCGTGAAAGCGCCGGCCGTCGGCGACATCCGGCTGGCCTGGTGGCGAGAGGCGCTCGGCGAAATCCACGCCGGCAAGCGCGCGCGCCTTCACCCTGTGCTGTCCGAATACGCGCTGGCGCACAAGCGCACGCCGTTTCCGCTCGTTTGGCTCGAGGCGCTGCTCGATGCCCGCGGCAAGGACCTGGATCCCGCACCATTCGACACGCTGGACGACCTCGATTCCTATATCGACGGCACGGCGGGGATGCTGATGCGGCTCGCCGCGCATACGTGCGGCGCCGATGCGGAGGCGCTCGACGGCTTCATCGCGCCGGCGGGGCGGGCGTGGGGCTTGTGCGGCCTCATCCGCGCCGAGCCGGTGTGGCGCGCGCGGGGCCGGCGGCTGCTGCCGCGTCAGGGCGGAACGCTCGATGATCTGCGCCGACGCGCGGAGGCCGCCTACCTGGAAGCACGTGCGCAGCCGAAGCCCGCGCCGGCCGCGGCGCCGGCGCTCAATTATGTCACGCTGGTGCCGCTCTATCTCAGCCAGCTTGCGCGCGAGCGGCCGAGCGCGCCGCTGCTGATGCGTCAGATCAAGGTCGTCGCCGCCACAGCGACAGGGCGGCTCTAACGCTGCGCCGAGCGTCGGTCGCGCGCTTCGCGAGTGGCTTCACGCAGGCGTTCTTCAAGCCGCGGCTGATCGAAGCCGGAGATCACTTCGCCGTTGATCATGAAGAGCGGCGTCGCCGGGCTCGCCGTGACGTCGAGCGCGAGGCCGCGATTGTCCTCGAGCAGCGCGATGATCTCGGGGCTCTCCATCGCCCGGCGCATGCGGGCGACGTCGATGCCGACGGAGCGGGCGAGGCGGTCGATCTGCGCCGAGCTGAGCTGCTGGTCGAGCGGAAAGCTCATCAATGCGCGGTGGAATTGCCAGGTTCGGCCCTGTGGCGCAGCGGCGAGCACGGCCCGCGCCGCCTCCATCGATTCCGGGCTCAGGATCGGCAGCTCCTTCAACACCACGCGTACGTCGCGACGGGTGCGGGCGATGTCCGTCACCCATTGCAGCGCCGCGTGGCAGAAGCCGCAGCGATAATCGTAGAATTCGACGATGACGATCGGCGCGTCGGCCGGGCCAATTGAGAAGTCGCGCGGATCGGAGATGGTGCGCCGCCAGCGTTCGGCGGCGGTGCGCTCCTGTAGCGCCTCCAGCGCATCCTGCAGCACGTCCGGATTGCGGATCAGATACTCGCGCACGATGGCTCGGATTTCCGCCTGCTCCTGGGCGTTGAACGATTGCGCTGCCGCACCGGGTGCGAACAAAGTGAACAGCAGAGCGAACAGCACGCGCGCCATCGGGCGGTCTCCAGGCTAGGCGCTGTTGCAATGGCCGCTTTCCGCGCGCGCGGCAAGCTCAGCTGCGCCGCCCGCGTTGCTGGCCTTCCCGGTCGCGCATCTCATTGCCGGCGAACGTGACGATATCGTTGGCGCGCTGATAGGAGGGGGTATTGCGCGGCAGACTGCGGCGCGCCCGCTCGGCGAAGCTCAGCGCCGCGCCGTAATCGCCGAGCGCGAAGTTCTGCTCGGCCGAAGCGAGTTCCGCCAGGCCCTGTTCGCCGCGCAGGTCGCGCGCCGATGCGAGTTCGCGCCATGCGAACGCATTATCGGGCTCGCGCGCGGTCGCCGCTTGCAGCAGTGCGATCGCTTCGTCCGCGCCGGCGCGCCCGTTGGCGGCCGTGAGCGCGCGGGCGAGATTGATCTGCAGCAGCGGCTGGTTCGGCGCGAGCTCCAGCGAGCGGCGATGATAGGGGATCGACTCCGCCGCGCGGCCATTCTCGAACAGGATCTGACCCATCAGCTCCTGGAAGTAGGGATTGCTCGGATCTTCGCGCATCAGCGACTCGAGCTCTGCGCGCGCGCGCGTCAGATCGGAGACGCGGTAATAGGCGACAGCGCGCGCATAGCGGGCCGGCTGCGAAGTGTCGCGCAGCGGATAGCGCGCCAGCGTCTGGCCCTGCGTGTGAATGAAGCCGACCAGCTTCGCCTGCATGAACTGGAAGCGGCGGATGTTTTCGGGCGTGTCCGTCGCGTTGTAGTTCGGCGAGTTCTGCACCCGCTCGCGCAGCGCCTCCACCCGGTCCGACGAGAACGGGTGCGTCATCATCCACGCCGGCGCGCGGCGGGTCATGAACTCGTACGGACGAATCTGCGTGTTGAAGAAGGTGATGAGGCCGCGCCCGGATTGGCCGGTGGCCTCGAGGAATTGCAGACCGGCCTGGTCGGCGGAGGATTCCTGCACCTGCGTGTGGCGGACGATGTCGCCCATCGCGAACGCTTGCGAGCCCGAGATCAGCGCGGCGCCCGCGTCCGGTGCGCCAGCGGCGATCGCGAGTACGCCAAGCCCGATCGACAACAGCATCGGGCCGATCGCGCGCTGCACGTCCTGCGCGCGGCGCGCGCCGTGGCCGCCGGAAATGTGACCGGTCTCGTGCGCCAGCACGCCGATCACTTCGTTCGGCGTGTCGGCCGCGAGAATGAGGCCGGTGTGCACGAAGATGTTCTGACCGCCGGCGACGAAGGCGTTCACCGAGGGATCGCTGACGATGTAGATGTCGACGTCGCGCGGCTCCAGGCCCGCGGCCTGCAACAGCGGATCGGTGTAGACGCGCAGCGTGTTCTCGATCTCCGCGTCGCGGATGAGGCCCTGCGCCGCCGCCTGCGGCGCCGCCATGATCAGCACGCTGAGCGCGATCGTGACGGCTGCCAGCTGGCGGCCCAGGGCTTTGATGAGAGACGCGGCCATCGCCCACTCCTCCGGCGTCGTGACTTCCCGCCCGAACCGGTTGAAACGCCGGTTTGCGGCGGCAACAAGGCCGCCTGCCTTAGCGGATGTTCACTCCGCTACTTCTTCGACCAGCGCGAAAGCCGCGAGAAGAACTTCTCGCGACGCTCCTGATCCGGCTCGTACGCCGAGTTCGGTTGCTCCTCGCGGGGCGCTGCGTCCTCGTCGACGACCTCGACGACTCCCGCCTCGGCGGTTTCGGCGATCGCGGGCGCAACAATCGGCTCCTGCGCGGCCTCGGCGGCCGGGTGCAGGATGATGTCGGCGGTCTCTTCGACGGCGAGTTGTTCGCCGGCGTCTTCGACCTGTTCGGCCTCGATCGCGCGCGTTTCGCGCACGCGCTCGGGGCGCGGCGACAGATGCTTCAGATCGGCGCTGACAAAGTCCAGCCATTCGCCGCCATCGACCTCATAGACGCGACGGCCACGGCCGCGTCCGCGCCGGCGCCGCCGGCCGCCGCGGCCGCGATCGGCGCGCTCTTCCTGCGCCGCGATGCGCGGCGCTTCGGTCTCCGCTTCCTCACGCGCCTCGACTTCAGCGCTTTCGCCTTCGCCTTCGCCGCGACGACGGCGCCCGCCCCGGCGGCCGCGACGGCGCCGTCCGCGCCGCTCGCCTTCGGTTTCGGCGCGCGCGACAGTCTCTTCCGCTTCGGGTTCTTCGTCCTCGACTTCAACGGCGGCTTCGGCGTCTTCGGCTTCGGCCTCCACCTCGACCGCGCGCTTGCCGCGGCGGGCGGGCGTTTCGACCTCTTCTTCGCGCTCATCCTCGAACGTGTCGGCGCCGATATTGATCTCGAAGTCACCGGCCGTCATCTCGCCATCGGCGGTGACCCGCACGCGAACGTTGCGGTTCTCTTCGATCGCCGCCAGCGCTTCGCGCTTCTCGTTGAGCAGATAGAGCGCGACTTCGGTCGCGGTGCGCGCCTCAATTGTGTGGTGCTTTTGCTTGATGCTAGCGTCGTCCAGCGCCCGCAGCAGCGCGAGCGCGGCTGACTCGATCGAACGCACGCGGCCGGTGCCTTGGCAGTGCTCGCAGATATGGCTGGTGCCTTCCAGCACGCCGGTGCGGCGGCGCTGGCGCGACAGTTCGAGCAGGCCGAAGCCGCTGATCTTGCCCATCTGCACGCGGGCGCGATCGAAGCGGAGGTTCTCCTTCATCCGCTTTTCGACCGCGCGGTCGTTCTTCTGTTCCTCCATGTCGATGAAATCGATCACGATGAGGCCGGCGAGGTCCCGCAGACGCATCTGGCGCGCCGCTTCGTCCGCCGCTTCGCAGTTGGTCTTGAACGCGGTTTGCTCGATATTGCGCTCGCGCGTGGCGCGGCCGGAGTTCACGTCGATAGCGACCAGCGCTTCGGTCTGATTGATGACGATGTAGCCGCCGCTCTTCAGCGTGACGACGGGCGAATAAATCGACTCCAGCTGCTTTTCGACGCCGGTCTTGGTGAAGATCGGCGTGGCGTCCTTCCAGAGCTGCACGCGCTTGGCGTGGCTCGGCATCAGCATGCGGACGAAGTCTTTGGCTTCCTTGTAGGCGCTCTCGCCCTCGACGTGAATTTCATCGACGTCTTTGTCGTAAAGATCGCGGATCGCGCGCTTCACCAGCGAGCTTTCCTCGTAGATCAACGCTGGCGCGACGCTCTTCAGCGTATCGTCGCGGATCGTCTCCCAGGCGCGCGAGAGATATTCGTAGTCGCGCTTGATCTCGGTCTTGGTGCGCTTGGCGCCAGCGGTGCGGATGATGAGGCCTTGGCCCTGCGGGACGTCGAGATCCTGCGCGATCTTCTTCAGACGCTTGCGATCCGTCGCTTGCGTGATCTTGCGCGAGATGCCGCCGCCGCGGCCGGTGTTCGGCATCAGCACGCAATAGCGGCCGGCGAGCGATAGGTAGGTCGTGAGCGCCGCGCCTTTGTTGCCGCGCTCTTCTTTCACCACTTGGATCAGCATGATCTGGCGGCGGCGGATGACTTCCTGAATCTTGTAGCGGCGCGTCAGGATGCGGCGGCGGCGCTCGTCGCGCGCCTCTTCATCCTCTTCCTCGCCTTCGCTCTCTTCTTCGGCGGCGGCGAGTTCGGCTTTGATCGCTTCCTGATCCGCGTGCGGGATCGCGTAGTAATCGGGGTGAATTTCCGAGAACGCGAGGAAGCCGTGGCGGTTGCCGCCATACTCGATGAAGGCCGCCTGCAGCGACGGCTCAACGCGCGTCACCTTGGCTAAGTAGATATTGCCTCTGAGTTGTTTTCTGCTGGCTACCTCGAAATCGAAATCTTCAACGCGGTTTCCGTCGAGCACCGCGACCCGGGTCTCTTCCGGGTGGGCGGCGTCGATCAGCATTTTCTTGGCCATCGAACAGGGCTCCGTGCGCGTCGCGCGCTCCCGAGCGTCCGGCAAGCGCCGGGGCGGAAGCGGCAGGGCGACGCAAAGTCTTGAGGGATAATCCTGCGCGATCGCGGGCCGGGGCTTTGAGCCCTGCGGCGCGGAAGTCGATCGCGGTGCGGATCATAAGTTGCTCCAAATTCCGCCGCCCGGACGGACGGCGCTTACGCTCCGGCGGCGGAGGGCCTTCAGCGCCGAGGCGGGCGCAATGAGCGTGCGCGCCGCTGGGGCCTGGTTCGCCGTTCCGCATAGCGGGAGCGCGCCGGGCGCTCTTGGGGAACTCCCCTGGGCGCACACGGCGATGGCGGCACCATGCATGATTTGCTCGGCGAAGGAAAGCGCCGGGAGCGCCCTTCAGCCGGGCGCCGGTTCTGCAGGCGCAGGCGGGGCGGGTTCGACCCGGACCACCCCCCGTGCGTCCGGCGCTGTGATCCGCCATGCCGGGTTGAGCGTCAGCCGCCAACCGGGTCCTGTGATCCCGCCGGCGCGAGGGGCCGCCGCGGTCGCCCGCGTGAACGTCGCATTGATCAGAGCGCCCTCGGCGGCGACCAACTCGCCCCAGCGGTCGCGCAAGGTGATGCGGCCGTAGAAGCTGCCCAGCCCTTCGACGGGCGTCACGGCGTTGGGATCGAAGTCCATCTGCATTTGCATCAGCGGGAGCTCGAGCCGCGGGCCTTCGGCATAGAGACGGCGGAGCTCAGCCGAGCGGCTGCGCGCCGCTTCCGCCCGCACGCGCTCCTGCTGTTCCAGCTGCGCGCCGCCATAGCGCTGGGCGTCGCGTTGAAGTTCGCGCCCGCTCAACGTCCGGGCGCGCACCGCCGCCGCCAGCAAGTCGGCGGGGGCAAAGGCGCCCAGTTCCTGGCGCCAGGCGCGGTTGTACTCATCGAGCAGCAGCCCGTAGGCGGGGCCGGTGGCGTAGGCGTAAGCGCGGGCTAGCGCGTCATGGCCATCGTAGGCGTCCAGCGTGCGCGCGGCGAAGATCATGGGATTTTCCGCGCCGAGACGAACGCCCGTGTACGCCGCGAGCCCTTCGTTGCGGTCGAGCGCCGCTTCTTGCGCAAACGCTTCCGGAAACGCAGCGTACCGCGCCCGCCGAAACGCCAACGCGTCCTCAGCGGCCCGTTCGCGCGCGCTGCCGCTGGAGCGCAGCGCCGCCGCCAGCGCGCGCATCTCCAGTCGCATGAAGTAGCGGCCGCGTTCGCTGGCGAGGTGAGGGTTGTCGGACGACTGCGTCGGCAAGCCGATCTGAGCTTGAGCGCGATGCCAAGCCTCGTGGCCGACCAGCACCCGGCGTTCGGATGCGTCCGCGGGAAGGGGCCCCAGCACCATGATCCAGCGCACGCCGGCCCACTCGACGGAGGTGTTTGCCATGGTCACGCCGGCCGGCAACGTGCCAATCCAGCCGCCGCCGTTGCTAGTCAGGCGGCCTTCGCGGTCTTGATCGCTAGCCCAGACCGCGCGGGTTTGCGGATCGACCACGATCAGCGGCCCGCACAGCGACACGCCCCATAGGCGGCCGCTGTCCTCGCTGCATAGCTGGCGCAGTTCCCCCGCCGCGGCCTGTTCGAGCGCATAATCCTGCGCAGCCGCCGGACTGGCGACGGCGAACGCTGTGGCCAGAATGAAAAGAAGGCCCCGCATCCCGCTAGGTGAACCTTACTTGCTGGAAACCACAAGAGGGCCGCGACAGGCGGCGTGCGTCGAGCCGTCTTCACAACTGTGGTTACCGGCTCATTCACCTTCCTTTTCAACCACGTAGCAAGCCGGCTCGGGTACTTTCCCGATCTTCATGGACCTTACTCGCCGCTCCCTTCTTTGCGCCGGCGCGACCGCCCTGGGCGGCGCGGGGTTGAGCGGCCGCGCCTGGGCCGACGCGCCGTCGGCTGTGCGCGGGGTGCTACTGCAGGCCGATGGTCCGGCGGCGCGGGTGACGATCGCGCTCGATCGGCAGGCACAGGCGCGGACTTTTTTCCTGAGCGACCCGCACCGGTTTGTAATCGATCTTGTCAACACGCGGCTCGCGCTGCCCCAAGGCGCCAGCGGCGAGGGCCCCGGCGCGGGCTTCGTGCGCCGGTTCCGCTACGCCCCGCAGCCGAATGGCGGCGCCCGCCTGGTGCTCGACCTCGAAGCGCCGGCGCGGCTGCTGCGCCAGGACGTCGGCGGCCGCCGTGCGCCGGAACTAACCTTTGACCTTACGCCCACGACGCCGTTCGCCGCCGCGCCAGCAGCGGGGCAGCCGCGCCGCCCCCAGCGCCGCACCATCGTGGTCGACGCGGGGCATGGCGGCCGCGATCCGGGCGCAATCGGCCGCACCGGCGTGCGCGAGAAAGATGTGGTGCTGGACGCCGCGCTGCAGCTCCGCCAAGCGTTGGAAAGCCGCGGAAATTATCGCGTGGCGATGACGCGCGACGCCGATCGCTACATCCCGCTTGAGGAGCGCCTTCATTTCACCCGCGCTCAGAACGCGGACCTCTTCATCTCGATCCACGCGGATTCGAACGCCAACGCCGAGGCGGCGGGCGCGTCCGTCTACACCATCTCAGAGCGCGGCGAGGCGCGCGCCCAGAACATGGCGCAGAACTGGGACATCGACCTCGGCGACGTCCCGCGCGAAGGCGTCGCCCACGACATCCTGCTCAATCTCTATCAGCGCGAGACCACAAATCGCTCCGCCCAGTTCGCGCAGACGGTCATCCCCCGCCTGGGTGAAGTCGCGCCTCTCTTGCGCAATACGCACCGCAATGCCGGTCTCTATGTGCTGCTGGCGCCTGATGTTCCTGCAGTGCTGATCGAGACCGGTTTCTTGAGCAATGTGGCGGACGAGCGGCGCCTTGCCGACCCGCGCGCCCGCCAGGCCATGGCCGAAGCCATGGCGCAGGCGGTGGATAGCTATTTCGCCGCGCCGCAATTGATGGCCGCGCGTGCCTAAAAAGGGCGCGAATCTTTAGCTATCTCCGGCTACCTACTAGAGCCACAGCCTTACTCGCGCCCTATTGGGAGGCGAGGCCGGACCCTGATCACACGCGCGCAGAAGCGGGGCGCAATGCTGCGAAACAATTCCTACAGAGCTGAAGACCGCTGGGATGACGACGACTACGATTATGACGATCGTGGCGCGTATCGCGGCGGCGACGGCGGGGGCTTTCGTTTCTCGCTCGGAGGCGGTCCGTTGTGGCGCAAAATTCTCGTCGGCATAGCCATGCTAGCTGGCGTCGGCGTGCTGCTGGTCGTGGGCTTCATCATCGCCGCGCTGCAGGGCCTGCCGAGCGTTGCTGATCTTCAGGACTATCAGCCGCCCGTGTCGAGCCGTGTGCACGCGGGCGACGGGGCGCTGGTCGCGGAATTCGCCGAAGAGCAGCGCGTGTTCGTGCCGATCGAGCAGATTCCGGATCACGTGCGCAACGCGTTCGTCGCGGTGGAAGACGCACGCTTCTTCGAACACTCGGGCATCGACTATCAGGGCCTGGCGCGCGCCGTGCTGCGCGCTCCGCTCGATGCGATGCAAGGCAGGCGTCTGCAGGGCGCCTCGACCATCACCCAACAGGTCGCCGGCAACATGCTGACCGGCCGCGCCGCCGAATGTTCGGGCGGTCTTGGCGGGGCGGTGTGCGCCGTGTGGACGAAGCTGCGCGAGGGCCTCGTTGCCCAGCGCATCGAGCGCGCCTTCGCCGCACAAGGCGAAGACGGCAAGGAGCGCATCCTCGAGCTCTATTTGAACGAAATTTATCTCGGCAACCGCGCTTACGGCGTGGCCGCGGCGGCGCTCAACTATTTCGACAAGCCGCTTTCAGAACTGACCGTATCGGAAGCCGCCTATCTCGCCATTCTGCCGAAGGGCCCGGCGAATTATCAGCTGCCGCGTCACCGCGAGCGGGCGATCGACCGCCGCAACTACGCCGTCAGCCGGATGCTGGAGCGCGGCTACATCACCGAAGCGCAGGCCGAAGAAGCGCGCGCCGCCGATCTGGTCACGCGCAACCGCCTCTCCGGCGATCAGTTCGTCGCCGCCTCGCATTTCGTCGAGGAGATCCGCCGTCAAGTCGAGGATCAGTACGGCTCCGACGCGTTGTTGCGCGGCGGTCTCTCGATCCGCTCGACGCTCGACACGCGCCTGCAGCTCGCCGCTGCGCGGGCGCTGCGCCAGGGTCTCGAAGAATACGACCGCCGCCACGCTTGGCGCGGGCCGCTCGGCGCCGGAGATCCGGCGGGTGACGTGCAAGCGCAGCTGCGCGAAGCCGATGCGCCGCCGACTCTGTCGAACTGGGTGCGGGCGATGGTCACGCGCCAATCGGGCGGCGTCACCACGCTGACGGACGAGAACGGTCAGACTGGCCGGCTCAATTCCGATGACGCGCAATGGGCCGCGCAAGCGGCGCGCCGCAACCGTGAACTGGGCTTGCGTCGCGGCGCGATCGTCTACGCCGTCCGCGGGTCGAATGGCGGCTATCGCTTGAAGCAAATTCCGGAAATCCAAGGCGCGCTCGTCGCCATGGACCCGCATACCGGCCGGGTGCTGGCGATGGTCGGCGGCTATTCGCTGGAGCAGAGCACCGGCCTAAACCGCGCCACGCAGGCGATGCGCCAGCCGGGCTCTTCGTTCAAGCCGATCGTCTATGCGTCAGCGCTCGATTACGGCCTCACGCCCGCGACCTTGATCGACGACGGCCCGCTTGCGATCGAAGCCGGCGACGGCACCAATTGGTCGCCGGAAAACTACACGCGTGAGTTCTACGGACCGACGACGATGCGCCGCGGTCTCGAACTTTCGCGCAACGCCATGACCGCGCGGATCGCGTACGAAATGGGCGCAGAGCGCGTGCTCGACTACGGCCGCCGCCTTGGCGTCTATGACGAGCGCACCCAGCCGGTGTTCTCGCTCGCGCTCGGCGCCGGCGAAACGACGCTGATGCGGATGACGACGGCTTACGGCATGTTCGTCAACGGCGGCCGCTGGATCCAGCCGATCATGATCGACCGTATTCAGGACCGCACCGGTCGCTCCGTCTTCCGCCGCGACCAGCGCGAGTGTGCGAACTGCACCGCCGAATGGCGCAGCGGCATGCGTCCGCCGACGCTGCCGGACACGCGTCAGCAGGTGATCGATCCGGTCACGGCCTACCAGATCGTGTCGATGGCCGAGGGCGTCGTGCTGCGCGGCACCGCCACCAGCGTCAATGCGCTCGGTTTCCCGCTCGGCGGCAAGACCGGCACCACGAACGACTATAAGGACGCTTGGTTCATCGGCTTCTCGCCTGACCTCGTCGTCGGCGTCTGGGCTGGTTTCGACCAGCCGCGCAACATGGGCGAAGGCGAGACTGGCGGCCGCATTGCCGCGCCGATCTTCCGCGACTTCATGCGCGTCGCGCTCGAAGATCAGCAGCCGACGCCGTTCCGCATTCCCTCGGGCGTGCGTCTGGTGCGGATCGACGCGATGACCGGCGGCCTGCCGACGGCGACCACCACGACGACGTTGCTCGAAGCGTTCCGTCCGGACACGGAGCCGACCGCCGGCGTCTCGTCCTCGCCGTTCATCTTCGGCGGCACCGATCCGATCGACCCGCGCGTCCTCTCCGGCCTCGGCGACGCCTTGCCCTCCGGCGAACAACGGCCGCAGCAGCAACAACAACAGCCGCAGCAGCAGCAACAGCAACAGCAGCAATCTGAAGACTTGGGCGGGCTCTATTAGCGCCTATACCCTGGCGTTATAGGCCCACCAACACAGCGAAGCTTGCACCGATCCTCTCCGCGCGCTCCAATCGCGCGGGGAGGATTTTCTTTTGACGGCAACAGAAGGCGCGCTGAAGCGCGACATCGGCCTTGTCGGCGCAGCCTTCATTGCGCTCAACGGCATCATCGGCGCCGGCATCTTCGCCATGCCGCAGACGCTGGTGGAGGGCGCGGGCGCATTCAGCCCTTATTTCATTCTGCTGATCGGCGTCTTGATGATCGCCGTCGCGGGCGTCATGGGCGAGCTCGCCGGTTATTTCGACAAGGCTGGCGGCGTCACCGTCTACGCCACCGCCGCGTTCGGCTCCTTCGCGGGCTTCCAAGTCGGCTGGCTCTATTATCTCGCGCGCCTCGGCGCGTTTGCGGCCAACACCAACGTGCTGCTGACCTATCTCGCCGCGTATGCGCCGGTCGACGAAGGCGCGCTGCGCGTCGGCGTGATCGCGTTGCTGACGCTCGCGCTCGTCGCCATCAACATCGCCGGCGTGAAGGGCGCGGTGCGGACGCTCAACTTCGTCACGGTGCTGAAGGTCGCGCCCCTGATCATCCTCGCCGGCTGGGGACTCTTCGCGTTCGCCCCGACAATCCCCGCGCCGCAATGGCCGGCGGATGCGTCCGGCCTCGGCGACATCAGTCTCGTGCTGCTCTACGCCTTCGTCGGTTTCGAAATGGCGACTTTGGTGTCGGGCGAAACGCACGACTGCAAGCGCAACATGCCGCGCGCGCTGATCACCACGATCGTGGTGATGGCAGTGTTCTACTTCCTGATCCAGCTTGCGTACGTCGCCGTCATGCAGGGCGCTGCGCCCGAAGGTGCGCCGCTCGCGGCGGCGGCTTCTGTTCTCGCGGGACCGTGGGGCGCTGCCGCCATCACCGTCGCTGCGATCATCTCGATCGGCGGCAATCTGTTCGCCTCCATGATCGCGACGCCGCGGCTGACCTTTGCGATGGCCGAGGCCGGCTCACTGCCGGCTTGGCTGGGTCAGGTCAGCCGGCGCTTCTCGACGCCGGCGAACTCGATCCTGCTGATGGGGGTGATCGGCGGGGCGCTGGCGGTCAGCGGCGCCTTCATATGGCTTGCGGCGATGTCGGCGCTGGCGCGGATGGTGGTCTATCTCACCTGCATTGCGGCGCTGCCGAAACTGCGCGGCGAGGCGCCCAAACAGCAGCGCGGCGCCGCGTCCCACGTCTGGCGGATGGCCGCGCCGCTCGCCGCGGCCGCGCTTTGCCTGTGGGCGGTGGCGCAGGCCGAGCTGGACGCCTGGCAGTTCATCGCCGGCTTCGCCGCTTTTGGGACGCTGCTTTACCTCCTCAGCCGTTGGCGCCCGCGCCAGCCATCGCCTATCTAGTCCCCGACTCATTCTCTTTTTCGGGGACAGGACCCATGCGCGCCGACATCGCCGCTCTCGCTGAACAGATCGAATCCGCCGTCGCCTTGCTGCGGAGGCGTCTTTGACTGGGATCAGGCCCAAGTCCGCTTCGATGAGCTGACCGCGCTCTCTGAGCGCCCGGATTTCTGGAACGACCCGGAGAAGGCGCAGAAGCTCATGCGCGAGCGCAACAAGCTCGAAGCGGGGATGAACAGCATCCTCTCGCTCGAGCGCGATCTGCGCGATTCTCTCGAACTCGCGGAACTCGCCGAAGCGGAAGGCCACGAAGGGCTGGTCAACGAGGCGCACGCCGCGCTTCAGCACGCGCAAGTGCGTGCGGCGCAGGCTGAACTCGAAGCGCTGCTCTCCGGCGAAGCCGATGGCAATGACGCCTATATCGAGTTTAATTCAGGCGCTGGCGGCACCGAGTCCCAGGACTGGACCGAGATGCTGTTGCGCATGTATTCGCGCTGGGCGCAATCGCGCGGCTTCAAGGTCGAGCTGCTGGAAGAGCAGGGCGGCGACACGGCCGGCATCAAGTCGGCGACGGTCCTGGTGCAAGGCGAGAATGCGTATGGCTGGCTGAAGACCGAAGCGGGCGTGCATCGCCTGGTGCGCATCAGCCCCTACGATTCCAACGCGCGCCGCCACACCTCGTTCGCGAGCGTGTGGGTCTACCCGAAGATCGACGAGTCGATCGACATCGAGATTCTCGACAAGGACGTGCGCACAGACACCTACCGCGCCTCCGGCGCCGGCGGCCAGCACATCAACAAGACCGACTCGGCCGTGCGCCTCACGCACATCCCGACCGGCATCGTCGTGGCCTGCCAGGCCGAGCGCTCGCAGCACAAGAACCGCGCCGCCGCCTGGGACATGCTGCGCGCGCGCTTGTACGAAGCCGAACTGCAAAAGCGCGAGGCGGCGGCGCAGCAGCTCGAAGATTCGAAGACCGAGATCGGTTGGGGCCGACAGATCCGTTCCTACGTGCTGCAGCCGTATCAGATGGTCAAAGACCTGCGCACCGGCGTCGAAACGTCGGACACGCAAGGCGTGCTCAACGGCGACCTCGACCAGTTCATGGCCGCCTCGCTGGCGGCGCGCGTGCACGGGGCGGGCGACAAACAGATCGCGGATATCGATTAGGGGTGCGCCGAGCCTGACTTGGCCCGAGACCCGGCGAGCCCGAACTTGTCGAAAACGGAATGAGTCGCTCCGTTGTCGGTGCGTGGCGTCGCGTTTCGGCAAGCTCAGCGTGACCGCAAGGGTGATTGTGCTCACCCCAGCTTGCGCTTGTTGACGGCAAGCGCGTCCGTTGGCGTCAGACTTTGACAGCTCGGATCAAGTTCGGGGCCAGCTACGCCGCCGGGCAGAGTCGCCGCTTGACGTCTGTTGATTGATCGTTCAAACAAGAGGCATGCGACTACTCCGCTCGCTTCTCGTGTTGGCCGCTTGCGTGTTCGCAGCGCCGGCCTTCGCCCAATCGGCCGTGGTCGATTGTTCGCGGGCGGAGACGAGCGGCGAGCGGACTTTGTGCCACGAGGTGGTGGTTCCGGCCTCGGCCGCGGAGTTGTGGCCGCTGTGGACAACGTCGGCCGGCGTGGGCACCTGGCTTGCCCCGGTGGCGGCGGTGGAGGCGCGGCCGGGCGGCGTGTTGGAGACGAGCTACGATCCGGACGGGCGCATCGGCGATCCGGCCAATATCCGTAATCGCATCGTCGCAGTGGCGCCCGAGCGTCTGCTCGTCATCCAAGTCGCGCATGCGCCGCCGAATTTTCCGCATGCGGCCGAAGTCGCGCGGCTCGCGACGCTGATCGAATTCGAGCCCGTGGGCGAAGGCGCGACGCGCGTGCGCGTGTCGATGCTGGGCTATCGCGAGGGCGAGGCGTACGAGGCGCTCTATCACCATTTCGCTTGGGGCAATGCGTGGACGCTGAACAAGCTCGTCGAGCGCGTGACGAGCGGGCCAATCGATTGGCGCGCTGAAGCGAACGCGGCGTCGCGATGAGCGCGCCTTCCCCGCGCCAGAAGATCATTGAGGCGGCGATGGAGCTGTTCTGGCTGAAGGGCTACAATTCCACCTCGATCGCCGATCTGCTGAGCCGGACGCAGCTCAATTCAGGTAGCCTCTATCATGTCTTCCCGTCGAAGCAGGACGTGCTGATCGGCGTGCTGGAGGCGTATCGCGACGGCATCGAGCAGATGCTGCTCGAGCCGGCTTGGGCGCATGTCGACGACCCGATCGAAAAAATCTTCGCGCTGCTCAACGGCTATCGCACCATGATCGTGGAGAGCGATTGCACCTACGGGTGCCCGATCGGGTCGCTGGCGCTCGAGCTTCACGAGCCCGATCCGCAGGTGCGCGAATTGCTGGCGCAGAACTTCGAGAACTGGACCAACGCGATCGGGCGCTGCCTTGCTGCGGCCGGCGATCGTCTGCCGGCGAGCGTCGATAAGCGTGCCCTCGCGCAGTTCGTGCTGACGGCGATGGAAGGAGGCGTGATGCAGGCGCGCACGCACCGCGACGTCGCGTACTTCGATCGAGCGGTGCAGCAGCTCAGAGCGCATTTCGAGCTGTTGAAAGCGGCGGCGATGGCGAAAGCCTGATCGCCGGAGGGGAGGGCGTCACATGGACATCAATTGGCTTGCAGTGATCGCGGCGGCGGCGAGTTCTTTCCTGCTCGGCGGACTTTGGTATTCGGCGCTGTTTTCGAAAGCCTGGGTGAGCGCGGCCGGCTTGAGCGAGGCGCAGATCAAGGGCGGCAACATGGCTTTGATCTTCGGCGGCTCGTTCGTCCTGGCGCTGATCGCATCCGCCTCGTTCGCGGTTTTCCTTGGACCGGAAGTAAACGCGGCGACGGGCGCGCTTTACGGCCTCACGGCGGGGCTGTGCTGGGTCGCGGCCTCGTTTGGCGTCAATTACCTCTTCGAACGCAAGAGCCTCGCGCTCTTTCTGATCAATGGCGGCTATCACTCGCTGCAATTCACATTGATCGGGCTGATCCTCGGCGCCTGGCGCTGAACGGCAAAGAAAAAGGCCCGGCTCTGAGCCGGGCCTTTAGTTTGTATTCCAACCCAAAACCAAAATCAGTTCGAGGCGCCCGTCACGATGACGCCCGACACCATGCGGTCGTCATTGCTCGGCTCGCCGAAAACGGAGCCCTGATTGCCGAACGCCGAAGCCGCCGGCCGCTCCTGCGGCGAGACGATCTGCGGCGTGGCCGGCGCGCCCGGACCGGCTTGCGACAGCGGATCCTGGAGGTAGCGGCACTGGCCTTCGAAAACCGCGCCCATCTCAACAGAAAGAGATTGATGAACGATGTCGCCGAGCACGTGGGCGTTGCGGGCCAGCATGACCTTGCGGGCGCGGACCGAGCCCTCGACGCGGCCATGCACGGTTACGCTTTCGCTAACCACGTCGCCTTTGACCATGCCGGTGTCGCCCACCGTGAGCGATCCGCCGCGGACGTTGCCTTCGATCTCGCCGTCGACCTGCAGTTCGGCGCCATCGGCGTCGATCGTGCCGGTGATCTTCACGCCGTTGGCGATGATCGAAGCAATGCCTGCACGGCCCGGAGCCGGGCGACGGGGCTGAATCGGATCGGGAAGAGCCGGCATCGTCGTATCCGTCGGTCTACCCTTGTTCGTGAACATGCCGTCCTGCCCTCAGAAAATTAACTGGATCGACCGCGCGACCCCGGAACCAGACCTCGTAGTGCAAGTGCGTCGCCGTGCTGCGGCCGGTCGAGCCCATCGAGCCGACCCGTTGGCCGATGGCGACCCGTTCGCCGGTGCGCACTTGGATATCGCGCAAATGCCCGTACCGAGTCTTAAACCCGTGGCCGTGGTCGATCTCGACAGTATTGCCATAGCCGGAGCGAACGCCAGCGAAGACAACAGTGCCAGGTGAGGTGGCCACCACCGGCGCCCGTTCAAAGGCGGCGAGGTCGAGCCCGGCGTGGAAGGCGGGACGGCCCGTGAACGGATCGACGCGGCCGCCATAGCCTGAGGTTTCGCGATAATCGACGGCGACCGGCGGGGCCAGCGGCGTCGAGTTGGCGATATCGCCCAGGCGGCGGGATTCGGTGACGCGCGCGGCGACTTGGGCGACGCGCTCGGCGAAGGCAGGGTTGAGGCCGCTGTCGCGCAGATAGGCGACGAAGTCCTGCGGCACGAGCGGGCCGCCGGTGGCCGCTTCATCGCCGGTCAGCGAGGTCATCGACACGCCGGTCAGGCGCAGCACGCCGCGGACGGTTTCGCTCTGCTCGACGACCTGGTCTTCCAGCTCGGAGAGGGTCTGCTCCTGATCGCGCTCGAGATCCTGCTGGCGCGCCCGGAAGCCAACGGTTTGGACCTGATAGGGCTCGGTGGTGACAGCGCGGGATTGGCGCGGCTCGGCCTCGTCGATCGAGGCGGCCATGATGATGCGGGCGCCGTCGCGCTCGATCGGGCGGGTGGCGGCGAGCTGGACGCCGTTGCCGCCGGCGTATTCCAGCAGCGAGCGCAGCACTTCGTGGCGGCTCTCGAAATCCTGGGTGGCGCGGTCGAACTGGCGGGTGCGCTCTTCCAGCAGGGCTTGGCTGGCGGCGGCTTGGGCGCGGCTCTCGTTCAGCCAGCGGTCGTATTTGGCGCGCTCACGCTCGACTTCGGCGTTGGAGGCGGTGGCCTGGGGGCCTTCGAGCAGGGTGTTCGCCGTGGCGTAGACGCACCACGTCGCTGCGCCGATGGCCGTCAGCGCCAGCAGGGCCTGTTTGCCTGGAGACAGCGACACGTAACGCACGGTGCCGCCGCTGCGGTGATAGATCTGACGCTCTGGAAAGGCGCGATCAAAGAACGCTCGCGCTCGCGATCCGAACTGGCTCATGGTCCGCCACCGCCCACTAACCGAAACAAAAAAATACGCTGGCCCCGCCGAAAGTGATCCAACCTGAAACGCTCTCGAATTGCAACAGGCCGACTGCGCCGTTTACGAGAATTTCAGCTTCTCTCAACGGGTTTGTGCGAAAGTCGCGCCAAACCTACGTTAACCAAGTAAAGCACGAGTCGACCGGTTCAGAGCGATTTAACCGCTTCCAGAACTTCTTCGACGTGACCCGGGACGCGCACCTTCCGCCACACACGGGCGATCTTACCCTTGGGATCGATCAGGAATGTGGCGCGCTCGACGCCCATATAGGTGCGCCCGTAGAGCTTCTTCTCGCCCCAGACGCCGTAGGCCTCGCAGGCTAGGCCATCCTCATCGGCAGCCAATGTCACATTGAGGCCGTGCTTGGCGGCGAATTTCTCGTGCTTGGTTACCGAGTCGCGGGAGACGCCGACCACGGTGGCCTTGGCTGCGGCGAAATCTTTCGCCTTTTCAGTGAAGTTTAGTGCTTCTTGGGTACAACCCGGTGTGTCGTCCTTAGGGTAAAAATAAAGGACGACGCGCTTGCCCTTGAGGCTCGCCAAGCTGACGCGCCCGCCCCCGGCCGTCGGCAGATCGAATGGGGGCGCGGGGTCGCCAGGTTTGAGTTCTTTCGCCATTGCCGGCCTCCGGCTATCCCAAGATTTTACAGCCGCGAAGCCCACGGCGGCTGGGCTGATGCTTTGCCTCAGCCCGATTCCTCGCGCTAGAGATTGCGTTGGGGCGGCGGAGACGTGCGGATGATACGCCGCTCGACGCTCATTGCTGTCGAGATTCTGCTTGGCCTGGTCGCGGCGCTCGCGATCGGGGTTGGCGTGGCGTGGTGGCGGCTCTCCCAGGGACCGATCGAGCTGGGCTTCCTGCGCGAGCAGATGCAGACCGAGCTGAGCGCGGCCCGCGGCGGCCGCCCGGTCGGGCTCGAACGGGTCGAACTGGCCTGGACCCAGCGCGGCGCGCTCGAACTGCGCGCCGTCAACGTCAGCGTCGAGGACGGCCGCGGCGGCGTGCTTTCGCGCGCCGAGGAGGCGCGGATCGAACTTGCGGTGCTGCCGCTCGCGGTCGGGCGCATCCAGTTGGTGCGCGCCGAATTCGTCGGCGGCGAGATGACGTTCACGCGCAAGCTCGACGGCGCGCTGCACATCGCGTTCGGGCCGGAGGGCGCGCCGCCGGACATCATCGTTCCGGCCTCTCCGACGGACGAGACGCTCGAACAGAAAGTCGCGCGCTGGCTCGACGGGATGGAGTCGGCGTTCCGACCGGTCGGTCCGGGCGGCGACTTGCGCGGACTGAGCGTGCGCGGCGCGCGGCTGGCCGTGATCGACGAAGAAGGCGGCGGCCGCTGGACCGCGCAAGGGGCCAATCTCGAATTGTCGCGCGAACGCGATGCGCTCGCGCTCTCCGCCGACGCGCGGCTCGAAGGCGCCGAAGGCTTGGCCCCGGCCAGCCTGCGCATCACCACCGACACCCAATTCCGCAGCGCCGTGATCGAGTTCGGGGCGACCGACGTTCGCCCGCGCGCGCTGTTCTCCGCTGCGGCGCTCGGGCCGTTCGCCGGTCTCGATGCGCCATTCACGGCAACGGTCTCGATCGGCCTCGATCGCGAGACTGGCGTCAACCGCTTTGAGGGAGACGCCGTGCTCGGGCGCGGCACGGCTGACGCCGGCGGGCAGCAATTCAGTTTGGACGGCGGGCGCTTCCATGGGCGCTACGACATCGCGAGCGACGAGCTCATCATCGATCAGCTGCAGTTGGCCGGGGCTACGACGCGGATTGGCGGCGAGATCCGCGTGCGCGACGTATCGTCGATCTTCCGCGCCGAGGCGAACCAAGCGGCGGCGTTCACAGTGGCGCTGCCCTCGCTGACGGTGGACGTGCCGGGCACGCTATCGCAGCCGGCGGCGTTCACCAATGTCGAAATCGTCGGCGCGATCGCTTCGGCGGAGCGGAGCGTGCGCTTTTCGCGCATTCACGCGGAGACCGGCCAGGGCGTGCTCGACGCGAGCGGAAGGCTCTATTGGGCCGAGGCGGGCGCGGATCGGCGGCTGCGGCCCGGCATCGAAGTGAACGGTCAGCTGCAAGGCAGCGTCGATGCGCGCGCCGTGGTCGCGATGTGGCCGATGGGGCTGGGCGAAGGCGCGCGCGACTATCTCGCCCGCTCGCTGACGGGCGGGCGCATCAGCGATGCAAGCGTGCGGATCGACGTGCGTCCCGCCGACATCGCCGCCGGCGTGTTGCGCGACGAGGCGATGGACATTCGCTTCAACGTCGCCGACGCCTCGATGCAGTTCGTCACCACGATGTCGCCTGTGACGAACGCGCGCGGCTCGGCGGTGTTGCGCGGCAACCGGTTCGACATGACCATCCCGGAAGCGCGCTTCCACAACATGATCGTCAGCAACGGCCGGGTGGAGCTGCCGCGGCTCAAGCCGAAAGGCGCGATGGCGACAATCTCGGCGCGGATCGACGGCGACGCGCGCAGCCTGCTCGAAGTGCTGGGTCAGGAGCCGATCGCGCTGGGTGAACGCCTGCCGGTTGCGGCGGCGAGCGCGACTGGGCGCGGCACGGTCAATATCCGCATCCAGCGGCCGATGCTGCGCGAGGCGCCGTTCGAAACCTGGCGCTTCAACCTCGACGGCGCGATCCGCGACTTCGCCGGCGCGATGACGACCCGGCGGATCGCGCTGAGCCACGGCCAGCTGCAGGTGCGCGGCGATCAACGGGCGATCACGGTCAGCGGACCGATCCGCGCCGGAACCTCGGCGATCAACGAGGTGCGCTGGGTCGAACATATCGGCCGGCGCGGGCGGGCCTCGTCGGAGTACCGGATCTCGGGCGATTTCGACGCCGACGATTTGGAGCGGCTCGGCTATCCAGTGGCGCGCTATGCGCAGGGGCGGATCGGCGTCACTATCAGCGGCCAGGGCCGTGGCTTCGATGTCGACAACGCACAGATCGAACTCGACTTGACGCGCGCGGCCGTCGAAGCGCCGCGGCAATTTTGGACAAAGCGCGCGGGGCAAGCGGCGTCGGCGCAGTTCACGGTGGAGCGCCAACGCGACGGCGGGCTCGCGTTCGCGAACATCGACGCCCGCGGCGCCGGGCTCAACACGCAAGGGCGCATGCGCCTCTCGCGCGACAACCGGATCATGGAAGTGGAGCTGACGCGGCTCGCGATCGAGGGCCGCGCCGACGCGCGCATCAACGCGACGCGGGCGCGCGACGGCGGGCTCGACGTCACGGTACGCGGCGCGCTGTTCGACGCGGCCCCGTTCATGGGCGGCGGCGAAGACGCGCCGGGCGAAGCCCGGGCGACGAACGCGGGCGCCGCAGCGCCGTTGCGGGCGAGTGTGATCGTCGACCGGCTGAAGATGCGCGGCGGCGCAACCTTGAGCGATGCGCGGGTCGAGGTGACAACCTCGCGCGGGGCGCTGGCGATGCTGACCGCGGAAGGTCGCGCGCCGAGCGGCCGGGCGTTCTCGCTGGGCCTTGGTCCACGGCCCGGCAATCCGCAGGGACGCATCCGCCTGCGCTCGGACGATGCGGGCTTTGCGGTGGCGGCGCTGACGGGCGCGGAGAACATCGTCGGCGGCACCGCGGCGGCGGACGGCGACTGGCGCACCGGCCCGCCGAGCCAAGCGCGGTTCGATGTGCGTCTGAGGGATTTCCAAGTCGTCCGTCTGCCGGCGATGGCGCGGCTCTTGTCGTCGGCCGGATCGCTGACAGGTCTGGTCGAGACTCTGAACGGCGAAGGCATCAGCTTCACCGCGCTCGACGCCGAGATGGCCTACGCCAACGATCGGCTGACGATCACCGAGGGACGCATGGCCGGCCCGTCGATGGGGCTCACCGGTTCGGGCGCCTACAACATCGCCCGCGACGATCTCGACATCGACGGCGTCGTCGCGCCGTCGCCGCTGCTCAATCTGTCGATGCTGGGCGAAGTGCCGGTGATCGGCGATCTCCTCGTGTCGCGCCGCGGCGAAGGCGTGTTCGGCATGACCTACACGATCAACGGCCCGGCGGGACAGCCGCGCGTCGGCGTCAATCCGGTGTCGGCGCTGACGCCGGGAATTCTGCGGCGGATTTTCGAACCGGTGCGCGAGAACAACGTCCAGTCGCTGCCGCCGCTGGCGCAGGACGACACGCCTGCGCCCGCAGCGCCGCAGCCGGCGGCCGAACCGCTGTCGGCGACGCCGCGGGACACAGCGGCGCTGGCGCCGGCGAACTGAACCGCGCGCCTATCCCACGCGCAGCAGGACGTGTTTCTTCTTGCCGTGCGAAAGCTTGATCGCGCCATCGACGATGTCAGCCTCGCTGAGCGTCGCCGTTTCGTCGGTCACCGGCCGGTCGTTGACGCTGACGGACTTTGCCGCGATCGCGCGTTTTGCTTCGCCGTTCGAGGCCGCCAGCTTGGCCATGGCGAGCGCGTTGGCGACGCGCAGACCCTTCGCGAATTCCTCTTTGCTGACGGCGATGCTCGGCAGGTTTTCGCTGCGCGCGCCTTGTTCGAAGGTGGCGCGCGCGGCTTCCTCGGCTTTGAGCGCTTCGGCGCGGCCGTGCAGCAGTGCTGTGGCTTCGGTGGCGAGCACTTTCTTGGCGTCGTTGATCTCGGCGCCCTGCAGCGCTTCGAGCCGGGCGATCTCGTCGAGCGGCAGATCGGTGAAGATCTTGAGGAAACGGCCGACGTCGGCGTCCTCGGTGTTGCGCCAATACTGCCAGTAATCCCACGGCGAGAGCATGTCGGCGTTGAGCCAGACGGCCCCTTGCGCGGTCTTGCCCATCTTGGCGCCGGAGGCGGTGGTGATGAGCGGCTGGGTGAGGCCGAAGAGTTCGAAGCCTTCCATACGGCGGCCGAGTTCGACGCCGTTGACGATATTGCCCCACTGGTCGGAGCCGCCCATCTGCAGGTCGCAATCGTAGCGGCGCTTCAGTTCGACGAAGTCGTAGGCCTGCAGGATCATGTAGTTGAACTCGATGAAGCTCATCGGCTGCTCGCGCTCGAGCCGAAGCCGCACCGAATCCATCGTCAGCATGCGGTTGACGCTCATGTGGCGCCCGACCGTGCGCAGGAAGTCGAGATAATTGAGGGGCAACAGCCACTCGGAATTGTCGACGAGGATGGCGTCGCTCTTGCCCGCACCGAAGCTCAAGAACTTCTCGAACGTGCCGCGGATCGAGGCTTGGTTCTTGGCGATCTGCTCTTCAGTGAGCAGCTGGCGCATTTCCTCCTTGCCGGACGGATCGCCGACGCGCGTCGTGCCGCCGCCCAGGAGCACGATCGGCTTGCCGCCGGCCTGCTGCAGGCGGCGCAGGTACATGATCTGGGTGAGATTGCCGACATGCAGCGAGGGCGCCGTCATGTCGAAGCCGATATAGCCGGTGACGCCTTGGGCCGCGGCTTTGTCCAGGCCTTCGAGGTCGGTGCACTGGTGGAACTGGCCGCGCGCGACGACGTCGCGGAGGAAGGCGGATTTCAGGTTGGTCATGGCGGGCGGGGCGATAGCATGGCTTTGGGCGCCCTGTCGAAGGTACGGCGCGTTAAGGCTTGGTGGAGATAAGAGGTGAGAGCCATGCGCCGCGTGATCCTGAAGCCCCATCCCGAGACGCCCGCCCGCGCCGTAAGCGCGGTCGAGGCGGAGGTGCACGCGCCGAGCGCCGGGCAGGTGCGGCTGCGGTTCGAGGTGCGCGGAGCGCTGGAGTCGCTGCAGATACCGGCCCCGGCCGATCCGGAGCGGACGGACGAGCTTTGGAAGCACACCTGCTTCGAAGTGTTCGCGCGCGTGGCGGGGGCGGAGGGGTATGACGAGTTCAATTTTTCGCCCTCGACGCAATGGGCGGTCTATCGGTTCGACGGCTATCGCGCCGGGATGATGAAGCCCGAAGTGCTGGCGCCGCGTGTGGAAGGCGGGATCGAGGGCGATGCGTACGTGCTGCACGCGGCGTTCGATCTGCCCGGCATGGGGCCGTGGCGCGTCGGCCTGGCGGCGGTGATGGAAGAGGCGGAGGGCACGAAGTCCTATTGGGCGCTGACGCACCCGCCGGGCAAGCCGGATTTTCATCACGCGGATGCGTTTGTGTTTGAGTTGAGGCCGTAGCCTGAGCCGTTGACGCGCGGCCTCCGTATTACTAGATTGCCTCGTCGGTATTACCATGGTCACGTTAACTGTAAAATTGCCAGAAGCGCTTGCGGCCAAGCTGCAAGCACTGGTGCGCCGGCGTGGTCAGCGGCGCAGTGAAATTGTGCGCGAGGCGATCGAGCGCGCGGTGGAAGACACTCCGAATTCTGAGGGGCCGAGTGTTCACGACCTGCTGGCTGACCTAAAGGGCGTGGTGAAGGGTCCGAAAGACTTATCGACGAACAAGAAATACATGCGCGGTTACGGCGAGTGACGTCCATCACAATCGTGGATGCAGGTCCGTTGCTGGCCTACCTCAACCGGGCCGACGCACATCATGGGTGGGCGTCTGCGCAGTTCAGTCGGCTCAAGTCGCCGTTGGTCACGTGCGATGCGGTCATCAGCGAAGTGTGCTTTTTGCTGGCTTCGAGAGGCGACGATCTGGCGATTGTGCTTGATATGGTGGCGCGCGGCGCGGTGAGGTCCGAGTTTTCGCTGGCGGCCGAGATTGAATCTGTGCGTCGACTGATGCGGCGCTACGCCAACATCGGTCCTTCGCTGGCTGATATCTGCTTGGTTCGGATGTCCGAACTCCACGCGAACAGCAAGGTGTTTACCACTGACAGCGACTTTCTGATCTATCGGCGCGAGGGGCGCCGTGTCATTCCGCTTATCGCCCCGTTCGATGCATGAGGCGGAATCGCCTAGGATGAAGCCATGAAGTTCGGCATTGAGCGGCTGTTGGAAGATGCGTCGCTGCGGGCGCCGCTTCTGGGAAAGCGCGTGGCGTTGGTGGCGCATCCGGCTTCGGTGACGCGCGATCTCACGCATTCGCTCGATGCGCTGATGGCGCTGGGCGATGTTCGCGTGACCGCCGCTTTCGGGCCGCAGCACGGGATGCGGGGCGAGAAGCAGGACAATATGGTGGAGTCGGCGGACTACACCGATCCGCTGCACGGGATTCCGGTGTTCTCGCTCTATGGAGACGTGCGTCGCCCGTCTGGGCAGATGCTGTCGACGTTCGATGTCGTGCTGATCGACCTGCAGGATCTGGGCTGTCGCATCTACACCTTCATCACGACGCTGCTCTACATGCTGGAAGCGGCCGCGGCGCACGGCAAGGAAGTGTGGGTGCTGGATCGGCCCAATCCGGCCGGGCGGCCGATCGAGGGGCTGACGCTGCGAACCGGTTGGGAAAGCTTCGTCGGCGCGGGGCCGATGCCGATGCGGCATGGTTTGACCCTGGGCGAACTGGGCAAGTGGTTCATCGAACGCTTCAAACTCGACGTGCCGTATCGCGTGATCGAGATGGAGGGGTACGATCCAGAGGCCGCGCCGGGTTATGGCTGGCCGATCGGCGCGCGGACTTGGGTGAACCCCTCGCCGAATGCGCCGAATCTTTGGATGGCGCGCGCCTATGCGGGCACGGTGATGCTCGAGGGCGCGACACTCAGCGAAGGACGCGGGACGACGCGGCCGCTGGAGATTTTCGGCGCGCCCGACATCAGCGGGCGCGATGTGATCGCGGAGATGCGGGCGCTGGCGCCGGATTGGCTGAAGGGCTGCGTGCTGCGCGAGTGCTGGTTCGAACCGACGTTTCATAAGCACGTGAAGTCGCTGTGCAGCGGCGTGCAGATCCATGTCGAGGACCCGGCGCACTACGATCACAACGCGTTCAAGCCCTGGCGCGTGCAGGCGCTGGCGTTCAAGGCGATCCGGCGGCTCTATCCGGATTATGCGCTGTGGCGCGATTTTCCGTACGAGTATGCGTTCGGGAAACTGCCGATCGATGTCATCAACGGCTCGCCGTTGCTGCGCGAATGGGTCGACGATGCGAAGGCTGCGCCGGGCGATCTGGACGCGATCACGATGCCCGACGAGCAGAGCTGGGCGGCGGAGCGGACGCGGTTTCTGCTTTATTGATGCGGGGATCGAGGGCCGCGGGCCGTTAAGGCATGCGCCGGCGCCCGCGCGGAGCGGGGCTCGGCGCGGCGATTTTTTTGTGTTCAGCAACGGCGGTTGATCACGAGGTGTCGGCGTAGGCCGGCGCGGCGGCGAGAGCACCGCACAGCGGCGCGGCCGGCATGGGCGCGGGTGCAATCGGGAAAAGTCGCGTGAGGCGGCGCTTCATGCGCGCGCCAAGCAGCGCGGCATAGTGGTCGAGGCGGCGCAGCACGTCGATCAAAGCGGCGATGCGCGCGGGCACGTCCTTGCGCTTGATCATGCGGCGCAGGCGTGAACCCAGCAGCGAGCGGATATAATGGCGGCGCACGGGAGGGCGGCGACGTCGAAAGTTCGGCATGCGCAGCCGTGCGACTTCAACGGCGCGGATGATCAAGAGCTGAATCGTCGTGCGCTCGAGCCCCGCGAGCGACATGCTGCGGCGGCGGCGGAAGAGTTGGCGCGGTGTGACTTTGCGCCCTGCGAACAGCACTGAAGCGATCCACGACAGCATCGCCAGCGCCCAGAGGACGAGCCTCTGGCGCTGGCGGCTGCTGACATGGTGTTTTGGTGTGTTCATGGGCGCTAGTATCGCCCAGAAAAATCGCGGTCGGATTGATTTCTATGCGATTGCTTTGTTTTCAGCGGCTTGGCGCCGGAAGTGCGGGGATAGCAGAGCGTCCTATCCCCGCCTGGCGCGCTACTTCCGGCCGAACAGGCTGCCCAGGAAGCCGCCGGCGTTTTTCGCCGCGCCTTGGCTGGCGGCGGTGAGTGCGGCCATCGCCTCCTGCTTGGCGTTGTCAACGGCGGCGCCGATGGGCGTTTCGTTCATCAGCTTTTCCGTGCCGACTTCGACCAGCTTCTTGGCCATGGCGGCGACGACTTCTTCGTCGAGCCCGGTGTCGGCGGCGACGGCCTTGATCATGTCTTCGCCGCCCATGCCGGCGCGGGCGGCGAGCGCGTGGGCGACGCGCACGGACTGATCCTTGTTGAGGCCGATCGGTTCGCCGCACTTGGCGATCACTTCATCGCCCAGTTCGGCGACGACTTTCGACATATCGAAGCTCATTTTGATCTCCCCTCGCTGATGCGAAGGCCGGCACGCTAGCAGCGGCTCGTGTGAGCAAGTCGTGTCGATGCAGTAAGAAACGCGCGGCAAGTGACGGCGGTCACGATGATGACCTTCGCACCACCAAATCGATCTATAGTGGGCGGGATGACCGACGGACCTGAATCAGCCACGCCTATAGAGGTCACGCCTGCGATGCTCGACGCAGGCTATGAGGAGCTTTGTCAGCACCACCACGCCGAAGACCCGCGCCAGGTCCTGGAGGTGGTCTATCACGCCATGGCTCACATCGCTCGCTTGCGCGCTTCTTCGATCAATTCTGACAGGTAAGCGAGGGCAAGAGCTGCACAGCCAGCCGGCGACGGATCGGCAATGCGCTGCCCCTTGTGCATGGTCGGGGGCGTGTAAACAATGCCACCCCGAGCCGTCACTGGCGAAAGTTTGATGTGCGCTTTCTCGTGACGGACCCCGACCGGAAGCCCGTCAAGGCTGGTTACGCGAAACACACCATCGCCATTGCTTTGAAAGCGTATGGCGCGGCTCAATCCAGGCCCCGCCGCGCCGAGGCCAACCGATTCTGGAACGAATTCGGTCACCGGCTCCAGCCCGTGCTCGTCATCGTCACGCGCTTGAAACAGGTACTGCAGGAGCGGGTCATCGAAGCGCTCGGCTTTCTTTTCCGAAAACCACCACTGACGAGACTTGGCGTTCTCGCGCGAACCCTTTTCCAGGGTCGTGTAGACGTTCTTCGCGGACACGAGAAAAACGTACCAGCGGCGGCCGAATTCTTCGTGATTCTTGCAGCTGGCTAGCGCGTTTGCCGCCTCACGCGCGGTGACTAGACGACTCTCGGCTTTAGTGATTGCTTTGCGGTCCATGACGAAAAAACCTGATGAATACAGCGAAGCCGAAGCCCAGCGCCGCTTCGAGCAAGCGCTAAAGGGCGCGGCGAAGCCGGCGAAGAAGGCGAAGCCGGCGAAGAAGGCGAAGCCGCCCGCGCCGAAGCGCGAGCGGCCCGCCGATCACAAGGGCGGAAAGTCCGGCGGCAAATGATCTGCGACCGGCGCGCCCGGAAAGAGCTTGCCGTTCTTGATCTCTGAAATGCGGCCTTGGTTTTCGCCGAAGTAAGCAGCGATCACGTGCTGCCAATAACCCATGCGAAGCGCGAGCTTCACAACGGGAACGTCGTCATCAGTGATGACCATTCGTAGTGCTCTTTCGTCGCGGAGAGCCTTGCCCGCATGACCCCAAAGCGTGTTAGACTCAGAGTCGGTTGATCCGGTTTGACGTCGGCTCTCGAAGGCACGTCAGACACCTAAGACCAATTCGACGGCGCGCTTTCTTTGGACGGAGGGCGCGCCGTTTTGGTCTTCGGCAAACAGACTAGATTCCTCGATTCGCCCCCGAGGAATAGGGACTTTAACCATTTCTTCGCTGTGAGTTGTTGGCTCAAAAACCGAGTCACGCCAACGTCTTATTAAGATTCGAGTCGATGCTTGACCGTGATGCTTGACCGGTCAAGCAGAGGCTCTTATATTGGAGCCTATGAACTTGCAGCAGCCCCACTTCCACGATGACGACGCGGCCCGCGCGTACTTTGAGAAAGTGCGCTGGCCGGAAGGTCGGGTGTGCCCGCACTGCGGTTCGATCGGTTCGGAGTACGTCACCAAGCGCGCGGGTCGCTATCGCTGCGGCGCGAAGGAATGCCGTAAGGACTTCTCCACAACGACCGGCACAGCGATGGAGTCCAGCAAGATTGGCCTCAGCAAGTGGCTGTGGACGTTTTACATGATGGCATCGTCCAAGAAGGGCATCAGCAGCCTTCAGGTTCACCGCTCGCTTCGCGTCTCGAAGGACGCGGCATGGTTCATGTGTCATCGCGTGCGTGAAGCGATGAAAGCTGGCGGCTTGCAAGCGCCGCTGGACGGTCCGGGCCGCGTCGTAAGCGCGGACGAGACCTACCATGGAAACATTCCTGAAGCGCAGAAGGTCTATTCCAAGCGCCGCGCCGGTTCGACGACGAAGCGCGGGGGTCGCCGTGGCGTTGGCGATAAACGCGCAATCGTCACGCTCGTAGAGCGTGGCGGCCAATCGCGCTCATTCCACGTCGCGACCGCCGACGCGGAGACGGTCGCCAAAATCCTGCGTGAGAATGTAGCGCGCGAAAGCCGCCTGCACACGGACAGCTCTGCGATCTACAAGAAGGTCGGCAAGGAATTTGCCGAGCATGGCGCCGTCGATCACTCGTCTGGCGAATACGTCCGCTATGAGAACGGCGACTTCATTTCGTCAAACGCATGCGAAGCGTATTTCAGTGTGTTCAAGAGAGGCATGCGCGGCGTTTATCAATTGTGCAGCGAGAAGAATTTGCACCGTTATCTGGCTGAGTTCGACTTCCGCCATAACACGCGCGAACGCCTTGGCATCGACGACAAAGAGCGTGCAGACCGCATGCTCGCTGGCGCTGAGGGCAAGCGCTTGACCTATCGGCGGACTAACCGCTCCGAACAACACGCACGCTGATATTCGTGCGTGGAAGCGACTAGGCAAACGCAGGAAGAAGCGCGATGGCGAAGAAGAAGGTTGAGAACCCGAAGGAAAAGAACCCCGCCGCCGTCGCTCTGGGGCGGCTTGGCGGCCTCAAGGGCGGCAAGGCGCGGGCGAAAGCGCTCAGCAAGAAGCGCCGATCTGAGATCGCCAAGAAGGCAGCGGCGAAGCGGTGGGAGAAGTTAGCTAGTAAGCGCGATTAGAGAAGACATTGCGCCGCCAACAAAGCCAAACAGGCTGAGTAGTGCGATCGCTATAGCGATCCGCGTCAGTAGAATTCCGCGCGCGCTTGCAGCAGCTTGCGCTAGGCGGTTGGGCCCGGAGTCCACGACAAGAACTTCGCGGTACACAGCGTTCGCACTCGCCCAGTCAGTTGAGGCGAACTGCTCTTGCGCGAGATAAGCGAGCACTATCGCTAGAATGGCCATCACCAACCCGAAGGCGAAGAGCCCAAACGCCCACCACAGAGCTATACCGCTCGTGATGAAGTCAGGGACGGCGCCCAGAAAGCTCATAAACCCGATCAACGCGCCGCCGTTGATGAGGACGAGGCTTCGTAATCCCTCCTGAGCAAGTCGCACGCAGAACTCGTTACGAGCGCTGGCGGCCTCAAAGTGCTTGGCAACCCAGATCTGGTTAATCTCGTCGAACGGAGGAGGCTTAGGCGGCATCATGAGCCAAGACCCTGCAAAACGGATGCCGCCACTAGCCCTGGAGCCTGTGGTGTCTTCCGGGAGTAGTGACGGCGGTCACGCGGGGAGGTGGCCGGCCGGCAAAGTTAAGAAAAATTCGAAGTCGGCGGAAGAAACCGGCGGGACGGCTCGTTCGGGCTCCAGAGGCGGCGCGTCTCGGCGCCTGCCAGGAGGGTTCCGACCATGAAGCCGCTGAAGTTGCTTGCCTATGAAGGCGCGGCGCTGCCGCGCATGTTGCAGGATCGTTGGGGCGAGGCCTCGGACTGGGGTTTCGCGGCGCGCTGGGCCGAATGGCTGAGCGCGCGCAACGAAATGGAGGTCTCCAGCGCGCCGCTGCTCGAACGCTGCCTGACGCCAAGCACGAAATCCTTCGCCGAAACCGGCGCGTGGTGCGGGACCGCGCCCGGGAAGTTCTACGACGCGATGACGAGCGGGACCGCGCCGGCGGCGACCGCAGCGCCCGCCGTGCTGCTTGTCACCGGCGACGCGCAGCCTGGCGACACGTCGACGACGGCGACGCTCGAGGTGAACGGCGCGCCGGTGGTGGCGACGATCGACACGCTTGGCGATTTCGACTTCTTCCGCGTCGAGCTGACCGAAGGTCAGCATTACGAGATCGGCCAGTATCTGAAGGTCGGCGGTCCGAGCGGCGTGCCGCTGAGCGACGCTTATCTCGAACTCTATGATGCGCAGGGCAATCTGCTCACGGCAGCGGATGGCGGCGGACCGAACACGCCGTCCGGCCTCGATGCGCTGCTGACGTTCCAGGCGAGCTACACGGGGACGTACTACGTCAATGCGCGCGCGTTCGATCAGGACGCGACCAATGGCGCGAACGGCGACGCGGTCGGCGATTACGAGCTGTTCGTGCGCACCGTCGAGCCCGATCCGACGGCATACGTGCCGCGTTATTCCATCGACAGCCCGTTGCATTCGATCGATTGGGGCAGCCAGATCGACCGCACCTCGCGCAATCCGGACGGCGATAACGGCCCGCGCGACAATGGCGCGCCGAACACCGGCGTCGTCTACAACGCAACCTATGGGATAGAGGGCAAGAACGTCGTCACATACTATTTCGCCAAGACCGGCGATGTCTTCATCGACGAAGATCCGGCGACGCTCGGCACCACCAACACGATGGTCGCCGAGGGCTTCCAGCAATGGGAGAAGGATGCGTTCCGCCTCGCGCTCGACCAGTTCGAGCAAGTGGCCGACGTGATCTATCTCGAGGTGCAGGACCGCGCCGACGCCGACCTCAAATTCGTCACTTATGAAGGCACGCCGGGCGCTGGGGCGAGCCTGCTCGGGCGGATGAGTCCGCCGAACGAGGACAATGAAGGCCAGGCCGAGTTCAACGCCGGCGACGCGCGCTGGACGCAGGAAGGGCTGCAGCAGGGCGGCTACTACTTCCCGACCTTGCTGCACGAATTCGCGCACGGCCACGGCATGGCGCACCCACACGATGACGGCGGCGAGTCGAGCATTATGCGCGGCGCCGGCGGCGGCACGGCCGGGATCGGCGGCGCGCTCGGCGACTTCAATCTGAGCCAACAGGTCTTCACCATCATGTCGTACAATGACGGCTGGCAGACCTCGCCTTATGGGCAGACACGCTCGGGCGGACTCACAGGCACGGAAGTCGATCATTATGGCTGGATGGGCACGCTGGCTGCGCTCGATATCGCGGTGATCCAGGACAAGTACGGCGTCAACGAAGAATGGGCGACGGGCGACGACGTCTATACGCTGAAGGACGTCAACGGCGCGGGCACGTTCTATTCGACGATCTGGGACGCCGGCGGCGCTGACGAGATCAAATATGTCGGCGACAAGGACGCGACGATCGATCTGCGTCCGGCGACGCTGCAATATGAAGAGGGCGGCGGCGGGCGGATGTCCTACGCGTACGGCGTCCATGGCGGCTTCACCATCGCCAACGGCGTCACCATCGAAAAGGCGAGCGGCGGCAACGGCGCCGACACGCTGATCGGCAACGCGGCGGCGAACACGCTGAGCGGCGGCGAAGGCGCCGATCAGCTCACCGGCGGCGCCGGGGCGGACGTGCTGAACGGCGGCGCCGGCGCGGACACGGCGCGCTACGACACCTCGAGCGCGGGCGTGAAGGCCAATCTGAACAAGAGCTCCGACAATGAAGGCGACGCCAAGGGCGATTCCTATGTCGGCATCGAGAACCTCGCCGGCTCGGCGTTCGCCGACACGCTGGTGGGCGACGCCAACGCCAACACGTTGTCAGGTCTCGACGGCGGCGATGCGCTGCATGGCGGCGCCGGGCTCGACGCGCTGTCCGGCGGCGCGGGCGACGACCGGCTGACCGGCGGCGAAGGCGCCGATACGATCGACGGCGGCGAAGGTTTCGACACGGCCAGATACGACGACAGCAAATCGGGCGTGACCATCGATCTCTCGTCCCAGCTGGCGAGCGGCGGCGTCGCCAACGGCGATCAGCTGATCAATATCGAGGCGTTGGCCGGTTCGGCGTACAAGGACCTGCTGAGCGGCGATGGCGGCGCCAATCATCTCTTCGGCCTTGCCGGCGCCGACCTGATCAACGGCCGCGAAGGGAACGACGTCATTTATGGCGGCGCCGGCTTCGACGAACTGGTCGGCGGCTTGGGCGCGGACGAGTTCGTGTTCAAGCGCGGCGAGGGCGGGCGCGATTCGATCTACGACTTCGACGGAAGCGCCGGCGACATGCTGGTGTTCTCGGGCTACGGCACGGAGGCGCAGGGCGCGAGTTTCACCCAGATCGACGAAACGCACTGGATGATCAACTCGGCCGATGGGCGCGTGCACGACGTCATCACGCTGACGAACGGCGCGACCATCGACGCGAGCGACTACATCTTCGGACCGTAAGCAGTGGGTTCGGGAAGCGCCGGCTGCCTTCGGCGCTTCCCGTCTCTCCTTGCGCCGAGGGGTAGGCAACCTCCAGCAAAAAAATTCGCGCGGCCGCCGCGTTTGGTATGGCCGCGCACGCATGGCCGGCGTAGGACTAGCGGACGCGAACCTGGGCGCAGGGGGCCGCCGTGCAGAATGCGGGTTTCACTTTCGCGATCAAATACGCCGGATTGAAAGCGTTGTTGGCGTCGACGGCGATTGCCGCCGTGCTGCTGTTCGCGCCCGATGCGAGGGCGCAGGACGCCAGCGAACTCGAACAGCTTCGCGCTGCAATCGCCGCGCAGCAGCAGCAGATCGAGGCGCAGCAGCGGGCGATCGAGGAACAAAGGGTCCTCATTGAGCAATTGATGGCGCGCGAAGCCGAGCGTGCTCACGTGGCCGCCGAAGAGCTCGACGATATCCGTGCGGCGGGACCGAGGCCTTACGCCTACGACCTCATCACGCTCGACGGCGGTGATGCGGACGGCGGACAATCGAGTGACGAGCCAGTGGGCGAGGCGCCGCCGCCGCCGCAGGCGCAGCCCGATCTCGCCGCCTTGCCCGACTTCGCCGGCGTGCTGACGCCGCGCGGGCGTTTCCTACTGGAGCCGTCGCTCGAATACACCAACTCGTCGTCGAACCGGCTGGTGTTCCGCGGCGTGGAGATCGTGACCGGGGTGCAGATCGGCGTCATCGAGGCGAGCGATGTGGATCGCAGCACGGTGGTGGCGACGGCGGCTGGCCGCTACGGGCTGACCGACCGGCTCGAACTCGAATTGCGGGTGCCGTATCTCTATCGCCGTGATCGGGTGACGACGCTGGCCCAGCGCGACGACCAGATCGTGCGCGAGTTCAAGTTGGAAGGCGACGATATCGGCGATATCGAAGCGGCGATCCGCTATCAGCTCAACAATGCGCGCCGCGGCGGGCCTATCTACATCGCCAATCTGCGGGTGAAATCGGACACCGGCACGAGCCCCTACGAGATCGCGCGCGACGAATTTGGCGTGCTGACGGAATTGCCGACGGGCTCCGGATTCTGGGGCGTCGAGCCGGGGCTCACGGTGCTGCTGCCGAGCGATCCGGTCGTGCTGTTCGCGAATGCGAGCTATCTTTATCACATGCCGGAAGACGTCGACCGCACCATCGGCGATGTGTTCGTCGGGCGGGTGGATCCCGGCGACTCGATTGGCGCAAGCGCAGGCTTCGGCTTTGCACTGAACCAGCGTTTCTCCTATTCGCTCGGATACAAGCACAACTACATCTTCCCGACCGAGACCGAACTCGGCGACACGACGCAGGAGTCCGACGAGATCCATGTCGGCTCATTGCTGTTCGGGATGTCGTATCGGCTGAGCGACAGCGCGACGGCGAGCCTCAACTTCGAGTTCGGCGTCACTGAGGATGCGCCGGACGCGCGGATGGTGTTCCGGATGCCGTTCTTGACCGGCGGGCGTTAGAGACCGCCAAAAATCATCGCGGTGCTGAGTTCGTCGCCGAGGCGGAACGCCGTCACCGAGGCGCGGAAATCCTGCTGCGCGAGGGCGAAGTCCGGCAGCGCGAGGGTGACGTCGATCTGCAAGCTCAAGTCGCGGTTCGAAGCTTCGTTGAGGACCACGTTCCGGAGACCGCCGTCGTCGATCTGGTGGGCGATCAGCGTGAGGCCGTCGGCGTCGGAAAGGCTGAAGCCTTGCGGCAGCGCTTCGCCGGCGCTTGCGAGCGCTTCGGCGCGGAAGACCTCCGTGCTGGTGACGCCGTTTTCGGTCCAGCTGACGTGGGTCTCAAGCAGAAGCTGTCCATTCGAGAACGTGCGCGCGACAGCGCCGAGATCGGCCTCGACACCGTTCGGCAGCAAAAAGCCGCCGCGCAGTTCGTCGAGCTCGTCGGCCGCGAGCGGCCGCTCCGCGATCTCGAGCGCCTGCGCCTCGGCGCCGAGGCCGAGCATGCAGAGGAAGGCGAGCGCAGTGAGCGCGGTGGAAGCGAAATGCGCTTTCATGGGACGGACCCTGCGACTGGGGTGATCTGGTAGAGCGGGGGCAGTTCGCGCGTGAGCGGGCCGAGCGCTGCGGGCGCTTCGGCGGCGGCAAACGAGCGCGGGGCCCAAGGACGCCATTCTTCGGCTTGGTTGAAGCGGCCGTCGACGCCCTCGCCGTGAATGACGAACACAACGCCGTTCCACAGCGCTTCGAAGTCGCGGCGCGAATAGACAGTGATGCCGGCGGCGGGATCGCCGACCAGCACCGCTTCGCCGCTGACGCCCTTGATGACAACGAAGTGCCTGTAGCCGTTGGGCGCGATCATGGCGATCGCGGGCGTGTCGAGCTCTTGCAGGCGATCGAGCGAGAACCGGTAGCCGTCGGCTTGAAGGCCGATCCCCTGCAGATAACGCTGCATGTCGAGCAGAGAGAAGCCGCGGCGGCGGATGCTGTCGCGATCGCCAGTCTCGTACATGGCTCTGAAGATCATAGCTTCGTCGGCCTCGCGGCCGTAGTGATAGCGCAGCAGGGTAGCGAGCGCGGCGGAGCCGCAGGAATAATCGTAGCGCTGGCGCACGACCGTGCGGAACGGGATGTCGCGCCAGCTCGTCACGCCCACGGAGAAGCTTCCGCCGTTCGTTTGCAGACGGAAGTTCTCCGCGTGCGCAGAGGCGATGGCCGCGAGCCATGCGGCGGTCAGGAGCGGGAGCAGTTTCATGAGCCCGGCGCCGGCGGCAAGGCGATCACGACGCTGATGCTTCCCTGCAGGTTGTTGTTGTGGCCGGTGTTGAGCACGAAATTGCCGATGCCGTCGAAGCCGGACATCGCGTCCGAGTTGAACACAATGTCGCCAGAGCCGATGGTCTGGCCAGTGACGGTGTTGCCGCTGTTGGTCGCCGTCAATGTCTGGCTCGATGTGGCGGCGACGAACACATCGGTCACGATCGTCTGCGCGTCGAGCGCGGGCGCGCTCAGGGCTTCGACCTCCGCGAGCGGATCGGTCGAGATCGGATCGGCGACAACCGCGTCTTGTGCGAACGCGGCCGCCGGCAGGCTCAGGATGCAGGCCGCCAAGACCGCGGCCTTCAGATCAGTTCGCATGGCGAACCTCCAACGATCACATTGCACACCAGCGTCCCGCGCCCGCGCGGTGCGCGGAGGCGGGACGCGCGCGCTGCGGGTCAGGGCGTGCCGTCCGCGGCGCCGAAATTCACCGAAGCGTTGGCGGCGATCGCGGTGGCGGACTGGTTGACCGAGCCGACGCCTGTGTTGGCGCTCGACGTGCTGATGCCGGCGAAATTGGCGAAGGCGCCGCCGTCATTGGCGATATCGCCGGTGCGGACGTTGCTTTCGCCGCCATCGTCAGTGTTGGCGCTGACAGCGATGCCGGTCACGGTGGCGTCCAGGTCCTGCAGCGAAAGCGCGAGGGACGCTTCGATGCTGGTGTTGCCGGAATCGTTGATGGAATTGTCGGAATTGTCGTTGCCGGAATCGGCGATGTCGACATTGCCGGAATCGTTGGTGGAGTTATCCGAGTTGTCGTTGCCGGAATCGCTGATCGTGGTGTTGCCGGAATCGTTGATCGAGTTGTCGGAATTATCGTTGCCCGAGTCGGCGATATCGACGGAATTGTCTGAATTGTCGGAATTATCCGAGTTATCGGAGTTGTCCGAGTTGTCGTTGAAGGAATCGGCGACGTCGATCGAATTATCCGAATTGTCCGAGTTGTCGGAATTGTCGTTGCCGGAATCGGCGATGTCGACATTGCCGGAATCGTTGGTGGAATTATCGGAGCTGTCATTGCCGGAGTCGGAGACGTCGACATTGCCGGAGTCCGACACGTTGCCGGAATCATTGATGGAATTGTCGGAGTTGTCGTTGCCGGAATCGTTGATGGAATTGTCCGAGTTGTCGTTGAACGAGTCGGTGTTGGTCACCGAGTTGTCGTCCTGAGCGAAAGCCGGCGGCGTGGCGGCCAGCGCCAGCGCGACAGCGGCCAGCGACGCTGCAAAAAGCGTAGTCTTCATTTCGCACCCTCCGTTGGAGAAACGAGCTATCTGTGTTGGGACCCCCCGAACTCGCAGCACGAGTGCGACACGAGCTAGATTGCGGCGACTTTCCGGCAATGGCCTGGGAAGGGTTGTGGTAAAAAAATTTGTGTAGCGATCGCGACGCGTTCAGCCGGCTGCAGGACGATCGATGTCGACCAGGAGCAGCGCGTGGTCGCTGGCGCGGGGGCGGATGGGGCCGACGCCGGCAAGGCGCGGGCCGGCGTGCGCTTCCGCGGCGCGGGATATCCCTTCGCGGCGCACTTCGAGCGCACGACAGCGCGCGGCGAGCGCGGGCGAGGCGAGCATGCGGTCCGGGCGCGCGTAGCTGCTGGAGCCGGCGTTGAAGTAGGTCCACCGGTCCGGCGCGGGCAGCGCCGCGGCCAGATCGTGCGCGAAATCGGCGGTCAGCACGTCGAGCACGTGGCCGCTTGGAACGTCGTTGACGTTGACGTCGCCGAGAATGAGCCAGAACGCGGCGGCCGGATCGGCGAAGCGGCGCTCGATCAGCGTGCGCACGGCGCACGCTTCGCGGCGGACGACGGCGAGGCTCATGGGATCCGCCGGCGCCTTGAAATGGACGACGTAGAGCTGGACGCCGCCGCAGATCGCGGCGAGGCAGTCGCGGCGGAAGACGGGTGCGGAGGCTTCCGCGCCTTCGGGCGGCGTAAGACCGGCGGCGGCGTAGCTCAAGGCAGCGTGGCTTTGGACGCCCTCGAGCGGCAGGCGGCTCATCAAAGCGACGTGACGGCGGCCGTCATTGCCGGGCAGGCAGATGCGATGCGGGTAGCGCGCGCCGAGCGGCGCGAGATGGGCGTCGTGGAAGGCGTCGAGCGTGCGTTGGTCGAACACTTCCTGAAGGGCGAGCACGTCGGCGTTCGCATCGGCGATGAGGCGCGCGGTGAGGGCGCGATCTGCGGCGTCGAGCGCGCGGGCTTCGGCGCTGAGCTTGGAGAGCGGCATGATCTTGTCGCGCGCGCCGTCGAAGTGGGGTGCGCCCGCGTCTTCGCGCAGGCGCAGGTTCTGGACGTTGAATGTGGCGATGCGCATCGGTGCTTTGATAGGCGCGCCGGAGTACGATGGCGATGGGCTCACCGTTTACGACGGATGGCCTTGCAGACTGGGCTCGTTAGGCGAAGCCCACGCAAACCTGTTCGCACTGTTTATGGAAGCCAAGGCAAACCGCCAAATCGATCCGACTTCGCCTAATCTCGGATGGGCCAGCGGCATACTGAGGGGTGGTGATGAGGCTTGGGGTTTGGCTGATTGTGCCCCTGGTGCTTGCGCTACTTGGCGTCGGCGCGTGGCTGCGGCTCCGCGAGGTTCAGGGCACCTATGCGACCTCCGGCCTTGCTGTCGGCATATGTCAGGCCAATGGCGAAATCGCCGAAGAAACGCGGCAGGAGTTGAGTTCGGCCGCTTTGAGCTTTTTAGAGCTGTTTGCGCGTTCGCCGAACGAAGCGCGCGAACTCATGTCCGAGCGAGGCAGAGCGGCGACCGTGGACCGCGCATCACTGGAGGGCGCCCACGCGATTTATCGGTCAATGGAGACAGTGAGTCCGCCAGTCGTGACGGAAACATATCTGGTCCGCTTTCTCGGTGGATCGGAAGGCGGGTCGCGAGTGCCATGCGGCTTCGTCGGTGGGCGGGCCGCGTTCGTCTCTCGCGGCGGGACCCTTTCCAGCGCGGTGGTGCTCGTCGCCGAAGAGTTTGCAGGAGGATCTGGGCGAACCACATCCGTTTGGATCGAGCGCGAGAACGGGGCATGGCGGATTCGCGCCTTGAATTTTGGCATTAGCCGGATCGTGGGGAAGGGCAGTGCTGAGCTTTGGGAAGCTGCTCGAAACCAGCGAGGGCGTGGCAACGACTTCAACGCCGCCATGCTGTACGCCGCAGCGCGCAGCGCACTGCAACGAGGGCCGTTCTATCAGGACCGTTTGATGCAGGATTTCAATGCCGACATCAGCACGTTTCTGGCGCCGGACATCGTTCGCGGCGACGCACCTTTCACTTGGACGTTTGGCGGCGAAACGTTTGAAGTCACTCAGGTCCAGTATGTGGGGTTTGAGAGCGGCGACGTGGCTCTCGTTATCGACCATGCACCGTCGGCATGGACCGAGAACGCGGAAGCGGAGGCGATCAATCGCCGGCTGATCGATAGCTTCTCCGCTGCGTACCCGGAGTGGCGCGAGGTTTTCGACGCGGTCGTTGCACGCGCGGCGAAGCCGAACAGCAATCAACGATGGGGCACCGTGTACCGGCGGTCCGTAGGATATTCCGACACGCCGAATATCGAACGCCAGGGGGACGTACTAGCGTCCCCATGACAGAAAGAGGCGGCGGCGAGGCAATTCGAAAAAACGCGAAAGGTACAAGATTTCTGTTGACGCGTCGGCGCAGCGGGATCATACACCCGCCCCTTCGCGGGCGAATGGTCGCGCGCGAGATCGAGAAAGAGCGATGAAACAGTATTTCGTCCCGGCGCTGAACTCGCACGAGCTATGGGCTCGCGGCGGCGACATGCGCGCGCTTTCTCGCGGAGGCGGAATGGGTTGATCCCGTTCTGAACGTTCGAATTTTCGAACCCCTCCCGAGCCGATGCTCCGGAGGGGTTTTTGTTTCCGGCCTCTCCGAAGCCTTTGTCGTGGAAACATGAAGGAGAGTTTTCAAGATTCCAGGTGGTGAAGGCGCGGAGTTCTTCGTCTCCAAAACCAAGGCCGCGCCGGCCGTTCCCCTGGATACGATTTGTCGGTGGTGAAGAGCGCGGATACTTCGCTCTGGATAAGCTGGTTCGAATCCAGCCGGCGCATGCATCGTACCGTGGAGCTGGCCTCGCGAGGGCTGTCGTGTCGCGGGTTCGGACAGCAATGTCCTGCGGTGGCGTGGCTTGGCCCGTTCTCGACCGTTCCCCGACAAAACAGTCGCCGCACCGGTGGTGAAGAGATCTGATACTTCGTTCGCAACGCGGGTGTCGCGGGTTCGAATCCCGCCAGCCGAAAGGCTGTAGCTCAGTGGTAGAGCGCCGAGCCGCAACGCCGAAAGGCCGCGCGGCGTCTCAGATTTCGCCCGTTCCCCGGTTCGGCTTGCCAGTTTGGCGGTGGTGAAGAGATCGCGTTCTTCGGGACGGCGCGCGGGAGCGATCCCACGCCGGCCTCCGCAAGGAGGGTTCGCGGTTTCGCCTATTCCCCGCCAAAGCCAGCTTGGCGGTGGTGAAGAAGACGAGTGCATCGGTAAGAGCGCCGCGTCGGAAGATGCGGAGGTCGCGCGTTCGAGTCGCGCCAGCCGCAAGGCTGTAGCTCAGTCACCCGCAAGGGTCCTCGTTTTCGCTCGTTCCCCGCCATCCGAGGTCAACCGGTGGTGAAGAGGTCCGTTACTTCGACTGTAAATCGCGTGGTCGCGGGTTCGAATCCCGCCGGGTCCAACACTTGGGGGCCCGTAGCTCAGTGGGTAGAGCACGATACGGTCTCGTCCGTTCCCCGGTTGGCGTTTCGCCGGCGATTGGCGCCGGCGCGCAGTGATGATGGAGTAGGAAGTGTAGGTGATGTGAGATGGCGACGATCAACAAGACCCGAAGCGTGCGCACGCACGAAGGCGCAAAAGCGCGCGCGTTCACGCCGGAGCAGGCGCTCAAGCGGGCGCTGATGAACTGCATGCTCTGGGAAGACCAGTTTTACGAGGACGGCGTCGCCATCGGCGAACGCATCGGCGCGCTCGTGCCGAAGGTCGCCCCGGAGACCGTCGCGGCGATGGCGATCGAGGCGCGCGAAGACATGAAGCTGCGGCATGCGCCGCTTCTGATCGTGCGCGAGATGGCGCGTCACGAGACCCACCGCGGGTTCGTGGCGGACACGCTCGAACGCGTGATCCAGCGGCCGGACGAGTTGACTGAATTCCTCGCCATCTACTGGGCCGACGCGCTGGGGCCGATGCAACAACGCAAGAAGGCTGCGGTCTCGGCGCAAGCCAAGAAGGGCCTGGCGCGGGCGTTCGCGAAGTTCGACGCCTACCAGTTGGCCAAGTACGATCGCGACGGCGCTGTGCGCCTGCGCGACGTGCTGTTCATCACCCACGCCAAGCCGAAGGACGAGGCGCAGGAGAAGGTCTGGAAGCAGCTGGTCGACGGCGCGTTGAGCCCGCCGGACACTTGGGAAGTCGCGCTTTCGGGCGGGGCGGACAAGAAGGCGGCGTTCGAACGGCTGATCGCCGACAAGAAGCTCGGCGCGTTGGCGCTGTTGCGCAACTTGCGCAACATGCAGCTGGCCGGCGTGCCGAAGCAGACGATCGGCAAGGCGTTGGATGAGATGCGCACCGATCGCGTGCTGCCGTACCGTTTCATCGCGGCCGCGCAGCACGCCCCCGATCTCGAGCCCGAACTCGAACATGCAATGTTCCGTTCGATCGAGGGGCACGCGAAGCTGAAGGGCAAGACGCGCCTTTTGGTGGACGTGTCCGGGTCGATGGACTCGATGATCTCGGCGCGCTCGACCATGCGCCGTCTCGACGCGGCGTGCGGCTTGGCCGTGCTGGCGCGCGAGATCGGCGAGGATGTGGAGGTCTTCACGTTTTCGAACCACGTGAAGAAGGTCCCGTCTCGCCGCGGCTTTGCTCTGCGCGATGCGATTGTTCAGTCGCAGCCGCACATGGGCACCGAGCTCGGCAAGGCGATCCGCGAGGTCGACCAGAAGGGCGTGCGTTTGATCGTCTTCACCGACGAACAATCGCACGACCGCGTCGATGCGCCGAAGGGCGTCGGCTACATGGTCAATGTCGCCTCGTACCAACACGGCGTGGGCGAAGGCGACTGGCGTCGTGTCGACGGCTTCTCGGAAAAGATCCTCGACTGGATTATCGCCAGCGAAAGCGCCTGAACGCGGCCCGCATGCTTTGGCGTGCGGGCCGTATCGCGTCAGCAAGCGTCGACAGGCGCGCCGGACTGAACTAAGTCTGGTCGACTAAGTCCATGAAAAAGCCGATCGCCACCATCAATATCCAGCGAAGCTCTCGAAGACCGCCCGCACTCTGATCGACGATCCGGCGTCGGAAGTCTGGTTCAGCGCCCGAGCATTTGGGAGATCGCGATCAAGCGCTTGGCCCACGCTATCGCGAGTCGGGGCGAACGATGTGGCCGTCGTTGACGATGAGACGGATGTCGCGCAGGGCGGCGAGATCGCTGTACGGATCCGAGCGCAAGACGATCATGTCCGCTTCGAGACCGCGGCGAATGGCGCCGGTGCGGTGGTGAATGCCGAGGCAACGCGCTGCGGCGGCGGTGGCGGATCGGATGGCGGCGGCGCGCGAGAGGCCGCTGGCGTGCAGGTCGGCCATCTCGTCGACAATCGTGCGGTTGCTCGGCGGCGCGTAGCGCATGTCGCTGCCGGCCGCGATCATGACGCCGAGCTGCGCCGCCAGCGCGACCGTCGCGCGCGCACGCGGCGCCATGGCCTGGGCGCGGGCGCGCAACTCGGGCCGATCGTATGAGCCGCCGTGATCGTCCATGTCCGACCAGAACGAGAGCGTGGGCGTGAGACACACGCGGCGCGACCGCATCAATCGCAGCGTCGAAGCGCTTGTCAGCGTGCCGTGCTCGATCGTGCGCACGCCCGCCAGCACGGCGGCCCGCGCCGCTTCGTCGGTGTGCGCGTGCGCAGCGGCCGGCAATCCGGTGAGCGAGGCCTCGGCGACCGCCGCGCGCAACGTTTCGTCGTCGAGATCGCGAACGAGGAAGTCCTGCGCTGGATCGCCCGCGCGCTCCGTCGCCATGAGCTTGATCACGTCGACGCGGCGTTGCGCATTGGCGCGCACGAGGCGGCGAACGCCCGCGGCGTCCGTCCGAAGGCCGGCGAGTTCGGGGAAATCGATGGCGACGGCCTCATGCGGGCGGCGGCGAACGTGATAGCCGGCCGCGAGAATTTCAGGGATGTCCCGCGCGCCCGATCGATGCAGCTCGCGCAGCGCAACGTCGCTGAAGCGGGGCGCGCCCATGGAGCGCGCCGTCGTGACGCCCGCTTGAAGCGCCGCGCGCGCGCCGTCGCGATCCGCAAGATGGACATGCGCGTCGATCAGGCCGGGCAGCAGCCATAACCCGGCGAGGTCGATAGTCTCTGCATCCGACGGCGCGCGGAAGCGGCCGCCGGTGTGGACCGCGTCTATGCGTCCGTCGCGGATGACGACCGTCGCGTTGCGGCGGGGCTGGGCGTGCACGCCGTCAAGCAGGGTGGCGTTGGTCAGAACGATGGGATGCGCCGTCGCGAGCGAGCCAAATGCCGCCAAACCGACCAGCGCTGCAGCGAGAAGTCGTGTGCCCCACATCACCCGACTTCCTTCCACTCTAACGCGGCGCGCGTTTCGCCAAAATGCGCTGCAGCGTGCGGCGGTGCATGTTGAGGCGGCGGGCGGTTTCGCTGACGTTGTGGCCGCAGAGCTCGTAGACGCGCTGGATGTGCTCCCAGCGGATGCGGTCGGCGCTCATCGGGTTTTCCGGCGGCTCGGGCCTGTCGTCGGGCGCCGCGAGCAGCGCCTTGACGATGTCTTCGGGATCGGCCGGCTTGGCGAGGTAGTCGATCGCGCCCGCCTTCACGGCGGCGACGGCGGTGGCGATGGCGCCATAGCCAGTCAGCATGACGACGCGCGCGTCCGGGCGGTGCTTGTTGAGGGCTTCCACGACCGAGAGGCCCGAGCCGTCTTCGAGGCGGAGGTCGAGCACGGCGTAGGCGGGCGGGGCCTTGTTGGCGATGTCGCCGGCCTCGGCGACGCTGCCGACGGCGGTGACGTCAAAGCCGCGCGTTTCGAGGGCGCGCGCGAGCCGGGTGCGGAAGGCGGCGTCGTCGTCGAGGATCAACAGCGACTTGTCGCCTTCAGGAGGGGCGGCGGTGGTCATGGGGTGAATGCTCCGATGGCCCGTATGTAATGTATTTCGGCCCGGATCAAAGCGAAGGCGCCTCAATCGATGTGCGTTCCCAGCGGGCTTTAACCATCGCGCCCTGGTTAGGTGGTCTGCGATTTCGCACTTCCAACGTGGCGCCGGTCCGCTCCAGCAGCGTCTTGGAGATGAAGAAGCCGAGACCGAGCCCGCCGGCGGCCCCCTCGCGGTCGCGCTCGGTCAGATAGGGCTCGCCCAGCCGTGAGAGGATGGCGCCGGAGAAGCCGGGGCCGTCGTCGCGGACAGTGATCTCGACCGAGGCGGCGTCCCAGCGCGCTTCGATGTCGACGCGGGCGTTGGCGAAGCCGACGGCGTTTTCGACGAAGCCGCCGAGCGCATGGACGATCTCCGGCATGCGCTTAACCTCGAGCGGCCCTTCGCCGGCGGCGTCGATGTGGATTTCGGGGCCGAGGCCTTCGTGCGGGCCCACCACTTCCTCGAGCAGGACGCGGATCGGCGCGCGCTGCACCATCACGTCGCCGCGGTCGCGCATCGCCGAAAGCTGGCCGAGGATCGCGCGGCAGCGTTCGCTTTGGGTGACGAGGAGGTGGAAGTCTTCCGCGTGGGGATCGTCGGGGCCCGCTTCGCGCGCCATTTCCTTGGCGACGAGATGGATGGTGGCGAGCGGGGTGCCGAGTTCGTGCGCGGCGGCGGCGGCGAGGCCGCCGAGCGCTGAAAGCGTCTGTTCGCGCGCCAAAACCGCTTGCACGGCGGCGAGGGCGATGTTGAGGCGCTCCTCTTCGGCGGCGACGCGCCAAGCGTAGACGCTGGTGAAGCCGAGACCGACAAGCACGGCGGCGGCGATGCCGAGCTGGTAGAGCTGCGGCAGCTCGAACGCAGCGCCTTGCGGCCAAGGCAGCGGGAAGCGCCACACCGAAATCACGCCGACGCAGATGAAGGTGAGCGCTGCGAGCATGGCGGTGACGGTGGGCCTGAGGATGGTGGCGGAGACGGCGACCGGCGCGATGAACAGGAACACGAACGGGTTCTGCAGTCCGCCGCTCAGCGCGAGCAGCACGGCGAGCTGGACGGAATCGTAAGCGAGCAGCGCCGCGGCTTCCCATTCCTTGGCCAGCTCCTGCGAACGGCGCGTGGCGATGAGGCCGAGATTGAGCGCAACCGAAGCGCCGATCGCGGCCAGGGCCCATTCGAACGGGAACTCGACATCGAGCCCGTAGCGCACGAACAGCACGGCCGCGGTCTGGCCGATCACCGCGAGCCAGCGCAGCAGGATGAGCGTGCGCAGCCGCACACGGCTCTGCGCAATCCAGAAGCTTGGTCCGGGGGCGGGCGCGCGGACGTCCTGAGCCGTCGTCATGGCCTCTCATGCGGGCTCGGCCGCGGCGGCTCAAGGGTGCGGCAGAAAACCATACCAACAATGCGATTGATTGTGCGAAGCGGTCGCAATAAGAGCGGTGTCGGATAACGAGGAATTGGTGATGGGAACGCTGCGGGGGACGACGGCCTTGGCGCTGGTGCTGGGCCTGGTGGGCGCCGGCGCGGCGCAGGCGCAGGAGGCCGAGGAGCGCGATTACGCGGAAAACGAGATCACGGTAACGGCGACGCGGCTGCCCTCAGAGGCCTTCGAAGTTCCGAGCACGGTGACGGTGATCGACGCCGAGGAGATCGAAGAGAATCTCGTCACCGACATCAAGGATCTGATCCGCTTCGAGCCGGGCATCTCGGTGCCGAACGCGCCGTCGCGGTTCGGCGCGGCGATCGGCTCGACCGGCCGCGACGGCAACGCCGGCTTCAATATCCGCGGCCTCGGCGGCAATCGCGTGCTGCTGCTGACCGATGGCGTGCGCGTGCCGGACGGGTTCGGCTTCGGCCCGTCGGCGTTCGGGCGCGGCGATTATGTCGATCTCGATCTGTTGCAATCGGTCGAAGTGGTGCGCGGCCCAGCGTCGGCGCTCTACGGCAGCGACGGGCTCGCGGGCGTGGTGAGCTTCATCACCAAGGACCCGAGCGATTTTCTCGCCGAAGACGAGATTTGGGCGGCGCGCGCACGCGTCGGCTATGCGAGCGCCGACGACAGTTATGCGGCCGGGCTCACCGGCGCAGTGCGTTTCGGCGACTGGTCGGCGCTCGTCGCGTACACCCATCGCGATGCGCACGAGCAGGAGAACCAGGGCGAGAACGAAGAGCTCAATGCGACGCGCACCGCGCCCAATCCGCAGGACATCACCTCCGACGCCGTGCTCGGGCGCATCGTGTTCGAGCCGAGCGCGCAGCACCGCTTCCGGCTGACGGGGGATTACGGCCAGCGCGAAGTGATCACTGAAGCTTATAGCGGCCGCACGCCGCCGCCGGTCGTGCCGCCGCCGTCGGCGACCAGCGTGATCGATCTCGACGGCGTCGACGAAAGCGAGCGGCGGCGGGCGACGTTCGACTACACTTACGAGAACGGCGGCGGAGTCATCGATAGCGCGTTCGCGGCTGTTTATTACCAGACCAGCGAGCTGTCGCAGTTCAGCGACGAAGATCGCTTCACCGCCGCGGACCGGACGCGGCTTTCGACGTTCGAGAACGAAGTCTGGGGCGGCACGGCCCAGGCCGTGAGTTCGTTCACGACCGGCGCGGCGCAGCATCGTATCGTCTATGGCGGCGATTATTCGTTGACGCGGCAAGAAGGCTTGCGCGACGGCACCGTGCCGCCGGTCGGCGAGCCGTTCCCGTCGCGGCCATTTCCGAACACGGATTACACGCTCGCCGGCGCGTTCGTGCAGGACGAGATCAGCTTCATGGACGGGCGCGTCGTGTTCTTCCCGGCGCTGCGCTACGACTATTACGATCTGTCTCCGGAGCCGGACGCGCTCTTCACCGCGCCGGCGGCCGGTCAAAGCGACTCGCGTGTGACTCCGCGCTTCGGCGTGGTGGCCTGGCCGACCGAACAAGTCGGCGTGTTCTTCAACTATGCGCAAGGCTTCAAGGCGCCCTCGCCGAGCCAGGTGAACAACTTCTTCGCCAATCCGATCTTCGGCTACACCTCGATCCCCAATCCTGATCTCCAGCCGGAGACGAGCGAGTCTGTCGAACTCGGCTTGCGGTTGCGGGATGCGCGGCTGTTCGGCGGCGAACTCCGCGCGAGCACGACGACGTTCATGTCGAGCTACGAGGATTTCATCGAGCAGGTCGTGGTCGGCGGCAGCTTCACGCCCGCAGACCCGGCGATCTTCCAGTTCGTAAATCTCGGCGAAGTGGACATCTGGGGCTGGGAGGCGCGCAGCGATGTCAGCTGGGACAACGGCTTCGGCGTGACGCTGTCGGCGTCGTTCGCCGAGGGCGACCAGAATGACAGCACCGGCGACGGGCCATTGCAGAGCGTCGATCCGTGGAAAATCGTCGCCGGCCTCTCCTATGACGAACCGGACGGGCGCTGGGGCGGCCAGCTGATCGCCACCCACAGCTCGGGCAAGGACGACGACCGCGTGCTTGAAAACAGCGATGGGGTCGCCGGCAACGATCTGTTCACGCCGGAGGGTTTCACGATCCTCGATCTGACCGCGTACTGGCACGTCACCGAGGCGGCATCGCTTCGGGTAGGCGTTTTCAACGTGACGGACGAGCATTATTGGTGGTGGAGCGACGTGCGCGGGTTGAGCGCTGCGTCGGCAATACGCGACGCTTACACGCAGCCGGGGCGGAATTTCTCCGCTTCGATCAGCTATCGCTTCTGAGGGAGGCGCGCATGTTTTCGCGACGCAGTTGGTTCGGCGCACTGGCGGCGCTGTTTGCTTTGTCGTTGTCCGCCCCGGCGGCTGCGCAGGAAGCGCGCGGCGAGTTCGGCGTCCTGGTGATGGCGCATGGCGGCGGCGCGACTTGGAACGGCGAGGTCGAAGCGATGCTGGCGCCGGTGGCGGCGGACTATCCGCTCGAGATCGCGTTCGGCATGGCGGACGCGGTGAGTCTGCAAGAGGCGGTGAGCCGGCTCGAAGCGCGCGGCGTGCGCCGGATCGCGGTCGTCCGGCTCTTCGTCAGCGGCGAGAGCTGGTATGAGCGCACCGAACAGATCCTCGGCGTTGCGGCGGGCGCGCCGACGCGCCCGGCGCCTGATCCGCATGCGCATCATGGCGGCCACGGCGGCCACAGCATGGAGTTCTGGCGGATCGCCACCAACGCGCAATTCGCGCTGAGCCGGCAAGGACTGGCCGAAGCGCCGGAACTGGGCGCCGTCCTGGCGGAGCGCGCGCGCGCGTTGAGCCAGGCGCCTTCACGCGAGAGCGTGTTGATCCTGGCGCATGGGCCCGAAGACGACGCCGAGAACGAACGCTGGCTCGCCCACATCGACGCCCGCGCCGAAGCGGTGCGCCAGGCGGCGCCGTTCCGCGCCGTGCGGGTGGAGACGCTGCGCGAGGACTGGCCGGAAAAGCGCGCCGCGTCGGAGGCGCGTATCCGCAGCTTCGTGACCGAGGCGAGCGCAGGCGGCGGGCGGGTGATCGTCGTGCCCTATCGCGTCTCCGGATTCGGTCCCTACGCACGCGTGCTCGACGGATTGGAGTATGCGTCCGACGGCCGCGGGCTGATCCCGAGCCCGCAAGTCGAACGCTGGGTGCGCCGGCAGATCGAAGAGTTGCGCGCGGGAGAATTCCGTGCGCCGGCGCTGTCGGACGCTCATGCGGGAGGAGAACACTGATGACTTCATTGCTGACCCGGCGCGCGTCTCTTCTGGCGCTCGCAGGAGCGGGCGCTGCGATCGCGGCCCCGGCGCTGGCGCGGACGCGCGGCAGCCAAATCGAACGTGATCGCGCCTCGATCCTGGCGATGACCGGCGATTATCACGTCCGCTTCAATTTCGACGAGACGGTGCCGTTCGTCGCCGACTACACGCCGCTCGAGCCGAAGACGAGCGGCGGCTACGAGAGCGTGCGCGTGATCGCCGACGAGGGCGAGTTCATCTCGCTGCAGCACATGCTGGTGGCTGAGCACGAGGGCCAGAGCTTCGTGATCAAGCACTGGCGCCAGGACTGGACCTACCAGCCGCGCACCGTGCTCGTGTACGAGCGGCGCAATTATTGGGCGCTGCGCGATGTCTCCAGCACGGAGCGGCGCGGGGCGTGGGCGCAGACGGTGTGGCAGACGGACGATTCGCCCCGCTATGGCGGCGTCGGGCGCTGGGACTACGCCCATGGGCGCACGATCTGGGTGAGCGGGCCGACGGCGCGGCCGCTGGCGCGGCGCGATGCGATCCGCAACCCGCCCTACGAGCGCTATCTCAGCATCAATCGTCATGCGCTGACGCCGACCGGCTGGGTGCACGAGCAGGACAACGAGAAGATCGGCACGCGTGACGGGGCGCTGGTGGCGATCGTGCACGAGGACGGCGTCAACACGTACGACCGCTTCAGCGATTATCCGGTCGCGGCGGCCGATGCCTACTGGGCTGACACGCAGACCTATTGGGCCGGCGTGCGCACGGCCTGGGATGAAGCCATCGCGCGCCGGCGCGGAGTCTATGTCGAGGAGCAGGCCGAGTGGGGCTCGATCGTCAGTCAGCAGCTGATGACGCTGGCGGACAACATCCACGCTGACGCGGCGCAGACGACGCCCGCGCTCGCAGAAGCGCAAGCGGCAATCCTGCAAGCGACCAGCGCGGCCTGAGGCATCGGTCCGAATTGACGACTCTCGCCGGAAGTGCCCTCTTCCGGCGAGGGTCTCGGCATGAACGTCGCATCGATTTCGGATTTCCGTGAGCTGGCGCGGCGGCGCCTGCCGCGGATGTTCTTCGACTATATCGACGGCGGCTCGTACGACGAGATCACGCTCCGGCGGAACGTCTCTGACATGCAGAGTGTGGCGCTGCGGCAGCGGGTCATGCGCGACGTCTCGAAGCTGTCGTTGGCGACGGAGTTGTTCGGACGCGGCTATTCGATGCCGGTGGGACTGGGTCCGGTTGGGTTCGCGGGCATGTTCGCGCGCCGAGGCGAGACGCAGGCCGCACGCGCGGCGGCGAGGGCGGGCGTGCCGTTTTGCCTTTCGACCTTGGGCATTTGCGGCGTCGACGAAGTTGCGGCCGCGAGCAGCGCGCCGATCTGGTTTCAGCTCTACATGATCAAGGATCGCGGCGTGATGAGCGAATTGCTCGCGCGGGCGGCGCGGCTCGAATGCGCGGCGCTGGTGTTCACGCTCGATTTGCCGGTCGCCGGCGCGCGCTATCGTGACTATCGCGCCGGCATGTCGGCGCCGCCCGGCGTCGCAGCGTCGGTGCGGCGGGCCTGGCAGGGACTGACGCATCCGGCTTGGCTTTGGGATGTCTATGTCGGCGGCGGGCCGCACGCGTTCGGCAATCTCGCCGGCGCGGTGAAGGATGCGAAGGGGTTTGGACGTCTGGCTGCGTGGGTGGCGGCGAATTTCGACGCAACGCTGACGTGGGCCGATCTCGGCTGGGTGCGCGAGCGCTGGAAGGGCCCCATCATCGTGAAAGGCATTCTCGACGCAGAAGATGCGCGCGAGGCGGTGGCGAGCGGCGTCGATGGGCTCGTCGTTTCCAATCACGGCGGACGGCAATTGGATGGCGCATCGAGCAGCATCGCCGCGCTGCCGCGCGTCGCCGATATCGTGGCGGGGCGGGCGACGGTGCTGATGGATGGCGGCGTACGCTCCGGCCTCGACGTGTTGCGCGCATTGGCGTCCGGCGCGCAGGCGTGCCTCTTGGGCCGCGCCTGGGCTTATGCGCTCGCGGCGCAAGGCGAAGCGGGCGTCGCGCGCGCGCTCGAGATCATTCGCGCCGAGCTTGCGGTGGCGATGGCGCTGACCGGCTGCACCGACGTGCGTGCGGCGAGCCGCGATCTGCTGGTTTAGCGCGGCTTAGCGCTCCAGCACGACAAGCATCGGTCCGAGACTTTGCGTGTCGTCGCGGCGTTCGAGCGAGGGCGCCCAGAGGCTGGAGACCGAACCGTCGAGGAAGAGCGCGTCGGCGCACTCCAGCTCGTCACGGAAGAAGCGGGCGAAACGGCCGAACGAGACGAAGCCCGAACTGATGACGAAGTAAGCCTTGCCGCCTTCATCGACGCCGACGCCGTTGCGGAGATTGCGCGAGGCGCCGTCGTGGGAAAAGCGCGGATGCAGTTCGCCGTCGATCACCAGCATTGGGCCGGATTGGGTGGCCCAGCGCGGCGCCGGTGCGGCTTCGGCGTACGCGTCGCTGGTGTCGACATGCACGGCGCCGTCTTCGCCCTGCCAGAACACGCCGTTCGGCTTCATGTGGAAGTTGCCGGGACCGTCGGTGCGGCTCAGCGCGCGCTCGGTTTGTCCGTCTTCGACGTAGAGGCCGATCGGAGCGCCGGCGTGGTTGAACATGCCGGCGTTCATGGCGAAGCGGACATTTCGCGCATCGCGGCCAAGTTCGGCGGCAAGCGCTTCGAAGCTGCGCAGGTAGCGGCCGTCGCCAGCGCGCGATGCGAGGCGCAGATCGTGACGTGCGGGGTCGAAGGTGCAGACGACGAAGCGCGAGCCTTCGAACTCGCGCGTTTCGCACGGCCGCTCGACTTCGGCGCGGCTGACTTGCAATGCGAACAGTACGCCGCCGGCGGCGAGCAGAACGAGCGCGACCAGCGCCGCCGGAAGGGATCTGAAACGCATCATTCCACGAAACACATGCGCTGCTTCGGCGGTTGGGCTCAAGGGCGAGCTGCGGCATTGCGCCCCCTGTGCGCTCGCGCCGCGTTGCCCGCCGCGCCCGTCCGCGCACAATTTCGGGACATGGCTGAGCCCGTCGAAACGCCGCGCCGGAATTTGACTGGCGCCATCGTCCCCGCCCTTGCGGCGGCTGGCTTGGCCGCGCTCGCAGCGCTGGTGCTGGCCGGGCGCAACAGCGAGGAAAAGACCGCGCAGGCGGGGAATCTGGGCCCTTGCATCATCGAGCACGCGGATGCTGTCGGCGGGCCGATCGAACTGCTGGACTCCAACGGCGCGCGGGTGACGCAGGCGGATTTCGCCGGCCAGCCGGCGGTGATCTATTTCGGCTTCACGCATTGTCCGGACGTGTGCCCGACGACGATGTACGCGGTGGGCGAGGCGCTGGCGCGGGACGACAGCTACGACGTGCAGCCGATCCTGATCACGGTTGATCCCGAGCGGGACACGCCGGCGGTGATGGGCGCGTACGTGCGCACGGGTGGCTTTCCGGCAGGGCTCGTGGGCCTGAGCGGGTCGCCGGCGCAGATCGATGCGGCCGTCCGCGCGTTTCGCGTCTACGCCAGCCGCGCGGACATTCCGGGCGCCCCGGAGGGGACCTACAACGTCGACCACTCCTCGTTCCTTTACGTGATGGACGCGCAATGGAACACGGTCGCGATCATGCCGACGATGAGCCGCGCCGATCCGAACGATCCGCGCAGTCCGATGGTCGCGGCGCCGGTGGAGCAGATCTCAGCTTGCATTGCGGCAGGGCTGGAGCGGGCCGCTTCTTGATTATGTGAAGCGCCGCGGCGGATGACGCTTGCGTCATCGATAACCTTCATTACGTTAATGATGAGCCAGATTGGGTGGGGGAACACCAAATCGCGGCCGGGTAGGACTTGCGGCGTAACTCGCCTGTGAGGGCGCCGCAGCGCAACAAACGCGCTTAAGCAGGAGTCTTACCTTGTTGGTAATGGAACCCGCCGCAGAATCCCTGTGATTTGCTGCGACGCAGCACGAAAGGGCCCTGATGCTCTATTCGCTTTACGAGCTGGGACACATGTCTGTCGCGCCGCTGCGGATCGCGGCGCTGATGCAGTCCTCGGTGCTGCGTTCGCCGCTGAACCCGATGGCGGACACCGAAGTGGCGCGCACGGCGGCGGCGGCCTCCGACCTGTTCGAGTCTATGACCCGCCGCTACCGCAAGCCGGATTGGAACCTGCCGGTGACGGTGGTCGAAGGCGCGGAAATTCCGGTGACGCCGCGCAGCGTCTGGTCAACGCCGTGGTGCCGAATGCTGCACTTCGAGCGCGACGCCAAAGCGCTCAAGAATGCGCGCGGCGAGCGGACCGATCCGACGGTGCTGATCGTCGCGCCGATGTCTGGCCATTACGCGACGCTGCTGCGCGATACGGTCAACACCTTCCTGCCCGAGCATGAGGTTTACGTCACCGATTGGTCGGACGCGCGCATGGTGCCGGTGATCGCCGGGCGCTTCGATCTCAACGACTACATCGATCATGTCATGGGCATGCTGCGCGCGCTTGGCCCGGAGACGCATGTCGTCGCCGTGTGTCAGCCGGGGCCGCTGGTGCTCGCGGCGGTTTCGCTGATGGCGGCGGAGGACGATCCGTGCACGCCGGCGACGATGACGTTCATGGGCTCGCCGATCGACGCGCGCAAATCGCCGACGGCGCCCAACAAGCTGGCCGAGACGCGCGACATCGACTGGTTCAAGCAGAACATGATCCATACGGTGCCGGCGCTCTATCCGGGCGCGTTCCGGCGCGTCTATCCGGGCTTCCTGCAGCTTGCCTCGTTCATGGGCATGAATCTCTCGCGCCATGTCGACGCGCACTATTCGTACTTCCAGAATTTGGTGAAGGGCGACGGCGACTCGACCGACAAGCATCGCGACTTCTACGACGAATATCTCGCGGTGATGGATTTGAGCGAAGAGTTCTACATCCAGACGCTCGAAGAAGTGTTCCAGAAGTACACGCTGGCGAACGGGACGATGACGCATCGCGGCGTGAAGGTCGATCCGGGCGCGATCACCAAAACGGCGCTGCTGACGGTCGAGGGCGAGAACGACGACATTTCCGGCATCGGCCAGACGCAGGCGGCGCACGATCTCTGCGTCAACATCCCTGAGAACATGCGGCGCGACTACATCCAGCCGGGCGTCGGGCACTATGGCGTGTTCTCAGGGCGGAGATTCCGCACGGAAATCTATCCGCGCATGCGGGAGTTCGTGCGGACGTTTCAGAGCGAAGCCGCGCGCGGCGCGAAGCGGGGGAAGCTTAAGGTCGTCAGCGAGCAGCGTTAGCTGTTCGAAGACTTGCTTGGCCCGTTCCAAGTCGGCTGCGGATCGGGATCGACCAGCGTCATTCCCTTCCCCTCCGCGGCGCGGACGGGCATGCGGGCGGGATCGAAATCATCCAGCGCACGAACGTTGATTCCGTAGTGATCCGGCATCGAGCGTTTGCGGTGGAAGGGATAGATGCCGCAGACGCTGCAGAAATGGTGGCGGGCGATGCGCGCATTCCATTGGTAGAGCGCGAGCTTGTCTTCGCCGGCGAGCAGTTTGAAGCGGCTCTCGTGCACCGTGGTCATCAGGGCGTTTTTCTTGCTGCAGAGCGAGCAATCGCACGTGTAGATGTCCTCGATCGCGGTATCGATCTCGAAACGAATGGCGCCGCAGTGACAGCTTCCGCGATAGGTGGGCATCTCCAGAGGCTAAAGCGGCGCGCGAGATGCGTGAAGCGGCGCTTCGTGAGATTCTTGCGTATGCGCTTCGATTCGCGGCCGAAGGCCGAACCCACCCAGACCGAGATCGAAACGATCGACGGCCGCCGCGTGCCGGTGAAGCTGATCGTCAATCCGCGCGCGCGGCATGTCTCGGTGCGCATCGATCCGACGCGGCGCGAGGCGATTGCGACGGCGCCGTCGCAGCGGCATCTGAAACGCGCGGCGCAGTTCGCGGCCGAGCGCGCAGGCTGGATCGCGCAGGAATTGTCGCGCCTGCCGCAAGGCGTTTCGCTGACGCCGGGCTCTTATGTGCCGCTGCGCGGCGTTGCGCACCTGCTCGTGTACGAGCATGGCCGCGCGCCGCCTCGCATCGAGGGCGGCGATGCGCCTCGCCTCGTCGTGCCGGCGCCGGATGCGGCGCTGTTCGAGTCGCGGCTGCTGCGCTTCTTCAAGGATCAGGCGCGCGAGGATCTGATCGACCGTGTCGCCGTGCATGCGGTGGCGCTGGGCGTGAAGCCGGTGCGCATTCAGGTGAAGGAGCTGCGTTCGCGCTGGGGCTCGTGCTCGGTGGACGGCGTGCTCTCGTTCTCGTGGCGGCTCATCCTCGCCCCGCCGTTCGTGCTCGATTATCTCGCCGCGCACGAAGTGGCGCACCTCAGAGAGATGAACCACTCGCGCCGCTTCTGGGCGCATGTGAAACGCTGCCTGCCAGACTACGAGCGCGGCCGCGCCTGGCTGCACGAGCGCGGCAGCGAGCTGCACGCCATCGGCATGGTGCGCTAGTCGACAGCGCGCAACGCCGCAGCGTCGTGCAATTCGCCGTTGATGAGGATGGCGCGCGTCGTCGCCGCGTTGGCGACATCGCGCGTCGGATCGGCGTCGAGAAACACGATGTCGGCTTCCATGCCGCGGGCGATGCGGCCGATGCGGTCCTCCATGTGCAGCGTCTCCGCAGCCTGGCTGGTCGCCATGCGCAGGACCGCCCAGGGCGGGATGCCGGCCTCCTGGTGCAAGCGCATTTCGGCGATGGTGTCGAAACCGGGCGCAACGAAGGGGTTGGCCTGATCGGTGCCGATGGTGAGCTTGACGCCCGCTTCGTGCAGCATGCGGGCGAAGCGCATGATCTTCGGCCACACGGCGCGGGCGCGGCGGTAGTGCTCTTCCCGCCAGCCGATGTCGAAGCGGAAGGTCTGCCAGTTCTGGCGCATCAACGGATGCGTGTAGGCGGCGCCGGTGTCGCGCACTGTGGGGTCGTCGCCCCAGAATGTTTTTTGGAAGACGACGAGCGTCAAATCGACGGTGACGTCGTGCTCGACGAGCGCGGCGATGAGGCGCTGCATCTCCGGCGAGTCGAGATCGGCGCGCTCCCACCATTCGTAAAAGGCGTGCGCGCCCGTTTCAGTGGCGTCCCGATAGTCGTCCCGCGCCGTGAGCGGCAGTGCGTCCGCACTGATCGGCATGGCATGAACGATCGCGTCGACGCCGAGCTCGGCGGCGCGGTCCCAGGTGATGCCGCCGGTGTGGGTGATGGCCTCCAAGCCATGGCGGTGCGCGGCTTCGACGCCGGCGGTGAACTGCGCTTCGTCGAGCAAGTGATAGAGCTTGATGTAGTTCATGCCGGCCGCAGCTTGCGCGGCGACGGCGGCTTCGATGCTGGCGGCGTCGGTGACGACGGCGGTCAAACCCTGGAATGGCATGCGGTCGAGAATCTCGCCCGCGGCGCGCGCTTCCGGGCCGAGCAGCGCGCCGCTGCGCACGCCTTCGGCATAGGCGGCGTTGGCTTCGGTCGCGCCGCCGGGATTGCGGATGGTGGTGACGCCGAAGGCGACCAGCATGCGCGCATTGTGCGCGGTGATGTCGTCTTCAGACGTGGCTGCGATCGCTGGCGCGCCGTTTGTGCGCGTGACAGCAAGACGCCCGAGCGTGACGTGGGCATGGGTGTCGATGAGACCGGGCAGCGCAAATGCGCCGCTCATGTCGTGGCGGCGATCGGGCGCGACAGCTGGGCCGAGCCCCGCGCCGGCGTCGACGATGCGGCCCGCGGCGACAACGATGTAGGCGTTGTCGATGCGCCGCTCGGTCGCGGGATCGAGCAGCGTGAAGCCGGCATAGACGTCGGCGCCGGCCGGGGCGGACGCCGTGGCGCAGGCGGCGAGCGCCGCCGCGAGAGCGCACGCCGCGAAAGCGCGCGGGAAAAAGCTGAACATTGCGATACTCCATCCGCCGCCGGCGGCCGCGCCGGCTGATTGAACTTGAGCAGCCGCAGCGGGGACGTTCGGATGCAGGCGGCAAAGAAAAAGCTCCCCGCGTCACCGCGGGGAGCTCTCTTCGCCGGCTTTTGCGCCGGTTTAGTTGCTGGCTGCGCTACCGCCGGGCGGGACGCCAGGGCCGATGTGCTGGTTGAAGAAGGCCAGCGCTTCGGTCAGCACCGTCCGCCACGCTTCGCCGTTATTGGGCGAGGCGTAGTGGTCGATGTCGTGCAGCGTGATGAGGCGCGCTTCCTTACCGGCGCGCTGCATCGCTTGCTGCATCAATTCGCTCTGCTCGATCGGAACGGTGATGTCTTCATCGCCGTGGATCATCAGCAGCGGCATGCCCACGCGTTCGGCGTTCTGCGCGGCAGAGACGGCGTCGAGGCCCTCGTCGTCGCGGTTCGGATCGCCGATGGCGTCAGTCCAGTATTGGTAGGTTGTCGATTGAGAGCCGCCGCCGCCGCCGCCGCCTTGCACGTCGTTGCGGTCACCGGTGCGGACCCAGCGCAGCATAGCGCGTAGATCCGAAACACCTGCGCCCGCCACCGAGCATTTGAAGATGTCGGCGTTCATGAACGAAGCGGTGAAGGCGACGTAGCCGCCATACGACCAGCCGTTGATGCAGATGCGGTTGGGATCGGTGATGCCGGACTGGATGAGGTGACGCGCCGCGTCAGCGACATCCTCCTGCATGCGTTGGCCCCATTGGCCGTGCCCCGCGACAACAAAGGCGCGGCCGAAGCCGCCGCCGCCGCGGAAGTTCGGCTGAAACACCGCATAGCCTTGGCTGGAGAATGACTGCGCGAACGGATCGCTGCCCCAGACGTCGCGCCCTTCGGGACCGCCGTGCGGGACGACGATGGTCGGCAGATTGCGGGCGGCTGCGCGGCTGACGCCCGGCGGCAGCCACAGATAGCCCCACTGACGCTGGCCGTCGGAGGTCGTGTACTCGACGACGTGCTGCGTCGGCAGCAGCGCCGGGTTCACGCCGCTGCGCTGCGAGATGATCGAGTTCAGCGAACGGGTGGCGTGCGTGTAGAGATAGTAGGTGCCGAGATCCTGTGGGCCGTTCGTGTAGAGCAGCCAGTAATTGCCATCGTCCGAACGATCGACCAGTTGGATGTTCACTTGATCGCCGAGCGCTTGATTGATGGCGGCCCAACGCTCGCCAAAGGCGGGATCCTTCGGCTCGCAGGTCCAGCGATGGGCGATCCAGCAAGCCGCTTGCAGTACGTTGTTGGCCGTATCGAGTTCAGCGCCCGTGATGTCGTAAGTCGGATTCGTCTGAATCGTCTGAGTGTATTGGCCGCTGGCGGCGTCGTAGACGAAAAGGCCGCTCGTGTCGGCGCCGTCGCGGCGCGCGAGAACGAAGACTTGTCCCGGCTGCGTTGCTGCGCCGATCGGCTGGAAGTTGGGGCCGCTATTGGCGGCGTCGGCGCCGCGGAAGCGTGCGATTTCGGTCCAGCTGCGCTGACCGGGACCGCGGCGCAGCCAAGCGTAGCCGCGACCGTTGTCGACACTGTCCATACGCAGCACCGGCGTGCCGTTCACATCCACTTCGAATGTATAGGTGAAGATGGTGCCGCGCTCGACGCGCTCGGAGTCGGCGTTATGCACGTTCACCTTGCGTAGTTCATTGCCGCCTTGAGTCGGCACGATGAGCAGGATGTGATCGTCGTCGCGTGGCAGATCGCTGACGATGCCGGCGTCAATATATTGCGACAGCGCCGATGGATCGTAGAGCTGAACGAGGTTGGAGCCGTCGATGTTGACGGCGTAGATGCGCGTATTGGTTTCGAACCCGTCATCGACACGACGATTGCGGTGAATGCTGTCGCCGGTGTCCGCCACAACGCGGTTGCGTTGGATCAGACGGAAGACGATGCGCGAATTGTTGGCGAAGCCGACTTGGCTGATTTCGAGGCTCTGGTCAGCGCGGGCGCGCTGGATCGCCGCCGCTTGCCGCGTTTGCATGTTTACGACCATCAGCACGTCGCCGACTTCGTCACGGCGCAGCACCGCGAGGTGGCGGCCGTCCGGCGACAGCGTCGCGCCGCGGAATTGGTCGTAGCCCAAGAACCAGTCGAGCGGTGCGCGTTGCTGCGCCGCGGCCGGCGTCGCAAACGCCAGCGCCGCCCCGATGAGGACGAGTAATTTTCGGATCATCTTTTCCCCCAACGCCGTTGATACGGTCGTCTCGCGCCACTGGTTTACCCAGCGACGGCTGCCTTGTCAGCCCACGGACGCAGCGGAACCCGCTACTCGGACAGGTGCTCGGCGAGGAAGCGCTCGGTTTCCTCCAGCAAAAGGCGGGCGTCCGTCGTCGTCCAGCTGTCCCACGGGTGGTAAGCCGACTCGATCTCGATGTAGCGCGAGCTTTTGCCGGCGGCCTGCAGCGCCTCGTGCATGCGCTCCGATTGGGACGCCAGGGCGACATCGTCCCAGGCGCCGTGAATGAGCAGGATCGGCGCGGTGATGCGCTCGACGTGGCGGCGCGGCGAGGCGGCGATCAGCGCGTCGCGATCATCGTTCGGATCGCCAATCTGCTGCACGACGGAGGCGTACAGCGCAGAGCGCCGCCCCGCGTCAGAGCGCTCGGTCTCCAGCAATTCCGGCAAGTCGGAAAGCCCGGCGATCGAAACGGCGCATTGGTAGAGCTCCGGCGTCAGCGCAGCGCCTGCGAGCGCGGCGTAGCCGCCATAGGAGATGCCGACGATGCAGATTCTGTTCGCGTCGGCGATGCCGGCTTGCGCCAAATGGCGGACGCCGTCGGTGATGTCGTTCTGCATCAGGCCGCCCCACTGGCGCCAGCCGGCTTCGGCGAAACTGCGGCCGGAGCCTTCGGAGCCGCGGAAATTCGGCTGAAACACAGCGTAGCCGCGCGAGACGAGATACTGGACGATGAAGTCGTAACTGAACGAGTCGCGCGCCGCCGGGCCGCCATGCGGCAGGATCACGGTTGGAAAAGGCGCAGCGCCCGTCGTGGGCGTCGTGAGATAGCCCCACAGATTGGCGCCGTCGCGCGCGACATAGCTCTCGAACCGTGTCGGCGCGAGTTGCGCGCGCGGAATCTGGGGCTGCGTCGAAGCGATGATGGAGACCTGGTTGGTCGAGAGATCGTAGATGTAATAGGTCCCGGGCACGGTCGGTCCGACGGCGTAGAGCAGCCAATAGCGGCCGTCGGAGGAGACGCCGTTGAGATTGAAGTCGGCCTGTTGTTCGAAATAGCGCGAGAGCGCATCGAAGTGGCGCTGCAGCGCCGGATCGGTGGCGCGGCACTCCCAGCGTTGCGCTTCGCCGCAGCCGACCAGCAGCGCGTTGTCATGCGGATTGATCCAGGCGATCGCGGCGTCGGCGCGCTCGTGCCGGAAGACCGGCTCGCCGAGTTCGCCGGTGGCGGTGTCGTAGAGATAAATCGCCTGGAACTCCTGCCCGTGCGGACGCGCGGCGACATAGACTTGGCCTGGCCCTGGGCCGGCTCCGAGCGGGCGGAAGGTGCGGTTTTCCGAACGTTGCGTGCGGCGCACTTCGTGCGCGACAGTCCAGCTGCGCTGGCTCGGGCCGCGCCGGTAGATGCGATAGCCGGAAGCGTAGGGCAGCACGTCCATCCGCATCACCGGACGGCCGTTGCGGTCGACGATGAGGTTCGCGGTCTGCCAGTCGGCGTCTTCGACCGACTGCGCGCGCCCGGTGTTGACGTCGGCGCGATAGAGCGTGAAGCCGCGCTGGCTCCAGGTGCCGATCATGACGTTGTCAGGATCGTTCTCGAGCCGATCGATCAGACGGATCGAGGCGTCGCGCCAGGCCAGGCGATTGGATTGGCTTTCGAACAGCTGCACCGTGTTGGCGCCGTCCATGTCGATGGCGAAGATCCGATAGACGTCGTACTCCTCGCTGGGCGCCTGACGATTGCGCGAGCCCGTGCCGCTATAGTGCATCGTCACCCGCTGGCGCACGACGAAGATGAGGCGGCGGTCGTTCTTCCAGGCGACGCTTTCAAGGTACATCGAACGATCGCGGCGGGCGATTTGAATCGCCGTCGCCTGGCGTGTGCGCCAATCGATGATGACGAGCGCGTGGCCCTGTTCGACCGACTGGATCGCGGCGACGAGGCGCCCGTCGGGCGACAGCGACGGGCTCCACATCGCCGGCTCGCGCGCGAAATCGGCGGCGCTGGGCGCCTGCGCGTGCGCGAGCGTGTGAACAGCTAACAGGCTGACGACAGCCGCCAAAAGCGTGCGAAACATGTTCTCCCCGACTGTCTCCACGGACGCCTCGGCGGAGATTAGGGCAGCCGGCCGCGGCTGTCAGCAGCGAGGGCTAGCCTTCGGGACCGAAGTCGAGCGAGCGGTCCTGGTCGTCCGGCGGCAACGGCACGCCTGTGCCGATATTGACGCCGATCGGCGCGCCCACCGCCGTCATTGTCGGCGCGGTGGGATCGGGGACGCTGACGACGGCGAGGTCCTCGTCGGTCGGCATTTCCAGCGGACGCACCGGCGTGTCGCGCAGCGCCACCGGCATGAAACGCGCCCAGATCTCCGCCGGCAGCGAACCGCCAGTGACGCGGGCGGTGGTGGTGAAATTGTCGTTGCCGACCCAGACGCCGCCGACGAGGCCTGGCGTGAAGCCGATGAACCAAGCGTCGCGATAATCGTTGCCAGTGCCGGTCTTGCCGCCGATCTCGCGGCCGGTAATGCGCGCGGCGGTGCCCGTGCCGGCTTCGACGACGCGATGCATCATCTGATTCATGTAGCGCAGCGGCCGTTCTTCGATGACGCGCGTGCGTTGGCTGCGGAAGCTCCACATCGTCTCGTTGTTGTTGGCGCGGCGGATGCGGGCGACGCCGTGCGGACGCACGAGATAGCCCTCGGAGGCCATCGCGCCATAAGCGCCGACCATCTCTTCGAGCGTGATCTCCTGCGCGCCGAGCGCGAGCGAGTGATAGTTGTGCAGCGGCGAGGTGACGCCAAGACGGCGCGCGACGTCGATCACTTTGGGGCCGCCCACTTCGTTGGCGACGCGGATCGCCACCATGTTGAACGAATGGGTGAAGGCGCCGTTGAGCGTCACGGGGCCGTGGAATTCGTTGGTGTAGTTGCCCGGCGTCCAATCCGGCTGGCCTTCGATCGAGATCGTGATCGGCGCGTCGTCGCGGATGCTCCAGGGGGTGAGACCGTTCTCCATTGCCGCGAGATAGATGAAGAACTTGAACGAGGAGCCCGGCTGGCGGCGCGCCTGGGTGGCGCGATTGAACTGGCTCTGGTCGTAGTCGCGGCCGCCGACCATGACGCGGACCCCGCCTTGATCGTCCATCACCAAAGCGGCGGCCTGGCCGACGCGGCGCGCTTCGCCTTGTTCGGCGAGCACCATCTCGACCGCTTCGGCGGCGGCGCGCTGGGCGGCGATGTCGATCGTGGTCTCGACGACGAAGTCGTCGCGCTGGTTGCCGATGACGTCGTTCAGCAGCGGATCGATGTAATCACGGAAGTAAGAGAGCACGCCGGCCGGATTGCGCCGGCTGATGACAAGCTCCTGCTGCAGCGCGGCGTCGCGTTCGGCGGCGCTGATGAAGCCTTCCGCCACCATTTCGTCGAGCACCACGGTGGCGCGCGCGCGTGCGGCGTCGATGTCCTGACGCGCCGGATTGAGGCGCGAGGGCGCTTTGACGAGACCGGCGATCATCGCAGCCTGCAGCAGCGTGAGCTCACGCGCAGGGCGGTCGAAATAGCGCTCGGCCGCGGCTTCGACGCCGTAGGCGCCGGCACCGAAATAGACGCGGGAGAGATAGAGCGCGAGGATTTCGTCCTTGGTGAAGCGGCTCTCGAGCCAGAACGCGAGCATGATTTCCTGCGCCTTGCGGCGCCAGGAGCGTTCGTTGGTGAGGAAGAGATTTTTCGCCAGCTGCTGCGTGATGGTCGAGCCGCCTTGGACGACGCGGCCGGCGCGGATGTTCTCGGCGCCGGCGCGCATCATGCCGCCGAAGTCGACGCCGAGATGGTTGTAGAAACGTCTGTCTTCGATGGCGATGAACGCCTGCGGCACATAAGGCGGCAGCGAAGCGAGATCGACAGGCGGGGCGTTCTGTGCGCCTTCGCGCAAGATCACGTGGCCGTTGCGATCCAGGAAAGTGATCGATTGGCCCTGGCGCGCCTCCCACAAATCGTCGGTCGAGGGCATGCCCCAGGTGACGAAGAAGAAGAAGCCGATGATGAGGGCGACGCCGCCGGCGGCCGCCCAGCCGCTCCAGACCGCGGCCTCGCGCATGTTGCGCGGGCGCTTGATGTTCTTGGCGGCGCGGAGCGTTTCGGCGCCGGCGGCGCCGGCGACGGTTTTCAGCTGGTCGAGCTTAGGCTTGGCCGCGCGCCAAGCGTCGCGCGCGGTGTCCTCGGCGCGGGCGCGGAGCTGGCCGAACCAAGTCGGCGCCGGCTCGGGCGGCGGCTCCTCCGGGTCGCCGGCGGCGCGGAAATAGTTGGGCGGCAGATCGCTGGCCGCTGGCGGCGGAACGATCTGCGTCGCGTCCGGGTCGGGCGCCGCGCCGGCGGAAGTGGGATCGGCGCCGCTCTCTTCGAACAAGTCGCTGGCCGCGGCTTCGCGCGCGTCCTCGGCAGGCGAGGGCGGATCGCCTTGGGCGGGCGACGGCTTCGGCGGCTCAGCCCCCGGCGCGTTGGGATCGTTTTCGTCAGCCACCCCGGGTCATCCTCCGCGCTGCTGGTAGCGCGATTCGACCGCGCCCCGCCCACGCAGGTCAGGGCGCAGCCGCTTCGTGGCGAAAACGCGGCGAAACAGGGCCGGTTCCCGCCCAGGCTGCAGCCGATGATGGTCCCCGTTAAGCATATGCGCAAGCGGAACGGAAACCGCTTTTTGTTGCGGCCGCCACGGCCCGCAGCCATATATTGAGGCGGTTACGGACGGCCTAACGGACGTCCACAAGGAGGTTTTGATGAGCGACTACCACACCCAGGCCCGCTCGATTCCGACCGGCCGGGCGGACATGGCGGTCGATGCTGGCCTGCGCAAGTTCATGCTCGGCGTCTACAACAAGATGGCGCTGGGCCTCTTGGTCTCGGCCGTTCTCGCCTACGCGTCGATCGCGGTGGAGCCGCTGCGCGCGTTCTTCTTCGGCGTGCCGTTCGGCAGCTCGCCAATGATCTATGTCGTGATGTTCGGCCCGCTGGCGCTGATTTTCATCTCGATGTTCGCGATGCGCAATCCGTCTCCGACCGGGGCCAACCTGCTGTATTGGTCAATCGTCGGGCTGATCGGCATCGGCCTCGGCGTCACGCTGATGGTCTATGGCGGCCGCGCCGGCGGCATGACGGATATCATGAAAGCGTTCCTGGTGACGTCCGCGACGTTCGGCGGATTGAGCCTCTGGGGCTACACGACCAAGAAGGATCTCTCCGGCTGGGGCACCTTCCTCATCATGGGCGTTTGGGGCCTCGTGCTGGCGTCGCTGGTGAATTTCGGCTTCGCCGCTTTCACCGGTCAGCCGATCGAGAACTTCTCGTTCATCATCAGCATCGTCGGCGTGTTGTTGTTCTCTGCGATCACCGCCTGGGAAACGCAGCAGCTGAAATACATGTACTATGACATCAGCGGCAACGAGCGGGCGATGTCGGTGGCGACCACGCTTGGCGCGCTGAACCTCTACATCACCTTCATCAACCTGTTCCGCTTCTTCCTGACGCTGCTCAGCTCGCGGGAATAGGCGGTCAGTTCTCCGAAACGAGAACGCCCCGGCTTGGCCGGGGCGTTTTTGTTGTGAGTTCCCGCCGAAAGTTCCCTCAGTCGCCGATCAGGCGCATGCGCTTGGGAACAAGGACATCGAGAACGCGCTCCAGATCGTGGCCGCGCCGCAGGACGCGCCCGTCGACGGCGCGGACGCTGTAAGCGCCCTGCTTGCGCGCATCATCGGGTTTCTTCTCGATCTGGTAGAGCGGCGCCTCGCTGGTGCGGCGGTAGACGCTGAACAGGGCCCGGTCGGGCAGTGCATCGAGCGCATAGTCGCGCCACTCGCCGGCGGCGACCATGCGGCCGTAGAATCGAAACAGTCGGTCAAGCTCCAGACGCTCAAAAAAGACGTTGCGTCCGCTCATACTCACAGACTCCTGTATTGCCGAAGTATACAACGCCGACAGGCGAGGGCGTCACATCATTAAAAATCCCGCAGGTCGGCTTTTAGCCCGATTTTGCGCTTGCTCTCGCCGCAAGCGAGCGCGAACTTAGCTGCGTGGCCGGCCGGAGAAAGGCTCGTGCTGGGTATCCATCAGCCCCCCCAGCCCCCCCAGTACGCGCTTCGGTCGGTCACATCTCTCTTGCAACAGCCCGCGCATCGCGCGGGCTTTGTCGTATCTGCGCTGCAGAGAAACCCTCGTAAATCAAGCATTCCGAACTAGGCGCCGCATCTGTGCAAACGATCTAGCGCGTGGGGCGACGCCCCCGGGCGGCGCCTGATTTTTCGCGAGGACCGTACGCGTTCATTGGATGGAAACCGGGCCCCGCGTCACCGAATCTGATTCGGCGAAAACCGCCGCGGCTGTGGATAAGAACGGGTGGTGTTTTCGCCAGAACCGCCTTATGAGCGGCCCTCGTTTCTCGACGGGGTCATCCATCCACATGCTGCTGCAGGTCGAAGGTCTGCGGAAGACGTTCGGTCGCCGTATGGCGGTCGACGGCATCGGCTTCTCGCTCGACGTAGGCGAGATCGTCGGTTTCCTCGGCCCGAACGGCGCCGGCAAGACCACCACCATGCGCATGATCGCCGGCTATCTCGAGCCGGACGAAGGCGCGGCCAAGATCTTCAACATCGACGTGGCGCAGGACCGCCGCCGGGCCCAGGAGCGCGTCGGCTACCTGCCCGAAGGCGCGCCGCTATATGGCGAGATGACGCCGTGGAGCTTCCTGCGCTTCATCGCCGAAGCGCGCGGCATGACGCGCGAGGCGGCGCGGCACGCGGTAAGGCGTGCAGCGCAAGATGCGCGGCTGGGGGATTCGATCGAGCGGCCGATTGATACGCTTTCTAAAGGCTACCGCCGGCGGGTGGGCTTCGCCGCCGCGCTGCTGCACGATCCCATGCTGCTCATCCTCGACGAGCCGACCGACGGGCTCGATCCGAACCAGCGTCACGCCGTGCGCGATCTCATCAGGAAGCTCGGCGAAGAGCGCGGTCTCATCATCTCAACGCACATGCTGGAAGAGGTGGAGGCGGTGTGCACCCGCGCCATCGTCATCGACAAGGGCCGCATCGTCGCCGACAAGGCTCCGCAAGCCTTGATCGACGAACACGGTTCGCTCGAACGCGCATTCACGGCGCTGACCGGTGGGGAGGAGCGTACGTGAAGAAGTATCCGGGCGTTTCCAGCATGCTCGCAGTCTATCGCCGCGAACTGCTCTCCTATCTGACCACGCCGACGGCTTATGTCTTCGTCGCCGTGTTTCTATTTGCCATCGGGCTTTTCACGTTCCAGGTGGGCGGCTTCTTCGAAGAGCGGCGCGCGGATTTGCTCGCGTTCTTCACCTACCATCCTTGGATTTTCATGATCTTCTTGCCGGCGATCGCGATGCGGTTGTGGGCGGAAGAGAGCCGCTCCGGCGCGCTCGAATTGCTGCTGACGCTGCCGGCGCCGACCTGGGCGCTGGTTGCCGGCAAGTTCTTGGCGGCATGGACCGTAGCGGCGGCGGCGCTGCTGTTGACAGCCCCGCTCTGGATCACGGTGAACATCCTGGGCTCGCCGGACAATGCGGCGATCTTCACGGCTTATATTGCGAGCCTGTTGATGGCGGGCGCGTACATCGCCATCGGCTCGGCGACCTCTGCGATGACTCAAGCGCAGATCGTCGCCTTCGTGATGGCGGTGTTGATCTCGTTTTTGCTGACAGCGCTCGGAACGCCGCTGGTGATGGATTTCTTCTCGGGCGTGATTGGCGGCGGCGTGGCCGAAGGCCTGGCGCGTTTCTCGCTCTTGCACCACTTCGACGCCGCGCAGCGCGGCGTCGTGGAGTTCCGCTCGGTGTTCTACTACGTGTCGCTGATCGCGCTGTGCCTTGGCTTCACCGCCCTCGCGGTCGATGCGCGGCGGGGAGGCTGAGCGATGAGCGCACGCCGTTTCGCCCTCATCGCCGCTTTGGCGCTGTTGGTCGCATTCGCCGCCGCGAACGTGATCTCGAATTCCTGGTTCCGCGGCTGGCGGATCGATCTCACCGAGAGCGGGCTCTATACGCTGAGCCGCGGCACGCAGCAGACGCTGAACGAGCTGTCCGAGCCGATGGAGCTCACGCTCTATTATTCGCGCGACGCCGCGCGCGAATACCCGCAGCTGCAGGCGTACGCGGCGCGCGTGCGGGAGATGCTGCAGACCTTCGAGGCGCGCTCGCGCGGGCGTGTGCGGTTCGTCGAAATCGATGTCGAGCGCTATTCCGAAGCGGAGGACGACGCGGCTGAGGCCGGCGTCGAGCCGGTGCGGCTGAGCCAAGAGGGCGATCCGATCTATTTCGGATTGAGCGGCGCCAATGCGATCGATGATCGCGTCGGCATTCCCTATCTCGATCCGCAGCGCGAGGCCTTTCTCGAATACGAGATCACGCGCCTCATCTACGAACTGGAAAATCCGGATCGCACCAGCGTCGCGCTGATCAGCTCGCTGCCGATCGATCCGGCAGCGGCGGCCGATCCGCTCGGCGTCGGTCAATCGGTGTTCGCGACCGAACTCGGGCGGCTGATGGATGTCACCAAGCTGGCGCCGGACTTCACCGAGATTCCAGACGTAGACGTGCTGGCGATCATCCATCCCGGCGCTCTGAACCCGCGCCAGCTCTATGCGATCGACCAGTTCATCCTGCGCAAGGGCCGCGCGTTCATCGCGCTCGATCCGGCGTCGCTGCTGGCGCAGGAGACGGGCGGCGGCTTCGATCCGTTCAATCCGGTCGCGCCGGCGCCGGTGAGCTCGAACCTCGGGCCGTTGCTCGAGCGCTGGGGCGTTGCGATGCCGCCGAGCGTCGTGCTCGATCTCGAAGGCGCGCTGCCGGTGCAGGTGCAGGATCCGCGCACCGGACAGACGGGCGAGGCGCCTCAGCCGCTCTTCTTCACCGTGCCGGCGGAGCCCGAACATCTGCATCGCGAAGACCTGATGACGGCGTGGCTGCGCCGCGGCGTGAATTTCGGTTTGGCCGGCGGACTGAATGTCAGCCAGCGCGAAGGCATCGAGGCGACGCCGCTCGCGCGCACGAGCGGGCGGACAATGCGCCTGCCGGCGGAAGCGGCGCTGGCGCGGCCTTCGCCCTACGAGCTGATGGCGATGTGGCCGTCGGGCGGGCGTGTCGAGACGATCGCCGTGCGCTTGTCGGGCAATCTCGAAACAGCGTTCCCGCAGGGCATGCCGGCAGCGCCTCCCGCGCCGCCGCCCACAGAAGGCGAAGCGGCGCCTGAACAAGCCCCGTCTGCGACGCCGCAACAGCCGCAGGCGCCGGCGGCCGAACCGCTGACGCGCTCGGCCACGCCGGCTGAACTCGTCATCGTCGCCGACGTCGATTTCCTGGCCGACGATTTCTATGTCGATCCGCGCAGCGGCGGCGCGGCGGCGGACAACGCCTCGTTCGCGCTCAACGCGATCGACATTCTCGGCGGCTCGGACGCCTTGGTGTCGCTGCGCTCGCGGGCGCCTTCCGTGCGGCGGATGGATCTGGTCGAGGACATGGAGCGCGACGCCGCGCGCCGCATTCGCGACCGGCAGGAGGCGCTTCAGGTCCAACTCCAGGAGACCGAAGCGCGTCTGGCCGAATTGCAGGAACGCGGACGCGGCTCAGGCTTCTTTTCCGGCGATCTCGGCGCAGAGCTGACCCCCGACGAGAACGCCGAGATCGAGCGTTTCCGCGCGCAGGTCATCGAAGTGCGCAGCGAGCTGCGCGACACCGAGCGCAATCTCCGCAGCGACATCGACCGGCTCGAAGCCGTCGTCGTGTTCATCAACGTTTGGCTCGCGCCGCTTCTGGTGGCGGGTGCGGGGCTCTTCCTGTTCTGGCGCCGGCAGCGGCGCGGGAGTGCGCGCCGATGACCACTCAACTCGCCGAGCGCCGCAAGGGCCGCGCGCTGCAGCTCGCGATGATCGCGTTGGCGTTGGTCGCGGTGGCGGCGATCACGCTGGCGATCGAGAACCGCGGTTTGCGACCGGACGCCGCTTCGGGACCGGTGGTGCCACAGCTGGCGCAGAATATCGCCGACGCGGAGCGCATCGTCATAACGAGCGCCGATGCGAGCTATCGCATCGAACGCGTGCAACGGGGCGAAGAGCGAGTCTGGGTGATGCGCGATCGCGGCGATTATCCGGTCACGGCGCAGCGTTTGGCGCAGCTCACGCGAGCGCTGGGGGCGCTGCGCTACACGCGGCGGATGACGAACGATCCCTCCAAGCACGAGCGGCTGGGCGTCACCGATCCGCGCCAGGGCGGACGCGGCGTGCTGGTGCAGATCGAGGGCGGGCGCGGCGCGCTGCTGGTGAATCTCATCCTGGGTGTCGAGCCATCGGGGCTCTACGTGCGCCGTCCGGACGACGATCAGACCTGGGCCGCGCGCGAGGGCGAGAACGCCGAGCTGCCGCCGCTGCGCGACATCGCCGCGTGGCTGGAAATGACGCCGCTCGCCATCCCGGCCGAGCGCCTGGCGCGGGTCGAGATCGTGCCGCCGGAAGGTCGCGCCTATGTGCTGGCGCGCGAGGCGCCGGACCAGCCGTGGCGGATCGTGCAGCCGGCTCTGGCGACGCTCGCGCAGACCAGCGTCACCGCGGCGGCTGAGCAGCTGACGCGGCTATCGCCGGTGGATGTGCAGCTTGCGCCGGCGGTGCAGGGCGACGCGATCGCGCGCGTGCGGGCGATCACGTTCGAGGGCGTGCTGATCGATGCGGAGCTGATCCCGAGCGAGGGCCGGACCTGGGTGAAGTTGGCGGCGCGGGCGGATTCGCCGGAGCTGCAAGCGGCGGCGATGGAGATCAACAGCCGCTCGTCGGACTGGGCGTTCGCGCTGAGCGAGGTGGATGCGCAGGCCGCGGCGCCGCCGCTCAGCGCGCTCGTCCCGAGCGTCGGGCCGCCTCAGTAGCGGCCTTCGCGATAGGTGTAGGCGGCGGCCAGGATGCGGCCGCCATTGGGCTCCTGCACGATCACCGCGCACTCGGGTTGGCAGCGTGGGCGCTCGTACCAAGCCGAGCGGCCGTTCCAGCCGTCGAGACGCTCGATCCATTTGACCAGATTGTAGTGTGCGACGCTGCGGTTGCGATTGGCGCCGCCGGTGACGACCACCGTGAGCGGGCCGGGATCGTAGGCGATCAGCCAGACATCGGCCTGCGGCGCGTTCGAGCGGGCGCCGACGGTGACGCGGACGCGGTTGTTGCGCAAACGAGAGATCGCGAGATCGGGCGCTGCGGCCGGCCAGCCGTCGGCGCGCTGGGCGTCGTACGTGGCGCGGGCCTGATCCCAATCCGAGGCGCTGATCTGGCGGGCGCCGTTGAAGACGAGCTGCGGCGTGAAGCGGCCACGCACGCGCAGCGAGCGCGAGTAGGCGCGCTGGCGATCGCCGTATTCCGGACGGGCGTAGGTGTCGTGCCAGCCGAGATAGTCCCAGATGCCGACCGGAAAGGTGAGCGCGAGCACGTCGTCCTCGCGCGCGAACATGCCGAGCAGGCGGTTGGCGCGCGGGCACTGGGTGCAGCCCTGGCTGGTGAACAACTCCACCACCATCTGCGCGCGTTCGCCCTCCTGGGCGCGCGCGTTTGTGGTTGTCGCCGCCAGCGCCATCAGCGCCAGAGCGATAAGTCGGCCGATCATGCGGGCCACCATGGCCGCCGCGTCACGGCGGTTCTAATCAAACCGCCGTGACGGACTGTTTCATCCCGCTTTGGCCAGTCCGCGCAGCACATAGTGCAGGATACCCCCGTTCCGGAAGTATTCGACCTCGTTCTCGGTGTCGATCCGGCATAGGACCTCGACCTCGTCGGTCTTACCGCCTGCGCGGGTGATTTTCAGTTTCACCTGCTGACGCGGCGTCAGGCTGGCGACATCCTCGATCGAGACGGTTTCCTCGCCCGTGAGGCCGAGGGCGGCCCAGGACTGGCCGTTCTGGAACTGGAGCGGGATCACGCCCATGCCGATCAGGTTCGAGCGGTGAATTCGCTCAAAGCTCTCGGCGATGACGGCGCGAACGCCCAGAAGTGTCGTGCCTTTGGCCGCCCAGTCGCGCGAGGAGCCGGTGCCGTATTCCTTGCCCGCGAAGATGACGAGATCGGAGCCGTGCTTCTGATAGCGCATGGCCGCATCGTAGATGAACATGCGCTCGCCGGACGGCTGATGCAGCGTGTAGCCGCCCTCGACCACCGAACCGTCCTCGTTCTTCACCATCTGGTTCTTGATGCGGATGTTGGCGAAGGTGCCGCGCATCATCACTTCGTGGTTGCCGCGCCGCGCGCCGTAGGAGTTGAACTCCGCTTGCGGCACGTCGTGCTCGGTCAGGTATTGGCCGGCGGGGCTGACCTTCTTGATCGAGCCGGCGGGGCTGATGTGGTCGGTGGTGATCGAGTCGCCGAAGAGGCCGAGGATGTGCGCCTTCTTCACGTCCGCCGGCGGCTTCGGCGTCATGCTCATGCCGTCGAAATAGGGCGGGTTCTGCACGTAGGTGGAATGCTTGTCCCATGCATAGGTGCGCCCGGCGCCGACTTTGATGCCCTGCCAGTGCGCGTCGCCTTTGAACACGTCGGCGTAGCGCTGCGCGAACATTTCCGGCGTGACGGCGGCGCGGACGGTCTGCTCGATCTCGGCGTTTGAAGGCCAGATATCGCGCAGATAGACGGGCTGGCCGTCGGCGCCCACGCCGAGCGGATCGGTCTCGAGATTGACGTAGACCGAACCGGCGAGCGCGTACGCGACGACGAGCGGCGGCGAGGCGAGATAATTCGCGCGCACGTCCTGGTTCACGCGGCCTTCGAAGTTGCGGTTGCCGGAGAGCACCGAGGCGACGACGAGGTCGTTCTCGCTGACCGATTGCGAAATCGCCGGCGGCAGCGGGCCCGAATTGCCGATGCAGGTGGTGCAGCCGTACCCGACAAGGTGGAAGCCGAGCGCGTCGAGATCGTCGTCGAGGCCGGCTTTGGAGAGATAGTCGGTGACGACTTGGCTGCCGGGTGCGAGCGAAGTCTTCACCCACGGCTTCACCTTGAGGCCGCGCTTTCTTGCGTTGCGGGCGACGAGGCCCGCGGCGAGCATCACGCTCGGGTTAGAGGTGTTGGTGCATGAGGTGATGGCGGCGATGACGACGTCGCCATGGCCGATGTCGTGCGCAGCCTCGGCGACCGGCGCGCGCTTCTTCAGCTCGGCGCCCTTTTTGAACTCCTCGGTCATCACCTTGGTGAAGCCCTCGGCGAGCGCGCCGAGCAGGACCCGGTCCTGCGGACGCTTCGGCCCCGCCAGCGAGGGGCGCACGTCGGCGAGCGAAAGTTCGAGCGTGTCGGTGAATTCAGGCTCAGCGTCGGTGCGCCAGAGCCCTTGCTGTTTGCAGTAGGCTTCGACCAATGCGACGCGCGCGGGATCGCGGCCAGTGGCGCGCAGGTAGTCGATGGTCTTTTGGTCGACTGGGAAGAAGCCGCAGGTGGCGCCGTATTCGGGCGCCATGTTGGCGATGGTGGCGCGGTCCTCGACGCTCATCGTGTCGAGACCGGGGCCGAAGAATTCGACGAACTTGCCGACGACGCCCTTCTTGCGCAGCATCTGCGTGACGGTGAGCACGAGGTCAGTGGCGGTGGCGCCTTCCTGCAGCCTGCCGGTGAGGCGGAAGCCGATCACTTCCGGAATCAGCATCGAGATCGGCTGGCCGAGCATCGCCGCTTCCGCTTCGATGCCGCCGACGCCCCAACCCAGAACGCCGATGCCATTGATCATGGTGGTGTGGCTGTCAGTGCCGACGACCGTGTCCGGGTAGGCCAGCTCTTCGCCACCTTCGTCGCGCGTCCAGACGCTTTGGCCGAGATATTCGAGGTTGACCTGGTGGCAGATGCCGGTGCCCGGCGGGACGACGCGGAAGTTGCGGAACGCCTGCTGGCCCCAACGCAGGAATTGGTAGCGTTCGCCATTGCGTGCGTATTCGAGTTCGACGTTCTGGACGAACGCGGAGGTGCTGGCGAAGTGATCGACCATCACCGAGTGGTCGATGACGAGATCGACCGGCACGAGCGGATTGATGCGCTCGGGATCGGCTTTCAAATGCGCAGCCGCGTCGCGCATGGCGGCGAGGTCGACGACGGCGGGCACGCCGGTGAAGTCCTGCATCAAGACGCGCGCCGGGCTGAAGGCGATCTCGACTTCGTTCTTGCCCTTGTTGAGGAGCCACGCCGTCATTGCGACGATATCGGCCTTCTTCACCGCGACGCCGTCTTCGGTGCGGATCAGATTCTCCAGCAGCACTTTGAGCGACATCGGCAGCTTCGCGATGTCGCCGAGGCCGTTCTGGCTGGCTTTGCCGAGATCGTAATAGGCGTAGGTCTTGCCGCCGACGCTGAGGGTGGAGCGGGCGTTGAACGAGTTCGCAGATGACATGAGCATGCATCCTGGTTTGGGGCTTCAGAGATGCAGGCGCGTTGGGGAGCGCCCCAAATCCGGAATCAAACCGGGCGCGCGGCAGGGCTTATTTAGCGCCCTTTGGTGAAGGCGCAATTGAGACGGCTGGGCGCAGTTCAGGGGTCGCGCTCAGTTGCGAGTGGATCGCAAAAGCGCTTCCGTGTCGGCTTCATTGGCGTCTCTACGCTGGCGTCAGCCTGAGCTTGTGGAAGGCGGCGGGGTTTCCACTGGCGGATTGCGCCGGAAAATCCTCCCGCCGCGTCTCTTGCGCCAGCGCAACGCGAGCCAAATCAGCGGAACTGCGATGACGGCGATCGGGATGAGGCCGGCGATCAAGTAGATCAAAGCGGCGAAGCCGGCGACGATGACGCCAAGGAAGTCCGCCAACGCGCGCTGCAGCGGCTCGAACGTGTTGCTGCCGACCGGGCGCGGGGCGGAGCGATAATTGATCGCCAGTTCCGACATCGACACCCGCGTGCGCATGACGGCGAGGTTCGATTGAATCGCATCGATTTCGCCTTGCACGCGGGCGAGTTCGCGCTCGACTTCGAGCAGGTCGGCCAGGCGGCCGGGCCGCGAGCGCAACAGCTCCTGGAGACGGTTGCGCAGCGCCGTCAACGCGCGCAGGCGCGCTTCGGTGTCGACGATCTGACGGGTCAGGTCTTCGGTGTTGGTGGTCTGCTCGACGATGCGGCCGCCCGCTTCGTCGACTTGCGCGGACATGCCGGACATGAAGTTGCGCAGCCATTGCGGTTCGCCGCGCATCTGCACGTAGCCGGTCATGTACGCGTCGGGATCGCCGCTCTTGTTGGAGCCGATCAGCTGGCACAGGCGCGGGCCGGCGGATTGGCAGGCTTGCACATGCGCGTCGACGACGCCGGCAAGGCGCTGGCTCGGGATCTCGAGGCCCATCGCATAGCTGTAGGCGAGATAGAGGATCGGCGAGGTCGTGCCGCCGCCTTGGGGCGGCGGTTCGCCGGGGCTGGCTTGCTGCTCGCCGCTGGAGGGGTCCGCTGGCGCCGGCGCGGCGGGTGGGGCGGCGGCGCGTTGCGCGACGTCAGCGTCCATGCCGCCATAGGCTTCAGTGGTGGCCGCCTCTTCGGAGGTGGTCACCTGTTGGCCGCAAGCGGCCAGAACCAGCGCGAGCATCGCGCCCGCAACTAACCGCAGCATCGCAGCACCTCCCTCCGCGATCACCAAGGAGCGCCTTGGCGGATCAGGCAACCCTTTCTAGAACCGGGGCGGCATTATGAGCGGGTCCGGTCCTTTCCAAGACAAGCCGTCGTTGCGGGTTGAATCGCTAACGCTTACGCGCGGCGAGCGAACGCTGCTGCGCGATTTGAACTTCGCCGCCGAGCCCGGCGCCTTCGTGGAGATCCGCGGCGGCAACGGGACGGGCAAGACGACGCTGCTGCGCGCAATCGCGGGATTCTTCAAGCCGCGGGCTGGGCGGGTCGTGTTCGAGGGAGTCGAGGAGCCGGCGCTGGCGCTGCATCATGTCGGGCATTTGAACGGGCTGAAGGGCGGCGCGAGTGTACCCGCGCATCTGGCTTATTGGGCGGGGCTGTTCGGCGTCGCGCCCCGCGCGGAGGAGGCGCTGACGCGGCTTGGCCTGAGCGCGCAGGCGGATTTGCCGGCGCGGTTCTTGAGCCAGGGGCAAGCGCGGCGTTTGGCGCTGTCGCGCCTGGTGGTTGCGCCGCGGCCGATATGGCTGCTGGACGAACCGGCGGCGGCGCTCGATGCGCAGGGACGCGCGCTGCTGGCGGCGCTGATCGACGCGCATCTGGCGGACGACGGAATCGTGGTGGCCGCCGTGCATGAGGCGCTGGGACCGGCGCCGTCGCAGACGCTGACGGTGGGCGCATGAGCGCGTTTGGCGCCACCTTTAAACGCGACATCGCGCTTCTGTGGGCCGGCGGCGGCGCGCTCGCGCCAGTGGGATACTTTCTCGGCGCGACGATGCTTGTGCCGCTGGCGATGGGACCGGAGCGGTCCCTGCTCGAAGCGGCGGGGCCGCCGCTGGTTTGGATCGCGGCGGGACTGGCGGTGCTGGCGACATTGGAGCGGCTGTTCCAGGCTGATCTCGAGGACGGCTCGCTCGACCAGATGCTGCTTTCGCCCGCGCCGCTCGAGCTGCTCGTTCTGGCGAAGGGCTTGGCGATGTGGTGCGTCGTCGGGCTGCCGATCGCGCTCGCCGGCGCACCCGCAGCGATCGCGCTCCAGGCTCCCGTGAGCCTGGTTCCCGCTATCGTGCTGAGCCTCGCGCTCGGCATGGCGGCGTTCATTGGCGTCGGGCTGGTGGGCGCGGCGCTCACCGTAGGCGTAAAGCGCGGCGGGGTTTTGATCGCGCTCATTGTGCTGCCGTTCTTTGCGCCGCCAATCATCTTCGGCTCGGCGGTGGCGGCGGGCGATCAGGTGGCGGCCGCGCTCTCGATCCTGGCAGGCTGCGCCTTGGCCGCAGCCGCGCTTGGCCCCATTGCCGCCGCTGGGGCGCTCAGGCTGCAGGCGGAATGAAAGTGTCAGAATGCCCACTCCAATCGATCGCTGACACCTGATACCTGACGCCTGACACCCATGATCACCTACCTCGCCAACCCACAGCGCTTTATGGCCCTTTCGGCCTGGGCCGCGCCGCTGTTCTTTGCAGCGGCGATAATCGCGCTCGGCGTGGGGCTGCCGTGGGCGCTTTTGTTTTCGCCGGCGGACTACCAGCAGGGCGAGACGGTGCGGATCATGTACGTGCATGTGCCGGCGGCTTGGTGGTCGATGGGCATTTACGCGTTCATGGCCGTTGCGAGCTTTGTGGGGCTCGTGTGGCGCCATGCGCTCGCCGATGTCGCCGCGCGCGCAGCGGCGCCGATCGGGGCGACGTTCGCGGGGCTTTGCCTGATCACCGGCTCGCTCTGGGGCGCGCCGACCTGGGGCACGTGGTGGGAATGGGACGGGCGGCTCACCTCCATGCTCGTGCTGTTCGTGATTTATCTCGGCTATATCGCGCTCTGGAGCGCGATCGAAGACGAGGAGAAGGCGGCGCGGCTGGCGGCGATCCTGTGCCTCGTCGGACTGATCAATTTGCCGATCATCAGATTCTCGGTCGATTGGTGGAGCACACTGCACCAGCCGGCCAGCATCATGCGCTCGGGCGGTTCGGCGATTCATCCGAGCATGCTCGGGCCGCTGCTGACCATGGCGGCGGGGTTCCTGTTCCTGTTCGCGGCGCTGCTGATGATGAACATGCGGGCGGCGATCTTCCGTCGTCGGGTCGAGAGCGCGCGGGCGCGCGGAGGCGAAGCGTGATCGAAGGCGGTTGGGACTTCGTTTTTCCAGCGTACGCGGTGACGTTCGGCGGCTTGATCGTGCTTGCCGCCGCGGTGATGCTGCGGCTTCGGCATTGGTCGAAGCGGGCGCGGGAGCTGCAGCGCTGATGCAACGTCTTGCCGCCTTCGCGCCGCTGCTTGTGCTGCTGATCGTAGTGCTCGCGTCGGCGTTCCTGCTGACGCGCGACGGCGAGCGCGAGCAATTCAAGGCCGGCATGGTGGGCCGCGCCGCGCCTGAGTACGCACTGGAGCGGCTGGGCGGGGGCGATCTGGTGACGCCGGCGGCGTTCGCGGGGCGGCCGTACGTGATCAACGTGTTCGCGTCCTGGTGCGCGCCGTGCCGCGCCGAGCATGCGCAATTGGTGGCGCTGCAGCAGAGCGGGGCGCCGATCCTGGGCGTCGCATACAAGGATGCGCCGGAAGACACGGCGGCGTTTCTTGACGAACTTGGCAATCCGTTCGCTGTCGTCGGCATGGATCCGGAGGGGCGCTACGGGCTCGAACTCGGCGTCACCGGCGCGCCGGAGACGTTCGTGGTCGGCGCCGATGGCGTCATCCGCGCTGTTCACCGCGGCGCGTTGACGCCGGAGGTTCTCGCCGACGTCGTCATGCCGGCGCTGAGCGCGCGTTAGCGGCGCTTGCGCGTTGCGTCGCGCTTTGGCTCCTTTTTGCGTTCGCCTTCCTTTAGAGCGGCGGCCTTCGCGCGCGCTTCTTTTTTCGCCTGCTTACGCGCGTCGCGCTCGGCTTTTTCGGCCAGGTCGTCCGAGAGCTTGGCGAGCTTGGTGAGCACGTTGAGGAAGGTGCGCCGCTTGGTGCGTGGCAGCGCGTCGAGGATGGCGGCGTCGGCGGCGCGCGCGTGGTGCGTCGCTGCGGCGAGCAGGCGCGCACCTTCCGGCGCCAAATGAACCGCATGGGCGCGGGCGTCCGATTCGGAGGCGGTGCGGGTAATCCAGCCGTTGCGCTCCATCCGATTCATCATGTCGCCGACAGTGGAGCGGTCGACGCCGGTGGCGCGGACGAGATCGCTCTGGCTGAGCCCCGGCGTCTCGGAGATCGCGGCGAGGACGGCGAATTGGCGGAGCGTGACGCGGTCTTCCACCAATTGGGCGAAGCGGTCGCCGGCGAGCTGCTCGGCGCGATGCAGCAAATGGCTGGGTGAGGTCGCGAGCCGGAAGGCTTCGGACTCATCCGACATTGACCGCGCCATTGAAAGCCGCCCCAGACAGTGGGCGGAGATTACCGACACAAGATGAAGGTTCAATCACATGTTCGAGTTTGGTTCGCCACAAAGGCGAAATTCCGGCTGAATGTGGTACTCAGCTGCTGGGGGCGGCGGGCGCTCCGTCCGGTTCGGGCGTCTCGCGATGGTGTTTCAGCACGAGCGGCGTGTTGAGCGCGGCGAAAATGATGAAGGCGGGATAGGTCAGGGCGGTGCGCAGATTGAGCCAGACGTCGAAATTGCCGTTCGCCTCGTTGAAATTATAGCGCAGCACTTCGTTCAGAAGCGCAACGACCACGTAAAACGCGGCCCAACGCAGCGCGAGCACGGTCCAGATCCGGTCGGGCAGATTGAACAGGTGCTGGAAGAACAGCTTCCAGACGTTCTGCTTGATCGCGAGCGAAATGAGGATCGCCGTCGCGTAGAACAGGAACGTGAAGGTGAACTTGATCTGAATGATCGCCGGATCGTGGAAAATGATGGTGAGGCCGCCGAACGCGGTGACCAGCACGCCAGTGACGATCAGGATCGGCGGTATCTTTCCGCGCTGCAGCTTGCACCAGGCGATGGCGGCGAGCACCGCGGCGATGAAAACGCCGGTGGCGATATATATCGCCTCGTCCTTGGTAGCCTGGATGCGGAACAGCACGTTGTAGGTGACGACGAAGATGAGGATGGGCCCGAGATCGACCCATAATTGGCCGGCGCTGTCGCGGGCGCTCTTCGGCTTGGTGAGGTCTTGGGCGGTCAGGTCTTCGCTCATGCGCCCTGATACGCGGAAACGGGGGCGGCGGACTAGCGGCTTGCGCTGAAGCGCGTTTCCGGCCCAGATCGGCGGCAAAATCTCGGGAGGGACGGATGAGACTGGCCGCTGTCATAGCTTTGGGCTTCCTGGCCGCGTGCGCGAGCGCCGAAGCGCCGGCGCCGGCGCCGGATACGCCCGTGCGCTCGCTGGGCGAGATCCTGGAACAATCGCCGGCGTCGGATTGGCGGACGGTCGATCAGGACAATCTGATCTACATGCAGCTGCCGCGGGGGCGGGTGATCATCGAGCTCGCGGCGGACTACACGCCCAACCACGCGGCGAACATTCGCGCGCTGGCGCGGGCGCACTATTGGGATGGCGCCGCGATCGTGCGCAGCCAGGACAATTACGTCGTCCAATGGGGGCGCGACGAAGCCGATCCGCGGCCGATGGGCGAAGGCGTCGCCTCGCTCGCGCCGGAGTTCGATCGCCCGCGTGCGGGCGTCGATATCACCCGCCTCGTCGATCCGGATTCGTACGCGCGCGAAGTCGGTTTCGCTTACGGATTTCCGGTGGCGAGCAACGGCCAACGCACGTGGCTGACGCATTGCTACGGCATGGTCGGCGCCGGGCGCGGCGACACGGCCGACAGCGGCAGCGGCGCCGAGCTTTATGTCGTCATCGGCCAGGCGCCGCGGCATCTCGATCGCAACATCACGACGGTCGGGCGCGTGCTGCAGGGCATGGAGCTTTTGTCGGTGATGCCGCGTGGGACGGGGCCGCTCGGCTTCTATGAAACCCCACAAGAGCGCACGGCGATTGCCTCGATCCGCCTGGGTTCGGAATTGCCGGAGAGCGAGCGGGTGAACTTCGAAGCGCTGCGCACCGACAGCGCGACGTTCCGCGATGTGATCGAGAGCCGGCGCTTCCGGCGCGAAAGCTGGTTTCTGGATCCGGTCGGGCACGTGAACGTGTGCAACGTGCAGCTGCCGGTGCGAGTGCGGCAATAGCGGCATAGTTTCGCCCATGCGTCATCGTCTGGCGCACGCGAAGTCGTGCGCCCAAAAGTTCTGTCTGCCCTTCGCAAGAGGGCCGGGGACGCGGGATCGCCGCGCCGAATGCGCCGCCGGAAAGCGGCGCGGAAAGACGCGTTGAACCCGCGTCCCCGCGATCGTTCTTCGCCGGCCCAGAGCAAGGAGGTGTTTCACTCCTCTGACGTGGCCGCCGGCGGCGTGCAGGTCGCGCCTGTCAGCGCGATCCTGGTGTCCCCCGCGCTTGGAGGCGTTTGCCTCGTTCACGCGGACTTCGCGCCTTGCCCGTCACAGCGTCAGCGCTTCACGCTCAACCGCATCTCGTCTGCATCGATCGACAGGGTACCGACTGCCCTCAGCGAACGAGATGGTGGAAGTATAGCGCCCACTGGGAGCGGTCGGATTGAATCGGTTTGCGCGTGCGCGCAGCGCTTTAATTTCAAGGCGATGACGGCTGGACATGTGGGGATAGAAGCGACTCTTATCCCCTTTTTTCGGCCAGGAGGGCGTGCATGCGGTAGCCGCTCTGTCGCTAGGCCTTCCGCACGAACTCGGACTTGAGTTTCATCGCGCCGAAGCCGTCGATCTTGCAGTCGATGTCGTGATCGCCGCCGACGAGGCGGATGTTCTTCACGCGCGTGCCGACCTTCAATACTTGTGACGTGCCTTTGACCTTCAGGTCCTTGATGACGGTGACGGTGTCGCCGTCGGCGAGCACATTGCCGTTGGCGTCTCGGATTTCGGACGCGGCGCTCTCGTCGATCTGTTGCGCCGGCGTCCATTCATGGGCGCACTCAGGGCAGATCAGGAGCGGTCCGTCTTCGTACGTGAATGCGGACGAGCAACTTGGGCAGGGCGGCAAGGTGGTCATGGCGAGCGTTTAGTTGAGGCCAACGAGGGCGCGCGAGAAGCTCTCCGCGTCGAACGGCTGCAAGTCTTCCGCCTTTTCGCCGACGCCGATGAAGTGGATCGGGATGGCGTGGCGTTGGGCGACGGCGACGAGGACGCCGCCCTTGGCGGTGCCGTCGAGCTTGGTCATGACGAGGCCGGTGATTTCGGTGACTGAGCGGAAGCTCTCGACTTGAGAGAGCGCGTTCTGGCCGACCGTGGCGTCGAGCACGAGCAAGGTCTCGTGCGGCGCGTCCTCGTCGAGCTTGCGCATGACGCGGATGATTTTGGCGAGCTCGGCCATCAGCTCGGATTTGTTCTGCAGCCGGCCGGCAGTGTCGATCAAAGCGACGTCGGCGTTTTCCTCCTTGGCGCGCTTCACGCTTTCGAAGGCGACGCCGGCGGCGTCGGCCCCTTGCGTCGAGGAGACAAACGAGGCTTCGGCGCGATCGGCCCAGACTTTGAGCTGTTCGATCGCGGCGGCGCGGAAGGTGTCGGCAGCGCCGATAATCACCTTCGCGCCGGCATTGGTGAGATTCTTGGCGAGCTTGCCGATGGTGGTGGTCTTGCCGGAGCCGTTGACGCCGATGACGAGCACGATGCGGGGCTTCGGGCCCTCGGTCAGATCCAGCTGCGCTTCGCGCGGCTTCAGGATGCGCGCCACTTCAGTCGCCAGAGCTTCACGCGCTTCGGTCTGAGCGTTCTCCTTGCTGAAGCGCTGATCGGCGAGCGCGGCGGAGATGCGCGCGGCGGCGCTCGCGCCCATATCCGAGGCGATCAGCACTTCCTCGAGCGCGTCGATGTCGGCGGCGTCGAGCTTTTCCTTGGTGAAGACCGCGGTGAAGCTGTCGGCGAGTTTGGCCGAGGATTTGCGCAGGCCGTCGAAGAGACCCTTCTTTTGCTCGGCCTCCGGCGCTTGCGGCGCTTCCGCTTTCTTCTTCTTGTCGAACAGGCCCCAGATCATGCGCGAACGCCGATCAGGTGTTGGCCGTCGTGGGCGGTGAAGCGCAGGCGGACGTGCGCGTCCCCCGCCCCCTCGCGGGGCGGGGGCAGGGGGTGGGGGGCGGTGATGTCGAGCACAGGCGCTTCATCCTGCTCGCCCCCCCTCCCAACCCTCCCCCGCACGGAGGGAGGGCTCATGTCGCGCGCGTCGATCAGCACCGGCGTAAAGTCTGGTAAGCGCGCAAATCCTTCGCGTTCAACAACGCCGACGGCTTCGCGGCCGATCCAGGAAACGAGATGGCGTGTGAGTGCGGCGCTTGCGGTTTGGCGGAGGCGTGCGGCGCGCTCTTTGACCAGGCCGCGATCCAGTTGCGGCATGCGCGCGGCGGGCGTGCCTTCTCGCGGGCTGAACGGGAAAGCGTGCACGAAAGCGAGGCCGCATTCGGCGATGATCGAGAGCAGGTTGGCGAAGTGCGCTTCCGCTTCGGTCGGGAAGCCGGCGATGAGATCGGCGCCGAGCGCGATCTCGGGACGTGCGGCCTTGAGGCGCTGACAGAGATCGATCGCTTGCGCGCGCGAGTGGCGGCGCTTCATGCGCTTCAGGATCAGATCGTCGCCGTGCTGCAGCGAAAGATGCAGGTAGGGCGCGACGCGTTCGTTTTTAGTCACGAGTTCAAACAGCTGCTCGTCCATCTCGATCGCGTCGAGCGAGGAGAGGCGCAGCATCGGCAGGTCGGGCACGAGCTTGAGGATGCGCGCGACGAGCGCGCCGAGTTGCGGCTGGCCCGGAAGATCGCCGCCCCAGGAGGTGAGATCGACGCCGGTGAGCACCACTTCGGGCACGCCGTTGGCGGCGAGGCGGCGGATCTGTTCGACCACATCGCCGGCGGGCGCCGAGCGCGAGTTGCCGCGGCCGTAGGGGATAATGCAGAAGGTGCAGCGGTGGTCGCAGCCGTTCTGCACTTGCACGTAGGCGCGGGTGCGTTCGGAAAAGCCGTCGATCAGGTGCGAGGCGGTCTCGCGCACCGACATGATGTCGGCGACTTGCACCCGCTCGTGCGGCGCCGGCGCGAACGTCTCGGCGCGCATCTTTTCGGCGTTGCCGACGACGCGGCTGACTTCGGGCATCGTGGCGAATGATTGCGGATCGATTTGCGCGGCGCAGCCGGTGACGATGATCTCGGCGTCGGGGCGTTCGCGGCGAGCGCGACGGATGGTTTGACGCGCTTGGCGCACGGCTTCGCCGGTGACGGCGCAGGTGTTGACGATCACCGCGTTCGACAGCGCCGCCTCGCCCGCGAGCGCGCGCATGGCTTCGCTCTCGTAAGCGTTGAGGCGGCAGCCGAGCGTCAATATCTCGACATCCGCGCGCGGCGGCTTCACGGGCGCGTTCATTGTTGGAAGGCAATAGGGCAGTAGGGCAGTAGGGCAATAGGGCAGATAAGCTTAGGGCCGCCGCGACCAAGCGCAGCGGCCCTACTGCCTTATTGCCTTATTGCCTTATTGCCCTATTCGGCAGCGTCAGCAGCTGCGCCGACGAAATCCTCTTCGCGGGCGCCGCCGGCGCGTTCGGCGATGCGGGCCGACTTGCCGCGGCGTTCGCGCAGGTAATAGAGCTTCGCGCGGCGGACCTTGCCGCGGCGCACGACCTCGATCGAATCCACCGTCGGCGAGAACAGCGGGAACACGCGCTCGACGCCTTCGCCGAAGCTGATCTTGCGGACGGTGAAGTTGGCGTTGAGGCCAGAGCCGGAGCGGGCGATGCAGATGCCTTCATAGGCCTGCACGCGCTCACGGTCGCCTTCCTTGATCTTGACGTTGACGCGCAGCGTGTCGCCCGGATCGAACGACGGGACGGTCTTGCCCTTGGTGATGCGGGCGACTTCTTCTTTTTCGAGCGTCTGGATCAGGTTCATCGGCACTACCGGAGCGCACGGGCTTACGGCCGGCGCTTCCATTGGAAACCACGGGAAAGCGGGGCGTATAGGGGAAGCGGCTGGCGCTGTCGAGGGGGTGACTGGAGGGCGCGGCGCGATTTAGACCGCCCGTCTCGGGGAGGGACAATGCGGTTCATCATAGCGGCTCTGTCGGCGGCATTCCTGGCCGGAACGGCCGAAGCGCGGGAGCTGGCGCTGAGCTTCGACGACGCGCCGCGGCGCGGCTCGGCGCTGATGCAGGGGCCGGAACGGGCGGAGCGATTGCTGGCGGGGCTCGAGCAGGCGGGCGTGGGTCAGGCCGTCTTCTTCGCCAATTCGGAGCGGGTGGACGAGGAAGGACGCGCCAGGCTGCGCGCCTATGCCGCCGCCGGGCATCTGATCGCCAATCACTCGGCCACGCACCCGCACCTGCGCGAGATGACGGCGGAGGCGTTTCTGGCGGACGTCGTCGCGGCGGATCGCGTGCTGCGGCCGCTGCCGGGGTTTCGGCCGTGGTTCCGGTTTCCGTTCCTGGACGAAGGCGACACGGCCGAGAAGCGCGATGCGGTGCGCGCGGGGCTGACGGCGATAGGCTACGCGCAGGGCTACGTCACCATCGACACTTACGATTGGTACCTCGACCATCTCGCCAACCAAGCGGCGGCGCGCGGCGAGACGCTGAACCTGGAGGCGCTGGGCGCGCTCTATGCGGAGGCGATCGCGGCGTCGGCGGACTTCTATGATGATGTTGCGGTCGCGCATCTCGGCCGCTCGCCGCGGCACGTGCTGCTGCTGCACGAGAACGATATGGCGGCGATGTTCATTCCGCAGCTGGTGGCGGCGCTGCAGGCGGACGGCTGGCGCATCGTCAGCGCCGATGCGGCGTATTCCGATCCGATTGCGCGGACAGAGCCGCAGACACTGTTCTTGGGCCAGGGGCGCGTGGCTGCGCTGGCTGCGGACGCGGGCGCGCCGCGGCGGAGCTTGTTCGGGCCGTTCGAGGAAGAGGCGGAACTCGACGCGCTGTTCGCGGCGCGCGTGCTCAATCGCCCGCGCTAGAGGCGGCGCAACCGACGAAAGCGAGCGGCGCCCCGCCTTGCGGCGGGCGCACGCGCAGCACGGCGTGCTCGCCGGCGCGGCCGAGTTGAAGGGCGATGTTCTGGCCCGAGGCGTCGCGCACGCCGATCAGGCCCTGCGCTTGGTCGAGCACGGTGAGCGCGCCGATGCCGCTTCTGAACCAGGCGAGGTCGGGCGGCGGGAAGAAATAGGCCCAGGCGGGATCGTCGCCTGCCGGGACGATCAGGAAGCCGCGCAGCGCGCGGACGCGCGCCAAGGAGTCCGGCGTGAGCACCGGCGGCAGCGCCGCTTCGACGGCGGCCATTTCCTGGACGGCGCCGGCGCAGGCTGTTTCGACCGCGGCGGTGGTGAGCGGGCCGGTGATGGGCCGCCAGATGGCCGATAGCGCGGCAGAGGCGCGCTGGAGCTCGGCGTTGCTCTGCGCCGCGGCGGGCGCCGCGAACAGGCAGGCGAGGGCGAAGAGGAGAAAGCGCATGGGCGGGCGGCCTTTGATCAGTCGCCGGAGCGGGTGCCTTTCAAATCGGGCCGTCTTTGGGCGGTGAGCTGCTCACGCTGCGCGCGGCGCCACGCCTCGATCTTGGCATGATTGCCTTCGAGCAGCACGTCGGGGATGGCGCGGCCCTCCCACTCGCGCGGGCGGGTGTAGTGCGGATGCTCGAGCAGGCCGTCGCTGAAGCTTTCTTCGATGGTCGATGTGGCGTTGCCGAGCACGCCGGGCAGGAGCCGCACGCAGGCTTCCAGCAGCACCATCGCCGCCGCTTCGCCGCCCGCAAGCACGGCGTCGCCGACCGCGACTTCCTGCATGCCGCGCGCTTCGATGACGCGCTCGTCGAGACCCTCGAAGCGGCCGCAGAAGAGGATGAGGCCGGGGCCCGCCGCCCATGCGCGCGCCATGTCTTGGCTGAACTGCTTGCCGCGCGGAGAGAGATAGATGAGCGGGCGGTCGTTGCGGGGGACGGAGTCGATCGCTGCCGCCGCGACATCGGCGCGGATCACCATGCCGGCGCCGCCGCCGGCGGGGGTGTCGTCGACTTGTCTGTGCGGGCCGAGGCCGAAGTCGCGCAACTGCACGGTGTCGAGCGACCAGGCGCCGTCGCGCAGCGCCTTGCCGATCAGCGAAACGCCGAGCGTGCCCGGAAACGCTTCCGGGAAAAGCGTGATGACGGAGGCCTTGAAGGGCATGGCTCTAGAACACCAGAGTCACACGGCATGCGTCCTCGCGCCAGCGCCCATTGGTGCGGCGGTATAAGCAATCCCAGACTTTCTCGGCTGCGTATCGCTGGCTGTTCTCGATCGTCACGCCCGGAGGGACGGCCTCGTCTCGGGCTATCGTCACCAGCGCTAATTCATCGCTGACAAGCGCAACGCGCGTAACCATTCCGCGGCCCCCCGGAAACTCGATCGTGGAGCTGCCGCATTCATTCTCCACGGCGTTCCATTGAGCGCGTTCCAACGCGGCAATGTCGCGGCTATCGCCGGACGGCCAAGCGTCTGCTGCAATGTTGGCAAGAGCTGCGCGCACGACCACGCACTGGTCAGCCGATCGCTGCGAACAGGCCGTGAGCAACACTATTGATGCGAATAGAACCCAGCGAGCCAAAGGGCGCTACTTGCCCACCGGCTCCGGCGCGGGCGGGTCGATGACGACGCGTTTGGCGGCGAGATCGACGTGCGGGACCGTCTCCTTGGTGAAGGTGACTCGCACGTTCGGGCCGCCGTTCGGGGGGCGATATTCGAGGATGTCGCCGGCGCCGAAGTTCCAGACCGCGACGATGTCGCCGAGCACGGCGCCGTCAAGCGTCTCCGCGCGCGAGCCGAGCAGGTCGACGACGTAGAATTCGTCTTCGGCCGTGGCGGGCAGGTTGGCGCGCGGGATGAAGAGCTTCTGGCCCTTCATCGCCTCGGCTTGCTCGCGCGACTTCACTTCGGGCGCGACGACGGCGACGCCATCTCTCAACTCGCGCCAGCTCTTCGGCTTCAGCAGGATCTTGCCGTCCTCGCCGTAGAGCGGGCCGTAGGAGATGACGCCTTCCTTCCTGTCTGTGAAGGCGCGCAGACGCACTTCGCCCTTCACGCCGAAGGCGCCGGCGATGGCGCCGACGAGCACCATGCCCTTGGCGGCGCCGGCTTTGCCCTTGAAGGCGGGCACGGCTTGGGAGTCGCCCACCGGTTCAGGTTCGCTCACCGGCTTCGGCGCCGCGAGCGGCTTCGGCGCGGCAGGGCGCACCGGGGTCAGGATCGGCGTGCGCGCGATGGGTTGGGCGCGGCCGGCGGCGACCGCCATCGGCTTGGCCGGGATCGGCTTCGCCAGAGCCGCCGCAACAGGCGCGAGCTTCGGCGGCTTTGTGGGCTTCGGCGGCTTCTCGGCCTTCGGCTTCACGGCCTTGGCCGGCTTCTCCGGCGCGGGCGCCGGTTCAGCCGCTGCTTTGGCGGCCGGCTTGGACTTCGCGGCCGGCTTCTTCTCTTCGGCCTTGGGCTCAGGCTTCGCCTTGGCTTCGACCTTGGGCTTCGCGTCCGCCTTGGCCCTTGGCTCGGCCTTTGCCGCCTTGAGCTCAGCTTTCGGCGCAGCCTTGGCTTCGCTCTTCGGCGCCGGTTTTGCCGCCGCCTTCGGTTCGGCCTTCTTAGGCTCCGGCTTAGCCGGCTTGGCCTCTGCCTTGGCCTTGGGCTCAGGCTTCGGCGCCGTCTTCGGTTCGGTCTTCGCCTTTACGTCCGGTTTGGGCGCGGCTTTCGGCTCCGCCTGCTTTGCGGCCGGCGCGGGTTTTGGCGCGGGCTTGGCGGCGGCCTTGGGCGCCGGCGCGGCTTTCGCCGCGACTTTCGGCGCTGTCGCGGCCGCCTTCGGGGCTGGCGGCGCCTTCTTCGGCGCGGCTTTGGCCGGCGCAGCCTTCTTAGCCGCGGGCGCGGCTTCACGGCGCGCGGCCGGCGGCGCCTTCTTGGCGGGCGCGGCCTTGGCCGCGGGCGCCGCGGCCTTCGGCTTGGTCAAAGCGGACTTCTTGTCAGGCAAAGGTTTCTTACGCCTCCGGGGCGGCCTCGCCCGTCGCCGACGCCTTGGCGCGCTCTTCAGCGCGTTCGGTCATCTTCTTGCCGGGCTGGGCCTTGTTGGGGTTGCTGCGGGCTTCACGCTTCATGACGCCGGCCTGATCCAGGAACCGCGCGACGCGGTCGGTCGGCAGGGCGCCCTTCGACATCCAGTCTTGAATCCGGTCGAGCTTCAAAAGGACCCGGTTCGGGTCGTCCGACTTCAATATAGGATTGTAGGTTCCAACTTTCTCAATGAAGCGGCCATCGCGCGGGCTGCGGCTGTCGGCCACAACTATCGAATAGAACGGACGCTTCTTGGCGCCGCCGCGCGCGAGACGGATTTTGAGGGACATTTCTGGTGCTTCTCCTTTGAACTGTTAGCTTTTTTTGTTGGAGCCGGGAAGTCCCGGCAACCCACCGGGGAGTCCCGGCAGGCTTGACGGTGGGTTAAGGCCGGGCAGGGACTTGCCCGAACCCAGCTGCTTCAGGACCTCGGGATTGGGCATGCCGCCCCCCATCCCGGGCATGCCGAAGGGCATCTTGCCCTTGCCCATGGCTTTGGCCATGTCGGCCATGTTCCGGTGCATCTTGAGGAGGCGGTTCACCTCCACGACCTCGACGCCGGCGCCTCTGGCGATACGGGCGCGGCGGCGGCCGTTGATCAGATCCGGCTTGGCCCGCTCGGCCTTGGTCATCGAGCGGATGATGCCGATCTGGCGGTGGATCTGTTTGTCGTCGAGCTGGCTGTCGCTGATCTGGTTCTTGATCTTCTGGACGCCGGGCAACATGCCCATGACGCCCTTGAGACCGCCGATCTGGATCAACTGGCCGAGCTGTTTTTCCATATCGTCGAAGTCGAAGCGGCCCTTGGCCAGCTTCTTGGCCATCTTCTCGGCCTCGGCCCGATCGACGGTCTCGACCGCCTTCTCGACCAAGCCGACGATGTCGCCCTGGCCGAGAATGCGGCCGGCGATGCGCTGGGCGTCGAACGGCTCGAGCGCATCGGCGCGTTCGCCCACGCCGAGGAACTTGATCGGCAGGCCGGTGACAGCGCGCATCGAGAGCGCGGCGCCGCCGCGGCCGTCGCCATCAGCGCGGGTGAGCACGAGGCCGGTCAGCGGCAGACGCTCATGGAAGCGCTTGGCAGTTTCGACCGCGTCCTGGCCGGTGAGGCTGTCGGCGACGAGCAGGACTTCGGCGGGTTTGGCGATGCCGGCGATCGACGCCGCTTCCGCCATCAGCTCTTCGTCGATGGTGGTGCGGCCGGCGGTGTCGAGGATGAGGACGTCATGGCCGCCGAGGCGCGCCGCCTGGAGCGCACGCTTGGTGATGTCCTGCGGCGATTGGCCGGCGACGATCGGCAGCACGTCGACGCCGATATTCTTTCCCAGCGTCGTCAACTGCTCCATCGCCGCCGGGCGGCGGGTGTCGAGCGAGGCCATCAGCACGCGGCGCTTGTCGGTCTTGGTGAGCCGTAGCGCGAGCTTGGCGCAGGTGGTGGTTTTGCCCGAGCCCTGAAGGCCGGCCATCATGACGACGTTCGGGGGTTCCCCATGAACCCTGAGCCCCTCGGGCGGGCCCTCGCCGCCCAGCATGTCGACCAGCCCGTCATAGACGATCTTGATGACCTGTTGGCCCGGCTTCACCGATTTGATGACGGCTTCGCCGACCGCCTCGATCTTCACCTTGGCGATGAAGTCCTTGACCACGGGCAGGGCGACGTCGGCCTCGAGCAGGGCGACGCGCACTTCCCGGAGCGCGGCATCAACGTCCGCATCCGACAGCGCACCGCGGCCGGTGAGCTTGTCGAAGACGCCGCCTAAGCGCTCTGTCAGGGCCTCGAACATCAAATCTCCTTCACGCCAAAGCAAATTTGCCCCGCCGGACGATCACGTCGGGCGGGGTGCCTCGCCAGCCTCCGGGCTCCTGATATGGGGCCGTGTGCCGGTCAAAGCGCGCTTTTTTGGTTGGCGCGTGAGCGGGGTTCTAGCGGGATGGTCAGCGACCGTCAAACTGCGGGTCAATCGGCTGAAAGCAACGCGCGGGCGTGATCCATCGCGGGGTCGCTCTCTGGAGTACGAGCGGCTGTTTCGTGAAGTGGAGCCCGACCGCCGGTGAAGACGCCGCCTCGGGGTGTGGCGAGTTCGCCGGTAATGAGCCGCATGCCAGCGCGGTCGCTCAAAGGAACGACGGTGGAAACGCTGCCGATACCGAAGGTGCGTTGGCCTACCGTTTCAGCGCGTCCACGTTCGACCAGTGCCGCCGCCACCACTTCCGCACCGCTGGCGGTCTGCCCGTCGGTGAGGATGATCAGACGCGCCCCGCGAGTCTCGTCGCCACGGCGAGCATGATAAGTTTGAGGTTCTTCTTCCGGACACTGGCGCGCGCTTAGCACGTTGACGACGACCCCGCCGTTCAGGAAGTGGTCTGCGGTTTCAATCGCTTGATCGAGCAGCCCACCGCTATTGCCGCGCAGGTCGATGATGTAGCCGCGAGGCTCGCTGCGACGCAGCTCACGGATGGCCTCTCTTACACGGTCGGCCGAGCGTTCGTTGAACGTCTTGATGGCGATGACGCCGATGCCGTCATCCAAGCTCCATGTTACCGGTCGGATCGTGATGATGGCGCGCCTCATCTCGAATGTGAGGCGCTCTTCGTCGCGCGTGACAGTGACTGCGACCTCGGAGCCGGGCGCGCCGCGCAGCATGCGCACGACGTCGCTCAACGACGCGCCCGTCACGTCAGAGCCGTCGATCGCAATGATCTTGTCGCCCGACAACACGCCTGCCGCTTCGGCAGGCGTGCCTGCCAGCGGGAATACCACTGTGTGATGTGGAGTCGATTCGGTCAGCTCAAGCCCAACCGCAGCTGTGCAATTGCACGGTCGGAAATCGAGATAACCGCTGTCTCCGCCATCGAGGGCGCTGGCGATGGCGTCGATTGCGGCGCGCGCCAACGCGGCTTCGTTGAGCGACGGTGCGGCGGAAAGTACATAATCATACGCTTGGAGGACTCCAGCTTCGCTGGTGTTGGTCTGGGGAGTCTGGATACCATGCTCCGCCGCGCTCTCGCTGATGCCAGCGAGCGCCAGCGCGTAGGCGCTTGCGACTTCTGCTGGACAACGGCGTTCGAGAGCGTCGAAGGCGGCTGCGATTTCTTGCGCGCCGACTGACTCTTGCGCGACCGCGGGAGCCGGCCCAAGCAGGACGCAGACACTTGCTATAAGTCCCGAAAGAACACGCATACCGGCCACCCCGCGTCACTGCTCCCGTTTCTAAGCCGCAAGCAGGCGCTCCGCCACTTCTTCGCCGATCGCGAGCGACGAAGTCAGCCCTGGGCTTTCTATGCCGAAGAGGCAGATGAGGTTGGCGACGCGGTCGTCGATGACGAAGTCGCCTTGCGGTTCGCCGGGACCGTGGAGCTTGGGGCGGATGCCGGCGTAGTCGGGAGCGAGCGCGCCGTCGGTCAAAGCGGGCCAGAAGCGGCGGATGGTGGCGTAGAAGCTTTCGGCGCGGGCGGGATCGACGGCGTAGTTTTCGGTTTCGACGAATTGAAGATCGGGGCCGAAGCGGGCGACGCCGCCGAGGTCGCGGCGATAGTGCGTGCCGAGCGCGCCGGGAATGGGCGGCGGATAGATGAGGCGCGCGAACGGCGCCTTGGCGCCTTGCAACGCGAAGTAATTGCCTTTGCCGAAATGGAGTTCGGGGATGCGCTCGGCGGGATAGCTTTCGAGAAGGCGCGCGCTGGCCTGCGCGCCGAGGCCGGCGGCGATGACGAGATGACGTGTGCTGATGGTGGTTGGCGCCTCGCCGCCGACGCGGACGATAAAGCCGTCGCTTGAAGGCGCGCCGCCCAGGAATGGCGAGTTCAGCACGACCGCGCCGCCATGCGCCTCGATCTCACCTTCCAACGCGTCCATGTAGCCGTGCGCGTCGAACACGCCGCTCTCGCGCGATTCGAGCGCGGCGACGGCCTCGAGTTCGGGCTCCAGCGCGCGCGCTTCTTGTCCGCTCAGCCAACGGACGCCGTCGACGCCATTGATTTCGGCTTGCGCGGCGAGGCGCTCGAGCGCGGGGATTTCGCTGTCTTCGGTCGCTACGATCAGCTTGCCGCATTTGTCGTAAGCGACGCTGTGCGCGTCCAGGAACGGATAAAGCGCCCGGCGGCCTTCGACGCAGAGCCGCGCTTTGAGGGAGCCGGTCCCGTAATGCAGGCCGGCATGAATCACTTCGGAATTGCGCGAGGAAATTCCGGCGCCCATCCGACTTTCGCGTTCGAGTACGACGACGCTCCGCCCGCGTTTGGCCAAGGCGTAGCCGCAGGCCAGGCCGACAGCGCCCGCGCCGACGATGACGGCGTCGAAATCGCTCATTCGTAAATCATTGCGGTTGCGATCTACCTCGGCGGTTAAGCGAGTTTAATGAGGGAATAGAGCTTACGAACTAGCGGTTAATCTAAACGCAAGCACCCGGGCCGTAACTTCGATGCGCTGGTCGAGGTGCGGGTTGTGATCAATTTCCAAGACCCCTCCATGTTTGCGGCGGCCCGGGCGCACGTGGCCAGCTGGCGCTGGCGCATGGGCGTCGGCACGCTGTTCGCGATCGGCGCATCGTTCGTGCTAGATTCCTTCGCGGCCGGCTTCGGCTGGTTCTTGGCGGTCATGCTGTCGAACGGCTTCGACGCGATGTTGGGCCAGACCTATATCGAAACCCGCGGGCAGCGGGAGCGTCGGACGGCCGGCGTCCTGTTCGTGTGGGGCTGCGCGTTCTCGATCGCCGTATTCTCGGCGATGACGCTTTACTTGGCGGCGTATGGCGGCGGGCCCGGGCGTATCCTTTCAGCGCTGATGGCGGCGAGCGCGCTGGTCAGCGTGATGCTGTTTCTGTTCCAGGCCCCTGGCTTCATGCTGATCACGGCGGCGCCGGCGACTCTGTGTCTCCTGGCGATGGCGCTGATGCCGTTTCAGCAAGCGTCGGCGACGGCTTGGGAAGGCGCGATCGGCGCCGCCTGCGGGGCGGCGGGGTTCCTCGCCTACATGATCCGCGCGGCGCTCTATAATGGGCGGATGATGGCCGGCCTCCGGGAGGCGAGCCGCGAGTCGAAAGAACGCGCGCTCGACGCCGAAGCCAAGCGCGCCGAGGCTGAGGAAGCGAACCGGGCGAAATCGGAATTCTTGGCGGTGATGACGCATGAACTGCGCACGCCGCTCAACGCCGTGATCGGCTACGCGGAGATCATCAATGAAGATCTTGCGGCCGAGGGACGCAAGGAGCTCGCTGAGGACGCGAGCCGCATCTGCGGCTCGGCGCGCCATCTACTCGGGCTGATCGACCAGATTCTGAATCTCTCCAGCATCGACGCGGGCCAAGAAGGATTGTCGCCGCGCGATCTCGATGTGCGCAAGCTGATCGAAGAAGCCGTCGCGTCGGTGCAGGAGGAGGCGCGCGCGAGCGGCAACCGCATCTCGATGCGGGTCACGGCCGAAGCGGAACGCGCCTACACCGACGGCGGCAAGCTCGCAGTATGCTTGGCGGCGCTCTTGTCCAACGCGGTGAAGTTCACATCGGATGGTCTCATCGCCGTCACCGCCGATCGTGAGGAGGTGAACGGCCGCGACCACCTCATCATCTCGGTGTCGGATACCGGCGTCGGCATTGCGGCGGAGGATTTGCCGCGCGCCTTCATGCCATTCACGCAGCTCGATGGATCGGCCACGCGGGCGAAGGGCGGGATGGGGCTCGGCCTCTCGATCGTGCAGCGGGTGGCGGGCGCGCTTGGCGGCGAGGTGCGGGCGGTCAGTCAGCTGGGCGCCGGCTCGACCTTTACACTGAGCCTGCCGCAGCGCTTGGCCGGCGTCCGGGACATTCGCGCAGCGGCTTGATCCGCAAAAAGAAAGTACCCCGCCCCTCCTTTTCAGGAGGGTACGCGCGATCCGCGGGGGGAGGGTAAGGATCGCGCTGCGGGGACTGGGGCTAGAACGGCGCGCGCCCCTGATCGTTCCGGACGGGTTGTCGCATCATCCGAAAGCAATCTGAATATAGACACGCTTGTGCTATAGGCGGTGTCTATGAGCGACCGGATTCCAGCCTCGTCGATGCCCACACTGCGCCAGCTGCAGTTTCTGACCGCGCTGCGGGCCGAGGGGAGCTTTGTCGCGGCAGCCGAAGCGGTGGGCGTCACGCAGCCGACGCTCTCGGCCGGAATCAAGGATCTCGAAACCGCGCTGGGCACGGTGCTGGTTGAGCGCGGGCGCGCGGGCGCGGTGCTGACGCCGGCGGGCGAGGAGGCGGTGGATCGGGCCGCGCGCGCCTTGAGTGAAGTCGAAGAATTGGTGCGCGCGGCGCAAGGCGCGGGCGAGCCGCTGTCGAGCGTCTTCAGGCTGGGCGCCATTCCGACCATCGCGCCGTTCCTGCTGCCGAAAGCGCTGCCGTTGTTGAAGCAGAAGTTTCCCAAGCTGCGGCTGCTGATGCGCGAGGATTTGACCAACCGCCTGATCGATCAGCTGCGCATGCGCACGCTCGATGCGGCCATCATCGCGCTGCCGTACCAGGCGGCAGGCATTGCGACGACGACGATCGCCGAAGACGAATTCTTGCTGCTGACGCCGGACGATCACCCGCTCGCCAAGCGCAACGATCTTTCGCCGGAGCATCTGAAGAACGAAGAGCTGCTGCTGCTCGAAGACGGGCATTGCCTGCGCGAGCACGCGCTGTCGGCGTGCAAGCTTCCCGCGTCGCGGCGGTCGGCGGAAGTGGGGGCGACGAGCCTGCACACGCTCGTGCAGATGGTGGCCGGCGGCATGGGCGTGACGCTGCTGCCGAAACTGGCGGCGGAGGGCGGCGCGGCTGCCGGCGCGCACGTGGCGATGCGCCCGTTCGCGGAGCCGGTGGTGGGACGCGCGATTGGCATCGCTTGGCGCGATGGCGGCCCGCGCGAACAGGAAGCGAAGCTGCTCGCGGACGTGCTGCGCGAGTTGTTCTAGGTCGGCCAGTCCGGCTTCGAGAGCTGCTTGGCGATGTGCGGCAGACGGATGATCAGCCACACCGCCGACCAGACATTGCCGAGGATGAAGATCGGCGCGGCCCAGAGCGCCGCGACGACCCACGAGCGCTCGGTCAAGAACACGATCACGGCGAAGAAGAAGAAGCCGATGTATAGATCGGCGAGGCCGGCGATGCCCCACGGCAGCGTGGTGATGACGGCGAACTGATCGAGGAACGAACCGTGCAGGTCGGTCATGGCGACGGCGGCCCAGATGATGAGACCGAGCATCGCCAGCCCGAGAATGCCGATCGCCGCGCGCAACACGTTCATGGCCTAAGGCAATAGGGGAATAGGGGAGTAGGGCAATAGGCAATTGCGGATTAATGCGGAGCGGGAGGCGCGCATCTGCGGCCCGTTCGGGACTCGGTTCTTGGGGCTCGATTATCGGGACGCGCGATGTCCGCGACGCAACGGGGGCGACGCCGCTCAAACCCGACAACCGAATCCCGAGACTGGGAGATGGGGCGCGCGATCCGCGCCGAGTAGTCTCTAAGGATGCGCGAGGCATCTCTGCACCGCGCCGCGCGCTTCGCGCGCCCCGATTTGCGGTCGTTTTTCCCGGCCTGGGGCGAGGAGTTGTGCTTGGCCCTCTTTCGAGGGCTCGCCTCCTGATCGATGGATCAGCGCCACCACCCATCGAATGATGAGCGCCTGGGGCTTGGCTCCATTCCCAATTCGCCGGTTCCGGGTGCGGAGCTTCCGTTGCTCCGGGCCTTTCGGTTTCACTCCCCGAAAGCAGAACCACCCCCCGACCGTGTCTTGCACCTCTCAAAGTTTCGGACGTCTTCGAAAGCTCCCGTGTGCGAGACAGGGAGCATTGTACGGCAGGTTGGGCGCGGTCGGATAGAATCGCACAAGATTTCGCAGGCTGGAGCACGGGCCATAAGGCGCGCATTGGCGCTTGTGCTTGATAGACAGTGCAAAGCGCGCCTCAAGGCGCGCGGTCCAACCTGCCGGCATTGGCGCAGGATTGTTGGATAGGGGGACGCACTATCCTCGATTCCTGCGCCTTATGGCGGCCTCAGTCCATCAGACGCTGCATCAGGTACGTGTATTCCAGCGCGCGGCGGCGGGCGGCTTCGTTCAAGTTGGCCGCGGCGGAGTGGCCGCCGTCGATGTTCTCGTAATAGAGGACCGGCAGGCCGAGTTCGGCCATGCGGGCAACGTATTTGCGCGCATGGCCGGGATGGACGCGGTCGTCCTTGGTCGAGGTCAGCACGAACGGCAGCGGGAAGTCGTCGCGCTGGCGCAAGTTCTGATACGGCGTGATGGTTTCGAGGAAGGCGCGCTCTTCCGGATCGGCGGGCGAGCCGTACTCGGCGACCCACGAGGCGCCGGCGAGCAGCTGGTCGAACCGCAGCATGTCGAGCAGCGGCACCTGCACGACGGCGGCGTTGATCATCTCCGGATGCTGGTTGAGCATCACGCCCATGAGCAAGCCGCCGTTCGAGCCGCCCATGATGCCGAGACGGCGCGGGCTGGTGATGCGGCGCTCCACCAAGTCGCGCTCGACGGCGTAGAAGTCGTCATAGATGACTTGGCGATTGGTGCGCAGGCCGGCCTGGTGCCAGGCCGGGCCGAACTCGCCGCCGCCGCGGATGTTGGCGATGACGTAGACGCCGCCGCGGTCGAGCCAGAGCTTGCCGACGTTCGGCGAGTAGCCCGGCGTCATCGACACCTGGAAGCCGCCATAGGCGTAGAGCAGGGTGGGGTTTTCGCCATTGAACGGCATGTCGCGGCGGCGCAGCACGAAATAAGGCACGCGCGTGCCGTCGCGGCTGACAGCTTCGTATTGCTCCGAAATATAGGGCGAAGCGTCGAACTGCGCCGGCAGCGAGCGCACGGCGCGAGCGCCCGTCGCGCCGCGTTCAAGCGCGTAGAGCGTGTCCGGCGTCAGGTAGTCTTCATAGACGACGAAGGCCGCCGACTCGCGCGGGTCGGAGCCGGCGAAGGTGACGGAGCCGTTCTGCGGCAGCTCGACATCCGCCGTCGCCCAGGTGTCCCCGCTGCGGGCGATGCGCAGGAGCCGGCCGCGTACGTTTTCATAGCCGGCGACGAGGATCACGTCGCGGGTGACGGCGACGCCTTCGATCGACTGCCGCTCCGTCGGTGCGAACAGCACGGTGACGCGCGGCGTTTCGGCGCCCGTGTCCGAGAGCGGATAGGCGATCAGCGCGCCTTGGGGATGGCCTTGCCAGGCCTCGTTGAGCGTCGCGACGAGCTGGCCTTGGTAGAGGCCTTGGATGTTCGATTTCGCCGGCAGGCTGATGCGCTGCGGCTGTGCGCCGTCGAGGCGCCAATAGGTGGTGTCGAAGAAATTCTCGGCTTCGAAGGCGATCGGCAGGCGCGCGCCATCGGTGTCGATCAGCACGCCGCCGAAGACGCCGACGTCGCTCGCTTGGCCGCGGATCACTTCGGTCGCGCTCGACAGCGGCGTGCCGCGCGTCCAGCGCTTCAGCACGAAGGCGTAGCCCGACTCCGTCATCGTGCCTTCACCCCAATCGGTGCCGACGAGCAGCGTGTTCTGGTCGAGCCAGGCGACCGAAGTCTTCGCTTCCGGGATGACGAAGCCGTTCTGGACGAAGCGGCGCGTGGCGAGATCGTACTCGCGATAGGTGACGGCGTCCTTGCCGCCATCGGACAGCGCCACCATGCACCGCGTCGTGCCTTCGAGACAGTCGAGCCCTTTGAACACCCAATTGGCGCTCTCGGCGGCGGCGATGGCGTCGATGTCGAGCACCGTTTCCCAGCGCGGGGCGCCGTCGCGCGCGAACTCGGCGAGCGGCGCGCGGCGATAGATGCCGCGCACGTGCTGCTCGTCCTGCCAGAAATTGTAATAGTAGCCTTCCTGAATGCCGCCGAGCGGCAGGCGGTCGCTGCTGTTGGCGAGCGCCAGCGCGTCGGCGTGCAGCTGGGCGAAACGCGGATCGCCTTCGAGCTGGCCCAGCGAGCGCTCGTTATGTTCGCGAACCCAGGTGAGCGCGCGTTCGCCCTCCACCTCTTCCAGCCAGAGGTACGGGTCTTCACCGGTCATGGCCATGCCTGTGGTCTCTTGTGCGGTATCGGTCGCAGGTGTGGTGCTGCACGAAGCAAGAACAAGGGCCGCGAGTCCGGTTGCGGCGAGTGCGGCTAGGCGCATGTGGGGTGTCCCTCCATCCCAAATCGGTGCGGCAACCAAGCAGAAAGAGGTTCTGAGGGAAAGGCTTGATTGCCGCACCCAAGATGGCGCGCGGCCAAAAACAGGCTTACATGAGGGCGGATGCGCTATTTCAAGATGAACGGCTGCGGCAATGACTTCGTCATTATCGACGCGCGTTCGCGCGGCTCCTTACCGTTGTCGAGGGCCCAAGCGCGCGCCATCGCCGACCGGGGCGCCGGCCTCGGCTGCGACCAGGTGATCGCGGTCGAGCGCTCGATCCGCGGCGACGCCTACATGCGCATCTGGAACGCCGATGGCGGCGAGGTCGACGCCTGCGGCAACGCCACACGCTGCGTCGCCTGGCTGCTGATGGAGGAAGGCGGCGCGGTCTCGCGACGGATCGAAACGCCGGCCGGCATGCTCTACGCCGAGCGCGCCGGGGAGCGGCGGATCACCGTCGACATGGGCTCGCCGCTGCTGCGCTGGGAGGAAATCCCGCTGGCTCGGGCGATGGACACGGTCCGGCTCGACTACGCCGTCGGCGGCCTCGAAGCGCCCGGCGCTGTGAACATGGGCAATCCGCATGTGGTCTTTTTCGTCGAGGACCTCGGCGCGACGCCGGTGGAGACGCTCGGACCGCAGGTCGAGCGCGATCCGCTGTTTCCGCAGGGCGTGAACGTGGGTTTCGCCGAAGTGCGCTCGCCCGAGCAGATCAGGTTGAGGGTTTGGGAGCGCGGCGCGGGACTGACCAAAGCGTGCGGCACAGGCGCGTGCGCGGCGGTGGTCGCGGCGCACCGGCAAGGGCGCACCGGGCGCAAGGTCGAGGTCCTGGTCGACGGCGGATCACTTGAGATTGAGTGGCGCGCGGGCGATGACCGAGTTCTGATGACCGGGCCGATCGAGTTGGAAGCGACTGGGGAGCTGCCTGCCGGATGAGACGCGCCGTCGCCGCCTGCGTTTTTCTATCCGCCTGCGCCACGGCCGCGGAGGTGCGCCCGCCCGCGGAGCGGGTGGCGGGGTGCTGGATCAATCGCGACGCCGGCGCCGTGACCATGCGCTGGCTGCCGGCGCAGGACCGTCCGGGCGTGATGACCGGCTCGCGCATCATCTATGGCCAGACCGGCGTCAGCAGCAGCACGCGCTACACGCTGGAGCCGAGCGAAGCCGGCGCCAGTCTCTGTGAACTGGGCGCGGAAGGCGCGGCGACGCGGTGCTGGGCCGTCGCCCAGGGCGAAGGCGGTTCGCTGGAAGGTGGGCGCGCGTTCATCGACGCACATGGCGATCGCCTGCGCATCACCGTGATCGGCGACGGCCCGGAGCAGACGATCTTCCAAGGCCGCCGCGACGGTTGCGATTGATCGCCGGCTTCGACCATGTCGTCATCGCCGTCCGCGACCTGGCGGCGGGCGTGGCGGCGTATCAGCTTCTGCTTGGACGTGAGGCGCTTCCTGCAATTGAGCATGACGGCGTTGCGACGGCGCTGATCGTCACGTCAAACATCGCGGTCGAACTGATGGCGCCCATAGGCGCGAGCGAGCGCGCACGGCGGCTCCAAGCTGCGCTCGATGACGGCGGTGAGGGTTTGAAGAGCCTGGTGTTCGCCGTCGGCGACATCGAGCGCGCGCATGGACGCGCGGAGCGGGTTGGGCTTGCGCCAGATGCAATCGTTGAGCGCGCGGCGGCGTGGCAAAGCTTTCGCGGCAACACTGAGCGCACGCATGGCGTGCGGCTGTTCTTCATGCAGCGCGACGCAGCGCCCGCTCCGAGCGCTGCGCATGCGTGCGGCGTGCGCGGGCTCGATCATGTCGTCATCCGGTCGCCGGATGCGGAGCGGGCGGCGGCGCTTTATGGCGCGCGGCTCGGGCTGGATATGAGGCTGGAGCGCGAGGTGCGCGGCGCGCGGCTGATGTTCTTCCGCTGCGGCGACGCGATTGTGGAGATCGTGCACGATGTGAGCGTCGCCGACGCCAAAGACCGGCTGTGGGGGCTGTCATGGCGCGTGGCGGACGGCGACGCCGAACGGGCCCGGCTGGCGGCGGCCGGGCTCGATGTTTCCGAAGTGCGGCAAGGGATTAAGCCGGGCACGCGGGTGTTCACGGTCCGCACCGGGACCGTGAACGTCCCGACTTTAATGATCGAACTCGCTGGCCCCTGACGCAGGGACGCTTGCCCGTCCACTCGAGTTGTGGAAACACAGAGGTCGAACGGGGGTGAGAAATGGCTGCGATTTTCCTGAGAGCGATGGCGTTCGCGGGCGCGGTGTTGTTGGCGCCGCTTGCGGCTGCGCAGACCATCAGCACGCCTCTGCAAGTCCGCACCGGCGACGTGTTCACGGTCAATGTCGACTACACGCAATCGGCTGAATTGGGCGAGCAGCAATTCGACGCGACCATGTCGTACGTCTATTCCATTCATGTGCTCGACGCCGAGCAGCGCTTGTGGCGGTTCATGCCCGTCAGCATGTCGTATCAGTTGCCGGAGACGCCGGGGCTCGAAGCCCAGATGGCGAGCGTCAACTGGCCGGCGATGAGCGACATGATGTCGGCGATGATGCGGATCACCACCGACGTGGGTTTCGAATGCCGCGTCGACGAGTACGGCCGCTGCACCGAGATGACGAACTGGCCGTTCTGGAGCGCGCGGGTCGAGAACCTGGCGATCGCCTTCGACGCCGCGGCGCGGATGTTTCCGAACCAACCCGGCGCCGGCGCCGCTGATGTCGAGCTCGCGCCTCCGGCTGCCGTGGAGGAGCGGCCAGGCAAGAGCGATGAAGCCGCCGCGCCAACGACGCTGCCAGCTTCAACCGCCGCCACCCCGAACTGGGAGACGTTGCGCGGGCCGGTGATGCGGGGCGTGGCGCGTCTCATCGACGGCTTCGATTCGCGCGACGCCGCCTCCTCGATGGCGGGAATGTATCTGCCGGCTTTCGTGCAAGGCAGGACACTGACGCGGCGGCAGACCGTCGATGTCGTCGACGAGTACGACATGCCGTTCGGCGCGCCGCCGCTGCGCTACACCGGCACTCTGCGTCTTGACCGCATCGACCAGCGCAACAATGCCGCGATCGTGACGCGGCGCTCACAGCTCGACCAGGAAAGCGCCCGCGCTGCCATCAACGGGATGACGGAATTCGTATCGGCCGCGTTGATCGAACCGCTGGCGCCGTATTTCCCCGAAGGACAGCAGCCGCCGGACGCGACCGGGATCGCCCAGCTGATCAACACGATGCTGGCCGATTTTGGTTACGAGGAAACCACGCGCGGCGTGATCGATCTCACCACCGGCATGGCGCGTGAGACGACCACCGACTTCACGCTGTCCGCGCGGTTCGCCGCGTCCGAGGAGCCGATCGTGACGCGCGGGCGGATCGTCACCCGCGTGACCGCCACAGCGCCGGAGGCGCCGCGCCTGCCGCGCAGCTAATCCGCTGATGTGGGGCAGGAAGAGGCGCTTTCTCGATCCGGATCTGGAAGAGTGGCACATCGCCTGCTGGGGCTGGCTGATGCGCCATCTCGGCGGCGTCGATGCGTTGCGCGAGACCGCGCTGGTGCTGCCCACGGCGGAATTCTTCCCACGGCCGGAAGGCGAAGGCCGCGCGGTCGCCGAGGCGATCTTCAGCCGCGTGCGTGAGCTGATGGGGCTCGAGCAATGGGCGTGCGAGCTGGTCGAGCGCCATGACACGAACGCGGAAGTCGGCGAATTCCTCCGCTTGCAGCCGGAAGGCAAGCCCATCGCCGGCACCTTCGAGAGCGACGGTCAAAGCGTCGTCATCACCTACGCGCCGGATCTGGTGAACAGGCCCTACAATCTCATCGGCACGTTCGCGCACGAACTCGCGCACTACGTGCTGCACACCATTCCAGAACTGCCGCCTGCGGCGGACGTCGAGCCGATGGCCGAGGAGTTGGCGACGGAGTTGGCGGTCGCCTACTTCGGCTTCGGCCTGATGGCCGCGAACGGCGCGTTCGAGTTCGAGCAATATCAGGACGCCGGACGCATGGGCTGGCGCGGCGGCTCCTGGGATTATTTTAGCGAAGACGGCTGGTGTTTCGCCCTCGCCGTCTTCCTAGTGCTGCGCGAGGAGCGGCCGGAACTGGCGCGCCAGCGCCTGAAGCCGCACCTGGTGAAGAAGCTCGACGCGGCGCTGGCCCGGCTCGCGGCAGCGCCCGAGTTGCTGGCGCCGCTGCGCGAGCTGTCGTCAAAGCGAGATTGATCCGTCTGCGCCTTGGAGGCATGCTTCGGCCCTCGAGGGGGATGTCATGGCCGACAAGCAAGCTTTGAATGCGACGTTCTACGCTTTTCGTAAGCGTGAAAAGGGCGGCGTGCTGACGATGACGACGATCGCCTACCTGGTGCTGACCGTGGTGTCGTTCGGCTTGTTCGTCGCGCTGAACTGGGCCGCCGTGACGGACTACATCGCTTGGTACGGAGATTTGGTTGCGCGCGCCGCCGAGGGCGGCGGCCAACCCGATCCGGCGATGATGACTCCGCCCGCGAGCGTGATGGCGCTTGGGCCGATTATGTTCCTGTTTCAGATTCTCTACTACGTGCTGGCGGCCGCCTATGAAGCGGCGTGTCTGCGCTGGCTGGTGCGCGGGGAGTCGAAGGGGCTGTTCGGCTTCTCGTTCGGCGCCGACACGTGGCGCGTTTATTTCACGTATTGGATATGGTTCTTCCTCGGCGTCGCAGTTTTCATCGCGTTCTTGATCGTTTTCGGCGGCATGATCGGGTCCATCGCGGCCGTGGGCGCCTCCGGCGGCGATGCCAGCTCCATGGGCGCGCTTGGTCTATTCGCGCCGCTGATCGTGCTCGCGCTGCTTCTGGTGATGGCATACTTCTCGGTGCGGCTTGCGCCGGCGGCGGCGACGTCCGTCGCGCGTAACCGGTTCGCATTCTTTGATGCGTGGAAGGTCACCAAGGGTCGCTTCTGGGCGCTGCTTGGCTCGTTCGTGCTGCTGTTCCTGATGTATTTCGTCGCCACGATGATCCTTTACGGAGTCGGCGCGGCGGCGTTCGTGATGGGCGTTGTGGGGCAAGCCGGCGCCCTCGGCTCCGAGCCGACGCCCGACGAGATGATGACGCTCTTCATGCAGCCGCAAGTGTTGATCCCGCTGGCGGTCGTCTGCATCGCCGGTCTCGTCGGCTACTTCGTGTGGCTGATCGCGATGTTCGGCGTCAACGCGCGGGCGGCGGCGCTGGCGCTGGAGGAAGGCAAGATCACGGCGGAGGCGTGAGATGGCTGAGCAAGCGCCCCGGCTGAACGCGACGTTCTTCGCCTTCCAAAAGCGCGAGCGTCGCTTCGTGCTGGCGCGCGCGGCGGCGGGCTATCTCATCCTGCTGACGCTGTTCACGGCCGCTTATGTGGCCGCGACTTGGTCGGTCTGGACCGGCATGATCGATTGGTACCTTGGCGTGCTGGCCGACATGTCTTCCGGCGCCGATCCCGCAGCGCCGCCCTTGGAGGCCATGGCTGCGTTAGCGCCATGGTGGGCGGTGAGCGTCATCGTCAGTCTCGTCCTGTTCGCTTCGTTCGAAGCGGCGTGCTTGCGCTGGCTGGTGCGCGGCGAAAGCGGGGGCGGCCTGCTGGGGCTTCGTTTCGGCGCCGACACCTGGCGCGTGTTCGCGATCTATTGGATTTGGCTGGCGTTGTGGATCGGCGCGATGGTGGCGATCGCGCTGTTCTATCTGCTGGTGCGGGCGCTCGCGGGCGCTCATCCGGCGATGCAATGGATTATGCTGCTGGTGGCGGCGCTGGCGCCGCTCGGCTTCTTCGCGCTCGCGATTTGGGGCAGCGTGCGCTTGGCGCCGGGTGCGGCTGTGACGGTGCGTGAAGGCAAGTTCGCCTTCTTCAAAGCGTGGGGTGAGACGCGGCGGCTGTTCTGGCCGTTGCTCGGCGCATTTGTCATCGTCACGATCGGTTATTTCGTCATCGCCTTTATCGTGCAGCAAGTGCTGTCGTTGCCGTTTAACGGTCCCGCGCATGCGCTAATGGCCGACATGATGGCGGGCGCAACGAGCGAAGAGGTCATGCGCCGCGCATTCGAGACGTTCGCCACGCCAGGCTTCATCGCGCTTGGCGTCGTGTACCTGCTGGCGACGCAGATCCTGGCCTGCGTGTTCTACATCGCCTTTTTCGGCATCAATGCGCGCGCGGCGCTGGTGGCGCTTGAGGAAGGCAAGATCCAGCGCGTGGATTGACACGAGATTGCGTGGGGGCGTGAAAGTGAAGCCGATAGGATCTGCATTTTATGCATGGGCCAGACGCGACCGCCGAGGCGTTCTGCTCATGGCCTCGATCTCGTTTCTGGTTCTCGTAACGGCGCTGGTGTTGCTCGATCCGATATTGAGGGCCGCTATTCACCTGGAACAAGCGGTATTGCCGGGTCTTGAAACGGGCCAGATCGCGCCAGCGCAGCTCAGCCTTGAACGCATCGGGCGATCTCTCTTCTACAATTTGGGGTTCATTGCTGCAGTCTTCATACTCGTTGCGGCGTACGAGGCGGCCTGCCTACGATGGATGATCCACGGCGAAGTCAAGGGACTGTTTGGTCTGACTCTCGGCGCGGATACCTGGCGGGTTTACGGCGGCTATTGGGCTTGGGCGATCTTCTCAGGCATTCTCAGTGTAGCCGTGATCGTCGCGTTCCCCTTCGTGTATTCCTTTGCGATTGAGAGACTAGGACCGAGCGCGCCGGCAGCGCGCTGGGGGCCGCTGGCGCTGCTGTCGGTTGTGATCACTTACGCATGCGTGAGTTTTGCTCCTGCAAATGCCACGTCGATGGCTAAACGCTCTTCCTCCTTCTTCAGCGCATGGATCGTCAGTCGTGGCCGATTTTGGCATTTGCTAGTCGCATATGCCGTCGTGTGGGGAATCTACGTCTTGATTGCTGGAGGCTTGGCAGTCGGCGCGTTGGTTTGGCTCTTCAATGTTCCTCTGGCCGAAGTGATCTCTTTCGAGCGCGTGACCCTCGTGCCGACACACATCCCCCGCACGTGGGTGGACATGCTGAGTGAACCTTCATCACGGATCGGATTTTGGATCTATCAAACAGCAAGCATCGCCGTGTCGCTCACGTGTTTCGTTCTTCTGATCGGCGTGAACGCAAGTGTCGCGCGCGCTGCGATAGATGCCGGGGATCTCCAGGATTGGACCAACGAGCCGCCAAGATAGTGCTAACCTGACGCCTGCTTCTTGCCGTTGCGGCGCACCTTCGGTGCGGGCGCTTCCGCCGCCGCGGCTTTGAGCTTCTTCGGCGCGCGGCGTTCGTGGTGGCGCGCGAGCGCTTCGGCGAGGTAGCGGCCGGTCCAGCTTTCCTTGACTTGCGCGACTTCTTCCGGCGTGCCGACCGCGACAACGCGGCCGCCGCCGTCGCCGCCTTCGGGACCGAGATCCAAGATCCAGTCGGCGGTTTTAATGACATCGAGATTGTGCTCGATGACGAGGACGCTGTTGCCGTTGTCGACCAGCTCGTGCAGCACTTCGAGCAGCTTTTTCGTGTCCTCGAAGTGAAGCCCGGTGGTCGGTTCGTCGAGGATGTAGAGCGTGCGGCCGGTGGCGCGCTTGGAGAGCTCCTTGGAGAGCTTCACACGCTGGGCTTCGCCGCCGGAGAGTGTCGTCGCCTGCTGGCCGATGTGCACGTAGCCGAGGCCGACGCGTTTCAGTGTTTCGAGCTTGTCGCGAATGCTCGGCACGGCGGCGAAGAGGTTGGCGCCTTCTTCGACTGTCATGTCGAGCACGTCGGAAATCGACTTGCCCTTGTAGAGAATTTCGAGCGTCTCGCGATTGTAGCGTTTGCCTTTGCAGGTGTCGCAGGTGACGTAGACATCCGGCAGGAAGTGCATCTCGATCTTGATGACGCCGTCGCCCTGGCAGGCTTCGCAGCGGCCGCCTTTGACGTTGAAGGAGAAGCGGCCCGGGCCGTACCCGCGCGCCTTGGCTTCCGGCAGGCCGGCGAACCAGTCGCGGATCGGCGTGAACGCGCCGGTGTAGGTCGCCGGGTTCGAGCGCGGCGTGCGGCCGATCGGCGATTGGTCGATGTCGATGATCTTGTCGATGTGTTCGAGACCGTCGATGCGGTCATGCTCGGCCGGCACATCTCCCGAGCCGTGCCATTGGCGCGACACGGACTTGAACAGCGTCTCAACCACAAGTGTCGACTTGCCGCCGCCGCTGACGCCGGTGACGCAGGTGAACGTGCCGAGCGGGATCTCCGCGTCGACGTCCTTCAGGTTGTTGCCGCGCGCGCCTTTGACTGTGATGGTGCGCTTCTTGTTCACCCAGCGACGCTTCTCTGGGATGGAGATTTCCCGGCGGCCAGTGAGATAGGCGCCGGTGATGCTTTCGGCGTTGGCTTCGATCTCGGCGGGCGTGCCTTCGGCGATGATGCGCCCGCCATGCACGCCGGCGGCGGGGCCCATGTCGATGACGTGGTCGGCGGTGAGGATGGCTTCTTCGTCGTGCTCGACGACGAGCACGGAATTGCCGAGATCGCGCAGGCGCTTCAGCGTATCGAGGAGCCGTGTGTTGTCGCGTTGGTGGAGGCCGATGCTCGGCTCGTCGAGCACGTAGAGCACGCCGGTGAGGCCCGAGCCGATCTGGCTGGCGAGGCGGATGCGCTGGCTTTCGCCGCCGGAGAGCGTTCCCGAACCGCGGCCGAGCGAGAGATAGTCGAGCCCGACATCGACGAGGAAACGGAGCCGGTCGTTGATCTCTTTGAGGATGCGGACGGCGATTTCCTGCTGCTTCGGCGTGAATTGATCGTTCAGCGCGCCGAACCAATCGCGCGCCTTGCGGATCGAGAAATTCGAGGCTTCGGCGATGTCGAGCATGCCGACTTTGACCGCCAGCGCTTCGGGCTTGAGCCGCTTGCCGGCGCAGGTTGGGCACGGCGCTTCGCTCTGGTAGCGCTCGAGGTCCTCACGCACCCAGGCGCTGTCGGTTTCCTTCCAGCGGCGTTCGAGGTTCGGCAGCACGCCTTCGAAATTCTTGGTTGTCTCGTAGCGGCGGACGCCGTCGTCATAGACGAACTTGATCGGGTCCTTCGTGCCGAACATCACCGCATCGCGCAGCGGCTTCGAAAGCTCGCGCCACGGCGTCGTCATCTTGCACTTGAAGTGTTTGGCCAGCGCTTCGAGCGTTTGCGCATAGAGGGGGGATGGGCCTTTCGCCCAGGGCGCTACAGCGCCCTCCTTCAGCGACTTGTCCTGCTCGGGCACGACCAGCTCGGGATCGAACTTCAACTGCACGCCAAGGCCATCACACGTCGGGCAAGCGCCGGCGGGATTGTTGAACGAGAAGAGCCGCGGCTCGATTTCAGGGATGGTGAAGCCGGAGACGGGACAGGCAAATTTTTGGCTGAAGATGAGCCGCTCGGCTTGCGCCCCCTTGTTCTTCAGCGTCGCTTTGCCAGAGGCTTCCTCGGTCTTACCGGCGATTTCCGCGAAGGCGATGCCATCGGCCAGCTTCAGCGCTTGTTCGAGCGAATCCGCCAGCCGAGTCTCGATGCCGGCTTTGACGGCGATGCGGTCGACGACGATGTCGATGTCGTGCTTGAATTTTTTGTCGAGCGTCGGCGGTTCGCTGAGTTCGTAGAATTCGCCGTCGATCTTGGCGCGCTGGTAGCCCTTCTTCAGGTACTCAGCCATTTCCTTTTTGTATTCGCCCTTGCGGTCGCGCACGACCGGCGCGAGCAAGTAGAGGCGCGTGCCTTCGGGCAGCGCCATGATCCGGTCGACCATTTCGCTGACTTGCATCGCCGCGATCGGCTGGCCGGTGGCGGGCGAATACGGAACGCCGACGCGCGCCCAGAGGAGGCGCATGTAGTCGTAGATTTCGGTGACCGTGCCCACGGTCGAGCGCGGGTTGCGCGAGGTAGTTTTCTGCTCGATCGAGATCGCCGGCGACAGGCCCTCGATGGAATCGACGTCCGGCTTCTGCATCAGCTCGAGGAACTGGCGCGCGTAAGCGGAGAGCGATTCCACGTAGCGGCGCTGGCCTTCGGCGTAGATCGTGTCGAACGCGAGCGAAGACTTGCCGCTGCCGCTGAGGCCGGTGATGACCACCAGCTCATTGCGGGGGATGTCGACGTTCACGCCCTTCAAGTTGTGCTCGCGGGCGCCGCGGATGCGGATATGGGTGAGGCCGTCCTTCATTGCGGCAGGCCGTAGGCGAAAGCGGTCATCGAGATTCCGGGCTCGTAGTGCTGATTGAAGATGTGCGCGGTCTCGCCGTCGCGCCGGGCGCCCAGCGCGTAGAAGATCGGGAAGAAGTGTTCCCAATCGGGCGCCGCTTCGCGCGCGTCGGAATGCGCTGTGTAGCGGATCACAGCAGCATCGTCGCCATCGCCGGCGGCGTCCGTCACGAAACCGTCGAAGCGCTCGACCCACGGCTCGAGCTGCTTGGCGCCAAAGAACGCGGGCAGGTTGTGGACGATGTTGCCGGCGGCGAGGATCAGCACGCCTTCGTCGCGCAACGGAGCGAGCGCGCGGCCGATGGCGATGTGCTCTTCCGGCGCGCGCCGCGCATCGAGGCTGACCTGCACGACCGGAATGTCGGCGCGCGGATACATGTGCACGAGAACGCTCCAGGCGCCGTGGTCCAGCCCCCAGGTATCATCGAGTCGGGCGTCGAAATCTGTCAGCAGCCCGACAATGCGCTGCGCCAGCGTGGGATCGCCGGGCGCGGGGTATTGCACGTCGAACAGAGCCTGCGGAAAGCCGCGGCCGAAATCGTGGATCGTGGGCGGGCGCTCGTTCGAGGTGACGCGCACGCCGTCCGTGACCCAATGCGCGGAGACGACGACAATCGACTTGGGATTAGGAAACGCGCGCGCGATCTCGGCCCAGCCGCGGGCGGAAGGGGTGTCTTCGATCGCGTTCATCGGCGAGCCATGGCCGACGAACAGGGCGGGCGCTCTGGTGCTCATCTCAGGTCAACTTGGGAACGCCGGAAACAGGGCGGCGGACCACCATATTTAGTAGCGAGAGTCGCCGGCACATCAAGAACAAAGATGGAACGGCTGCACGGCGCAGTTACGGGGTGAGCCCGCGCGGCCGGCATCGTTTCGGCGTCATGAGCATCAATCCACCGGTTCGATCCGTTAATGCGTCTTTACCAATGGCGCGAGTCGGCGTATAGAACATAGAGAGAACATTTGTCCGGCGAGCCGGCGGATGCCTCGACCATCGAGTGAAAGCGCAGGAAACAGGAGGTCGGCGATGGCTGGCAGCGTCAACAAAGTGATTTTGGTCGGCAATCTGGGCAAGGACCCGGAAGTGCGGCGGCTCAATAACGGCGATCCGGTGGTGAATCTCTCCGTCGCCACATCCGAGAGCTGGCGCGACAAGCAGAGCGGCGAGCGCAAGGAAAAGACCGAGTGGCACCGCGTCGTGATCTTCAACGAGAACATCGCGAAGGTGGCCGAGCAGTATTTGAAGAAGGGCTCGACGGTTTACATCGAGGGCCAGCTGCAGACGCGCAAATACGAACAGAACGGCGTCGAGAAATACACGACGGAAGTCGTGCTGCAGAAATATCGCGGCGAGCTGACCATGCTGGGCGGCAAGGGCGAGGGGGGCGGCTCGCGCTCGTATGACGACGAGGGCGGCGGCTCGTTCAGCCGCAGCAGCGGCCAGAAGCGCGTGAGCGACGGCCCGCGCGAAAGCTTCAATCAGGATTTGGACGACGAGATTCCATTCTGATTGATCTCAAAGGCCGATGAACAGAAGGGCGCTTCGCAAGAAGCGCCCTTCTTGCGTCACGCTGACGTCAGCACATCCACACTCGCCAAGGTCCCGTTGCCGCCAACGCGCTGCGCGCCGCCCAGTGCGTAGAGCGCGTCGTTCACGGCCATGAAGCCGTGGCCATGGCGCGGCGTGGGCAGCGTCTCGAAGCGCTGCCAGTCGCCGGACGTATCGAAGCGATAAAGCGCTGTGCCGACGGAGCTCGGTTCGAAGATTTCGCCGCCGCCGGCGATGATCGCGTTGCCGAGTGTTGCGGCCGCTAAGCCGCCGCGCGGCTCGGGATAGGGCGCGCCGTCGCGCCATGTATCAGTTTGCGGATCGTAGATGTCGTGCGCAGGCGTCTGGCCGCCTGCGACGGTGCGGCCGGAGATCACGTGCAGCGCCCCGTTCAGTACGGCGCCGGCCGCGGAGTTGCGCGCCAGCGGCAGCGGCGCTGCGCGCTCCCACGCGCCGGCGCCGGCGGCGAGCACGAAGTGATCGGCGACATCGGCTTGGTGATTCCAGTCGCTGTTCGCTTCGCCCGCCGGCGAGCGGCCGCCGATCAGATGAATGCGGCCCTCGTGGACGAGCGGAACCGCTTCGCCGATCGGTTTGGGCAGCGCCGGAGCTTCGACCCAGCGCTCGCGGTCGAGCCGCAGCACGCGTGGGACGCAAATCCATTGCATACGCGTGAGCCCGCCGCGAAAGCCGCCGATGGCGTAGAGCGCGCCATCGAGCGAGGCGAGATGGACGTGGTGCGAAGGCTCCGGCAAGTCAGGGCCCTCGCGCCACGCATTGGCGGCAAGGTCGAATACGATCACGCGCTTGGTTGCGCCGAGCGCTTGCGGCGAGAAGCCTCCGGCGATCCAGATCGCGCCGTCGTGCAGCGCCGGATAAATCTCTTGCACCGCGTATGGCATCGCAGGCGCCCTGCGCCAGGCGTTTGAAGCTGGCGCTGAGGGCGCCTGCGCACCGTTCCGGCAAGCGGCCAGAAGAGCAACACTCGATGCGGTGAACGTGCGGCGGGTGATGGTCATACGCAGAGCCTAGCGCCTCCGCGCGTCGTTCGCGCTTGAAAACGGCATGCCCGCGCGTTCGGGCGATCTAGCTTATTGAAACAGGGTTTCGCCCAGTGTCATGGGCGTGTCGTAGCTCATCGCCAGGTTGCGCGCCCAGCTTTTGGCGGCGGCAAGCTCATCGGCGTACATCGCGCCGGCCTGCTTATGCTGCGCTTCGAACGCCGCGGCGTCGAACGGGCGCCCGAATTCCTTGGCGTGTTCACCGAACACCGGCCCTTTGGCGATCTCGGCGGCGCGCGCTTTGTCGAGATCGAGCTCGAAGAAGGCGCCGACTTCGGCGAGCGCGCCGGCGGTGTCGGCGAGGAAGCGCTCGCTGCTGAGCGTGCGGACGGAGTTGCGGCCGAAGCGTTTGGCGAGTGAGTCGAGAAAGCTCGCCTGCATCATCCAGGCTTGTGCGGCGATCTGCAGGTCCGTCAGCAGCATGGTGTCGGCCTGGGTGAAGCCGTCGTCGATCGGGATTACCGGTGCGAACTGCTGGTAAACTTGGCGCGCGAACGCGCGTCCTTCGAGGCCGCGGCGGGCAATCGCGCGCAGGAACGTGTCGAGGCTCGAATAGAGGATCAGCGCCTTCGCGTCCGGCCGCGCATGCAGGATCTGCGGCACCATGTGGTTGACGACGTTGCTCGGCTTGATGATCTGCGTCTCACCGGGGCTAAGCGGGCGCGACAAAAGATCCAGTGTCACCCGTAAGGCTGCGAACGCGCCGGCGGTCCGGCGGCTGCCGGACCAGTAATCGGCGAACGAGGCGAGCACCCCCGGCTCTTTCAGGCCCATGGAAACGCCCGGAATGTCGAGTGCGCGAGTCAGCAGCGTCGAGCAGCAGAATGCGGTGTGGAGGATGAGATGCGCCGGGCCCGCCCGAAGCTCTTCGAGGGGCAGCTCCGGCACCGGCGCTGGCGGCGACAGGCGCGTCTTCAGAAAGCGGGAATCCAGGAAAACGGCGCCGCGCTGGGTCTCACGTGTGGCTTCAGCAAACACCAGCGTGTCCGACCGCCAGTCGTACGCGTGCGGAAGCCACGCCGGGTCCCGAACGTAATTCACCCAGGGTGAGGCGTGAACGTTAGGGCGCAAGAGGGAGGCCTTCATGGAACGGCAGCGTTTAGCAGTGATAGCAGAGTGCTGTGTAGTTCTGGCTACAGTTCGTCGCTCGTTACCGGCGGCCGGTCGCATTTAAGGGGATGCGCGCCGCGAAGGCGGGCGCTAGGCGGGAATCCCGCTAGAGCTTGGCGGTGACCGCCCCGCCGCGCGCTTTCGCGCCCCTCGATTTGCTGCAGCTGATCTCGATCGCGTTGATCTGGGGCGCGAACAACATTTTCGCAAAGATCGCCGTGGAGGCGTTCCCGCCGATGATGACGGTGGCGTTGCGCTTCGTCATCGTGCTGGCGGCGCTGTTCATGTGGATCAGGCCGCCGCCGCGGCAGACATGGCGGATGTTCGGGCTGATGCTGCTGTTCGTCGGGCCGCTGCACTTCGGCATTCAGTACGCCGGGCTGAAGCTCGCGACCGACATCACGCCCATGGTGGTGGCGATGCAGCTTTGGGCGCCTGCTTCGGTGGTGTTCGCGGCGTTGCTGCTGGGTGAGAGGGTCGGGACGCTGCGTTGGGGCGGCGTCGCGATTGCTTTTCTCGGCGCGGCGTCGATGAACTTCGACCCGGCGGTGTTCGCGCAAGGGTGGGCGCTTTTCCTCGTCGCGCTCGCGCCGCTCTGCTACGGCTTTGGCACGGTGTTGGTGCGCCGCATGGGCGGGGGTGTCGATCCCTGGGCGATGCAGGCGTGGCTGGCGTTGGCGACCGCGCCGACGATGAGCCTGGCGTCGCTTGCGTTCGAAAGCGGCCAGATCGAAGCGGCCGTGAATGCGCCCTGGTACGCGTGGGCGTGCATCGCTTTTGGCGCGATCGTTTCGTCGATCGTCGCCAATGCGTTCATGTTCAGGCTGGTGCAGAAATACGAGGTTTCGCGCACCACGCCGTTCCTGCTGATGACGCCGGTGTTCTCGTTTGCGCTCGCGGTGCTGATCCTCGGCAGCCGCATCACGCCGCAGATCCTACTCGGCGCCGCGATGACGATCGGCGGCGTGGCGCTGGTGGCGCTGGCGGAGCGCCGCTTCAAGGCAGTGGCGTGAGCGCCGCGCAAGCGATACGGGCGCCGGCGCCGCCGATCGGTTGCGACACCTGATCGTCCGGCGATGCGTGAATGAGCAGCGCCGCGCCGTCCCCGTCTAGCAGCGCTTCGCGGGCGACATTGCGCGCCGTCGCAGCGATGCGTTCGGGGCCGAGCACTGTGTAGGGCGAGAAGAATTCGGCCGCGAACGGCGCATTGGGCGACGCAAAGAGGTTGGGCAGGTCGCCGGCCTCGGGGCCGGCGGGATTGAGCACGCCGTGCCGGACGCGTTCGCCGGCGCCGAGATGGCCGCCGGAGGCTTGGAAGCCGGCGGCGAAATCGCTGCAATCGCCGCGTGTGTGGATGTGGAGCCCATGCCATCCCGGCGGCAGGGCGTTGGGTTGGAATTCGAGCCGGATCAGCGTGCCGCGAGGCGCTGCCGTGAAGTGCGCCTGGCCGATCGCGCGGCCTTCGCCGCCGACAATCCAGACCGTGCGCGGCTGGGCCAGCGGGCTCGATGGCGCCGTTTCGGGGGCGCTGGCGCAGGCGGTCAGCAGGGCTGCAAAAAGGAGGGCGGCGATGGGGCGCATGGGGGGCTCCTTGGTTTGCGGCAGGGGCGTCCCGATGTTACTTTAGCTCGGAATCGCGGACGGGTTTTCTCGTCTTTTCCGACGCCTGAGAACAGCGTTTTCCAACCACTTAGAAGAATAGACCGGATCCCGTGTCAGACACGTCCGATCCCGCCGAGAACGGCGGGCCAACCCTCCCCAAAGGCGTCTCGCTCATCACCATCGAAGATGAGCTGAAACGGTCCTACCTCGATTACGCGATGAGCGTGATCGTCTCGCGCGCGTTGCCTGACGTGCGCGACGGGCTGAAACCGGTGCACCGGCGCATCCTGTTCGGCATGGACGAAGCCGGGAACACGCACGACAAAGGCTATCGCAAGAGCGCCAACACAGTCGGCGAAGTGATGGGCCGTTATCACCCGCACGGCGACCAGGCGATCTACTTTTCGCTCGTGCGCATGGCGCAGGAATTCGCGATGAGCCTGCCGTTGATCGACGGGCAGGGCAATTTCGGCTCCATCGACGGCGATATGCCAGCGGCAATGCGGTACACCGAGAGCCGTTTGGCGAAATCCGCGCGCGCATTGCTGGACGACATCGATGAGGACACAGTCGATTTCGTCGACAACTATGACGGCTCGCGCAAAGAACCCGCGGCGCTGCCGGCGAAGTATCCGAACCTGCTCGTGAACGGCGCTGGCGGCATCGCTGTGGGCATGGCGACGAATATCCCGCCGCACAATCTCTCCGAAGTCGTCGACGCCGCGGTGGCGATGATCGACAATCCGGAGATCGCCGATCTCGACCTTCTCGACATCGTGCCGGGACCGGACTTCCCGACCGGCGGTGAAATCCTCGGCCGCAGCGGCGCGCGCGCCGGCCTGCTGACCGGACGCGGTTCGGTAACGATCCGCGCCAGGCATCACAATGAAACCATTCGCGGGCGGGAAGCGCTCGTGTTCACCGAAATCCCGTATCAGGTGAACAAGGCGGAGATGGTCGATCGGATCGGCGAGCAAGTGCGCGAAAAGCGCATCGAAGGCATCGCGGAAATTCGCGATGAGTCGAACCGGCTCGGCATTCGCCTCGTCATCGAGTTGAAGCGTGATGCGGTGCCGGACGTGGTGCTGAACCAGCTCTATCGCTACTCGCAGCTGCAAACCTCGTTCGGCGTCAACATGCTGGCGCTGCACAATGGCAAGCCCGAGCAGATGGGGCTGCGGCAGATGCTGAGCGCGTTCCTCAGCTTCCGTGAGCAGGTGATCACGCGCCGAACGAAGTTCCGTCTGGCGAAGGCGCGCAAGCGCGGCCACGAGACGGTCGGTCTCGCGATTGCCGTCGCCAACATTGACGACGTGATTCGATTGATCCGTGAGAGCCCCGATCCGACAACGGCGCGCGAGCGGCTGGTCGCGCGCGATTGGCCGGCGGGCGATATGATGCCGCTGATCGCGTTGATTGCCGATCCGCGTACGATCGTCGCTGACGGCGACAAGATCCGCCTATCGGAAGAGCAGGCGCGCGCGATCCTGGCGCTGCAGCTCTCGCGCCTGACCGGCCTGGGCCGTGACGACATCGCGAAAGCCGCGAACGAGATCGCCGAAGAGATCAAGGAATTGCTTTCGATCCTTGGCTCGCGCGAGCGCATCTTGGCGATGATCCGTGGCGAGCTGATCGGCGTCAAAGAAGCATTCGGTGTGCCGCGCCGTACGGCGTTCTCTGAAGCCGAAGGCGACATCGACGACGAAGCGCTGATCCCGCGCGAGGACATGGTCATCACCGTCACGCACGGGGGCTATGTGAAGCGCACGCCGCTCGCCGCGTATCGGACGCAGCGTCGGGGCGGCCGCGGCCGCGCCGGCATGGCGATGAAGGAGGAGGATTTCGTCACCCGCGTGTTCGTGGCTTCCACGCACGCGCCGATCCTGTTCTTCTCGTCGTCGGGCATGGTCTACAAGATGAAGGCTTGGCGCATTCCCGCGGGCGATCCGCGCACCAAAGGCCGAGCGCTCGTGAACCTGCTTCCGCTTGGACAGGGCGAGACGATCACGTCCGTGATGGCCTTGCCTGAGGACGAGCGGGATTGGGACAAGCTCGACGTGATGTTCGCGACGAAGTCGGGCAATATCCGCCGGAACAAGCTCAGCGACTTCGTGCAGGTGAACCGGAACGGCAAGATCGCGATGAAGCTTGACGACGGCGACGGCATTGTCGGCGTGCAGATCAGCACGGAAGACGAAGACGTGCTGCTGACGACCGCGAATGGCATGTGCGTGCGTTTCCGCACCACAGACGTGCGCGTGTTCAAGGGACGCGACTCCACGGGCGTGCGGGGCGTCGACCTGCGCGAGAACGACCACGTGATCGGCATGGCCGTGCTGCGTCACGTCGACGTCACAACGGAAGAAGTCGGCGCCTACTTCAAATGGGACTCTCAGGCCCGCGGCGAGGTCGAAACTGGCGACGATGAAACGCCGAGCGCATCGAGCGATGCGATCGTGCCGTTCGAGCGCCTGGCATGGCTGAAGACGCAGGAACAATTCATCTTGACCGCCACTTCGAACGGCCTCGGCAAGCGCGCTTCGGCCTACGAATACCGCGTCACCAATCGCGGCGGCAAAGGCCTGATTGCGCATCGGCTCACCGATGACGCGAGCGTCGTCGCGTCGTTCCCGGTGAAGGACGACGAGGAGCTCTTGCTGGTCACTGACAAGGGCCAGCTCATCCGCACCGGAGTGGATCAGATCCGTATCGCCGGACGTGCGACGCAGGGCGTCATCCTCATCAATGTCGGCGAGGACGAGCACGTGGTGGCGGCCGAGCGGCTTGAGGCCCTTGGCGGCGAGAACGGCGATGGGGCTGAAGGCGAGGCAGACGGCAAGTGATGCCGGCGGTCGAGGAGGGGGAGCGTCTATGACTAGGAAGCTTCGGGTCGGGCTTTACCCCGGCACCTTCGATCCGGTCACCAACGGGCATGTGGACATCATCGCGCGCGGCGCGAAGCTGGTCGACCGACTGGTGATTGGCGTCGCCATCAACCAGGAGAAGGGGCCGCTCTTCTCCTTGGATGAGCGGTTGGCGATGGTCGAGGAGCAGATCGCCAAGATCAGGGATGGCGCCGAGATCGTCGTCCAACCTTTCGACACATTGCTGATGAAGTTCGCCGAGAGCGTAGGGGCGCAAATCATCGTCCGGGGCCTTCGAGCCGTCGCCGACTTCGAGTACGAATTCGCCATGGTGGGCATGAACCAGAAGCTAAATCCCGCCATCGAAACGGTTTTTCTCATGGCCGACCCGACGCACCAGGCGATCGCGTCGCGGCTGGTGAAAGAGATCGCGCGACTGCAAGGAAGCGTCGCGCAATTCGTGCCCGAAGAAGTAGAAGGACGACTGAAGGCGAAATTCGGGGTCTCGTAATGCTGCGCTTGGGTGGAATTTTAGCGGCCGCGCTCCTGGCGCTTGGCTTGAGTGTGGCCTCGGCGCAGACGCCGGACGCGCGTAACTGGCGCCCGGTCGATCCGGAGAACACGCTTTATATCGATACGGTGCACGGCCGCATCGTGGTCGAACTCTATCCGGAGATCGCGCCGAACCATGTCGAGCGGATCAAGACGCTGACGCGCGCCGGCTTTTACAACGGCCTCACGTTCCACCGCGTCATCGATGACTTCATGGCGCAGACGGGCGATCCGCTGGGCACGGGCGAAGGCGCCTCGTCCTTGCCGGATCTGCGCGAGGAGTTCATGTTTCGCCGCGGACCGGAGATGCCGTTCATCCAGGCGGCCGAGCAGAGCCGTGCGCGCCTCGGCTTTTACAAAGCGCTGCCGATCGAGAGCCAACCCGACGCGCAAATGGCGGTGACCGCCGACGGCCGCGTCTCAGCCAACGCGCTGCATTGCCAGGGCGTGGTTTCCATGGCGCGGGCGGAACCGATCAACTCGGCCAACAGCCAATTCTTCCTGATGCGTGCGCCGAACACCGCCCTCGACAAGCGTTACACGATCTTCGGCCGCGTGGTTTGGGGCATGGATGCGGTGATGCGCATCGCGGTCGGAAACCCGCCGCCAACGCCGGATCGCATGCTTTCGGTGCGAGTCGCGTCGGATGTCCCTGACGCGGAGCGGGCGCCGATCTATGTCTTGCGTACCGATGGGCCGCAATTCCGCGACCTGATCGAAGAGACGCGCCGCGAGCGCCGCGCCGATTTCTCGGTGTGCGACGTGGAGATCCCGGCCCGTGTGCCGAACAGTGAAAACAGAGAGAGAAGCTGGTGGTCGATCATTCCTTTCATACCCTGACGCTCGAACTCGATACCGGCACGGTGAAGATCAAGATGCGTCCGGACCTGGCGCCGAACCACGTTCAGCGCATCGGCGAACTGGCGAACGAGGGCTTCTACAATGACGTGCCGTTCCATCGCGTGATCGCCGGTTTCATGGCGCAAGGCGGCGATGGCGGCCGCAAAAACGGCACGGGCGGCTCTTCAAAGCCGAACTTGAAGCAGGAGTTCAACGCCGAGCCGCACGTGCGCGGCGTCTGCTCGATGGCGCGCACCAACGATCCGAACTCGGCCAACAGCCAGTTCTTCATCTGCTTCGACGACGCGCGCTTCCTCGACAAGCAATACACAGTCTGGGGCCAGGTCGTGGAAGGCATGGAGGCCGTCGACGCGCTGCCCAAGGGCGAGCCGCCGCGCAATCCCGGCAAGATCGTCAGCGCGAAAGCGGAGTGAGCGCGGGGCTTCTGCAGCGCTGGCGGGCGCTGGCGGGGCCTGGCGCCGATGCGCTCGGCGAAGCGTTGATCCGTGCTTGGGACGAACCGCAGCGGCGCTATCACGATCAATCGCATCTCATCTGGCTGCTCGATGAAGCGGATCGGCGCGCCGCGCTGCTCCGCGATCATGCCTTCGTCGGTTATGCGATCTGGTTTCATGACGCGGTTTATCAACCGGGGGCGCCGGACAACGAGAAGCTCAGCGCTGAATGGGCGCGCGCCTCGCTCGCGCATGATCCGATCTTGGCCGAGCGGGTCGCACGCGCAATCGAGATGACGAAGATGCATCACGAAGGCGACGCGGAGGGCGACGCAGCGCTCTTTCTCGATATGGATATCGCCGTCCTCGGCGCTCCCTGGGAGGCGTATTGCGCCTACGCCGCGGGCATCCGCGCCGAATACCCGCACATAAACGACGCGGCGTTCGCGGCGGGGCGCGGCGCCTTCCTCGAGAAGCAGCTGGAGCGGCCGCGCACGTTCCGTACCGACGTGTACGAGAACGAACGCGGCGAAACGGCTCGGGCGAATATGCGCTGGGAGGCCGAGGAGATGCGGCGCGGACGCATGGTTAGGGCGTAGATGCGGGTCGATCTGTTCGATTTCGAACTGCCGGAGGAGTTGATCGCACTTCGTCCTGCGCGACCGCGCGACAGCGCGCGGCTCTTGCATGCGCCGGCGGCGGGCGCGTTTGAAGACCTGATCGTGCGTGATTTGCCATCACTGCTGCGGCACGGCGACCTGCTAGTCTTCAACGATACGCGGGTAATCCCGGCGCGACTAAGGGGATTCCGCTATCGCGACGAGAACCGGGTCGCGGTGGAGGCGACGCTGCACAAGCGTGAGTCCGGAAACACTTGGCTCGCCTTCGCCAAGCCCGGCAAGCGGCTGAAGGAAGGCGATCGGCTGCGCTTCGGCGGCGAGAGCGAAAGCGCGTGCATGCTGTCCGGCCTCGATGCGACGGTCCGCGGCAAAAGCGAGGATGGCCTCGTGACGATCGCGTTCGATTTGAGCGGGCCTGATCTCGACACTGCGATCGCAGCACACGGCGAGATGCCGCTGCCGCCGTACATCGCCGGGCGACGGACGGAGGACGAAGCGGATCGGTCGGACTATCAGACTGTGTACGCCGCCAGGGACGGCGCGGTGGCGGCGCCGACAGCGGGCTTGCACTTCACTGAGGAGCTGTTCGGCGGGCTCGGGAGAGCCGGCGTCGAGCGCGCGCACGTAACGCTCCACGTCGGCGCCGGCACGTTCCTTCCGGTCAAGACCGACGATACGTCCGAGCATGTGATGCACGCCGAGTGGCGCGAGATATCACCCTCCGCCGCAGACGCGATCAATCGCGCCAAAGCTGAGGGTCGGCGCGTTATTGCGGTGGGCACGACGGCGCTGCGTTCGCTGGAGTCCGCAGCGGACGAAGACGGCCGCGTGCGCGCCGAAACGGGCGACACCGACATCTTCATCACGCCGGGCTATCGCTTCCGTGTCGTCGATGGGCTCTGGACGAATTTCCATCTGCCGCGCTCGACGCTGTTCATGCTGGTGTCCGCGTTCGCAGGGCTGGAGCGCATGAAGGCGGCGTATGCGCACGCCATCTGTGAACGCTACCGGTTCTATTCCTACGGCGACGCCAGCTTGCTATGGCGAGCGCCATGACGGCGTTTCCATTCGAGATTCACGCGCGTGACGGCGCAGCGCGCACCGGCGTTTTGAAGACGCCGCGCGGCGACATCCGCACGCCGGCGTTCATGCCGGTCGGGACCGCGGGCACCGTGAAGGCGCTGACGGTGGAGCAGGTCGAGCAGACCGGCGCCGATATCATTCTCGGCAACACCTATCATCTCATGCTGCGCCCGGGCGGCGAGCGGATGGCCAAGTTCGGCGGGCTGCATCGCTTCATGCGTTGGGACAAGCCGATTCTCACGGACAGTGGCGGCTATCAAGTGATGTCGCTGGCGCAGCTGCGCAAACTTGACGCCGACGGCGTGACCTTCCGTAGTCATGTCGACGGCTCGCAGCATCGGCTGACGCCGGAAGACTCCATTCGCATCCAGGCCGATCAGATCGGCGCGGAAATCGTGATGCAGCTGGATGAATGTCCGGCGCTGCCGGCGCCGCGCGAGACGGTCGAGAAGGCGATGCGGCTGTCGCTGGACTGGGCGGGACGTTGCAAACGCGCGTTCGGCGCACGGGATGAGCAGAACTTGTTCGCGATCGTGCAGGGCGGCGTCGATCCGGAGCTGCGCCGCATCTCGGCCGAAGCGCTGGTTGCCGAAGGTTTCGACGGCTACGCCATCGGCGGCCTCGCGGTCGGCGAAGGACACGATGCGATGCTCGCGACGCTCGATGTCACCACGCCGCACCTGCCGAACGATAGACCTCGTTATCTCATGGGTGTCGGCAAGCCGATCGACATTGTCGAAAGCGTCTGGCGCGGCGTCGACATGTTCGATTGCGTGCTGCCGACGCGTTCGGGCCGGCACGGCCAAGCCTGGACCGACGCCGGCCCGATCAACATCACCAACGCACGCTTTGCCGAAGACATGTCGCCGCTCGACGAGAGCATCGATTGTCCCGCCAGCCGCGACTATTCGAAGGCGTACCTGCACCATCTGTTCAAGGCCGGCGAGCTGCTCGGCCAGACGCTGCTCTCGTGGCACAACGTGGCGTACTATCAAGCGCTGATGGCGCGGCTGCGCGAGGCGATCGCGGCAGGGCGCCTTGCCGACTTCCGAGACGCATTCAAGTCGCGCTTGGGCGGCTAGTTCACCGGCCGGTCGCGGCCTTCGCGCGCCGTGTGCGGCTGCGGCGGCGGCGGCGGGATGATGCTGGGGCAGCCAAGCGAAGCGCCGTAGCCGCGCAGGAATGTGCGCCGCTGCTGTCCGTTCGCCACCGCGCGCAGCGCCTCGCGCTCGGCCCGGCTGGCGCCGGAAATGCGGCGCACCCATGAGCGGAACGGGATTAAATCTTCGGCCGTGCCGCGGGCCAAGTCGATGGTTTGTTCTTCGACGAAATCGCCGCCGCGATCCCAAATGTTTCGATCAGGGCCGGGCTGATAGCTCTCGGGGCCGAGCACCGCGTCGAGTTGGCCAATTTCGCGCGTCACCGCGGCGCAGTCGGCCAGCGTCACGGTCGAGTACGGGTACTGGAGATTGCGCAAGATGAGCGGGATCTCGGGCCGGATCAGGTTCACGTCGCGGAGCGGGGTGTAGGCGGCGTCGGTGACGCCGCGGCGCGTGTCGGCGGTGCGGCCGGTCGAGCAGGCCGCCAGCGCGACGGCGGCGACGACCAGTAACTTACCCCAATGCTGCGATCGCATGCCCGCTCCCCCTTTGTTCGGCGGAGGTATAGCGCGGCCTCGCCACGCCGGCCAATGCCGGGAGACAGAGCCGAACCGAGCCGCTAAGTCCGGCTCATGCTTCCGGTTGAGCAGGTTCTGCCCGATTTGCGCGCCGCGCTTGCGGCGCGGACGGAGGCCGTGCTCGTCGCTCCGCCGGGCGCGGGCAAGACCACTCGCGTGCCGGTGGCGCTGCTCAATGAGCCTTGGGCGCAGCGTGGCAAGATCATCCTGCTTTCGCCGCGCCGAATTGCCGCCCGCGCGGCCGCAGCTCGGATGGCGAGCGAATGCGGCGAACGCATCGGCGACACCATCGGCTATCGCGTGCGGCTGGACTCGAAGATCGGTCCAAGAACGCGCATCGAAGTCGTCACCGAGGGCGTGTTCACGCGCATGATCCTCGACGATCCGGAGCTGCGCGGCGTCGCGGCGGTGCTGTTCGACGAATTCCACGAGCGGAGCCTGGAGGGCGATCTCGGGCTGGCGCTCGCGCGCGACGCGCAGAGCGGACTGCGGCCGGATCTGCGGCTGGTCGTGATGTCGGCGACGCTCGACGCCGCGCGTGTGGCGGCGCTGCTCGGCGACGCGCCGGTGATCGTCAGCGAGGGCCGGATGTTTCCGGTCGCGCATGTGTATCGCCCGCGGCTGGCGAGCGCGCGGTTGGAGGATGAGGTAGCCACGGCAGTGCGCGGCGCACTGGCGGCAGAACGCGGCAGCGCGCTGGTATTCCTGCCTGGCGTACGCGAGATCGAACGAACGGCGGAAGCGCTGCGCGCCAGCGTGAGCGATCCGAGCATTGACATCCGTCCCTTGTACGGCGCCATGAGTTCGGCCGATCAGGATGCGGCGATCGCGCCAGCGCCGCCCGGGCGGCGCAAAGTGGTGCTGGCGACGTCGATCGCCGAAACGAGCCTGACCATCGACGGCGTGCGGATCGTGGTGGATTCGGGCTTGGCCCGGCGGCCGCGCTACGAGCCGGCGCTCGGCCTCTCCCGGCTGGAAACGGTGCGCGCGAGCCAGGCTTCGGTGACGCAGCGCGCAGGCCGCGCCGGACGGCTCGAGCCCGGCGTATGTTGGCGCTTGTGGAGCGAAGGCGAGACGCGGGCGCTGCCTGCCTTCGATCGGCCGGAGATATTAGACGCCGACCTCTCCGGTCTCGCGCTGGATCTAGCGGCGTGGGGCGTTGCCGAACCAACTGCGCTGGCGTGGCTCGATCCGCCGCCGAAGCCGGCATGGAGCGAGGCGATCACGCTGTTGAAGCGGATCGGGGCGTTGGACGAAGGCGGGCGCCTCACGGCGCACGGCGAAGCGGTGGCGCGGCTGCCGCTGCCGCCGCGTCTGGCCCACATGGTGATCGATGCGGGTGAAGATCGCGTGCTGGCGGCGCGCATCGCCGTGCTGCTGACGGAGCAAGGTCTGGGTGGGCGAAGCGCGGACTTGCGCGAACGCTTGCATCGCTTCGATGGCGAACGCGGGCAGCGTGCGGAAGCGGCGCGGTCGCTGGCGCGGCGGATTGCTCGAACGGCAGGCGGCGACGCCGGCGCGGCGGACGAAACGCGCGCCGGCGCGGTGCTGGCGTTGGCGTATCCCGATCGCGTGGCACGGTCGCGCGGCGGTTTGTTCACGATGGTCAACGGCCGCGCGGCGGCCGTTGACCAGGCATCGCCGTTGGCGCGCGAGCCGTTCCTGGCGATTGCCGACGTTTCCGGCGCAGCGGGGCGCGCGCAAGTCTTGCTCGCGGCCCCGATCACGCTGGCGGAGATCGAGAGGATGTTCGGTTCACGGATCGAAACCGGCGTCTCCGCCACCATCGACGCCGCAACCGGGGCGTTGCGCGCGCGGCGCACACGGCGGTTGGGACGGATGGTCATAACCGAAGCGCCGGTTGAGGGTTTGGGCGGCGAGGAGCTGCAGGAGGCCTTGCTGGCGGCGGTGCGCGAACAGGGTCTCGAGCTGCTGGATTGGAACGAGACTGCGCGACAAACGCGCGCCCGGATGATGTTCATGCGGGGGCTGCACGGCGAAGATTGGCCTGATGTGAGCGACGAGACTCTGCTGGCCACGCTCGACGAGTGGCTTGCTCCAAGCCTGCAGAATGCGAGACGGCTGAAGGATATCGATGTCGCCAAGGCGCTGCAGGGGGTGCTGTCCTTCGCCCAGCGGCGCTTGCTCGATGCAGAGGCGCCGACGCGGTTCGAGACGCCGCTCGGCTCATCGTTGCTGATCGACTACGAAGCCGATGGCGGGCCCGCATTGGACGTACGGCTGCAAGAGATGTTCGGACAGGACAAGCATCCGACGATCGCCAATGGGCGTGTGCCGCTCAGCCTGCGCCTCTTGTCGCCCGCGCATCGGCCGGTGCAGACGACGAAGGACTTGCCTGGCTTCTGGCGCGGCTCGTATGCAGCGGTGCGCAGCGAAATGCGGGGCCGTTACCCCAAGCACCCATGGCCGGAAGATCCGCTGACGGCGCCGCCGACGCGCCGCGCCAAACCGAGAGGCTCATGATGATCCCGACGATCGAAGACGTGAAGGCCGCCGCCAAGCGCATCCAGGGCATCGCAGTGCGCACGCCGCTCCTGCGGAACGATGCGTTGGACGCGCACACCGGCGCGAAAATCTTTGTGAAAGCCGAGTGCTTGCAGCGCGGCGGCGCCTTCAAGATGCGCGGCGCGACAAACGCGATCGCGGCCCTGTCGCCAGAGGCGCGGGCGCGCGGCGTGATCGCGTTCTCGTCTGGCAATCACGCGATCGCCGTCTCGACCGCGGCCAAACTCTTCGGCATCGAGGCGACGATCGTGATGCCGGCCGACGCGCCGAAGATCAAACTGGAGACGACTCGCGCGAACGGCGCAACGGTTGTGACATACGATCGCGTCAAGGAGAGCCGCGAGGAGATCGGCGCGCGCATCGCTGCGGAGAAAGGCGCGAGCCTGATCAAGCCGTTCGACGATCCGTTCGTCATCGCCGGCCAAGGCACGTGCGGGCTGGAGATCGGCGAAGAGATATCGCCCGACATCGTCTTCGTGCCCGCCAGCGGCGGCGGACTCTCGGCGGGCGTGGCGCTGGCCCTGCCGGGCGCGCGCATCATCGCAGTGGAGCCGCAGGAGCATAACGACATCGCCCGCACGCTCGAGTCCGGCTCGATCCAGCGCAATGCGCCGGGGATACGCTCGATTTGCGATGGCCTCCTGACCGAGCAGATGGGCGAAATCCCATACGCCATCGCGCGCGAACGGTTCGAGATGGCGGTCGGCGTCAGCGACGATGCGGTGCGGCGGGCGATGAAGTTCGCCTTCCGCTATCTGAAGGTCGTGCTCGAACCTTCCGGCGCGGCCTCGCTGGCCGCTGCGCTTGAGGGCGGTGTCGATCTCAGCGGCAAGACCGTCGCGGTCATCGCGAGCGGGGGCAACGTCGACGCCGAGACGTTCACGCAGGCGCTGACGGCCTAGCGCCCGCGGTGCAGATCGCGTTCGAGCTGAATCGCCACCGGCTCGCCGGCCAGGCGATGGCGATAAACCTGGAGGTTCTCGGTCACACGCTGCACGTAATTGCGGGTCTCCGAGAACGGTATGAGTTCGATCCAGTCGATGACATCGACGTTGCTCGATCTCGGGTCGCCCCACTCGTTCACCCAGTTGCGCACATTGCTGGAGCCTGCGTTGTAGGCGGCGATCGCCATCACATAGGAGCCGCCGAAATCGTCGATCAGCCCGGCCAAGTGCTGAGAGCCTAACGTCATATTGTACTGCGGGTCGGTCGTGAGCGCTGCGCGTTGGAAGCTCATCCCCGCGCGGCGCGCTTCGATCTGCGCCGTCGACGGAATGAGCTGCATCAGCCCACGGGCGTTGGCGCTGGAGATGGCGCCGGGATCGAACTCGCTCTCCTGGCGGATGATCGCATGCACGAGCGCGGGCTCGGGACGGCCCCGTTGTTGCACGGCGGCGGGAAGCTCCAGCGTCGGATAGGCCGCGCTCGTCGCCACGACATTGCGGAACAGGCCGGCCTTTGCGCTCCGCAGGGCCGTGCGGTAATAGGACTGCTCGCGCGCCATTTCTGAGAGCAGTTCAAGCTCCATCGGGTCGTCAAGCGTGTCGTCGAGATAGAAAGCAATCGACTCGAAATCGCGCTGAGCGCCGACTTCCGCCATCAAGCGCAGCGCCCGGACCAATTCGCGACTTTCGAAGCGGCTGCGCGCCGCGTCAGTGACACGCGCCGTTTCCGGCAGCGACAGGGTCGCCGTGCGGTCGCCGCGCGTCGCGGCGAGCTGGCCGTAATAAGTGAAATTGTACTGGGCGGCCTGCTCGAGCAGGCGTTCGGATTCGGCGGTGTTGCCAAGCGCGCGCTCGGCCTCGGCGCGCCAATAGAGGGCGCGAGAGAGACTGACGGGCGAGGAGACGTTCTCGCTCAGGTGCGCAAAGTGTTCGCGCGCACGTTGAGGGTTGCCGAGAAAGCGCAGCGACAGCCAGCCGGCCATCCACTCGGCGTCGGCGAATGCTTCGCCCGAGGTGAGGCCGTGGTTCGTCACCAGGGCGTAGGCTTGGCGGTAATTGCGCGAACGCAGCGCACGGGGAACGTAGAGGCGGCGTTCGGCGAACAGCTCGGAGCGGGCGGCGGCGGGCGCTTGGCGCGGGTCGACTTCCACCATCAGCGGCAGCGCGTCTTCCGGGTTGCCGGCGCGGCGGCGGTACTGCGCGCGGTCGTATAGGAAGCCGGGGTTGTCGGCGCGCGAGCCGGGCACCGCGTCGACCGCCGCCTGCAGACCGCGCCGGGCGCGGCTCTGTATGGCAATGCGGGCGTTCGCGAGCAGGCGATCGGCGGTCGAGACGCGCGACAGCAGGCGACGCGCAGCGGTGTGTTGGTTGCGCCAGAGAAGCCCGTCGACTCGGGCGGCGTGGTCCTCGCTGCTGAACGAAGAGCTGAACGCCGCCAGTGCGCGATCTTCCATTTCTGTGGACAACGCGTCATCGCGCCAAGACGCGCGGGCGATCTCGACAGCCTCGCTGCGTTGGCCGGCGTCCCGCAGCGACATCGCGAGCGCCATTCGCCCGTCGCCGGTGATGGGACCGCCTTCGGAACGCAGAAACGCGATCCGCTCGGAAGCGGACAGCCGCGAACTCAGGATCGCTTGCTCCGCGCGCGTGCGCATCGCGGTGCGGCCGGGCCAGCCCTGCAGCTCATTGAGCGCCTGGGCGATGTCGTCGAAGTATAGCGGCGCCTCACTCGAGGCGGCCCAGCGCCACTGCAGCATGCGGCGCACCAGCGGATCGGTGGCGCTGTCGCGCAATTGGGCGAGGCCGGACCAGTCGCCCGACTCGGCGGCGGCCAAGCCGCTGCGCAGGCGCATACGCTCGGCGCTCGACGGCAGCGGCGCCGCCGGCGTGTAGGAGGCCGCTTCGGCAGTCGACGGTCCTGGCGCGACCTGGGATTGACCGGAGCTGGATGTGACCAGGACGGCGCTGACCGCCAGGGCCGACAAAGCGACACGGGTCATTCTTGCCACGTCCATACCGTTCTCCGCACCGTTCCGAAACAGGACGCGCTCGCGAGCTTTGGCTGGCGAGCCGCTATTTAACCTCGCCCGACACTGTGGCAGGAATCGCGCCAATGGCCCACCGCAGCATCTCCTCCGACAAAATCTACGGTTCAATTCCGGCGTTGATTACGCCATTCCGTGACGGAATCGTAGATGAACGTGCTTTCCAAACGCTTGTCGAACGGCAAGTGGCCGAAGGGTCACACGGCCTCGTGCCGTGCGGCACGACCGGGGAAAGCGCGACGCTGAGCCTGGAAGAGCACGTCCGGGTCGTCGAGCTGTGTGTCGAGGCCGCTGCGGGAAAGGTTCCCGTGATCGCCGGCGCAGGCTCCAACAGCACGGCGCACGCGATCGAGTTGGCCCGACAGGCGAAGGCAGCCGGTGCGGACGCGGTTCTGGTCGTGGCGCCTTACTACAACAAGCCGAGCCAGGACGGGCTGGTTGCGCACTTCCGAGCCATCAACGATGCGGTGGATATCCCGATCGTCGTCTACAACGTGCCGGCCCGGACGGTGACGGATATCAGCGCCGAAACGATGGGGCGTTTGGCGCAGCTGCCGAACGTGGTCGGCTGCAAGGATGCGAGCGCCGATCTGTCCCGCGTGACACGCCATCGCGCGCTCTGCGGCGAAGCCTTCATCCAGCTCTCCGGAGAGGATCCGACCGCGATCGGGTTCAACGCCCTGGGCGGCGTGGGCTGCATCTCGGTGACGGCAAACGTGGCGCCGAAGCTCTGCGCGCAGATGCAGGACGCAACGCTGCAGGGCGCATTCGAGACGGCGCGTGCGATCGACGACCAGTTGGCGCCGTTGCACAAGGCGATGTTCGTCGAACCCTCGCCGGCGCCGGCGAAGTACGCCTGCTCGCTGCTGGGCTTGTGCACGGATGAGGTGCGCCTCCCGCTGCTGGCGTGCAGCGAACCAGCCAAAGCGCAGATCCGCGCGGCGATGACTCACGCGGGCCTCATTTGAGCCATGGCCAAAAAGGAAGAGCCCAACCGCAAGCTGATCGCGGAGAACCGGCGCGCTCGATTCGACTATGCGATCGAGGACACGCTCGAAGCCGGCATCCAACTGGTCGGGACCGAGGTGAAATCGCTGCGCAACGGGCGGGCCAATATCGCCGAGAGCTATGCCAGCACCGAACACGGCGAACTCTGGCTGATCAATGCGACGATCCCGGAATACCCGCCCGCCGGCCAGTTCAACCATGAGCCGCGCCGGCCGCGGAAGCTGCTCGTGCGCGGGCGCGAATTGAAACGGCTGATGGGCGCGGTCGAACGCGAAGGCCGCACCATTGCGCCGCTCAAGCTCTATTTCAACGCCCGCGGCATCGTCAAGGTCGAGATTGCGCTAGCCAAGGGCAAAAAGGCGCACGACAAAAGAGCGGCGACAAAGGACCGCGAATGGAAACGTCAGCAATCACGCCTGCTTCGCGACCGCGGCTGAGCCTCGCCGCCTCGGCGCTGGTCGCCGTCCTGGCGGCCTGCAGTCCTTCCGATCCCGCCGTGCAGGCCGAGCGGCAATGGCATGTTTGCGAAAGTTCTGTCTTCGATCAACAACGGCTGGACGCCTGTTCGGCGGTGATCGCATCGGCGGTGACAGAACCGTCGCAAAAAGCGCAAGCCTTGGTGCATCGCGGCACGCTGCGCGTCAGGTTGCGGCAAGACGCGCGCGCGATTGCGGATTTCGGCCGGGCCTTGCGGATCGATCCCGGTCTGGTCAGCGCCTATCTCGAGCGCGGCCAGCTGCATTTCAACCGCGAGGCGTTCGAAGCGGCCGTGCGCGACTATGAGGCGGCGCTGTCGTTGAACCCGGCGCTCAGCGACGCGCAACTGATGCGCGATGCGGCGCTACGAAGTTTGGAAGAGCGCAGTCTCGGCGAACTCGAATGGCTGACGCGAGAGCTGGCGGAGAATCCGCTCGAATCTGGTCTTTGGAACAACCGTTGTTGGCTGCGCGCGGTCAGCGGCGAAGAACTCGATCTCGCACTTGCGGATTGCAACGAAGCGATCCGCCTCGACCCGAGATCTGCCGCGGCTTTGGACAGCCGTGGCCTCGTCCACCTCAAGCGCGGCGAATATTCCGCGGCCGTCGCGGACTACACCGCGGCGTTGGCCCTCGATCCCGAGCGCGGCCATTATCTCTACGGACGCGGCGTGGCGCGGCTGCGTATGGGTGAAGAGGCGGCGGGTCGGGCTGACATTGCCGCGGCTGAGCGCGCCGAGCCCGGCATCCGCCGCACCTATCAAGGCTACGGGGTCGAGATTTAGCCGTAGGCGAGCGCTTTGGCGCGCGTCATCACCGCCTCGAACATCTCAGCCGTGAGGCGGCGCGTTTGCGTGTTGTAGCGTGAGCAATGATAGCTCGAAACGAGCGTGCGCCCGTTCGGCAGCGCGGCTTCAACGCCATGGCCGAATTTCGCCGCTGTCGGCTTCAAACCATGCGCGCGCAACACGCTGTCGTGCGCGATCGAGCCAAGCGCCATGATCGCGCGCAGGTTCGGCAGCGCTTCGAGCCGCGCTGACAGGAACGGCCGGCAGGTCGCGATCTCCGCCGGGGTCGGCTTGTTTTCCGGCGGCGCGCAACGGACCGCGTTGGTGATCATTGCGCCTTTCAGCGTGAAGCCGTCGTTCGGATCGGCGCGGTACTCCCCTTCCGCCAGGCCCAGCTTCTTCAGCGTGGCGTAGAGCAGGTCGCCTGCGTAATCGCCGGTGAACGGGCGCCCGGTTCGGTTGGCGCCGCCTCGGCCAGGCGCGAGGCCGACGACAAGAAGGCGCGCGTCAGGGTCGCCGAAAGACGGCGCGGCGCCGTTGAACCAGGTGGGTTCGGCGCGCTTGTTCTGTTCGCGATAGCCGACGAGCCGCGGACACAGCGGGCAATCTTTCGGCGCTTCGGGCGGATATTCGCTCACCGATCCTCTTCGTCAGCATACTCATAGCGCGCGTCCGGCGTTCTCTCGCGCGGCGGCCGGCCGATCAGGTTGGCGAGGTCGGCCAAGTCGACGAAATTGTCAGCCGCGCGGCGGATGTCGTCTGACGCCATCGGCGGGTTGGACTTGATCGTGGAGACGACGCTTACGCGCATGCCCTTGCGCTGGACAGCTTCTATGGCGGCAAGGAAATCGCCGTCGCCGGAGAACAGGAAGGCGTGATCCGCGAATGCTGCCGCTTGCATCAGATCGACCGCGAGTTCGACATCCATGTCGCCCTTGAATCGGCGCCGGCCGTTTGCGTCGGTGTATTCCTTGGCCGGTTTGGTCACGAGCGTGTAGCCATTGTAATCGAGCCAATCCACCAGCGGCCGGATCGGGGAGAAATCCTGATCCTCGACCAGCGCGGTGTAGTAATAGGCGCGAACGAAGCGGCCATGCTTTCTGAACTCGTCGAGCAGCTTGCGATAATCGATATCGAACGTGAGGCCCTTCGCCGCCGAATAAAGATTGGCGCCGTCGATGAATAGGGCGACGCGCTCGTCTGGATGGATCAGCCTGTCGAGTAGGTTCATGGCTCCGTATTCCTTGGCGCGCCGCTGCGCTCTAGATGATTTGGTTTAATGCACGCCAGCGCTTTCATCGCCCTGGGAACCAACCTGCCGTTTGAGGGCGCGGAGGGGTCCGCGCTGCTGGCGCGGGCTGTCGAGGCAATGCGCGAAGCCGGGTTCGAGTTGCGCGCCGTTTCGGGCGTCTGGCGCACCCCGGCTTGGCCGCCGGGATCGGACCAGCCGGATTACTTCAACGCGGTGGTCGAGGCGGACGCCCGCGAAGACGGGCCCCGCGCCATCTACGACAAGCTGCGCGCGATTGAGGCGACGTTCGGCAGGAAGCGGCGCGCCCGCTGGGAGTCCAGGACCCTTGACCTCGACCTCCTCGCCCTCGGGGCCTTGAGCGGCGTGTTTGACGGCATTGCCGTGCCGCACCCGCGCCTCCAGGAGCGGGTGTTCGTCTTGGCGCCGTTTGCCGAAGTCGCTCCGGACTGGCGTCATCCGGAGCTGGGAGAAACCGTCGCGCACATGCTCGCCAGGCTGGAGGTCGACGAAGGTTACCGCAGGGTTAGCGACCTCAGCTGATGCTGCTGGCGAGGGTGCGCTGAGGCTTTTCGCGCCTGCGATGGTGGTTCGCATTGCGAAAAACCGCGGACATCACTAGGTTGGTCGGCCAATCCCGTCCGTTTGACCCAGAGGAAGCACGCCTTGGCTCGCGTAACCGTCGAAGACTGCGTTGATAAAATCCCGAACCGGTTCTCGCTGGTGCTGTTGTCGGCCCATCGTGCGCGCAATATTTCCTCAGGATCTGAACCACTTGTGGACCGGGATCGCGACAAGGACCCGGTCGTCGCGCTCCGTGAGATCGCCGATTCCGCCATCACGCCGGAAGAGCTCCGCGACAGCTACGTGATGCTCTACCAGGACGTGCAGCCGGCCACCCAGGCCGAAGACGAGCAGGATCGCCTGGCGCTCGCCGCGCCAGTGGAGACCAGCGAAGAAGACGTGCTGCGCGCGCTGCAGCAGGAAGCCGAAGCGCAGCGCGACGAACGGTACTAAGCCATGGCCGGCGGTGACGGAGTCGCCGCCCAGGTCCCGGCTGGCTCCGATCAGGCTGGCGCGGGCGCAGCCCCGCCGCGCACCCGCTTCTTGCGCCAGTTCGAACTGGTCGAGCGCATGCGCGCTTACGACCCGTCGCTCGACGAGAACCTCGTCAACCGCGCCTACGTCTACGCCACCGCTAAGCACGGCAGCCAGAAGCGCCATTCCGGCGACCCCTATTTCGCGCATCCGATCGAAGTCGCCGGCATTCTGACCGAGTATCGGCTCGACGCCGCGACCATCGTCGCGGGCCTGTTGCACGATACGATCGAAGACACCGAAGCGACTCGCGACGAGATCGAGGCCAAGTTCGGCGGCGAGATCGCCGATCTCGTCGAAGGCGTCACCAAGCTCTCACAGCTCGAGATCCAGTCCGAGGAGAGCAAGCAGGCGCAGAACCTGCAGAAATTCATCCTGGCCATGTCTCGTGACGTGCGCGTGTTGATCGTGAAGCTCGCCGACCGCTTGCACAACATGCGCACGTTGGCGCACGTGCCGAACTCGGCCAAGCGCCGCCGCATCGCGATGGAGACGCTGGAGATCTACGGTCCGCTCGCGCGCCGCATCGGCATGGAGAAGATGGCGCGCGAGATCGAATCGCTCGCGTTCCACGAGGCGTTCCCCGACGCAGAGGCGGCGATCAATGCGCGGCTCGAGCAGCTGCGCATCGAAAAAGGCGCCAACGTCGCGATCATCATCCAGACGATCATGGAGGTGTTCGAGTTCGCCGGCATCGATGCGCGCGTGTTCGGTCGCGAGAAGCAGCCTTACTCGATCTGGCGCAAGCTGCAGCGCAAGAGCATCGAGTTTTCTGATCTAGCCGACGTCTACGCGTTCCGCGTCATCGTCAACAATCCGGACGATTGCTACCGCGCCCTCGGCTTGATCCACCAGACTTGGCGCTGCGTGCCGGATCAGCTCGAAGACTACATCTCCAACCCGAAGCCCAACGGCTATCGCTCGATTCACACCGTGGTGATTGGCCCAGGCAACGTGCGCGTCGAAATCCAGATCCGCACCGAGGAGATGGACCAGATCGCCGAGAACGGCGTCGCCGCGCACTGGCGCTACAAAAACGAATCCTATGGCTTCGACGCCGAGCTCGCGGCCTCTGTCGGGCTCGATGCGCGCGAGGCGACCCGCTCGCTGCTGGAGATCGCCGAGCACGGCGGCGACGCCAACGAATTCCTCGAGCACGCCAAGCTCGAAATGTACCAGGATCACGTCTTTGCGTTCACGCCAAAGGGGGCGTTGATCCCCCTTCCGCAAGGCGCGACGCCGCTCGATTTCGCCTACGCCGTGCACTCCTCCATCGGCGACCGCTGCGCCGGCGTGAAGATCAACGGCGTCGAACGTCCGTTGCGCACCGTGCTGCGCAACGGCGACGTCGTGGAAATCATCGTCGGCGAGAAGGTTGGGCCGGTGCCGGGCTTCGAAGCGCTGACCAAGACCGGCCGCGCGAAGTCGGCGCAGCGTCGCCTGCAACGTCAAGCCAAGCGCGACGAGTTCGCCAAGCTCGGACGCGATCTCGTCGCACACGCACTGCACCGCTATGGCCACGACCTGGCGGAGACGGCGCTGCTGCACGCGGCCCAGCATCTGGGCAAAGAAGACGAGGAAGAGCTGTTCATCGCCGTCGGTGAAGGCTCGATCAAGGCGAGCGCGGTGGCGGTCGCGGCGTTTCCAGGACTCGAGGAAAAGGTCCGCAAGGACCAGGGCCGCAAGCCCATGGAACGGGAGAAAGCCAAGCTCTACGTCAAAGGCGGCGAGTTGACGCCGGGCGTTGCGCTGCACTTCGCCGAGTGTTGCTCGCCGATACCGGGCGATCGCATCATCGGCGTGCAAATCCAGGGCAAAGGCGTTGTCGTTCACACGATCGACTGCGAGCAGCTGGCCCCGCTCGAAGACGACGAGAGCGTAACCTGGGTCGATCTCGCCTGGACGCCGACAGCGCTGCACCGCACGCTGGCGACAGGGCGCCTGATCGCGACGGTCGAAAACAAGCGCGGCGTGCTGGCCGAGCTTTGCCGGATCATCGCCGAGAACGAGGGCGACATCCTCAATCTGCGTCTGGCGAAGCGCACGATCGACTTCTTCGACATGATTTTCGACATCGAGGTGGCCGACGCCAAGCACCTGACGAACATCCTCGCGGCCATGCGCACGAGCAAATCGGTCAAAGAGGTGGAGCGGGTGAAGGGCTAGTCGCAACCAAGCAGAGCCTCTAAACAGCGCGCATGAATCAGGACCAGGTGCTCGACGAATTTCGCGCCGCCGGCGCTCTGCTGGAGGGACATTTCATCCTCTCCTCCGGGCTGCATTCGCCGGTGTTCTTCCAGAAGAACGCGGTGTTCATGAATCCCGCGCGGACCGAGCGGCTCTGCCGTGCGCTGGCGCAGAAGGCGGAGGCGGCGTTCGGCAAGATCGACGTCGTCGTTTCGCCTGCGGTGGGCGCGATCATCCCCGGCTACGAGACGGCGCGGCATCTCGGCGCGAAAGCGATGTTCGTCGAGCGCGAAAAGGGCGAGTTTCAGCTGCGCCGCGGCTTCGCCATTCAGCCCGGCGAGCGCGTGCTGATGGTGGAGGACGTTGTCACCACTGGCTTATCGTCGCGCGAGTGCCTCGACGCCATCCGCGGTCATCCCGGCGAATTGCTCGGCGCCGCGTGCCTGATCGACCGCTCCGGCGGCAAGGCCGACATCGGCGCTAAACTGATCTCGCTCGCGCAGGTGAGCGCGCCTGCCTATCCGGCCGATCAATTGCCGCCGGAGCTTGCGGCCATCCCGGCAATCAAGCCGGGTTCGCGCGGTCTCGCCACATGAGCAGACGGGTGCGGCTCGGCGTCAACATCGACCACGTCGCGACCATTCGGAACGCGCGCGGCGTCTCCTATCCCGATCCTTCGCGCGCCGCGATCATCGCGCTCGAAGCGGGCGCCGACGGCATCACCGCCCACTTGCGCGAAGATCGCCGCCACATCTCCGACGCCGACATCGCCAATCTTGCGGCGATGCTGCGCGAGCGCGGACGGCCGCTCAATCTTGAGATGGCGGTCACCTCGGAGATGCTGGCCATTGCGCTGAAACACCGGCCGCCAGCCGTGTGCCTGGTGCCGGAGCGGCGCGAAGAACGGACGACCGAAGGCGGCCTCGACGTCGCCCACGGCCACAACTGGATCGCGCCGTTCGTGCAGAAGCTGCGCGACAATGGCAGCCGCGTCTCGCTCTTCATTGGCGCCGATCCGCTGCAGATCGAAGCGGCGAGCCGCACCGGCGCCGAAGTGGTGGAACTGCATACCGGCGCCTATTGCGACGCTGCACGCGACGGCCACACCGATCAGGCGGCGGCGATCCTCGAGGCGCTCGTGGCCGGGGCGCAGCAGGCTGCGAGCCTTGGGCTCGAGGTGCATGCGGGCCATGGCATCGACTACGAGACCGTGGCGCCGATTGCCGCCATTCAGCAGGTGGCGGAGCTGAACATCGGCCATTTCCTGATCGGCGAGGCGATTTTCACCGGCCTGGCCGATGCGGTTGGCGAGATGCGCCGGCGGATCGACGCGGCGCGGGCGCCGGACTAGAAGCCCCGTCATGATCCTGGGCATCGGGTCCGACATCATCGACATCCGCCGGATCGAGCGGACCCTGGAGCGCTTTGGCGAACGCTTCACCCATCGGGTCTACACCGAGACCGAACGCGCCCGCGCCGAGCGCAAGCCCCTGGAGCGGGCGGCGACCTTCGCCAAACGCTTCGCCGCCAAGGAGGCCTGTTCGAAGGCCTTGGGTACAGGCTTGAAACAAGGGGTGTTTTGGCGGGACATGGGGGTTACAAACCTCCGCTCTGGCCAGCCGACGATCCGGCTGACCAATGGCGCGGCCGAGCGCCTGGCGGCGATGACCCCAGCCGGGCACACGCCCTACATCCATGTCACATTGACGGATGATTTCCCGCTTGCTGTCGCCTACGTCATCATTTCGGCGGAGTCGGCGCCCATAGGGCAAGGGCCGGAAGCTTGAGCCCCTGGATAGGGAAAAGCTTGGCCGCGCCGGGCTGGGCAAGGTCAGTGGAGTTTCGCGAGGGTCCGTGGGCGGTATGCAAAACCGCCAACGGCGCTGGCGTGTAGTGAGAAACGAATGAGCATGTCGACCACTGGCGAGACGACTCCTGCGATGAGCGTCTTCTGGGATAACGTGAAGACGATCCTTTACGCGCTGGCGCTCGCGATGGTGCTGCGCTTCACGATCGCGCAGCCATTCCGCATTCCCTCGGGTTCGATGCAGCCGACCCTTGCTGTGGGCGATTACATCGTCGTGACGAAATGGTCTTACGGCTACGGTCGTTTCTCGTTCGCGCCGCTCGAGGGCTTGCTCCCGCACGGGCGGCTCTTCGGCAGTGAGCCCCAGCGCGGCGACGTGGTCGTGTTCCGGCCGGTGCCGGAACCTGATCGCGACTTCATCAAGCGCGTGATCGGTTTGCCCGGCGACCGCATCCAGATCGTCAACGGCGTGCTCCACATCAACGGCGAAGCAGTGCAGCGCGAGCGAATCGGCGAGACCGCGGAGTGTCCGGATCCGCACATCGCGCTCGGCCAAGTGACCACCTATCGCGAAACGCTGCCGAACGGCGTCAGCTACATCACCTGCGACAAGGGCATGACGGAGCTCGACAACACACGTGTGTTCGAGGTGCCGGAAGGCCACTATTTCATGATGGGCGACGACCGCGACAACTCGGCGGACAGCCGCGTGCCGTCGGTTGTGGGCTATGTGCCTTACGACAATCTGGTCGGCCCGGCGCAGTTTGTGGTTGTCTCCTTCGACTCGAGCACATCCCTGTTCCAGCCCTGGACCCTGTTCACCGGCTTCCGCGGCGACCGCTTCCTCAAGTCGGTCGAGTGAGCGCCGGCCCATGAGCGGGCCTCGAAAGCGCGAAGTCCGGCTCACCGAGTTGGAAGCGCGCATCGGCTATGCTTTCGAAGATCGTGAGCTGCTGCGCGAAGCGATGACGCACGCCAGCGTTCTCGATGGGGCCCGCAAAGCGCGCACCTATGATCGGCTGGAATTCCTCGGCGATCGCGTGCTTGGCCTCATCGTCGCGGAGCGGCTGCTGGAGCAGCACAAGGGCGCAAGCGAGGGCGAACTCGCGCCCCGCTACAACGCGCTCGTCAATCGGCACGCCTGCGCGCGCGCCGCGCGGGCGGCCGATTTGGGCGATGCGGTGATCCTCTCCTCTTCGGAGGAGTCGAGCGGCGGCCGCGGCAAGGAGGCGATTCTGGCGGATATCTGCGAGTCGCTGATCGCCGCTCTCTATCTCGACAGCGGCATGGACGCGGCGCGAACGTTCGTGAACCGGTTCTGGGGCGATGCGTTCGAGACCGGAGAAGCCGCGCCGCGCGACGCCAAAACCGCGCTGCAGGAGTGGGCGGCGGCTCGGAAACGTGGTTTGAGCTATGTCATGATCGAACAGACCGGACCCGAACACGCGCCCCATTTCGTGGTCGAAGCGCGCATCGACGGCTTTCAGCCAGCACGCGGCGAAGCCGGTTCGAAGCGCGATGCGCAACGTGCGGCGGCCGCGGCCTTTCTGAAAGCGCAGGGCGTCGATGGCTGAGCAACACACCGCGGTGGTGGCCGTTCTCGGCGCGCCGAATGCGGGCAAATCCACGCTCGTCAACACGCTGGTCGGCGCGAAGGTCGCGGCGGTGACGCAGAAAGTGCAAACGACCCGCGCGCTGGTGCGCGGCATCGCCATGCGCGACCAAACCCAGCTTATTCTGATCGACACGCCGGGCGTGTTCGCGCCGAAGCGCCGGCTGGACCGCGCCATGGTGGCCGCCGCGTGGAGCGCGCTCGAGGGCGCCGACGCGGTGCTGCACGTCGTCGATGCGCCCGCGCACGCGAGCGAGAAGCGCACCGGTGCGGATGCGCGATCGGTCGAGGATTCCGCAACGATCGCGAGGAAGCTGAAGGACAATGAGATCGCCTCGATCCTGGTGCTGAACAAGGTCGACGCTGTCTCGCGTCCGGCGTTGCTGGCGCTGACGACCAAGCTGGTGGAAGAGGGTCTCTACACCGACGTCTTCATGGTTTCGGCCAAGAACAATGACGGGGTCGAAGACATCGCGCGCGTGCTGACCGAGCGTGCGCCCGAGGGGCCGTGGCTCTTCTCGGAAGACCAGACCATGGACGCGCCTGCGCGCGTGCTCGCCGCGGAGATCACGCGCGAGAAAGCGATGCTGCGCCTGCATGACGAGATTCCGTATGACCTCATGGTCGAAACGGAAACCTGGGAAGAAAAGAAGGACGGCTCCGCTCGGATCGAGCAGACGATCTATGTGGCGCGCGAAGGGCAGCGGAAAATCGCAATTGGCCAAGGCGGTTCGACGATCAAAATCATCGGCGAGCAGGCGCGCAAGGAAATGGAAACCGCGTTCGACCGGCGCATCCACCTCTTCCTGCACGTGAAGCTGCGCGAGAATTGGAGCGAGGAGCGCGCGCTCTATCATCGGCTCGGTCTCGACTACGAGGCTTGAGCGATGGAATGGGTCGACGACGCGATCGTGCTCGGCGCCAGGCCGTTCGGCGAGGGTAAGCTCGTGGCCGAAGTGTTTGCGCGCGAGCACGGGCGCTTTGGCGGCGTCGTCCATGCCGGGCGGAAGTCGCAGCCAATCCTTCAGTCCGGCAATGTCGTGCACGCCGGCTGGAAAGCGCGGCTCAGCGAGCAGCTTGGTTTCTACAATCCCCTCGAACTGATCGAGCCGCACGCGACGCGGCTCTTGGACGATCCGATCGCGCTCGCGGGCCTTTCCTCCGCCGTCTCTCTGATCCGCGGCGCGACGCCGGAGCGGCAGGCCTATCCCCAGCTTTATGATGCGCTGATCGTGCTGATCGAAGCGATGCCGCACACGGACGTTTGGCCGGCGCTGTATACGCGCTTCGAACTGGGTCTGCTCTCCGCGCTCGGTTACGGCCTCGATCTGACGCGCTGCGCGGTGACGGGTGAGACCGAGAATCTCGCTTGGGTCAGCCCGCGGACTGGACGGGCGGCCACACATGACGCGGGCCTGCCGCACGCGGACGTTCTGCTCAGGCTGCCGCCCTTCCTGATCGATGCGGAAGCGGAACTGAAATCCGGCGATGTGGCCGATGCGTTCGCGCTCTCGGGACACTTCCTGGAACGGCGTGTTTTCGAGCACAAGGGCGAAGGCATGCCCGACCAGCGCCGCCGGCTGATCGAGCGATTGGGATTCGCGGGACGACTCTAATACAAGCGCCGTCATCCCGGACGCGTGGAGCGTGATCCGGGACCCAGGGGCAGCAAAACCGCTCCACGATGGTGGGTCCCGGCTGTCGCTTCGACCGGCCGGGTGACGGACTGAAAGAACGCGCAGAAAGCGGTTTGTATGGCAGACGACGCAACACGCACCCCGGAAGAAGGCGGCCGCATCGTTGAGGAGCCGATCGGCGAGGCGCTGGCCAAGCGCTACCTCGCCTACGCGCTGTCCACGATCACCAGCCGGGCGCTGCCGGACGTGCGCGACGGTTTGAAGCCGGTGCATCGGCGCGTGCTCTATGCGATGCGGCGCCTCAATCTCACCGCCGACGCTGCGTTTCGGAAAAGCGCCAAGGTCGTCGGCGACGTGATGGGCGATTTCCACCCGCACGGCGACCAGTCGATCTACGATGCGCTGGTGCGCCTCGCGCAGGATTTCAACTCGCGCTATCCGCTGATCGACGGCCAAGGCAATTTCGGCAACATCGACGGCGATAACCCTGCCGCCATGCGCTACACCGAGAGCCGCATGACCAAAGCGGCCGAAGCGCTGCTTGAGGGCATCGACGAGAACGCGGTCGATTTCCGGCCCAGCTATGACGGCTCGAAAGAAGAGCCGGTGGTGCTGCCGGCGGCGTTTCCGAATCTGCTCGCGAACGGTTCGAGCGGCATCGCCGTCGGCATGGCGACCAACATTCCCCCGCACAATGTGGCCGAATTGATCGACGGCTGCCTGCTGCTGATCGAGAACTCGAAGGCGACGACGGATGATCTGTTGAAAGTCATTCCGGGTCCTGATTTTCCGACCGGCGGTGTGGTCGTCGAGCCGCCGGAGAATATCCGTGAAGCGTATGAGACCGGCCGCGGCGGCTTCCGCGTCCGCGCGCGCTGGCAGACGGAGGACCTCGGCCGCGGCATGTGGCGCATCGTCGTCACCGAGATTCCGCACCTGGTGCAGAAGACGAAACTGATCGAGGCGCTCGCCGCTGTGATCGAAGATAAGAAGGCGCCGCTGCTCGGCGACGTGCGTGATGAGAGCGCAGAAGACATACGCGTCGTGCTGGAGCCGAAGTCGCGGACGGTCGAGCCTGCGGTGCTGATGGAGAGCCTGTTCAAGCTCACCCAGCTCGAAGTGCGCATCGGCCTCAACATGAACGTGCTCGACGCCGATGGCGCGCCGCGGGTGATGAGCCTCAAGGAAGTGCTGCGCGCCTTCCTCGATCACCGCCGCGACGTGCTGCAGCGCCGCACCGCGCATCGCCTGGAAAAGATCGCCGCGCGGCTCGATGTGCTGGCGGGCCTGCTGATCGTCTATCTCAATCTCGACGAAGTTATCCGCATCATTCGCAACGAGGACGATCCGAAAGCTCAGCTGATCGCCCGCTTCAAGCTCAACGAAACGCAGGCCGAGGCCATCCTCAACACGCGCCTGCGCCAGTTGCGCAAACTCGAAGAGATGGAAATTCGCCGCGAGGATGCGGCGCTGCGCGAAGAGCAGAAGGACCTGCAAGGCCTGCTCGAAGACACGCGCAAGCAATGGCGCAAGATTGGCGCCGAGCTGAAGGAAACGCGCAAGCTGTTCGGCCCAGGCACGGCTTGGGGTAAGCGGCGCACCGAACTCGGCGAAGCCGCCGAGGTCGCTCAAATCGATGTCGAGGCGTTCGTAGCCCGCGAGCCGGTGACGGTGATCCTGTCGGAGAAGGGCTGGATTCGCGCGCTGAAGGGCCACGGCGACCTCTCCAACCTCTCCTTCAAAGAGGGCGATCACGCCCAGCACATCGTCCGCTGCGAAACGACGGACAAGCTGTTGCTGTTCGCCTCTGACGGCCGCGCGTTCACGCTCGACGCGCACAAGCTGCCGGGCGGGCGCGGCCACGGCGAACCGATCCGACTTTCGATCGAACTGAGCGACATCGATGAGGCGGTGGCGCTGTTCAAGTACGAGCAGGGGGCCAAACGCGTCGTTGCCAGCCATGAGGGCTACGGCTTCGTTGTCAGCGAGGACGAAATGCTGGCGACCAAGCGCTCCGGCAAGCAGATCCTCAACGGCCGCGCCATGCAGGCGGCGAAGGTCGAAGGCGATCAGGTCGCCGTCATCGGCGAGCGCAAGAAGCTCCTGGTCTTTCCGCTCAGCGAGCTGCCGGAGATGACGCGCGGCAAGGGCGTGAAGCTGCAGAGCTACCACGACCGCGGCCTCGCCGACGTGAAGGTGTTCGACAAGGCCGAAGGCCTCAGCTGGGAAGACAGCGCCGGGCGCATCCGGGCCGTGCCGGAATGGAAGGACTTCCGCGGCAAACGCGGGTCGGCTGGTAAAGTGGCGCCCAAAGGCTTCTCGCGCTCGGGCCGGTTCAGCGATGTGATCGGATAGCGCTTGTTAGGAACTTCCTGTAAGAGAGCGGGAACTTCACGGAAGGGTTCTTCATGACCTTGATCATTGTCCTGCTCGTCATCGTCGTTCTCGCGGTGCTGGTGATCGGCATCTACAACCGGCTGGTCGCGCTGCGGCAGAACTGCAATCAGGCCTTCGCCGATGTCGACGTGCAGCTGAAGCAGCGGCACGACCTCATCCCCAACCTGGTCGAGACCGTGAAGGGCTATGCTGGCCACGAGAAGTCGACGCTGGAAGCCGTGATCCAGGCGCGCAACGCGGCGGTCAGCGCCGAACGCACGGGCGATCCGAAAGCCATGGGCGCCGCCGAAGGCGTGCTGGGCGCGGCGCTGGGACGGCTGATCGCGCTGTCGGAAGCCTATCCTGACCTCAAGGCCAACACGAACTTCCAGCAGCTGCAGGCCGAGCTCTCTGACATCGAGAACAAGCTCGCCGCCGCGCGCCGCTTCTTCAACAACGCCGTTGGCGAATACAACACCGCGCGCGAGCAATTCCCGGCGGTCATCTTCGCCGGCATGTTCGGCTTCGGCCCGCGCGATTTCTTCGACGTGGGCGAAGACAGCCGCGCGGCGATGGACGCAGCGCCGCCGCAGGTGAAATTCAGCTAAGGCGCGCCGCACGTGGGCGCTTACGGGCTGCAAACCCACATCTGGAACAACAACTGGAAAACCGTGCTGCTGATGGCCGGCTTTCCAGTGCTGTTGCTCCTGCTGACCTACGCCTTGTTCCTGCTGTTCGCGGGCTTCTCGGGCATCAGCGTCGGCCCCGATCCGGTCGCGGGCTATTTCATTTGGGCCGGGCAGATGCTGGCGCAGGCTTGGCCGTTCGCGATCGCCGGCGCGATCCTGTGGTTCGGCATCGCCTACGCCTTCTACCAGACCATCATCGACGCGGCGACCGGGGCGAAGAAAGTCGAGCGCAAGCAGGAGCCGAAGCTCTATAATCTGCTGGAAAACCTCTGCATCTCGCGCGGCGTCACCATGCCGGCGCTGCGGATCATGGAGACGGACGGTCTCAACGCGTTCGCGACTGGCGTGCATAAGGGCCAATACTCGATCACGGTGACGCGCGGGCTGATGAACACGCTGAGCGATGAAGAGCTCGAGGCGGTGCTCGCGCACGAACTCACGCACATCCGCAACGCCGACGTGCGGCTCTTGATCATCGCGGTGATTTTCGTCGGCATCTTCAGTTTCGTCGGCGAGCTGGCGTTTCGCAGCCTGCGTTTCGGCGCGGCGGGCGGCTCCTCTTCGCGCCGCTCCTCCAGCCGCGACAGCGGCGGCGGCGCGATCGTCGCGATTCTGGTGGCGCTCGTGATCATCGCCATCGCCTACGCGCTCGCCATCGTTATCCGCTTTGCGCTCTCGCGGCGGCGTGAATATTTGGCCGACGCTGGCGCAGTTGAGTTGACCAAGAATCCTGACGCCATGATCTCGGCGCTGCAGAAAATCTCCGGCAACGCTCATGTCGCCGCGCCGTCAGAGGTGCGCGAGATGTTCATTGAAAATCCGCACGCAGACTTCACCAGCATTTTCGCAACCCATCCTCCCATCGCAAAGCGCATCGAGGCGCTGGCCAAGTTCGCGGGCGGGCGCATTGCTCAGACAGTTGCGCCGCCCCGGGCGCCCGCGACGGCCAAGCCTGGTCCATGGGGCTGAAAAAGAGGGGCGCGACCCGGAGGCCGCGCCCTAGGCTATGGAGCTGGTGGGGCCGTCAATTGGTCCAATGGGTGATGAAGTCGCGCACGACGACGTAGCTCTGCTCCATCAGGAGCCGCGCTTCCGGCACGTACATCCACGCGAACCAAGCAGCCACGGCGACGAGGATGAGCGTCACGAAATCGTCTGCCCCGCCGGCGGAGCGGTGGCCGCTCAAGGTGGCGTAGGATGTCCGGCGCAGCGCGGCGAAGGGCGTGGAGATTGCGCCGTAGATGATGCAGATCAGCACGACGACGAGCCAGTTCGGAATGTCGGGCGGCGCCTCCCACCCATAAAGGCCGCCGGTGGTGAGGAACGTGAACAGCACCACCAAGAAGGCGATCAGAAGCGCGGCGGTGATCACGCTGAAGATGAAGGCGAACAGGCCGGCGAACATGCGCGTGACGTAGCCTGCGGGCTGCGCCGGCGGTGCGGCGGCGACGGGTCCATCCCAGGTTCCGAAGTTTTCGCTCCAGCTGCGCTGCTGCTCGCGCCATTGCCGCCGCCACGCGCGCTGTTCGGTGCGCCAGTTCTTTGCGCTGTCGTCGGCGAACTTGCCGTACTCGCGCTTGGCGCGATCGATGATCTCCTGCGCATTGAACGGCACGCCGTGCGCGGCGGCCCATTCTTCGCTCGTGTGCGCCGAGGGAATGGCGAACATGAGGATGATGTAGACGATGATGCCGAAGCCGGAGGTGAACAGCGCGGCCAGGATGAACAGCACGCGGATCGCATTGGGATCGAGATCGAAGTAAGCGCCGATGCCGGAGCAGACGCCGGAAATCACGGCGCGCTCCTTGACGCGATAGAGCCGCTTGCGCGGGCCGTCATAGGCGCCTGCGCCTTCGCCGCGCGGCGCTTCGCCCTCGGCTTCGCTCGCGCCTTCGACCGGCCCCATCTCGGTCAGAATGCGGTTCATCTCTTCGCGCGAGATCACGGTTTTGCTGGGCGAGAGATAGCCGCCGCATTTGTCGGCGATCGCTTGCTCGAGGTCGCGAATGATCTCGGCCTTGTCCGGGTTGTCGGCGAGAGCGGCTTGCGCCCGCTCCATGTAGGCGCGCAGCGCATCGTATGCGGGCTCTTCCAGCTGATACGGGTTGCCGTTCAGATTGATGGTGACGACGCGTTCCATGTTCAGCGCCCCAGGCCTTCCAGAGTGGTGTTGAGATGACGCCAATAGGCGGCGAGTTCGTCGAGCCGGCCGGCGCCCTTAGCGGTGAGCTGGTAATACTTCCGCGGCGGCCCCTGGCCGCTTTCGACCCATTGATAGTCGACCAGCTCTTCGCGGCGCAGCTTGGAGAGGAGGGGATAGAGCGTGCCCTCCTGGGTCGCGAACGGGGTCGGCGCCAGCGTCGCCAGGATGTCGCCGACATAGACGGTGCGCCCCGACACGATGGTCAGGATCGCAAACTCCAAAAGCCCCTTGCGGAGCCCGGCGAACTGTTCGTCGGCGTTGGGCATAAGCTACCTTGTGTGAAAAAGGTATAGAGGCCGAACAAGGTTGTCAATCCCGGCAAGGGGAGACGGGGCGCGCGATCCGCGCTGAGTAGTCTCTAGGGGTGCGCCGGTTGTCTCCAACCAACGCCGCGCGCTTCGCGCGCCCCGTTCGCCGATCGTTTTTCCCGGCTCGGGACGAGGAGTTGTAGAACGCCGCGTCGCCGCGGCTCGCCTCCTGCACGATGGAATGCGGACGCGCCTCTTCACACCAGGCCGTATCCGCTCCGACGCAACCCGCCATCGACGGATGGCGTCTCGGGGCTTAGCTCCATTCCCAATTCGCCGGTGCTGTGGGCAGGCGTTCCGTTCACCTGGACCCGACGGTTTCACTCCCCGCCGGCAACTCCCACCGACCGTGTCTCGCACCTCTCGTAGGTTTCGGACGTCTTCGAAAGCTCCCGTGTGCGAGACGGGGAGCATTGTACCGCCGGTTGAGACGGGTCGGATAAGTTTTGCGAAATTCGCCGAATTGGAGCGCGGGCCTTCAGGCCCGCACTGGCGCTTGTGCTTGATAGATAAGCGCAAAGCCGGCCGGAAGGCCCGCGGTCTAACCTCCAGGCGCCTGCGCGAAATCGGGGGATAGAGCGTCGCTCTATCCCGCGCGGTCGAGGAAAATCGCGCGCTTACAGCGCGTGGTCGGCGGGCAGCGGCGGCGCTTCTCGGAGGAGCGTGATGGCGATGCGGCGGTTGCCGGGAAGCGAGGGATCGTCGGCGAACAGGGGCTCGCTGTCGGCCCGGCCGGCGACCTCGTAGATGCGTTCGGTAGGGATGCCCTGGGCCTGGAGCAGCCGCCGCGCCTCGTTGGCTCGGGCGGCTGAAAGCTCGAAATTCGTGCTGTAGCGGCCGCCGGGGCGCGTGCCGTCGGTGTGGCCGGAAATGGTGATCCGGTTCGGCAGCTGCGCGATCGCGCCCGACACCGCCACCATGAGCCGGCGCGCACGCTCATTCAGCGAAGCGTCGCCGGGGTTGAACATGGATCGCCCTTCCTGGTCGACGATCTGGATCCGCAGGCCCTCCGGCGTCTGCTCGACGATCAGGTTGCGCGAGAGTTCCGCCACGTCCGGCATGTCCTGCATTGCTTGGCGTATGGCTATTTCGGCGCGCGAGAATTCGGCGTTCTCGCGCAGCGTCCGCGCGCGCGTGAGGCTGTCTTCGTTCGGCGCCTGCTGGCCGCCGGACTGGGTGTCGCTTTGAGCGCGGTTTTCGTCGGAGGCGTTCGAGGTGTATTGCGGCTCGGAGGCTGGCGCGACGGGCGCGGAATGGCCATGTCGGACGCCTTCTTCGGCGAAGCTCGTGCCTTCGAGCAGGCCGCCTGCGCCGGAGGAGACGCGGCTGACGCTGGCGGGGGCGAAGAATTCGGCGATGCCGCGGCGCTGCTCCGGGCTGGTCGTGTTGATCAGCCACATGAGCAGAAAGAACGCCATCATGGCCGTCACGAAGTCGGCGTACGCGACCTTCCACGCGCCGCCGTGATGGCCGCCCGCGATCTTCTTGATCTTTTTGACGATGATGGGGCGTTGATTGGTCGCAGAGGCCATTGTCCGTCCGTTCTGGCGGAGAGGGCGCGACATTGGCGGAACAGCGTTAAGATCGCGTTGAGGAAGTGATTTGGAGTGAGAATGGACGATCAGCCCGAACAGGCGTTTCGACGCGCGATGAGCGCCTTCGCCACCGGCGTCACGGTGGTGTCGGCGGCGCGCGCCGACGGACGCATGTCGGGCATCACCGTAAATTCGCTGACGTCCGTTTCGCTGCAGCCGAGGCTGCTGCTCTGGTGCCTCGGCGATCAGTCGGAACGATACGATCTCTTCGCCGCCGCCGAGACCTGGGGCGTGACCGTGCTCAGCGCGGGCGAGCAGGACCTGGCCTTGCGATTTGCGCGCGCCGAGCGCGAGGGTATCGACGATGGCGAGGCTGAGATATTTTTCGGCGCGCCTGTGCTGCGCGCAGGTCTGGCGCACCTTGCCTGCCGCACCCATGATAGACGTCTCGCAGGCGACCATCTCATTATCATCGGCGAAGTGACCGGGTTCCGCGCGAAGCCGGGCGATGCGCTGACTTTCTATCGCGGCCTTTACGGCCGCGCCGACGATCCGAGGAGCACGTAAATGGCGAAGACGGCGTTCATTGGTCTTGGCGTAATGGGCGCGCCGATGGCTGGCCATCTCTCCAGGGCCGGTCACGACGTTGCTGTCTACAACCGCAGCGAGGACAAGGCGCGCGATTGGGCGCAGAAGCACCAGGGGCGCACCTACACATCCGTCGCCAACGCGGTGGAGGGCGCCGATATTGTCTTCTCGTGCGTGGGCAATGACCGCGACTTGCGCGAGGTGTTCGAAGCGGCGGCGGCGAGCATGCGCAAGGGCGCCATTTTCGTCGATCACACGACGGCGTCCGCCGAGATTGCGCGCGAACTCGCGGTGAAAGCGGAAGAGCGCAGTTTGGGTTTTCTCGATGCGCCGGTGTCCGGCGGGCAAGCCGGCGCCGAGGCCGGCAAACTCACCGTCATGGCGGGCGGCGAGCCGAGCGTGTTCGCCGAAGCGCAGCCGATCATGGCGGCCTATGCGGCGAACATGACGCTCATTGGCCCAGCCGGTTCGGGCCAGTTGGCGAAGATGGTGAACCAGATCTGTATCGCCGGCGTGCTGCAGGGGCTGTCGGAAGGCCTGCACTTCGCCAAACGCGCCGATCTCGACGTGGAGAAGGTGATCGCCGCGATCTCCAAGGGCGCGGCGCAGAGCTGGCAGATGGAGAACCGCTGGAAGACCATGGCCGAAGGCCAGTTCAATTTCGGCTTCGCCGTCGACTGGATGCGCAAGGATTTGGGACTTGTGCTCGAAGAGGCCGAGCGCAACGGCGCCAAGCTCGATCTTGTGAAGCTGGTCGACGACTATTACGCCGACGTGCAGGCCATGGGCGGCAAGCGCTGGGATACGTCCAGCCTGATCGCCCGCCTCGAGCGGCCGCAGCGTTAGCGCGCGTCAACCATTACGCGCGCCTTACCTTACCGTCGACTTCAAGCTCTTTTAAGCGGCTTGGGTTAGCTTACGGCCCTTCGTTGGGCGCCGGAGCGCGGCATGAACGTCAAGACTTGGACCGTCTGTCTGATCGAACCGAACAAGTTCGAGGGGCAGATCATTCTCGATCTGCTGCGCAATGCCGGCGTCGATCGCGTCCGCGTCTTCACCAATCCCGACGAAGCGATGGATGCGCTGAAGATCTACAAAGCGAACATCATCATCTCTTCGTTCGAGCTGCCGGTCGGCGACGGCGCGATTTGGACGCGCCTGTTCCGCCGGGATCGAGGCTTGGCGAACCGCCAGGCCGCGGTCTTCATCACCTCGGGCGCATTCTCGCGCGCGATGGCGGAAGAGTGCCGCCACGCCGGCTGCAACGCGCTGATCGGCAAACCGATCTCCGGCAAGGTGCTGCTCGCGACGATCAACAAAGTGCTGGGCAGCCCGCGTCCGTTCATCGACGCCGAAGGCTATGTCGGCCCCTGCCGACGCGCCGGTATCGTCACCGCGGGCGCGCCCAAGCGCCGGCGCAAGGCCGACGGGACGGCTGGCGAAACCAAGGCGCCGTCTGCCGACATGCTGCAGCTCGCCATTCAGGCGCTGAACGCCGCCGCGGCGCAGTTCTTGACCGACCCCAAACAGCCGCGCGATTGCGAAACCGCGCTGCGCGCCGTGCAAGCGTACGCGGTGAGCGCCGGCGATGGCCCGCTCATGCGCGCCTGCGCCGCGTTCGCGCTGCAGATCAGCTCCGCGCGGACGCAGCCGGCCGAGGTCGCGAAAGCCGCGCTCGAGGCGTGCGTGAACGGGGTGACGAGCCTCGCGTCGGCCCAACGCAGCGACATCCGCGAACGCGAAGCGATGGCCGAAGCCGTCCGCCAAGCCGTCGCCAAAGCCGCAATGCAGCGCGCTGCTTAGGCCTATCCCAGCAGCTCGGCAGCCTTTGCGGCGAAGTACGTCACCACGCCGTCGGCGCCGGCGCGTTTGAAGGCGGTCAGTGTTTCGAGGACGATGCGGTCGTCGTCGATCCAGCCTTGCGCGGCCGCCGCCTTGATCATCGCGTATTCGCCCGAGACCTGGAACGCGTAGGTCGGCAGGCCGAACTCGGCCTTCACGCGCGCGACGATGTCGAGATAGGCGATGCCGGGCTTGACCAGCAGCATGTCGGCGCCTTCGGCGACATCGAGCGCGACTTCGCGCATGGCTTCATCGCTGTTGCCGTAATCCATCTGATAGGTGCGCTTGTCGCCTTTCAGCGCCTTGGCCGAGCCGATCGCTTCGCGATAGGGGCCGTAGAAGGCCGACGCGTACTTGGCGGCGTAGGACATGATCAGCGTGTCCTGATGGCCTTCGGCGTCAAGCGCGCTGCGGATGGCGCCGACGCGCCCGTCCATCATGTCGGACGGCGCAACGATGTCGGCGCCCGCCTTGACTTGGATCAAGGCCTGCTCGGTCAGCAGTTCTACGGTCTCGTCGTTGAGGATGCGCCCGTCGCGCAGGAGACCGTCATGGCCGTGGTCAGTGAAGGGATCGAGCGCGACGTCGACCATGATTCCGACCTCGGGCGCGGCGTCCTTCATCGCCCGCACGACGCTGCAGATGAGGCCGTCCGGATTGAGCGCTTCGCGTCCGGTCGAATCTTTTTTCGCGCCGTCGATGTGCGGAAAGATCGCCATCGCCGGGATGCCCAGTTTGGCCGCGCGTTTCGCCGCTTGCGCCGCCGCGCGCACCGACAGACGCGAGACGCCGGGCATCGCGGCGACAGGAACTTCGTCCTCGGCGCCATCGTGCACGACAACCGACCAGATCAGATCGTCGGCGCCGAGGCGATGCTCGCGCGTGAGGCGGCGAACCCACTCGCTCTGGCGCAGGCGACGCGGCCGGGCCGCGGGGAAGCGTGCCGTGTAGTTCATGCGAGTCGTTCGCAACTCTCTGGTCCCATGCGATCTAGCGCCCCAGTTACCTTGAGGCGCGCTTATATTCTATAACACTGAGCGCGCGTCCTGAGCGCGGCGAAAGGCGAACACGGGTGAGAGACGAAGATAAGCAGGTGTTCGAGAGCGCCGTCGCGGCGATCCGCGACGAGGGCCGCTACCGCGTGTTCGCCGACATCATGCGCGAGCGCGGCCGCTTTCCGCATGCCCGGCTGCGGCGCGAGGACGGCAGCTATCGCGACATCGTCGTCTGGTGCTCCAACGATTATTTGGGACAAGGCCAGAGCCCGGAAGTGCTCGACGCTGCGCACGCGGCGCTCGACAAGGTGGGCGCCGGCGCCGGCGGGACGCGCAACATCTCCGGCACAACGAGCTATCACGTCGATCTCGAGCGCGAGCTGGCGACGCTGCACGGCAAGGAAGCGGCGCTCTTGTTCACGTCCGGCTATGTGTCGAACGACGCGACCCTGTCGACCTTGGCCAAGCTCTTCCCGGACCTCTGGATTTTCTCCGACGAGCAGAACCACGCCTCGATGATCGAAGGCATCCGCCGCGCCAAGTGCGAGCGCCGGATCTTCCGTCATAACGACATCCAGCACCTCGAGGCTTTGATCAACGAAGCGCCGGCGCACGCGCCGAAGCTGATCGCGTTCGAGAGCGTCTATTCGATGGACGGCGACACCGCCCCGATCGAAGCGATCTGCGACATTGCGCGGGCTTACGGCGCGATGACTTATCTCGACGAAGTGCATGGCGTGGGCCTCTATGGGCCGACAGGCGGCGGCGTCGCCGAGCGCGACGGGGTGATGCACCGCGTCGATTTCATCGAAGGCACGCTGGCGAAAGCATTCGGCACGATGGGCGGTTACGTCACCGGTCCGGCGGCGGCCATCGATGCGATCCGCTCGACCGCTTCAGGCTTCATCTTCACGACCTCGCTTGCGCCTTCGATCGCCGCGGCCGCGCTGGAAAGCGTGCGCATCGTGCGCGAATGCCCGCATTTGCGCGATCGGCTGCAGGAGCGCTCCGAGCGCTTAAAGGCGCTGCTGCGCGAGGCGGGCATCCCGGTGATGTCGGAATCGACGACGCACATCGTGCCGGTGCTGGTCGGCGATGCGGCGCGCTGCAAGAAGATTTCCGACATCCTGCTTAACGAGCACGGCATCTACGTGCAGCCGATCAATTATCCGACGGTGCCGCGCGGCACCGAGCGGCTGCGCATCACGCCAAGTCCGTTTCACGACGATGAATTGATGGATCAGTTGATCGCGTCGCTGAAGGCGGTCTGGGCGATGTGCCCGGTTCACACCCCGGCGTGAGCGACGAGCGCGAAGTTATTTTCGAGATCGCGCGGATCGGCGACATCCAGCGCGTGGCGGCCATAGACACAGCGACAGGCGTCGAGGTGGTGGTGCAGGCGCCGGCGAGCGCTGCGCTCGCCGATGTGCGCGCCCTAGCGCTGAGGAAGCTGGAGCGGGCGCTGAAGGATGCGGGCGAGGGCGATCCGCCGCCGGAGCGGCCGGGCAAGCTGGTCTGAGCTAATCCTTGCGGCGGACGCCTTTGCCGAGGCCGATCTTCTTGGCGAACTCGGACCGGCGCGCGGCGTAGGCGGGGGCGACCATCGGATAGTCGGCCGGCAGGCCCCAGCGCTTGCGGTACTCGTCGGGCGACATGTTGTACGTCGAGCGCAAGTAGCGCTTGAGCATTTTGAGCTTTTTGCCGTCTTCCAGGCAGACGATGTAATCGTTCTGAACCGACTTGCCGATCGGCGCGGCGGGCTTGGGCCGTTCCGCCGGGCGCTCGCCGTCGGCGCCGGTCAATCCGCACAAGGTGCGATGCACCGATCGGATCAGGTCGGCCAGTTCTTCGGACGAGACTTTGTTGTTCGCGACAAATGATGCGACAATGTCCGTGGTCATGCGCAATGCTTCGGCGTCGCCGCCGCCTACCACGACTTCGTCTTCATCCCGCATGGACCGCGTCCGTTTCGCAGCGAATACAACGCATTCTGCTTCGTATAGGGCGGATATCCTAGCAACGGCAAGTATTACTCTCGACCTAGCTATGCTCAGCTTGATTTTTTACAGTCGTCACGCCTTTCGGGCGAACTGAAAAGCCGGCTTTGCTTACGTCGTACGGGCGAACTATGGTCGCTGAGATTCCAACACCACCTGTTGTGGGCGAGGTTCGTACATGACCCAAGCTGCCGGACGCGCTGCCGAGCGCGACCGTTTTTTCGAGGCTTCACTGGAGCGCGCTGACCCGGACATTCAGAGCGCCGTCAAGGCGGAGCTCGGCCGGCAGCAACGCCAGATCGAGCTGATCGCCTCGGAGAACATCGTCTCGCGCGCGGTGCTGGAAGCGCAGGGCTCGGTGCTGACGAACAAGTACGCCGAAGGCTATCCGGGCCGGCGCTATTACGGCGGCTGTGAATTTGTCGATGAAGTCGAGCGCCTCGCCATCGACCGCGCCAAGCGCCTGTTCGACTGCAAGTACGCGAATGTCCAGCCGCATTCCGGGGCCAACGCCAATCAGGCCGTGTTCTTCGCGCTGCTCAATCCGGGCGACAAGTTCCTCGGCATGGACTTGGCCTGCGGCGGCCACCTTACGCACGGCTCGCCGGTCAACATCTCCGGCAAGTGGTTTCAGCCTGTCGCCTACGGGGTGCGCGAAGACGATCACCTGATCGACTACGACCAAGTCGCGGAGATCGCGCGCCGCGAGCGGCCGAAGCTGATCCTCGCCGGCGCCTCCGCCTATTCGCGCCAGATTGATTTTAAGCGCTTCCGCGAGATCGCCGACGAAGTGGGCGCCATTCTGATGGTGGACATGGCCCACTATGCCGGCCTCGTCGCCGGCGGCGTCTATTCGTCGCCGCTGCCGCACGCGCATGTCGTCACGACGACGACGCACAAGACGCTGCGCGGTCCGCGCGGCGGCATGATCCTCTCGAACGACGAGGATCTCGGCAAGAAGATCAACTCGGCGGTCTTCCCTGGTCTGCAGGGCGGGCCGCTGATGCATGTGATCGCCGCGAAAGCCGTGTCATTCGGCGAAGCGCTGCAGCCGGAGTTCAAGCTCTACGCGCAGCGGACGCTCGAGAACGCGCGCGCGCTCGCTGCACGGCTGATCGAGAATGGCTTGGCCGTCGTTTCGGGCGGAACCGACAGCCATTTGATGCTGGTCGATCTCAGGCCGAAGCGCGTCACCGGCAAAGCCGGCGAGCAGAGCCTCGAGCGTGCGCTCATCACCTGCAACAAGAACGGCATACCGTTCGACCCGGAAAAGCCGATGGTCACCTCGGGGGTGCGGCTCGGCTCGCCGGCCTGCACCACGCGCGGCTTTGGGCCGCCGGAATTCCGGCAAGTGGCTGATTTGATCTGCGAAGTGCTGGACGGCTTGTCGAAATCGAACGGGGACAATTCCGCGACCGAAGCGGCGGTTGCTGCGAAGGTAGAGCAGCTGACGGCCCGGTTTCCAATCTACTGACGGGATTGGGGATTGGGGATTAGGGATTGGGGGCCGACTCCACGTACCTATTCACCACTCCCAATTCCCAATTCCCTGCGAGCGATAGCGAGCGCCCATGCGTTGCCCGTTTTGTCAGAATGAAGACAGCCAGGTGAAGGACAGCCGTCCGACCGAGGACGGCGCCGCCATTCGCCGCCGCCGCCAATGCGACAAGTGCGGCTCGCGCTTCACCACGTTCGAGCGCGTGCAGCTGCGCGATCTGGTCGTGCTGAAGCGCTCCGGACGGCGCGTGCCGTTTGATCGCGACAAGCTCGCGCGCTCGCTCTCGATCGCACTACGCAAGCGGCCGATCGAGCAAGATCAAATCGAGCAGATGATTTCCGGCATCGTCCGCAAGCTGGAGAGCCAGGGCGAAAACGAAGTGCCGTCCGAAACCATCGGCGAGATGGTGATGGAGGCATTGAACCACCTCGATCCGGTAGCCTACGTCCGCTACGCCTCGGTCTATCGCGACTTCCGCGAAGCCAGCGATTTCGCCGACTTCATCGAAGAAGCGGCGAAGACCAAGCGCTAGCGCACTAGCAAACCGGCGCCCGAGCGCGCATGAATGCGCCTTGCATGTCTCGCCCGCACGTCACCCTGAAACTGGCGACTTCGCTCGACGGGCGCATCGCGACCGCGTCCGGCGAAAGCCGCTGGATCACGGGCGAAGAGTCACGCGCCGAAGTGCAGCGCCTGCGCGCCGCTGCGCAGGCCGTGATGATCGGCGCCGGGACCGCCCGCGCCGACGATCCGGAGCTGCTGGCGCGCACCGAGCCGCCGCCGCGGCGTCAGCCTTTGCGCGTCGTGCTCGATACGGAATTCAGCCTGCCGCCGCGCGGGCGTCTCTTCGCCAGCTTCGACCGCGGACCGGTGCTGATCATCGGCGCGGCCGATGGCGACGCCGCCGCGCGCGGGAAGCTTGAAGCCGCCGGCGCGCAGACGGCGGCGGTCGCGCGCGGGCCGGTGGGCGTTGACGCCGAGGCGGCGCTGGATTTGCTGGCTTCCGAGGGCATCGAGCGCGTGCTGGTGGAGGGCGGCGGCGTGCTGGCCGCCTCGCTGCTCGGCGCCGATGCTGTCGACCGGCTGGAGTGGTTCCGCGCGCCGATCGTGCTCGGCGGCGACGGCCGTCCTTCCGTAGCGGCGCTCGAACTCGCCCGCCTCGCCGAGGCGCCGGCTTGGCGGCGAGTTGCATTGCGCGAGCTTGGCCCCGATCTCTGGGAAAGCTACGAGCGTGGATAGGTGTTGGGTTCTAGGTGTTGGGTTCTAGGCGCGCGAAAAGCGAGCGATCCCTAGTCCTAGAATCCACACTTCGCCTGAGTCACCTAACACCCAGAACCCAACACCTTAGAACCTGTTCATGTTTACCGGCATTGTCAGCGCGATGGGGGAGGTGAAGGCGGTCGAGCGCCTGCCGGGCCTCGCGCGGCTCACGATCGAGAGTTCGTACGATCCAGCCAGCGTCGAGATCGGCGCCTCGATCGCGCATGACGGGGTGTGCCTGACCGTCGTCGAGGCGACGTCACGCCCGGGCGGCATGGCTCACATCGTCGAGGTGGCGGCCGAAAGTCTCGCACTCACCACCATGGGCGAGCTGAGAGTGGGAGATCGGGTGAACCTGGAGCGTTCGCTTCGCGTCGGCGACGAACTTGGCGGCCATATCGTGCAGGGGCATATCGACGGCCTCGGCGAGGTGCTCTCGGTGCGTCAGGACGGCGAAGGCTGGCGGCTCAAAATCACGCCGCCGCCGGAGATCGAACATCTGATCGCGCAGAAGGGCTCAATTGCGGTGTCGGGCGTCTCTCTCACCGTCAATGAAGTGGACGCGGAAGGCTTTGGCGTCCTCATCATTCCGCACACTTGGGCGGTTACGACTTTGTCCGCGCTTCGGGCAGGCGATAAGGTCAATCTGGAAGCCGACATGATGGCGCGCTATGCCGCGCGCCTCGTCGAAGCGCGGAGAAATGCATAATGGCGGCCAAGCCGTCCCCGATCGCTGAACTCAAGCGCGCCATTTCGCCGATCCCCGAGATCATCGAGGAAGCGCGCGAGGGCCGCATGTTCATCCTCGTCGATGCGGAGGACCGCGAGAACGAGGGCGACCTCATCATTCCCGCACAATTCGCCACCCCCGCCGCGGTCAACTTCATGGCCAAGCACGGCCGTGGCCTCATCTGTCTCGCGCTCACCGCCGAGCGCACGCGAGCGCTCGGCCTCGAGCCCATGGCGCCGCGCAATCAAGCGCGGCTCGGCACCGCGTTCACCGTGTCGATCGAAGCTAAGGAGGGCATTTCCACCGGCATCTCGGCCGCCGACCGTGCGCTCACCATCGCCACGGCGATCGACGCGAGCAAGGGCGCGAACGACATTGTCTCGCCAGGCCACGTCTTTCCTCTGATGGCGCGGGACGGCGGCGTGCTCGTGCGCGCGGGCCATACCGAGGCGAGCGTCGACATCGCGCGCGCGGCGGGGCTCAATGCGTCCGCGGTGATTTGCGAGATCATGAACGACGACGGCACCATGGCGCGTCTGCCGGAGTTGGTCGCGTTCGCGCAATTCCACAACCTGAAGATCGGCGCGATCGACGAATTGATCGCTTATCGCCGCGCCAACGACCGCTTCATCGAAAAGCTGCACGAAAGCGCGTTCGAGACACGTGTGGGCGAGGGTTTCCGTCTCGCAGTGTTTCGCAACCGGCTCGACGGCGTCGAGCATGCTGCGTTGGTGAAAGGCGAGATCAGCGCGACGACCCCGACGCTCGTCCGCGTGCACCGGATCGACTTCGCCGCGGACGTCATGGGCGGCTACGGCGCACGCGCGGGCATGATCGACAAAGCACTTGCGGAGATCGAAGCCGAAGGGGCGGGCGTTCTCGTCCTGCTGCGCGATCTGGTGCCGGATGCGCTTTCGCGCCGGCTGAAGGGCGAGCCGCCAGAGCAGGAAGCGGACGACGAATTGCGCGTCATCGGCATCGGCTCGCAGATTCTGCGCGAGCTTGGCGTGACGCGCATGATCGCGCTGTCGGACAACCCGCAGAAGCTGGTCGGGCTCGAAGGCTATGGCCTCTCCATCGATGGCTGGCGCGGGTTCAAGTCGTGAAGCAGGACGCCGACAAGTTTCCGATCGCCGATGTCGCGGGCGCCCGGGTGCTGATGGTGCTGGCGCCGTACTACCGCGCCATTGCCGACCAGCTGCAACACGGGGCCGAGGCGACGGCAGCCGAAGCAGGCGTGACGCTCGACAGCGTCGCCGTGCCGGGCGCATTCGAAATCCCGGCCGCAATCGCCCACGCTGCGCGCACCGGCGAGTATGACGGGTTCCTTGCGCTCGGCTGCGTCGTTCGCGGCGAGACCAGCCATTACGACTATGTCTGCGGCGAGAGCGCGCGGGCGCTGATGGATCTTTCTGTTCGCGGCGGACTTGCCATCGGCTATGGCATTCTCACCGTGGAGAATATTGAACAGGCTCAAGCGCGCGCCGATCCAACGCGCGGCGACAAAGGCGGCGAAGCGATGCGCGCGTGCCTCGCCATGATCGCGATGAAGCGCCGCTTCCCGGACCGCGCATCATGAATGCGGCGCCGAACGCCGCGCGCAGCGCTGCGCGCTTGGGCGCCGTGCAGGCGCTTTATCAAATGGAAGTTTCCGGCGCGTCCACCGCGGATGTGATCGCAGACTTCTCCGCCGGCAAGCTGCCGCGCGAAACCGAAGCGACCTACACCGACTCCGAAGGCGATCTCGATCTCTTCAAGGTGCTGGTGGAGAAGGCGGTCGATCGCCAGCGCACGCTCGATCGCGCTATCGCCCGTCATCTGAGCAAAGGCTGGCGGCTCGAGCGGCTCGATGCCGTCGCGCGCGCCATTCTGCGCGCCGGCGCGGCGGAGCTCGAACAGCGGCCCGACATCCCGGTGCCGGTCGTCATCGATGAATATGTCGAAATAGCTAAGTCGTTTTTCGACGGGCCTGAGCCGGGCTTCGTGAACGCTACCTTGGACGCGTGCGCCCGTGACTTGCGTTCGGGCGATCAGGGCGCGTAAGCGCTTCGCCCATGTCCTCCGACTCGGCAGACGAATTCGAGACCATCAAGCGCCTGTTCGCGCCGCTGGCGACGTCCGCGGATGCACGGGGCCTCGCCGATGACGCCGCCCTGATCGACGGCCGCCATGTCGTAACCACCGACGCGATCGTTGAGGGCGTGCATTTTCTGAGCGACGATCCGATCGCCACCGTGGCGATGAAAGCGCTGCGCGTGAACGTGTCGGATCTGATTGCAAAGGGCGCGCAGCCGCGCGCGGCGCTGCTGACGCTGATCTGGCCGAACGCGCGGCCCGCCGAACAAATTGAATTGTTCGCGGAATCGTTCGGCGGCGATCTCGCCTATTTCGGAATGACCTTGCTCGGCGGCGATACGACGTCGACTGCGGGGCCGTTGACGATCTCCGTCACCGCCTTCGGCGAGCCGCTTTCCGAGCGCACGCCGTCGCGCGCGGACGCGAAGATCGGCGACGATGTCTGGCTCGTCGGCGGGGAGATCGGTTCGGCTTGGCTCGGACTGCAGCTGCGCACCGGCGCCATGGCGTTGGAAGAGGTGACGCGCGGGCGCGACGAGCAAGAAGCGCGCGTCAACACCGCAGCGCTGGCCGGGCAGACTCCGGATTATCTCACGTTGCCGGGCAAGCCGTTCGACGCCGAGGCGGCATGGCTCATGTCGACTTACCTCGCGCCCTTCGTCAGGCCCGAGTGCGCCGACATCGTCTCGCGTTACGCCAATGCGTCGATGGATGTGTCCGATGGTCTGGTCGGCGACGCGGGCAAGCTTGCGGCGGCTTCCGGGGCGGCGCTCAAGATCGAAGCGAATGCGATCCCGTTTTCGATCCCGGCGGAACGCTGGGCTTTCAGCGGCGGCGATTTCCGCAAGCTGATCACCGCCGGCGACGACTACGTCGTCCTGTTCACCGCGCCTGCCGCCGCCCGCGCCGAGCTGGAATCTCTGCCCGGCGCCGGCGCATTGCGGCTGACGCGGATCGGGGCGGTCGAGGCCGGCGAGGGCGTGCAGGTGGTCAATCGCCAAGGCGACGTGATCCCGATCCCGGCGCCCAGCTACGCCCACAAGCTCGGCCGGTAACGCGCCGATAACCGGCGCAGGCGAGTCTGGCGTCATGAAGAGCGTCTTCGCCGCCGTTCTGCTCGCCGTCTCGCTTTCTGCGGTCGGGCTCGCCTACGCGTCCGGTGCGCCTGCGAAGCAAAAGGCAGCCGCCGAAGAGGGCGAACCGGCTGCTTCGTCGCGCTCCATGGACGCGCCGTATTTGGCCGTGCCGGTGGTCCGCGACGGCGTGCTGGTGAACTACCTGTTCGTTTCGGTTCGCGTCGAAATCGCCCAGAGCGTGGATCTCTGGCGCACGCGCGAACGGGCGCAGTTCCTGCGCGACGCTCTGGTCCGCGCAAGTCACGCCAACGACCTCGCCGCCGCCAATGACGACAATGCCCTCAACGAGCCGCTCGCCATCCGGGTTTACACCGCCGCGGCCGCTCAAGCGTTGGGCGAACGGGCCGTGGCGGGGGTCTCCATCGTCGCGACCTATTCGAGCCAGGGCTCGGGCATCTGACACCGGGTCACGCCGCCCGTTGCGGAATGTGGCGGTTTTTGGCAGTAGAGCGCCACCTTTGGGGGAAGCGTCGCCGCAGACGGACTGTCGCGGGGCGGCCAACCCATTTCCCCAACCGGCGCGGGACCCGCGCCCAGGACAGGTGCAATGAGCCAAGAACTGATCCTTTGGCTGGTCGTAGCCAGCGGCGTCATCGCCGCGCTCTACGGCTGGCTCGAAACCCAAGCCATCACCAAGGCGCCGGCCGGCAGCGACCGGATGAAGGAAATCGCTGCGGCGATCCAAGAGGGCGCCAAGGCCTATCTGAATCGCCAGTACTCGACCATCGCTATGGTCGGCGTCGGCGTCGTCATCGTGCTGGCGGTCGCGTTCTGGCCGACGTGGCAGATCCCGGTCGGCTTCATCATCGGCGCCGTGCTCTCGGGCGCGGCCGGCTTCATCGGAATGAACGTCTCGGTGCAGGCGAACGTGCGGACGGCGGAAGCCTCGCGCACCTCGCTCGCCGGCGGCCTCAAGATGGCGTTCAAGGCCGGCGCGGTGACGGGCATGCTCGTCGCCGGCGGCGCGCTGTTCGGCGTTGCGGCTTACTATCTCATCCTGACCCAGTTCATGGGTCTCGAGCCGACCAGCCGCACGGTTGTCGACTCGCTCGTGGGCCTCGGCTTCGGCGCGTCGCTGATTTCGATCTTCGCCCGTCTCGGCGGCGGCATCTTCACCAAAGGCGCCGACGTTGGCGGCGACATGGTCGGCAAGGTCGAAGCCGGCATCCCGGAAGACGATCCGCGCAATCCGGCCACGATCGCCGATAACGTCGGCGACAATGTCGGCGATTGCGCCGGCATGGCCGCGGACCTGTTCGAAACCTATGCGGTGACGGCGGTCGCGACCATGGTGCTGGGCTCGATCCTCTTCCGCGCTGCGCCGGAAGTTTCAGCAATCATGCTGCTGCCGCTGGCGATCGGCGGCGTGGCGATCATCGCTTCGATCATCGGCACGTTCTTCGTTCGTCTGGGCCCGTCCAACAACATCATGGGCGCGCTCTATAAGGGCCTGGTCGCGGCGGGCATTCTCTCCGCTGGCGGCCTCGCGCTAGCGATCCAAGTCACGACCGGGTTCGACTCGATTGCGCCGAGCCTCGGGCCGACGAACGAACTCGCCGGCATCACCGGCCAGGACCTCTTCATCTGCGGTCTGGTCGGTCTGCTCGTGACGGGCGCGATCGTGTGGATCACGGAATACTACACCGGCACCGGCTTCCGTCCGGTGAAGAGCGTCGCGCAAGCGTCGGTCTCCGGCCACGGCACCAACGTGATCCAAGGCCTCGCCGTTTCGATGGAATCGACGGCGCTGCCGGCGATCACCATCGTCGCGGGCATCATCGCCTGCTACACGCTGGCGGGTCTGTTTGGCATCGCCATCGCTGTCACGACCATGCTCTCGGTCGCGGGCATCATCGTCGCCCTCGACGCCTTCGGTCCGGTCACCGACAACGCCGGCGGCATCGCCGAAATGGCGGAGCTGCCGAAGGAAGTGCGCGTCACCACTGATGCGCTCGACGCGGTCGGCAACACGACGAAGGCGGTCACCAAAGGCTACGCGATCGGCTCGGCCGGTCTCGGCGCGCTCGTGCTGTTTGCGGCGTACTTCGAGGACCTGCGTTTCTATGCGTCGAACCCGGAGGAGTTCCGCTTCTTCGACGGCGTGACGCCGGACTTCGCGCTCAACAATCCGTACGTGATCGTTGGCCTGTTTATCGGCGGCCTGCTGCCATACCTGTTCGGCGGCTGGTCGATGACGGCGGTCGGCCGCGCCGCGCAGGCGGTGGTCGAGGAAGTCCGCCGCCAGTTCAAGGAAATCCCCGGCATCATGGAGCGCACGGCGAAGCCGAACTATGGCCGCGCCGTCGACATCCTCACTCGCGCCGCGATCAAGGAGATGATCGTGCCGTCGATGCTGCCGGTGCTCGCGCCGATCGCCTTGTTCATCGTGGTCTATGCGATCTCGGGCCCGTCGAACGCGCTCGCTTCGCTCGGCGCGCTGCTGGTCGGCGTGATCGTGACGGGTCTGTTCGTGGCCATCTCGATGACGTCGGGCGGCGGCGCTTGGGACAACGCCAAGAAGCTGATCGAGGAAGGCCATCACGGCGGCAAGGGCTCGGACGCCCACAAGGCCGCGGTTACGGGCGACACCGTCGGCGATCCCTACAAGGATACGGCCGGTCCGGCCGTGAACCCGATGATCAAGATCACCAACATCGTCGCGCTGCTGATGCTCGCGGTGCTGGCGCACTGGCAGGGCTGAGGCGAAGCGACATCGCCAAAAGCAAACGCCCCGGCTTCAGGCCGGGGCGTTTTTTTTCGACTTGTCTTGCGGGATCAGTCGCGGTTCGGACGCCCGCCGCGTTCTTCTTCGCGGATCGGCGGAGCGCGGCCGACATTGCCGAGCAGCTGTTCGAGCACGCCCAGCTCGCGCCCGCGCGTCGGCGTCACGTCATCGTTGTAGGCGACGATGCGGCCGCGCTCGAGGCCGTACTTCTCGACGCCGGAAACCGTCTCACCGTCGAAGCGCACCACCATGACGCGGCGGTCGATCGTGCGCGGCTCATAGAACGCCACACGCTCCTGCACCGAGCTCACATAATACCACGCGGTCTGATCGAAAATGGCCGTCGTGGAGGGCGAGCCGAAGCGCTGCATGACCGTGTCGCGCGTGTCGACGCCGACTTGCGGATCGGGGATTTCCTCGTTGTTGCGGTCGGAGCGAAAGCCATTGTAGGTCTGCACCGGCGCGCACGCCGCCGTGGCGGCGGCGACGGCCAGAGCTGCTGCTGCCGAAAGACGCAAGAAGCCGCGATTCATGAGTTCACCTCGCGGGCGTGTCCGCCCAAACAGGGGTTCACGGGTAAGGCGGACCGCGCGGACGGGCAAGAGGGGAGCACAGGTTCGGGGCATGCCGATTTGGCCATTTCGCCGGTCACGCGCGGAGACGGACGCCGAGCAGCTGCTCGAGATCGTCACCGCCGTTAGCCGCAATCCTGCCTTCTTTGGCCCGGGGCGCGCGCCGGACACGCTCGAAGGTCGTTTCGAGATGATGACGCTCATCGCGTCTTTGGCGCTGATGCGCCTGCAGCGGGAGGGCGAATTGGCGCCGTTGGCGCAAGCCTTCACCGATCAGCTCTTTCGCCAGTTCGACGCTGGGCTCCGCGAAACCGGCGTAAGCGACACCGCTGTGCCCAAGCGGATGCATAAGCTGGCGGGGGATTTCTACGGCCGGCTGGGCGCCTATGCCGCCGCGGTCGAGGCCGGCGACGGCGCCGCCCTCGGGGAGGCGATCGCCCGTAACACCCTTGTCGCCGAAGCGGGTCCGTTGACGGATTTCGTGCTGAACGCCGCCGCCGCGCAGGCTGAGCGGCCCGCCTCCGCCCTACTGCAACCGGATGGCTGGCCCTCGCCCCCGCGCTGAAACCAAGTTTGGCAATCGAGGCCTTGGGGACTATGGTCCGCGCCCTGCGGCGCCCCAGGCCGTTGGGAAATCAGGACAATCGCACTTTATGGCCGACGGTCTCGTTCTCTCCATTGACGGGATGGGTGGCGATCACGCGCCCGACATTGTGGTGGAAGGTGTGGACATCGCCGCGCGCGCCAATAGCGGGGCGCGATACCTGATCCACGGCGATCCGAGCCGGTTGGCGGCTCTGCTGGAGAAGCACCCGAACGCGAAGGCCGTCTCCCAGATCGTGCCGGCCGAGAAGGCCATCGGGATGGAGATCAAGCCCAGCCAAGCGCTGCGCCAGGGCAAGGGCTCCAGCCTTTGGAACGCCATCGCCGCGGTGGAGACCGGAGAGGCCAACGCCGTCGTTTCCGCCGGCAACACCGGGGCCTTCATGGCCATCTCGATGTTCCGCCTGCGCACGATGGAGGGCGTGCATCGCCCGGCGCTGGCGGCGCGCTGGCCGGCGGCGAGCGGGGGGTACGTCGTCATCCTCGACGTCGGCGCCAATGTTCAAGCCGACAGCGAGCAATTGGTCGAGTTCGCCATCATGGGCGAGGCGCTGCAGCGCGCGGTCTCCGGCGCCGAGCGCCCGTCCGTCGCGTTGCTCAATGTCGGTTCTGAAGATCAAAAGGGCCACGAGGAGATCCGCGCCGCAGCCAAGCTCATTCGCGAAGCCGGCGTCGATCTGAACTTCCGCGGCTTCGTCGAAGGCGACGATATCTCCAAGGGCACGGTCGATGTCGTCGTCACCGACGGCTTCACGGGCAATATCGCCTTGAAGACCGGAGAAGGCGCCGCGCGCCTCGTCGGGCAGCTGCTCCGTGAAGCGCTGACCAGCGGACCTTTGGCGAAGCTCGGCGCGTTGATCGCGTATCCGGCTCTCAAGAAGCTGAGTGCGCGCATGGATCCAGGCACCTTCAACGGCGCGCTCTTCCTCGGCCTCAACGGCCTTGTGGTGAAGAGTCATGGCGGCGCTAACGCCCGCGGCTTCGCGGCGGCGATCGGCGTCGCCGAGAAGATGGCGCGCAGCCACTACCGCGAAGAGATCGCCAGCAACTTGAAGCGGCTTGCGCGCGCCTCTCATCCCGCAGCCTCGGAAGAGGAAGCAGGCTGATGCGCTCTGTCCTGCTGGGCGTCGGCAGCTATTTGCCGAAGCGCGTGCTCACGAACGCAGAGCTGTCGCAGCGCGTCGACACCAGTGACGAATGGATTATCGAACGCACCGGCATCCGTGAGCGCCGCATCGCAGCGGATGACGAAAAGACGTCCGATCTCGCCTGCATCGCCTCCCTGAACGCGCTTAAAATGGCGGAACGGGAGGCGAAGGACATCGATCTCGTCATCGTCGCGACGACGACGCCCGATCTCACCTTTCCCGCCACCGCCGCACGCGTGCAGGCCGAGCTCGGCATTAGCGAGGGCGCCGCATTCGATCTCCAAGCCGTCTGCTCCGGTTTCGTGTTCGCGTTGGCGACTGCTGACAACTTTCTCGCTCGCAATCAGGCCAAGCGCGCGCTGGTGATCGGGTCGGAGACGTTCTCGCGCATCGTCGATTGGGAGGATCGCGGCACCTGCATTCTCTTCGGCGACGGCGCCGGCGCCGTGGTGCTCGAGGCGCAGGAGAACGCCGGCGAACGCGGCGTCATCTCGACATTCCTGCGCACCGACGGACGTATGCACGACCTGCTCTATGTCGACGGCGGCGTCTCCGAGACGAAGACGATCGGCAAAGTGCGCATGGTCGGCAACGCCGTGTTCCGGCACGCGGTGGAGCATATCTCCGGAGCGATGCTGGAGGCCTGCGCGCGCGCCGGAATTTTGATCGACACGGTCGACTGGTTCGTGCCGCACCAAGCCAACCAGCGCATTCTCGACGGCGTCGCGCGCCGGCTCGGCATCGACCCCGAAAAGGTGGTGTCCACCGTCGCTGTTCACGGCAACACGTCCGCCGCTTCGGTGCCGCTGGCGCTCGACGTTGCGGTGCGCGACGGGCGCATCAAACCCGGCGATTTGGTGCTGATGGAGGCGCTCGGCGGCGGCCTCACCTGGGGCGCGGCCCTGGTGCGCATGTGAACGCGCCGCAAGATTTGACCTAAGCTACCGAGACGACTAGCTTTTCCGGACGCGCTTTGCGAGCGTGCAGCGGAGGGGGCTCCGGTGTCGGAAAAGACTGTCACGCGCGCCGATCTGGTCGAGGCGCTGGCCCGGCGCGCTAATATGCAGCGCGCAGACGCCAACCGGCTGCTGAGCCGCATGCTCGAAATGATGCAGGACGCTCTGATCGAGGGCGAGACGGTGAAGCTCTCGCGCTTTGGCAATTTCAACGTCCGCGCCAAGCGCCAGCGCATCGGCCGCAATCCGAAGACCGGCGAGGAAGTGCCGATCACGCCGCGCCGGGTGGTGACATTCCGGCCGTCGCAGATGCTGCGCGAGTTCGTGGAGAAGGGCGGCAGCAGCGGACGCGCCAAAGGCTAATCGCTTTCGGGGGAGAGCTCATGTTGAGACCATTGATCCTGGCGTGCGCTTCCGCCGCCCTGCTTTCGGCCTGCGCGGCGACGCAAGAAGCCGCGGCGCCGTTCGACCCGGCCAATTGTTACCAGCGCGACTTCAACATCTATTTCGTCGGACAAGGCGCCGAGCTCAGCGAGGAGGCGCGCCAGGTGATGGACGGGATGGGCGAGGCCGTGCGCGGCTGCCAGATCCGCGAAGTCCGTGTTATCGGTGAGACCGATGCGCGGGGCGGGGCCGTCAGCAACGACGAAGTTTCCGAGCAGCGCGCGCAGGTGATCGCCGAATATCTCTCGCAGCGCGTCGGCTGGCCGCGTTCGCGCATGACGGTCGCCGCCGCCGGCGAGCGTGGGGCGGTGACGGAAGACGGGCTCAACGTCCCTGTCCGCCGCCGCGCTCGGGTCATCGTCGAAGCCGAACCGCCGCAATAAGCGAAAGATGGTCGGAGCGGGGAGATTCGAACTCCCGACCCCCAGTCCCCCAGACTGGTGCGCTAACCGGGCTGCGCTACGCTCCGTGCCGGCCGCGACGCCACTGGGCACCGCGGGAGCGACCTCTTAGCCTTCCCGGCGCGGGGCCGCAATGCGGGCGGGCTTCGGCGGCTTGGCGGTGCGCTCGCGCGCGGCTTCGAGGCTGGCGACGAAGCTGTCGCGCCAGGCGAGGATGTCTTCGCGCTCGACCCCGTCCATCAGCGCGCGCCAGCGATTGCGCCGCTCTTCGACCGGCATGGCGAGGGCCTTACGGATGGCGTCGGCCACGTCTTCGACGCTGAACGGGTTGACGATCAGCGCCTCCTTCATTTGCTGGGCGGCGCCGGCGAAGCGCGAGAGCACCAGCACGCCGGGATCCTCTTCGTCCTGGGCGGCGACGAATTCCTTGGCGACCAGATTCATGCCGTCGCGCAGCGGCGTCACCAGCGCGACATCGGCGGCGCGGTAGATGCCGGCGAGTTCTTCGCGCGAATGCACCCGGTGGACGTTGCGGATCGGAATCCAATCCATCTCGGCGAAGGCGCCGTTGATGCGACCGGAATGCGCATCGAGGCGCGTGACCATGTCCTGGTAGGCGTCGACTTCGCTGCGCGTGGGCGTCGAAATCTGCAGGAGAAAGATCTCCTGCTTCATCTCCGGGTGCTCGCTCAGCAGCCGTTCGAAGGCGAGGAAGCGTTCCTCGATGCCTTTCGAATAATCGAGCCTGTCGACCCCTAGCAGCATCTTACGCCCGAGTTTGCTCTCCTGCACGCGGGAATAGCTTTCAACGCCGGCGTCCGACTGCTTGAGCGCAACGAAGCCTTGCGCATCGATGCCGATGGGGAAGGCTTGCGGCAGCGTCGTGCGGCCGAAGGCGCGGAGGCTCCCATCGGACACCTGCATGCCGCCGGCTTCATAGAGCACGTAGCTGATGAAAGCGTTCTTCCATTCCTCGGTGTGGAAGCCGATCACGTCGTAGTGGAACATCGCTTCGACGAGTTGGCGGTGCCGCGGCAACGTCGCCATCAGTTCGCGCGCCGGCCAGGGAATGTGTAGGAAGAAGCCGATCGCGTTCTTGGCGCCGCGTTCGCGCAATTCGCGGCCGAGCGGAATCAGGTGATAGTCCTGCACCCAGATCAGATCGTCCGGCGCGATCAGCGGCATCAGCATTTCGGCGAAACGCGCATTCACGCGCGCATAACCAGAGCCGTACGAACGCTCGTACTGAGTGAGGTCGATGCGATAATGGAAGAGCGGCCAGAGCGTCCTATTGGCGTAGCCGTTGTAGTATTCCTGGATGTCCTGTTCTTCGAGATCCATCGTTGCGACGGTGACGCCGCCGGCGCGCTGCACCGAAATCTGGCCGGTGTATTGCGGCGTCGACTGGCCGCTCCAGCCGAACCAGATGCCGCTATATTCGCGGAGCGCGGCGCTGATCGCCATGGCGAGGCCGCCCTGGCTCGAAGCGCCTTCGGGGCCGGGCGGGCTCACCCGGTTGGAGACGACGATGAGACGGCTCATCGCACCGTGCTCCAGCCGTCGCTGAGCAACACGGCGCAATTGATCATGCCGGCAAGCGAATAGGTCTGCGGATAATTGCCCCAGGCTTCTCCGGTGACGAGATCGCAGTCCTCGGACAGCAGTCCCGCATTGGTGCGGCGCGCGAGCATGTGTTCGTAGAGGTCGCGCGCCTCGTCGCGGCGGCCGACCAGGTAGAGCGCTTCGATCAGCCAGAACGTGCAGAAATTGAACGCCGTTTCCGGTTTGCCGAAATCGTCTTCGTCGGCATAGCGCATCACGTAATTGCCGCGCCGCAGATCGCGTTCGAGATGGTCGAGCGTCGCAAGAAAGCGCGGATCGTCAGCGGCGAGGAATCGGGTGTCCAGCGCCTGCAAGAGGCTCGCGTCCATCTCCGCGCCGCCAAGCGTCGCGGCGAAGCGGCCGAGCTTTTCATTCCAGGCTTCGCGTTCGATTTTGGCGCGCATTTCGTCGGCGCGCTTGCGCCAGTGGGCGGCGCGCTCTTCGGCGCCGAGCTTGTGGGCGGCGTTGGCGAGTCGGTCGCAGGCCGCCCAGCACATGATCGCCGAATAGGTGTGCGGCGCGGCCCGGCCGCGGAATTCCCAGAGACCGGCGTCGGGCTTGTCGTAGACGTCGTAGGCGCGGTCGCCGACGCTTTCGAGCGAAAGGAAGTCGTCCATGCCCGCGGGGCGGAAAAGGCGGGTGTCGTAGAAGGCCTGCACGGTGGAGAGCACGATCTGGCCATAGACATCGTGCTGGTGGTGCTCGTGCGCCTGATTGCCGATGCGCACCGGCCCCATGCCGCGATAGCCGGCGAGCGTGGTCATCTCCGCTTCCTGCAGGATCGGCTCCATGCCGACGCCGTAGACCGGCTGGATGCGTCCGCTCGGCGTCGCATCGATGATGTTGCGCAAATAGACGAGATAGCCTTCGAGGATGTCGGCGGCGCCGAGACGGTTCAACGCCTGGACCGTGTAATAGGCGTCGCGCAACCAGCAGAAGCGATAATCCCAGTTGCGGCCGCTGTTCGGCGCTTCGGGCAATGAGGTGGTCAGCGCCGCGACGATGGCGCCGGTCTCTTCGTAGACGCAGAGTTTCAGCGTGATCGCGGCGCGAATGACATCGGCCTGCCATTCCAGCGGCGTCGCCAGCATGCGCACCCAATTGCGCCAATAGAAACGCGTGTTCTCGCGCATGGCGCGGGTGGTGGCGATCAGGTCTTCGCCGAAATCCTCGTCCGGTCCGAGGAAGAACACGGTTTCGGTTTCGAGGCGGAAGACGCGTTCTTCCAGGATGTTCGACACCGGCGCATTGGTGGTGAGGCGCAGCGTGCCGGGCACGAGGTAGCGGATGTGGTTCGTGCCCGACGTGCGGGCCGCGGCGCGGGCGCCATACTCGACGGCGGGATTGAGGCGCACGCGGATGCGGGGCGCGCCTTTGACCGGGCGGACGATGCGGACGAAGGCGAGCGGCCGATAGGTGCGGTTGCGCCGGCGATAGCGCGGGCAGAAGTCGACGATCTCGACGACGTTGCCGCGCGCGTCTTCCAGAGTGGTGACAAGGATCGGCGTGTTGCGTTCGTACGATTGCTCCGCCTTGATCTGGTCGACGAGGTCGATGGCCCAGATGCCGAATTGCTGCTCGTCAGGATCGCGGCCGGAGAGCAGGGCGCAGAACATCGGATCGCCATCGACGCGCGGCGTGCAGGCCCACACGAAGCGGCCTTGGCGATCGACCAGCGCGCTCGCCGCGCAATTGCCGATCGGCGAAAGATCGAGATCGCAGCTCATGCCGCACGCAGACCGGAGTCGAGCCACGCAGCGACCGCGGCTGGTCCCGCGAGGACGAAATCGGCGTGGCTGGGGCGCGGCTCGCCCACGAGAACGCCGAAGCCGCCCATGCGCTTGACGGCTGAGAACGCGTCCTCGTCGGTGCGGTCGTCGCCGAGCGCGATAGGCGTGCGGCCGGTGAAGGGCGGCGCCGCCATCAGCACGGTGACGGCATAGCCTTTGGTGCGTGCGGTGGCGATGAGCTCGACCACCATCTTGCCTTGCAACACGCGGAGCCCGCACTTGGCGGCGATCTCGCGGACAATGCGCTGCACCGTTTCCTCCGCGTCGGGGATATGGCGATAGTGCAGCGCAAGGCTGGCGTGCTTGTCTTCGACCAGCGCCGGCAGTTCGTGCTGCTGCAGCAGGTGGCGCACGTCGGTGCGTGCGGCGGCGAGTTGCGACAGTTCGATCTGATCGCGGGTGATGCGTGAGCCGCGCTGGATCTCGAAGCCGTGCACGCCGGCGGCGTGATCCACCGCGCCTTCAAGAATCTCGTCGAGATCGCCGAGCGAGCGGCCGGTGACGACGGCAATGGCGCCGGACATGATGTCGCTCACGCGCCGCAGCAACGCTTTGAGCGTGGGCGATGCGTGCACGGCGTGCGGACGCTCCTGAATGTCGACCAAGGTGCCGTCGAGATCGAGAAACAGGGCGTTCTCGCGGACGTGCAAGCGAGGCGGAGCGGCGAATGGTGTGGACAATTCAGCGGTATTGTGCGTCGCGCGCATAGCCATCCTTTAACCGCCTCGCTGCGCGATCGCACCCCTTGAAATTCGATAACGCCATGCAGCGGGGACCGAACGTGCGGCCTCCGGAAAAGTTCCCTCTGCTGCGCGGCGGTTTTGTTGTGACAAATCGTGTCGAAGCGCTGGTTCGGCACAGATTGGCGCCTCTCTGGGCGCGCTCTGACACAGGCCCTCAGAGGCGGTTCAGCGCAGCGGGCTATCTTCGCGCCCAACGAGATACGAGGTCTCGTCGACTTGAGGAGCACCCAATGAAACGCTTTATGACAACCGCTCTCGCGGCTTTGGTGATCGCCGGCCCGCTGAGCGTCGGCGCGGCGAGCGCGCAATCGTGGCGCGGCGACAGCGTCCGCGAAGAACGCCGCGACGTGCGCGATGCGCGCCGCGATCTGCGCGAAGAGCGCCGCGAGCTGCGTCGCGCCCAACGCTGGAATCGCCAGCAACACAACGGCTACTATCTCGGCGGCCGTTTCTATTATGGCGAGCCGTCCTACCAGCACCTGCACCGGGGCGACTATCGCCCGGCATGGCAGCAATGGCGTCGCGGCGATCGGCTGCCGTACTATGCGCGGGAGCACTATCGTGAAGTCGATTGGCGCCGGCACGGCTATCGCCAGCCGCCGCGCGGCTACCACTACGTGCGTGACGACCGCGGCGAGGTTCTGCTCGTCGGCATCGCCACGGGCGTGATCCTGGGCCTCATCCTCGGCAACTAAGCCGGCGTGTGACGTCACAGAATGAAGCCGCTCCGGAGCCTCGCTCCGGGGCGGTTTTGCTATGTGCGATTGATCCAGGCGAACAGCGGTTTCAGCGGGAAGATCCAGACGATACCGGCCGCCGCGTAGAAGATGAGCTCGGCCCAGAACGGCAGGATCGGCAGGAGATAAGCGCCGAGCGTGGCCGCCAGCACGGCATAGACCGCCAGATAGGCCAGAAGGCCGGCGCAGCCGATGGCCTTGCGCGTGCGGATGTCCATAGGCCGTTCCTACGCGGCGGCTCGCCGCCTTTCCGTCAAGCTTCGCCGGTTCTATGGGTGCGGGAAGAGGAACCCGCAAGGCATGAGCAGCGACGACATTTGGCCCCCGCGCGAGGTGTGGGTCGGCAGATGGCTTTTGGTCGTCTGCGCGCTGGTAATCGCCATGATTCTCGTCGGCGGCGCGACGCGGCTGACCGACAGCGGGCTCTCGATCACCGAGTGGGATTTGACCAAGGGGCTCACGCCGCCGCTGACCGATGCGCGCTGGGCTGAAGAGTTTGGGCTCTATCAGCGCACGGTCGAGTTCCAGGAACAGAATAGCGAGATGACGCTCGCCGAGTTCAAGTACATCTATTGGTGGGAATGGGGGCACCGTTTCCTCGGCAAGCTGCTCGGCGCCGTGTTCGTGCTGCCGGCTTTGTTCTTCTTCTTCACCGGCCGCTTGCGCGGGCGATTTCGCGTGACGTTTGCACTGTTCGCGCTCGGCGCGCTGCAGGGCGCGATCGGTTGGTGGATGGTGACGAGCGGGCTCTTCTCCGGTCTCGACGTGAGTCCGGTGCGGCTCGCGATCCATCTCGGCATGGCGCTCGTCATTCTGGCGCTGGGGCTCTGGGTGGCGCTCGGCGCATTCGCTTGGCCGCGGGAGAAGGCAAAGCTCGGCCTGCCGCGCTGGGCGCCGTTCGCGCTCATGGGCCTGATCTTCGTGCAGGTGATGCTCGGCGCCTTGCTCGCGGGCTCGCGCGGCGGGGCGGCGTACGCGGACTGGCCGTGGATCGGCGGCGAGTGGATTCCGTCGAGCGCGTTCATGCTGGAGCCGTTCTGGGCGAACTTCACCGAAGATCACGCGACCCAGCATCTGTTGCACCGGACGACGGGGTATGCGGTCGCTCTCGTAGCGTTGGCCGTGGCGCTGGCGGGGCTGATCCGCGGGCAGGGGGCCGCGCGCTGGGCGGCGCTGGCGGTCGGGGCCATGGCGCTGCTGCAGGCGGGGCTCGGCGTGCTGACCGTTATTTGGGCCTCGCCGCTTTGGCTGAGCCTGATTCACCAGATGGGCGCGGTGGTTCTGTGGATGGCGGCGCTGGTCTCGGCGCGGGCGGCGTGGCGGTAATCTATCGGCGTAGTAAAATACCACACAACTAATAGTCTGATCTGAAACGTAAAAACATCTCCGCTTGACGCGATTTCTGCGCTGCAATAAACGCGCGCCTTCGTTTCTTCAGGACCCATACCCATGCGCACTACTTCGACGCGCTCGGCCAAGGCCTCGGAAGTCACCCACGGCTGGATCGTGGTGGACGCCGAAGGCGCGGTGGTCGGCCGTCTCGCCTCGTTCATCGCGCTGCGCCTTCGCGGCAAGCATCGCGCGGACTTCACCCCGCACGTCGACACCGGCGACCATGTCGTCGTGATCAACGCGGAGAAGGTGGCGTTCACCGGCAAGAAGCTGACCGACAAGGTCTATTATCGCCACACCGGCCACCCGGGCGGCATCAAGGAGCGCGTCGCCGGCAAGGTGCTGAGCGGCAAGCATCCCGAGCGCGTCGTCGAGAAAGCCGTCGAACGGATGATGCCGAAGGAAAGCCCGCTGGCGCGCAAGCAGCTCGCGAAGCTGCGCGTCTATGCCGGCGCCGAGCATCCGCACGCGGCGCAGAACCCCGTTACGATCGACTTCAAGTCGAAGAACCGCAAAAATTCGAGGATCGGCTAAACCATGACTGACATCAGCCAAGGCCTCGAGTCGCTCGGCGAACTCACCGGCCGTCAGCCCGGCACGGGCACGGAGCACATCGCTCAGCCGCGCGAGCGCAAGGTCGACCAGTTCGGCCGCGCTTACGCGACCGGCAAGCGCAAGAACGCCGTCGCCCGCGTTTGGGTGAAGCCGGGCAAGGGCAACATCACCATCAACGGCAAGCCGAGCGATGCGTACTTCGCGCGCCCGGTGCTGCGGATGATGATCAATCAGCCGTTCAAGGTCACCGAGCGCGAAGGCGAGTTCGACGTGATCTGCACGGTGGTCGGTTCGGGCCTTTCGGGCCAAGCCGGCGCGGTGCGGCACGGCATCTCCAAGGCGCTCGCCGATTACGAGCCGGCGCTGCGTCCCGCATTGAAGCACGCCGGCTTCATCACCCGCGATCCGCGCGTGGTCGAGCGTAAGAAGTACGGCCGCGCCAAGGCGCGCCGGAGCTTCCAGTTCTCGAAGCGCTAATCGCTTTCTGCATCTGGTCTCGACGGGCGCTTCTCGAAGGGGAAGCGCCCGTTTTGTTTTTTGGAGTCGCCATGATCGCTGATTGGCCCAAGTACGCCGGGATCGCTGCTCTGGGACTTGGAGCGATTGTGATCCAATTGGTGATGATCTGGCGCTACATTTCCTCCGGACGGGTTCTGCACCAGCGAACGTATAGCGGCGCCCCTGTAACGCGCGAGGAAACGCCGATCTTCTTTTGGCTGCATGTCGCGCTACTGGTGGTGATGATCGCTGGTTTTGCGTGGTTTGTAGTGCATGTGACTGGGTACATGCTCGGTTGGTGGGGATGGGCGATTGGCTCCTAAAGTTTTCATCGATGGCGAAGCCGGCACGACCGGATTGCAAATTCGCGAGCGGCTGGAGGGGCGGCGCGATATCGAGCTGGTTTCGATCGATGCGGGCAAGCGCAAGGATGCGGACGAGCGTAAGCGACTCCTCAACGCCGTCGATGCGGTGATCCTGTGTCTGCCGGATGAGGCGGCGCGCGAGGCGGTGGCGCTGATCGAGAACGATGCGGTGAAGGTGATCGATGCGTCGACGGCGCATCGGGTTGCTGAAGGCTGGACGTACGGCTTCGCCGAGATGGCGAAGGAGCAGCGGGGGAAGATCGCGGCGGCGAAGCGGATTTCCAATCCGGGCTGCTATCCGACCGGGTTCATCGCTTTGGTGCGGCCGCTGGTGGAAGCGGGAATTGCGCCGCGCGATTGGCCGCTGAGCGTCAATGCCGTTTCCGGCTATTCGGGCGGCGGCAAGGCGATGATCGCGGAGTTCGAGGACGAAGCGTCGCCGAACTTCACCCGCGTTCCGTATCGCATTTACGCGATGGCGCAGCAGCACAAGCACGTGCCGGAGATGAAGGCGTACGCTGGGCTCGCGCGCGGGCCGATCTTTCAGCCGAGCGTCGGGCGCTATTACAAAGGCATGATTGTCGAAGTGCCGCTGCCGCTCTGGGCGCTGCCCCGCAAGCCGAGGCCGGCCGACGTGCACGCAGAGCTCACGCAATTCTACGAGGGGGAACGCTTCGTCACGGTGGCTTCGCTCGAGGAAGCTGCCGCATTGAAGACGCTCGATCCCGAGCGGCTGAACGACACCAACGAGATGAAGCTCTACGTGTTCGGGCATGAGGCGGAGGCGCGGCTGGTGGCGGTGCTGGACAATCTCGGCAAAGGCGCGAGCGGCGCGGCGGTGCAGAATCTGAACATCGCGCTGGGGCTGGAGGAGACGGCGGGGCTTTAACTCCCCTCGTCCCGCGAAGCGGCGGAGGGGTTGGGGGAGGGGGACATACGTTCTCCGCGCATCTTCACTGTCCCCCTCCCTGCGGCTTCGCCGCTGTCCCTCCCCCGCTTTGCGGGGCGAGGGACGTGCGCGGGCGCCCGCGGCGAACGGTGTTCGCGCGGCGGAGAAAGTTTGTACGGGCGAACCTTCAATTATGAGGAATCGGCGGCGCGCGGCGTGTGCGCCGCGAGATTGCGCACGCGCGCGGCCGGCGGGCGGACGGGGATCAGCGGATGCAGGCGCATGAAGCGCGTGCTGCGTGCGGCCACGGCGCGGGCGTAGTCGTCGATGCGGCTGAGCACGCCGATGAGATGAAGGATGCGGCCGACGCCGCGATGCTGGCGCAGCCGCGTGCGCAGCCAGGCGCCGGCGATGCGGCGCAGCGTCAGCGGGACGCCGGTGCGGCGCCTGAAGCCGGCGCGAGCGAACTGGCGGTTGGACGGAACGACCCTTGGGCGGCGCATGAAGTCGGCGGCGCGCAGCAGGATCAGATCGCGCACGGCGCGGGTGAGCCGCGCGACGGAGTAGGAGCCGTAGCGCGCCCGGTGACGGCGATCGGCGCGCGGATCGAGCGAACCGCACGCAGCCCAGAACAGCACGCCGATCAGCCAGGCGAAGAACCTGGCGTAGCGGGGATGTTGGCGGGGTCGGCGGCTGATGTGCATTTGCCGCGCATCATAACCGCGATCGACGGCGGTCGGATTGAATCGCCCAAGCGCGCAGCTTGGCGCTTGAATGATCAAGGAAATCGCCAGCTGTTTAGGGGGATAGACGCGCCGTCTATCCTCGCATCTGCGCCGCTAAGGCTGCATAAACACGACTATCGCAGTCTTTTATCGAAACCGCGGTGTTTATGGGTCCCGGGTTCGACGCTTCGCGTCGCCCCGGGAAGGGGTGGAAGCAACGCCGTCGATTGATACTGTTTGCGACATGCCTCACGCCGCGTCCGAGCGCACTTTCACGTAATCGCCCGGCGCGTCGCCGAGCACGGGGAGGCCGCCTTCGCCCGGCGTGCGGGCGGGAACGTCGGGGCCGCTGCAGGTTCGGAGCCAGGCGTCCCAGTGCGGCCACCAGGAGCCGGGGTGCTCTTTCGCTTCGGTCTGCCATTCGGGCAGGCCGTCGCGCAGTTTCTCGCCGATCCAATACTGGTACTTCTTGGCGTCGGGGTGATTGATCACGCCGGCGATGTGGCCGGAGCCGGCGATGATGAACTCGACTGGGCCGCCGAAGGCGCGGGCGCTGTTGAAGACGCTGGCGCACGGGGCGATGTGGTCTTCCTTCGAGCTTTGCATGAAGACGGGAATCTTCACGTCCTTCAGCGAGAGCTTTTCGCCGAGCAGTTCGAGCTCGCCTTTGGTCAGCGCATTGTCGCGGTAGAATTTGCGCAGATAGAAGAGGTGTAGCGCTTTCGGCATGCGCGTCTGATCGGCGTTCCAGTAGAGCAGGTCGAACGGCGGCGGCTGTTTGCCGATGTAGTAATTGTCGACGACGTAGTTCCAGACGAGGTCGTTGGAGCGGAGCGCGTTGAAGGTGTCGGCCATGGTCTGGGCGTCCAAGACGCCGCCATGCGCTTCCATTTTGTCTTCGAGAAAGCGGATGCCTTGTTCGTCGGAGAAGACGAGCAGGTCGCCGGCGGCTTTGAAATCGGCTTGGCTGGCGAAGAAGGTCGCGCTCTGAATGCGCGTATCGCCGATCTTGGCCATGTGCGCCAGCGCCGCGGCGAGCAGCGTGCCGCCGACGCAATAGCCGACCGTGTTCATGCGATCGACGCCGGTGGCTTTCTCCACCGCATCGACGGCGGCGTAGACGCCTTCGCGCAAGTAGTCCTCGAAGCCGACATCGGCCATGTCCTCGCCCGGATTGACCCAGGAGACGAGGAAGACGGTGTGGCCCCGGTCCACCAGCCATTTGATCATCGAGTTCTTGGGCTGGAGATCGAGAATGTAGAACTTGTTGATCCAGGGCGGGAAGATCAGCAGCGGCGCTTCGTGCACCGTCTCGGTGCTCGGGCTGTACTGCAGCAGTTCGAACACGCGGTTGCGGAAGACGACTTTGCCAGGCGTGGTGGCGACGTTGACGCCAACCTTGAAGGCGTCGAGATCGGTTTGCGAAATTGCCAGCACGCCTTCGCCGCGCTTCAGATCCGCCGCGAGATTCTCGACGCCGTGCCGCAGGCTTTCGCCGTGTGTGGCGAAGAGCGCGCGCAACGCCGCGGGATTGGTCATCAGGAAGTTGGAGGGGGAAGCGGCGTCGACGGCCTGCTTGATGTAGAACGCGGCCTTGCGCTTGACGGCGTCGTCGACGCCTTCGGCGCGGTCGACGAGGTCGGTAATGAATTGCGCGGTGACGAGATAGGACTCGCGCAGCATCGAGAAGGCGGGATTGGAGCGCCATTCCGGATCACGGAAGCGCTTGTCGCGTACGGGGCCTTCGTCCGGCTGCTGGCCGGTCAACATGTAGGCGGCGTGGCGCTGCCAGATTTCGGCGTAACGCTGCCAGAGCGACGCGTGCGCCTCGCGCAATGTTTCGGGCTGCTGCGCGAGGTGCGACCAGACGTCGTTCAGCGCGGCCTGCATGCCGAGCGGGTCGGGCTGCCAGTGCGCGGCTTCCTTGGCCTGATCGATAAAGGCTGTGGAGAAAACCTGGTTGGCGCGCGTCATCGCCGAGGTGAGATTGGCCGAGAGCGCGGCGAGGCTGTCGGCGGTCTGGGCCATGATCACTTCGTTGAGCGGCGGCGGCGCGTCGGCGGGTGGTTTGGGCGCAGCTGCGGCGGCAGCAGCCGGCGCCGCCGGGGCAGCCTTCGGCTTGCGCTTACGCTTGGGTTTAGCTGGGGCCGCTGCGCTGGGCTTCGGGGCAGGCTCAACGCCATCCGTCATCAGATAATCTCCGTGAGGCGTATGTAATGCCGCTTCGCGCAGTGGCGCAAAGGCGGAGCTTGGTTTAGGAGGTTTTATCGGCCTGAATCGGGTCAGGGATGACGTTCATGCGCTTGGGTTTGCTCGCCGCCGCCTTTGGTCTTGCTCTCGCCGGCTGCGCGAGCGCGGAAACCGCGGCGAACGACCCGTCCTATCCGAGCCTCCGCGACGTGCCGACCGGGACGGACGCCAATACCGATCCGGCGCATTGGGCCGAGCTCGAGGCGGAACTGCTTGCCGCGCGCGAAGCGCTGCAGAGCCATCCGCGCGCAGCGCCCGCCAGCGCGACGGAGAGCCCGGCCGAGTTCCTCGACGAAGCGCGCGAGGACATCGAGGAAGCGCGCCAGTCGCACGAACCGAACTGACGCTTCGCCGCGCGGGGCCTCGATGGGCGATTTTCACAAGATCAAGCGGCTGCCTCCTTATGTGTTCGAGGAGGTCAACAAGCTGAAGGCGCGCCTGCGCGGGCAGGGCGTCGACATCATCGATTTCGGCATGGGCAATCCCGACCTGCCCGTGCCGGAGCACATCGTCGACAAATTGTGCGAGACGGCGCGGAAGCCGCGCACCAATCGCTACAGCGCCTCGCGCGGCATTCCGGGGCTGCGCCGGGCGATGGCCGGCTATTACGAGCGGCGCTTCGGCGTGAAGCTCAATCCGGACACGCAGATCGTCTCGACCTTGGGCTCGAAGGAAGGCTTCGCCAATCTGGCGCAAGCGATCACGGCGCCGGGCGACACGATCATCACGCCGAACCCGTCCTATCCGATCCACGCGTTCGGCTTCATCATGGCCGGCGGCGTCATCCGCCATATCGAGGCGCATTCGCCGGAGCAGTATCTGAGCGGGTTGGGGCGCGCGGTGCGCCATTCGGTGCCGCCGCCGATTGCGATGGTGACGTGCTATCCAGCCAATCCGACGGCGCAGACGGCCGATCTCGATTTCTACAAGGATGCGGTCGCGTTCGCGCGTAAGCACGAAATGTTCGTGCTCTCGGATATGGCGTATTCGGAAATCTACTTCGAGGGCGAACCGCCGCCCTCAGTGCTGCAGGTCGACGGCGCGAGCGATGTCTGCGTGGAAGTGAACACGCTGTCGAAGACCTATTCGATGGCGGGTTTCAGGGTTGGATTCGCTCTGGGCAACGAGCGGCTGATCGCGGCTTTGGCGCGAGTGAAATCGTATCTGGATTATGGCGCCTATACGCCGGTGCAGGTGGCGGCGGCGGCGGCTTTGAATGGGCCGCAGGAGTGTGTCGCCGAGATGCGCGCGATCTACAAGCACCGCCGCGACGTGCTGCTGGAAAGCTTCGCGAAAGCCGGCTGGACGTTGCCGAAGCCGAGCGCTTCGATGTTCGTGTGGGCGCCGCTGCCGGAGGGGTTCAAACATCTGGGTTCGGTCGAATTCGCCAAGCGACTGATGGAGGGCGCCGAGATCGCGGTGGCGCCGGGCGCGGGGTTCGGCGAATACGGCGACGGGTTCGTGCGCATCGCCCTGGTGGAGAACGAGCAGCGCATCCGCCAGGCGGGGCGCAATCTGAAGAAATTTCTGCAATCGAACGCGGCTGCGTCGGCGGAGTAGGCGATGGGCAAGCTGCGGGTGGGCATCGCTGGACTGGGCACTGTCGGCGGCGGCCTGCTGAGGCTTTTCGCCGATCCCAGCGCGCGGCTGAACGAGAAAATGGAGCTGGTCGCGGTTTCGGCGCGCAATCGGTCGCGCGACCGCGGCGCCGATATCAGCTCCTATCGCTGGTTCGACGATCCGGTGGAGCTGGCGGCGCAAGAGGACATCGACGTCGTCGTCGAACTGATCGGCGGCAGCGATGGGCCGGCCAAGCGCGCGGTGGAGACTGCGCTGCAGCGCGGCGCACACGTGGTCAGCGCGAACAAGGCGCTGGTGGCGATGCACGGCGTGACGCTGGCGGAGCTTTCCGAAGCGCGCGGCGGCAGGCTGTTGTTCGAAGCCGCCGTTGGCGGCGGCGTGCCGATGGTGAAGGCGCTGAAGGAAAGCGTCGCCGGCTGCCGCGCGAGCGCGGTAGCGGGAATTCTGAACGGCACCTGCAATTACATTCTCACCGAGATGGAGGCGTCCGGCCGTTCGTTCGCCGACGTGCTCGCCGATGCGCAGCGGCTTGGTTATGCGGAGGCCGATCCGACCATGGATGTCGGCGGCTTCGATGCGGCGCACAAGCTGACGATCCTGTCGGCAATCGCGTTCGGAACGCGGCCGGACTTCGAACACGTGCGGATCGAAGGCGTCGAGCGGGTGTCGCTGACCGACATCCGCATGGCTGGCAAGCTCGGCTTCCGCATCAAGCTGCTGGCGAAGGGCGCGCTGACCGAAGGCGGCGTCGAGATGCATGTGCGCCCGGCTTTGCTCGCGTTCGATCATCCGCTGGCGAACATTGGCGGCTCGCTCAATGCGTTGGTGGTGGACGCAGAGCCCGCGGGACAGCTGACGTTCATCGGCCGCGGCGCCGGCGCTGGGCCGACGGCGGCGTCGGTGGCGTCCGATCTGATCGATCTGGCGGAGGGACGCGCCGGCCATGCGTTCGGACGGCCGCTGGCGCAGCTGAGCGCGGCGCCGCGCGCGACGCCGGCTGAGCGTGGGCGCTATTATTTGCGGCTGATGGTGGCGGATCGGCCGGGCGTCGTAGCGGCGATCTCGGATCGGCTCGCGCACGAGAGCATCTCGATCGAGAGCTTCCTGCAGATGCCGGCGCCGGAAGGGCCGGTGGTGCCGATCGTGCTGACGACGCAGACCTGCGCGCGCGCTGCGGTGGAAGCGGCGGTCGACGCAATGCAGGCGCTCGATGTCGTGGTCGAGCCGCCGTACGTGATGCCGGTCGAAGTCTCCGGCGCGCGCTGGGGCCGGGCATGAGCGTCATCAGCAATGATTTGGCGATGATGCTAGCGCGGGCGCCGGTCGAGGCGGCCATCGCCGCGGCGCGTTTCATCGGCCGCGGTGACGAGCGCGCGGCGGACCAGGCCGCGGTCGATGCGATGCGCGCGGCGCTCAACGCGATGCCGATCAGGGGCCGCGTCGTCATCGGCGAGGGCGAACGCGACGATGCGCCGATGCTCTATGTCGGCGAAGAGGTCGGCGCGGGCAAAGGGCCGGAGCTCGACATCGCGCTCGATCCGCTCGAAGGCACGACGCTGACGGCGAAGGCGAAAGCCAATGCGCTTGCGGTGATGGCGATTGCGCCGAAGGGCGGGCTGTTGCACGCGCCGGACACGTACATGGACAAGATCGCGATCGGGCCGGGCTATCCGCCGGACCTGATCGATCTCGACGAAGGCGCGGCGGACACTGTGCGCAAGCTCGCCAAGGCGAAGGGCGTGGCGCCGGAGGAGATCGGCGTCTGCGTGCTGGACCGGCCGCGCCACGGCGGGATTATCGAAGCGCTGCGCGGCGTCGGCGCGCGCGTGCAGCTGATCGACGACGGCGACATCGCCGGCGTCATCAATTGCACCAAGCCCGAGACCGGCATCGATCTTTATCTCGGCCAAGGCGGCGCGCCGGAGGGCGTGCTGGCGGCTGCGGCGCTCAAATGTGTGGGCGGCCAGTTTCAGGGCCGGCTGGTGATCCGCAACGAGCAGGAGCGGATGCGCGCGGAAGCGGCGGGGATCGAGGATCTGAAGCGGCGCTATGCGCTGGACGACCTCGTTTCCAAGGATGCGATCTTCATCGCTGTCGGCGTCACCTCCGGGTCGCTGCTCCGCGGAGTGCGTTTCGATAGCGGCACGATCCGGACCAATGCCGTGGTTATGAACAGCGCCACGCACACGGTTACCGAGCTGCATATCCGCCAGCCGGCTTAATCGCCTCGTAACGGCCGCATCCTGTGCGATGCTGGGCCATGGCGGGAATCGATTCGGACCGGCAATGAGCGCGGCGCTGCAACTGGAGCGCAGTGCGGCGTTTCTTGGCGTCGAGCGGTCGCTGACCGGGCGGCGCTGGCGCACGCGCGACGCGGACCTTGCGCTTGTCGAAGCGTTCCGCCGCCGGTTTTCGCTGCCGGAGATCGCGGCGCGCCTGCTCGCTGCGCGGGGCGTTGCGCTCGAGGGCGCCGAGACCTTCCTGGAGCCGACGCTGAAGGCGCTATTTCCCGATCCGTCCAGCTTCGCCGACATGGACGAAGCGGCGCGCGTGATCGAGGACGCGATCGTCAGCGGCCGCTCGTGCGCGGTGCTGGCGGATTATGATGTCGACGGCGGCTCGTCCGGCGCGCAGCTGGTGCGCTACTTCCGCGCGCGCGGGCGCGAGTTGAAGATCTACGTGCCGGACCGGATGAAGGAGGGCTACGGGCCGTCCGTGGTCGCGTTCGAACGGCTGAAGGCGGAGGGCGTCGAACTCGTCATCACTGTCGACTGCGGCGCCGCGGCGGAGGGGCCGTTGAACGCTGCCGCCGATCTCGGCTTGGATGTGGTCGTGCTGGACCACCATTTGATGCAGCATGAGCCGCCGAAGGCGCGGGCTGTGGTCAATCCGAACCGGATGGACTGCAGATCGGGCCAGGGTCATCTCACCGCGGCGGGCGTGGTGCTGGTGACGCTGGCGGCGGTGAACCGCGAAGCGCGGCGGCGCGGCTCGATCGGTTCGAACAATCTGCCCGACTTAATCCAGATGCTCGATCTCGCGGCGATCGGCACGGTGTGCGATGTGGCGCCGCTGACGGGATTCAATCGCGCCATCGTTTCGCAAGGGCTGAAAATTCTGCGCAATGGCAAGAATATCGGCTTGGCGGCGCTGGCCGAGAATGCGGGACGGAAAGGCCAAGCCACGGTCTACGACTTCGGTTTCATCCTGGGCCCGCGCATCAATGCGGGCGGACGCGTGGGCGACGCGTCGCTGGCGACGCGGCTGCTCTCGACGGAAGATATCGACGAGGCGCGCGAGTTGGCGGCGACGCTGGAGGCGCTGAATCAGGAGCGGCGCGCGCGCGAAGCGGAGATGCTGGCGGAAGCGGAGACGGCGGCGCTGGCCGAAGCGGAGCAGCGCGCCGTCGTCATCGTCGGCTCGCATCGTTGGCATCCGGGCGTGATCGGCATTGCGGCGGGGCGGCTGAAGGATCGGCTGATGAAGCCGACGATTGTGCTGGGCGGCGTCAGCGAGCGCGAGCCGGCGAAGGGCTCCGGCCGCTCGACGCCGGGCGTGAACCTGGGCGCGGCGGTGGCGGCGGCGAAGGAGGCCGGGCTGCTGATCAATGGCGGCGGGCATGCCGCGGCGGCGGGGCTCACGGTGGAGTGGGAGCGCGTCGAGGAGCTGAAGGACTTTCTGTCCGAGCGGCTGGCGCCGGAATTGAACGCGGCAGCGGGCGAGGCGCGGGCGCTGTCGATCGACGCCGCCGGCGCCGTGGGCGCGATCGATCTTGGGCTGATCGAAGCGCTCGACCGCATCGGACCGTACGGGCAGGGGCATCCCGAGCCGGTGTTTGCGCTGCCGGACGTGCGTGTCTCGTTCGCGAAGCTGGTGAAGGAAGAACACGTGCGCTTCACGCTCGAAGACGCACGCGGGGCGCGAATCGGCGGCATCGCCTTCAGAGCGATGAAGAGCCCGCTCGGCGAGGCGCTGATGAAACGTGATGCGACGTATCACGCTGCCGTCCGCGTTAAGCGCAACGAGTGGAACGACACGGTGCGCGCGGAGGTCGAGATCGTCGATTTGGCGGCGTCGGCCGGTTAGAAGTCGTCGCGCTGCTGCGAGTAGGCGCGGACCGAGAAGAAGATCATCGCAGCGCCGCCCGCGGTGAAGAAGCCGAGCATGGGGACCGAGGCGGCGACGCCGGCGGCGGGCGTCATCCAGGCGAAGAGCGGCCCGCCCAGCTGAAGGTAAATGACGAGCGCCAGCGGGAGCAGCAGGACCCAGCCGGTCAGCAGTCCAAGAAGTCGCAACATCAGCGCCGCTCCCGCCTTGCCAGCGCCACCGCACGCCTCTATATGCCGGGCCTTCCCGCGCACCCGGGGCGACTTGGGTGGCCACGTGGGCCCTTCGTCTATCGGTTAGGACGTCAGGTTTTCAACCTGAAAAGAGGGGTTCGACTCCCCTAGGGCCTGCCACTTCCCGCCGCCGCCCCACATGCTAGAAGCGGTCCGTCAGGACAGGGTTGCTCAATGCTGCCGAAAAATATCGTGCGCGCTGTGGCGCTGACGCTCGTGCTGAGCGTAGGCGCGTGCGCCCAATCCGACACCGAGAGCAAGGCGGGAGCGACGGCGCAGGTGGAGACCGAGGAGCTCACGATCGAGACCGCCGGCGGCCCGGTTCGGGTCACGGTCGAAATCGCCGATACCGAGGAAGAGCGCGCGCGCGGATTGATGTTCCGGCCGCCGCTTCCCGACAATTATGGGATGCTGTTTCACTTTCAGCAGCCGGAGCGAGCGAGCTTCTGGATGCGTAACACGCCCTCATCGCTCGACATCATCTTCATCGGTGTCGATGGTCGTATCCTGAACATCGCCGAGCGCACGACTCCTTATTCGTTGGAGAGCGTGCCCGCGGTGGGGCTGACGCGCGGCGTGCTGGAGATACGCGGCGGGCACGCCGCCGAGCTTGGTCTCCGTGCGGGCGACCGCGTTCGGCACCGCATCTTTCCAGACTAGCGGCGTTGCCGGACGCTCTGTTGCGTGGCAACAGGTGCGCATCGGGGTGTAGCTCAGCCTGGTAGAGCGCCAGCTTTGGGAGCTGGATGTCGCGAGTTCGAATCCCGCCGCCCCGACCAGCCTTCGCTGCGCGCAGCGCAAAGCGAAAGCTGCCCTCCGAAGCCTTGGCGTGGGGGGCTCGTCAATCCCGCGCGCGCAGCTTCGGCTGGCTTACGCCATTACGCTGCTCGCCTGGAGGACCGCGCCCGTGTCAACGTGAAAACGCCGCGCTAGTGAGGCGCGGCGTTTCCTTACGCGGGGGCGGAGAGCCTTACGGATACGGCTCGCCGTTCTCGTAGAAGTAGCGGCCCGATTGCGGATCATAGAAATAATAGCGACCGCTGCGACGGTCGTAACGCTCGCGGCGGTTGTCGACGTTGCCGCAACGGCCTTCTTCGCGGCACCCCAGATACCAGCCGGCCGCACCGCCGACCACGGCGCCAGCAAGCGCCGCTTCGTCGTCGCCGAGAATGGCGCCGGCCGCGCCGCCGATGGCCGCGCCGCTGAGGGCGCCGCGTTCACTTGGGGTCATGCCCGCGCAGGCGCTCAAGCTGAGCGCGGCGGCGGACACGTAAGCAGTCAAAGCAAGGCGCATGTCGGTGTCTCCTGTCCTCGTGCGAGCCAAACGAGAGGCAACCGGCGGTGTTCCCTAACGATTTCGTGGGTCGCAAACTTGCCGCATTTGCCGCTGCTGCGCGTCAGATCACGCCACCGTCTCGCAGGCGGGCGAGCTCTGTTTGGGCCAGGCCGAGAAGTTCCGTGAGCACCGGCTGGGTGTCCTGTCCCAGGAGCGGCGGCGCGGCGCGAGTGGTGGGCGGCGTTGCGCTCATGCGCAGCGGATTGGCGGCGAGCTTGATCTCACGCCCATCGGCGCGGGTGACGCTTTCGACCGCGCCGCGCGCCGCCACGTGCGGATCGGCGTAGACGTCCTCCAGCGTGTTGATGGGGCCGCAGGGCACTTGCGCCGCTTCGAGCGCGGCGATCCATTGCGACGTGGTGCGCTGGATGGTCATGTGCGTGAGCGCTGCGGTGAGCTCCTCGCGGTGGCGGACGCGCGCTTCGTTGGTGGCGAAGCGTGCGTCGTCGGCGAGCTTCACGTTCGCGGCGGCGCAGAAATCGCGGAATTGGCCGTCATTGCCGACGGCGAGAATGATGTGACCGTCGGATGTGGCGAGCACCTGATAGGGCGCGATCGATGCGTGCTGATTGCCGAGCCGTTTGGGCTTTTCGCCGGAAACCAGATAGCTCGCGCCGAGATTGGCGAGCATCGCGATTTGCGAATCCAGCAGCGCCGCGTCGATGCGCTGGCCTTCGCCGGTGCGTTCGGCGTGGCGCAGCGCGGCGAGCATCGCCGTCACCGCATACATGCCGGTGAACAGATCGGCGACGGCGACGGCGCTTTTCATCGGCTCACCGGCGGGTTCTCCGGTGAGGCTCATGAGGCCGCCCATGCCTTGGATGATGTAATCGTACCCGGGACGCGCCGCGTACGGGCCGGTTTGGCCGAAGCCGCTGATCGAGCAATAGACGATCGCAGGATTGATCGCGGCGATGCTCTTGTAATCGAGCCCGTAGCGCGTGAGCCCGCCGGTCTTGAAGTTCTCGACGAAGATTTGGCAATGCGGGACGAGCCTGCGCACGAGCTCCGCGCCGTCGGGCTTGGCGAAATCGATCGTGACCGAGCGCTTGTTGCGGTTTGCAGCGAGGTAATAGGCTGCGTCGCCGCGGCCGCCGTCCTGTTCGGGCAAGAACGGCGGCCCCCAGCTGCGGGTGTCGTCGCCGGCGCCGGGCTTTTCGATCTTGATCACGTCGGCGCCGAGATCGCCGAGAATCTGCGTCGCCCACGGACCCGCGAGCACGCGTGAAAGATCGAGCACGCGCACGCCGGCGAGGGCGGCTTTTGTCAAAGTCGTCGTCATCGGAGATCGCGTAGACGCCTGACCGCGCCGCCGCTAGTAGCAGGGGCGGGAGGGGCCATGACGAAACGAAGGCAGTCTACTCCGCCGGCTGGGGCGCCCAGGCGCCGCCGGTTATCTGCGCGCGGCAGGCAGCGTTTCGGAGAATTCGTCGCGAACGGCCTGTTCGGCGCCGCGGCGCTGATCGGATCGGCTATTGTGCTGCCGGGATTGCTGGAGGCGGAACGCCTGCCGTCCGAATTGTTCTTTGGGGCCGCGGCCATGTTCGCCGTGTGCGTGGCGACGGCGCTCGCGGTCCGCTATATGACAGAGGAGCATGAGGGCGAACGGACATGAATTCGCTGAGCGCAGCCGAGCAAGCCGTCCTTTTCCTCTCCGTCTTTGGCGGGGTCTTCAGCGTGGGCGCCTTTGCCTTCACGTGGTGGATCTCGCGCCCGCCTCCTGCTGATCCTGAGAATCCGCACAGGACGCCCGCCGAATGAGCCGAGAAGCTATCGCCACCGGCGGCTGCCAGTGCGGCAAGGTTCGCTACGCGCTCTACGTGGCGCCGCAGAATTCGCACGTCTGCCATTGCCGCATGTGCCAGCGCGCGACCGGCGGGGTGTTCGCCGCGCTGGCGGGCGCGCCGAAGAGCGAGTTCGCGTGGACTGAGGGCGATCCGGCGTTCTTCGCCAGCTCGAATCTGGCCAAGCGCGCCTATTGCCGCGATTGCGGCACGCCGCTCTCGTTCAGCTATGACATGCCGGAAGCGCGCTTCTATGTGACGATCGGATCGATGGACGATCCGGAGGCGGCGCCGATCGTGCAGCAATACGGGATAGAAAGCCGGCTTTCGTGGGTGAAATTCTGCGAGGACGTGCCGGCCGAGAAGACCGGCGAGGATCCGAAAGCGGCCGCGTTCTTCAAGACGATGCAGAGCCACCAAGGGTGAGACGTCGTCGCCGGCTGCGTTCGCGGTTCAGAGCGTACTATTTCGGGCACACGCAATCGGCGCTGCGCTTCCAGGGCGTGCTGTTCGTTCTGGATGTCCTGATCATCGGCTTCTTCATCGGCAGCCAATTCATCCGCGAACAATCCTGGTTCTGGATGGTCGATTTGGCGATCGCCATTTTCGTCGCGCTCGATCTGCTGGCGCGGCTGTTCGCGTTTGGCACCGTGCGGCGGTGGCTCAAATATCCGAACACCTGGGTCGATCTCGTGGTGCTGGCGACGCTGGCGTTCCCGACCGTGCTTTATAATTGGGGCTTCTTGCGCATCCTGCGACTGTGGACGCTGGTGCATAGCGAGCGTTTCTGGAACGTGCTCGCGCGCGGCAAGTGGGACGACACCTATGTGGAGGACCTCGCGCGCGCGATCGTGACGATGGCGGTGTTTGTTTTCATCGCCGCAGGGCTGACGCAGGCGCTTTATCTGGGCGATCACCCGAAGCTGAACAATTTTCTCGACGCGATCTATTTCGTGGTGACCTCGCTCACGACCACGGGCTACGGCGACATCACCATCGATACGGCGTCCGGCCGGGTGTTCTCGATCGCGCTGATGATCACGGGCATCAGCCTCTTCTTCAACATCGCGCAGAAGGCGTTCGCGCCGCACCAGAAGATTCAGCGCTGCGTGCGCTGCGGGCTCGACCGGCACGGGCTCAACGCCAATTACTGCTGCAATTGCGGCGCGGAGCTCACGGCCCCCTTGCGCGGACGCGCGCGGATCGCCAGGAGAACGGCCGGCAAGGGCGGTTAGCTCAGCGGTAGAGCGTCTCGTTTACACCGAGAGGGTCGGGGGTTCGATCCCCTCACCGCCCACCAGCCTTCGCTTGACGAAGTCGAGGGAACGGCTGCCCTCCAAAGCTTCAGCGTAGGAGGGCTGAGCCGGCCGGGGCGCAGCTTCGGATGGCTGACGCCATCTTCCCATGGAACTGAGACGCGTGTGGACAACTTACTACGCCGCGCGCTGCAGGCGGTGGTAGGTTGGCGGGATGAATCACGTTCGCTCCGGTTTTGTCTTGATGGCCGCAGCCGCCGCCGCGTCCTGCGGGCCGGCCGCAGTCGGGCCGCAGCAAGCCGCCTCCGCGCCGGTCGAGCGGCTGGAGGCGACGTCCGCCCCCGACTTCCGGCCCTACGTCGGGCAGACTTACGCCGCGTTCGCGGCGGCGCCGGCGATGCGCCGGTATTCATTGCAGAGCCTCGGCGTTCCGGCGGCGGAGCAGGCCCGCTTCACCCATTCGATGTCCAACCCCGCGCCCGGCCTCGTCGCGGGAGGCGGCGGCGCCGAGGCCTTGGTCTTTTCCGGCTGCGCGCCGTCAGGGTGTCTCGAGGGTTTGTCGGTCGTGGCGATCGACATGAGCTCGGGTGACGTGTTCATCGGCGTCAGCGACGCCGCCGGGGCGGAGAAGCTGGTTCCGAACGAGCGGCTCGAAGCGCTGTTGCGCCTGACCTCACCGAGCCAGACCTGGGACGATCCGGTCCGTCCGCCTGCGACAGCTGCTCCTTAATCTTTATCTGCTAGAAGCCCCGCCTTCGCGTGCTTGACCGCCGGAACGGCTTGGCCTAACTCCGGCGCCTTCTCGCGGAAGAGACGCGGGTGTAGCTCAGTTGGTTAGAGCGCCGGCCTGTCACGCCGGAGGTCGCGGGTTCGAGCCCCGTCACTCGCGCCATTCGCATCGGCCATTGCGCGGAGAGGCGTGGCCGGCGCAAAGCTGTTCTCGTGACCGAGGCCCTTTTCACTGAAGCGCGCGCGCTGCTGCGCGACGGACAAGCCGAGCGCGCGGCGGCTCTGTTTCTGTCGGCCGCCGAAGCCGGCGATGCAGCGGCTATGCAACGCTGCGCGGCGTTCGCGGCAGGCGGCATCGGTCAGCAGCAGGATTGGCCACGCGCCCTCGACTGGCTCCGCCGCGCAGCTGACGCTGGCGATGCAACCGCGGCGCGCCAGCTCGGCGTGCTTGGCGGCGACCACATCGATATTGAATCGCTCCTCGCGCCCCCGCCGCTGCAGTCGTTGACGGATGAAGCGCGGATCGGCGTCGCTCGTGAGTTCGCGCCGCCCGGGTTCAGCGCTTGGATCATCGAGCAAGGGCGCGAGCGGCTGGCGCCCAGCACCGCCAGCAACAGCGAAACGGGTGGATATGAGGTCCGCTCGGTGCGGACGGCAACCACGAGCGGATTCGGGCCGCTCAAGCGCGATCTCGTCGTGGCGGTGCTGCAGGAGCGTGCGGCGCGCCTCACCGGGACGCCGGTGACCCACCATGAGCCGCCCATGCTGATCAGCTATGAGCCGGGCCAGAGCTATGGCGCTCATTATGACTTCATACCGCCCAAGCTGGCGGCGATGGCCGGCGAACTCGAGCGGCTGGGGCAGCGGACGTTCACGCTCGTGACCTATCTCAGCGACGATTTCAGCGGCGGCGCGACACAGTTTCCGACTCTGGGTCTCGAGCTCCGTGGCGGAGTCGGCGAGGCGCTCGTGTTCGCCAACGTGCTTCCCGACGGTGCGCCCGACCGCCGCATGCTGCATGCGGGCCTGCCGCCCACGGCGGGGCGGAAATGGGTGCTGTCGCAATGGCTGCGCAGCAAGCCGCAGCCGGTGCGATGAGGCTTGCGGGCCAGGGCGGGCGCCACTAGCGTCCGCGCCGATTTCGCGGCTGCGGCGCCTCAGACCCTGGCGTCGCGGCCCGACGCCGCTTAGGTGGGTCCCAAAGGACGTGTGATGGGCCTCGATCTGCTCGATTATCTGCCGATTGTGTTCTTCTTCGCCATCGCCCTCGTGCTGGGCGCAGGCTTCCTGATCGCCGCCTGGGTGATCGCGCCGAAGGACCCGGACAAGGAGAAGGTCTCGGCCTACGAGTGCGGGTTCAACGCCTTCGACGACGCGCGGATGAAGTTCGACGTGCGCTTCTATCTCGTGTCGATCCTGTTCATCATCTTCGACCTCGAAGTCGCGTTCCTGTTCCCGTGGGCGATCACGCTGGGCGATATGCCGGCAGAGGTCGGCCAATTCGCGTTCTGGTCGATGATGGCGTTCCTGGGCGTCCTGACGGTCGGCTTTATCTACGAATGGAAGAAAGGCGCTTTGGAATGGGAGTGATCACGCCAGCCGGCGGCGCCGCGCGCGCGGGCGTCGAGGGCGGTTATCCCGTCAAGGAAGACGATCCGTTCTATACGGGCCTTTCCAATCAGCTCGCTGACAAGGGCTTCATCACCGCCGCCGCCGATGATCTGATCACCTGGGCGCGCACCGGCTCGCTCATGTGGATGACGTTCGGGCTCGCCTGCTGCGCGGTCGAGATGATGCAGGCGTCGATGCCGCGCTACGATCTCGAGCGCTTCGGCTTCGCCCCGCGCGCTTCGCCGCGGCAGAGCGACGTGATGATCGTCGCCGGCACGCTGACCAACAAGATGGCCCCGGCGTTGCGCAAGGTCTACGACCAGATGCCCGAGCCGCGTTACGTCATCTCGATGGGTTCGTGCGCGAATGGCGGCGGCTATTATCACTATAGCTACGCCGTGGTGCGCGGCTGCGACCGTATCGTGCCGGTCGACATCTATGTGCCCGGCTGCCCGCCGACGGCGGAAGCGCTCGTCTACGGCGTGCTGCAGTTGCAGCGGAAAATCCGCCGCGAAGGGAACATTGTGCGATGACGCAGGGGCTTGAAGATCTCGGCGCACACATTGCGTCGTCGATGACGAATGCGATCGAGGGGCAGGAGATCGCCTTTGGCGAACTCACGCTGACCGCGCGGGCGGACCAGATCTATGCGGTGATCACCTTCCTGCGCGACGATCCGCGCTGCCGGTTCACGACGCTGATCGACATTTGCGGCGTCGACTATCCGCAGCGGGCCAAGAGGTTCGACGTCGTCTACCATCTCTTGTCGATGCACCTGAACCATCGTGTGCGGGTCAAGGTGGCGGCGGACGAGAACACGCCCGTGCCGAGCATCGTCGGCATCTATCCTTGCGCGGATTGGTTCGAGCGCGAGGCGTTCGACATGTACGGAATCCTGTTCTCGAACCATCCGGATTTGCGGCGCATCCTCACCGATTACGGTTTTCAGGGTTTCCCGCTGCGCAAGGACTTCCCGATGACGGGGCACGTGGAAGTCCGCTACGACGCAGAGCAGCAGCGGGTGATCTACGAGCCCGTGAAGCTCGCGCAGGCTTTCCGGAGCTTCGACTTCCTCTCGCCATGGGAAGGCATGACCTTGCCGGGCGATGAGAAAGCGAGCGAGCAGAAGCCGTGAGCGCCACGCTGCAGATCCGCGATGCGACGCCCGTCCTTCTAGTGAGAGACGTGGTGAAGGCGGCTGCCTACTACACCGACAAGCTGGGCTTTAACGTCGAACGGTTCTGGGGCGATCCGCCGATGTTCACGATCGCCCGGCGCGACGGCGTCTCCGTCATGCTGAATCAGGTCGATGCAGGCGACAGCTTCCGGCCCAACGATTACGATGGGCGCTTCAGCCTGTATCTCGATGTGAGCGACGCGGATGCGTTGCATGCGGAGTTCGCCGCACAGGGCGCCGACATCGTCTGCGCGCCGGAGGATCAGCCGTATTTCATGCGCGAGTTCCAGGTGCGCGATCTCGACGGCCATTTGCTCGGCGTTGGCCACGATATTTCAGGAAAGAACTGAATCATGGCCGAAGGCATCGCCGCCATTCCTGAGGAAAAGCGCACGTTCACGATCAATTTCGGACCGCAGCATCCGGCGGCGCACGGCGTGCTGCGCCTTGTGCTGGAGCTTGACGGCGAGGTGGTGGAGCGGGTCGATCCGCACATCGGCCTGCTGCATCGCGGCACCGAGAAGCTGATCGAGTACAAGACCTATCTGCAGGCGATCCCGTACTTCGATCGGCTTGATTACGTGGCGCCGATCAACCAGGAGCATGCGTTCTGCCTGGCGATCGAGAAGGCGGCCGCGATCGCCGTGCCGCGCCGGGCCCAGATCATCCGCGTGCTCTATTCCGAGATCGGACGGATCCTCAATCACCTGCTCAATGTCACCACGCAGGCGCTAGATGTCGGCGCGCTGACGCCGCCGCTGTGGGGCTTTGAAGAGCGCGAAAAGCTGATGGTGTTCTATGAGCGGGCCTCGGGCTCGCGCATGCATGCGAACTACATCCGCCCGGGCGGCGTGCACCAGGATCTGACGCCGCAGCTGATCGACGACATCGAGACGTGGTGCAGGCAATTTCCGGCCGCCATCGACGACATCGAGGGCCTGCTGACCGACAATCGCATCTTCAAACAGCGCAATGTCGATATCGGCGTGGTAACGCAGGAGGATGTGATCAGGTGGGGTTTCTCCGGCGTGATGGTGCGCGGTTCGGGCCTCGCCTGGGATCTGCGACGCTCGCAGCCGTACGAAATTTATAACGAACTCGAGTTCAAGATTCCGCTGGGGAAGAACGGCGACTGCTACGATCGCTATCTCTGCCGGGTCGAGGAGATGCGCGAGTCGACCAAGATCATGCTCCAGTGCGTCGACCTGCTGCGCAAGACGCCCGGGCCGGTGCTGCCGGAGAATTCGAAGTTCGCGCCGCCGCGCCGGGCCGAGATGAAGACGTCGATGGAAGCGCTCATCCATCACTTCAAGCTTTATACCGAAGGCTTCCACGTGCCGGCGGCGGAAGTGTACGCGGCAGTCGAAGCGCCGAAGGGCGAGTTCGGCGTCTATCTGGTCAGCGACGGCACCAATAAGCCCTATCGCCTCAAGATTCGCGCGCCCGGTTTTCCGCACCTCGCGGCTATGGACTACATGTGCAAGGGTCACATGTTGGCCGACGTTTCCGCCGTGCTGGGCTCGCTCGACATCGTGTTCGGCGAGATCGATCGGTGAGCGGAGAGCATGCGCCGCTGATGCTTTGGATCGAGGGCCTCGTCGCCCTCGTCATCGCATTGGCGTTCCTGCTGCATGCTTTTTTCGCGTTCAAGCCCGAGCACGTCGAGCACCATCCGGCGCGAGTGCGGATCGGCGCCTTGATCCAGGGGCTTTCCATCGGCTTGTTGATCGGCTTCGTGATCGTGCCGCTCAGAATGCAAGTGATGGACGCGCGCGGGTTCGAGACCCCGGAGCTGACGTCCCTCGCATTCGTTCCCGCCTTGCTCATGCTCATCGTCATCCGCCGCGGCGCACTGCTGAAGGCGCCGGTGCTGAAGACGTACCTTCGCGCGTATCGGCGCGCGACCCTCTTGAAAGCGCGAGACGACGCCAACAAGGCGCTGGCCAAACTCGACGAGATCGAAGGGCGGAGGGCCGCGGTATGAACATGGCCGGACCCGGCGCGCTGCTGCTCAACATGGCGATGTGGGTGGCCGTGGCGATCGCGCTCGCGGTGACGTTCACCTATCTGGTGCGCCGCTCGGCGCGCGAGCGCTTTCCAGGCGGCGCCAAGCGCTATCTGGCGGCGCTGATCGTTCAGGCGGCGGGCTTCATGATCCCGATCCCGGTGGTGCTGGTGCTGCTGCTCGGGCAGCCGATCGCGCCCGGGCTCGACGTCATCATTGCGGTCACCGTGGGTGTCGGCGTGTTGGCGCTGCTGCACTACGCGCCGGTGACGGGCCCGTTGTTGAAGGATCTGCGCCGCTCGCGCATCGAAGCGGCGATGGAACGGATATCGGGAGGCCGCAAGTGAGCGCCGCCGATATCGTTCAGCGCCAGCTCGAGGCGTACAACGCCCAGGACTTGGACGCGTTCTGCGCGACCTACGCCGAGGAATGCGTGATCGCCGACCTGAACGGCGCCGTGACGCAAGCGGGCATGGCGGAGATTCGAGCGCGCTATGCGAAGACGTTCGCCGACTTCTCGCAGAACCGCGCCTGGGTCGAGCACCGCATGGCGCTCGGCGATGTCGTTATCGATCACGAGAAGGGCGAGCGCTCGCCCGAGGGGCCGTTCTTCGAGGCGCTCGTGATCTACACCGTTAAAGACGGGCGGATCGCCCGGGTCGATTTCGTGAAGTGAGAGGGACATGAGCGTTCGCCGTCTAGCCGCAGAGCAGCCCGAGAGCTTCGCCTTCACGCCGGAGACGATGGAGCTGGCGCGCTGGTGGATCGCCAAATATCCGCCGGAGCGGAAGCAATCGGCCGTCATTCCGGTGATGTGGCTGGTGCAGAAGCAGGAAGGCTGGGTGTCCGAGCCGGCGATCAAGGCGATCGCCGAGCTGCTCGGCATGCCGGTGATCCGTGTGCTGGAAGTGGCGACGTTCTACACCATGTTCCAGCTCGCGCCGGTCGGTAAGCACCATCTGCAGGTGTGCGGCACGACGCCGTGCATGCTGCGCGGCGCCGAAGAGCTGAAGAAGGTGTGCAAGAGCCGCATCGGCGATAAGCACGCCGTGAGCGCCGACGGCATGTTCTCTTGGGAAGAGGTCGAGTGCGTCGGCGCCTGCGTGAACGCGCCTGTGGTGGCGATCGACGACTACTACCACGAAGACCTGACGCCGGACGCGCTCGAAGCGCTGATGGACAAGCTGGCGCGCGGCGAGAAGATCGCGCCGGGCTCGGCGGCGGGGCGCATCACATCGGCGCCGGAGGGCGGGCCGACGGTGTTGAAAGATCCGACGCTCTACGACGGCTCGCTTGCGAAGCCGATCAAGCTGCCGGGCTTGCCGGAGAAGGTATGAGCGACGCGGAGCCCCCGCACACGCCGGGTCCGCGCCCGCGCTATGAGCCGATCGCCATGGGCGGCGTGTTCAAGCGCAGCGCGCTCGTGCTCTACGCTTTGCTGGCCGTCGGCCTTGCCGCGCTCGCCGTCTATATGGCGACGCTCGGCCAGCGCGAGGTCATGAGCATGTATGTCGCCGCGCCGGCGATTGGCGCGGTATGGTTCGCGCTGCGCGTGTTCATGATGCTGGGGCCGCGCCGATGAACGCGCTGGCGCCGCCCGATCTGGAGACGGCCGAGGGCCGCTCCGCTTATCGGCGTGAGCTGCGCGCCGTCGCGCGCTGGCCGCGGCTGATCGGGTTCGCGATCATCATCGTCTCGGCCGTCGCCGTGCTGAGCTTGCGCAGCGACCCGAACGCCGGCGCTGCGCTCTATGCGGGGTACGCTGGCCTCGTCATCGGCTGGATCGCGCTGATCTACGCTTTCGTGCAACGGAATATCTATCATCGCCGCCGCCTGCGGCAGATCGGGAATGACCATGCTCGCGGATAAGGATCGCATCTTCCTCAATCTCTACGGAACGCACGGGGCTGACCTGGAGAGCGCCAAGAAGCGCGGCGCCTGGAACGGCACCGCCGACATGATCGGCGCGGGCCGCGACTGGATCATCCAGCAGGTGAAGGATTCCGGCCTGCGCGGCCGCGGCGGCGCCGGCTTCCCGACTGGCCTGAAGTGGAGCTTCATGCCGAAAGAGGTGAAGGACCGGCCGCACTATCTCGTCGTCAACGCCGACGAGTCCGAGCCGGGCACCTGCAAAGACCGCGACATGATGCGGCACGATCCGCATCTTTTGATCGAGGGCTGCCTGATCGCCTCGTTCGCGATGCAGGCGCACGCTTGCTACGTCTATATCCGCGGCGAGTATGTGGCCGAGCGCGAGGCGCTCGAGCGTGCGGTGAAGGAAGCTTACGAAGCCAAGCTGATCGGCAAGAACAACGTGCACGGCTGGGACTTCGATCTCTACGTCCATCACGGCGCCGGCGCTTATATTTGTGGGGAAGAGACGGCGCTACTGGAGAGTCTCGAAGGCAAAAAGGGCCAGCCGCGCTTGAAGCCGCCGTTCCCGGCGAACGTCGGCCTCTATGGCTGCCCGACGACGGTGAACAACGTCGAGTCGATCGCTGTCGTGCCGACCATTCTGCGCCGCGGCGCGAAGTGGTTTGCAGGTTTCGGCCGGCCGAACAACACCGGCACCAAGGTGTTCTGCATTTCCGGCCACGTGAACAAGCCCTGCAACATCGAAGAGGCTATGAGCATTCCGCTGAAGCAGCTCATCGAAGAGCATTGCGGCGGCGTGCGCGGCGGCTGGGGCAATCTGAAAGCGGTGATCCCGGGCGGCTCGTCGGTGCGCATGATCCCGGCGCATGAAGCCGAAACCGCGCTGATGGATTTCGACTCGCTGGTGGCGCTGAAATCCGGCCTCGGCACCGCGGCGGTGATCGTGATGGATCAGTCGACCGATCTGATCCGCGCCATCGCCCGCATCGCCTATTTCTACAAACACGAAAGCTGCGGCCAGTGCACACCGTGCCGCGAAGGCACCGGCTGGATGTGGCGGGTGCTGGAGCGGATGGCGAAGGGCGAGGCCGAGCACAGCGAAATCGATCTCCTGCTCGACGTCGCGGGGCAGGTGGAAGGCCATACCATTTGCGCGCTGGGCGACGCAGCCGCCTGGCCGATCCAGGGGCTCATCCGGCACTTCCGGGGCGAGATCGAGCAACGGATTGATCGGTATCGCGCGGCGAAGGGCGTGCACCAGGTGCGCGCGGTGGCGGCGGAGTGAGGGCCAAGCGTCGGCTGGCTGCGCTTTGGCTGGCGGCCGCCGTGTCGTTCGGTGCGGCGGCGTGGGGCGTGACCCAGCTATTAAATCTCACCCGTTTCGGCCTAGTGACCCCGTTTGAGCTTGCGGCTATCGCTCTCGCGAGTCTCGCGGCGATAGGCGGGGTCTTGTTGTTTCGGTGGTGGGGCCTGTTTGTTGGGGCGGTGCTTGCAGGTTACGTGATCACCATCGCCACTTACGCGAGCATCTATTCCTTTGTTGCTGTGTTAGCCTTCTATGTTCCGCTGGCATGCGCAGCGACGGTCAACCACAGGCACTTCAAGTGGTTCAAATGAAGCATTTCCTCCTGATCTACGACTACGCGCCCGACTATCTCGAAAAGCGCGCGACGCATCGACCGGCACACCTCGAGCTTTGCCGTGTATCCGTCGCGCGGGACGAGTTGCAGCTGGGCGGCGCGGTGCCGCAGGATGAGCCGCCGTTCGGGCTGCTGCTGTTCAAGGCGGAGACGGCGGAGGTCGCCGAGGATTTCGCGCGCGCCGATCCTTACGTGACGCAAGGCGTCGTCACGTCCTGGCGGGTGCGGGAGTGGATCACGGTGGTGGGCGCGGGCGCGCTGACGAAGGTCTGAGCGCGACGAAAACGGAGCGGCTTTCGCCGCTCCGCTGACTTCGCATCGGAACGCGCTATTGGAATGCGCTTATTGCGGACGCTCCTCGTCGCGATTCTTGTCGCGCTCGCGGTTTTGGCGTTCGCGATCGCTGCGCTCCATGTCTTCGTTGCGCCGGCCGGGCTGGGCCTGGCGTTGACGATTGTTGTTGTCGCGGTTCCGCTCTTGCGGGGGTTGCTGGTTGGCCATCGGGGAAAACTCCGTATTGCCCGCCCTTGGCGAATAAACGGCCGGCGGGCGGCTGCCGTTCCGGCAAGGCGTGGCAAAAATGACAGGCGCATCCTCGGAAACGTGAACGGTTCCGCGCAGCGCCGGCGCTGCGAGTCGCTCGCAACACCGGGGCGGCTGAAGCGGACGTTTCGCCCCCTTGCAGCGCAGCAATAAATCGGCCATGCGCGTGCGCGAAAGCGGCAGACTCATGACGAAAATTCTCGTCGACGGCGTTGAAGTCGACGTCCCCCCGGAACTCACGTTGCTGCAGGCGTGCGAAGCCGCCGGCGCCGAGATTCCGCGCTTCTGTTATCATGAGCGTCTGTCGATCGCCGGCAATTGCCGCATGTGCCTGATCGAGGTGAAGGTCGGCGGCAAATCAGGGCCGAAGCCGATCGCTTCGTGTGCGCAACAAGTGCGCGATCTGCCGCCACCGCGCGACAACATGCTCAACGAACTCGTCACCAAGAGCGACACCGTCAAAAAGGCGCGCAACGGGGTGATGGAGTTTCTGCTGATCAATCACCCGCTGGATTGCCCGATCTGCGACCAGGGCGGCGAATGCGACCTGCAGGACCAGTCAGTGGCCTATGGCCGCGGCGGTTCGCGCTTCGACGAGAACAAACGCGCGGTCGAAGAGAAGTTCATGGGCCCGCTGGTGAAGACGTGCATGACGCGCTGCATCCAGTGCACGCGCTGCATCCGCTTCGTCACTGAAGTGGCGGGCGTTCCCGAACTCGGCGCCACCGGACGCGGCGAGGACATGGAAGTCACGACCTATCTGGAAGCTGCGCTCACCAGTGAGCTTTCAGCCAACGTGATCGATCTCTGCCCGGTCGGCGCCCTCACTTCGAAGCCGTACGCTTTCAATGCGCGGCCGTGGGAGCTTTCGAAGACGCAGAGCGTCGACGTGATGGACGCGCTGGGCTCGAACATCCGCGTCGATGCGCGCGGCGATGCGGTGCTGCGCGTGCTGCCACGCGTGAATGACGAGATCAACGAAGAGTGGATCTCCGACAAGACGCGCTACGCCGAGGACGGGTTGTCGCGCCAGCGCCTGGATCGCCCTTACATCCGTGAGAACGGCGCGCTGCGCGCTGCGACCTGGGCCGAGGCGCTTGAAGCGGCGGCGAAGGCGCTTTCGGGCGACGCCAAGCGGATCGGCGCCATCGCTGGCGATCTCGCTTGCGCCGAGAGCATGAAGGCGACGCTCGATCTTTTCCGCGCGTTGGGATCGCCGAACACCGATTGCCGTCCGGACGGCGCTATGATCGGCGGCGGCGCGCGGCAAGGCTATCTCTTCAACTCCACCATCGCCGGCCTCGACGAGGCCGACGCCATTCTGCTGATCGGGACGAACCCGCGGCTCGAGGCGCCGGTGCTGAACGCGCGCATCCGCAAAGCGTGGTTGCGCGGCGCCGATGTCGCTTACATCGGCGAAGAGGTCGACCTGAGCTATCCGTACGCGCATCTCGGGACCTCGCTTGCCGACGTGAAGGACCGCGGCGCGATCACGGAGAAGCTGAAAGCGGCGCAGCGGCCGATGGTGATCGTCGGCCAGGGCGCGCTGACGCGTTCCGACTCGGCGGCGGTGCTGCATTCGATCGGCGCGCTGGCGGCGGCGGCTTCGCTCGTGCGCGAAGGCTGGAACGGCTTCAACGTGCTGCACACGGCGGCGGCGCGCGTGGCCGGGCTCGACATGGGCTTCCTGCCGGGCGCCGGCGGCAAGGGCGCGCGGGACATGCTGCAGGGCGGGTTGGATACGCTGCTGCTGCTCGGCGTCGACGAAGTCGAGCTGCCGAAGGCGGGCACGGTCATTTATCTCGGCACGCATGGCGACGCCGGCGCACATCGCGCCGACATCATTCTGCCGGGCGCCGCCTACACGGAAAAGGACGCCACCTGGGTGAACACTGAGGGCCGCGTCCAGTTTGGCCGCCGCGCGACCTTCCCGAAGGGCGATGCGAAGGAAGACTGGACCATTCTTCGCGCGTTGTCCGGCGTGATGGGTAAGACGCTGCCGTACGACTCGCTGGCGGAGCTGCGGGCCAAGATGGTCGCGGATCACCCGACGTTCGGCCAAGTGGACTATGCGCCGGGCGCGGCTGATCTGACCGGCTTCGATCCCACGGCGCTGGGCGCGGCGGGCGAGCTGTCTGGCGCGCCGTTCCGCTCGCCGATCGCTGACTTCTATCTCACCAATCCGATCGCGCGCGCTTCGAAGACGATGGCGGAGTGCTCGCGCCTCAAATCCGGCGCGATGAAAGTGGCTGCGGAATGATTGCTGGCGCCGACTACGTTCCGCTGATCACGCTGCCTGTCGAGGCGGAGTGGTCGATCATGAAGATCGGCCAGATCCTCGGCATCTCGATCCTGCTGTTGATCTCGCTCGCCTTCCTGTTGCTGTTCGACCGCAAGGTCTGGGCGGCGGTGCAGCTGCGTAAGGGGCCGAACGTCGTCGGCCCGTTCGGGCTGCTGCAGTCCTTCGCAGACTTCTTCAAGTTCGTGTTCAAGGAAATCGTCATCCCGGCGGGCGCCAACAAGACGGTGTTCATCCTTGCGCCGCTGATCACGTTCGTGCTCGCGTTCGTGGGCTGGGCGGTGGTGCCGTGGGCCCCGGACGTGGTGATCGCCGACCTGAACGTCGGCATCCTTTATCTCTTCGCGATCAGCTCGCTCGGCGTCTACGGCATCATCATGGGCGGTTGGGCGTCGAACTCGAAGTACCCGTTCCTCGGCGGCCTGCGCTCGGCCGCGCAGATGGTGAGCTACGAGGTTTCGATCGGCTTCATCATCATTACGGTGCTGCTGCTCGTCGGTTCGCTGAATCTGACGACGATCATCGACGCGCAAGCCCAGGGCATCTGGGCCTGGCACGGCTTCCGGATTTTCAATTTCGCCGAGTTTCCGGCCAACATTCTCGTCGGCGTCACTATGCTGGTCATGCTGGTGATGTTCTTCATCTCGGCCCTGGCGGAAACGAACCGCCCGCCGTTCGACTTGCCGGAAGCGGAGTCTGAACTCGTCGCCGGCTACCAGGTCGAGTATTCCTCGACGCCGTACCTGCTCTTCATGATCGGGGAATACCTCAACATCGTGCTCATGTGCGCGATGGTGAACATCCTGTTCCTCGGCGGCTGGCACTTGCCGTGGGGACCGATCGAGAGCCTCGGGCTCGATCCGTTCTGGACCTCGTTCATCGCCATGGGCGTGTTCTACGTGAAGATCTGGATCCAGTTCTTCCTGTTTGCGATGGTGAAGGCGATCGTGCCGCGCTACCGCTACGACCAGCTGATGCGGCTGGGCTGGAAGATTTTCCTGCCGACTTCGATCGTGGCGGTGGTCGCCATGGGTTATTACGTCACCTTCCTTGCGCCGACGGCGACCGCCGTGGCCGGAGCTCAATAGATGTCGCGCTTACTGCAAGCGGCGAAGGGCGCGTTGATGCTCGATATGCTGGGCGGCTTCGCGCTCGGCATGAAGTATTTCTTCCGCCGCAAGGCCACCATCAATTACCCGTACGAGCGCAATCCGCAGAGCCCGCGATTCCGCGGCGAGCATGCTCTGCGCCGTTACGCCAACGGCGAAGAGCGCTGCATCGCCTGCAAGCTCTGCGAAGCGATCTGCCCGGCGCAGGCGATCACGATCGAAGCCGAACCGCGCGAGGACGGTTCGCGCCGGACCACGCGCTACGACATCGACATGGTGAAGTGCATCTATTGCGGCTACTGCCAGGAGGCGTGCCCGGTGGATGCGATCGTCGAGGGGCCGAACCTGGAGTTCGCCACCGAGACGCGCGAAGAACTCTATTACGACAAAGAAAAACTGCTCGCGAACGGCGACCGCTGGGAGCGGGAGATCGCGAAGAACCTAGAACTCGATGCGCCCTATCGATGATTGGTCGCGACTGCTTTCATGCTCCCCCGCGTGCGGGGAAGCTGTCCGCGAAGCGGACTGAGGGGGGCGCGCAGTTGCGCGCGCAGTCCTTCCCCCTCCGGCTCGCTTCGCTCGCCACCTCCCCCGCACGCGGGGGAGGACATGTTGGGAGAGCGTAACGGATGTTGGCGTCGATCGCCTTCTACGTGCTGGCTGCGATCGCGGTGGTCTCCGCGTTCGCGGTCATTTCCGCACGCAATCCCGTGCACTCGGTACTGTTCCTGATCCTGACGTTCTTCACGGCAGCGGGTCTGTTCGTGCTGCTGGGCGCCGAGTTCCTGGCGATGCTGCTGGTGATCGTCTATGTGGGCGCCGTCGCGGTGTTGTTCCTGTTCGTCGTGATGATGCTCGATGTCGACTTCACCGAGCTGAAGCAGGGCTTCCTCTCCTATATGCCGATCGGGATCATAGTCGCGCTGGCGCTTCTGCTAGAGCTGGGGCTTGTGGCCAGTGCGGCGATGGGCGCCGACGGCGCGCCGATCGCGGTCTCGCGAACGCAGGAAGCCGAAGTCACCAACGCGCAAGCCATCGGCCAAGTGCTCTACACCGACTACCTGCTGGTCTTCCAAATGGCGGGACTGGTGTTGTTCGTAGCCATGGTCGGCGCGATTGTGCTGACGCTGCGCCACCGCCCGGGCGTCCGGAAGCAAGACATCGCCGCGCAAGTCGGGCGCCGACGCGCCGAAGCGGTCGAGCTTAAGGATATCCGGCCGGGGCAGGGGATCGGCTGATGGAAATCACCCTCGCGCATTATTTGTTCGTCGCCGCCGCTTTGTTCACGATCGGTGTGTTCGGCATTTTCGTGAACCGCAAGAACGTCATCATCATCCTGATGTCGATCGAGCTGGTGCTACTGTCGGTGAACATCAACCTGGTGGCCTTTTCCGCTTATCTGCAGAACCTCGAGGGGCAGATTTTCGCGATGCTGGTGCTGACGGTGGCGGCGGCGGAAGCCGCGGTCGGCCTCGCAATCCTCGTGACCTACTTCCGCAATCGCGGCGACATCGCCGTCGAAGACATCAATCAGATGAGGGGTTGAGCCGGTGCAGTTCTCTCCGGAAGCCCTGATCGTACTTGCGCCGCTGTTCGCCGCGGCGATCGCCGGGCTATTGCAGCGTTATCTCGGCGACAAGCTGGCCATGGCGATCACGACGGCTTCGGTGGGCCTGTCGCTGGTGCTGTCGTGGCCGATCTTCGCTGAGTTCGTCTGGGGCGAAGGGACTGAGCGGATCATCGAGCTGTTCCGGTTCGTCGATGTCGGCGGCTTCAGTTCGACCTGGAGCGTGCGCATCGACGCGCTCTCTGCGGTGATGCTGGTGGTCGTGAACACGGTCTCGTTTCTGGTTCACGTCTATTCGATCGGCTACATGGCCGAGGATCCGCACCGGGCGCGGTTCTTCTCCTATCTCTCGTTCTTCACCTTCTCGATGCTCGCGCTGGTGACGGCGAACGACTTCCTGCAGCTCTTCTTCGGCTGGGAAGGCGTCGGCGTCGCGTCCTATCTGCTGATCGGCTTCTGGTTCCACAAGCGCAGCGCCAACGATGCGGCGATCAAGGCGTTCGTCACCAACCGGGTGGGCGATTTCGGCTTCGCGCTCGGCATCATGGCCGCGTTCATGGCCTACGGCTCGATCCGGTTCGACGAGGTGTTCGCCGCCGCCGCCGCCAATCCAGGCATGGCGTTCGATTTCATCGTGCTGCAAGCGCCCGTGGTCGAGGTGGTGGCGTTTCTCCTGTTCATCGGCGCGATGGGCAAGTCGGCGCAGTTCTTCCTGCACGTCTGGCTGCCCGACGCGATGGAAGGCCCGACGCCGGTCTCGGCCCTCATCCACGCCGCGACGATGGTCACCGCCGGCGTGTTCATGGTCTGCCGCTTGGGCGAACTCTACCATTTGGCGCCGCTAGCGAGCGGGTTTGTCACCGTCATCGGCGCCACTACTGCGCTGTTCGCGGCGACGGTGGGGCTGGCGCAGAACGACATCAAACGCGTGGTGGCGTACTCAACCTGCTCGCAGCTCGGCTACATGTTCTTCGCCGCGGGCGTGGGCGCCTACAACGCGGCGATGTTCCACCTTTTCACGCACGCCTTCTTCAAGGCGCTGCTGTTCTTGGGCGCGGGTTCGGTGATCCATGGCCTGCACCATGAACAGGACATGCGCTACATGGGCGGCGTCCGCAAACCGATGACGATCACTTGGGCGATGATGCTGATCGGCACGTTCGCGCTGATCGGCTTTGGCATTCCGGGACTCGGCGGCTTTGCCGGCTTCTACTCGAAAGACGCGATCATCGAGGCGGCCTACGGCAGCCAAGCCATCGGCGCGCAGTTCGCCTTCTGGTGCGGCGTCAGCGCAGCGCTGCTGACCAGCTTTTATTCCTGGCGCCTGGCCTTCATGACTTTTGAAGGCAAATACCGCGGCAATCCGGCTCATCCGAGTCATCACGATGAGCATGGGCACACTCAAGAAGGTCACGCCGAGGGCGCCGACTCCCATGGGCACGGCCACTCCGATGAACCCGCGCGCGCCGACGGCTCGGCGCCGGCGCATGAGTCGCCGTGGATCATGCTGGCGCCGCTGTTCGTTTTGGCTGCGGGGGCCGTGGCGGCGGGCGCTATCTTTGCTCCGTACTTCCTGGGCGCGAACGCGGAAGGGTTCTGGGATCACGTCGTGCCGCTCGCGCACGGCGAGCACCATGACTTCCCGGCCTGGGTGATCTGGGCGCCGCTGACGGTGACGGTGATCGGCTTCCTGCTCGCGGTGCTGTTCTATCTATTCCAGCCGGGCGCCGCGAAGGCGATGGCGAAGGGTCCGGTCTGGGCCTTCCTCTACAACAAGTGGTTCTTCGACGAGATTTACGATTTCATCTTCGTCAAAGGCGCGCGCGCCATCGGCGACCTCTTCTGGAAGGTGGGCGACAAGCGGCTGATCGACGGGCTGGGCCCTGACGGCGTCGCGGCGAGCTCGCGCTTCTTCTCGCGCAATCTGCGTAAGGTGCAGACCGGCTTTGTCTATCACTACAGCTTCATCATGCTGATCGCGGCGGTGGCGTTCGGCGCCTATGCGATCTTCGCCGGCATCGGAGGCGCGCCGTGAGCGAGCTCGTGGCCGGCTGGCCGATCCTCTCCATCGTGACGTTCCTGCCGGCGGCAGGCGCGTTGCTCATTCTGCTGTCGCGCATGTCGGCGCGCGGCTCGAACCCGGGCTACGACAACGGCGTCCGGGTGCTGACGCTGCTGTTCACGGTCGCGACATTCATCGTGTCGCTGTTCGCGTTCGCGGCGTTCGATCCGAGCAATCCGGAGTACCAGCTCGTCGAAAGCATCCCGTGGGCGTTCGGCGCGAGCTACGCCATGGGCGTGGACACGCTGGCGATGTCGCTGGTGATGCTGACGACCTTCCTGACGCCGCTCTGCATCCTGGCGAGCTGGGCGATCGAGAAGCAGGTCTCCAGCTACATGGTTCTATTCCTGGTGCTGGAGACGCTGATGATCGGCGTCTTCTGCGCGCAGGACATCATCCTCTTCTACGTCTTCTTCGAAGGCGGCCTCATCCCGATGTTCATCCTTATCGGCGTGTGGGGCGGCGAGCGGCGCGTCTATGCGGCGTTCAAGTTCTTCCTTTACACGCTGCTGGGCTCGCTGCTGATGCTGGTGGCGATCGTCTATATGATCGCAGTCACGGGGACTTCGAACATCCCGGCGCTCACCGCGCATGCGCAGGGCGGCGGCTTCAGTCCGGACGTTCAGATCTGGCTCTGGCTCGCCTTCTTCGCTTCGTTCGCGGTGAAGATGCCGATGTGGCCGGTGCACACCTGGCTGCCGGATGCGCACGTCGAGGCGCCGACGGCGGCATCCGTGGTGCTGGCGGCGATCCTGTTGAAGATGGGCGGCTACGGCTTCCTGCGCTTCTCGCTGCCGATGTTCCCGGACGCCTCCCACTTCTTCACGCCGTTCGTGTTCGCGCTGAGCGTCGTGGCGATCGTCTGGGCTTCGCTGGTCGCGTTCCGTCAGCTCGATATGAAGAAGCTGATCGCCTACTCGTCGGTCGCGCACATGGGCTTTGTCACCATGGGCATTTTCAGCGGCAACGAGCAGGGCATCCAGGGCGCCATCTTCCAGATGCTGTCGCACGGCGTCATCTCGGGCGCGCTCTTTCTCTGCGTCGGCGTCGTCTACGACAGGATGCATACGCGCGAGATCGCCTTTTATGGCGGCCTCGTGAACCGGATGCCGGTCTATGCTGCGATCTTCCTGCTATTCACGATGGGCAATGTCGGCCTGCCCGGCACGAGCGGTTTCCCGGGCGAAATCCTCACCATGGTCGGCACGTTCCAGATCAACGCCTGGGTCGCGGCCGGCGCGGCGCTCGGCGTCATCCTGTCGGCGGCTTATGCGCTGACGCTTTATCGCAAGGTGGCGTTCGGCGTGATCGAGAACCCGAAACTCGACACCATCACCGATCTCGACGCGCGCGAGTGGGTGACGTTCATTCCGCTTGTCCTGGCCACTTTGGTGATGGGCCTCGCGCCCAGCTACGTGCTCGACTTCACCCATAATTCAGCCGAGGCGATCTCCGCGGCTTTCGCGGGAGCCCGCCCATGAACGCGATGAGCGATCTCTCGGCCAGCTTGCCGCTGGCGTATCCTGAACTGCTGCTGGCCGGCTTCGCCCTGGCCGCCGCGATCATCGGCGCCTGGCTGAAGGACAGCGCCTTCAATGCGCTCTCTATGCTAGGCATCGCCGCGATCGTCGGCGCCGGCGTGCTCGCCCTCTACGGTCCGTTCGCGCCGGTGGAGATTTTCCAGGGGGCGATGGTGGTCGATGGCGTCGCCGTGTTCGCCAAGGCGCTGATCGCCTTCTCCGGCGCCGCTACGCTGGCGCTGGGCTGGGATCACTTCGCGAAGGTGAGAGACCCGCGGTTCGAGTACCCGGTCGTGATCGCGCTCGCGGTGCTCGGCATGTTCGTGATGGTCTCGGCGCAGGACCTGATCAGCCTCTATGTAGGCGTCGAGCTGCAGAGCTTGTCGGCCTATGTGCTGGCGGCTTGGCGCAGGGACGATGCGTATTCGTCCGAAGCGGGCCTCAAATACTTCGTCCTGAGCGCGATTTCCTCAGGGCTGCTGCTGTTCGGCTCCTCGTTCGTCTACGGCTTCACCGGCTCGATCCGCTTCGACGCCATTGCGGCCGCCATCGGCGAAGGCGCGGGCGGCGTGGGACTCGTGTTCGGGCTCGTGCTGATGCTGTGCGCGCTCGGGTTCAAGATGTCGGCGGCGCCGTTCCATATGTGGACGCCAGATGTCTACGAAGGCGCGCCGACGCCGGTGACGGCGTTCTTCGCCGCGGCGCCGAAGGTCGCTGCTGTCGCGCTCATGGTGCGGGTGCTCTACGAACCGTTCGCCGAACTGCAGGGCCAGTGGCAGCAGGTGGTGGCGGCGCTGGCGGCGATCTCGATGGTGTGGGGTTCGGTCGCAGCGCTGATGCAGACCAACCTGAAACGGCTGATGGCCTATTCTTCGATCAGCAATATCGGCTTTGCGCTGATGGGCGTCGCCTCGGGCGGCGAGGCGGGCGCATCCTCGGCGCTCATCTATATGGCGCTCTATTTGCCGGCCAATGTCGGCATCTTCGCGCTGATCCTCGCCATGCGGCGCGAAGGCGCGCCGGCGGAGACGGTGGCCGATCTCGCCGGCATGGCGCAGAAGCGGCCGTGGATGGCGTCGCTGTTCACGATGCTGCTGTTCTCGATCGCCGGCATTCCGCCGTTTGCAGGCTTCATCGGCAAGCTCGTCGTGTTCAGCACCAGTGTTCAAGCGGGTCTGATCTGGCTCGCGGTGCTGGGCGCCGTCGCGGCCGTGGTGGCGGCGGCCTACTATCTGCGCCTGATCGCCTCGATCTGGTTTGCGCCGCCGGCGGCGCAGTTGCAGGCGCCGAGCGGGACAATCATGTTGACCGCGACGGCGGCCGCCGCGCTGACGTTCCCGGTCCTGGTGCTGATCCTCGGCGCCGTGCAGGGCTGGGCGCAGGATGCCGTGCGGATGAGCTTTTGAGCAGCGGGGCGCCATGATCGACGCGAGCGCGCCGGTCGAGGTCTTCGACGAGATCGACTCCACTGTGCTGGAGGCGCGCCGCCGAGCCGAGCGCGGTGCGGTCGGTCCAGTTTGGCTTGTGGCGAAGCGGCAGACGGCGGGGCGGGGACGGCGGGGCCGCGCTTGGGCGTCCATCGACGGCAACTTGCTCGCCACACACCTGTTCACGACGCAGCAGCCGCCGGCGACGATCGCGCTGCTTGGCTTCGCGACCGGTGTCGCGTTGGCGGAGACGGTCGACGCGATCCTCGGCGGCAGCCGCGCCACGCTGAAATGGCCGAATGATGTCTTCATCGATGGCGCGAAAGCCTCGGGCATCATGCTGGATTCGGGCGCGCTCGATGCGAAAACCCTGTGGGTGGCGCTCGCGTTTGGCGTCAATCTCGCCGGCGCGCCGGATGCGATCGATCAGCCCACCGTGAGCCTTCGCGACGTGCTGCCGCCGGATGCGCCGGCGCCTGAGCCGCTCGCGTTTCTGGCGGCGCTGCGCCCGCGGCTGCAGGCTTGGGCGGGGGTGCTTGAGCGGGACGGGTTCGAGCCTCTGCGGCAGGCTTGGCTGCAGCGGGCGCATGGGCTGGGTCGCGAGGCGCGGGTGCTTCTGGGCGAGCAGGCGATCGAGGGCGTGATCGCTGGTCTCTCCTCGCGCGGCGAGCTCGAGCTTGATACGGTAACAGGCCGGCGGCTGATCGCAGCGGGCGATGTCTTTCTTCCCAAAGCAGGCTGATCGCATGCTTCTCGCCATCGACGTTGGCAACACCAACACCAAGTTCGCAGTCTGGGACGGCCAGAGCTGGCGCGCGCAGTGGCGCGCCTCCACCGATACGACGCGGACCGCCGACGAGTACGCGCCGTGGCTCACGCAGATCATGGCGTTGAGCAAACTCTCGTTCGCCGACATCTCCGCCTGCATCATCTCCACCGTCGTGCCTCAGGCCCTATTCAACCTGCGCAATCTCTCGCGCCGCTACATCGGCACAGAGCCGATGGTGATCGGTGAGGATGGATTGCAACTCGGCATCGAGATCCGCATCGATAAGCCGAACGAAGCCGGCGCCGACCGGCTGGTGAACGCCGTCGGCGCCTTCATCGAGTACGGCGGACCCGCCATCGTCATCGACAGCGGCACGGCGACCACGTTCGACATCGTCGCCGCCGACGGCGCCTTCGAAGGCGGCATCATCCTGCCGGGGATCAATCTTTCGCTGCAGGCGTTGCACGATGCGGCGGCGCGGCTGCCGCGCGTGGAGATTCGCGATCCGGGCCGCGTCATCGGCAAGGATACGGTGAGCGCGATGCAGTCAGGCATCTATTGGGGGTCGATCGAAATGATCGAAGGCCTGTGCCGGCGGATCCGGGCGGAGTACGGACAGCCGATGAAGACGATCGCCACCGGTGGCGTCGCCTCGCTGTTCGAGGGCGCGTTTCCCAGCATCGATCACTTCGATCAGGACCTCACCTCGCGCGGGCTGCTCGAAGTCTTCCGGCGCAACGGCGGCAAGCTTTGAGCGCGCCTTCGCCCGACGACGAACTGGTCTTTCTCCCGCTCGGCGGCTCGGGCGAGATCGGGATGAATTTGAACGCCTACGGCTATGGCCCGCCGGACGAGCGCAAGTGGATCATCGTGGATATCGGCGTCACTTTCGGCCGCGAAGAGGCGACGCCAGGCATCGAAATCATCCTTCCGGATCCGAGCTATCTCGAAGACGAGCGCGACAACATCCTCGCCATCGTGCTGACGCACGCGCACGAGGACCATATCGGCGCGCTCGGCTGGCTGTGGCCGCGGCTCAAGGCGCCCGTCTATGCGACGCCGTTCACGGCCGCGCTCGTGCGCGAGAAGCTGCGTGAGACCGGGCTGCTCGACAAAGTCCCGCTGACGGAAATCCCGTTGAAGGGCCAACTTACGCTCGGCCCGTTCGAGATCGACTTCGTCACGCTGACGCATTCGATTCCGGAGCCGAACGGACTCGCCATCCGAACGCCGCTCGGCCTCATCTGGCATACCGGCGACTGGAAAATCGATCCGGACCCGCTGATTGGCGAAACCACCGACGAAGCCAAGGTGCGCGCCATGGCCGAAGAGGGCGTGCTGGCGATGGTCTGCGACAGCACCAATGTGTTCGTCGAAGGCACGGCGGGCTCCGAAGCGGACGTGCGCAAGAAGCTGACGGAAGTGATCCTCGGCTGCACCGGCAAAGTGGCGGTGACGGCGTTCGCCTCGAATGTCGCGCGGGTCGAGACGGCGCTGCACGCAGCGCGGGCGGCGGGGCGGACGCCATGTCTGGTCGGCCGCTCCATGCACCGCATCTACGCGGCGGCGAAGAGCGTGGGGCTGTTGCAGGACGCGCCGGAAGTGATCGACGAAGAGGACGCGAGCGATCTGCCGGACGAAAAGATTCTGTTCCTTTGCACCGGCAGCCAGGGCGAGCCGCGCGCGGCGCTCTCGCGCATCGCGCGCGGTGAGCACCGCAACGTGACGCTTCGCCAGGGCGACACCGTTATCTTTTCCTCGCGCGTGATCCCAGGCAACGAAGCGGCGATCCATGCGCTCTACGAGGAGTTCGTGCGCCGCGGCGTCAGCTTGATCACGGCGGACGACCACCACATCCACGTCTCGGGCCACCCGGCGCGCGACGAGCTGAAGCAGATGTATCAATGGGCGCGGCCCCGGATCGCGATCCCGGTGCACGGCGAGATGCGCCACATCCGCGAGCACGTGAAGCTGGCGCAATCGTTGCAGGTCCCGGAGACCATCGCGCCGAACAACGGCGACATGATCCGGCTCGCGCCGGGGCTGGCTGCGCTGATCGACGAAGTGCCGGCGGGCCGGCTCTATGTCGACGGCAATGTGATCATCGAGACTGACGATGAGGCGATACGCGACCGTAAGCGGCTCGCGGCCGAGGGGGCGATCAACATTGCGCTTGCGGTAAGCGCGAAGAACGCGGTCGTGGCAGGACCCAATGTGACGGTGCGTGGCCTCACAATGCCGGACGACGAGGATTTGGAACTGGCGCTGGAGGAGCTGGAGGGGGCCGCCCACGGGGCGTTCGCCAAGCTTTCTCATGGCGAACGGGACGATGATGACGCCATCGAGGGCGCGCTGGTCCGCGCGGTGCGCAAAAGCGCGGAAAGGCTGTGGCGAAAGCGCCCGCTGGTCGACGTCACTGTGCTGAGGCTCTAAGCTGTTTCGGCTGGGAGCGGGAGCTAGGCGACATGATCGGCAGGTTGAACCACGTGGGCGTGGCTGTGCCCTCGATTGAAGCGGCGAAAGCGACCTACCGCGATCTCTACGGCGTCGCCCCCGAGGCGATCACCGAGACGAAAGAGCTGCCGCCGCAGGGCGTGAAGTACGCTTTTGTCAACCTGCCGAACAGCCAGATCGAACTGATCGAGCCTTTGGGCGAGGATAGTCCGATCATGAAATTCCTCGACAAGAACCCCAGCGGCGGGCAGCACCACGTCTGCTTCGAAGTCGCGGACATCTACGCCGCACGCGACGAGATGGTCGTGCGCGGGGCCAAGGTGCTGAACGAGCCGCGCATCGGCGCGCATGGCACGCCGGTGATCTTCGTCCATCCAAAGAATTCCAACGGGGTTCTCGTCGAACTGATGGAGACGCCGAAAGGCGCACACGGATGAGCCCGTTTCTCGGTATCGCCATCTACCTGATCCTATGGTGGCTCGCCTTCTTCACCATGCTGCCCATCGGCGCACAAAGCCATCATGAGGCGGGCGAGGAGGTCGTGCCGGGCGCCGAGCGCGGCGCGCCCAGGGTTCATAAGCTGGGGCAAAAGGCCCTTTGGGCTGCGGGTATCGCGGCGGTTTTGTGGCTGGGAGTCGCCTGGGCGGTGTCGGTCGATCTGTTCGAGATGCGCCCGCGCTAAGTCGCGTTGCCGGAGGCGGCGGGGCAGTCTATCCAGACCCGTCGAAAGGAACCCGCTCCCCATGCATGCGCTCAAGGTCACGCGCGTCGAAGATTTCCCCGAATGGTACCAGGCCGTCGTCCGCGAAGCGGACCTGGCGGAGCTGTCGCCGACGCGCGGGTCGATGATCATCAAGCCGTGGGGCATGGGGATGTGGGAGCGCATCCGCGACGAGCTCGACCGGCAAATCCGCGAAACGGGACATGAGAACTATTATTTCCCGCTGCTGATCCCGCTTTCTTTCTTCGCCAAGGAAGCCGAGCACGTTGAAGGCTTCGCCAAGGAGATGGCGGTCGTCACCCACCACCGTTTGAAGGCGATCGACGGCGAGCTTAAGCCCGATCCGGACGCGGAGCTGGCCGAGCCGCTGATCATCCGCCCGACCTCGGAGACGATCATCGGCGATGCGTTCAGCCGCTGGATCAAATCGTACCGCGACCTGCCGCTGAAGCTGAACCAGTGGGCCAACGTGATGCGCTGGGAGATGCGCACGCGGCTCTTCCTCAGGACGGCGGAGTTTCTCTGGCAAGAGGGCCACACTGCGCACGCCGACGAGGCGGACGCGCGCGAAGAGACGATGCTGGCGCTCGAAATCTACCGCAACATCGCCGAGGACTTCCTGGCGATTCCCGTCGTTGTCGGCGAGAAGCCGGAGAACGAACGTTTCCCCGGCGCGGTCAGCACCTATTCGCTGGAAGCGATGATGCAGGACGGCAAGGCGCTGCAGGCGGCCACCTCGCATTATCTCGGCACCAATTTCGCTGAAGCGCAGAACATCCGCTTTCAGGATAAGGAAGGCGGCCAGTCGCTCGCGCACACGACGAGCTGGGGCATGACCACGCGCATGATCGGCGCCGCTGTCATGGTGCATGGCGACGACGACGGCATGCGCACGCCGCCTGCCGTCGCGCCGCGCCAGATCGTCATCGTGCCGATGCTGCGCGGCAAACCGGAAGACGCGGAGCTGAAGGACTATTGCGCCGCGCTCGCAAAGGAGCTGGGCGGCCTGGCCGTGTTCGGCTCGGCGCTGCGCGCGTACGTCGACACCAAAGACGCCAAGCCGGCGGACAAACGCTGGGATTGGGTGCGCCGCGGCGCGCCGCTGATTTGCGAGATCGGGCCGCGCGACGCCGCCAACGGGCAGGTTACATTCATTAAGCGCACCGCTCTGCGCGAGGGCGAAAAGATCAAGTCGCACACACTGGCGCGCGCTGATTTCGTCGCGCAAGCCGCTGCGCTGCTCGAAGCGACGCAGCGCGAGCTCTACAACGACGCCAAGGCGCGCCTTGAGTCCAATATTCGCAGCGATCTTGTAACCTTCGCCGATCTCGAACGGTATTATGGAACCGGGGAGAACGAGGGCGAGTTCAAGGGCTGGGCGCGCGTGCACTGGTCGCGGCCGACCGGCGCCGCACTCGAGGAGGTGGGGACTCGTCTGAAAGCGTTGAAATTGACCATCCGCAACGCGCCGCGGGCGCAGCCGCAATCGTTCGGCAAATGCATCTTCACCGGCGCGGCGGCGGTGGAGGAAATCCTGATCGCACGGGCTTATTGATGAGCGGAAACAGCGTTCCATTCGGCCTGTTCGAGCGGATGCTCGCCGGCCGCTATCTGCGCGCGCGCCGCCAGCACGGCGGCGTGGCGTTGATCTCGATCATTTCGATCCTCGCGATCGCCGCAGCGGTGATGGCGCTCATCATCATCATGTCGGTGATGAACGGCTTCCGCGAAACGCTGCTGTCGCGCATCCTCGGCGTCAACGGCCATATCTATGTCGATACGCGCGGCCTGCCCATGCCGGAGATCGAGCGCATCATGCGGGAGGCGGCGGCCGCGCCCGGCGTGCTGCACGTGACGCCGCTGATCAACGAGCAGGCGCTGGGCATGTCGGTAGAAGGGCGCGCCGCGGGACTGCTGGTTCGCGGCATCCCGCGCGAGCAGCTCGAATCATTGCCGATCGTGTCCGAAAGCATTCAGCCGGGCGGCACGCTGGCGGGCTTCGAAGGCATAGACGCGCCGACCATCCTGGTGGGCGAGCGGTTGGCCGCCAATCTCGGCGTGACCCAAGGCATGGGGATGTCGATCGTGGCGCCGCAGGGATCGAGCACGCCGTTTGGCTTCACGCCGCGGCGCAAGTCGTTCCCGATCGGCGGCGTCTTCAGCGTCGGCATGGCCGAGTTCGATTCGATGCTCGTTTATATGCCGCTGGAGCAGGCGCAGATTCTATTCGGACGCGGCGACAGCGCCGATGTCGTCGAGATCCGCATCAGCGATCCGGATCGGACAGTGCCGGCGATGATGGAGTTGCGTTCGCGGCTCGGCCCCGACCTGACGATCATGGATTGGCGCGCCAATAGCCAAGGCTTGGCCGATGCGCTGACGGTCGAACGGAACGTCATGCGGGTGATCTTCATGATCGTGGTCGGCATCGCCGCGCTGAACATTGTCACCGGCCTCGTGCTTATGGTGAAGCTCAAGAACCGTGACATCGCCATTCTGCGCACGATCGGCGCAACGCGCGGCGCCGTGCTGCGCATCTTCTTCATGGCGAGCGCGTCCGTCGGTCTGATCGGCCTCGCCCTGGGGCTCGCGCTGGGCATCAGCTTTTGCCTGTTCATCGGGCCGATCCAGGACTTCATCTCGGACGTAACCGGCTTCGACGTTTTCCCGGGCACGGTCTATTCGCTCGAGTCGCTGCCGGCGAAGGTCGAATGGGCGGAAGTCGTGATCATCTCGATCTTCACCGTGGCGCTGACGTTCGGCGCGACGGCGCTCACGGCTTGGTGGGCCTCGCGCCTCGATCCAGTGGAGGCGCTGCGCTATGAGTGAGACAGGCACGACCGCGCCGGTCCTGCGGCTCAGCGGCCTCGAACGGCGCTACAAATCCGGAGAGAGCGAACTTGTCGTTCTGAACGGCGCGGAGCTTGCGATTGCGCCCGGTGAGATTGTCGGCCTCATCGGCCAGTCCGGTTCGGGCAAATCCTCTTTGCTCCACGCGACGGGTCTGCTCGAGCGGCCGAGCGGCGGCGAAGTTCGGATCGAAGGCGTCTCGGCGTGGGCGCTGAACGAAGATCAGCGCACGCAGATCCGGCGCAACAAAATCGGTTTCGTCTATCAGTTCCACCATCTGCTGCCGGAGTTCGACGCCATTCACAACGTGGCGCTGCCGGCGCTGATCGCTGGCCGGCCGCGGCGCGAAGCGATGTCCGAAGCCGAGCGTCTGCTCGGCGTGATGGGGCTCAGCCATCGTCTGCATCACCAGCCGGCGCAGCTTTCCGGCGGCGAACAGCAGCGGGTGGCGATCGCGCGCGCCATGATCAACAAGCCCGTACTGATCCTTGCCGACGAACCGACCGGCAATCTCGATCCGGACACCTCGACGGTGGTGTTCGCGGCGCTCTCGGAACTCGTTCGCCGCGAAGGCGCGGCGGCGCTCATCGCGACGCACAACATGGAATTGGCCAAATACATGGATCGCGTGGTTTCGCTCGATCACGGCAAGCTGGTGCCGCGCTAGCTAACCTAAGGCAGGCTGAAGCTGACCGGCACGATGATGAGATGGCCGATCAGCGAACGTCCCTCGCTGCTGATCGACGGCGCGCGTGCGCGCCGCAGCAGCGCCAAGGTGGCGCCGCCGAAGCCCCACCCGAGCGGCTCCTCGCTAAGTACGGCGCACTCCTCGTAGCGCGCATTGCGCCCGACGCGGCACTGCACGTTCACGCTCGCCTCGATACGGGCGCGTCGGGCCGCATGCGGGTAGTGGCGGCTGAGATCGCCCAAGCGGGGGCCCTCGACGAGATTGGCGAGGGCGGCGTCCTCCAGTTCGATCGGCACGGCGCCGAACGGCGGGCTTTCGATGCAGGCGCCCGCGGCGCCGAAGCAGAAGTTGACGCCGATGGTGAGCGCGCCGGCTTCGCTGGGTTCGACGCGGAGCGCCGAACGGAAGCGCGATGCGATCCGCACCGCCGCAGGGCCGAAGCCCAGGTCCGCTGGCGCTTCCTCGAGAACCTCACAGGCCATGCTGGCGGCGCCCGCGGCCGGCGCGCAGCCCAGCCGCACGCTGGCGTTCACGCGTGGTAGGTTCAGATCCGCGCTGGAATTCGGCCGGATGGTCAGCGTGGGTTCGTCCGCGAAGCGCTGCGCGTGCGCGGGCGCGGCTGCGATCAGTAAGCCAGCCACGACAACAGCGCATCGAATCATGGGAATACTTCCCTAGACTTTCCCGGCTCCTTACCTTGGTCCCGATCCCATGGCGACGCCTTACATCCATCTGCGTGCACGCTCGGCCTATTCGCTCCTGCAGAGCGCGGTGCAGGTCAAAGCGCTAACCAAACTCGCGGCCAAGCACGAGATGCCGGCGCTGGCGCTGACTGACGCCAACAATCTGTTCGGCGCGCTCGAGTTCTCGGAGGCGGCGGCGGAAGCGGGGGTGCAGCCGATCGTGGGCTTGGCGCTCGATGTGCGCGACGAAAGCGGCGTCGCCGGCGTGCTCGCCTTGTTCGCGCAAAACACCGCCGGCTACGCCAATCTGATGAAGCTATCGAGTTCGGCGTTCGTCGATGCGGTCTCGCACGAGGAGCCGCACGTGCCGTTCGCGCGGGTGCTGGAGCGCGCCGAGGGGCTGATCGCGTTGACGGGCGGCGGCGAGGGGCTGTTCGCGACGCTGCTGAGCGAGGGCAAAGGCGATGTGGTGGAAGCGGCGCTCAGGCAGCTCGAAGCGGCGTTCCCGAACCGGCTCTACGTCGAGCTGCAGCGGCACGGCGAGTTCATCGAAGCGGAGACCGAAGGCGCGCTGATCGATCTGGCTTACGCGCGTGGACTGCCGATCGTCGCCACCAACGACATCCGCTTCGAAAAGCAGAGCGATCACCGCGCTCACGATGCGCTGATGTGCATCGCGGCGTCGTCCTATCTTGGCGAAGAGGATCGCCCGCGCGTCAGCGATCAGCACTACTTCAAGTCGGCGAAGCAGATGGCCGACCTGTTTTCCGATCTGCCTGAGGCGACCGCCAACACGGCGGAAGTCGCGCGCCGCTGCGCCTTCCGCGTCGAAAAGCGTAAGCCGATCCTGCCGCGGTTCGACACCAAGGCGGGCCGCGACGAAGCGGCGGAACTGAAGGCGCAAGCTGAGGCGGGCTTGAAGGCGCGGCTGAAAGCGCTCGGCGAGCGGCTGGCCGCGCCTGAAGAGGAGTACTGGAAGCGGCTCGAATACGAAGTCGGCATCATCACGCAGATGCAGTTTCCGGGCTACTTCCTGATCGTCTCGGACTTCATCAAATGGGCAAAGGCGCACGACATTCCGGTCGGCCCGGGCCGCGGATCGGGCGCGGGTTCGCTGGTGGCGTGGGCGCTGACGATCACCGATCTCGACCCGCTGCGCTTCGGCCTGCTGTTCGAGCGCTTCCTCAATCCCGAACGCGTCTCGATGCCGGACTTTGACATCGACTTCTGCCAGGAGCGGCGCGGCGAAGTCATCGACTACGTCAAGAACAAGTACGGAGAAGACCGCGTCGCCCACATCATCACCTTCGGCACACTGCAGGCGCGCGCCGTGCTGCGCGATGTCGGGCGTGTGATGCAGTTGCCGTTCGGCCAAGTCGATAAATTAGCCAAGCTCGTGCCCGCCAACCCGGCGAACCCGGTGACGCTGGCCGAGGCGATGGAGATCGAGCCGAAGCTGAAGGAAGCGCGCAAGAACGAAGCGGACGTGCGCGAGCTGATCGACACGGCGCTGCAGCTCGAAGGCCTCTACCGCAACGCTTCGACCCACGCCGCCGGCGTCGTCATCGGCGACCGGCCTTTGAGCGAACTCGTGGCGCTCTATCGCGATCCGCGCGCGCACCTGCCGGCGACCCAATTCAATATGAAATGGGTCGAAGCCGCGGGCCTGGTGAAATTCGACTTCCTGGGCCTGAAGACGCTCACCGTGATCGACCGCGCCGTGAAGTATCTGAAGAAGCGGGGCGTCGAGGTCGACCTGAGCGACACTGCGTACGACGATCCCCGGACGTACGAGCTGTTGCAGTCCGGTTTGACTTTCGGCGTGTTTCAGCTCGAAGGTCAGGGCATGCGCGACACGCTGCGCAAGGTGAAGCCGACCTGTCTCGAAGACGTCATCGCGCTGATTTCGCTCTATCGGCCTGGCCCGATGAAGAACATCGATCGCTTCGCCAACGTGAAGCACGGCCGCGAGCAGCCGGACTATCTGCACGAGACGCTGAAGCCGATTCTGGAAGAGACCTACGGCGTCATCGTTTACCAGGAACAGGTGATGCAGATCGCCCAGGTGCTCTCGGGCTATTCGCTCGGCGAGGCCGACTTGCTGCGCCGGGCGATGGGCAAGAAGCAGCCCGCGGAGATGGCGAAGCAGAAGTCTCGTTTCATCGACGGCGCGAAGGAGCGCGGGGTGAACGAGAACCTCGCCTCGCACATCTTCGATCTGGTCGAAGAGTTCGCCGGTTACGGCTTCAACAAGTCGCACGCCGCCGCCTACGCGGTGGTCGCGTATCAAACGGCCTATCTGAAAGCGCACTATCCGGTGGACTTCACCGCCGCCTCGATGAGCCTCGACATCTCGAACTCGGACAAGCTCGCTTCCTTCCACCAGGACGCGCGCCGCATCGGCGCGCCGCTGCTGCCGCCCGACCTCAACAAGTCGGAAGCTGATTTCAGCGTCGAGCCGCTGGAGGAGGGCGCCGTCGCCATTCGGTACGCGCTGGGCGCGGTGCGCAATGTTGGCCTCGCCGCGATGGAGGCGATCGTCGCCGAGCGCAGCGCCAAAGGGCCATTCAAGGCGCTCTATGATTTCGCCGAACGGATCGATCCGAGGTCGATCAACCGCCGCCAACTCGAGAACCTCGCCAAGTCCGGCGCCTTCGACTCTATCGAGCCCGATCGCGCCCGAGCGCTGGCCGCATGCGAAACCCTAGTCGCGTACGCCCAGCGCGTTGCGGAAGATCGCGCAAGCTCGCAGGCGAGCCTGTTCGGCGCGGAAGAGCCGAGCGCGCGGCCAAGCTTTCCCAAGGCGCCCGCGTGGTCGGCGCAGGATCGGCTTGACGCCGAGCGGGAAAGTGTCGGCTTCTATCTCTCTGGCCACCCGCTCTCGGACTTCTTCGCCGATGTCGGCGACCGTTACGTCACCTATCGCGACATTCTCGACGAAGGCGAAACCGAGCCGCGCTCGTATCTGATGGCGGGCGTCGTCCGCCGCGTGCAGTATCGGCCGGCGCAGTCGGGCGGGACGCTGGCGTTCGTCGGCATGTCCGATCCCACCGGCGATTTCGAACCCATGGTGATGCCGGAGCATGTCGCGCTCGCACGCGATGTGCTGCAGGTAGGCAAACCCTTTGTCTTCCGCGCCCGCGTGCGCTGGCGCGACGGCGATGCGCGGATCGCAGCGGATTCGTTCGAGCCGGTGGAGGCGGCAGAGGCGCGCACGACCGAGGACCTGCGTATCATCCTCAAGGAGGGGGCGCCGATCGATCTGCTCGCGCAAACGATTGCCGCTCTGCCCAGGGCCAATGCGGGCGAGGCGCGGCCGCTGCGGCTCATCCTTAAGCTCAAGGATGGGCGCGAAGTGGAACTCGCAGCCAGGCAGATGGTGCCGGCGAGCCCCGCCGCGCGCGCGGCGCTCAAGGCGGCGCGTGGGGTCGAGCGCGTCATCTGAAATCGCAGCGTTTCGTCGCAGGATTCTCCCGAAACGCGTGCAAGGCCTTGTCCCGACGCGCACTTTTCTCTCTGATGACGGCGCCTCAAAGGGGGAGGGCTTATGCGTTCGAGATTGCACCCTGTCATCGCGTTGGCCGCGGGGCTTGCCCTGGCCGCTTGCGCCAGCGCGCCGGAGACGGAAGAGGAGGCCGCTGACGAGCGCGCGCCGTTCGCCTCCACCTACGCGCCGCAGCAGTCCACCCCGACCCTGCTGCGCAACGCCACCGTGTTCGACGGCAACGGGGCCGAGCTCGCCAACGCCGACGTGCTGATGCGCGACGGCCGCATCGTCGCTGTCGGCGCGAATCTCTCGGCCGAAGGCGCGACCGTTGTCGATGCGACCGGGCGTTTCGTGACGCCTGGCATCATCGACGCCCATTCTCACCTCGGCGCCTATCCCTCGCCCGGCATCCAGGCGACGTCAGACGGCAACGAGGCAACGCAGCCGAACACGGCCGAAGTCTGGGTCGAGCATTCAGTTTGGCCGCAGGATCCTGGCTTTCAACGCGCTGTCGCCGGCGGCATCACGACGCTGCACGTCTTGCCGGGCTCAGCGAACCTGTTCGGCGGCCGCGGCGTGACGCTGCGCCCGGTGCTCGGCGCGCGCACAGTTCAAGAGATGAAGTTTCCGGACGCGCCGCAATCGTTGAAAATGGCGTGCGGCGAAAATCCCGCGCGCGTCTATGGCGGCCGCAACAGCTCGCCGGCGACCGGCATGGGCAATGTCGCCGGCTATCGCCAAGCCTGGGCGAACGCGCAGCGTTACGCCCGACGCCTCGAAGCTTCGGAAAACGGTGAAGGCGATCCGCCGGATCGCGATCTCGAGCTGGAGACGCTCGCCGGCGTCCTCAACGGCGACATCATTCTGCAATGGCACTGCTACCGGGCCGATGAAATGGCCAACGCGATCGAGATTTCGCGCGAGTTCGATTTCGAGATCGCGGCGTTCCATCACGCCGTCGAGGCCTACAAGATCACTGATCTTCTGGTGGAGAACGATATCTGCGCGGCCATTTGGGCCGATTGGTGGGGTTTCAAGATCGAAGCCTATGACGGCATCCGCGAGAACATTCCGTTCGTGCATGCGGGCGGCGGCTGCGCCGTCGTTCACTCCGACAGCGAAGTCGGCATCCAGCGTCTGAACCAGGAAGCGGCGAAAGCGCTTGCCGACGGCCGCCGCGCCGGATTGGAGATCACGCGCGCCGAAGCGTGGACGTGGCTCTCGCGCAATCCCGCGCGCGCGTTGCGGATCGACGATGAAACCGGAACGCTGGAGCCGGGCCGCCGCGCCGACGTCGTCGTGTGGTCGGCTGATCCGCTCTCGAGCTACGCTGTCGCCGAGCGCGTCTACATGGATGGCGCGCTCGTCTACGAGCGCGGTCAGATCAACGATCGTCCGTCTGACTTCGAACTCGGTCAGGCCTACCGGGGGAGCATGCAATGAGAATCTTGTCTGCACTCCTGATGGCCGCGGCGCTGGCGTCGCCCGCCGCCGCCGAGACTGTCCTTATCCGTGACGGCCGCGTCGTGACGAACGGTTCGGCCGGGACCATCGAGGGCGGTGACGTGCTGATCGTGGACGGCCGCGTCAGCGCGGTCGGCGCGAACATAAGCGCGCCCAACGGCGCGCGCATTGTCGAGGCGAACGGCCGTTACGTCACGCCGGGCGCGTTCGCCGCCATGAGCGAGATCGGCCTGTCGGAGATTTCGGGCTCCGGCGCACCGAACGACGCCGATCTGGACAATGAGGACATCTCCGCCGCGGCGGATGCGGCCCAAGCTTTCAATCCGGCGGTCACGGCAGTGGCGGTTACGCGCATGGAAGGCGTCACCCGCGCGGCGATCGCGCCGTCGAGCACGGACACGATCTTCGGCGGGCGCGGCGCGCTTGTTTCGATGAGCGGCGCCCCGGACAGCCTCTTCCGCCCGAACGCGTTCATGGTGGTCGAACTCGGTGAAACCGGCGCCAACCGCGTCGGCGGTTCGCGCGCGGCGCTGTGGCCGGCGTTCGAGGCGGCGCTCCGGGATGCGCGCGAATACCCGAGCCGCTATCGTAGCGGCCAGGGCGGCGCGGTGCTGAGCGAACTCGATGCTGCCGCGCTGCAGCCGTTCGCGCGCGGACAGGGGCTTTTCCTCGTCCACATCGAAAGCGCCGCCGACATCCGCCGTTTGATCCGGTTCAAGCGCGACAATCCGGGCCTTCGTTTCGCTATTCATGGCGGCGCCGAAGCCTGGCAAGTCGCGGACGAACTGGCGCGGGCCGACATCCCGGTGATCGTCGATCCGCTGTCGAACCTGCCGGACCGGTTCGAGCGGCTGTCGGCGCGTCTCGACAACGCCGCGATCCTCGATCGTGCTGGCGTCACGGTGGCGATCGCACCGGCCCCGGGAACGGTGGACGCCCATCAAGCCCGGCTTGTACTGCAGCTCGCGGGCAACGCCGTGGCCAATGGGATGGATTGGGACTCGGCGTTCGCCGCCGTCTCCCGGACCCCCGCCGAGATCTTCGGGGCCGGCTCGCAAGTGGGCCGGTTGGAGCGCAACTACCGGGCCGACGTCGTGATCTGGGACGGCGATCCGCTGCAGGTCACGAGCGCGCCCGACGCGGTGTTCATCGAAGGCGTGGAGCAGCCGCTCGTCTCCCGCCAGACGCTGCTGCGCGATCGCTATCATCCTTCGCGGCGCTGAACGCGGCCGGGACGAATTTCGTCTTGAGCGCGCGGGTTTCATGACCTTGGTCGTGGAACCCCGCGCAACAGTCGCGTCGGCGCGGCGGCCGGGATAAAAGAACGGTTCCTAGGCCAAGAGAACTAGCTCTTCGGCAGAGGCAAGCATCGCGTGCGCATGCGAAAACACGCAGGCAGGAGGCCGCCATGCGCTATCGCATCGAGTACCTGATCGAAACGACGGACGAATACTCGGTCTGTCAGTCGGGCGAGATCGAAGGCGATCTCGACCGCGTCGAGCTGCAGGCTCGTCTGAACAGCGAAAAGATGAAGCTGGCGCACCAAGCCGGCGGCTTTCAGATCCGCGACTTGATGGACGGCGGCCGCATCGTCGCGCTCGAGTCCTTCGACGATCCGCTAGCGGGCTACTGGCCGGACGCCCACGATCAAGTAATTCATTGAGATGTCGCGGCTGAGCGTCCAGCCCGCGCCCAGCGGCGCGTAACTGATCCCCACAGGCTCCTCCCAGTTCAGCGCGGGCGCGCCGGCGCGGATTTCTTCCGGGGTCACGAGCTTCTCGAAATCATGCGCGCCTTCCGGCGCCCACTTGAGGATGCGTTCTGCGCCGACGATCGCCAGCGCGCGCGCTTTCTGTGTTCTGTTGATCGTCGACAGGATGAGGGCGCCGCCGGGCTTCACGAGCGCGGCGGCGGCCGAAAGGAAGGCGCTCACGTCGGCGACATGCTCGACGATCTCAAGTGCCGTCACGAGATCGAACGTGCGGCCGCGCTTCACGAGCGCTTCGGCGGTGTTCTGCTCGAAGGCGATGTCGAGACCCGCATCCGCCGCATAGGCGCGCGCCGCGCCGATGGCGTCCGGCGCCGCGTCGATCGCCGTGAGCCTTGCGCCCATCCGGACCAGCGGCGCGCTCACCAGACCGCCGCCGCAGCCGAGATCGAGCGCGTCGAGACCGGCCAGCGGGCGCGCCGATTTGGTTCCGAAATGACGCAGCGCGAAGTCGCGGATGAACTGAAGCCGGATGGGGTTGAGCCGATGCAGCGCGCCGAACGGCCCCTTCGGATTCCACCATTCGGCCGCCAGCGCGTTGAATTTCGCGACCTCTGCGGGATCGAGCGTGGTGTCGGACATCGGCTCTGAGATCGTCAAGACAAGCTAAAGGGTCAAGCTGGTATCGCGTCGCGGCGGAGCGTGCTAAGGGCCGCCGGCGGGGCGGCGCTGCCTGCCGTTTCGCGGCTGCAGCAATCCGTTGGCGCGCATTTCATGTCTCGTTTGGTGATGAAGTTTGGTGGCACGTCCGTGGGCGACGTGGACCGCATCGCCCGCGTTGCGCGTCTGGTGGCGGCCGAGCGGAAGGCGGGACGCGGGCTCGCCGTCGTGGTCTCGGCCATGGCCGGCGAGACGGATCGGCTGGTTGGCCTTGCGCGCGGCGCCGCAGGCGAGGGCGGCAACAGCGCGCCGCTCAGCGGCCGCGAATTCGACGACGAATACGATGTCGTAGTCTCCTCCGGCGAGCAGGTGACGACCGGCCTGCTGGCGCTGGCTTTGCGCCGGCTCGGCGTGCCGGCGCGCTCTTGGCAAAATTGGCAGATTCCGATCCGGACCGACGCCGCGCACGCCAAGGCGCGCATTGGCGACATCAGCGAAGGCGACATCGGCGCTTCGATCGATTCCGGCGTGGTCGCTGTGGTTCCAGGCTTCCAGGGCGTTACGGAAGACAGCCGCATCACCACCCTCGGCCGCGGCGGTTCGGACACCTCCGCCGTGGCGCTTGCCGCCGCGCTGAAAGCAGAGCGATGCGACATCTACACGGACGTGGACGGCGTCTACACGACCGATCCGCGCATCGTCGCCAAGGCGCGCCGGCTCGAGAAAATCTCTTACGAAGAAATGCTCGAAATGGCCTCGCTCGGCGCCAAGGTGCTGCAGACGCGCTCGGTCGAACTCGCCTTCGCCAAACGCGTGCCCGTGCGCGTGCTCTCAAGTTTCGTCGAGCCGGGAACGCCGAACACCGGCACGCTCGTATGTCCCGAGGATGAGATCGTGGAAAAGCAAGTCGTTTCCGGCGTCGCCTATTCGCGCGACGAGGCGAAGGTCACGCTGCTGGGCGTCGAGGACCATCCCGGCGTCGCCGCCGACATCTTCGGCCGTCTCGCTGACGCCAACGTTAATGTCGACATGATTGTCCAGAGCGAAGCGCGCCAGGAGGGCCGCCAGAACATCGTTTTCACCTGCCCGGAACGCGACGCCCCGCGCGCCGCCGAAACGATCGAGGCCGCGCGCGAGAAAATCGGCGTGGAGGAGATCCATATCCGCCGCGATGTGGCCAAAGTTTCCGTCATAGGCATCGGCATGCGCAGCCAGGTCGGCGTGGCGCGGACGATGTTCGCAGCGCTTGCGCAAAAGGGCATCAATATCGAGGCGATCGCCACTTCGGAGATCAAAATCTCGGTGCTGATCGACGCGGCCTACACCGAGCTTGCGGTGCGGGCGCTGCACACGGCTTATGGTCTGGACGCAGCCTAAGAAGGCGCGTCGCGATGGAGGACGCTGACGGGCGATGGCAGGTCCGGCCAACATCGGCGGATCCCGGATTCTCCTGCGCAAGCTGCGGGAGATCATGGAGACGGGCGGCGAGGCGCAGCAGCGTCTGGACCGGCTCGTCGCCATGGTCGCCGCGACGATGGTGGCGGACGTCTGCTCGATTTATCTGACGCGCGGCGTCTTCCACGAATTGTTCGCGACGCAGGGCCTCGATCCCTCCGCCGTCCACCGCACCCGTTTGAGGCACGGCGAAGGTCTTGTCGGCCTCGTTGCCGAGACGGCGCAGCCGCTCAACATCGCCGACGCGCCGCACCACGAGCGCTTCGCTTACCGGCCGGAGACGGGCGAAGACCCGTACATGTCGTTCCTCGGCGTCCCAATCGTTCGCTCGGAGCGGACCTTCGGCGTGCTCGTGGTGCAAAACCGCGTCTCGCGCGTCTACGGCGAGGACGAAGTCGAGGCGCTGCAGACTATCGCCATGGTGCTGGCGGAGATGGTCGCCTCCGGCGCCTTCGGCGATCTCTCGGGGCTGGCCGAGGTCGAAGCCCGCGCCAGTCGGCCGGAACTGCTGATCGGCAAGGCTTTTTCCGACGGTCTCGCGATCGGCACCGCGGTTCTGCACGAGCCGCACGCCCCGCTCGGACGGGTGATCGCCGACGATCCGGTTCGCGAGGAGCAACGCCTAGATGCGGCTTTAGCGCAGGTGCGCCAATCTCTGTCGGAGATGATTGAGGGCGACCCCGGCCGCATCTCGGGCGTCTCGCGCGAGGTGCTCGAGACCTTTCGCATGTTGGCGGACGACCCGAGCTGGGAGATCAAGCTGAAGCATGGGGTCCGCGCCGGCCTCTCCGCCGACGCCGCCGTCGAGCGCATCCGCGGCGAACACCGGGCGAAGTTCAACGCCACACGCGATCCATACCTGCGCGAGCGGCTGCATGATCTGGAAGATCTGGACAACCGGCTGCTGCGCGCCCTCGCCGGCGTGGACGGCGGCGCCGCCAAGCAGGTCATGCCCGACGACGCGATCCTGATCGCGCGTGAACTCGGCCCGGCCGAGCTGCTCGATTATGGGGCCGAGCGGTTACGGGGCGTGGCGCTGGAGGAGGGCGCGAACACCAGCCACGCCGCAATCGTCGCGCGCGCTCTTGGCGTACCGATGGTCGGTCTGCTGCCGGGCTTGCTTTCCCGCGTCGAGGCGGGCGACGCTGTCGTGCTCGATGGCGAACGGGGCGAGCTCCGCCTGCGGCCGGAGCCGCAAGTGGTTTCGACCTACCGCCAGCGCATCAGCCTCCGTTCGGCCCGCGCCGCGGAGTTCGCGCGCCTCAGGGATACGCCGGCGGTCACGCGCGACGGCGAGCGGATGACTCTGCTCCTGAATGCCGGTCTCGCTCTCGACGTCCACCATCTCGACGAGGCCGGCGCTGAGGGCATAGGGCTCTTCCGCACCGAGTTTCAGTTCATGGTGTCGGAGACGCTGCCGCGGCTCGAAAGTCAAACGTTGCTCTACCGCGATGTGCTGGAGACGGCGGGCGAGCGGCCGGTCACGTTCCGAACGCTCGATCTCGGCGGGGATAAAGTGCTCCCTTACGTGGCGGCGGAGCGCGAAGAAAACCCGGCGCTTGGTTGGCGCGCAGTCCGGATTGGCCTCGATCGCCCTGTTCTGCTGCGCTACCAATTGCGCGCGCTGATCAGCGCCGCAGCCGGACGACAATTGCGCGTGATGTTCCCGCTGGTGACGACGGTGGCGGAGTTCGACGCGGCGCGGGCGTTGGTGGACCGCGAGCTGGAATGGTGCCGCAAGCATGGGCGAACCGCGCCCGCGCGTGTCGAGGTCGGCGTCATGGTCGAAGCGCCGGCGCTCGCCTGGTCGATCCCGGATTTGAAAGGCCGCGCCGATTTCCTCTCCGTCGGCACCAATGACCTGATGCAGTATTTTTTCGCTGCTGACCGCGGCAACCAGCGCGTCTCCGATCGCTACGACATCTTGAGCGCGCCGGCGCTGCGCTTTCTGCGGCGCATCCGCGAAGACGCTGACGCAGCAGGCCTGCAAATCTCCATCTGCGGCGAAGCGGCCGGGCGCACGCTCGAGGCGATGGCGTTCGCCGCGCTTGGTTATCGCCGGTTGTCGATGCCAGCGTCCGGCATCGGCGCGGTCAAGCGGCTGATCCTCTCGCTTCACGCCGGCGACGCGGCGCAGGCGCTGGACGGCATGCTCAAAGGAAACGGCGACTCCATCCGCGCCGAACTCACAGCTTTCGCGCACGAACGCAGTTACATGCTGTAAAGGGCGTTCGCCGTGCGTTGAGCCACATGCGATTCGAGAATAGGCTAGTTCCGTGGCTGAAAATTTGCCTTTCTTAACGAATGGTCTCTAGGAGGGACCGGCCGGCCGATGTTGCAACCCGCGCCCACCGATCCGCCGACTGAGGACGCCGCGCTCGCGCAGCGTGATCAAGCCGCGCCGCGTGCTGTCCCGGTGTTGGACCCCGCTTGGCGGGCGGGGCGGAAGCTCTCGGAAGCTCGCAGCCAGCTCGGTCTGAGCCTCGATGAGGTGGCGGAGCGCATTCGCGTGCGCAGGGAGTTCCTCGAGGCCCTCGAGGAGATGAACGTCAAGCTGCTGCCGGGGAAAGCTTACGCGCTCGCATTCTTGCGCTCGTACGCGCGCGAACTCGGCATCGACGAAAAGCAGATCGTGGAGCAGTTCCAGACCGAGTCTGCGCTGAGCCGCGAGGACGTGCAGAAGCAGATTCGCAGCCCATCTTCGAAGCCCCATCGTGAGCGTCCCTGGATGGCGGCGGCGGTTTTGGTGTTGCTGGCCGCCAGTTTTGTGGGCTGGCGGGCGCTCAGCCAAAACGAGCCGGTGCGCACCGTAGAGGCGCCGGTGGCCGGCGGAACCGCTGTGCCGGCGCCCCCGGCCATAATGAGCCCGACCGAGCAGCGCGTAGTCGAGATTCGAGCCGTCACGGATGCGTGGCTGGAGGCGCGCGGCCCGGACGGCACCGTGTTCCTTTCGCGCACGTTGCGCGCGGGCGACGTTTACCGTCCCGATCCCAGCCCAGGTTGGACGCTGCACGCGCGCGACGGCGGCGCGTTCGAGCTGTTCGTGAACGGAACTCCGGCGGGTCCGCTGGGAACGGTCGGGATGCCCGTGCTTGGCCGCTCGATCGACGAGATCCGGCCGATGGCGCAGGCGGACCTGGGCGGCCCACGCACCTAACGCCGCAGCTTGCGGCCCTGTTAGCGGCGGCGGCGACGCGCTATCTCGGGGGTCGAAAGGAACTGCCCCTATGGACGGCGCCGCAGGCGATCTTCACCACATCCGGCCCTGGCGCCGGGTCGAGCGGCGAAAGTCGCGCAAGATTCGCGTGGGCTCGGTCGAGATCGGCGGCGATGCGCCGATCGCGGTGCAATCCATGACCAATACGGTGACGGCGGACGCCGCCGCCACCATCGAGCAGATCCGCCAACTGGAAGAGGCCGGCGCCGACATCGTGCGGGTCTCGTGTCCGGACGAGGATTCGACGAAGGCGTTCGCGCAGATCGCGCGGGCGGCGAAGGTCCCGCTCGTCGCCGACATCCATTTTCACTATCGCCGCGCCATCGAAGCCGCCGCAGGGGGCGCCGCGTGCCTGCGCATCAATCCCGGCAATATCGGCAACGCGCAGCGCGTGAGGGAAGTGGTGCAGGCCGCCAAGGATCATGGCTGCTCGATCCGCATCGGCGTCAACGCCGGTTCGCTCGAACAGCATTTGTTGGAAAAATACGGCGAGCCGTGTCCTGAGGCGATGGTGGAGAGCGCGCTCTATCACGCGGCTTTGCTCGAAGACCACGACTTCCGCCACTACAAGATCAGCGTGAAGGCCTCGGACGTGTTTTTGACGGCGGCGGCGTACCACGCCCTGGCGGACGCAACCGAGGCGCCGCTCCACCTTGGCGTCACCGAGGCCGGCGCGTTGCGGACGGGCACGGTGAAGTCTTCGATCGCGATGGGTTCGCTGCTGTGGGCCGGGATCGGTGACACGATCCGCGTCTCTTTGGCCGCAGACCCCGTCGAAGAGGTCAAGGTCGGCAACGACTTGCTGAAGTCGCTCGGTCTGCGCCAACGGGGTGTGACCATCATCGCGTGTCCCTCGTGCGCGCGGCAGGGCTTCAACGTCATCCAGACGGTCGACGAACTGGAAAAGCGCGTCGCCCACATCGCCGAGCCGATCACGCTTTCGATTATCGGTTGCGTCGTGAATGGCCCCGGCGAAGCGTTGATGACCGATCTCGGCTTCACCGGCGGCGGCAAGGGCGCCGGCATGGTGTACGTAGCGGGCAAGGCTGACCACAAGGTCGACAACGCCGCCATGATCGATCATATCGTAGAACTGGTGGAAGACCGGGCGCGGACGCTTCGCGACACCCGCGAGACGGCGAAGGGCTGAGGATGCTGCAGCGGCACCTGCAGGACACGTACGAATACCTGTTCGACACCGCTCATCGGGCGCTGCTCGATGGGGCGTCGTTCGCGCCGTTCGGCGCCGGCATCCGCAAGACCGGTGAACAGATTCACACCAATGTCGATCTGCCGATCGAGCGTTCGGCGCCGACCGATCACATCTCCGGCCTCATCGCCGGTTTCCGCAAGGACGAGGAAGAGAACGGCTTGATCGCAGCGGGCCTCGTGTTCGACGGCCGCGCCCGCAGCGACGACGCGGCGGCGCTCTGCTTTCATATCGAAGCGGCCAACGGCAGCGCGGTCGAAGTCATCGTGCCGTATACGCGTCAGGCGGATTCGCAGATTGCCTTCGCCGAGCCGCAGATTTCCGCGGTGGAGTCGGAAATCTTCACCGAAGTGCAGTGAAGTAGATGTCCGATCTCGCAAGGCTCGAACGCCGCCTCTCGCAGGCGGTCGATCGTTATGAGCGCGTGGAGGCGCGCCTCGCCGCCGCCACCGACGGCGCAGAGATCGTGCGCCTCGGGCAGGAGCACGCCGAACTCAAGCCGCTGGTCGACGCCGTCGCCGCGCTTAACGTGAAGCGCGCTGAGATCGCGAGCCTTGAAGCCATGCTGCGCGATGGCGATGGCGACCGGGAGATGGCGGCGCTCGCCGAGGAAGAGCTCAAGGCCGCCAAGGACGCGCTGCCGGAGCTGGAGCGCGCCGCCCTCCTGCTGCTCGCGCCGAAGGACAAGGACGAGAGCGCCTCCGCCATTATCGAAGTGCGCGCCGGCACAGGCGGCGAGGAAGCGGCTCTGTTCGCCGGCGACCTCTTGCGCATGTATCAGCGTTACGCCAGCCGCCGCGGCTGGCGCTTTGAGCTCGAAGACATTTCCGAGACCGGCATTGGCGGCGTGAAAGAAGCCGTCGCCAGCGTCAGCGGCAAGGGCGTGTTCGGCCGCTTGCGGTTCGAGAGCGGCGTTCACCGCGTGCAGCGGGTGCCGGAAACGGAAGCGGGCGGGCGCATCCACACCTCCGCCGCCACGGTGGCCGTGCTGCCGCAACCGGAGGGCGATGTGGACGTCGTGATCGATGACAAGGACATCCGTATCGACACGATGCGCGCGTCCGGCGCGGGCGGACAACACGTCAACAAAACCGACAGCGCCGTGCGCATCACCCACGTGCCGAGCGGCATCGTCGTCGTCAGCCAGCTCAAGTCGCAACACCAGAACCGGGTGCAGGCGATGAACGTGCTGAAGGCGAAGCTTTACGATCTGGAGCGCGAAAAACGCGATGCGGCGCGCGCGGCCGAACGCAAAGGCCAGATCGGCTCGGGCGACCGCAGCGAGCGCATCCGCACCTACAACTTCCCGCAAGGCCGGGTGACCGACCACCGGATCAATCTCACCGTTTACAATCTGCCCGAAGTGATCGACGGCTCGGGCCTCGAACCAATCCTCGACGCGCTCGCCGCGGAGGATCAGGCGCGCAAGCTGGCGGCGCTGGAGGAGGAGGCGTGACGACGCTCGTCTCGCTGTGGACGGATCTGCGCAAACGGCTCGAAGCCGCCGGCGTCGATACGCCCGTGATTGACGCGCGGCTCTTGCTCGAAGCTGGCGCCGGGGTTCAGCGGCTCGACATCGTGACTGATCCGCGGCGCTCGCTGAGCGATGCGCAAGTGGCCGCCGTCGAAGCGCTCGCGCTGCGGCGCCTCGACCGCGAGCCCATCGGCCACATTCTCGGCCGCAAGGCGTTCTGGACGCTCGATCTCGAGGTCAACGCCGACGTGCTCTCGCCGCGGCCGGAAACCGAGTTGCTGGTCGAGACGGCGCTGGAGATTTTGCCGAAGGATAAACGCGCCCGCGTCCTCGATCTCGGCGTCGGTTCGGGCGCGATCCTACTCGCGATCCTGGCCGAGCGCCCGTTCGCCACCGGCGTGGGGGTCGACATCAGCGACGCCGCGCTCGCAGTGGCGAAGCGCAACGCCGAGAAATTGGGCTTCGCCGACCGCCTCGAACTGCGTTCCGCGAACTGGTGCGAAGGGCTCGCGCATACGTTCGATTTGGTGGTTTCAAATCCGCCGTACATACCGACGGCCGACATCGAAGGCCTGGAACCCGAAGTCGCTCGTTTCGAGCCGCGACCGGCGCTCGATGGCGGCGCTGACGGTCTCGACGCCTACCGCATCATCATTGCCGCGCTGCCGCGCTTGCTGGCTCCCTACGGGGCATTTGCCTTTGAAGTTGGAAGAGGACAGGCGGACGCGGTTCAGGCGCTGGCCCAGGCCGGGGGGCTCGCCACAGAGACGCCGCGGCTCGATCTCGCCGGCATCGCCCGGGTCGTCGCCGGCCGCCGTGCGGCATGAGCGCCGGCTCTGAAAAAACCCTTGGATTGGGTCGCAGGGCGCATTACGTTCTTTATCGGAATCGAAGGCCGACGGGTTCAAGGGGCTGAACCGGCATTGGTTCCATGGCAGGCGCGCTCCGAACGCCGCCGCGGCTTCCTCAGCACGAGGTCAGGACAGGAACGCGGCGCAGGCGCCGGCTCTAACGGCCCGACGAACGGGCGAGTTGGCAAAGCAACTAGGCTTTTTGAAATCAAGGCGCAGGGCGCGGGCACCTTCGGGCGCCCCCTTCAGGCGGACCTCACAGGACCACAGAATGCACGGTGGACATTCCATGAAGCGTCAACGTGGCCGCGGCCGTAGGCCGGGCGGCGGCGGTGGTGGTGGCGGCGGCCATCAGCACGGCAACAATCCGAACCGGACCATGGAGAGCAGCGGCCCGGACACCAAAGTGCGGGGCCCGGCTGCGCACATTCACGAGCGCTATCTGCAGCTCGCGCGCGACGCCGCCTCGTCAGGCGACCGGGTGCTGAGCGAGAACTATCTCCAGCACGCCGACCACTATTTCCGTCTGGTGCGGCAAATGCAGCCGGCGGCCCCGCCGCCTCAAGCAGACCGTTTCGCCGGCGAGCAGGACTTCGAGGGCGATGAGGAGGGTGCGCACGAGAGCGAAACCGCCGAGCGTGGCGAAGCCGTCGCCGCCGAAAGTGGCGAACAGCCGGACGTCGATTTCCCGCAAGGTCAACAGCAGCAATTCGATCGCGGCGAAGGCGAAGGCCGGCGCCGCCGAGGCCGCCGCAACCGCTTCCGCCCAGAGGGCGAGCGCGAAGGCGGCGAAGGACGTGAAGGCGGCGACGAGCAGCGGGCCGAGCGCCGAGAACGCGGCGAAGGCGAGTTCCGCCGCGAGCGGAGCGAAGAGCCCCGCGAACAGCGTGAACCGCGGGAAGCTCGCGAGCCGCGCCGTGAGCGTCAGCCGCGCCAAGAGCGCGAGGAATCTGGCCCGGAGGGGTTCTCCCACGGGCCAAAGCCGGCGTTCCTGCGCAGCGGCGAGTAATCAGCGCTTAGAGGTCGGCGGCCTCGGCGGCGCCGCGAGGCGCCGCTCGAGGTATTCGCGCGACAGCCGCTCCACGTCGGCGAGATGATCTTCGCCCGGATCGCGGCCGCGGAAGAAGTGATCGGCGCCTTCGATCGGGGCGCTGTCGACCTTGATGTTCTTCTGCGTGCGGATGCGGCTGATCACGCGCTCCATATCCTGCGCCGTCGTCACGCTATCGCGGGTGCCGTAAATAATGACGCCCGACGCAGGGCACGGCGCGAGGAACGAGAGGTCGTAGTGGTTCGCCGGCGGGGCGACGGCGATGAAGCCGTCGATCTCCGGGCGGCGCATCAGCAATTGCAGTCCGATCCAGGCGCCGAACGAATAGCCCCCCACCCAGCACTGCTCGGCGTTGGGATTCATGCTCTGCAGGTAATCGAGCGCCGAGGCGGCGTCCGACAATTCGCCCATGCCGTTGTCGAACACGCCTTGGCTGCGGCCAATGCCGCGGAAGTTGAAGCGCAGGACGCCGAAGCCTTTATCCGCGAACAGCTTGTAAAGCTGCACCGTCACCCGATCCTGCATCGAGCCGCCGGCGCGGGGATGGCCGTGCAGGATGAGCGCGATCGGCGCGCCTTCCCGCGACGGCTCCTGGTACCGGCCCTCGACGCGTCCCGCCGCGCCCGGGAAAATCACTTCTGCCATTCAATGCGACCCCAGCCGGCCTGATTATCGTCGGCCGCTAATTCTTGACCAAAACACTCGGGTATCCTAGCTGACAGCTAGGATCGCCTGCCCCCGAAGGGGGCGGCTTCTAGCATGATTTTGGGGGCGTGCGAGGGCGCGGGAAGGGATCGGCATGCGTTTAACCTCGAAAGGCCGTTATGCAGTCATGGCGATGGCGGATCTTGCGCTGCATGGAGGCGACGCGCGGGCCGTACCGCTGCAGGAAGTGGCGCGGCGCCAGGAGATTTCGCTCTCCTATCTGGAGCAGCTTTTTGCGCGCATGCGTCGAGCTGGTCTGGTCGCGGGCGTCCGCGGACCAGGAGGCGGCTACCGTCTCGCCCGCGGTTCCGATTCCATCACCGTGGCGGAGATCATCGCCGCCGTGAACGAGCCGATCAAAGCCACACGCTGCGAGGAAGGCTCGATGAAGAGCTGCCTCGGCCGCAGCGGCCGATGCATCGCCCACGGCCTCTGGCAGGAGATGGGCGATCGCATTCAGGTCTTTCTGGCCTCGGTCTCGTTGGCGGACGTGCTGGAGCAGCGTTTTGACGGCAGCGCGCGCGTCGCTGCGGAATAGGATTGATGACGAAGACGCCGATCTATTGCGACTACAATGCCGGCGCGCCGATCCGAGCGGAAGCGGCGGTGGCGATGTCGCGCGCGCTGGCGCTCGGCGGCAACGCCTCGTCCGTGCATGCATTCGGCCGCCGCATGCGGGCGATGATCGAGGATGCGCGGGAGAAGATCGCAGCCGCGCTGGAGGCTCAGGCCGAGAACATCGTCTTCACCGGCGGCGCCTCGGAGGCGCTGCAACTAGCGCTGACGAGCTCCGGCGCGGCGTCGTTGATCGTCTCCGCTGTCGAACATGACGCTGTGTACGAGCACGCCAAACGTGCGCTCAATGCCGACCATATCGCGCCGGCAGATGAAAACGGCGTGATCAAGCTCGATGAATTGACCGCGTTGTTGGCGGAGGCGCCCAAGCCGGCGCTGCTGGCGCTGCAGCTGGCCAACAATGAGACGGGTGTCATTCAGCCGATTGCGCGCGTCGCCGCGCTCTGCCGCGAGCACGGCGCGCTGCTGCTCGTCGATGCCGCCCAGGCGTTCGGCCGCATCCCGGTCAGCGTCGGCGATCTCGACGCCACCTATCTCGTCGTTTCCAGCCACAAGCTCGGCGGCCCGGCGGGCGCGGGCGCACTCGTTCTCGCCCCTGGCGCGCCGTTCGTGACAACCCGCTTCGGCGGCGGGCAGGAACGCGGCCGTCGGCCAGGCACCGAGAACGGCGCGGCCATCGTCGGCTTCGCCGTCGCCGTGGAATGGGCGCTGCAAGACATGGCTGCGGAAGCGGCGCGCGTGCGTGCGCTGCGCGACCGCTTCGAGGCCGGCCTGCCGGGCGAGAGCGTCGTATTCGGCGCCGGCGCACTGCGCCTGCCGAACACGTCGAACTTCGCTTTGATTGGCCTCAATGCCGAAACCGCAGTGATCGCCATGGATCTGGAGGGCGTAGCGATCAGTTCCGGCGCCGCCTGCTCTTCAGGCAAGGTGCGGTTGAGCCGCGTGCTCGCAGCCATGGGTGTCGGGCCGGATTTGGCCAAGGGCGCCCTACGCGTGAGCTTCGGTCATGAATCAAAGGAAACGGACGTCGACGAAGTGCTGCTGGCGCTGAACAAGATCGCTGCGCGCCGGTCGCTGCAAGGAGCGGCGGCATGACGAGCGCTGTGAAGGATACCATCGACAAGCAAACGGTCGCCGCTGCGCGCGCGCTGGAAGCGGAGAAGTACAAGCACGGTTTCGTCACCGAACTCGAACAGGAGCTCGCGCCGCCGGGGCTGAACGAAGAGATCGTGCGATACATCTCCGCTAAGAAGGGTGAGCCGGATTGGATGCTCACCTGGCGGCTGGAAGCGTTCCGCCGCTGGCTTACGATGGACGAGCCGACCTGGGCGCTCGTGAACTATCCGCCGATCGACTATCAGTCCGCGCGCTACTACGCGGCCCCGAAAAGCGGGGCGAAGTACAAGAGCCTCGACGACGTCGATCCCGAGATCTTGGAGACCTACAAGAAACTCGGCATCCCGCTGCGCGAGCAGGAAGTGCTGCTCGGCGTCGAAGGTGCGCCGAAAGTGGCGGTCGACGCCGTGTTCGACAGCGTCTCGGTGGTGACGACGTTCAAGGAAGAATTGGCCAAGGCCGGCGTCATCTTCTGCTCGATGAGCGAGGCGATCCGCGAGCACGGGGAGCTGGTGAAGCAGTACCTGGGTTCGGTGGTGCCGACCTCGGACAACTTCTTCGCCACTTTGAACAGCGCCGTCTTCTCGGACGGCTCGTTCGTCTACGTGCCGCCTGGCGTGCGCTGCCCGATGGAGCTGTCGACCTATTTCCGCATGAACGCGGAAGGCACGGGGCAATTCGAGCGCACTTTGATCATTGCCGACAAGGGCGCTTACGTCTCCTATCTCGAAGGCTGCACCGCGCCGATGCGGGACGAGAACCAGCTGCACGCGGCCGTCGTCGAACTGGTTGCCCTCGAAGACGCCGAGATCAAGTATTCGACGGTCCAGAATTGGTGGCCGGGCGACGCTGAAGGCAAAGGCGGCATCTACAACTTCGTGACCAAGCGCGGCGACTGCCGCGGTCCGCGCTCGAAGATCAATTGGACCCAGGTCGAAACCGGCTCGGCGATCACCTGGAAGTATCCGAGCTGCATCCTCCGCGGCGACGACAGCGTCGGCGAGTTCTACTCGATCGCAGTCACCAACGGCCGCCAGCAGGCCGACACCGGGACCAAGATGGTGCACTTGGGCAAGAACACGCGCTCGCGCATCATCTCCAAGGGCATCTCAGCGGGCCGCTCGTCGAACGCCTATCGCGGCCTCGTCTCGGCGCACGCGAAGGCCAAAGGCGCCCGCAACTTCACCCAATGCGACTCGCTGTTGATCGGCGATCAGTGCGCTGCGCACACCGTTCCGTACGTCGAAACACGCACGCCGGACGCTCAATTTGAACACGAAGCGACGACGACGAAGCTATCGGACGATCAGCTCTTCTATCTGCGCTCGCGCGGCATTCCGGAGGAGGAAGCCGTCGCGCTGCTCGTCAACGGCTTCGTTCGCGAAGTGCTGCAGAAGCTGCCGATGGAGTTCGCGGTCGAAGCGCAAAAGCTGCTGGAAGTGAGCCTCGAGGGGAGTGTGGGATGAGACTGGTGCGAAACAGCCTCGCGGCTTTGGCGATGGCGCTGACATTGGCGGCATGCGGCCAGGGCCAGCCGAGCGATCAAGACGACGGCAGCGCAATCACGGCGCCCGAGGACGAAGGCGTCCCTGGCGAAGCGCAACGCGAGGAGCTGCCGCCGGTGGACGCTTCTCTCCTGGGCGCGCCGAACGATCTCTTCACCGCGATCGAGCCCAGCGAAGTCGGTGTCTTCGGGGCGCCGAGCGTCATGGAAGCGCTCGATCCGTTGCTCGGACCGGAAGTCACCGAAGGCTCGAGCGTGCACTTAACCGTTCGCGAGGAAGGCGACGGCGCGATCGCCGACATCGTTCGCACCGGGCTGGCGGATGATTCCGTTTCCGCCGGCCACGTGCGCGTCGAATTCCGCCGCGAGCCGGACGGCTGGTATCCCACCAACGCCTATCGCCGCATGCAATGCGCGCGGGGCGCGACGCCAGGCGAATGGACGACGGGGCTCTGCCCATGATGAGCGCGCGGCCCGAATACTGGTTCGCGCGGCGCTTTCCGGTCGGCGACCGGCGCAATGCCTTTGCGCCGGTGCATTGGAAGGGCTTCGTCGCGGCCGGCGTGTTCGTCCTCACATTGCTGATCGGCGGCTTCGCGTTTGCCTGGATGGGCGCGAGCGGCGATCTGATGTGGGGATCGGTCGTGTTCGCCGTCACCGCGTTCGTGTCCGCGGGCTGGTTCATCACGGTTGCGAATGCAAAGGGCGACAAGACGCGCACGGTCGCCGATTACAAGAAAGCGAACTCGCGTGTTTGAAGTCAAAGACCTCCACGTTACGGTCGGCGAGGCCGAGATCATCAAGGGGCTTTCGCTCTCGGTCCCCGCCGGCGAAACGCACGCCATCATGGGCCCCAACGGGTCCGGCAAGTCGACGCTCGCTTACGCGCTGAGCGGCCGTGACGGCTATGAGGTGACCAGCGGTTCGGCGACGCTCGCGGGGAGCGACCTCCTTGCGCTGGCGCCGGAGCAACGCGCGGTGGCGGGCTTGTTCCTTTCGTTTCAGTATCCGGTAGAAATTCCGGGCCTGTCGGCGATCGCGTTCTTGAAAGCCGCTCTGAACGCCCAGCGCGCCGCCCGCGGCGAGCCGCCGATGCCGGCGCCGGAGTTGCTGAAGCTGCTGCGGAGCAAGGCGGACGCGCTGAAGATCGATCAGGAAATGCTGAAGCGGCCCCTGAACGTCGGCTTCTCCGGCGGCGAGAAGAAGCGATTCGAAGCGCTGCAGATGGCGGTGTTGCAGCCGCGCTTCGCCATCTTGGACGAGACGGACTCCGGTCTCGACATCGACGCGCTGCGGATCGTCGCCGAAAACGTCAACGCCTTGCGCGCGCCCGATCGCGCCATGCTGGTGATCACGCACTATCAGCGGCTGCTCGATTACATCAAGCCGGACCGTGTACACGTGCTGGCCCGCGGCCGCATCGTGGCGAGCGGCGGTCCGGACCTCGCGCTCGAACTCGAGCGTGAGGGTTATGACCGCTACCTGAGGGCGGCGTGAGCGATCTCGCCCTTATTCCGACCCGCCGTGTCGAGGCGTGGAAGTACTCCGACCTGCGCGCCGCGCTGGGCGATGAAGCGCCGTTGCTGCGCGACGGCCGCGACATCATCGAGCGCCTCGCGCCGAGCACCGAACGGGGCTTGGTGGCGGCGGGCGAACAGCGTTTTGTGGTCGAGCGCCTGGATCGCGGCGAGCCGACCCTCGCCAGTTCCAGCGAATGGGGCGTCGCCGAAGGCGGGTCGCTGACGCGGGTTGTGATGCAGAGCGCGGACGCGGTGACGCTCTCGATCTGCCGCGTGCATCTCGCGCCGCGCGCACGTTTCCGCCAGTTCGTTCTGGCCGAAGGCGGCAAGCTTGCCAGAATCGAAACCCATGTCGACGTCGCAGGCGCAGAAGCGGAGGTGGAGCTGAACGGGCTCTATCTCTGCAACGGCGGCCGTCACGCCGATCTCACCTCGGTGATCGATCACCGCGAAGTCGGCGGTCAAACGCGCCAGCTCATCAAGGGCGTCGCCCGCAAGCGCGGGCGGGGCGTGTTTCAGGGCAAAATTGTCGTCGAGCGCGGCGCGCAGAAGACGGACGCGCGCCAGTACCATCACGGCATGCTGCTGGAGGAAGGGGCCGAGATCTTCGCCAAGCCCGAACTGATGATTCATGCCGATGACGTCCAATGTGCACACGGCAACACGGCGGGCGGGCTGGACGAGCGCGCGCTCTTCTACATGCGCTCGCGCGGGGTGCCGGAGGCCGAAGCGCGCGCGCTGCTGATCGAGAGCTTCCTGGTTGAAGCGATTCCAAATTCGCTGCCTGAGGACGTGCACAGCGAACTGACGCAGCGCATCCGCGCCTGGCTGAGCGGGGGCGCCGCATGAACGCGCCCCTGATCAAGCGCCCATTCGATGTCGAGGCGATCCGGGCCGATTTCCCGATACTGCAGCGCAGCGTTCATGGCCGGCCGCTGGTCTATTTCGACAACGCCGCCAGCGCGCAGAAGCCGGACGCCGTGATCGAGGCGATGGCGGCAGCCATGCGCGGCAGCTACGCCAATGTGCATCGCGGACTGCACGCCTTGGCGAACGAGACGACGGATGCGTTCGAAGCCGCGCGGCAGACGGTGGCGCGCTATATCGGCGCAGCAAGTCCCGACAGCATCGTCTTCACCAAGGGCGGCACGCAGGCGATCAATATCGTAGCCGCCGGCCTCGACGTTCAGCCCGGTGACGAAATCGTAGTCTCCGTCATGGAACACCACGCCAACATCGTGCCCTGGCACATGCTGCGCGAACGCAAGGGCGCGGTGCTGCGTTGGCTCGACGTCGACGACGACGGCAATATCGATCTTGCCGCGCTCGATGCGCTGATCGGTCCGCGCACGAAGATGGTTGCGCTCACGCACATGTCGAACGTGCTGGCGGCGAAGACGCCGGCGGCTGAGGTCGTTCGGCTCGCACACGCCAAGGGCGTGCCGGTGCTGCTCGACGGCTGTCAGGCGGCGGTGCACATGCGCGTCGATGTCTCGGCGCTCGACGTCGATTTTTACGCTTTTACCGGCCACAAGCTCTACGGGCCTACCGGCATCGGGGTGCTGTACGGCAAGCCTGATCGTCTCGCCGCGCTGCCGCCGTTCGAAGGCGGGGGCGAGATGATCGACATCGTCGCGCAGGACCGGGTCACCTACAATGAACCGCCGCATCGGTTCGAAGCCGGCACGCCGCCGATCCTCGAAGCGATCGGCCTCAAAGCCGCGATCGACTGGTACGAGGCGCAGGACCGCGGCGCGATCGAGACGCATGAGGCGGCGCTCCGCGACTACGCCATGGACGCGCTGCGCGGCCTCAACTGGGTGCAGCTGCACGGCCAGGCGCCGGACAAGGGCGCGATCATCGCGTTTTCGGTCGCGGGGGCGCACCCGCATGATGTGGCGCAGATCCTGGACCGCCAGGGGGTCGCCGTGCGGGCGGGGCATCATTGCGCCCAGCCGCTGATGAAGCGGCTCGGCGTCACCGCCACCGCGCGCGCCAGCTTCGGCTGCTACAATCGGATCGATGAAGTCGATGTGTTTATCGAGGCCTTGCACAAGGCCAGGAAGCTTCTGAGCTAGGAACCATGGACGGCGCTGTTTCTCCCCCGCAGTCGGCGATGAGCCAATCGGAACTCGACCGCATCACCGACGATCTGGTGATGCAGTTCAAGACCGTGTTCGACCCGGAGATCCCGGTCGACATCTACGAACTGGGTCTCATCTATAAAGTCGACATCAACGATGAAGGTTTCGTCGATCTCGAGATGACGCTGACGGCGCCGGGCTGCCCGGTGGCCGGTGAGATGCCGGGCTGGGTGGAGGCTGCGGCGCGGAAGGTGAAGGGCGTTACAGGCGCCAAGGTGAACCTCGTGTTCGATCCGCCGTGGACGCCGGCGCGGATGAGCGATGAGGCCAAACTCGAACTGAATATGCTCTGACATGACCAGACGACCGAGACCAAAGATCGTGACGCTCACCGACGCCGCCGCAGCGCGCGTACAAGAGATCATGACCCAAGGCGGCAAGCCCTATTTGCGCGTGGGCGTGGTCAATGGCGGCTGCGCGGGGATGGAATACGCGTTGGACTACGCCGAGGCGCCGGAGGCGTTCGACGAACTGGTGGAAGACAAGGGCGTGCGCATTCTGGTGAAGGCGGACGCCGTGATGTTCCTGCTGGGTTCGGTGATCGACTACGAGACGACGCGGCTCGCTTCGCGGTTCGTCTTCCGCAATCCGAACCAGACCGACGCCTGCGGCTGCGGCGAGAGCGTCACCATCGAACCGGCAAAGCTGGAAAGCTGATCGATGGCCGAAAACAGCTTCCACGATTTCGTGCGCGAGCTGTTCGAGGGCGTCGCGCCGGTGCAGATCAAGCGAATGTTCGGTGGGGCGGGCGGTTACGCCGACGGCGTGATGTTCCTGCTGCTGGCCGACGACGTGATCTATCTCAAGGCCGATGACACGCTGAAGGCGGAACTGCGCGAGGCTGGCAGCGGGCCGTTCGTGTGGACGCCGGAGAACGGTCCGCGTGCGGGCGAGAAGATCGAGATGGGCTATTGGCGTTTGCCGGACTCCGCGCTCGACGACGCCGACGAAGCCGCAAGCTGGGGCCGCAAGGCGCTCGCGGTGGCGAAGGCGAAAGCCGGCGCCAAACCGAGGCGGAAGCGCAAGGCTTAGAAATCCGGCGTGCCGTCCTTGTCGAGGTCGCGCGCGTTTTCGGCCCAGCCCGTGTCCGGGTCTTCCTGCGCTACGCCGAGCCAACGAGCCAACGGCGTGCTGCGCCAATCGGACATGCCGCCGATGCCGAGCACGATCAGTGTCGACGGAAGCAGGATGGCGGCGAGCACGGCCAGCGATCGGAAGCCGTGCGACGCCTTGATCTCGGCCCACGTGCCGCCTTCCAGCCAGATGCGGATCGGCTCCAGCAGCCACGCCAACTCTTGCATGCGGAGAGGCTAGCAAGTCGCGGTTAAGTCCCTTTGAAGTTGGCCGGCCGCTTGGCGAAGAAAGCCTGCACGCCTTCGCGGAAATCTTCGGAGAGGCCGGCCTCGCGCTGCGCCTGCCGCTCGGCGCGCAATTGCTCGTCCCAGCTGTTGTCGAGCGAAGCCCACGCCAGGCGGCGGATCAAGCCGAGCGCCTTGGGGCCGTTCGCCAGCTCTGTCGCGAGCGCTTTCGCGACCGGCAACAGCTCCGCGTCGGACACGCAGCGGTTGACCAGGCCCCATTCCAGAGCGGTCTTTGCGGGGATCTTGTCGCCCAGCAGCATCATTTCCATGGCCCGGGCGCGGCCGATCATGCGCGGCAGGTGATAGGTGGCGCTGCCGTCGGGAACGAGGCCGATGCGACGGAAGGCCTGGAGGAAATAGGCGCTTTCGCCGGCGACGATCAGATCGCCGAGCAGCGCGAACGAGCAGCCGATGCCGGCGGCGACGCCGTTCACCGCGGTGACGTACGGAATCGGCAGATCGCGAAGCAGACCGACGAAAGGATTGAACGTTTGCTCCAGGCGCATGCCGAGGTCGGGCTTGCCGTCTGCATCGAGCGGGGGGGCGCCGCTAGCGAGGTTGGCGCCGGAGGAGAAGCCGCGGCCTTCGCCGGTGAGCACGACGCAGCGCGCTTCGGCGCTGGCGCGCGTGAACGCGTCCGTGAGCTCGTCGGTCATCTCGACGGAGATCGCGTTCAACGTCGCGGGATCGGCCAAAGTGATCAGTGCCACGCCGTCTGCAAGTTCGTACCTGATCTTGCCGTACGCCATCGCCCATCTCCGCTCTGCTGCGGGGACGGAGCTTAACAGCGCTCGCGGGCTGTAGGATAGATTTCCCTGGGGAGAGCGCTACGCCACGTAAAGCACGGGCGTGGCGTCGGTCGTCACCTGATTGCGGCCGTTGCGCTTGGAGGCGTAGAGGCAGGCGTCGGCGCGCTCGACGAGGCCTTGTGGCGTATCGCCGGGCTGTAGCCGCGCTATCCCTACGGACACTGTGACTTGTCCTAGGTCTTCGTTGGTCGAGCGCCGGCGCAGACGCTTGGCCTGGATCGCGGCGCGCAGCGCTTCGGCCGTCTGCGCGGCGATGCGGGCGTTCACGCGCGGCATGATCACGGCGAATTCCTCGCCGCCGTGGCGCGCCACCAGGAAGTCGGGCCGGGCGTGCGCCTGCAGCGCGCTGGCGAGGAAGCGCAGGATCTGGTCGCCGGTGTGATGGCCCCAGGTGTCGTTGAAGCGCTTGAAATGATCGATGTCGCAAAGCAGCAGGCAGATTTCGGTGCGCTGGGCCCGCGCTTCGTCGATCCGCATGCGCAGCGTCTCGTCGAACATGCGGCGATTGGCGAGACCGGTGAGGCTGTCGGTCAGCGATTCGACGCGCACCGATTCGAGGCTCGCCCGCAGCGTTTCGATTTCGCGCGAAGAGCGCTGCAGCTGCTGGTTCAGTTGCTGGTTGTGGCTGGCCATATCGAGCGTCGCCGCGGCGAGGCTGGAGACCACCTGGCGAATCTGATCGGGCCCGAGGCCGCTGTTGAGATCGGTCGCTGCGCTTTCCAGGGTCCGGCCGTAGCTGCCGCTCTTCTCTTCGGTCTGCTTCAGGAGCGAGAGCACCTGGCCCAGGTCCCGGGCGATCTGCTCGCCGGTCAGCAGAATCTGGGCCGAGGCGCCAAGCCCGGTGAAGAATCGCTCGTGAATTTGCGCATTGAACTCGGACGTGAAGCTGTCGCCGCCCGCTATACGGGAGTCGATCGCCTCCCGGAGCGCGGCGTTGCGGCCGAGGCGATAGGCCAGCCAGACCTCGTAATTGTCGCTGGTCGGCGGCACGCCATGGAGCCGCATCAAGTCCAGCGTCTCCTGCGCGACCGCTTCGCCGCCAGGGCCCTTCATCAATGTCTCTTGCTCGGTCACGCGCCGCGATTCCGTTTGAGGCCTCATCTGGACGCTACGAGCGAGGATATGGACGAGTGGTAAATTCGGCTGCCCGGTCGGAAATAATTTGGTAATTGCGCTTACGTGGGCGTCAGGGGCTAAGCTGGCGTCGCCATGCAGGGAGCGCCGCCCATGAACAAGCCCGTCGATCCTGAAATCGAGGAAGCCAAGGCCCGCATGCGGGCGATCCTCGACATCCAGAAGCGCGCCAACATCGCCAAGGGCCCGCCGGATCAGCGCCTCCGGCGCGACCGGCTCACGCGTTGCATCGATCTGCTGCTGACGCACAAGGATGATTTCGTTGAGGCAATGAACGCCGATTTCGGCGCGCGCTCGCGCGACATGACGATGCTCACGGATATCGCCGGGGCGATCAATCCGCTGAAAAGCGCACGGGCCAATCTCGAAACCTGGATGAAGCCGCAGAAGCGCAAGGTGACGCCGGCGGCTTTGGCCGTGTTCGGCGCGCGGGCCGAGGTGCGCTACCAGCCCAAGGGCGTGGTCGGGATCATCTCGCCGTGGAATTTCCCGGTGCAGCTCTCGTTCGACGCAATCGCCGGCGCGCTGGCGGCGGGCAATCGGGTGATGCTGAAGCCGTCCGAGTTCACGCCGGCGACCTCGGCGCTGATGGCGCAGACGCTCGATCTCTATTTCGACGAAGACGAGATCGCCGTCATTCTCGGCGGACCCGATGTCGGCGCCGCCTTTGCCGGGCTTCCGTTCGATCATCTCATCTTCACGGGTGCGACCAACGTCGCCCGCCATGTCATGCGCGCCGCCGCCGACAACCTGACGCCGGTGACGCTCGAACTCGGCGGCAAATCGCCGGTCGTGATAGGCCGCAGCGCCGATATGGCCAAGACCGCCGCTCGGGTGATGACCGGCAAGACCATGAACGCCGGCCAGATCTGCCTTGCGCCGGATTACGTGCTGGCGCCGAAGGAAAACGTCGACGGCTTCGTCAACGAAGCCAAGAACGCCGTCGCCAAGATGTATCCGACGATCAAAGACAACGGCGATTACACCGCGATCATCAATCAGCGTCATTACGATCGCATTCGCGGCTTGATCAGCGATGCGAAGCAGAAAGGCGCCGAGATCGTCGAGATCAATCCGGCGAACGAGGACTTCAGCCAGCAGGAGCACCGCAAGATTCCGCCCACTTTGATCGTCGGCGCGACCGACGAGATGGGCGTGATGCAGGAGGAGATTTTCGGCCCGGTGCTGCCGATCCGCACCTACACCGCGGTCGAGGAAAGCATCGCCGAGATCAATGCGCGGCCGCGTCCGCTGGCGATCTATTATTTCGGCGACGACAGCGCCGAGAGCGAAGCGCTGCTCGCGCGCACGCATTCGGGCGGCGTCACCATCAACGACGTGATCTTCCACGTGACCCAAGACGATCTGCCATTCGGCGGCGTCGGACCTTCGGGTATGGGCGCTTATCACGGGCATCGCGGCTTCCTCGAGTTCAGCCATGAGAAGGCGGTCTATCGTCAGATCAGCGGCGAACTGCTTGCGATGATGCGCCCGCCCTATGGCGAGACGTTCCGGAAGCAGGTGAATGCGCGGCTGAAGCCGTAGTCGGGATTGGGGATTGGGTGTTCGGGATTGGGGACGCGCGACAACGTTCAGCGCGCGCGTGTTCAGCGCCGCCGCTCCCAATCCCCAAAACCCAATCCCCCCAATGGGAGGCGGGGCGCGCGATCCGCGCTGAGTAGTCTCTTTAGGATGCGCCGGTTGTCTCCAACCAACGCCGCGCGCTTCGCGCGCCCCGTTCGCCGATCGTTTTTCCCGGCTTGGGAGGAGGAGTTGTAGAACGCCGCGTCGCCGCGGCTCGCCTCCTGCACGATGGAATGCGGACGCGCCTCTTCACACCAGGCCGTATCCGCTCCGACGCAACCCGCCATCGACGGATGGCGTCTCGGGGCTTGGCTCCATTCCCAATTCGCCGGTGCTGCGGGCAGAGCTTCCGCTGCTCTGGGCCCTTCGGTTTCACTCCCCGAAGGCAAATCCCGCCGACCGTGTCTTGCACCTCTCAAAGTTTCGGACGTCTTCGAAAGCTCCCGTGTGCGAGACGGGGAGCATTGTACGGCGGCTTGGACGCGGTCGGATAAGTTTTCGGAAATTAGCCGGATTGGAGCGCGGGCCTTCAGGCCCGCAATGGCGCTTTTGCTTGATAGATCAGCCCAAAGCGGGCCTGAAGGCCCGCGGTCCAACCTCCACGCGCCGGGCGAAATCGGAGGATAGAGTGCGGCTCTATCCACGCTGGACCCGGCCTTTCCGGCAGATTGACGAGTGGGCCGGCGGGGCCGGCGGACGTCGATAGTCTAGTCAACCGGTTTTGGGATGGCGACTCCGACGCATTGCGCGGAGATTGAAAGTCCGCTCCCGGTGAAAGCCGAACAGGATTATAAAGCTCGTTATGAAGACCTCGAAGTTTCTGCTGGCCTTCGCTGCCGTCGTGCTCCTTGTCGGCCTCGTCTACGTGTTCGCTTTCGTATTCTCCAGCGCGGCATGTGGCTGTGCAGATGGGCCGGATCCAGGCACTGCGGAGTGGCGTCACGCGAACGGGATGAAGGATTGAGCTAAGCGTTGCCTGAAGTCCGCTCGCGGCAAGTGCGTCCTACCCCCGCGCCCGTTTCGGCTTGCGATATTTCGCCGGCGGTTTTTCCAGCGGGGTGGGCCAGCGGGTGATGCGTTTGATGAGGCCGGCCATCTTGAGGCGGCCTTCGGGGCGGGTCTTGTTGCGGACGGAGGCCTTGGCGACGTGGACGGTGTTTTCGTCGCCCGAGATCAAAGGGTGCCACCAATAGAGGTCCTTGCCTTCGCTGACCAAGCGATAGGCGCACGTGCGCGGCAGCCAATCGAGCTTGGGCACGTTCTTCGGCGTCAACTTCACGCAATCGGGCACGTATTGCTTGCGGTTGGCGTAGTCGCTGCAGCCGCAGGTCTTTGTGTCGAACAGCTTACAGGAAACGTCGGTGAGGAAGAGCTGGCCGGTGTCGGCGTCCTCGATCGAGATGACGCAGCATTTGCTGCAGCGGTCGCAGAGCGCTTCCCATTCGCGCTCGTTCATTTCGGTGAGCGTTTTCTTGCGCCAATAGCCGGGTTCGAGCGGCTTGGCGTCGGCGTCCGCATCGCGCTTGCGGCGCGAGTTGCGATAATCGAGGAGCGTGGTTTTGCTCATGGCCTGCTCCCCCGCTTGCGGGGGAGCTGTCGAGCGCGCAGCGCGAGACTGAGGGGGGCGTTGGGCGGCGTCGCGCGCACTTCCCCCTCCCGCTCGCTTCGCTCGCGACCTCCCCCGCATGCGGGGGAGGAGTTTAGGGCCGCGCTCATCGTTCCATTGCTCCGACGACTTCGACGTGCGGGCTCCAGCGGAACTGGTCGACGGGGGTGATCTTCGTCAGCGTGAAGCCGTGTTCGATCAGCACTTTGACGTCGCGCGCGAACGAGGCGGGATCGCAGGAGACGTAAGCGAGCTTGCGGATCGGAGCGCGGGCGATCTGTTCGGCCTGCAGGCGCGCGCCGGAGCGCGGCGGATCGATGACGGCGGCGTCGAACTTCTTCATTTCGAGGCTGGAGAGCGGCGTGCGCAGGAGATCGCGGCGGAGCGTCGTGACTTCCTTCAGCGCGCCGCCGGCGCCGTCGGCGGCTTTCTTCAAGGCGGCGAGCATTTCGGCGTCGGACTCCGCCGCCAGCACTTCGGCGTGTTCGGCGATGCGCAGTGCGAACGTGCCGATGCCGGAGAAAAGATCGATGACGCGTGAGGCGCCCTGCAGCGCCTCGAGCGTGAGCGCGGCGAGGGTTTCTTCGCCGAGCGCCGTCGGCTGCAGGAATGCGCCGGGCGGCGGCGCGACGAGCGCTTTGCCCATGCGCAGAAGCGGCTTCTTGCGTTCGACGATCGGCTCGCCGTCGATCGAGAGGCGGGCGAGATCGAGCTGTTCGGCCATGGCGCTGAGCGATTCGAGCGCGGCTCGGTGCAAGAGGTCGGCGCGGCCGGCGCCCTTGATGGCGACATCGATGCCGGTGTCGGTGGCGAGGCAATGCATGGTGATCTCGCCGCGCGATGGCAATGTGAGCTCCGCCAGCGGGCCGAGCTTCAGCGCCAGCGCTTCCAATGATGGAACGAGCGCGGGGCATTGCGCGATCGGCGTGAGGCGCGCGCCGCCGCGTTCGATGAAGCCGACGCGCACCTGCCCGTTCTGGCGCGCAGCGTGGAAGGCGGCGCGGCGGCGGCCCTGCCCCCAGGCGGCTATTGTCGGTTCGACCGCGGCGCCGCCGAGCCCGCGTTTGGCGAGCGCGTCGGCGACTTGGGCGCGCTTCCATTCCAGGTACGGCGCTTCGCGCCAATGCTGGAGCTGGCAGCCGCCGCAGCGGCCGAATTGGCGGCAGGCCGCGTCCTGGCGCTCGGCGCTGGCCTCCAAGACTTCGATCAGCTCGGCGCGCCCGCCCGTGACCCGCGCCCGCACCCGTTCGCCCGGCAACGCGTATGGGGCGTAGATGACGCCGTCTTCGCCCGCGGCGGTTGAATCGCCGCGCGCGCCCATGGCCGTGACCGTGAGTTCGCGCTCCTCCGGGGGCGCGGCCGGAGGCCCTTTCTGGGCTTGCCGCGCCTGATAGGGGCGGCCCCGGGCGAGCCGGTTCATACGCTTCATGTGCCGTTCAGACTGATTTTGCTTCTCTGCGTCCCGACAGACAGGAGCGCATCATGAAAGGTCAAGCTTTCCTCGCCGCCGCGGCCATGGCGACCGCCTTGGTGAGCGTGCAGCCGGCGTCGGCGCAGCAGTATCGCACCTATCATGACGCGCATGTGGCCAACCAGCAGCAATGCCAGACTTCGCGCAACAACCGCACCGTAGGCGGCGCGGTGGTGGGCGGCATTGTCGGGGCCCTGCTCGGCCGGGAAGTGGCCGACCGCGGCGTCCGCGGCGAAGGCGCGCTGCTCGGCGCAGTGGTCGGCGCGACCGCCGGCGGCGCGATCGGCCGCAACACCGCCCAGTGCAACCAAGTGCCGCAAGGCGACTACGACCCCTATTACGGCCAGGCGCAATATCCCGAGTACGGCGACGACGACCTCTATGGCGGCCCGTACGAGAACGACGGCTATTACGGCGGCGGCGAGTACGACCGCGACTGCCGCATGGGCGAAATCGTCACCCGCGACCGGCGCGGCCGCGAGTATCGCGAAGAAGCCTGGCTCTGCCGCGGCCCGGACGGCCAGTGGCGGCCGGAGTAAGCCTGAACCCTCTCCATAGTACGAATCTTCGTACGCAAAGCAGAACTCGCCCCGGTGGAAACGCCGGGGCGATTTTTTTCATGCTCCCCCATACTGCTCCCCCGTTCACGGGGGAGCTGTCAGCGCGCGAGAGCGCGATGACTGAGGGGGCGGTGCAGGCGGCGCCTGACTTCCCCCTCCCCTCGCTTCGCTCGGACCTCCCCCGCAAGCGGGGGAGGAGTTAGATTCGGCGCGCGTGCAGCAGCAGTTCGAGATTGCCGTCGCCGCCGCGGATGGGGGAGTCGATGACGGCGATGCGGTGAAAGCCGGCGACGCCGTCGAGTGCAGCGACGGCTTGCTCCGCTGCAGCGCGGGCTGTGGCTTCGTCGAGCACCGCGGCCTTGTGCGGGCCGGCTTCGAATTGCGGTTTGATCAGGGCGATGAGGTCGGCCTGCTCGGCGGCGAGGGCGAGCGGCGTCGCCAGCGCTTTGGCTGCGCCGATGAAGCTCACATCGCAGACGATGAGGCTTGGCGGTTCGGGGATGAGATCGCGGGTGAGCGTGCGGGCGTCGGTGCGTTCTAGGCTGACGACGCGCGGATCGGCGCGCAGCTTCGGGTGCAGCTGGCCGCTGCCGACGTCGATGGCGTAGACTTTCGCGGCGCCGCGCGCGCGCAGCACGTCGGTGAAGCCGCCGGTGGAGGCGCCGACGTCGAGGCAGATGCGGCCGGCGGGATCGATTCCGAAGGCGTCGAGCGCCGCCGCGAGCTTGACGCCGCCGCGCGAGACCCACGGGTGCGGCGGCGTGACGTCGAGCGCGGCGTCTTCGCTCAGGAGTTCGGACGGTTTCTCCACACGCGCGCCGTCGGCGATGACGCCGCCCGCTTCGATCGCAGCGCGCGCCTTGGCGCGGCTTTCGACGAGGCCGCGAGACACAAGTAAAAGATCGGCGCGGACGCGGGCCATGGCGGATGCGTCTGGCGCGAGGCTGACGCAGAGGCAAGCATTTCCGCTTGCGGGACACTGGGGGCGTGCGCAAGTCTGCGCCCGCTACGGGCTGGGGAGACTTCCGATGACGATGCTTTCGCGCCGCGCCATGCTGGCGATGACGACCACCGCCGCTGTGCTGGCCGCGTGCCAGACGCGCGGCGAACCGCCCTGCTGCGCGCCATCCGACGCACTCGGCGATCTCGATGCGACCGGCGTGGCCGGCCGAATCCGTGCGGGCGAGATCAGTGCGGCCGAAGCGCTCGAAGCCGCCATCGCGCGGAGCGAGCGGGTGAACGGCGAACTCAATTTCGTCGCCACGCCGCTCTACGATTTGGGCCGCGCCCGCGCGGCGCAGCCGCTCTCCGGCCCGTTCGCGGGCGTGCCGACTTTGATCAAAGACCTGATGCCGATGGTCGGCCAGCCGACCAAGTACGGCAGCCGCGCGTTCGCGACCTACGTGCCGCAGGAGCAGCCGCCTTACATGGATGCGCTGCTGGCGGCGGGCCTGGTGCCGTTCGGCAAGTCGACGACGCCGGAATTCGGCCTCACCGCGACGACCGAGACGCTGCTCGGCGGCGAGACGCGCAATCCCTGGGACGTGACGCGCTCATGCGGCGGCTCGTCCGGCGGCGCGGCGGTGGCGGTGGCGGCGCGAGTCGTGCCGATCGCGCATGCGAGCGACGGCGGCGGCTCGATCCGCATCCCTGCTTCGTGCAACGGCCTGTTCGGCCTGAAGCCCTCGCGCGGGCGCAGCGTGGCGGCCGGGCGGCCGCAGCCGTTCGAAATTTCCGTCAATGGCTGCGTCAGCCGCAGCGTGCGCGACACCGCGGCTTGGCTTGCGGCGACGGAAGCGACAGGCGCCGGCGCGGCGTTTGCGCCGGTTGGCGTCGTGACTGGGCCGAATACGCGGCGGCTGCGCATCATCGTCGACATTCCCAATGCGCTCGGCAACGACCCCGATCCCGAAGTGCGCGCGGCGGTGGAAGCGGCGGCGGAGCTTTGCCGTTCGCTCGGGCACGACGTGCGCACGCAGCGCGCGCCGATCGACGGGCGCCAATTCAGCGACGATTTCATTCTGCTCTGGGCCGATGGCGCAGCCGAAGTGGTGGCGCTGGTGCAAAGCCAAGCGCCCGGCGCGCCGCTCGATGCGTTGCTGGAGCCGCTGACGATCGAACTCGGGGCGCATGCGCGTCAGCACGGGCCGGAGGCGTTGCGCGCGGCGCTGATGCGGCTGCGCCAGGTGGAGGCGCAATATGCAACCATGTTCGAGACGGCGGATGTCTATCTGACGCCGGTGCTGGCGAAGCCGCCGGTCCCGCTGGGGCAGATCTCCGGCGCGGGCGGCATGGCCATGTTCGCGACCTTGATGGATTATGTCGGCTACACGCCGCTGCAGAACGTCGCCGGGGCGCCGGCGATGAGCGTGCCGCTGGGCTGGTCGTCCACAGGGCTGCCGATCGGCGTCCACTTCTCGGCCGCTAAGGGCCAGGAGCGGACGCTGCTGGAACTCGCTTACGAACTGGAACAAGCCAGTCCCTGGGCCGCGCGCCGGCCGGGCGTGAACGCGGGCTGAAATTCAGTTCCACACTGCCGCCCAGTTTGACGGCTAACTCGCGCGCGCCATGAGGATTCGCGAAGCCGTCTGCGCCGTGTTGCTGGCCGCATTCATTGCGGCGCCGGCGGCCGCGCAGCCTCAGGCGCAGCCCTTGCCGGCAGAGCCGCTCGCGCCGCAGCGCGGCGAGGAATGGTACAGCGGCCAATTGATCGAGCTCTCCGAAATCCTCGGCGGCTCGCATTTTCTGCGCATCCTCTGCGAGGGGCGCGACGATCAGCGTTGGCGCGACTACATGCGCGGCGTCATCAGCCGCGAACCGGAATACAACGCGCTGCTGGTGGAAGGCTTCAATCGCGGCTATCGCAATGAAGAGGCGCGGTTCGACCGCTGCGACGACGCCGCGCGCCAGATGGAGGCCGAGCTGCGCGCACGCGGCCTGCGCGTTGCGCAAGGCCTGAGCGCACGGCACGCGAACTGAACATGACCGATACCGATCCCGACAAGAAAGCCCGCGCGCTCGCGCTCATCCTCGACGCCTGGGAGCAGGCTTTGGCCGACGGCGCCGATCCCGAAGTGGTGGCGTCGGTGGCGATCTATGCGGCGCTGGCGGACATGGTGGACCGCTACGGCGAAGAAGCGGTGGCGGACTTTTGCGCCACGCTGCCGGAGCGCGCGCGCAAGGGCGAGTTCACGCTGAAGCAGGAAACGTAGCGCCAGCGCCTCTTCCTCCCCCTCGATGGGGGAGGTGTCAGCGTGCGCAAGCACGCTGACGGAGGGGGTGCGCGCGCCAGCAGAAAAGAAGAAGCCTCACGCGGCTCACCTTCAAGAGTCGCGGGCCGCACCCCCTCAGTCAGCGCTGCGCGCTGACAGCTCCCCCATCGAGGGGGAGCAGGATAACAGGCTGACAACGCGCATTTCTCACCGCGTCGCCCACACCTCCTCCAGCCAAGCTCGCGGCGGCATGCCCGGTTCGCGGGCGTTGTTGCGGGCGAGGAAGAGGTGGCGCGCGATTTCGGCTTGGCGTTCGATGTTGTAGTCGCGGAGGCGCGCGCCGGGCTTGGAGGTGTAGAAATATGCGCCCTTGCCCAACGCGTTGAGTTTGGCGCCGGCGAGGAAGACGCCGCGCGCCGCCTGCCAGACGTGCATCAGCTCGTGCACGAACCAGCCCTGCTCGCCCAATGGCGCCTGCGCGAAATCCTCCACCGCGCGCCAGCGCGAGAACACAATGGTGCGCCCGCGCGGCACCATCGCGCCGAAGCCGAGCTGCGACGGCGCCTGCAGCACTTTCACGGCGCCCCAGGCGATATCGTCGCCGAACACGGTTTTGCCGAGCGCGATTTCGCCCGCCGTCAGCGGACGGCGGCGCCAGAGCGGCATGGGGACGGGCGTCGGTTTCACCGGACAAATATGACCTCCTCTGTTAAGCTGAGAAAGCCTGTGCGCGCTTCATGAAGCGGTCGAGAGGAGAGCAATGGCGGCGCCGTTCGAGATCATGGTCGCACGGATCGAGACATTGGCCCTCGACGCCATCGTCAATTCGGCCAAGCCGGATCTTTCGCCCAATGGCGCGCTCGACGCCGCGATCCGCCAGGCCGCCGGCCCCAGCCTCACCGCGCACACGAACGGCATGCCGGCGCTCGACCCCGGCGAAGCGACGCTGACGCCGGGCTTCAACCTGCCCGCGCGCCACATCATCCACACCGCGCCGCCGGAATGGGCCGAGGGCGGCGAGGAAGGCGCGAAGATCGCCGCGCTCGCCGGCTGCTACATGTCGGCGATCAAACTGGCGCAGCTGCAGGGGTTCGCGTCGATGGCGTTTCCGTGTTTGGGGACGGGCCGGCTGAAATGGCCGCGCGGGTTTGCGTGCGCAATTGCGGTGGCGGCATGCGAACAGGCGCTGACGGAAGCGCCGGGCGTGAAGCGTGTGATCTTCTGCTGTTTCACGGAAGACGACGCGCGGCTTTATCGGGCGGCGTTGAGTTGAGGTTGGAGTGGCTGCTGCACCCGGAAAAGAGTGTGTGTCACTCTTTCAGAACGTTAGTTCCGCCGCCAGCACCACCACCGAGTTTATGTGACCGGGCCCGGTGAGGAACCACTGACGTTCGTCGGGAGATCTCTGGTGTAATAGATCGACTGCAATGGTCGCCAATATATATGGCGATGCAAGCCTCGCTGATGCCTATTGGTCTTCTGTCAGCGAAACGACCCAGGCGATTGTCGCTCGACTTCAACGCAGCTCGCTGTCGCGAGGATTGCAGGGCTAGACTCTACATAGACCGAGATGGGATACTCTGGAGGAGGATTTGAAATAGAGATCAGCGCGTTCGATGAGGCGTGAATGCAGGCTGTGTTGCCGCCTCTTGGATCACCCGTTCGTAGTATCCCAGCCATTTCCGGTGCGTGTGGCTGACTTGTCAGGCGTCCATTAAGCTGGAGCTCGCGCCTGAATGCGTTGGTGATCCCTAGCCGATCGCCTCTTTGCTCAACTTCGAGCCGAACTGAACAATACTCTCCCTGATAGAGCGTCACCTCGGGAGCGCCGGGATAGTCTAGCCTGTACCTGATCACGTCTTTCCCGTGAACGACATAGCGCTGCTCGGACACCCCTGGCCGTTGAGTCAAGCTCGCTTCGCTCACTCCATCGACGACATAGGGAACGCAGAATTCACGCGTCGCGTAGATCAACGAGTCGCTGAGTGCTTGGATGTCAGCCTGATTGGAGCCATGAGGAGACTCGCAGCCCTGAAGCAAGAAGCTAAGCCCACTGACGCCAAGGGCACATAGCGTGATTCGAACGGAAGTGGTCACGTAACTAGTATACCACGAAAGGGACGTTGCGGCGAACCTCCTGCGCGAAAGGGCGATCACGGCCTGGAACGGCGGGTCGTACACAACTTCGCCCGAACTCTTCGGCGAGCAGTCCGGCGAGAAGCGCCGTAGCGAGCGCTTCTTACGACAGGAAAAAAAGCGTGACACACACCGAAAGGGTGACGGGCGCGTCTGGATACTTCAGGTAATCGAGCGAATCCGCCGCCGCGAGCGTAATCAGCGGGCCTGTGTCGGCGACGAAAATCTTGATCGGGTTAGACGGCATGAGGGAATAGCCATTCCCGCGCCGTCGCAATCTCGTTTTCCCTGCCTGCCGTTGGCGCACGTGGGAACGGCAAGTCGAGTTTTGCCAGCCCCACCAGGATATCTGCAAAGGTCGCGTTGAACTCTCTCTTTATGTCCAACGCGGACCTTGCGCCGGCGGAGTAAGCGCGCAGGGCGTCGTCGTCGATGGGGACGAATGCTGTTTGTACCATAGCCGCGTTATAGCTCATTTTGGGACAAATACACGCTTCCCGTACTCACCCCGCCCCCAGCGTCTCCAAAAACCGCAGCGGCTCGCCCGCGCTTGACGTCACCATCTCGCCGTCGCGCATCACCACTTTGCCGCGAATGATCGTCGCCATCGGCCAGCCTTTGGCTTCGAAGCCGTCGAACGGGGTCCAGCCGGCGCGGGTGGCTTGCTGCGCATGTGTGATGGTGCGGCGGGCTTTGAGATCGACGATGGTGAAATCGGCGTCGTAGCCGATGGCGATGCGCCCCTTGTTGGCGATGCCGAAGACGCGGTTGGGGCCGTGGCTGGTGAGATCGACGAAACGCGCGAGGCTCAAGCGCCCTTCCGCCACATGCGTCAGCATCACCGGCACCAAAGTCTGCACGCCGGGCATGCCGGAGGGCGATTTCGGATAGGGCTGCGCTTTCTCTTCGCGCGTGTGCGGGGCGTGATCGGTGCCGAGCACGTCGACGACGCCGCCTTCGATGCCGATCGACCACAATGCGAAGCGGTCCGTCGCGTAGCGGATCGGCGGGTTCATCTGGGCGAAGCCGTGGAGCCGCTCATAAACGCCCGGCGCTTCGAAGGTGAGAAATTGCGGCAGCGTCTCCACCGTCGCCACGTCCTTGGCGCTGGCGAGGAACGCCATCTCCTCTTTCGACGACACGTGCAGCACGTGCACGCGCTTGCCGTGGCGGCGCGCGGCGTCGATCAGGCGCGCGGTGGCCATGAGCGCGGTTTTGGAATCGCGCACTTCGGGGTGGCTGGTCCAATCGCCTTCGCGCGCGAGCGGCTTGCGCTCGTTGAGGCGCGCTTCGTCCTCGGCGTGAAAGGCGCCGCGGCGATTGATGTTCTTGAGGATGCGGTCGAGCCCTTCGTCGTCGCCGACCAGAAGCGAACCGGTCGAGGAGCCCATGAAGGTCTTGACGCCGCAGCAGCCGGGCGTGCGCTCGATGTCGCCCAGCTGATCGGCGTTTTCGTGCGTCGCGCCGGCATAGAAGGCGTGATCGACATGGGCGCGGCCCTTGGCGCGGGCGAGCTTGTCTTCAAGCGCCGCGACGCTCGTGGTCGGCGGCGCGGTGTTGGGCATTTCGAACACGGCGGTGACGCCGCCCAGCGCCGCCGCAAGGGTGCCGGTTTCCAGATCTTCCTTGTGCTCATTGCCCGGCTCGCGGAAGTGGACTTGCGTGTCGATAACGCCGGGCAGGATGTGGAGACCCGTGGCGTCGAACACCTCGCCGGCGGCCTCGTCGTCGATGCTGCCGCCGACGGTGACGATGCGCCCGTCCCTGACGCCAATCGTGGCCACGCCCTCGCCGGCGTGGCTGACCACGGTTCCGTTGCGGATCACGAGATCGAACAGCTTAGTCATCGCAATCCTCCGGCGTGCAGCAGATCGAGCGCGCCCGCCTCCACCGCGTCGATGCTGACATCGTCCATGGCTGCGCCGGCGTCCAGAGCGCCGGACGCGGCAATGTCTTCAAAACTCCGCCCGCGCAGCGTGCGCACGCGGGGGCCGAACGGCGCGCGCACGCGTTCGTCGGTCGGGCCGAACAGAGCAAGCGTCGGCGCGCCCATGGCGGCGGCGATGTGGCTCAGCGCATTGTCGTTGCCGATGACGAGCGTCGCGCGTTCCATCAAGGCGGCGGCGGCGAGCAGATCGACGCCTTCGCCGAGATCGAGCGCGGCGACGCCGTCAGCGTCCAAACTCGCGACCATCGCCCGCGTGATGCTCGCATCGCGCGCGGCAGCGCCAAGCGCCGCCACCCGCGCATTCGCCAGCGGCCCGCTCGCCAATCGCCGCGCCACCGCGGCGAAACGCTCCGCCGGCCAGCGTTTGGCGCGGCTGACGCCGCCTGGGGCCAACACCAGCAGCGCCGCGCCCGGCGCAATCGCCGCCGCCTGCGCGCGCGCGGCGTCATCGAGCCACAGCACCGGCGCCAAGCTGCGCCCGGCGCCCAGCGCCTCGGTCCACTCCTCGACCCGATGGCGCAGCATGGCCGCCGGCTTCAGCGCCACGCGCCGCCGGGCCGGCAAGGCGCTGCCGACAATGCCGCCGCGCCCGTCGAGCACGAGATCGAACCGCCTCTGCGCGAGCTGCATCCACACGCTCCAGCGCGCGGCGAGGCCAGCGTTCGCCGCCAGCGGATAGAGCGCCGCAAGCCCAGGCGCGGCGCGGAACAAAGGCGCTGCGTCCCGGGCGCAGACGATGGTCAGCGCATCGCCTTCCTTCAGCGCGTGCGCCAGCGCGCCCGTCGCGAGCACGGTCTCGCCGAGATCGGCGGGCGCGAGGAAAAGAACGGAGGCCATCTGGCGCAGGGGTTAGGCCCGCGGCGGGTAAACGCCAAGTCAACACGCCGGCGAAGGGTTGCGGGCGGCGGCGGGCGAGGCCAAGTGGTCGCCATGCCAGCCCGCCTCGACCGCACCCTGATCCGCGCCGCCGGACCCGACGCACGGAGCTTCCTGCAGAACGTCCTGACGCAGGATCTGGATAAGCTCGACGCGGCGGGCGTGCTTTACAGCGCCCTGCTCAGCCCGCAAGGCAAGGTGGTCGCCGACATGATGCTGTGGGCTGCGCCGGAGGGCGGCGTGCTGATCGAGGCCGATCCGATGCGTGGCGCCGAGCTGATGCGCCGGCTCACCATGTACAAGCTGCGCGCCAACGCGACGCTGGAGGACGTGAGCGCGCAGCACAGCGTGCTGGCGAGCGAGGCGGCGTTCGACGGCGCGCGGCCTGACCCGCGCTTGCCGGCGCTCGGCTGGCGCGCGATTGCGGCTTCGGGCGATGCGCCTGACGGCGCCGCGGCGTACGAGGCAAAGCGCATCGCCCTTGGCGTTCCCGATCTCGCCCGCGACGCCGCAGCAGAAGAAGTCTTTGCCGGCGAAGCGCTGCTCGACGAATTGAACGGCGTCGACTTCAGGAAGGGCTGCTTCATCGGCCAGGAGAACGTCAGCCGCATGAAGCGCCGCGCGACGACGCGGAAGAAGTTCTGCCCGATCGCGTTCGAAGGCGCGCCGCCTGCGCCTGGTTCGATCGTACGGGCCGGCGAAGCCGAACTGGGCACGGTCCGCACCGGCATGGAAGGGCGCGCGATCGCGCTGCTCCGGCTCGACCGGGCGCTCGCGGCGGACGCGCCGGTCAGTGTCGACGGCCGTGCGGTAGCGCTGGCGCCGCCGCCTTGGCTGATCCTGCCTACGGTAGAGGAAAGCCAATCCTGACGCAGGCTTACGCGCCGACATGGCAGCCATCTGGCGAGGCTCATTGACGGTTCCGGCCCCCCGGTTTAACGCCGAACGGAGCGCTTTCGCTGCGCGCGTTGGGGAGCCGCCTTGACCGTTGCCATCTCCGCGACCGGCCTGTGGACGCCGTCGGATTCCGTCACCAACGCCGAACTGGTCGCCTCCTTCAACGCCTACGTCGAGCGCTACAACGCCGAGCACGCGGACGAGATCGCCGCCGGCGCGCGCCAGGCGCTGCTGCCCTCGAGCGTCGAGTTCATCGAGAAGGCCTCGGGCATCAAGCACCGCTTCATGCTCGACAAAGAAGGCTCGCTCGATGTGAACCGCATGGTTCCGCGTATTCCTGAGAGGCCGAACGAGCAGCTTTCGCTGATGGCGGAAGTTTCGGTCAACGCCGGCAAGCAGGCGCTCGAACGCGCCGGGCGCGATCCGGGCGATGTCGGCGCCGTCATCTGCACCGCCTCCTCCTTGCAGCGGCCCTATCCCGCGCTCGCCATCGAAGTGCAGAACGCGCTGGGCGCGTCGGGTTTCGGCTATGACATGAACGTCGCCTGCTCCTCGGCCACGTTCGCGATCCAGAACGCGCACGACATCGTCAAGTCCGGCCATGCGCGCTCGGTGCTGGTGGTGAACCCGGAGCTGACCACCGGGCACCTCAATCTGCGCGATCGCGACACTCACTTCATTTTCGGCGACGCCGCCGTGGCGGTGTTGGTCGAGCGCGCCGACATCGCGCCGAAGGGCGCCTGGGCCATTCTCGGCACGAAGCTGAAGACCCAGTTCTCGAACAACATCCGCAACAATTTCGGCTTCCTCAACCGCGCCGACGAAGCCCACCGCGACGATCCCGACAAGCTGATCACGCAACAGGGCCGCAAGGTGTTCAAGGAAGTGGTGCCGCTGGTCTCCGAGATGATCCTGCAGCACATGCACGAACTGGGTTTGAAGCCCGCCGACATGCGCCGGCTTTGGCTGCACCAGGCCAATTCGAACATGAACCGGCTGATCGCCGAGCGCGTGCTGGGCCACGAAGCCAGCCAAGACGAGGCGCCGACCGTGCTCGACGTTTACGGCAACACCGCCGGCGCCGGCTCGATCATCGCCTTCCACCTCCACAGCGACGATCTCAAAACCGGCGACAAGGGCCTCATCTGCTCGTTCGGCGCGGGCTACAGCGCCGGCTCGATCTTCGTGCAGAAGGCGGCCTAGGACAGATCGCGCGCGACGCGAAAGCCGATGAAGCTGCAGCGGTCCGGCGCGCTGGCGCGGCCGCGGCTCGCCGAGCGCAAAAACCACGCCTCGTCCTGCCACGAACCGCCGCGCACGACGCGCATGGCGCTGTGGCCGCTGGTCCAAGGGATGCCGTCGCGCGGGGCGTCGACATAATTGTCGTGCCAGGAATCCTCGACCCACTCGCGCACATTGCCGTGCATGTCGTAAAGCCCGAAACGGTTCGGCGGATAAGAGCCGACCGGCGCCGACCGTTGCTGTTTGAACGCGGCCGTCTCTGGCGTCAGCGCGCCGTCGAAGGAGAAGGCGTCGTCCGAGGCGGCGCGGCACGCATACTCCCACTCCGCTTCGCTCGGCAGGCGATAGCGCTCGCCGGTGCGGCCGCAGAGCCAACGCGCATAGAGTTGCGCATCATTCCACGACACGTTGATCGCCGGCATGCGCCCGCGTCCCCAGCCTTGATCGTGCGGCTGATACGAAACTCCTCCCGCGCGGCGCGCCGCATCCCATTCATCCAACGTCACCGGATAAACGCCGATCGCGAACTTCGCGATATCCACGCGCCGCTGCGGATACTCGCTCTCGCGGCTCTCCGGCGCGCCGCGCGCCGAGCCCATGTTGAAGCCGCCCGCCCCGATCACGCACATGAGCGGGAGCTCGGCGCCGTCCTTGAACACGGTCCCCGTTTGCGCCGCTGTAGTGACGGTTTCGCCGATCAGGATTGGCTCGCCGTTCACGTGCTTGCCGAAGCCGCCGCGCCAGTCCTCGGCGCGCGCACTCTGCGCCGGCGCTGCGTCGCGCACGCGCGACGCGCCCTTCATGATGTCGTGCAGGTACGCCGTCACCTTGCGCCAGAGCGCATGGTCGACAGCGCCGTTCCAGCGCGAAAGGTTGATCGCCTGCACTAGGCTGAACGCCAGCGGCGGCGAGCACTCTTCCATCAGCAACGGCAAAAGCTTTCTGTGTTCAAGCGCGTATTGCGCCTCGCTGCGCACCCATTGCGACTTCGCCGAGGCTTTCGTCCAGAGCACCATCACCACGCGTGAAATGGCGATTTCGCCTTCGATCGTCGCGTCCCACTGTTCGGCCGGCACGATGCGATCGTCCCACCAGGTCGTGAAGCCTTGGCTCTCGAGCGCGCGGATCACGCGCTGCGCGATCGCCGCTTCTTCTTTCTTGTAGCTGATGAAGACGTCCGCCATGGCCGAACCGCTCCCGGTTCAACTTGTGGTGACACGACGGCGCTCGTCAACTATTCTCCAGCTCTGCGCACGACGGCTCATCAACGATGGCGGAGGGCGGCGCAATGAGATCCGACGAATTCCGGGCGTGCATCCATCCGCGCGAGTATCCGCGCTTCCTGTTAGCGCTTCTGTTCGCGCTGCCGATCACATTGGCGCTGCTTGCCGTCGTGGTCGTCACGTTTGGTTTAGCCTTGGCGTACGTGCTCTTGCTCGCCTTCCTCGTCTGGTTCGGCTTCGAGATCTTCTACGCGCACTTCCTGGCCAACTGCATTCTCGTCTCGGAGCACAATTATCCGCGCCTCAACGCGCTTCTGGAGGAATCGAAGCAGACTATCGGCGTCGACAAGCGCGTGGACATCTTCGTCTATCAGCAGGGCGAGTTTAACGCCTATTTCAGCATGCTGTTCGCGCGCCGCGCCATCTTCATCAATTCCGAATTGCTCGAACAGGGCGTCACCGACGACGAACTGCGCTGGATCATCGGGCGCTTCGTCGGACGCATCCGCGCCAAGCAGCGTATGGGTCCGCTGAGCTGGATCATCGCATTGGCCGAGCGGCTGATGATCTTCAATCTGTTCATCTATCCCTACATCCGCGCCACCGCCTACACGGGCGACCGCGTCGCGCTCGCCGCGATCGGCGGCGACATTTCGACCGCCGTCTCGGCGATGAACAAGCTGATGGTCGGGCGTCAGCTCGGCTATTCGGTGAATCCCGCCGGCATCGTGATGCAATACAAGCGGGTGAAAGGTTCACTGTTCGCGTTTCTGGCGCGGCTCTCATTGCCCCTGCCGCACACGCTGGCGCGCTATTTCGATCTGATCACGTTCGCCGAGAGGCGCTTTCCCGCGGCGTTCGATCAATTCGCGGCGATGAACCCGAGCTTTCAGACCGCCGGCGGAACATGGCGGCTGATGCGTTCGGCCGAGACCTCACATGCCGGCGGCGGCCTCTCCGCCGGCGCGGTGGGCGCGTTGCTGTTGATCGGCTTTGTCGGCACCGGCGCCGCCGGCGCCGGCTTGCTGGCGACGGTCGGGTATGGCGGCATGAGTTCGTTGCTGCCGGGGTCCGGCTATCTCGATCAAACCTATTATCCGATCGAAGAAACCTCGCCCTCTCTCTCGGAGCCTTACACCGATCCCTACGTAACGGTGGAAGCGCCCGTAGAGCCGTACTCTTCCGAAGCTGGCGCACCTGAGGTCTACGAAACCTACGCCGCCTACGCGATCTCCGAGTCCACGCTTACGTGGGGCGCGGCCTGGAATGCGGCGTCGCAAGCCGAGGCTGAGAGCACGGCGGTCAGCACGTGCGGATACGCCGACTGCCGCAGCGTGTTGTACGTCCGCAATTCCTGCGCCGCCATCGCCATCAGCCCGGACGGCGCCTGGGCGGCGGACGGCGGCGCCACCGCCGCGGAAGCAAGCGTCAACGCTCTCGCAGCATGCCGCAACTATGGCGGCGCGTCCTGCCAAGTCCAGAACGCCACCTGCTCGACGCAGTAGCGCTTCAGCTCAGCCCGAACGGCGTGGAGCGGAAGATGCGCTGTTCTTCGTCGGTCATGTCGGCAGCCACGTCTGCGAACAGCGGCGTCGAAAGATAGCGCTCGCCCGTGTCCGGCAGCATGGCGAGGATGTTGGCGCCGCGCTCGGCCTGACGGGCGATCTCCAGCGCGCCAGCAAAGGTCGCGCCCGACGTGATGCCGACGAAAACGCCCTCCTTGGCCGCCAATTCCTGGCTGCAGCGCATTGCGTCCGGGGTGGCGACAGTCAGGATCTTGTGCACCTTGGAGAGGTCCACTTCGCCGGTGAGCTTCGGGATGAAGTCCGGCGCCCAGCCTTGCATCGGGTGCGGCTTCCAGGCCGGATGCCCCGCCGCGGGCGTGCCGTCGGCGTTGCGCTCCTGCGGCGCGCCGCTCGACAGCATCGGCGCATCGACGGGCTCGCAGACGACGATCTTGGTCTGCGGCGATTCCCGCGTGAGCACGCGGGCGACGCCGTTCAACGTGCCGCCGGTGCCGTAGCCGGTGACGAAATAGTCGAGCCGGTCGCCGCGGAAATCTTCGATGATCTCCCGCGCCGTAGTGCGCTCGTGATACTCGGCGTTGGCCGGGTTCTCGAACTGGCGCGTCATGAACCAGCCGTGCGTCTTCGCCAACTCGATCGTCTTTTCGACGGCGCCCGTCGCCCGCAGCGCCGCCGGCGTCAGCACGACTTTGGCGCCGAGGAAGCGCATCAGCTTGCGCCGCTCGACGCTGAAGCTCTCCGGCATGACGAGCACGCAGGGATAGCCCTTGGCGGCGCACACCATGGCGAGGCCGATGCCGGTGTTGCCGCTGGTCATCTCGACCACGGTTTGGCCGGGCTTCAGCTCGCCGGATTTTTCCGCCGCTTCGATGACGCCGAGCGCGAGGCGGTCCTTCACCGAGCCGAGCGGGTTGAACGCCTCGACCTTGACCCAGAGGTTCACCCCCTCGGGCGCCAAGCGATTGATCCGCACGACCGGCGTGCGGCCGACGGTTTCGAGAATGTTGTTGTAACGAGCCATGCCGTCCTCCGGTGGAGACCTCTGCCCCGGTTCGACGTGTTTCACTGTGCCGAACGTCACACAAGTGTACTCGCGGTCAAGTCTGGCTTTAGCGCGACGTAGGCTCGACACGAAAAAGGGGCGAGCTGCCGCTCGCCCCTAATCCCTGTGCCGTTGGCCTGAGCCCGCTTACCAGCCGCACTGCTGCCCGCGGTTCTGCTCTTCCATCCACGTCATCAGCGGTTGGAAGTAGCGGACCATCGAGCCGCCATCCATCTGCCGCGTGCCGGTGAACGCTTCGAGCGCGTCCGGCCACGGGCGCGACTGGCCCATTTCCAGCATGCGGTTGAAGCGCTCGCCCACTTCGCGGTTGCCGTACACGGTGCAGCGGTGCAGCGGCCCTTCCCAGCCGGCTTGCTGACACGCCGCTTCGTAGAACTGGAACTGCAGCACGTACGAGAGGAAGTAGCGCAGGTACGGCACGTTGTTGGCGATGTGATACTTGGCGCCCGGATCGAACATGGTTTCGTCCCGCGCGTTCGGCGGGCGAATGCCCTGATAGCGCTCGCGCAGCTGCCACCAGGCGGCGTTGTAATTCTCCGGCGTCACGCGGCCGTCGAACACCTGCCAGCGCCATTGATCGACCGTCAGCGCGAACGGCAGGAACGAAATCTTGCCGAGCGCCTGCTCCAGCAGCAGCCGCGTATCCGCCGAAGCCGGCGGCACTTGATTGCGGCGCAAGAGCCCGATCTCGACCAGATATTCCGGCGTGATGTTGAGGGCGATGAAGTCGCCGATCGCTTCGTGGAAGCCGTCATGCGCGCCATTGCGGAACAGCAGCGGCTGCTGGTTATAGGCGCGCTGATAATAGTTGTGTCCCAGCTCGTGATGCACGGTCTGGAAGTGCTCGGCATTGATTTGGATGCACTGCTTGATGCGCAGATCTTCGACATTGTCGATGTCCCAGGCCGACGCGTGGCAGACGACGTCACGGTCTTCCGGGCGCACGAACAGCGAGCGCTCCCAGAATGTGTCCGGGAGCTCGGCGAGGCCGAGCGAGGTGTAGAAGCGCTCGGCCGTCTCCACCATCTGCCGCTCGTTGTAGCGCGCGCGCGTCAACAGCTGCGTCGTGTCGTAGGTGCGCTGGCCGCGCGGCGCGACGATCGGCATCAAGGCCGACCAATCCTGCGCCCACATATTGCCGAGAATGTCGGCGCGGATCGGGCCCGTCTCCGGCTGCACCGCATCGCCGTAATGATCGTTCAGCCGGCCGCGCACGTAGCAATGCAGCTGCTCATAGAACGGCTGCATCTGACCCCACAGCCGCTCGACTTCCGCCTCCATCTGGTCCGGCGGCATGTCGTAGTTCGACAGCCACATCTGCCCGACGTCGGCGAAGCCCAGATCGCGCGCGCCCTGGTTGGCGATCTCGACCATCTGCGCATAATCATTGCGCATCGGCGCGGCGACGGCGTGCCATTCGGTCCACATCTCTTCGAGCCGCGCCGGATTGCGCTCCGTGCCCATCAACGTCTCGAGCTCGTCGAGCGTCGTTTCTTCGCCTTGGTAGTCGATCTTGCCGGTCGAATAGATCGACGCCAGCCGGGTCGTGATCTGCGACAGCTGATCGGCCGCGCCCGGCGTCTGCGGCGCCGGCAGCACGAGGCTCAGGCGCAACAGATCAATCTTGCGCGCGGTGTCCGCCGGCAAGTCGAGATTGTCGTAGCGCGCCGCCCCGCTCGCGAGCCGCACCAGCGTTTCAGTGATGTCGGCGTCTGAGCGCTGCAGCAGCCATTCGGTGTCGTAATTGATGTTGGTGTTGTAGACCCAGGCGATGCGGCCGGCGTACTCGTACTTCTCGGTCAATTCGGCCTCGGCCGCCTGCACGTATTCCTGCGCCTGTTGGACCGTGGCCGGCCCTTGCGCCCCGGTTTGTCCGGGCGGCGTCGCGCACGCCGCGGCGAAAGCCGCGATGGCGATCCACGACGCGGCCGCCTTGAGCAACGGTTTCGCGATCATTCCAGTCCCCTTTTGTTGGGGAGTAGGGAATGGGGAGTAGGGAATAGGGCGCGCTGTTCGAGCGACACCATCGTTCCCCTATTCCCTACTCCCAACTCCCTATTCCCTCTTACAAACCTTCCGCGGCCAACCATTCGATGCCGTCGGCCGACATCATGAACACGGCCGCCTGACGCGGTTGCGCGCCGATCGCCGCGAAGAAGCGTTGGGCGACTTCATTATCGACCCCGGTCGTGATCGCCAACTCCCGCGCGCCAAGATCGCGACCGCGCCGAGCGATCGCAGACATCATCTTGCGCGCGAGGCCGCCGCGGCGATGTTCCGGAACTACGTAGAGTTCGCACAGCACCAGCGTCGGGCAAGCGCGGCGGACGTCATAGCTCTTCGTCACCATCGCGTGGGCGATGATCGGAGCGTTGGCCTTCGCCTGCGCGACCCAGGCCTCGAACAGCGCATTGGGGCCGAAGCCGTGCGCCCTGATCCGGTCGCTCTCGAGCGCCGAGACGCCGCCCGCTTCCGACGCCGCCGCGCCAGCCAGCTTGGCGATAGCGTCGCAATCGCGCGGAACCGCGCGGCGGATCAGGTAGGTCGCTCCCATGCCGAAACAATCATGCGCCGGATCGCGCGCCTGGCAAGCGAAAGACTTGCACCGGCGTTAGTGAAACGGGCCGTCGTCGTTCCAGCCTGGATCGCCGCGGGCGATGAAGGCCCCGAGCAGCGTCAGCCCCACGACGACGGCGACTGCGACCAGGAACCAAAAGAACATCGCACGCTCCGCGACCGGCGGGCTTCACCCGCCTGAAGGCTGCCTCGCCTCCCCAGTTGTGGTGTCCTTAAATCTACCATGCGTGGGACCGGCCTTCGAGGGCAAACCGATCCATACGCGCAAAGCGGGAACACGCCGCCCCAGATCGAAGAAAATCCAGCAGCCGAGCGCGGTCGTCCCGATCAGCAGCGGCGCCTCGATCCAGAGCGGCAGCGCGAGCGCATCAAGGTGATGGCCGGCGGCGACGATGATGGTCTGGTGGATCAGATAGAACGGGAAGATCGCTTGCGTCAGCAGCCGCCGCACCGGGCCGTCCGCTTCTTTGAGATGCCGATGCGCAAAGCCGATGGCGGCGACGATCGCGCACCAGGCGTCGAGTTCGCGCACCGCCCGCATGAGCATGCGCAGCCATTCCGCTGGCGCGACGCCGTCCGGGTGCGCGTTGAAATACACAATGAGCGCCGCCCAGCACGTCAGCGCAATCGCCAACGCCGCCCAGCGCCAACGCACGCAGGCCTCGAAAAATGGTTCGTGCTTGGCGATGGCGAAGCCGAACAGGAAGACGCCGAAATAGAGCGCGTGCAGGTACCAGTCCTCGCGGAAGTCGTGGCTCTCGCCGAAGATCGGAAACAGCGTGACGCGCAGCGCCGCCATGATCAGCCATGGCGTAACAATAAGAAGCGGACCGGCGATCAGCAGACCGACCGCCTTCGGGATGCGGCGCAACAGGGGCAGAAGCGGAACGAGCGCCAGCGTGTAGAGGATGAGGTAGGCGACGAACCACATGTGGTTGTAGGTCGGCGTCGTCAGGCAGCCATCGGCGTCGCACCAGGCGCCGGAGGCGGTGACGTATTTCAGATAGAAATTGTCGAGCGTCAGCGGATAGCGCGCCGCCTCCGCCGGCGGCATCGCTTGCAGCGCCTCAACGATTTCATAGTAGCTCTGCGGCGGCACGATCACGAACACGGCCAGCAGAAGCGGCGGCCAGAGCCGGCCCATCCGCGAACTCGTCAGCTTCCAGGCGCTCAGCTTGTCGGCCATGAACCGGGTCGCCGCGCCGGAGATCAGGAAGAGCAAAGTGAGCCGCCAGGGATTGCTGAGCAGCATCAGCGGCTCGATCGCCTCCGACGCCCGGCTCGATTTCACGTGCCAGTCCCAGGTCACGTAAAACATCCCCACGTGGTAGAGAATGAGCAGCCCGAAGGCGACGATGCGGAGCCAGTCGAGGTCGTAGCGGCGGTCGGTCATGGGGCGGTTCGTCTCCAATTTCGCGCCGCTTCTTCCGCCGCCCGGCCGCGGCCGCTAGTTTGGCGCCGCGCCCGGCGGCCTGCCGGGACGAACGGGGAGCCTCGGGTGGCGAACGGCGGCCAAAACGGGACGAGCGGCGTGGCCCGGCTGGGGCCCTGGGGCGTCGTCGTGCTTGTCGCCGTGGCTGTCGCCTTTGTCACCGCCAGCTCCGACCTGACTGAAATCCGGCGCTCCGAAGCCGACATCCACTGGGCCGAGCCTGTGCTCTGGGAGGTCACCAGCGCGCTCACCATCGTCGCCCTCGCGCCGCTGATCGGCCTCGCCATCCGTCGCTGGCCGCCGCGCGAAGAGAACCTCCTCCGCACCGGCGCGATCCACTTCGGGCTCACGCTGCCATTTTCGGCGCTCCACGTCGCGGCGATCTTTGCCCTGCGCGAGACCGCCTATTGGGCCGTCGGCGCCCACTACGGCTTCTTCGACGAAGATGGCGTGCTCGGCACCTTCATCTACGAGTGGCGAAAGGACGTCCTCATCTACGCCGCCATCGGGGCCGTCTATTGGTGGTTCCAGCGCCGCACCGAGCGGCCGCCCGCGCCCCAGGCCGGCGACGCCCGGATCGAGATCCGCGACGGCGCGAGCGCCGTCTTCCTCGCCCCGGCCGAGCTGCTGCTGCTGGAGGCCGCGGGCAATTACGTCGAATTCCACACCGCCGGCCGCACCCATCTCGTCCGCGGCACGCTCGCGGCCTGGGAGGCGCGCCTCGCCGGCCGCGGCTTCGTCCGCGTCCACCGCGCCCGCATTGTCAACCGGGGCCGCATCGCCGCGGTCAAACCGACGCCGTCCGGCGACATCGAGATCACGCTCGATAGCGGCCGCACCGTCGCCGGCAGCCGCCGCTATCGCGCCGCGCTTGAAGCCGCGCCAAACGAGGTCTCTGCTCGATGAAACAGCTCTTCGCCGCGCTCGCTCTCTTCGCCGGCGGATTGCCGACGAAGGCGGCGCGATGTTGGACGGTGTGAGCCGAGTCCACGACGCCGTCGCCGCTGCGCCCGCGTGGGCCAGTCTGCGTTTCGTTCAGCGCAACCCGCCGGCTTGCCATTGGCGTCAACCGGTCGGACGAGCGGAGGCGAGCAGGTCACCCAACGTGCCGCGAGCCCTGGCGAAGGCGACGTGATCAATGTAGTCGCGGGACTCGACGATGAGCCCAGCGCGAACACGCATAACGAACACGCATGGGACGGCGAACGGCTCGCCAGTGGCAAGGACCTCGCCCCGGTATTCGAACTCGGCCACGATGACTTCGGGGTCCGCCGTTTCATGCACGACGATCGCCTCGGGCTGGAAGCGCACCGTAGGCACATAGCCGGCCCTGCCGACGCCGAAGTGCCGCGCAAGATCGGCGCGGCTGGTCAGCGGTGGAATTCGGGCGGGGTGCATAGGATGACTCACATCCGTTGACTCTGCATAGAGCGCCGGGAGAGGCGAAGCATCGCCGTCGGACACGGCCTTCGCGACGCCATGGACTAACTGCAGGAAAACCTCGCGCGGGGTAGGTGCGGTCATGCTGGCCCTTCTCGCTCGCCAAGATCGGCGGTCGCGACAGAACATAGTGCGGCGGCGTCCGTGGCGTGAACTCGCTTCGCGGGTCGCTTTGGACCCTCTAGTGTGAGATTCGATGGCGCGATCACCTGCACCGAAAGCTGACGCCCCCCGTGCATGGCAGCGTATGCTGTCCGGCCGGCGCCTGGACCTGCTCGATCCCTCGCCGCTCGATGTTGAGATCGAAGATATCGCCCACGGCCTCGCCCGCGTCGCCCGTTGGAACGGGCAGACGGTCGGCGAACACGCCTTCTCGGTCGCCCAACACTCGCTCGTGGTCGAAGAGATTTGCCGCAAGCTCGCGCCCGAATGGGACAAGAAGCGCCGGCTGATGGCGCTGCTGCACGATGCGCCCGAATACGTCATCGGCGACATGATCAGCCCGTTCAAGGCAGCGCTCGGGCTCGACTACAAGGCGTTCGAGGCCAAGCTCGAGTCCGCGATCCACCTTCGCTTCGGCCTGCCGGCGCACATGCCGGCGGCGGTAAAGGGCGTGATCAAGCGCGCCGATATCATCTGCGCTTATTTCGAGGCCACGCAGCTTGCCGGATTCAGCGAAGCCGAAGCGAAGCGCTATTTCGGGGCGCCGCCGCGCGGGCTCGCGCTCAAATTGAAGCCGCAGGCCACGGCCCAGGTGCAGGAGGCCTTTCTCAAGCGCTTCCGCTCGCTGATCGATCCGGCGTAAACTCGCGCGCACATGACCATCATCGTCTGCCCCCTCTCCCGCGTGCCCGACGTGGCGCGCGAGCAGAAGCCGTCACATATCGTGAGCCTGCTCGATCCCGGTACGGCGTTCCCGGCGCTTGCCGGATTCGACCAGACGCGGCATTTGCGTCTCTCGGTGCATGACATCGAGGCAGAGACCGAAGGCCTCGACGCTTGCTGCGACGAGCGCATCCGCGCCATCCTCGACTTCGTCGGCGGCTGGGACCGGAGCGATCCGATCCTGGTTCACTGCTACGCCGGCATCTCGCGCTCCACCGCCACCGCCTTCATCACCGCCTGCGTCCAGAATCCGGGCGCCGATGAAGAAGCGATCGCGCTTGCGCTGCGCGCCGCCTCGCCCACAGCAAGCCCCAACCGCCGCTTCGTCGCTCTCGCCGACGCCGAACTCGGCCGCTCGGGCCGCATGTCGCGCGCCATCGAAGCGATCGGCCGCGGCGCGACCTGGCTCGAGATCGGCGAAGCGCAGCCGTTTGCGCTCGCCTCGCTGTATCCACGATGAGCCAGACGCCGCGCGTCGTCATCGGCCTTTCCGCCGTGATCGTCGCGGTCACGGAGGAGGCGCCGTTCGTGGTCGTCACGCGCGAAGCGAACGGCGGGGTCTCAGGTCTTCCGTTCGGCCCATTCGATCCGGCCGGCGACCGCACGCTCGAGCTTTCGCTGCGCGGCTGGGTGCATGAGCAAACCGGGTTCGACATCGGCTACGTCGAACAGCTCTACACTTTCGGCGACCGCGGCCGCGAAACACCCCTGGCGGAGATCGAATCGAGTCCCGACCGCGTCATCTCGATCTCCTATCTCGCGCTCACGCCCTCACGCGCCGTGCTCGACCGCGCCGGCGCCCGCTGGCGCACGTGGTACGACTTCTTTCCCTGGGAGGACTGGCGCGACGGCCGCCCGCCCGTCATCGACGAACTCATTGCCCCGCAGCTCAAAGCCTGGGCGCAGAGCGCGAGCGACGCCGACGTCGCCGCTCAGCGTCGAAGTCGCGCACGCCTCGCCTTCGCGCTCGACGGCGCAGTCTGGAACGAAGAGCGCGCGCTCGAACGTTACGAGCTTCTCTATGAAGCGGGGCTCGCACCCGAAGCTGCGCGCGACCGCGTCCGCTTCGACGGCGAGAAGTCGCCGGCAATGACGCCGACGCCCGGCCTGGGCGAGCCAATGGTTTCCGACCACCGCCGCATTCTCGCCACGGCGATCGGGCGCCTGCGCGCCAAGATCAAATATCGGCCGGTCATCTTCGAACTCGCGCCCGAACTCTTCACGCTGCTGCATCTGCAGCGTCTGGTCGAAGCCATCTCCGGGCTCGAGCTGCACAAGCAGAACTTCCGCCGGCTTTTGGACCGCACGGGCCTGGTCGAAGGCGCAGGCCAGTTCGACACGAGCGCCGGCGGCCGCCCGGCCGAACTCTTCCGCTGTCGCCGCGAAACCCTGAGTGAGCGCCCGGTCGGCGGCGTTCACGTGCCCGCGCCGCGGGGAGAGTGATCGCTAATTTGGCCGCTGCTCGTGCGCGCGTTCCGGGCGCGCCCACGGCAGCACGTCGCCCAGCACATGCCGCGCCTGCTTCAGCAGCGACGGGTTCGCCGCCCGCGGCGGCGGCTCGCGCGTCAGCTCCTCGATCCGCCATCGATAGCCGAAGCTTTCGGCGACCTCGCGCACTTCCGCTTCGAATTCGCGCCGCTCCACCTCGGTCCAGACATGCGGCGTGCGCATCGCCTCCGACGCGTTGGGACGCCGCGTCCGCACCAACGTGAACTCGGTCTCGGTCACGTTCTGCGGCGCATCGAGGAAGTCGGCTACTTGGCGGAAGCGGGCATAGTCGAGCTCTTCGAGCTTCTGCACCAAGACCGCACCGCGCGGCAGCTTCTCGGCCTGCTCGAGCAGCGCGCGGTTGAGCGTGCTCCAGTACCAGGCGAGCTTGCCGACCCGTGTCAGCCTCGACCAGCGCGCGAACTCCGCCCCACGCGGCATCGTGCGGCCGAGAAAGTGGTGCGGCATCGTCACGTCCTGCATCGTCGGCGGCTTATCGGGATCATCGAGATGCGGTTCGGAGGCGTACCAGCCTTTGCGCAGATAGCTCGCCACCACCTTGTCCGGGCGCCGCACCATGGCGACGACGTTGGCGCCGAGTTTTTCGTGCAGGACGTTGAGCGACAGCGAAAGAAACGCGCTTGCCTCGAATGAATAGAGGTGGGTGCGCAGGTCCTGCTCTATGGCGCTGCGCTTGGTCGCGACGAAGCCGGCCTCGTCCGCATCGATGCCGTACCAGCGGCAGTAGCGGTGGAAGGTGTCGCTGAAGGCGTGCCGCTCGTGATGCGACGCCACCGAGGGATCGCGGGCGAACACTTCGGCCAGGAATTTCGTCCCGCAACGGCCTGTGCCAACGGCGAATCCGACGTCTTGCATGGGCGCTCCGGCGGCTGCGGCTAGCGAGGGAGGAACAACCCGCCCGCGCAGCTCAAACTCGGCGGCGCCCTCCCTGTTCCGTGGCAAGAAACGTATTTCGCGCTCGTGCGTTGGCAGCGGGTTGGACGGAGGGTGTGCGTGCCCCAGAAAGCAAGGCTTGGTTCAGCCGCAAGGGGCCGAGCGCATTGGCGCTTGGCCGCGCACGCGTGATGGCCTCTCCCCTCAAACAGCGGGCGCTCAAAGGCGCCACATGGGCGGTGCTCGGCGGCAACGGCGCGCAGGTCATCGCCTTCGTCATGTTCGTGATCGTCTCGCGGATGGTCGGTCCGTCCGCGTTCGGCACGGTGGCCGTGGCGCTGCTGCTGATCGAAATCTGCCGCGCCTTCACCAGCGAGTGCTTCGGCGTCAACCTCGTTGCGCTCGGCAAGTTCAAGCGCGAGTGTTTCGACGCAGCGTTCGTTCAGGCCTTCGGCGCCGCGATCGTCACGGCCGCGCTGCTGAGCGTGCTCGCGCCTTTGTTCGCGATGCTGTTCAGCATTGCCGATCTCCGCGACGTGCTGCCCCTGCTGGCTCCGCTGCTGGTGGTGCATGCGCTCGGGCGCCTGTTCGAAGCGGAGCTGACCATTCGCATGGAGTTCCGCGCGCTAGCGTTCCGCTCGGTAGCGGCGGTGCTGGTCGGCGGCGCGACAGGGATCGCCGCCGCCGCCAATGGGCTCAATGTGGGCGCGCTGGTGCTGCAGCAATGGGCCTCGGCGCTGCTCTCGCTCGTGCTGCTGGCTTGGCCAGCGCTGTGGCGGCCGGGCCTCGCCTTCTCCCGCGAAAGCTTTCTCGCGATCGCCCGGCAGAGCTTCGCAATCGCGCCGGCGAACCTCATCACCACCACCCGGCAATCGATCGACGGCTTGGCGGTCGCCAGCTTCTCGGGCGCGGCGGCCGCCGGCGTCTACAATCTCGCAAAGCGCACCCGGCTTGCGCTGCAGCTGGGACTCACCGCCGCGATCGGGCGGGTGTCGCTGCCGACGTTCGCGCACGTGAGAGAGGACGCCGCCCGCCTCGCCAATGCGCTCGATCAGGCGCTGCGGCTCGCCGCCGTCGTCGCATTTCCAGTTTTTCTCGGCGTCGCCGCCGTTGCGCCGGAACTGATCGCCGTCTTCCTCGGCCCGGAATGGGCGGGCGCCGCGGGGCCGATGGCGCTGCTCATGATCGGCGGCGCGATCGCGATCGCCACCCGGCTTTGCGACAACATGCTGCTCGTGCTCGGCCGGCGCGCCACCATCGTCGGCCTGCACGCCTTCGCTCTCGCCGTGCTGCTGGCAGGCCTCGCCCTCGTCGGCCGCTTTGGCCCGATGGCCGCAGCGGGCGCGGTGCTGTTCGGGGGCATCGCGCACAACGTCGCCGTCTGGACCGTGACTCAACGCGCCATTCCGGGGCTGCGGCTGCGCACCTATCTCGCCAACGTATGGCTGCCGATGACGATCAGCGTCGCCATGCTCGCGTTGGTGGCGTTGCTGCGCGGCGGCCACGCCGCGGACGGATTGCCCGACATCGCCCGGCTCGCCGTGTTCATCGCCATCGGCGCGCTGTTCTACATCGGCGCGATCTGGGCGTTCGCGCGCCCCGCTTTCCGCTCCGCGCTCGGGGCCGCACGCACGATCCTTGCGCCATCCTCCGCCAAGCCTACATGATCGGCGCTGCCTCCGGCGGCGGGCCATAGTGCAACGGATCGACGGTGAGCCCGTCGATACTCACTTCGTAGTGCAAGTGAACGCCGGTCGCGTTGCCGGTTCGCCCCATCCGCGCCACCGGCTGCCCCGCAGATACGAACGCACCCGGACTCAAATTCGGATCGACGTCGCTCAGATGTGCGTAGAACGTCCGCACGCCGTTGCCGTGGTCGATCTCGAGCGAAATGCCGTAACCGCCGCGCCGATTGGCGAACGTGACCTGCCCATCGGCCGCGGCGTAGACGTAGCCCCCGCTTGGATTGGCGAGATCGAGCCCGTTGTGTTGGCGCTCGCCGCCGTCAGCCAGCCCGCGCCAGCCGAAGCCGGACGAGAGACACGCCGTTTCCGTTGGATTGCGCAGCAGCGGCCCCGCCGGGGTGTAGATGTAAGGCGAATAGGCGAGCGCTTCGCCGCGCGAGCCGATCTGGCCGATGTTCGAGCCGTAGCCGCTGCAGGCGAACAATTCGCTTTGCAGCGCCGCACGCGCCGCCGCCGAGTAGCGGTTGGGCCCGGAAGGCTCGCTGGCGATCGGCGCCGTGATCGCTGGAGATGGATAGCTCGTCGTGGTCGCCACGCAGCCGCCGAGCGCCGCAAGTGCAAGCAAGCCAAGTGCAAGGCCGCGCATCGCCGCCCTCCGCCTTTCTCAAGGCCCCTCGCTCGCGGCAAAGGTAGCGGAAGCTTCAGGCCACCGGAACCCCGCGCGGCAGTAATGTCCACCAGCGCGCCGGCGCGTTCATGCGCTCCGCCGCTTCGCCGGCCTGATCGCCGGAGCCGAAGAAGACGTCGCCGCGCATCGGCCCGCGCCGGATCGCGCCGCCCGTATCCTGCGCCACCAGCAGACGCCGGAACGGCTGGCCGTCGTACTGGCCGTCGACGAACACGATCGCGCCGTACGGGTGATACGCCGGATCGACCGCAATTGAGCCCAGCGGCGTCAGCGGCACGCCCGCGGCGCCGCGCGGTCCTGCCGCGGGGTCGGCAATCTGCTCTTCCTGGAAGAACACGAAGGACGGATCGGCCGCGAGCGCTTGGCGCGTCGCCTCGGGACCGCGCTGATCGCTCCAGGCGCGGAAGCTGTCCCACGTCGCGCTCGGCAACTCGCCGCTGTCGCGCAGCGCGCCCAGGGCCGAGCGCCAGCGATAGCCGTTCTGCGCCGCATAGGCCGCGCGCGCCTGCGTGCCGTCGGGAAAGGCGATGCGGCCGGAGCCTTGGATCTGAAGATTGTAGACGTCGACCGGATGCGCCCAGGCGAACGCCTGATCCGGCGACGGATTCATCTCGCTACGGCGCGGATAAGGCCGCACCTGGTTGCCGACGAGCTGACCCGTGAGCGCGCGCGGCGCGCCGCGCAGCGTCTCATTGTCGTGCGCCTCCGCGAACGCGGCGAGATCGACGCTGACCATGTCGCTTGGTCGACGCAGCAGCGGCGCCGAGAAGACAGCATCCGGCGTGCGTCGCGCCTGGATGATCGGCTCGTAGTAGGCCGTCAGCCGCGCTTCGCCACCGCCTTGGACGAGATGCGGGCTGAAGTGCGCTTCGAAGAACGCGCGCTCCTGGCCTGCCGCCACGCTCCCCGCCGCCGCGCACGCCGGCGCCCAATCTGCGACCGTCCCGCCATAGCGCCCGCCGCCCGGCAGCGCCGCCGCCGGATCGCGTTGCCTGCGCCCGTCACATGTACGGCGAAAGGCGCTGAGCGCCGGCGCCAGGTCAGCTTCGCGCCACCCGGGGATGTCCTCGAAGGCCGCTGCCTCTAGCGCGAACGCGGCCTCCTCGCGCGGCGTTTCGGGGGGCCGCGTTTCTGTGGTGGGCGTCGTCGCGCAGGCGGCGAGCGCCGCTGCCGCCGCTAGGCAGGTCAGCCGGCTGAGCTTCATCTCGTTTCTCCCGCTTCAAGACGCCGAGTTTAGGCGGTCGGTTCCGCTCCGGGTTAGAGCCAAGGAGCCGAATCAAGGCGAAGGAAATGTGACGACGTTTCGCTTGAACGGGTTACCCCTTGGGAGTAAGTTGCGCCTTGGACTTATGCTCCAGCGTAGCATAAGGGGTGCGGCCGGACCTTTACCGGCCTTCTTTCACACCCCACATATGCTCCGATTGAGCATAATAAGCTCATGCCGAGCTGAAGGAGGCCGCCCATGGCCCGTATCATTGACGCTCCTCTGACCGCCAGCGAAGGCTCGGGCTGCGACCCGCGCGCCGTGCACGGAACTTGGGGCGCGCTCGACGCCGCCGCCCGCCGCGGCCTTGCCTACACGCCGGACATCGCGGCCGAGACCGCGCCGCTCTACGCGCGCGTGAAGCACGTGATCCCGGCAGTCGAGTGGCCCGCCTATGCGCCGCTGATCAGCGCCATCAACAAGATGAAGCGCCAGAAGAACGCGGTGGTGCTCGCCCATAACTACATGACGAGCGAGATTTTCCACTGCGTGGGCGATTTTCGCGGCGACTCGCTGCAGCTCGCCCGCGAAGCGGCCGAGACGGACGCCGACGTCATCGTACAGGCCGGCGTTCACTTCATGGCCGAGACCTCGAAGATTCTCGCGCCGGAAAAGACCGTTCTCATCCCCGACATGCGCGCCGGCTGCTCGCTCGCCGCATCGATCACGGGCGCCGATGTGCGGCTGATCAAGCAGCGTTATCCCGGCGTTCCAGTCGTCACCTACGTCAACACGTCGGCCGACGTGAAAGCCGAGAGCGACATCTGCTGCACTTCGTCGAACGCCGCCGCCGTGGTCGAATGGGCGGCGCGCGAGTGGAAGACGGATCGCGTGATCCTGCTGCCGGACGAGTATCTGGCGAAAAATGTCGCCGCGCAGACCGGCATCAAGATCGTTTCCTGGCACGGCCGCTGCGAAGTGCACGAGCGCTTCACGCCCGAAGACGTCCGCGAATTGCGCGACGCGCATCCGGGCGTTGTCGTGCTGGCGCACCCCGAGTGCCCGCCGGACGTGATGAGCGCCGCCGACTTCGCCGGCTCGACCGCCGCGCTGCAGGACTACGTGGTCGAGAGGCGCCCTGGTAAGGTCGTGCTGCTGACCGAGTGTTCGATGAGCGACAACGTCGCCGCCGCCGCGCCGGATGTCGATTTCGTCCGTCCCTGCAATCTCTGCCCGCACATGAAGCGCATCACCGTCGAAGGCATCTACGATGCGCTCGCCGACATGCAGCACGAGGTGACGATCCCGGAGGACGTCCGCGTGCGCGCGAAGAAGGCGATCGACGCGATGCTGGCGCTGCCAAAGGAAAAGCCGCGCGCGTTCGAAGTGGGGCGGGAGCTTGTCGATGTGGAAATGGTGTAGCGCGACCGGCTTCGTCGCCGTTCTTTTCGCCTCGTCCGTCGCTCATGCGGAGATGGCGACGCTCGCCGGCGCCTGGTCGTTTCGCGCCGTCCACGCCGCGGCCGACTGCACCATCACCGGCGATGCGGTCGTGAGGGATACATCGACGCGAGACGTGTACGAAGTGAGTCTCGTGGCGACGGAAACCTGCGGCGGGCTCTCCAACACACCTGTCGAGCAGAGCTGCCGCGCAACGCGCAGCGGCGATAGCGTGCTCGTCGACTGCGTCGTGCTCTACCCCGATCGCGCGCCCGGCTATCTGCCGGACGACTTCGAACTCGTCGTTCAAGCTCCGAACGTGATGGTCGGCAGGCTCACCGCGAACTGGAACCAGCCGGCGGTTTGGCGGCGCGGCGTCAGTGATGCGCCTGTTGCCTGACGCGCTGCTCCCGCTGGCTTAGTCCGAATCCGGAAAAGAGAGAGAACGTGCGCCGCGACGGCATCCTTATCATCGGCACCGGGCTTGCGGGGCTTTTTCTTGCGCTGAAACTCGCGCCGCGGCGCGTGACGGTGCTGAGCCAGGCGCCGCTCGGCCAAGCGAGCGCGAGCGCCTGGGCGCAGGGCGGGCTCGCCGCAGCACTTGCGCCGGAAGACGATCCGCAGCTCCACGCGCAAGACACGGTCGCCGCCGGCGCGGGCCTCGTCGACCCCGCGGTGGCCGCGCTGATCGCGCACGAGGGCCCTGCCCGCGTCATCGATCTCGTGGCGCTCGGCGTGCCGTTCGACCGTACGCCGAACGGCAGACTGGCGCAGAGCTTGGAAGCCGCGCATTCGAAACCGCGCGTCGTTCGGGTTGCCGGCGACCTCGCCGGCAAGGCGATCATGGATGCGCTGATCGCCGCCGCGCGCGCCGCGCCGCACATCGACATCGTCGAGAACAAGCGCGCGCGCGTGCTGCTGCGCGACGCCAATGGCCGCGTCTGCGGCGCGTTGTGCGAAGACGGGACGCGCTTCGAAGCCGGAGAAACCATCCTCGCCACGGGCGGCGCAGGCGGGCTCTACGCAGTCACCACCAATCCGGTCGAAGCGCAGGGCCAGGGCCTCGCCATGTCGGCGCGCGCGGGCGCGCTGATCGGCGATCCCGAATTCGTGCAATTCCATCCGACCGCGATCGATATCGGACGCGACCCGGCCCCGCTCGCCACCGAGGCGCTGCGCGGAGAAGGCGCGCAGCTGATCAACGGCAAAGGCGAATCGTTCGTCGATGCGCTCGCGCCGCGCGATGTCGTCGCCCGCGCCATCCATCTCGAGCGGGCGGCGAGCCGCGGCGCGTTTCTCGATGCGCGCGAAGCTGTCGGGTCACATTTTCCACGCACCTTCCCCACCGTGTTCGCCGCTTGCATGAGTGCGGGCCTCGATCCGCGCCTTGCGCCCATACCCGTAGCCCCGGCCGCGCACTATCACATGGGCGGCGTCGTCACCGATGTCTGGGGCCGGACCACGCTCGACGGCCTCTGGGCTGTCGGCGAATGCGCCTCCACTGGCGCGCACGGGGCCAATCGCCTCGCCTCCAATTCGCTGCTGGAAGCCGTCGTGTTCGCGCACCGCATCGCCGATCGTCTCCGCGAAGCCGAGACCGCCGCGCCATTGCCGATCGAAAACGAACCGCCGCCGCCCGTGCTGCCGGATGCGCCGCGCACCGAGCTCCGCCAGCTCATGCAGGCGCACGCCGGCGTCGTTCGCGACGCCAAAGGCTTGACGCAAGCGCTCGACCGCGTGCGCGCGCTCTGCGAAACTCATGGCGAAGCGCATCCCCTCGTCGCCGCGCGCCTCATTCTCACCGCCGCGCTCTCCCGCAAGGAAAGCCGCGGCGCCCACTTCAGGAGCGATTTCCCGCATGCCGCAGACCCGCACCGCAGCTTCCTCACGCGGAACGACGCTGCCGCCGCTGCCTGACGTCGTGCTCGAACCGATCGTCAAGCTCGCGCTCGCCGAGGATTTGGGCGCGGCGGGCGATGTGACGACCGACGCACTGATCGATCCCGAGACGCAAGGCAAGTGGGCGCTGCGGGCGCGCGAAGCCGGCGTGATCGCCGGGCTCGACGCGGCGACGCTGGCGGCCTGGCTGATCGATCCGGACATCCAGTTCACGGTGAACGCGCCCGACGGCGCGCGCGTCAAAGCCGGCGATGCGATCATGACGCTGGAAGGGGCCGCGCGCTCCGTGCTTATGGCCGAGCGCACGATGCTCAATTTCATCGGCCGGCTCTCCGGCATCGCCACACTGACGCGGGTCTATGCCGATGCGGTCGAAGGCATGGGCGTGATCATCGCTTCGACGCGCAAGACGACGCCGGGCCTGCGCGCGCTGGAGAAGCGTGCGGTGAAGCTGGGCGGCGGCGGCGCGCATCGCTACGGCTTGGACGACGCGATGCTGATCAAGGACAACCATATCGCCGCCGCCGGTTCGATCGCCAACGCCATGCAGCGGGCGCGGGCGGCGGCGGGGCACCTCACCTGCATCGAGATCGAGGTCGATAATCTCGACCAGCTCAAGCAAGCGCTGCCGCATGCGCCGAGCGCGATCCTGCTCGACAACTTCTCGCAAGCCGACATGCGCGCGGCAGTGAAACTGGCGAAGGGTCAAACGCTGCTGGAAGCGTCCGGCGGGATCACGATCGAGAATGTGTTCGCGGTGGCGGAGACGGGCGTCGACGTGATTTCGATCGGCGCGCTGACGCATTCGGCGCGGTCGTTGGATGTTGGATTGGACGCGATTTAGGTGCTAGGCGTTAGGTGTTGGTTCAAACGCGAACCCGCCGCCTCTAACACCTAACACCTAACACCTAAAACCCGAGTTCACCCGGCGGCGTTCACTGTCGCGAACAGCAAATGATCCCGCCAGGCGCCGTTGATCTTCAGATAGGCGCGGGCCATGCCTTCGTGTTCGAAGCCGGCTTTCTCGAGCACGCGGCGCGAGGCGATGTTGTCCGGCTGGCACGCGGCTTCGACGCGGTGCAGCTCGAGATCCTCGAACGCATAACGCACCACCGCCCGCACCGCCGCCGTGATGTAGCCCTGGCCCGCATACATCTCGCCAGCCCAATAGCCGAGCGAGGCGGTCTGGGCGACGCCGCGGCGGATGTTCGAGAGCGTCACCCCGCCCAAGAGCTGATCGTCGTCCTCACGGAAGACGAACAGCGCGTACGCTTTGTCGTCGCGCGCGTCTTCCGTGTAACGGCGCAGCTTGTAGCGGTATGAGCCGCGCGAGGTCTCGTCTTGCGCCCAGGTCGGCTCCCAGGGGGTCAGAAAGTTGCGGCTGGCGTCGCGGACCTGCGCCCAGTCCTGATAGTCGCGCGCTTCGGGCGCACGCAGATAGACGCCCTCGCCGTCGATCCGGCGGCCGCCCTCGTTGTCCTTGCGCATCAGAGCCATGGCTCAGGATGATGCCTTAAACGCGTCGAGCGCGCCATGCCCCGCCTTCGGCCCAAGCGCAGTGGCGCACAGCGGCCCGGCCAGCGCCGCCCGCGCCGCTGCGCGCACGTCATCCGCCGTCACCGCATCGAGCTTTGCGCGGATTTCGGAAAAATCCATTAGCCGGTCGCGCAGGAACACCTGCCCCACCCGGGCCTCGGCGCGCGCCGACGGCGCCTCGAGCCCCATCAGCATCTGCGCCCGGGCCACCGCTTTCGCCCGCTCCAACTCCTCCGGGCGCGGACCTTGCTGCGCCAGTAAGGCGAGTTGGTCCCGCACGATCTCGGCGACGGTGGTCGCGTTCTGCGGCGCGCATCCGGCATAGATCGCAAGCCGGCCATCGTCCTCGAACGTATCGAGAAAGCTGTCGATCGCGTAGACCAGTCCACGCTGCTCGCGCACTTCCTGGAAAAGTCGCGAGGACATGCCGCCGCCAAAGATCTCGGAGAGCAGCCGCAGCGCGTAGATCCGATCCGATCCCGCCGCCGCGCCCGGCCACGAGAACACGAGGTGCGCCTGTTCGAGCTTGCGCGTCTCGACTGCGCGCCCGGCCGCCGGCCGCGCCGGCGTCATCAGCAAGGGCGGACGCGGCTTCAAGTGCGCGAACCGCCGCGCCGCCGTCTCCACGAACGCATCGCGATCGAACGCGCCGGCGATCGAGATGACGATGCGCTCGGGCGCCATGTGCGCATCGTGAAACGCGTGCAGTGTCTCGACGCTGACATGGGCCAGCGTTTCCTCTTCGCCGAGGATCGGCCGCCCCAGCGGCTGATCCGGATAGAGCGCGCCCTGGTGCAGTTCGAACACGCGGTCGTCGGGCACGTCGAAGCCTTCGCCGCGCTCCTGCGCGACGACGCCCTTCTCCTTCTCCAGATCGTCCGGTGCCCAGTGCGGCTCGAACAGGATGTCGGCGATCAGGTCGAGCGCGAACGGCGCATGCTCGGCGACGACGCGCGCATAATAGGCGGTGCGCTCATAGCTCGTCGCCGCGTTCACCACGCCGCCGACATTCTCGATCGCTTCCGCGAACTGGCGCGCATCGCGCGAGCCCGCGCCCTTGAACGCCATGTGCTCGAACAGATGCGCGATGCCGTTGATCTCGGCCGGCTCCCAGCGGGCGCCGACCCGCTGCCAGACGCCGAGCGCCGCGGTGCCTAGCTCCGGCATCGGGTCAAGTGCGACGCGGACGCCGTTCGGCAGCCGGATAAGGTCTAGCTCCACGCCCTGCTCCGCTCGCGAATGTACTGCTTCACCACTTCAACGTCAGCGGGGAGCGAGTCGAACCGCTCATCGCGCTGGAAAAGGTCAGCGCACTTCGCCGGCAGCGGCGGGCGGGCGCCTGTGGCGCGCTCGACCGTGCCCGGGAATTTCGCCGGATGCGCAGTCGCGAGAAAGACAACGGGCCCGCCGCTCAAACCGTGCGTCACCTTGGATCGCGCCACTAGGCCAACGGCCGTGTGTGGACAGACCGGCGCGTCGTCCTGCGCGGCCCAAGCCATGCTCTGCAACGTTTGCGCATCGTCGACTTCGGCGGCAGAGAAATCGGCGCGCAGACGTTCGAGCGCGTACTGTGGAATATCGAAGCCGCCGGATTGCGCCATTTGCGTATAAAGCCGTGTCACCGCTTCGCCGTCGCGATCGAGCGCCTCAAACAGGATGCGTTCGAAATTGGAGGCCACTTGAATGTCCATCGCCGGCGATAGCGTCTCTTGCGAGACGCCGCGCTCGTAACGCCCGGTGTTCAAGGCGCGCACGAGAATATCGTTGGCATTGGTCGCAAGCACGATACGTCCCACCGGAGCGCCCATCTGCTTGGCGACCCAGCCGGAGAATGCATCGCCGAAATTTCCCGTTGGCACGACGAAATCGACAGGTCCATGTGCGCTCAGAGTGTGCGCGGCGATCTGGTAGTAGACCGACTGCGCGACGATCCGCGCCCAGTTGATCGAATTCACGCCGGAGAGATGCGCCCGCGCGGCGAAGTCTCGATCGCCGAAGAGCGATTTCACGATCGCCTGACACGCGTCGAAATCGCCGTCGATCTCGATCGCGTATATGTTCGCCGCGCCAGACGTGGTCATGAAACGGCGCTGCACGTCGGAGACCCGCCCTTTTGGCGTCAGCACGAAGAGGTCGACGCGGCCGCTCCTCTTCAGCGCTTCAACCGCCGCGCCGCCGGTATCCCCAGAGGTCGCACAGACGACGCTGAGCCGCGCATCGCGGTTCGATAGCGCCAAATCGTAAAGCGGCCCGATCAGCTGCATCGCCACGTCTTTGAACGAGAGCGACGGCCCATGAAAAAGCTCGAGCAGCCAATCAGCGACGCGAATCTGGCGCAACGGAGTCACCGCTTCTGGCCACTTGCCGCGCCAGCTTCGATCATGCGGGTTCGCCGGGACGTCGATATAGGCGCTTGTGGCAATGTCTCCGGCCTCAGCGCCGAGGTCATCGCCGGCGAACGCCTCCAGCACGCGCGATGCGACATTGGCGTAATGACTGGTGACGATGCGGCGCGGCTTCAGCGGCAGCCCCGGCCAGCTCTCCGGCACATAGAGGCCGCCATCGGGCGCCATGCCGGCAAGCACCGCGTCCAGAAACGAAACCGGCGGCGCAAGACCGCGTGTCGAGATGTAGCGCATCACTCCTCGGGCCGGCGCGGCGGCGCAAAGGAAAGGCGCCCCACGCTCGCGTGATACGCAAAGTAGATCACGATCAGCACGATCGCGAGCCCGTACCAGGTGATGGCGTAGCCCATGTGCCGCTCGGGCGGCAGCGTGTCGGCCCCTGTCGCCAGTGCGAACGGGTTCGCCGTCGCCCGCCCGTCGGCGCCGACATAGGCGCTGGCGACGTAATAGTCGGCGACGTTCTCGAGCCCGGCGTTGCGGCCCATCGCCGGCAGATCGATCGCGAACCAGAGCCGCTGCAGCGGCCGCGGCGCAAGTGTGAACGGGCCCGCTTCCTCCGGCCGGATCGAAGCGCCGCTGATCGGCGCGCCGAGCCGCAGCAAGGCCGGAACGCGCACCTCGTCGGCGCTTGGCGGCTCGACGCCAGGAACGAAATCGGCATCGACGAACACGACCGTGTCGCCGTACTGCACCGGCGCGAACACACGCCAGCCTTGCTCGCGTGTGTCGGTGCGCACGCCGTGCACGAACTGCATGCCTTCGGCGATCGGCTGGTAGTTCGCGATCGTCATTTCCGGCACCGGCTCCTCGGCCAGAGCCTTCTTCAGCTCGTAACGCTCCCATTGCCAGCGCCCGAGCAGCAGCAGCGCGGCGAACGCCAGCACCGCCGCGACACTCATCAACAGAAGAGGACGAAAGCGGATCATGGGCGCGCGCTCCGCGGAGCGCCTATGACAGAAATCAGAAGCCGGAAATCAGAAGTCAGGTTGGCTTCGACTTCCGATTGCTGATTTCCGATTACTGACTTCTGACTCACTCGACATCCTCATGCGTGGCCTCGCGCGCCTTGTGCTTCCACTGGAACGCAAACAGCAGCGCCTTGAACGGGGGCAGGCACGCAAGGCACAGCGCGATCGCCGCGGCCATCGTGATCGCCAGCGCGAGCCAGCCCGGCAGATCGAGACCATATTGCAGGATGATCAGCAGCGGCGCCACGATCGCGCCGACGATCAGGATCACGAACACCGCGGGGCCATCGCCCGAGTCCGCCGCTTTGAAGTCGGCGCCGCAGGCGCGGCAATGGTCGCGAAACTTCAAATAGCCCTGAAACACCTCGCCCTTGCCGCACTGCGGGCAGCGGAGCTGAAGGCCGGTGACGAAGGGCGAATGGCGAGTAGCGGATGGGGAATGGGGATTGTCCTCACCCATCGCCTTTTCCCCTACTCACTATTCGCCATTCGCTATTCGCCATTCGCCATTCGCTATTCGCCATTCGCTAATTCTGCATCGTCAGATAGGGCGTCACGTAGACGAACGTGAACAGGAACAGCCACACAACGTCGACGAAGTGCCAGTACCACGCCGCGGCTTCGAGCCCGAAATGCTTCTGCGGCGTGAACTGCCCGGCCATCAGACGCAACAGGCACACGGCGAGGAAGATGGTGCCGATGACGACGTGTGCGCCATGGAAGCCAGTCGCCATGAAGAACGACGCGCCATACACGGTCGCGTTGCCGCCCACTTCCGGATTGCCGAAAGCAAAGCCGGCTTCGGGATACTCGACGCCGAATTGGATCCAGCTGAACAGGATGCCGAGCGCCACGGTGAGAATGAGGCCGAGGCGCGCGCCCTTGCGGTCGCCGGTTTGCAGCGCGTGGTGCGCCCACGTCACCGTCGTGCCCGAGAGCAGCAGGATCAAAGTGTTGATCAGCGGCAGGTGGAAGGGGTCAAAGGTTTCGACATGCGGCGGCGGCCAGTTGGCCCAGGCGGCGGCGGTGGCTTCGTCCCAAGTCGGCACCAGCCAATCGGCGCGATTGCCGTGGAAGATAGCCATCTCGAAGAACATCCAGAACCAGGCGACGAAGAACATCACTTCCGAAGCGATGAAGAGGATCATCCCGTAGCGGAGGCCGATATCGACCACCGGCGTATGATCGCCGGAGCGGCTTTCCTTGATCACGTCGCCCCACCAGCCGATGCAGGTGATGACAAGGATCGCCGCGCCGAGCAGGAACAGCGTCCATTGGCCGTGGCCGAAGAAGAAGTCGTTGTCGTTCGGCGACAGCCCGCGCATCAGCACGACCGCACCGACGGCGGCGACGAACGCGCCCACGGAGGCCACGAACGGCCAAGGGCTCGGATTGACCAAGTGGTAGTCGTGCTTGACGTCGCCGTGCGCCATTTTCCCCTCGTGCGCGTTGCCGGAGCGCGCTCCGGACTAAGTCCTAAAGTCTCAACTTGCCGTTTCCGCCGCCGACTGATCGGTGGAGCGGAAGAACGTATACGAAAGCGTCAGCGTGCCGATTTCGGCCGTGTTCAGGTCGCTCGCGATCTCCGGATCGACGAAGAACACGACGGGCAGTTCGGCCGCTTCGCCCGGTCCGATCAAGCGGTCCTGGAAGCAGAAGCATTCGAGCTTGGCGAAGTACTGCCCCGCCTCGTGCGGCGTGACGTTGTAGGTCGCGCGCGCCACCACCGGCTGGTCGGAAAGGTTGCGCACCGTGTAGAAGGCAAGCCCGGTTTCGCCGATGCGCAGCGTTTGGCTGATCTGCTTCGGCTCGAACTCGATCGGAAGGCCGGGCGCGACATTGGAATCGAACCGCACTTCGATGCGCCGATCGAGAACCTGACCCGGCGCCGCCGCCGCTTCCTGGGTCGTGCCGCCATAGCCCGTCAGCTTGCAGAACGCGTCGTAGAGCGGCGCGGCCGCCGCGGCGAGACCCGCCATGCCGGCGACCGCCGCGACGACGACGCCCGCCGTGATCGCCATGCGCTTCTTGTTCGGCGCCGCGCTCATAGGTGCAGCCCCTCCTGCAGCTTCGTCAGCGTGATCAGGAAGACGAGCGCCACGAACGCGCCGATCGCCAGCGCGATCCAGAGATTGCGGCGCTTGCGGGCTTGGAGTTCTTCGGGCGTCATGATCGCGCTCATGCCGCGACCCGCTCCGCCAGCACGGCGGCGAACAGCGCGAAAAGGTAGAGGATCGAAAAACCGAACAGATCGCGCGCCGGCTTGTTCTGCGCCCCTTCGCCTTCCCCCGCCTGCGAACGCAGCACGCGCCACGCGAGAAACACAAAGAAGAGTCCGCCCGCGGCGGCGATCGCGCCATAGGCCCACCCGACGAGGCCGGTGAACACCGGCGCCAAGCCCAGCGGCGCCAGCACCAGCGAATACGCGAAGATGTGCCGGCGCGTGGATCTTGCCCCGTGCGTCACCGGCAGCATCGGCACTTTCGCGGCTTCGTAGTCGCTCTTCTGCAGCAGCGACAGCGCCCAGAAGTGCGGCGGCGTCCACATGAAGATGATGGCGACCAGCAGGATCGGATCGATCGTGAGCGAGCCAGTCTTCGCCGCCCATGCGATCGCCGGCGGCAGCGCGCCGGCGAGGCCGCCAATGACGATGTTCTGCGGCGTCGAGCGCTTCAGCCACATCGTGTAGACGACGGCGTAGAAGAAGATCGTGAACGCCAAGAGGCCGGCCGCGAGCGGGCCGGCCGCCAACTGCATCGTCACGACGCTGAGCGCCGAAAGCGTCAGCCCCAGCATCAGGGCTTCGTCGCGGGCGACGCGGCCCGCCGGGATCGGCCGCATCCGCGTGCGGGTCATGGTCGCGTCGATGTCGGCGTCGAACCACATGTTGAGGGCGCCTGAAGCGCCCGCGGCGATGGCGATCGAGAGGATCGCCGCGAACCCCAGCACCCCATCGCCAGCGCCCGGCGCGGCGACGTAGCCGACGAGCCCGGTGAACACCACCAGGCTCATCACGCGCGGCTTCAGCAGCGCGACGTAATCGCTCGCGCTGCTGGGCCGATCGTGGGAGGCGGTGACATCAACCAAGCTTCAAGCCTCAGTGATGCGCGTCCGGCTTGATCACCGGCAGCTCGTTGAACTGGTGGAACGGCGGCGGCGACGAGAGGGTCCACTCCAGCGTCGTAGCGCCCTCACCCCACGGATTGGCGCCCGCCTTGCGGCGCGCCAGGAACATCTCGGCCAGCGTGACCAGGAAGACGAGCACGCCGATCGCGGTGATCGCGTAGCCGATCGAGCTGATGTGGTTCCAGTACGCGAACGCTTCCGGATAATCGATGTAGCGGCGCGGCATCCCCTGCAGCCCGAGGAAGTGCTGCGGGAAGAAGATAATGTTCACGCCAATGAACATGATCCAGAACTGCAGGCCCGCCAGGAAGCCGTTGTAGCGATAGCCGCTCATCTTCGGGATCCAGTAGAAGAAGCCGCCGAAGATCGCGAACACGGCGCCCAGCGAGAGCACGTAATGGAAGTGGGCGACGACGTAATAAGTGTCGTGCAGCGCCGTATCGACGCCCGAGTTCGCCAGCACGACGCCGGTGACGCCGCCGACCGTGAACAGGAAGATGAAGCCAATTGCCCAGAGCATCGGCACTTTGAAGTCGATCGAGCCGCCCCACATCGTGGCGATCCAGGAGAAGATCTTGATGCCCGTCGGCACGGCGATGACCATCGTCGCGGCCACGAAGTAGGCTTCGAGGTCGAGCCCCATGCCCACCGTGAACATGTGGTGCGCCCAAACGATGAAGCCGATGAAGCCGATCGCGACCATGGCGTAGGCCATGCCGAGATAGCCGAACACCGGCTTCCTCGAGAACGTCGAGACGATCTGGCTGACCATGCCGAAGCCCGGCAGGATCAGGATGTAGACTTCCGGGTGGCCGAAAAACCAGAACAGGTGCTGGTACATCACCGGATCGCCGCCGCCGGCCGCTTCGAAGAATTGCGTGCCGAAATTGCGGTCGGTCAGCAGCATGGTCAGGGCGCCGGCGAGCACCGGCAGCGACAGCACCAGCAGCCACACCGTGATCAGGATCGACCACACGAACAGCGGCATCCGGTGCATGGTCATGCCCGGCGCGCGCATGTTGAAGATCGTGGTGATGAAGTTGATGGCGCCGAGGATCGAACTCGCGCCGGCGATGTGCAGCGACAGGATCAGGAGATCCATCGAAGCTCCGCCATGGTGCGCGTCCGAGGTCGAGAGCGGCGCATAAAGCGTCCAGCCGCCGCCGAAACCCGAGAACTCGCCGTTGCCCGGCACGATCATCGACAGGATCGCCAGCCCGAACGAGGCCGGCAGCAGCCAGAACGAGATGTTGTTCATGCGCGGGAACGCCATGTCGGGCGCCCCGATCATCAGGGGCACGAACCAATTGCCGAAGCCGCCGATCATGGCCGGCATGACCATGAAGAAGATCATGATCAGCCCGTGCATGGTCACGGCCACGTTGTAGGAATGGTTCGAGTCCATCCCGAGCAGGTTCGCGAGCATGGAGCCTTCAGTGAACACCTGCACGCCCGGCTCGGCCAATTCCCACCGGATGAAGCCGGAGAGAGCGCCGCCGATCAGGCCGGCGATGATCGCGAACACAAGGTACATCGTGCCGATGTCCTTGTGGTTGGTCGAATAGATCCAGCGCTTCCAATCATAGAGGCTGGGGCGATGGTCCTCGTGACCATCACCTTCAGCGTGAGCGACTTCGTGCGTCATCTTCTAGCTCTCTAATCTCAGCGCGTCGGTTGGGCCGCGGGCGCAGCAGGTTGCGCGGGCGCGGCGGGTTCGCCTTGCGCCGGCGCCTCGGCGGGCGCGGCCGCGGGCGCTTCGGTTTCGGGCGCGGCCAGCGTGCCGCCCTGCGCGGTGATCCACGCCTCCCATTCGGCGCGGCTCACCGCACGGATCTCGATCGGCATGTAGGCGTGGTTGACGCCGCACAATTCCGAGCACTGGCCGTAATAGACGCCGGGACGGTCGACACGGAACCACGTCTCGTTCACCCGACCCTGGATCGCATCTTCCTTGACGCCGAACGCCGGCACCGCGAACGCGTGAATGACGTCGTTCGAGGTGACGAGCACGCGCACTGTCGTGTCGACCGGCACCAGCAGCGGCTCGGTTGTCGCCAGCAGGTACGGCCGGTTTTGCTCGCGCGCGTCCTCTTCAGGCAGCAGGTTCGCGGTGATGGCGACACCCTGATCCGGGTACTCGAGATTCCAGAACCAGGAATTGCCGGTCACCTTCAGCGTGATCTCGGCGTCCTGCGGCACGCGCTCCTGCGCATAGAGCAGCGGGAACGACTTCCAGGCGATGGCGACCAGGATCAGCACCGGCACTACCGTCCAGATCACTTCGACCAGCATGTTGTGCGTGAAGCGTTTCGGCGTCGGATTGGTACGCCGATTGAAACGGACGATCACCCACAGCAGCAGCGCCAGCACGAACATCGTGATCGCGACGATGATCGCGAGCAAAAAGCTGTGGAAATCGTGGATCTGCCGCATGATCTCGGTAGCGGCCGGCTGCAGATCGAGCCCCCCTGGCGTCGGCGCGCCAACGCTCGCGTGAGCCGCGCTCGTCATCGACAGCGCGGCCGCAGCCAAACTTGCGATCAAAGCCCCTCGCTTCACGCAATGATCCTCCTAGAGATTCAGCGCTCGGTATGGCGCGGGCGGGCGCCCCCGCCTATAGTCGCCGGGCGCGGCTTTTGACCGCGCCTTGCCTTTCTGTAAGTCTCCAAGGGTGGGGAGCTAGCATGATCCGCGCGCGGCTTCCAAGGCGCATCCGAGCCGCGATTCCAGCGCTTGCCGCGGGACTCGCGCTGACCGCGTCGCCGGCGGCCGCCACGCAGGACCCGCACGCCGACCCGCGCGCAATGACGATCCTCGGCAACGACGCCAATGCGCGCCGCTGCGGTCAGAACGTCGCCGGCGGCGACAGCTCGGACGCGACGATCGCGGCCTGCACGCGTGCGCTCGAATACAGGCGTCTCACCCGCGAGGCGCAGGTGCAGCTCCTGGTCAACCGCGGCGTCACCCACTTGCGCCGGCAGCAGAACGAACTGGCGGTGGCTGACTTCGACGCCGTGATCGTCATCGACGGCGAGAACGCCGAGGCCCACCTCAACCGCGGCGCAGCCCTGGTTCAGCTCCGGCGCTACGGCCCGGCCATCGCTTCGCTCACCGAGGCGCTCGGCCTGGGGGTGCAGGAGCCGCACAAGGCGTACTTCAACCGCGGCATCGCCCGCGAGGCGCTGGGCGATCTCCGCGGCGCGTTCGAGGACTATACGACGGCCCTCCAGATCGAGCCGGATTGGGGTCCGGCAAGCGCCGAACTCGCCCGCTTCGCCCGCGCGCGCCGCGAGCACCTGGCCACCGTGCTGGACGAGCCGACGACGCCCTGACGTTCCCATTGCGGAACTTTCTCAGGCCACGCGACGGCCCGACTCGCCTCCTATATTCTCCTCTCATCAGAAGGAGAGTTTCATGGCTGACGGCCAGCGCGCCCCCCACCCCGAACAAGCCGCCGAGATGGATTGGGACGCCGCCCGCCGCATCCTCGCTGAAGCCGCCCAGGGCGCGGACGACGGCGAGATCTTCGTCGAGGACAGCCGCACCGAGAGCTTCTACTGGGACGACGGCCGGCTGAAGTCGGCCTCGTTCGACGCCACCCAGGGCTTTGGTCTGCGCGTCGTCGCCGGCGACCGCGCCGGTTACGGCCACGCCAGCGTGCTCGAAACTGAAGCCGTCGAGCGCGCGGCCGAAGCCGCCGCCGCGGTGAAGCTCGGCCACCAGGGGACGCTCGACGTCAGCCCGGCCAAGGTGAACCGGCGCCTCTACGCTGACTTCGACCCGATCGAGTCGCCGACCTTCACCGCCAAGACCGACCTGCTGGCGGAGATCGACGCCTATTGCCGGGCCAAGGATCCGCGCGTCGTCCAAGTCGCCGCCAACCTCGCCGGCGCCTATCGCGGCCTCACCATTCTCCGCCCGGACGGCGCCAAGCTGAACGACCATCGCCCGCTCGTGCGGATCAACATCTCCGTCACCGTCGAGCGTGAAGGCCGCCGCGAGTCCGGCTCGGCCGGCGCCGGCGGACGCGAGCCGTACGAGGTCTTCATTGCGCCCGAGCGCTGGAGGGCGCTCGCCGATGAGGCGCTGCGCATCGCGCTCGTGAACCTCGACGCCATCCCCGCCCCCGCCGGCGAAATGGACGTCGTCCTCGGTCCCGGCTGGCCGGGCGTGCTGCTGCACGAGGCCGTCGGTCATGGGCTCGAAGGGGACTTCAACCGCAAAGGCACCTCCGCCTTCTCCGGCATGGTTGGGCAGCGCGTTGCGGCGCCGGGTGTTACGGTCGTCGACGATGGCACGCTCGAAAACCGCCGCGGTTCGCTCACCATCGACGACGAAGGCACGCCGACGCAGCGCACCGTGCTGATCGAAGACGGCATCCTCAAAGGCTATCTGCAGGATCGCCTCAACGCGCGCCTCACCGGCGTCGCGCCGACCGGTTCGGGCCGCCGCGAGAGCTACGCGCACCGGCCGATGCCGCGCATGACCAACACCTTCATGACCGCGGGCGACAAAGACCCGGCCGAGATCCTCGCCAGCCTGAAGCGCGGCGTTTACGCGGTTAATTTCGGAGGCGGACAGGTCGACATCACCTCCGGCAAGTTCGTCTTCCAGTGCACCGAGGCGTACTTGGTCGAGGACGGAAAGATCAAAGCGCCGATCAAAGGCGCAACGCTGATCGGCGATGGTCCCTCAGCGCTCACGCGCGTGACGATGATCGGCAACGATCTCAAACTGGACGAAGGCGTCGGCACTTGCGGCAAAGGCGGACAGAGTGTGCCCGTGGGTGTCGGCCAGCCGACGCTCTACATCCAAGGACTGACAGTCGGCGGGATGTAGGCCGAGCGTACTCATTTACAATTTAGAGAATCGAAGCAGAAGCTGTGTGCATCCCAATGTCTGGGGAGGTTGATAGCTATGGCTGCTAAAAAGAAGACCGCGACGAAAGTCGCCAAGGCCGCGCCGAAGGCGAAAGCCAAGAAGGCCGCCGGCAAGAAGAAGTAAGCTTCTTCGAACTGGAATCACGGAACGCCGTCGGGACCTCCCGGCGGCGTTTTCGTTTTCAATCGTCGTACCGGATCGCCGCTTCGTCGCATTGTCTGCACTGCGCCCTGAAAAAACCCGGCCCAGCCGCATCCGTGGCAGCCGCTGCAATCATCCTGAAACATGCAGCAGCGCTTCTGCGCACAAGCCGCAACGCCGCGGGAGACGGCGCGACGGGAGGGGAACGATAATGCTGGGACGCATGATGGTGTCGGCGCTTGCGCTGACGGGCGTTGCGTATGCGCAGACCGAAACGCCGACGAACGAAGCGGCCGCTACGCCGATTTCGAGCGGCGACCGAGTCACTTACGAAGCCGCCTACTTCAATCAATACAATCCATCGAACGCACTCGACATGGTGCGCCAGACGCCGGGCTTCACCCTTGACGGCGGCGACGACCGGCGCGGCTTTTCGGGCGCGGTCGGCAATCTGCTGATCGATGGCATCCGGCCCAGCACCAAGAGCCAGTCCGTCGACGGCATTCTCTCGCGCATTCCCGCCAACCAGGTGGTCCGCATCGAAGTGCTGCGCGGCGCCGCGGTAGCAGGCGACGCATCGGGTCAATCGGTCCTGCTCAACATCGTGCGCACGCCCACCGCCGGCAGCGGGCTCTGGGAAGCCGGCTTCGAGATCACGTCGCGCGACACGCCGGCGCCGCGCGGCGAGCTTTCGTACTCGGGCCGCAACGGCAATTTCGAATGGGGCCTGAGCGGCTCGATCTTCAGCCAGTATCGCGACCTGCCGGGCTGGCGCGTTTTCTTCGACGGCGCAGGCAATCCGGACGGGCGCGCCGAAACCCCCTCGCCGCGCGACTTTCGCGAAAGCACGGTCAACGGCAATGTCGCCTTCCCGCTCGCCGGCGGCCGCTTCAGCGCAACGGGCCAAGTCAACTGGTGGCGCTTCCATGCCGACAACGGCTTCTTCTTCTTCAACCAGGACGGCTCTTCCAACTTCGATCTCGAGAGCGTGTTCGAAGAGCAGCGCCGCGGCTACGAGCTCGGCCTCAACTACGACCGCGACTTCGGACCCTGGTCGCTAGCGCTGATCGCGCTCGCCAATCGCGGCGTCTACACCAGCGAAGAAGACGGCGCGTACACCAATTTCGTCATCGACGAATACTTCCAGGACGTGCGTCAGGAAAGCGGCGAAACCATCTTCCGCGCCTCGCTTGCTCGTCCGCTGGGCGAACGCCACCGCGTCGAGTTCGGCGGCGAAGGCGCCATCAACACGCTCGACCAAGCGCTGATCTACGCCGAGGACAACGTCGTCTTCCCGTTCACCAACGACAACGTCTCGATCGAGGAAGAGCGCGCCGAGTTCTTCGTGTCCGAAACCTGGCGTCCGACCGACCGCTGGTCTCTCGAAACGCGCGTGAACTGGGAAACGTCCACGCTCACCTTCAGCGGCGACACCAATGATGTCGTCGAACTTTCTTACTGGAAGCCATCGGTGCAACTCTCGCGCACGTTCGGCGCCAACAACCAACTGCGTCTGCGCATCCACCGCGATGTCGGCCAGCTCGACTTCGGCGACTTCACGTCGGCCGCGTCAGTCGCCGACAACCTGATCGCGGGCGGCAATCCGGAGCTGGTGCCGCAAACCGCCTGGATCGCTGAACTCGGCGGCGACCTGCGCTTTCCGGGCGGCGCCGCGCTCACCTTCACGCTCGCACAGCACGAGATCAGCGACGTTTCCGATCTCGTGAAGATCGAAGATAACAACGGCACGCCGCTCGATCCGTCGGATGATCTCGTCTACGACGCGCCGGGCAATATCGGCGACGGCGAGATGACGCGTCTCGATGTCAATTTCTCGACGCCGGTGCCCTTCATCGAAGGCGGACGCCTCACCATCGAAGGCATGCTCGCCGATCACGAAGTGACCGATCCGGTGACGGGCGAACCGCGCATCATCTCGTTCACGCCCGAGTCGCGCTATCAGGTCACGTTCCGCCAAGACTTGCCGGACATCAAATTCGCCTGGGGCATCGAGGTGTTCAAGGAAGGCGAATTCCGCGCCCACCGCTTCAACGAAACCGACACCAACGAAGAAGGTCCGTGGATCGATCTCTTCGTCGAGACGACGGCGCTGCCGAACGACATGAAGCTGCGCCTGTGGGCCGCGAATCTGTTCGACGGCGACGTCAACCGCGACCGGCGCTTCTTCGCGCCGGACCGCAGCGGCGTTCTCGTCGCCCAGGACATCCGCATGCGCCAGTTCGCCAGCGCGCCTTGGTTCATCCTGGAGCTGAGCGGCCGCTTCTGATCCGTTTGGGCCGCCGACGCCACCTGCAGCGCCTCCCCCACCCGTTCTGGAGCTGCAGCGGCGCCGGCGGTTCATCTTGCGCGCGGCCCCCGGCTTTTGCGGGACCCGTTGAAGAGCCCCTTCCACGCGCGCGCCGCCGCCCGTAAGAAGCGCGCGTGCTCAAGCATTTGACGATCCCGCTTTTCCTTCTCGCTGGTTGCGCGGCGCCGGCCTCCGATCCATCGGCCAGTTCTCTGCCGCCGCTCGCGAGCGAGGAGCAGATTGCCGCCGCTGAAGGCGCGCCACTCTCCAGCGACTGGGGCGATTGGAATGCAAACGTCGAACCATTCACGATCGTCGGCAACATCCACTATGTCGGCGTCAAGGGCGTAAGCGCCTTTCTGATTACGACGCCGGACGGTCACGTCCTGCTCGATGGCGGCTTCGCGCAGAGCGCGCCGCTCATCATAGCCAACGTCGAACGCCTCGGCTTTGAGGTCGGCGATGTACGCTATCTGTTGAACAGCCACGCCCATGTCGATCACGCCGCGGGCCTCGCCCGCCTGCAACGCGCCAGCGGCGCACAGATGGTCGCCAGCGAAGCCGATCGCGGCGCCCTGGAGGCGGGGAGTTTTCCATACGGACCGTCCGCCGGCATGCGCTTTCCGCCCATTCGCGTCGATCGCGTCATTGCCGACGGCGAAACGCTGACGCTCGGCGGCGTCACGCTCACCGCGCACATTACTGCCGGCCACACGCCGGGCTGCACATCATGGAGCATGGATGTGGCCGGTGCGGACGGCGCGCCGCATCGCGCCTTCTTCCACTGCAGCGCGACGGTCGCAGGCCAGTCGCTGGTCCCGCCGGCTTATCCCGGCATCGTCGCGGACTTTCGCGCCACCTTCGCCCGCGTGCGCGAGATCGACGCGGATGTGCTGCTCACCAATCACCCAGACTTCATGGGCCTTGAAGAACGCCGCGCCCGACGGCGCGCTGGCGATGCGACCGCCTTCGTCGATCCGAATGCGCTGAGCCAATTGAACGAACGGCTTGAGCGCGCGTTCGACGAAGAACTGGCGCGACAAGCCGCAACACGGCCCTAAGCAGCAACCGCTTGGCTTCGCGCGCGTTTGCGCGTGATGACGGAGCAAACCTATCGTTGGCGGCGGCTGGATCATCCAGGCCTCGAACTCATGCGGATCACCGCAAGAGAAGACGCCGTCGAAGCGCGCTCCACCATCATCGACGCCGGCGAAACGCCGTTTGCGTTGCGTTGTCACTGGCGGCTCGACGGCGACTGGCGCTCACGCCTGTTGCGGATCGAACGGGAGGACGGCCACAGCCTCACGATCGAACGTCGCGAGCACGGTTGGCGTATCGATGGCGAAGAGCGCCCCGAGCTCGCCGATTGTCTCGAGATCGACGTCTCGGCGACGCCGTTCTGCAACGGCCTCGCGCTGCGCGGGCTGAAACATCAGCCTAGCGAACTCACCGCCCTCTATGTCGACGCCGCCGACCTGAGCGTGCAGCCCTCGCGCCAGCGCTACGACTTCGTCGGTCCGCAGCGCTGGCGCTATGTCGATCTGGGCGTCGCCGACGGTTTCAGGGCCCTGCTGGATTTCGACACTGATGGCCTCGTCATGCGCTACGAAGGCTTGTTCGAACGAGTCTAGCGCGAGCGCGGCGCCCGCCGTTTCGCCGCCGGCGCCGGGCCTTCCGATTCGAACATCGGGTTTGCGTCCCAGAGGCCGGCGAACGGCGCGTCCTGCAGATAATCCGGCAGCCGCGCATTCAGCGCCTTCTCGTTGGCGACCGAGATGATCTGCTGATCCTTGGTCATCGCGCGGAGCGTATCGGCGTTGATGTCGCCGATCAGATCGGAGCTTTCTTTCGCCATCAGATGATTGGCGACGCCGAACAGCTGGAAGACGCCCGCATTGTTGAAGATCGTGCGCCAGTCCTTCGGATAGAGCCGCTGCAGCTGCGACAGATCCTGGAAGAACGGCCACACTTGCAGGCCGTAGCCGCGCAGCAGCGTCATCGATTGCCGCAGCGGGCCGAATTCGCCGAGCTGGGCGCACTCGTCGAGCAGGAACAGCGTCGAGCGCTTCGGGCGGCGCTTGCGGCCCATGACGGTCAACATCAGCGCGCCGACCCAGAGGCGTAGAAGCGCGCCGTGGCTTTCGAGTTTGTCCGGCGGGATGACGATGTAGATCGTCATCGGATCGCCGCGGCGCACGGCGTCGAGATTGATGGTCGACTTCGACAGCGAACGCAGCGCCGAATCCGAGTTGACGACTTTGAGATACGATTGCGCGGTCGAGAGAATGCCCGAACGTGTCTGCTCGGTGATCGGCAGGAAGCTCGAGATGTTCTGCTTCGAGAGCCGGTTCAACTCTTCGTGGCTCTCGATCAGCGCGGCGAGGTTATAGACCGCGTCGTCGCTCATCAGAATTTCGCGCACCTTGCCGAAGTGGCGTTCGGCCTTGGGCGCGGTCTCGGCGACAGCGGCGATCACGCCCGACATGAGCGAGCGGCCCCAATTGTCCCAGAAGGGCTCCTTGTGGAAGCCGACATCGCCCGCGAGCAGCGAGGCGAGCATTTCAGCATCGGCGTCCAGCAGCGCGCCGGGGCGATTGAACAGGTCGAACGGATTGAGGCTGTCTGTCCGCTTCGACACCGCGCCGAACGGATCGAGCAGGCGCACTTCCTGGCCCATTTCCTTCCGCCGCCGGGCGGTCACGTGCCAAGTCTCGCCCTTCGGGTCGATGACAATGACCGACCCCTCGAACCGGAGCAGGTTGGGGATGATCACGCCCCGCCCCTTACCGGCGCCGGTCGGGGCGATGGTCACCAGATGCCGGTCCTCGCCATAGAGGATCGGCGCTTCGCCCTCGATCACCGGCTCCGCCGCGCGCGGCGCGCCAAAGCCCATCGGCAGCTTGCCGCTGTCGTCCGCTTTCCAGCCGAGCAGCAGGTCCATGACCTCGGGTCGCGCCGCCGCTCCTGAAGCCTCCGCCGGCTTCTTCCTGGAGCGGGTCGTGCGCGCGCGGGTCATCAGCACCTCCTCGCGGCCGCGAAACGCGGCCGAGAATCGCAATCTAGTTCTCAAACGGGGCCGGACCCGAGCCGGAATGCGGCAGCGCCGCCGAACCGGTTAAGGCCAGGGACGGGACGCCGTTCTGGCCCCCGGTCCGGTCTACAACAGCCGGAAAAAATACCCGGCGCAACGCCTTGACGCTGTTCGGGGCATAACTATCCGACAAAGCTAATCGGCGGCCCAGAGGACCGCCGATCGCTTTGTTTTGTAACGATTTTACTGTTAATGGACGTCCGCCATCCACTTTTTCAGCAGCGGCGAGATCAACAGCAGCACGACGCCCGTCGCCACCCCCAGGATACCCACCGCGGTGAACACGGAGACATAGGCCTGAAGTTGCGCCGCGGGGTTCACCACGACGCCGGCGATAGTGTCGGACGCCGTCTGCTGGGCGATGATCGCGGCCAGGATGTGCGCGAGCGAGCTGGACAAGAACCACACGCCCATCATCAAGCCGACCACACGCGCCGCCGACAGCTTCGTCACCATCGAAAGCCCCACCGGCGAGAGGAAGAGCTCGCCCGTGGTGTGCAAGAGATAGAGCAGCGCCAGGAAGATCAGCGGCACGCGGAAGTCCGGTCCCGCAAACTGCGTGCCCCACACCAGCACGAAGAAGCCGAGGCCGACCTGGATGAGGCCGAGCGAGAACTTCACCGGCGTCGACGGCTCCAGCTTGTGCCGTGCGAGCCACAGCCACATGGCGCTGAACGGCAGAGCCAGAAGCACGATGTAGCCGGCGTTGAAGCTCTGCGTCTGCGCCGCGGTCATCTCGAAGACCTCGCCGCCAAGGCCGGTCGTGTAGGCGATGTAGCCTGCCGCCCCGCCCAAGAGGGCGAAGAACACGACGCCATAGCCCAGCATCACCCCGTCGATCTTCTTCTGGAGGAAGGAGACGATCGACACCAGCACCATGATCGCGCCGAGGATGGCGACCGCGAACAGCGCGTAGGTGGTGATCGTGTGGCCGATCGAGCCCGGCGCGGCGACGGTGAGGTTGGTGGAGTTCTCGGCGTAGAGCGAGAGCGAAGAGCCCGCCTGCTCGAACAGCATCCAGAAGACGACGCTGAAGAAGATCAAGATCAAGGCCGCAACCATCTTGGTGCGCTCGACGCCCTTGAAGCCAATTAGCGCATATCCCAGCACCAGGAGGAAGAGAGCCGGGACGACTATACGCAGCGCGTCTTCCATCAATTCGGACTGCTGCACCAGCATCCAAGCCGGGATCACGGCGACGAGGCCCAAAATCCAGAACACGCCCTCGGTGAGCTTGCCGATCGGCTTTGGCGGATCGGCTTTGCCTTTGAGGTATTTCTGGCCGAACAGGTATTGCGTGAGGCCGAACAGCATGCCCACGCCGGCGAGTCCGAAGCCGTATTTCCAGCCGTAGGTCTGGCCGAGATAACCGCAGGCGAGCGTCGCCAGGAACGCGCCCAGGTTGATGCCCATGTAGAAAATGGTGAAGCCGCCGTCGCGACGCGGATCGTCCGGCGCGTAGAGCGCGCCCACGGTCGTCGAGATGTTGGCCTTCAGGAAGCCCACGCCGATGATGATCAGCGCCAGCGAGAGATAGAGGATCTGAACGTAGAGCTGCTCCTGCTGGACGCGGTCGGAATAGCTGCCGTCCGCGAACGTGCGGATGGTGCGATCGTCGTCTGCGGAATCGGTCGCGCCCGGATCGAAAGCCACCGCATCGCGGAGGCTGGTTTGCTCGAGTTGATAGGTCGTGCCGTTGATGTCGACCACCGACATCTCGCCTTCGACGCGGATCGGGTATGCGCCCTCGCCTTCGATGTTCAGCGACGTCGCCGGCGGCTCGCCGCACGGCAGGCCCACCATGCTGCACAGCGAATAGACAAAGCTCGGCGCTTCCGAAGTCAGCGAATAGGCGTCGCCCTCGAGACGGCGGACAGGCATGTCCTGTGCGACCAGGTCGGCGTACTCCCGCACATCGAAGCGCAGTTGTGCGCGGCCTTCTGGAAGATCGATATGCGCGACACGGCCAGCGCCGCGGCCTTCGGCTGAGACGAGATAGCTCTCGCCGCCGGCTTCGAGATACTGCCGCGAGCCCGAACCTTCGAACGCCATACCGAAGTGACCGAGCACCAGGAGCGCTGCGCCGATCGTCACCGCTTTGCGAGCGCCAAGGAAACGGTCGGCGATCACGCCGCCGATCACCGGAATGAGGTACACGAGCGCCGCGTAGGCGCCGTAGAGCCCCTGCGCATCGTTCTGCGAGAACAGGAAGTGCTGCGTGAGATAAATCACCAGCAGCGCGCGCATCCCGTAGAACGAGAAGCGCTCCCACATCTCGGTGAAGAACAGCGTGACCAGGCCGCGCGGGTGGCCGAGGAAGGTCTGCTCGTCGGAGCCCTGCGGCGCCCCGGCGGTTGCGTCAGTCATGTTTTATCCCCTGGGCGCACGCCCTCGCGCGCCGCCCTCCCTAAACTGGCCGACAGACAAGCCTTGCGTTTTTCGATGCGTCAAGCGCGGGACGCTGAACGGAGCCCTGTGTGGGGCGCCGGCAGGAAAAGTGTTCCCCCGATTGGGGCGGCAGAGCAAAGCGGCGCCCGGGGGAAGATCGCTTTAGCGTCTCGCCGACCGCGTCGGCTCATCGCGCTACCGCGCGCCGCCGCCTCGAACACGCGTCCGCCGGCGCTAGACGGCTTGGCGCACCGCGGCGCCCTGCACGGCCTCCAGCACCGCCGCCAATTCTTCGATCGTGAACGGCTTGCGCAGCACCGGACACCCCAGTTCGCGCTTCTTCGCCGTGTCCTTGGTGAACCCAGTCATCAGCACGACCGGCAAGCCGGGATGGTGATCGCGAACGTAGCTCGCCAGATCAAGGCCGCTTTTGCCCGGCATGACGATGTCGCTCAGAACATAGTCCGGCCGCCCGGCCTGGATCGCCGCGACGGCGGCGTCGACGTTCTCGGCGCGTCGCACCGTCAGACCCAATTCCTCGAGCATGCCCGTCACCATCGCGGCGACGCTGGGATCGTCCTCGACGACAAGGATGTCGCCGCGCGATGGCTGCTGCGTAGGCGGAACGAGTTGCGGCGTCTGTTTTGCGATCTCTTCGTTGGACTTGGGCAGGAAGATGCGCACCGCTGTGCCTTCGCCAACGCGCGAGTCGATGACGACGGCGCCGCCCGATTGCTGCACGAAGCCCCAGACCTGCGCCAAGCCGAGCCCGCTGCCGGCGCCGGCTTCCTTCGTCGTGAAGAACGGCTCGAACGCCTTCGCCTGAACCGCCGGCGACATGCCGACGCCGGAGTCCTCGACGACGATTTCAACCAACTCGCCCGCCAGGCCGGTGCGCACGTTTAGGTTCGATCCGACCGAAATCAGCTGATTTCGCGCCGACACGACGATCTTGCCGCCGTCGGGCATGGCGTCGCGCGCGTTGATGACGAGATTGAGCAGCGCGTTGTCCAATGCGCTCGGATCGATTTCGATCGCCCAGAGGTCGGTCGCGGCAGCGAGCTCTATCGTCGCCTTGCTCTGCAGCGGCCGCTCTAGGAGCTGCAGCGCTTGCTGCAAATGCGCAGCGAGATCGATCGTTTTCGGCTCCAGTCGCTGCCGGCGCGCAAACGCCAGCAATTGCTTGGTCAGACTCTGACCACGCGCGACCGCCCGCCTGATTTCGCCGCGTATCATCTCCGTGCGCTGCGGATCTTGGTTGCGCGCCAACATCTCGACGCCGCTCGACATGACCTGGAGCAGATTGTTGAAGTCGTGGGCGACGCCGCCGGTGAGCTGGCCCATCGCCTCCATCTTTTGGGTTTGTTGGAGCGCATTGGCCGTATCGAGTTGCATGTCGAGCAAGCGCCGCTGCGACGAGGCGATCACCGCGCCGCACGTGCTGGCGACGGCGCCGATCAGCACGGAAACGATGCCGACGCGTTTGCCGTCCGCATCGGTCAAAGCGAACGGTCCAATATCGTAGGCAGCCCCGGGCGATGCGCAGAACGCCATGCCGAAAACGCCGGTGTAATGCATGCCGGCCACAGCCAAGCCGAGCGCGACCGCGGCGGGCACCTGCCAATAGCCGTTCGAGGTCCGGAAACTGAGCCACAGCGCCGTTGTCGAAGCGACGAACGCGATCAGCCCGGCGGCAGTGACGAACTTCCAGTCGTGAACGATCAGGAAGCCCTGCACCGCGTAAGCGGCCATGCCGGTGTAGTGCATGGTGACGATGCCCGCCGCCATCAGCGCGCCGGCCATGATCAGGTTTTCCAGTTTAGCGCCGCGGTAAAGAACGAAGACGAACGCGAGCCCCGTGCAAATCATCGCGGGCGCCGCGGACAGCGCCGTGAGCGGCACATTGTAACCGGGCGCCGCCGGCAGCTCCATTGCGCCCATGGCGGTGAAGTGCATCGCCCACACGCCGAGGCCCATCATCACCGCAGCGCCGATCGCCCACCTCGTCCGATGGCGTGCGCAGAGGGCCATCCGGCTCAGTTCCAGCGCGCTGTAGCTCGCGAGAATGGCGACGACAACGGACAGTCCAGCAAGGAATGGATCGTATGCGATAGGCACCGGCGCCCGCCCAGGCAAATTCAGGACCCTCACCAAGCACGCCGCCCGATGGCGCTCAACCCAGCCTGCGCATGTGGTAAGAAACTTGCCGATTTGTCAGATGGCGCGATCGGTTGAACGGAGTTCGGCGTCCAGCACCCACCAGAACGTCTTCCCCGGATTGGAGTCCAGCCAAAAGCCGAGACGCCTCAGAGTGCGCACCGAGGCCAGATTCGCCGCATCGCACCCGGCCAGGATCGTTTCCGCGCCAGCCTCGTCGAACAGCCAGTCGATCACAGCGCCCGCCGCTTCGACGGCATAGCCCTGCCGCCTGCGGCTCCGCGCGATGCCATAGCCGATCTCGAACTCGCGCGCCGCGCGCAGCGAGGGCTCGAACCGCACGTCGCCGACGACGACGCCTTCACCGCGATGAATTGCAATCGCGCGCGTCGGCGCGGCGGCGGGTCCCCACACGTGCGCGATGGAGCGTGCGACGAGGCCGAGGCTGGCCTGGCACCAATCGGCCGGCGCGTCGGCCCCGATTACGCCGGCGAACGCCGCCTGCCCGGCCCGCGCCGCCTCAGCCATCTCCGCCGTCACCGGCGCGAGCTTGAGGCGTGGCGTGAAGAGCGGATGGTCGAGCGCGCGCATGGCCGTAGGATGGCTCTCGGCGCGACCGGCGGCAACACCGAAGCGCCGCTCGCGCGTACTACCCGCCGTATAAGGGCGTCGAGTTGAACGCCAACGCGGCGATGCCGAGCGTCAGCGCGAGCACGATCCAGGTCCAGAAACGGGTCGGGATGAAGAAGAGCGAGCCGGCGCTCGGCCGCACCTCAATGCGCTCGCCGGTGGCTTCATCGACGAACACGCGCCCTTCGCCCTGCTCGCGCCAGCGCGCGAAGAGATAGACGCCGGTGGTTGCGAGCAGGCCGCCGATCAGCGTGCCCACGGACTGCGCCGGCCCGTAAGGCAGCCATTGCTCCAACACGTCGGCCGCGCCGAACGTCACGAACAAGCCGATCGCGACGAACACGACGACCATGATTCCCCAGCCTGACCAGATCAGCATGCGTTCCCCCTAAAATGCCCGGGCGCACAAAGGGGTGGAGACCGCGGCGAAGTCAACAGGCGCGACGTCAGTACGCGCAGGCCTCGAACACCGGGCGCACGTCGCCGCGCCACTCCGCACGGTAGCGCTCGATCAGCCGCTCCGCGGGCGTGACGCCAGTGGCGGCGATGTCATCCAGTTCGCCGAGAAAATGCGTTTCGTCGTCGCCGCTATTGTCCGCACGTGCGCGGGACTTGAGACCTTGGCGCGCGATCGCCAGCGCCGCTTGGGCGATGTCGCGCGCGCTGTTGCCGCGGATCGGCGCCTTGAGCCCCAGCACCGGCACGGCGCGGCGCAGGCTCTCGCGGTCCTCCGCCGTCCAGCTCTTCACCAGCGACCACGCCGCCTCGAGCGCCGCATCGTCATAGAGAATGCCGGCCCAGAACGCCGGCAGCGCGCAGAGCCGCGACCACGGGCCCGAATCCGCGCCGCGCATTTCGAGATACGTCTTCAGCCGCACTTCCGGGAAGATCGTCGTCAGATGATCTTCCCAATCCTTCGCCGTCGGCCGCTCGCCGGGCAGCGCCGGCAGCTTGCCGTCCATGAAGGCGCGGAAGCTCTGGCCCGAGGCGTCGATGTATTTGCCGTCGCGATAGACGAAGTACATCGGCACATCGAGCGCATATTGGGCGTAGCGCTCGAAGCCCATGCCGTCCTCGAACACGAACGGCAGCATGCCGGTGCGGTCGGGATCGGTGTCGGTCCAGATGTGCCCGCGATACGAAAGGAAACCGTTGAGCCGCCCTTCTGCAAAGGGCGAGTTCGCGAACAGCGCCGTCGCGATCGGCTGCAGCGCGAGGCCGACGCGGAATTTTTTCACCATGTCCGCTTCGGAGCCGAAGTCCAAATTGGTCTGCACGGTGCACGAGCGAAACATCATCTGGCGGCCAAGGCGGCCCACCTTCTGCATGTAGTCGCGCATGATCTTGTAGCGGCCTTTCGGCATGATCGGCGTCTCATCGAGCGACCAGAGCGGCGAAAAGCCCAGGCCGAGAAAGGCGATGCCCATCTTGCCGGCGACGTCTCGCAATTGCTTCAGGTGCGAGCCGGTCTCGGCGCAGGTCTGGTGCAGGTGCTCGAGCGGCGCGCCGGAGAGTTCGAATTGCCCGCCCGGCTCGAGCGTGATCGAGGCCATGCCCTGCTTCAGCGCGATGACGTTCTCACCCTCGTAAACGCGCTCCCAGCCGTAGGACTCCGCCAAACCGTTCAGCAGCGCGCCAATGCCGCGCTCGCCCTCGTACGGCACGGGCGCGAGCGTATCGCGGTCGAAGGCGAACTTCTCGTGCTCGGTGCCGATGCGCCACGTCGCGCGATCGGGCTTGGGGCCGGTCTCCAGGTGCGCGACGAGATTCCTGAAGCCCGTCAGCACCGGGGCCTTTTCTTTCGTATGGGCCAAGCGCTTCCTCCAGGCGGCTCGTTGCCGGGCATGTGGAGCGTGATCGCACGGGCCGCAAGGGAGGCGGCCCGCTCCAAGGACTATTCGAGCGCAAGCCCCAGGCGGTTGCGGTCCCGGCTCCACAGGATGGCGACCGCGCGCCTGCGAATCACGCTCTCTGGGATCGGGCCATGTTGACGGGAGTCCTCGCTGCGGTCCCGGCAATCGCCCACCACGAAGACGTGCCCCGGCGGCACCCGGATTTCAGCCATCTCCCGCCCATGACGCGGCCGCCCGCTACTAAACGTATCGGTCGGGTCGAAGTAAGTGTCGTACGTTCGTCCAGCGAGACGTTCGCTGAAGCGTCGAAGGTCGGGGAAGACACTCCTGCCCTCGCACTCAAACCGAAGATCCTCTGAGCCGACGAAAGTGCTCGTGGCGGCGTTGCCGTTAAGGATCGGGCGGCCGTCGCTGAAGGCGACGCGGTCGCCCGCCAATGCAACGATGCGCTTCATGTAAAAATGAACTCGCCCATCGAACTCCCAAGCTTGTTCAAAGACGACGATGTCTCCAATGCGCGGTTCGATGCGCGGCGGACGCAGTTGCACGGTTTCGTTCGGCATGACCGTCGGCGCCATATCTGTGCTGCAGCGCTGCGAGCGGATGCTCAGAAGTTGAGCCTCAGCCGGTCTCGGCGCAACGGCCGCAGCGGCGGCCAAACTCACAAGTGCAGTGCGCCGCGTTAGACGTTCACGCTGAGTCATGACCCCAGTCCCCCCAGGCCGACTGTATTACGCTTAAAGCCGCAATCACCGCCGTCTCCGCCCGCAATATGCGCGGTCCGAGCGACACCGGAACGACATAAGCCAAGCCGCGCAGCATCCGCCGCTCTTCCGGCGTGAAGCCGCCTTCGGGGCCAATGAGCAAAGCGACTCCCCCGCCCCCTCGCGGGGCGGGGTTTGGGGGGTGGGGGGCGTTCAAACGCTCAGGCGCCTGCTCGTTTGATCGCCCCCCCTCCGGCCGCTTCGCGGCCACCTCCCCCGCAAGGGGGGAGGTTTTGAGCGCATCAAGCAGCGGCACGCCTCTGCCTCTTTCACCGCCCCAAGGCGCACTCTCATCGTCCCCCGCTTCATCCGCATAGATCAGCGGCCGCGCCGCATCCCAGCCGTCGAGCGCGCGCGCCAGCGACACTGCTTCGAATATTTCCGGCGCATCGAACCGCTCCGTCTGCTCGGCCGCTTCGCGCGCGATGGCGGCGAGGCGATCAACCCGCACCGTTTCAGCAATCGTGCGCTGCGTGATCACCGGGCGAATGCGCGCGACGCCCAGCTCCGTCGCCTTCTCCACGATCAAATCCGTCGCGTGCCGTTTCACCGGCGCGAACAGCAGCTCCAAATCGGGCGCAGCCCGCGGCTGGCGCAGCTTCTCCTCCACCCGCACATTCATGCCGCGTTTGCTCTTGCCGCTGACCCGCGCGCGCCATTCGCCGTCGCGCGCGTTGAACACGCGCACGGCGTCGCCGGCATCCAGCCGCAGCACCGTCCCGACGTGGCGCGCCTGGCCCTCCTCCAGCGCGATCTCCGCGCCGGGGCCAAGCGTCTCCTCGATCATCAAACGCGGCTCGGGCATCGTCCCTTGCTGCCAAGCCCTCCCCGTCGGTGCAAGCTTTCGCCCTTGACCCAGCGGCCGGCGCGGCGCTGGATCGGCGCGCTACGCGGAGGGGAACCCATGGCCAAGCCGCTTCTGATCACGGCCGGCGACGTCATCGAAGTGCAGCTGACCTCGGAGACCGTGGTGTTCGATCGCGGCGACGGCGCAGCCCAGGTCGAGCCCGGCCACATCACCAACCGGATGCGCCTGTTCGTCCGCGAACTCGACGGCCGCGAGAACAAGTACGATTTCGAAGACACCGAACTCGGCGTGCGCGAAACCCAACGCGTCGCCATCGTCCGCGGCGCCGCCAAGGGCGCCAGGCAGCCGGTCAACCTGATGCTGTTCAACCTCTCCAGCGGCGAGAGCGATGCGTTCGAGCGCGGCCTGCGCGCCTTTCTCGGTGAGAAGCCGTTCTTCAACGCCTTCCTCAAAGCCGTCGCGATCGCGCTCGGGATCGTCATCGTGTTCTGGCTGACAGCGCGGTTCGGGTTGGCGAAGACCATCGCTTGGGCCAACGTCTACAGCATCATGACCGCGCTGCTCCTCTTCCCGCTGCTGTGGTGGGGCGCAGCGCAGTGGGACAAGCTCACGCGCGAGTGGCGCTATCAAAACTTGCGGAAACGGCTGATCGCGGACGCGACGGGCCGCGTGCGGGCGTATCTTGCGCCGCCTGCGTCCTCGCCGGCGGCGGCGCTCAAAGCCGCGCCGCCGCAGCAAGCCTAACGCCGCACGGGCCAGAACACCGGCGGCCCAGGGTTCAGGCCGCCGCCTCCGCAATCACGTCGCCGCGGCTCATTGCGTTCAGCCGCGCATAGAGCCCGCGCGCGTCGATCAGTTCGGCGTGCCTGCCCTGCTCCACCACCCGGCCCTGGTTGAACACCAGGATGCGGTCGGCCTCGCGCACCGTGCTCAGCCGGTGCGCGATCACGATCGTGGTGCGCCCGCGCATCAGCTCGGCCATCGCCGCCTGCACTTCCCGTTCGGTTTCCACGTCAAGCGAAGAGGTCGCCTCGTCGAGGATCAGCACCGGCGCGTCGGCCAGAAACGCCCGCGCCAGCGCCACCCGCTGACGCTCGCCGCCCGAGAGCTTCACGCCGCGCTCGCCGACTTCGGTCTCGTAGCCGTTCGGCAGCTTCGAGATGAAGTCGTGCGCACGCGCCCGCTTGGCGCAGGCGATGATCTCCTCCATGGCGGCGTCCGGCCGCGCGTAGGCGATGTTCTCGCGCAGCGAGCGGTGAAACAGCGCCGGGTCCTGCGGCACGAGCGCGAGGCTCCGCCGCAAGCTCGCCTGCGTCACCGCGCGCACGTCCTGCCCGTCGATGCGAATGGCGCCGCCGCTGACGTCGTAAAGACGCTGCACCAGCTTGACGAACGTGGTCTTGCCCGAGCCCGTCGGGCCCACCAACGCCACCGTCTCGCCCGGCGCAATCTCCAGCGAGAAATCGCTGTAGAGAATTTCGGCGGCGTTCTTGTAGCCGAACGACACTCGGTCGAACACGATGTGCCCCGCGCCCGGGGCGAACGTCCTCGCATCGGCGCGGTCGACCACGTCCTCCTTCTCCAGCGCGTAAGCGACGACGTCCTCGATATCGGCGATGCCCTTTTGCAGATTCTGCACGTTCTCGCCCAGCATGCGCAGATACCCTGAGACCAGCAGGAACGAGGTGATCGCGAACACCGCATCGCCCGCCGTCGCGCGCCCATTGCTCCATTCGAGCAGCACGAGGCCCAACAGGCCCGCCTGCAGGATCCAGAGCAGCATGTTCTGCAGCACCCAGGCATTGGTGAATCGGCTCCAGGTGTGATTGGCCTCTTTGGTCCAGGCCTGCACCACGCCGTCGAACCGCTTTTCTTCGCGCGCTTCCGCGCCGAACGCTTTCACCGTCGCGTTCGATGCGACGGCGTCCGCAAGGGCTGCGCCGATCTCCGTGTCGGCCTTGATGTAGCGGCGCAGCGGCTCGGCCACATAGAAGCGGCTGGCGAGATACGCTACGGCCAGGAACGCCAGAATGGTGACGCCCGTAAAGCCGCCGATCACCGGCCATTGCATGAATGTCAGCACCGTCACCCCGATCAGCACGGCGGCCGCGGGTATCATGTACCAGACCATCGTGTCCGAAATGACGTCGTACGCGTTCATCGCCCGCGACACGCGTCGCACCGTCGCGCCGGCGAAATTGTCGGCGTGCCAATCGGCGGAAAAGCGCTGCACGTCGCGAAAGCCGTCCGTGACGATCCGCTCCATGTTCTTGGACGCGAACGGGATGTGAAAGCGCACGCCAATGTTCCGCGTCATGTAGAAGACGAACGCCAACAGGACGACCACGCCATAACCCCAGGCGGCCGCGCGCTGCCCCGCCTCCGAAGGCCCGGCCGTGAGCGCGTCCACCAAGTGCTTGGACGCGAACGGCATCGCCAGGTCCGCCACCACGGCCGCGCCGAAGAACAGCCCCACCAGCGCAAGCTTGCCCGGCTGGCTCGACCAGTGTTTCCACATGAAGGCGGCCACTTGGCGCAAGCTTGCCTTGCGCCGGCCGCCCTCGGCCTCATCGTCGAAATCGAACGTATCGCTCATCGGAATACCAAAGCGCAGCCGCTGGCGCGGCAGTGCGAACTCAGAAGTGGGAAACGAAGCGCTGGAAGCGAAGCGTCAATCGACGCGCAACACCCGCAGCACGGCTTGCTTCGCGAACCGGTTTCCCCAATCGCAATCGGGGACTTGGAGCCGATCGAGCGCAGCGCTCTCTTCAGGCTCGACGGCGACCGTTCGCGGCGCCGTGCTTATTTCAAGCGGGTGTTCATCCAGACAGCTCCTCTGTCGAAGGACGGCTCACATACCGCTTTCGCGCACTTGCGTAAAGCAAAACCCCGCCGCATCACCACGACGTGACAGATTTGAAACCCGCCGACGCCCTGAAGCAACACTGGACGGACGCACTGCCGCGCGCCTGGAAGCCCTACGCGCAGCTGTCGCGTCTGGACCGCCCGATCGGCTGGCAGCTGCTGCTCTTGCCGTGCCTGATGGGGATCGCCGTCGCGCGCACCGGCTACGGCTTCTACTGGGAGGATTTGCGCTACGCGCTCGCCTTTCTCCTTGGCGCAATCGCCATGCGCGGCGCCGGCTGCACCTACAACGACATCCTCGACCGCGACATCGACGCAAAAGTCGAGCGCACGCGCCTCCGCCCCCTCCCATCCGGCGCCGTCACGCTGAAACAGGCCTGGACCTGGCTGCTCGCCCAATGCCTTTTCGGTCTCGTCGCGCTGCTGATGCTGCCGCCGCTGGCGCAGCTCGTTGCGCTCATCGCCATTCCGCTGGTGGCGCTCTATCCGCTGATGAAGCGCATCACTTGGTGGCCGCAGGCTTGGCTCGGCATCGTCTTCAGCTGGGGCGCGCTGGTCGGCGGCGCCGCATCGACGTACCTCTCCGGCGTCGTGCCGCTCGAAGCGTTCGCGCTCTACGCAGGCTGCATCTGCTGGACCATCGGCTACGACACGATCTACGCGCTGCAGGACCGCGAGGACGACGCCCTGGTCGGCGTCCGCTCCACCGCGCGCCTCTTCGCCGACAAATGGCGCACCTGGACCACCGTCTTCTACGTCGCCGCGCTCGCGCTTTGGACTGCAGCCGCGTCCGTCGGCGGCGCCGGCCTCCTTGTCGCGGCGGCGCTGGCGCTCATCGCCGCGCTTCTGATCTACCCGATGCTCGCGCGCATCGACGACGCACGTCCGGAAACGGCGCTTGCAGCCTTCAAGGCGAACGCCATCATAGGCGCGGCCGTCTTGCTTGCCTTCGCGCTCGAACCCATCTGGCGCACGCTGCGGCCGGTGCTGGGAGTGTGACGTGGGCGAGGCCGAAAAAGAGCTGAGCAAAATCTGCAAACGCTTCGCCGCCGTGGTGAAGCATCACGACCCATACCCCACCAGCTTCGCCAAAAACAAAGACCCGTACCGCGCCCTCATCCGCGCCGTCGTTTTCCAGCAGCTCTCCGGCAAGGCCGCCGCCACCATTCATGGCCGTCTGATCGCGCTCTGGGCGGACAAGGATCACCCCAATCCCGAGGATATCCTCGCTGCCGACCCGGCACTGTTGCGCGGCGCCGGCCTCTCGCGCCAAAAGATCGCCGCCATCCAGGACATCGCCCAAAAGCGGCTCGACGGGACGATCCCGCAGGCCCGCGCGCTCACCCGCTTGCCGGATGAAGAGATCATCGAGCGCCTCACCGCCGCGCGCGGCGTCGGCCGCTGGACGGTCGAGATGTACCTCATGTTCACACTGGGGCGCCCGGACGTGCTGCCGATCGACGATCTCGGTGTGCGCAAGGGCGCGGAAAAGCTTTACCGCCGCAGCTTCACGCCGAAGGAACTGGGCGCCTATGGCGAACGCTGGGCGCCGTGGCGCAGCGCCGCTGCATGGCACTTATGGCGCTTGATGGACATGAAGACGCTGCCGAACGACAAAGCGGCCTAATGCGGGCGTGAGGGCTCTGAAAACTCACGCTCCTTCAGCGCGCGCAGGCGCAATTTGATGTCCTCCGGAACCTTCGCCGGCTCCGTCGTGAACACGCGACGCAACGATGTGCCTAGCGCTCTGAGCCTCTCGGCCTGGGTGGGATCAACGTGGGTGCGCATGATTTGATAAGAATGGACTTACCATCTGTGACGTTCCCGCATCACACTCAGCCGTGACACAGAAAATCGCTGCACATTTGCGCCATCCGAGGGAGGCGAAATGTGCGCAAAATCGGGGATAGAACGGCGGCAAATCCGACCGCGCATGACTGGCCCCATAATGGCGCCCATGCACATCGCAACGCTCTCCGATCCGATCAGCTCCCTCTGGGCCGCCGCCCGCGCAATCTTCGTGCGCATGATTGGCGTCATCGGCGAACCGCGCGCGCTCAGGGAGAACCTCGAGCCCGACGCCAAGACGCTGGCGCGCGTGCGCGCCTGGCTGCGTCCGCTCGAGGCGGTGGTGCGCAAGATCGTTCTGGTGGAAGCGGCGGCGCTCGCCCGAACGCTGGCGCCGCAGCCCGAGCCGCGCCTGACATCGCCGACGCGGTTTGCACCGAAAACTCCCTACCCGCAGCCGCGCCCACACAGGGGCCGCTTCCGGCTTTGGCCCAGGAGCGGGCCGCGCCCGCGCATCCGCTTGCTCGGCCCGCCCACACACGTGCGCGAAATCTGGCGCGAACAGATCCGCGAGGCGCAAGTGCGCCAGCTTGCCCTCGTTCGCTTCATGCGCCCGCCCGAACCCGTCTTGCTGGCGGGCCGCATCGAAGCGCTCGCGCGCGTCCTCCACAAGCCGCTCCCGGCCATCCGCCGGCTTGCCCGCAAGCTCCGCCGCTCGCCGAGGCTAGCCTATGCGCTCGCCGTCACGCGCTGGCCGCGCTCGCCGCACGCCGATCCGCACCTGCAGGACGTCGTCATCCGCCACGCCTGCGACTCCGCGAAGGAGCTGAATGACTCCAGCTGACCCTTCTCGCCGCCGATCGCTCGAACGCGACGTTTCCGGGAAACGCGGCGCGCCGACGCATGCGTTTTCCTCCCACACCGACATTCGTCGGCGAACTACGCCTCTTCCCGAGGCGGCGCCTCCGCCCGCTCGTGCATTCCGTAATCGCGCACCACCGCCGCCACGCGCAGCCGATAGTCGCGAAACACCCGCGTCCGGCCCTCGCCTTGAGCCGCTCGATGCGCCTCCATTTCGCGCCAGCGCCGCACCGCTGCTTCGTCGCGCCAGAACGACAGCGACAGCACGCGCGCCGGATCGCTCAGACTCTGAAACCGCTCGATCGAAACGAAGCCGTCGATCTCATCGAGCAGCGGCCGCAGTTCCGCAGCGATACGGAAATAGTCGTCTCGAAACGCCGCGTGCGGCTCGACCTCGAAGATCACCGCAATCATCGCGAGCACAGCCGCAGGAAGATGCGGTCCTCTTTCAAAATAAAGCGCTCGCGCCGCGCAAACTCGTAGTTCTCGCGCCCCTGCGGATCGGCCGCCAGCCTCGCGCGATACTGTTCGTACGCGGCCAGGTCGGCAATGTTGTACACACCGTAGGCTGTCGTCGCCGAGCCTTCGTGCGGCGCGAAATAGCCGATCAGATCGGCGCCGCAACGAGGGATCGCCTCGCCCCAGACTTCCGAGTACCGCTCGAACTCGCCCTTCTTGAACGGATCGATCTCGTAGCGAATGAAACAGGTGATCATCGTTTCGCCTCCGCAGCTCAGATAGCGCATTGCGGCGGCGCTACGGTACGATTAACATCGAACCATGAAAGAAGGCCCAGACATCGCCGCGATCGCCGCCATGGTCGGCGATCCCGCGCGCGCCAACATGCTGACGGCGCTCTTGAACGGCGCCGCGCTGACGGCGAGCGAACTCGCGCTCGAAGCCGGCGTCACCAAACAGACGGCGAGCTCGCACTTGAACAAGCTGGTCGACGGCGGCCTCGTCGCCGTCGAAGCGCAGGGCCGCCACCGCTACTATCGCTTGGCCGACGCCGATGTCGCCGGCTTGCTCGAAACCCTGATGGGCGTCGCCATGCGCGCCAAAGCGCTGCGCACGCGCCCCGGCCCCAAGGAGCCGGCGCTCCGCCGGGCGCGGCTCTGTTACGACCATCTCGCCGGCGAACTTGGCGTCGCCATGTTCGACAGCTTCATCAAGAACAAATGGGTCAGCCCAGGGCCCGAACGCACCTATGCGCTGACCCGCCTCGGCCGCGCCAAGGTGTCGAGCTTCGGCGTCGATATCGAGGATCTGGAGAACGGCGCCCGCCCGCTTTGCCGCGCCTGCCTCGACTGGAGCGTCCGCCGCCACCATCTCGCTGGCGCCCTGGGCGCTGCCATCCTCGAGCGCGTCTTCGAACGCGGCTGGGCGACGCAACGTCGGGGCAGTCGTGTATTGGAATTTACGCCCGTCGGCGAGGCCCAGCTGAAACGTGTCTTCGCGTTTGGGTGAAATTGGAAAGGGTTTGAGCTAAATAGCCCTCATGCCGGCCGTCGCCCGCCTTGACCCGAAGGACATCTTCACGCCCGAAGAATGGGCGCCGATGGCTGCGCGCTCGCACTGGCGCGGCTTGGCGCTGGTCGTTCACGCCTGGGCGATCATCCTTGGCGCCGGCGCGCTGTTCTTGATTTGGCCGAACCCGCTCACGTTCGTGATCGCCGTGATGCTGATCGGGGCCCGCCTGCTCGGCCTCGCCATCCTGATGCACGACGCCGCCCACGGCGCGCTGCACACCAACTCGGCCATCAACGATTTTGTCGGCGAATGGCTCTGCGCCGCGCCCGTCGGCGCGCGGCTCCACTCCTACCGCGCCTATCACCTTAAGCATCACCGCTTCACCGAACAACCCGAAGACCCCGATCTTCCGCTCTCGGCGCCGTTCCCGATCACGCGCAAATCGCTGTGGCGCAAGATCGTTCGCGATCTCACCGGCCAAACCTTCCTGAAGCAGCGCGCCGCCCAGCTCTTCGGCAACCGCAAACCGGGCGAAGTCGTGAACTCCGGCAACTGGCGCTTCCTGCTTGTCAACGCGCTCATGCTCGCCGCGCTCACCGCCGCCGGCTATTGGTGGACGTACTTTGCGCTCTGGATCGTGCCGATGGCGACGTGGTTTCCGCTGGTCACGCGCTTGCGCAACATAGCCGAGCACGCCTGCGTCAAAGCGCAGGAGCATCCGCTCACCCACGCCCGCACCACACTCGCCAACCCGCTCGAGCGCCTGTTCATCGCGCCATACTGGGTCCACTACCACGCCGAGCACCACGCCTTCATGCACGTGCCCTGCTATCGCCTGACGCGCCTGCACGAGGCGCTGATGAACAAAGGCTTCTGGTCGAAGATGAAAATCTCGCCCGGCTATTTCAGCGTTCTGAGCGAAGCCGCGCCGGCGTGATCTCCGACATTCCCGCTTTCATCCGCGAGAACACGCGCGTGCTCGCGCCGAGCCATGTGCCGGAGATTCAGCTCCATCTCGCCGACGACGCCGTCGCACTTTGGGAGCTGACCGAAGAACAGCTCGGCGAACTCGGCCTGCCGCCGCCGTTCTGGGCATTCGCGTGGGCGGGCGGGCAAGCGCTCGCGCGCTACCTGCTCGATCATCCGGAGATCGTGCGCGGCAAACACGTGCTCGACGTCGCGTCGGGCTCAGGCCTCGTCGCCATCGCCGCGATGAAGGCGGGCGCGGCCTCCGCGCTCGCCGTCGACATCGACAGCTTCGCCGCGCACGCCGCCGCGCTCAACGCCCAGCTCAACAATGTCGAAATCCAAACCAGCGACGCCGATCCCGTCGGCCATCCGACCGACGCCGACGTCATCCTCGTCGGCGATCTCTTCTACGACCGCGACCTCGCCCCGCGCGTGCTGGACTGGCTGACCGAGCTTCAGCGCGCCGGCAAGACCATCCTCATCGGCGATCCGGGCCGCACGTATCTGCCGCGCGACCAGCTCGACCAGATCGCCGCCTACGATATTCCGGTCACCCGCGCGCTCGAAGACGCCGAGGTGAAGCGGGCAGCCGTATGGACGCTCAAATAGCTCACTCGATCGCGCACACGTACTGGCGCGCTTCTGCATCGGCTTCGGCCGCCCGCGCCTCTTCGCACACCGCGTCCCAGAACCGCATCACCTCTTCGCCGAGCGCGTTCGAACGTGTCTGCAATTCCTCCAGCGAGGGCGAGGCGTCCGCCGGCTCGCCGATCCACACCGGCTGATACGACGGTCCGCACGACACCGCCGTGTAGAGCCCTCTCGCGCACAGGCTCGAACGCTCGAGATTGTATTGCCAAACTGTTTCCCTGAGCCGCCGCGCCAAATCGCGCGGATCGGTGACTTCAGGCTCGGCCGCGTTCGGCGCTTCGCTGCTGAGGTTCTCGACCTGATCGAGCATCACGCCGTAACGGCCGACCTCGATGTTCAGGTTGAACGGATCGGGCGCCTCCGCCTCCTGCGCGCCGACCTGCTGGCCCGCCTGTCCGCACGCCGCCAGCGCTAGCGCCAGCATCATGGCCCGCAGCTTCATGTCCGCCTCCTCGCAATGGAGGAAGCTTAGCGGCGCAGTCCCGGAAGTGAAGCTTCAGCGATCGAGCGGCGCGAGCGCGTTGTAGCCGGCGGCGAAATCGTAATCGCTGTCGCGGACGCGGCGGAAAAAGGCTATCGCGGCAACCGCAAGGCCCAAGCCTGCGATCACCGCGAACATCGCCCCTACGACGCCGAGCAAATCCGCGTCCAAACCACCCATCCCATGCCTTCGAGGCATTCTTTGTATGAGAAGACTATGACTGAGCGCGGTGAACACGCGGTTTCGGAAATCAAAACAAAACATTGAAATGCACTTGGGGCCGCACGCCGGGCTCGCTACATCAACGGAGCGGAGGGAAACGACGATGCTGCGTCTGGAATGGACGGCGATCTACGCCGGCGTGAACATCCTCATCCTGCTCGTGCTGGCACTGATGGTGGCGAGCGGCCGGCGCACCCACAAGATCGTGCTGGGTGTCGGCGACAATCCGGACTTCAACCGCGCCGTGCGCGCCCACGCCAACGCCGCCGAATACATTCCCGCTGGCCTGGTCGGCATCCTGCTGCTGGCGCTCTTGGAGCCCGCGGCCCCCCTCTGGCTTTTCCACAGTGCTGCGCTTTCGTTAACGGCGGGCCGGATCATCCACGCGGTCGGCTTACACACCGGCGCCCTCAACGCCGGCCGGGTGATCGGCATGGCGCTGACCTGGCTGAGCTTTCTGCTGATGGGCGCCGGCCTTGTTTGGTCCGGCTTGAGCCAGCAGCTCTAGAACAACCCCGCGATCAGCTTGCGCTCCAGCGCCTCGTCCGCGGTGACGTACCAATCGCGAACGGCGCGCTCGCAGATCTCTTCGAAGCTCACCTCGGACCCGGCGACCAGGTCGCGGAAGCCGCGCCGCTCGACCTCGAGCGCCACCTCGATTTCCGCCTTGACCCGATCGACTTCGAGCGCGCTCGCCTTCAGCGCACTGCGCAGCGAGACATCCTTGTTCATCGTGCGCTCGTGAATAAGGAGCACGCAGCCCCTGCTCAAGAACCGACGCGCCACAGGGAACGCCGACATGATGGTGACGCCGGCGGAATAAACCGTGGTTCGCCCCGCGAACCAGAGCGTCTTGCCGCAATGCTCTGTTAAGATGCGCAGGTCTTCGCGAACGCGGCGCCCGACATCGGCGTCGCCGCCGAACGTGGTCAGCTCGACCGTGATGTCATCGTCGGTGACGCAGCCGATCTGCTCCCGGAAACTACGGAAAAAATCATCGTTGATCTCGCCGAATAGCTTCACCTGCGGCGCCAACAGGCGCGCCGGCGCCTCCGATGGCTCAGACGCCGGCGTCCTCACGCTTATTGCTTCTTATTGCGCTTGTTGTCGTTCTGGCGCTCGTCGCGCTCGCGGTTGCGCTGGCCGCCTTGGTTGCCTTGACCGCCACGTGGCCCGGCTTGGCGTTCGCGTTGTTCTTCTTGGCGTTCGTTCGGCATAGGGTTCTCCTCTTCTGAACCGCAGCATCAGAAAACGGCGTCCCCTCGGCCGCTGTTCCTGCTGTCGAACTCATTTCGGCGCCGAATACCGGCGGCGGCGCGCCGGGCGGCGATTGCCCCCGCCTCCGCCAGCGCCCATGTTGGCCCCATGGCCTTCGACACCGATTCCACCGCCGCCCTTGCGGCCCTGATCGACTACGCCAACGCCGCCGGCGCCGACGCCTCCGAGGCCTCGCTCGCAGCACGCGAGAGCATTTCCGCCGAGGTGCGGATGGGCGAACTGGAGGGCATGGAGCGGGAGGAAGGCCGCTCGGTCGCGCTCCGCGCCTTCATCGGCAAGCGCCAAGCCGCCGCCTCCTCGACCGATCTGTCCACAAAGGGCCTCAAGGCCTTGGCCGAGCGGGTGGTCGCGATGGCGAAAGCCGCGCCCGAAGACAAGTTCGCCGGCCTCCTCGACCAGCGTTATCTCGCCCGCGGCCCCGCGCCAGAGCTCGAACAGTCGGACACCGCCCGGCCGACGCCGGAGCAATTGCTCGAACTCGCAAAGCGGTGCGAAGCCGCCTCACTCGCCATTCCCGGCATCGCCAATTCGGGCGGCGGCGGCGCCTCGTTCGAGAACGCAATCTTCGTCCACGCCACCTCGACCGGCTTCGAAGGCGCCGAGAGCGCCACCTCCTACAGCCTCGGCACCCAGCCCGTCGCCGAGAAAGGCGACGAGATGGAGCGCGACTACGAGTGGCGCACAAAACGCTTCTTCGCCGACCTGCCGAGCGCCGAAGAGATCGGCCGCATCGCCGGCGAGCGGACGACGCGGCGGCTCGGCGCAAGAAAGGTCGCCAGCCAAAAAGCGCCGGTGATCTTCGAGAATCGACTCGCAGGCCGCATCATTTCGCCGTTCTTCTCGGCTATCTCCGGCGCTTCGGTCGCGCGCGGGGTGTCGTTCCTGAAGGACAAGCTCGGCCAGCGCATCTTCGCCGAGGGCTTCCGCATCCACGAAGACCCGTTCGTGAAGCGCGGCGCCGGCAGCCGCTGGTTCGACGGCGAAGGCGGCGCAGTCGCGCCCGCCACGTTGATCGACGACGGCGTGCTGACGATGTGGCTCTTGAACTCGTCGGCTGCGCGCCAGCTCGGCCTCGAACCTAACGGCCACGCGACGGCCGGACACGGCGGCCCGCCCGGCATCGGCACGGCGAACTTGTTCGTCAAACCTGGAGCGGAAGATCTGCCCGGGCTGATGAAAAGCGCCAGCAAAGGCCTGCTGGTCACCGATATGTTCTCGCCCTCGCTTAATATGAACACAGGCGATTGGTCGGTCGGAGTCGCCGGCTATTGGTTCGAGAACGGCGAGATTGTTCATCCCGTCAGCGAAGTCACCGTCGCCGGCAGCCTGCTCGACATCTTCGCCCGCCTGCGCTGCGGCTCGGACGTCGATAATCGCGGCGCGCTCGAAATTCCCAGCCTCATCGTGGACGACCTTGCAGTCGGCGGCGTCTGACCTCGAGCTCCTCGAAGCTGCCGCCCGCGAAGCCGGCGCGCTCGCGCGTTCGCTCATGACGAAGCCGCTTGAAGTGCATTCAAAAGGCGCGCTCGGCCCGGTCACGAATATCGACTACGCGGTCGACGCATTGCTCGCCGAACGCCTGCTCGCCGCACGGCCGGATTATGGCTGGCTCTCGGAAGAAACGCCTGACGATCCCGATCGCCGCATCGGTAAGCCGCGCACCTTCATGCTCGACCCGATCGACGGCACCTCGGCGTTGGTCGGCAAGGTCCCGCAATGGACGATCTGCGTCGGCCTCGTCGAAGGCGACCACGCGTTTGCGGGCGCCATCTACAATCCAATGACGGATGAGATGTTCTTGGGCGCCGTAGGCCACGGCGCGACGCTGAACGGCAAGCCGATCCGCACCAGCGAACGCGGCAAGCTCGAAGGCGCGCGCATGATCGGCCAGCCGCGCCGTTTCCAGAACCGGCGCTGGGAAAAGCCCTGGCCGAAACTGGACATTATCGAGCGCCAGTCGATCGCCTACCGCATGGCCTTGGTCGCCGCCGCCCACGGCGACGCGACCATCCTATTCGGCTGGAAGCACGACTGGGACATCGCCGCCGGGGCGGCCATCATTCAGGCCGCGGGCGGCGTCGTCAGCGACCCATGGGGCTTTGCGCTCGAACTCAATCAACCCGTGCCGCGCGTGCCCGGCGTCGTCGCCGCTGGCGCCGACCTGCACGCTTTGCTAATCGAACGCACCGCTGTCTTGCCCGATCCGCGGGATCAAGATCAAAAGCCGTAACCATGAGCCAAGAACGTCAACTCCTCCACATCGTCATCGGCGGCGAATTAAAGTCGCTCGACCGTCCGGAATTCGCCGACCTTTCCCAAGTCGATTTCGTCGGCGCCTATCCCAACTACAAAACCGCCTACGACGCCTGGAAAGGCGCGGCCCAGCGCACGGTCGATAACGCGCGCATGCGCTACTTCATCATCCACGCCCACCGCCTCCTCGATCCGGCGACGGACGGCGAGCGGGGTCAATGACGGCGGCATCGTTCAGGGGCGGATGAAACCAGGTCAATTACTCGCACGCCTCTGGCGCGACTACGTTTCCCGCTATCTGGGCGACGTCGCGCTGCTCGTTCCGGTGCTCGCGGTCGTCGCGCTCGCGGCAGTTTCGTACGCCTGGATCCTGCAGTTCACGATCGACTCGATCCAAACCGGCGATCTCGGCGCCATTGCGCTGGTCCCGATCGCGGTGATGGCGGCGACTGTCGTTCGCGCCATCGCCATTTACGTGCAGGCGGTGCTCTCCCAGGGGCTCGCGCTCAAGGTGCTGCGCGACCTCCAAGGCGCGATGTTCGCCAAGATCACCAACGCAGACTTCGCACGCATAACGCGCGAAGACGGCGGCCGCCTCGTCTCGCGCTTCACCAACGACATCACGGTGATCGGTGAAGGTTTGGTGCGCGGCGGCCAAGTCGCCATACGCGACACGCTGACCCTGATCGGCGCCGTCGCTTCGATGTTCTGGTACGACTGGGCGCTGACACTCCTGGTGCTCGCGGTGTTCGCCATTGCCGGCAAGCCGCTGCAAGCCATCGCCAAACGCGCGCGGGGCGCCACCGAGAGCGCGCAGGCGCAGATCGGTCTGCTCACGGCCCTGCTCACCGAAAGCATCGGTTCTGCGCGTGTCGTCAAAACCTACGGACTGGAGCAACGCGAAACCGATCGCGCCGAAGCGGCGTTCGAACAGCGGCGCAAGCTGGCCATGAAGCTCGCGCGCAATCGCGCTCGAAGTGAGCCGTTGCTGGAAGTGCTCGGCGGCGCGGCCTTGGCCGCCGTTCTCTATCTGGCCGGCATGCGCATCACCGCCGGCGCGATGAGCCTGGGTGACCTCATCGCCATTATCGGCGCCATCGGCATCGCCACGCCGGCGGCGCGGGCGATCGGCAATTTCAACACCGTGCTCAACGAGGGCCTCGCGGCGCTGACGCGCATTTTCCTGTTGCTCGATGAAACCTCCCAGATCGTCGACAAGCCGGGCGCAAAGCCGCTCAAAGCAACCGCCGGCCATATCGAGTTCAGCAAGGTCAGCTTCGCCTATGGCGGCGCGTCGGCGATCGAGGACGTGAGCTTCACCGTCGAGCCGGGCGAGACAGTCGCGCTCGTGGGTCCGTCGGGCGCGGGCAAGACGACAATCTTCAACCTGTTGCCGCGTCTCTACGACGTCTCCTCCGGCAGCGTCCGCATCGACGGCCAAGACGTGCGCAGCGTCACGCTCGCCAGCCTGCGCAACTCGATCGCGCTGGTCGCGCAGGAGGCGGCGCTGTTCAATGACACCATCGCCGCCAACATCGGCCTCGGCCGTCCAGGGGCCACACGAGCCGATATCGAGGAAGCCGCCCGCGCCGCGGCCGCGCATGAGTTCATCATGGCGCTGCGCGAAGGGTATGACACCCTCGTTGGCGAACGTGGCGGCAAACTCTCCGGCGGCGAGCGCCAGCGCGTCGCCCTCGCCCGCGCCTTCCTGCGCGATGCGCCGATCCTGTTGCTCGACGAAGCCACCAGCGCGCTCGACGCGGCCAGCGAGGCGCGCGTGCAGGACGCACTAAAGCGGTTGGCGAAGGGCCGCACCGTTCTCGTAATCGCACACCGCCTCGCCACGGTGCGCGAGGCGGACCGCATCATCGCACTCGAGAACGGCCGCATCATAGAGGCGGGAAACCACGAGGAACTCGTGGCGAAAGGCGGTCTTTACGCCCGCCTCAGCCGGCTCCAATTCGCGGACGCGACCGGGTAGCGGAACACCTCACCGCCGAAGCCGTTGAGCGCGGTAACGGGCGGGCCGTGAGGAGAACCCACATGACACGCACATCGCTGGCGCTCGCCTGCGCTCCAGCTCTTCTACTTTGCGCGGCCGCTGCGCCGGCCTTCGCGCAAGCGGCCTGGGACAACCGCTATGAATCGCGCGTCGTCTATTTCGGCGATCTCGACCTCGAGTCGCGCGCCGGCGCCGACACTTTGATCCGCCGCATCGAGCAGGCCTCGGACATCGTCTGCGGCGATCGCGCTGGCCCGCGCCCGATCAACGAACACCATGACGTGCGCGGCTGCGAAGCCGAGACGGTCGAGTACGCCGTACGCGAGGTCGGCCATCCGAACGTGCTCTATCGCTATTACGGCTATCGGCCCGAGGTTGTGATCGAGGGCGATGACGATCCCTACTACACCGTGAAGCCAAGGTACTGACGGCGTGAGCGCGCCGCGTCGGCGGCGCGCTCCGCGTGTCCGCTGTCACGGCGGCGCTCACGCTCCGGCGCGATCATCCGCGCCGTCGCACATCAGCGACAAGGAGTGGACGCCATGAAATTCCAACTTACTTCGATCGTTCTGGCCGTCGCCCTGAGCGCGGCCGTCGCTGCGCCCGCCTACGCCGACAACGGCCGCTACGCCACCCGGGTCGCGTACGCCGATCTTGATCTCGACCGCGCGGCCGGCGCCGACGCGGTGATCAACCGGCTCGAAAACGCCGCCGCCGAAACCTGCGGCGACCGAATGGGCCAGATGAATCTGCGCGAGCACCGCCGCATCCGCGCCTGCGCGACGCAGTTCACGCAGAAGGGCGTAATGCGGATCGGTAACCCGCTGGTCGCGCAACGCTATCTGGACCGCGGCGGGCGGCTGCCGAACGTGATCGTGACACCGACCTGAAGCCATCGCGGGTGGAGCCCGCGCCGAGCGGGCTTCACTCGCGGCGCAGTATCTTGTCGACCAGGATGTTCGCCCACCACTCGCCCATGAAGGCCTCCTTGACCTTCGCCTTGTCGTAATCCTGCTCGACCCAATCGATGAAGGACTTTCTGTTCTCCTTCGTTTCGGCGAGATAGGTGGCGAAGAAGAAATCGATCATCCCGGTCTTGCCCTGCTTCACATGCAGGTATTTGAGCGAAAGCTGCTCGGCCGCCTCCGAGATCGGCAAGCCCATCGCGAAGTGCTTATAGAGCACGGCCATGACGCCGGCCCGGTCCGCGCCAGATTTGCAGTGCATCAGCGCCGGATACTCGATCGTCTCGAACAGGTCCTTGGCCTTGCGGATCTGCTCCACGCTCGGCGGCTCGCGCGAGTGCATGCGCGCGTCGATCATGGCGACGCCGTGCCGCTCGCACGCTTCGCGCTCCAGCCAATAATAGCCGGTGTCCGAGGGTCCCCGCAGATTGAGGATGGTCTTGAACCCCATCGACGCGTAGCGGGCCACGGCCTCCGGCGATGGCTGGTTCGCCCGCGCCATGACACCTTCCTCGATCCAGTGGAAGTTCGAGAAGCGCGACCGAAGAAAGCCGTGGTCGGTCCAGATCAAGTCAGCCCGCGCCCGCCGGCGCCCGGCGGGCGTCGTCAAGTCGAAACGGGACTTTTTCTCCTGGGTGTCAGTCATGAAGCCTGTCATCGTCCGCTGGCGCAGAGCCGGCCGGCCCCCCTATAAGGGCCGACGCGCCAACTCGGAAGCGGCGCGACCAGCGAGCTCATGGCCAAGAAATTTCTCGGCAATTCAGTCGTCCAGTACCTGATCGGGCGGGCCATCGGCGGCTATATGCTGTTCGTGGGGATAACGACGCGCTGGACCCGGGTGAACCGGGCTGCGGTCGAGCCGTTTTGGCGGCCGGAGGGGGGCAAACTGATCGGCTGCATCTGGCACGGACGGTTTTCTCTGGTGCACAAGATGTGGTCATTCGAACGCGGCGTGCCAAAGGCCAAGATGCTGATCTCGCAGTCGCGCGAAGGCGGCATCGTGGCGCATACCTCGCGCACGGTGGGGGCCGAAGTGATCCGCGGTTCCGCCGCAAAGGGCGAGAAGCGAAAAGGCGGCGTCGAGGCGATGCGGGCGATGGCGCGGCATATCGAGGGCGGCGGCGTGATCTGCATGACGCCGGATGGACCGCGCGGACCGCGCATGCGCGTGAAGCGCGGGCCGATCCAGCTGGCCAAGCTCGCCGGCGCGCCGCTCCTGGCCGTCACTTGGTCGACCTCGAACCGGCTCGTCTTCGACAAGAGCTGGGATCATTTCATCTTCCCGCTGCCGTTCGGGCGCGGCGCTCTGGTGTGGGGCGATCCGATCCAGCCCCCGCCGATGGACGCAAGCGATGCGGAGATCGAAGCGGTGCGGCTGAAGCTCGAGACGGAAATGAACCGTATCGCCGCCGAAGCAGATCGCATCGCCGGGGTCGAGCCGATCCTGCCTGCGGCGACGCCCGCGGTTTCACCGTCAGACGCAGAGCCGCTAGCGACGTGAGCTTCTCGCCTGCCCTTGCCAGTTACGGTTTAGCGGTGCGCCTGCTCGCGCCGTTCGCTGGGCTGTGGCTGAAGAGCCGCGCGCGCAAAGGCAAGGAGGATGCTTCTCGGTTGGAGGAGCGCTTCGGCCGCTACGCGCAGGCGCGGCCCACAGGCGCTGTGATCTGGTTTCACGCGGCGAGCGTCGGCGAGAGCGGCGTGGCGCTGTCGCAGATCGAAGCGATGGCGGCGCGCGCCCCCTCGCTTTCATTCCTAATCAGCACCGGCACGCGTACATCGGCGGAACTCGTCGCGCGCCGCGCAACGCCGCGCGTGACGCATGTCTATGCGCCGCTCGACAGCGCTTGCGCGGTGCGACGCTTCCTCAACCATTGGCGCCCCGATCTCGGCGTCTTCGTCGAAAGCGAGCTGTGGCCTAACCTCATTCTCGCCGCCGAAGCGCGGCGGATGCCGCTCGCGCTCGTGAACGCGCGCATGAGCCCCAAATCGCTGGCGCGCTGGCGGCGTTGGCGTGCCGCGGGCGCGCGGCTGCTCAAGGCGTTCGCCTTCGTCGCTGCCGCGGACGCGCGCACCGCCGAAGCGCTGAGCGATGTGCGCAGCGCGGCCGTGCCGATGCTCGGAAACCTGAAGCTCGCCGCGCCGGCGCCGCGCATCGATGCGGCCGCGCGCGCGACGCTGTCAGAGCAGATCGGCGCGCGGCCTGTGTGGCTGGCGGCCTCGACCCATGAAGGCGAGGACGAGATCGCGCTCGCGGCGCATGCGACACTGCGCGCCAAAGAGCCCAGCGCCTTGCTGATCATCGCCCCGCGGCATCCGGAGCGAGGCGAAGCAATCGCGGCGCTTGCTGGCGGCGCGCCGCGGCGATCTCGCTTCGAGCCCATCGGCAATGCGAACGTCTATGTCGCCGACACCCTAGGCGAGCTCGGCCTTTTCTATGCGCTGGCGCCGGTGTCGCTTGTGGCCGGCAGTCTCTTGCCCCACCTGAAGGGCCACAATCCGATCGAGCCCGCGAAACTGAATTCCGCCATCCTCACCGGACCGCACGTCGAGAGCTTCCAAGACGTGTTCGGCGCCCTCAGCGCCGCCGGCGGCGCGAAACTCACACCCGACGCCGACAGCATCGCCAGCGCCGTGCTGACGCTCTGGCGCGACGAAGCGGCGCGCACGCGCCAGCTCGACGCAGCGCGGGCGGCGACGGCGCAAGGCGCCGGCGCGCTGGAGACCACGGTCGAGCGGCTGCTCCAGCTTGCTCCCCCAAACGCAACGGCAAAGGCGGCGCATGCGTCCGCCTGAATTCTGGAAAGCGGATGTCGGCGGGCGCGATGCAGCGCTCGCGCTGCGTGCGCTGCTGACGCCGCTCTCGTGGGCGTACGCCGTCGCCACGGCGCATCGGCTTCGCGTGACGACGCCGCGTCACGCGCCCGTTCCGGTGATCTGCGTCGGCAACATCACCGTGGGCGGCGCCGGCAAGACCCCGATCGCGCGCGCCATCCGCGCCAAACTCGGCCCGAGCGCGCACACGCTCTCGCGCGGCTATGGCGGGCGCGTCGAAGGTCCCTTGCGCGTCACCCCCGACATGGACGCGCGCGAGGTGGGTGACGAACCGCTGCTGCACGCGCGCGACGGCGGCGCCTGGATCGCGCGCGACCGCTTCGCCGGCGCGATGGCGGCGGCGCAGGCCGGCGCCCGCGCTATCATCATGGACGACGGCTTCCAAAATCCGTCACTGGCGAAGGATCTCTCGATCGTGGCGGTCGATCCAGGTTTCGGCGTCGGCAACGGCCAAGTGTTTCCGGCTGGCCCCTTGCGGGAGCGCTTGGCTGACGGCCTCGCCCGCGCCGACGCGATCGTCATGCTGCACAATACCGCCGCAGACACAGCCGAAGCCGAAGCGCCTGAGATGCAAGCCTGGCTCGCGCACTTCACCAAGCCGATCCTGCATGCGCGCCTGGTCGCCGCCGGCATCGTGCCGGATCGCTCGTTGGTCGCGTTCGCGGGCTTGGCGCGGCCGGAGAAGTTCTTCGACACGTTGACCGCGATGGGGGCGAAAGTTTCGGAAGCGGTTCCGTTCGGCGACCATCACCTCTATTCGGAGGAAGACCTTGGCGTGCTCGCGCAGATGGCCGAAGAACGCGACGCCATGCTGATCACCACGGAGAAAGACGCCGCCCGCCTTTCGCCCGAATGGCGCGCACGCGTGGCCGTGCTGCCGGTGACGGCGCGGTTCGACGACGAGGTCGCGCTCGACGCCTTGCTCGCGCCGATCCGATCGCGGATGAACGCCTGATATGGCGAAGCCGAAACCGCTCAACTTCATGTTCCGCCTCGAGGCGCTGGCGTGGAACGCCTATGTCGGCGGGCTCGGCGCACTCGGGCTCGAGCGCGCGTCACGCTGGGGCGGCGCCATCGTGCCGACCGTCGCCCCGCTCAGCAGCGCTTGGAAAACGGCGCTGCGCAACATCAGGATGTGCTTTCCGAACGAAAGCGATGCCTGGCATCGCGAAGTGCGCAAGGAATCGTTCCAGGAGCTCGGCCGCATGACGGGCGAGTTTCCGCACATGGACAAATTCCTCGAACAATATCGCCGCGGCGAACTGGTGTTCGAGGGCAAGGAGATCGTCGAAGCCACGCTCGGCAAAGGCGCGGTGTTCATTGGCGGCCACTTCACCGATTGGGAAGTCACATCGCTCTGCCTCGCACAGACCGACCCCACCTGCCACTTCACCTATCGCCCAGCGAACAACCCGATCATTGACAAATACATCGTCGAAACGCGCGCGGCGTTTGGGCTCGGGCTGCAGGCGGCGAAGGGCAAGGAAGGCGGCATGGGCTTGCTGCGCTCGCTGAAGAAAGGCCGCAGCGTCGCGCTGATGAACGACCAGAAATACAACATGGGCCTTTCAGTGCCGCTGTTCGGCTACGAGTGCATGACCGCCGACGGGCCGACGCGGCTTGCACTCAAATTCAAAGTGCCGCTGATCCCAATCACCGGCCGGCGCATCGACGGCGTCAAGTTCGTCGCCCGCGCCTACGAGCCGATCCCGCTCGATTACGACAAGCCGGACGAGGAGACGAACGTCTACGCCGGCGTGAAGCGCGTGAACGAATTCATGGAAGCGCGCATCCGCGAAGCGCCGGGCCAATGGTTCTGGTCGCACCGCCGCTGGCCGAAAGAGGCTTGGGCGAAGGCGGGAGTGATGTGAGGTGCGTAGGTGAGTACGGCGCCGCTTATTTCCTACTCACTTGCTCACCTACTCCCTTACTGGAGCGGCGTCTGCTGATGAAACGCCATCTTCCATTCGCCGTCGCGCTTCACATAGCCGGTTGAAACCACGGCGCGGTACGGCTCACCATTGGCGCGCTCAGCGTCGACTTCATAAGTCACCACGACGGCGCCGTCCGACAGCTGCACCAAGCCCTTCTCGTCGAGGCGAATGTTCTTCCAGTTGTGACCGCCGGGATTCATGCCGGCGATCTCTTCGTTCGAATGAACGCCGGCCATCTCGGTAAAGGCGAGCAGGCACTCGTCGTCGACGTGCTCACGGTAGTAGTCCGCGCCTTCGACCCAAAAGCCGCGTTCCAGCTTCATCAGATCCTGTTCGAGCGCCATCGCAACCTCCATCCTGGCGGCATCAACGCTCTGGCGGCATCCGTGTTTCGGCGGCTATGCTCCCGCCTTGGAGGGGATCATGCGCTTCATTCTACTCGGCGCGGCGGCGCTGCTTACGGCCTGCGTCTCGGTCAACGCCAATGTGACGGCGGCGTCCAATCCGGCGCTGGCGGCGATCGAACACGCAAATGTCCGGACTTGCCCGGAGGGACGCGCGCAAATCGGCGCGCATAATGAAGGGTTCGGCCCGCAGCACGGCGTCACCGCGCGCACGATCGCGATCACGCCGGCGGCGGGCGAGGCGTCGCGGATCGTGCGCCTGCGGCTGCTCACAATGGCGCCCGGCGCCGTGATCGCCTGGCACTCGCACGAGACGACGCAAGGCATGGCGCTGATCGTTTCCGGCCAAGCCACCGAGATCCGCAATTCCTGTCTTGATCAGATCATATACCGCGCTGGCGATGTCGCGCTCGAAGACGCGCAAACGGCGCATGGCTGGCGCAATGACGGCGACGAACCGGCCGTCATCCTCGTCGCCCATTACGCGCCGGCGAGCTGATCAAGCCGGCGTGCACGCCATCGCTTCGCGATACTCCGGCGAGACGGCGTCAAGGCGGCGCGCCTCGCTCATTTCGCGTTCAGCATCGGCGCAGCGGCCGAGGGCGGCATAGGCGCTCGCAACCGAGTGGCGCACCGCGGCCACATCAGGCGCCCCGGCCCGGGCGCGTTCGCAATACGCCAGCGCATCGCCAGCGCGTTCGAGCTTCACCAGGATGTAGCACTGATTGTTCTGCACCGCCGGATGCGCAGCCTCCATCTGCAGCGCGCGCTCGTTGGCCCGCAGGGCGGCCGGGTAATCGCCAATCTCCAGCATCACCGCCGCGCGATTGGCCCAGCTCACCCAGTCCTGCGCCGGCAACGCCAGGTACTCGGCCATCGCCGTCTCCGCTTGCGGATCGTTGCCGGCGTGCAGCACCGGCAGGATGCCGGCATAAACCAAGTCGCGATCGACCGGATGCGCGCCGACGCTGTTGCGCACGGCCTCTGGGACTTCCGGCGCATTGTGCAGGACCGCCAACGCCATCCGCGCCTGCACGAGCGCATCAGCGCTGCGACCGACCTGATAAAGCGTCGCGGCGTAGTTCGCGTGATAGAGCGGATCGGAGTACATCATTCCGCCGTCGCGAGGCTGTGCGCGATCGTAATACGCGGCGGCGCGGGGAAAATCAGCGTTGTTGTACGCCTGCGTACCCAGATTGATCAGCGACAACATCTGCCACGGCGAACCATCCCGCGCGGCGTCGAGACAAGCCTGATAATCGATCTGCCCCGCCGCATTGTAGCGGCATTGGGGCGGCGGTTCGTCATCCTGGGCGGCGACGCCTGTCGCCGAGAACGCAATCATGGCAAGCGCCATCAACGCCGTACGCATCACGTCCTCCTAGTGCTGTATCAATTCCGCCCGCGCTGTCGCCAAGCCCTCAACCGCAATGCTCGGATCGAGCTGGCGTTCGCGCCAGCGCATGCGCCAGCAGAGGTGCGGGCCGGTGGCGCGCCCGCTCGCGCCGACGGCGCCGATCACTTGGCCTTGGCTCACCACGTCGCCGACGCGCACGTCGAGACGGCTCATGTGCAGGTACATGGTGATGAGCCCCTGGCCGTGGTCGATGAACACGAGCCCGCCTTCGTAATGCATGTCGGGATTGGCCAATGTCACGACGCCCGCCGCCGGCGCACGGATCGGCGTGCCGGCCGGGACTGCGATGTCGTAACCGAAGTGCGGCGTCGACGGCACGCCGTTGAGTATGCGCTGGTTGCCCCAGCGGCCCGTAACGACGCCGCCATCGACCGGCATGATGAAGCCGTCGAGAAAGCCGGTCATCGGCGCTTGGCTCGTGAACGCTTCGCGCTTCAACGCCGCCTCGCGGCTGATGCGCTCGAGCACCGCGGGATCAGTGGGCGTCACCGTCTGCTGCGGCAGTCCGTCGATGCGCTGCACGTCGAACTCACGCGGCGCGATGGCGAGATCGTCGTAAGTGGAAATCCCGTTCAAATGCGCTTCAACACGCATGCTCTCGGGCGCTTCGCGGTTGAATCCGATCACCGCCCACCCGTTCGCGTCGGCGTGGCCCACGCCCTCGCCGCCGATGCGCAATTCCGCGCCCGGATTCGTCCGGCAGAGCGCGACGCCGCCTTGCGTCATGGCCCCGGCGCACTCGAGCATGACCGGCTGCGGCACAACCACTTCGCCGTGCTCGTGCGGCGGATGGTAGTCGTCGCCGTGACGCGGCGGCTCGGCCGCCGCGCACGCTGCCATGAGGAAGAAAGCGGCCCCCGCCAGCCATCTCATTTGCGCTTCTCCGCTTCGAGCTGCTTCCAACGCTGTGTCGCTTCCGCCGGCCCGCGATAGGCCTCCTGCAGGTCGACGTTCCAGTACTTGAGTTCGTCGAGCGGAATCCGCTCGCCCGTCACCGCGCAGAGCACGTGCGTGCCCTGCTTCAAGATCGTGATCTCGTTGTCGCCGTAGCGAACCTTCGCCTCCGGCCCGCCCGGATCGTGTTTGTTCATGGTAGTGTTTTAGCGCCCTAGAACCTGAACGTCACCCTAATGACGCGAGAGTTCCCCTAAACCGGCGCGCGGTCCAGGCGCGCTTCCGGGATCAGGCGGCGCATGCGGTTGGTGAAGGAGATGAGGCAGACTTCGTTCGGCGAAAGCGGGCCTGTCGTGTAGCTCGATGAGGCCATGCCGGCCTGCACGCCCTCGATCAGCGCCGTGTCCTCAGCGTTCACCTGCCGGTTGATGCGCCAATTGAGGTAGCGCGCGGCGTTCAATTCGCGACTCTGCTCCGGATGGACGTAGGCGATCTCTCGGATCAGAGTCTCGGTGGCCGAGACCGGAATGAACTGCATGAAATCGACCTGATCCGGATAGATGTCGAACGCGACGTTGGGCCAGAGCTTGTAATAGACCCAGGTGCGGCGCCGGTCGGCCGGAATGTGCGTCAGCGACGCGAGCAGGCTTTGGTACGCTCGCTCGGACCAATTCTCTGACGCATTCTGCTGCAGCTCGCCCGACATCTTGTCGACCCACTCCTTCGCTTCGATCGCGTAGGTGGCGCCGAACAGACGCGAGAGCCCCGGGTGCGCCACCGGGATGTGCATGCCGTCGGAATAATTGTCACCGACATTCTTCCAGTTCACCCGCCGCGGCCGCAACGTGACGCGCCCGTTCGGCACGAGGCGCTCCAGCTCGTACGGCCGCAGTTCGTCCGCATAAGGCGCCATCATCTCGGCGACGCTCGGGCCGCCACCCTCGAGCCGGATGAAGATGAAGCCCTGGAAAATCTCCTGCTCCACTGGAACGAGGCCGTGCTTCGATCGGTCGAGATTTTCGAACCCCTGCCACTTCGGCACGCTCACCAGCTTACCATCGAGGCCGTAGCTCCACGCGTGATACGGGCAAACGAGGCGATGACCGCATGAGCCGCGCGGCTCCGGCGCGATCTTCGCGGCGCGGTGGCGGCAGACATTGTGAAAGCTGCGCAAGGCGCCGTCCGCGCCGCGCAAGGTGACGATACGTTCGCCGAGAAAATCGAGCGTGACGTAATCGCCTGCGTTGGGCGCGTCATTCGCGTGTCCCATGATCTGCCAGGCCGAGCGGAAGATCCGCTCGCGCTCCAGTTCGAAGAAGCGTTCGTTGACGTACGTCCAAGCGGGAAGGCTGCTGATCTCGGTCACGCCGGAACCTCCAGGGCGCCGACTGTGCCCGTAGCGCTCGCGCCTGCCAACCTCACGCTCTGGCCAATCGCCCCGGGCAAGGCCATGCTCGCCGCATGGCGGAGAGCGGGCGAGCGGATAAACCTCTGGGCTTCTGGGCCTGCTGGTCGCTGACCGTCGGCACCATGATCGGTTCGGGCGTCTTCATGCTGCCGGCCGTGCTCGCGCCGCACGGCCTCCTCTCGTTCGGGGGCTGGCTGATCACCGGCGGCGGCTCGATCCTGCTGGCGCTGATGCTCGGCCGGCTTGCCGCACGCACCACCCGCACCGGCGGGCCCTATGTCTACGCACACGATGCGTTCGGCGATCTCACCGGCTTTCTCGTCGTCTGGGGTTATTGGATCTCGTACTGCCTTGCCGTGCCGGCGATCGCCATCGCCTTCGTCGGCTATCTCGGCGTCTTCGTTCCGGCGATCGCCGCGAGCGCGCTCTGGCAAGCCGCCGCCGCTTTGGCGCTGATCTGGGCGCTGACTTTGGTGAACGTGCGCGGCGTGCGCGAATCCGCCGCCGTTCAAATCGCCATGACGCTGCTGAAGATCGCGCCGCTTCTGCTGATCGTGGCGCTCGGCTTCGCGAGCGGCGATCCGGACAATCTGCCGGCGTTCAATCCCGCGGATGCGCCGCTTGCGCCGACGCTCGCCGCCACGGCGCTGCTGACCATGTGGGCGTTCAGCGGCCTCGAAGCGGGCGTCATTCCCGCCGGTAGCGTACGCGATCCCAAGCGCACGATCCCGCGCGCCGTCGTCATCGGCACGGTCACGGTCACCGTGATCTATCTCGCCGCCACCGCGGCGGTGATGCTGCTGGTGCCGGCCGAGCAACTGGCGCGCTCGACCTCGCCGTTCGCAGACGCCGCGCGCGGTTTCGGCCACTGGGGCGCGGGGCTGATCGCCGCCGCGGCGCTGGTCGCCACCGCCGGCGCGATGAACGGCTGCATCTTCATCAGCGGCCAATTGCCGATGGCCGCCGCGCGCGATGGTCTGGCGCCTTCCCTTTTCGGCCGCTGCAACGCCGGCGCCTCGCCGTATGTGGCGCTGCTGATCTCGAGCCTGATCGGCTCGCTGCTGCTGCTCGCCAACTATTCGCGCGGCCTCATCGGCGCGTTTACGTTCCTGCTGATGATGTCGACCATCACGGTGCTCGCCCCGCTCCTGGTGAGCGCGCTCGCCGAGCTGCGCCACTCCTGGCGATCCGCGCGAGTGTGGGCGCTCGTCGCGCTGCTGGCCGGCGGCTACTCGCTATTTGCGATCATCGGCTCGGGCCTCGAAGTGATCGGCTGGGGCGTCGTGCTGCTGGTCGCCGGACTGCCGCTCTATTTCGTGCTCCGCAAGCGCCGACTTGCGCTGAGCTGACTCACTTGTCCTCGCTGAATCGCACCGCCTCCAGAAGGCGCCGCTGATCGACTACACGGACATGACAATGCTGCCTTCTTCAACGCGATAGAGGGCAAGATACCCGCCGACGGAGAGTTTTCGGGCGTCCGGCGCGGCTCGCGCAAACGGCGGCCCTAGAAACGGGAAGCGCCGTAGGCGCGCACAAGCCGGCGCGATCTGGTCAACAGCTTGGTCACCGAGTTCAGGTCTATCACGCCCCCGCCAAGCCCAGATTTCCAACAGGTCGCGGCGCGCTGCTTTCGACCAGCGCAGCGCCCGCATCACGGCGCGCGGAACATCTTGCGCGCCTCTGACTTGAGCGCAGCGAAGTCGATCTCGCCTGCGTCGCCACTCTCCGCGCCGTCCCGCCACAGCCTCTGCAGCGTCTCGTCGCTCACGCCGGCAAGCGCTTGCTCTGTCGGCCAAGCGTCCACGGCATTCTCGACCGCCGCTTCCACCGACCGCGCCCCACCCGCAGAGACGGCCGCCTTCAGCGCTTCCACCCGCTGCCGGTCAACTTTGATCAAAGTGTCATCCATACGAGGAGCCTAGGACGCTGGGCCAAACGCGTCATCCGTCGCCGCTCAGAACAGCGAACCCTGATCGCCGCCGGGCTTGGGCTTCGCCTTCGGCTTCGCCGGCTCCGGCGCCGCCGGAACGCTGTCTGGATCGATCACCGCTTTCTGCTTGTCGTCGGCGAACGTGAGTTCGATCACATCGCCGCGCGAGAGGTCCTTGGCCGCGCGCACCAGCGAGCCGTCCTCACGATGCACCATGACGAAGCCGCGCGCGAGCACGCTCTTATGCGAGAGCGACTCCAGCATCCGCGTAGCGCCGTCGAGATGCTTCCTGTGCGCCTCGAGCGACCGTTTGATCGCCGGCTGCAGTCGCGCGGAGCTGCGCGCCAGATGTTCGCGGCGGCGGGCGATATCCTGCCCCAACGCTTCCGGGCGCAGCCGCGCCGCCACGCGATCGAGCTTGGATTGCGCCGCACGCGTGTTGGCGACGAGCGCGGCGTTCAGGCGCTCCGCCGCGCGGTCGTAGCGCTGCTGGGGAATTTGGAACAGCGTCTCAAGTCGCGGCAGCTTAGCCGCAGCCGCGCGCAGCTCCGTGCGCCGCCGCTCGAGCCCGCGCAGCAAGCCGTTCTTCAGCCGCCCCTCGGCGCTCGTGAGCCGCTCAATCAACTCGGCCCGCACCGGCACGGCTTTCTCCGCCGCGCCTGTCGGCGTCGGCGCGCGCAAGTCCGACGCGTAGTCGATCAAAGTCGTATCGGTTTCATGCCCGACGGCGCTGATGAGCGGGATCTCGCTCTCCGCCACCGCGCGCACGACGATCTCTTCGTTGAACGCCCACAAATCCTCGATCGAGCCCCCGCCGCGGGCGACGATCAGAACATCAGGCCGCATCTCGCCCTGCAGCGCGTTAAAGCCCTTGATCGCCCGCGCGACCTGCCCCGCCGCTTCCGGGCCTTGCACCAGCACCGGCCACAGGATCACACGACGCGGAAAGCGTTCGCGCAGGCGATGCAGGATATCGCGGATGACCGCGCCCGTCGGCGAGGTCACGACGCCGATCGTGCGCGGCAAATACGGGATCGGCTTCTTGCGCTCGCGCGCGAACAGCCCCTCCGCCTGTAGCTTGACCTTCAGCTTCTCCAGCTGCGCCAGCAGCGCGCCGACCCCGGCGGGGGCCATGCGGTCGCAGATCAGCTGATATTGCGAACGGCCGGGAAAGGTCGAGAGTCTGCCCTCGGCGACAACTTCGAGGCCCTCTTCTGGCTTGAAGCCGAGTTGCTGGACGTGGGCGCGCCACATCACGGTGGAGATGCAGGCGTCCGCGTCCTTCAGGTCCACATAGAGGTGGCCGGATTTTGCGATCATGACGCGGCCCAACTCGCCGCGCACGCGCACGCGGTCGAAATTGGTCTCCATCGTCCGCTTCACCGCCTGCGCCAGCTCGCTGACGGAAAGCTCGGGCAGATTGGATTGGGCGGAAGCCGCCGCAGCCTCGGTCATTGGCTCAATATAGGCCGACTCGGCCCATCCCGCGTCCGGAATGACCCGTTTTCCCAAGGCCAGCCTCGTTGGCCGGGGCGCTTGGTCGCGCGCTGCGCTTACCGTCTTGCCCTGACCGGCCCGAGCGGCTTGGTAGCGGCAAAATCATCTTCCCGGGGGAAATCCATGCTTCGCCGCCGCACCTTGCTGCTCTCCGCGCTCGCCATCCCGACGCTCACCGCCTGCGCTTCGACCGTAGGCGCGGCCGATCCGATGGCGCCGCTGCCGCTCGACCGCAGCACCCACGCCAAGCCCGACGAAGCGCGCGTCCGGCACGTCTCGCTCGACCTCACCGCCGACTTCGACCGCAAGCTCTTCCACGGCACGGCGACGCTCGACATCATCGCGCGCCCGGACGCCCGCGAGATCGTGTTGGATAGCGACGGCCTCGTCATCCGCGCCGTGCGGGCGGGCGGGCGAGAGACCGAGTACGTGCTCGGCAGCCGCGACGAGCGGCTCGGCTCGGCGCTGACAATCCAGCTCAACGGCGCGCGCCAGATCGAGATCGACTACGAGTCCGCGCCGAACGCCACGGCGCTGCAATGGCTTGAGCCCGCGCAAACCGCGAGCGGCAAGCGCTTCCTGTTCAGCCAAGGCCAGTCGATCCTCAACCGCACCTGGATCCCGACGCAGGACAGCCCTGGCATCCGCCAGACCTACGATGCGCGCATCGTCGTGCCGGAAGATCTGAAAGCCGTGATGAGCGCCGAGATGCTGACGCCGGACGGCGAGCCGGCCGGCGCCGGCCAGCGCGCGTTCCGCTTCCGCATGCCGCAGCCGATCCCGCCCTATCTGATCGCCATCGGCATTGGCGATCTGGTGCACCGCGCCGTCGGCCCGCGCACCGGCGTCTACGCCGAGCCGAGCGTGGTCGAGCGCGGCGCCTACGAATGCGCCGACATGGAGCGCATGATGGATGTCGCCGAGGCGCTCTACGGCCCCTATCGCTGGGGTCGCTATGACGTGCTGATCCTGCCGCCATCGTTCCCTTACGGCGGCATGGAAAACCCGCGCCTCACCTTCCTCACCCCCACCTTCCTCGCCGGCGACCGTTCGCTCGTCTCGCTGGTGGCGCATGAACTCGCACACTCCTGGTCCGGCAATCTGGTCACCAACGGCGTTTGGGAGGACAGCTGGCTTAACGAAGGCTTCACCTCCTACATCGAAGGCCGCATCGGCGAAGCTTTGTTCGGCGCTGAGCATGCGCGCATGGCCGAAGCGCTGAGCTGGGCTGACATCCAGAAGGCGCTGGAAACGGTGCCGGCCGACGGCCAGCGCCTGCATTGGGTCGGCGAAGTCGACGCCAACGATAATTCGAGCGCCATCACCTACGACAAAGGCGCGCTCTTCCTGCGCACGGTCGAAGGCATCGCCGGCCGCGACCGGCTCGACAATTACCTGCGCTCGTACTTCGACCGTTACGCCTTCCAACCGATGACGACGCAACAATTCCTGGCCGACTTCCGCCAGCACGTCGTCCGCGGCGATGCAGCGCTGGAGGCGCGCCTGATGCTGGACCAATGGGCGTACGAGCCGGGCATCCCGTCGAATGCGGTCGCGCCGGTAGCGTCTGGCTTTGTTGAAGTCGAACAAGCGGTGGCGGCGTTCGACGATCATGGCGCTGTCCCATCGGCCTGGGCTAACTGGAACACGATGCAACGCCAGCGCTTCCTGCAGACGCTGCCGCGGCAATTGCCGACGGCGCGGCTCGACGCGCTGGAGCGCGCGTTCAATCTCAACACCATCGGCAACATGGAAGTGCGTTTCGACTGGCTCGCGCTCGCCATCCCGAACGGCTACGAACCCGCCGGCGCCGCCGTGCAGCGTTTCCTCAGCGAGCAAGGCCGCGGCAAATTCATCCGCCCGCTCTACCGCGCGCTGATGGAGCAAGGCGCCTGGGGCCAAGCCGTCGCGCGGCGCACGCATGAAGCCACGCGCGGCTCCTACCACCCGATCGTGCAGAACGCGGTCGACCGGATTGTCGCGGGAAGCTAGTGCGCCGGTCATGACGGTCACCGCTGACGCATCGCCGATCCTCGCAAGCCTGGAGCTTGCCGGCGAGCGCGGCGGCGACCTCACCGCCGCGGTGTACGCCAACATGTTCGCGGCGCGCCCCGAACTCGAGCCGCTGTTCGTGATGGACACGGACGGCGCCGTGCGCGGCGAGATGCTGGCGCGCGCCTTCGAGGCAATCGTCGATTTCGTCGGCAAGCGCAGCTACGCCGATCATCTCATCGGCGCCGAAGCCACCAACCACGACGGCTACAACGTCCCCCGCGAAGCGTTCTCCGCCTTCTTCGGCTTTATCCGCGACGAGGTCCAAAACGCCTGCGGCGATGGGTGGACGGACGAAATGGACCAAGCCTGGCGCCGCTTGCTCGCCGATCTCGAACGCTACATCGCTGCGCCCGCCTAATTCCGTGCAGACTTCGTTGCGTGGAGCGCTGAAGGCGGCGATATAGCGGCCCCATGAAGATTCTCGTCGTTGGCTCGGGCGGGCGCGAACATGCGCTGGGCTGGAAACTGGCGCAGAGCCCGCTGGTTTCGGAACTGATCTCCGCGCCCGGCAATCCGGGCCTCGCGGAACTCGGGCGCACCGTGCCGATCAAGGCCGATGCGGCGGGCGAACTCGCCTCGTTCGCCATGCGCGAGCAGGTCGATCTCGTCGTCGTCGGCCCCGAAGCGGCGGCGGCGGCGGGGCTGGCGGACAGCCTCGCCAAAGTCGGCGTGCCCTGCTTTGGGCCGAGTCAAGCGGCCGCCGAGTTGGAATCGTCGAAGGCGTTCATGAAGGACTTCTGCGCCCGCCACGCGATCCCGACCGCCGACTACAAAGTGTTCGACGACGCCATCCGCGCCAAAGCCTATCTCGGCGGGCGCGAGCCGCCGTTCGTGATCAAGGCCGACGGCCTCGCCGCCGGCAAAGGCGTCGTCATCGCCGAGACGCGGCGCGACGCCGATGCGGCGATCGACGAGATCCTCTTCCTGCGCAAGTTCGGCACGGCCGGTCAGCGCATCGTCATCGAGGACTTCCTGCCCGGCGAAGAAGCCAGCTTCTTCGCGCTGTGCGACGGCGACACCGCAATCCCGCTCGTCGCCGCGCAGGATCACAAGCGCGCCTACGACGGCGACAAGGGCCCGAACACCGGCGGCATGGGCGCCTATTCGCCCGCGCCGATCTTCACCGACGCCGCGCGCGATCAAACCATGGAGCGCATCATCCTGCCGACTCTGCGCGGGATGAAGGAAGAAGGCCGGCCCTTCGTCGGCGTGCTGTTTGCCGGCCTCATGATCACGGCCGACGGGCCGAAGCTGATCGAGTTCAACGTCCGCTTCGGCGATCCCGAGTGTCAGACATTGATGCGGCGGCTCTCAAGCGATCTCGCGCCAGTGCTGCTCGCCGCGGCGAAGGGCGAGCTTGCGCACGCGCCCACGCTCGCGTGGGACGAGCGCCCCGCCGTCGCCGTCGTTTACGCCGCGCAAGGCTATCCGGACGAGCCGCTCACCGGCTCCGTCATCCGCGGCGTCGGCGAAGCCAACGCCATCGAGGACGTCGTCGTCTTCCACGCCGGCACGCGCCAGGACGAGGACGGCACCCTGCGCGCCGCCGGCGGCCGCGTGCTCAACGTCACCGCCACGGGCGCCGACCTGCAGGCCGCGGTGGCGAAAGCCTACACGGCCGTCAACCAGATCGACTGGCCCGGCGGCTTCTGCCGCCGCGACATCGCCTGGCGCGCGCTGGCGAAGTAGCGGCTTGCGCCCATTTTGGGCGCATGCTAACCGTTGTCGGTGCGGATCATTGCGCGCAGCACGTTACTGGCGTTCGCAAAAGCACGCGAGGGCCGGAAGGACCATCAAGCGCTCAAAGCGGCTTTGGACGCATGGTTCGCCGAAGTGCGCGCGGCGCGTTGGTCCAGCATGGGCGCCCTGAAGAAACGGTATGCGACAGCAAGTGTCGTGTCTTCTGATCGTGTTGTATTCAACATCAAGGGGAACGACTATCGTTTGGTCGCGGCGATCGATTTCGAAAAAGGGATCGTCTGGATCAAATGGATCGGAACGCACGCGGACTATGATCGTATTGATGTGAAGACAGTGGCTTATGACTCGCGATCTTAAACCAATCCGCACCAAATCCGACTACAAGGCCGCCCTGGTCGAACTCGAACACCTTTGGGGCGCACGCAGCGGCACGCCGCGCGGCGACAGGTTGGATGTTCTAGCGACCCTCATCGACGCTTACGAAACCGAACACTTCCCGATCGATCCTCCTGACCCGATCGACGCCATCAAATTTCGCATGGAGCAACAAGGCCTCTCCCGTCGCGACCTGGAAGAACTGATCGGCACACGCACCCGCATCGCAGAGGTGCTGAACCGAAAACGCTCGCTTTCGATCAATATGATCCGCAGATTGCATGAGCGCCTGGGCATTCCTGCCGAAGTTCTCATCCGGCCGACGCGAAAGATGTCGGCCTAGGAGCAATCCCAGGCCACCTCACCGCGGAGGCAGGGAGCCCGATCCGGGACCTAGGCCGCGGCGCAGCCTCGGGTCCCGGCTCTACGACGCTGCGCGACTCCGGCCGGGATGACGGATGCATTTTTTGATGCGATGGATTGGCGATGACGACCATAGCCGAAGACCCGCACGCCCAATTCAAAGGCGTGAAACCCGTCGAAGAACGCCATCGCCTTGATGAGGCCGCACTGGCGGCGTGGCTCGAAGCCAACGTCGAGGGCTACGCAGGCCCGCTGACAATCAACCAATTCAAAGGCGGCCAATCCAACCCGACCTACCAGCTCGTCACGCCGCAGCGAAAATACGTCCTGCGCAAGAAGCCCGGCGGCAAGCTGCTGCCCTCCGCCCACGCGGTCGACCGCGAATTCCGCGTCATTTCCGCGCTCTATCCAACCGGCTTTCCCGTCGCGCGCCCTTACGCGCTCTGCACCGACGACAGCGTCATCGGCGCAATGTTCTACGTGATGGAGAACGTCGAGGGCCGCGTCCTGTGGAACGGCGCGCTGCCGGAGCTGGAGAAAGCCGATCGCCGCCGCGTCTACGAGCACAAGATCGCGACGCTCGCGCAGCTGCACAACACCGATTACGAAAAGATCGGCCTCTCCGACTACGGCAAGCCGGGCAACTACTTCGCACGCCAGATCGACCGTTGGTCGAAGCAGTACAAACTCAGCGAAACCGAAACCATCGACGAGATGAACCGTCTCATCGAGTGGCTGCCGCAAACCATCCCGCCCGGCGAGCGCACCAGCATCGTCCACGGCGATTATCGCCTCGACAATCTCATCCTACACGAGAGTGAGCCGCGCGTGATCGCGGTGCTCGATTGGGAGCTCTCGACGCTCGGCGATCCGCTCGGCGACTTCACCTATTATCTGATGAATTGGGCGATGCCCCACGACGGCCGCGCCGGCCTCGGCGGGCTCGATCTCGAAGCCATCGGCGTTCCGACGCTCGACGAAGCCGTGCAGCGATACTGCGCCCTGACCGGCCGCGCCGGCATCCCGGCGCTGGATTGGTATTTCTCCTACAACGCCTTCCGTCTCGCCTGCATCCTACAAGGCATCGCCGGGCGCGTGCGCGACGGCACCGCCGCCAGCGCGCACGCCACGCAAATGATCGCCCGCATTCGTCCCCTCGCGAGCGCCGCCTTCATGTACGCGCAGAAGGCCGGGCTCAAATGAACCAGCGCCAGCAGGCGATGTTTCTGTGGGACTGGGCGCGCAAGCGCCGCCGCGGACGCCTCGCCGTTGCGCTCGTCGGCGCTGGCATCGGCGCGATCGGCGGGCTCGTGTTCGCGCTGTTGATGCTGTACGCGATGACCTCGAACGGCGGCGCATTCTACGTCGACGAAGAAGAGGCCGGGCCGATCCTCGGCGCGGTCGCGCGCACGCTCGGGCCAACCGGCTTCCTGTTCGTCCTCTCGCTGCCAGCCTTCGCCGGCCTGGGCGCATTTCTCGCCCAACGCGTTTGGGGCTGGAACGACTATCGCTACCACAGCCTGCTCGAAGCCGGCGCCATCGTGCCGCCGGAGAAGCCCGCGATGACCGCCAAGGAGCGCGCCGCCAAGTGGGCGGTGGTCGGCGGCTTTGCGCTTGGGTGCCTCTTCCTGATCGCCATGCTGATCTCGGAGATCAACCGCGGCGCGCTGTGATCGCTGACGCTGCACGGGTAAGCGGTTGACGAAGCGCAGCAGCGGCGGGATCAAGGCAGCAGCAACGGGGGACCTTATGCTGCAACGCGGAAAAATGATCGTCGGCGCACTTGGCGCTCTGGCGATGCTGGCGGGTTCGAGCTTCGCGCAAGAGGCGCAGCCGCAAGCCGCCGCCGTCATCCACGCCGGCCGCCTGCTCGCGGACGCGTCCACCGGGCGCATTCTCACCGAGCAATCGATCCTCATCGGCGCGGACGGCCGCATCATCGGCGTCGAAGCCGGCTACCTCACGCCGCCGGGCGCGGAGGTGATCGACCAGCGCAGCCGCTTCGTGCTGCCGGGCCTGATCGACAGCCACGTCCATCTCACCAGCGAACTCGGCCCCAACCAGCTGCTCGATGAAGTGCAGCTTTCGCCCAGCGACCAGGCCATGCGCGGCGTAGAGAACGCGCGCAAAACGCTGAACGCCGGCTTCACCACCGTCGCCGATCTCGGCGCCAACAATGACGCCATCTTCGCGCTGCGCCGCGCCATCAACGAGGGCCGGGTCGAGGGGCCTCGCATCATCGCCTCCGGCGCCGCCGTCACACCCCATGGCGGCCACGCCGACGCCAATGGCTTTGCCCCGGACATCGTCGACGCGCTGCGCAATCCGAACGCCTGCTCTGGCGCTGACGATTGCCGCCGTGCCGTGCGCCGCCAAATCCAAGCCGGCGCGGACGTGATCAAGATCACCGCGACGGGCGGCGTGCTCTCCAACACCGCCGCTGGCGTCGAACAGCAGTTCAGCGACGAGGAGCTGCGCGCCATCGTCGAAGCCGCACATGCGATGGGCCGCCGGGTCACCGCGCACGCGCACGGCGCCGGCGGCATCAACGCGGCGCTTCGCGCCGGGGTCGATTCGATCGAACACGGCTCCTACACCGACCAGGAATCGCTGCGCCTGCTTCGCCGCAACGAAGCTTATCTCGTGCCCACCATTCTCGCCGGGGTCACTGTTGAGGAAATGGCGGCGCAAGGCGGCGTGCTGACGCCGGCGCAAGCGCAGAAGGCGCGCGAAGTCGGCACGCGCATGCGCCAGTCGATCCAGAACGCGCGCCGCGCCGGCGTGAGCGTCGCGTTCGGCACCGACAGCGGCGTCTCGCGTCATGGGATCAACGCGCGCGAATTCCAGTTCCTGGTCGAAGGGGGCTACACGCCGATGCAGGCGATCCGCATCGCCACCGTCGACGCCGCCGACCACCTGCAACTGAACGGCGTCACCGGCCGTGTAGCGCCTGGTTACGCGGCCGATATCATCGCAGTCGACGGCGACCCGACCCAAGACGTCGCCGTGCTCATGAATGTGCCGTTCGTGATGGCGCGCGGACGCACCTTCAAGAACGAGTAGTTTGCGGGCGGCGCAGAACAGCGATACCTCGCGCTCATGCTCCGTGTGATCGCCCGTGGCGGGGGCGAGGTCGAGTGCGAAGCGCCGGAGGCGCTCTGGTACGACCTCGAAGACCCCACCGATGCTGAAGAGGCCGAGGTCGAGCGATCGCTCGGCATCGATGTGCCGACGCCGGCCGAGCGCGCGGCGTTCGAGGAGTCGGCGCGCTTCTATGAAGAGAACGGCGCGCTGCACCTCACCGCGACGCTGCTGGGCCGGCGTGACGAGGGCCCCCTCAAGGCTGGACCCGTGACGTTCATTCTCGCGGACGGCAAGCTAGTCACCGTCCGCCAGGTGCGGCCGCGGGCGTTCGAGATCGGCCTGGGCCGCGCCTCCGCGCGCATCAGTTCGGCGCAAAACGGCGCCGACGTCATGCTTGCGCTGATCGAAGGCGCCGCCGAGCGTTTGGCCGACGTGCTGGCGGAAGCGACCCGGGACGCCAACGCGCTTTCCGTGCGCGTGTTCGACAAAACGGAAGAACTCGACCTCCGCACCGAGTTGCGCAACCTCGGCCGCATCGGCGCGCTTTCGGCGCTCGCGCACGATTCTTTGTCGAGCATGCAGCGTCTTCTGGTTTATGCGCGGGCAGCGAAGGGCAAGCATGGCCTCGACGCCGCGCGCGTTGCTGCGCTCGGGCGCGATGTCGGCGAACTCGAGCGCATCGCCGAGCAGATGCAGCCGCGGCTTTCCAATCTGCAGGACGCCATGCTCGGGCTCATCAACGCGCAGCAAACCAACGTGCTGAAAGCGCTCTCGCTCGCCACCATCGCCTTCGTGCCGCCCACCCTCATCGCCTCGATCTTCGGCATGAACTTCGACGCGATGACGTGGTTCAGAGAGTCTTGGGGCCCCTGGGTCGGGATCGCGCTGATGCTGATCGCGCCGGCGGCGCTGTTCGCCATCGCCAAATGGCGTCGCTGGTTCTAGCGGAACAGCCCCGAACGCCTCGCGTTTTACCGCACTGTTCGGAGACTCAAGATGAAGAGAATTCTTCTCGTCGCCACAGCGGTGATGCTTCTGTCCGCGTGCGGCACGCAGCTGGGCGATCGCATGGCGTCGGGCGCGGCGATCGGCGGCGGCGTCGGCCTCGCAGCTGGCGGCGTCGGGGCAATCCCCGGCGCCATCGTGGGCGCGGGCGTCGGCGCGTTTACCGAGCCGGAGCAGGTTAACCTGGGCGAACCCGTCTGGGACGATGAAACTGGCGACGATTACGACGACGACGGTAACCCGAAATAGCCACAATCGCCTCGCGGAATCTGCGCCATCGATGGCGCGCGAGTCGGTGTCGAGCTAGGCGCATTTGCAAGCGCCGCCCTCCCCGGCGGCGCTCGCTTCATGAGGAGTAGGTCATGAACAAGACAGCTATTTTCGCAGCCACCGCGGCAACGATCGCCTTGGCCGGCTGCGGCACGCAAATGGGCGACCGCATCGCTTCCGGCGCCGCCATTGGCGGCGGCGTCGGTCTCGCCGCCGGCGGCGTCGGCGTCGTGCCCGGCGCGATCATCGGCGGGGCGGTCGGCGCGCTGACGCCGCCGGAGAACGTCAATCTGGGCGAGCCGGTCTGGGACGAATGATTGCGCGGGCGCGCCGCCGCGCCTAAGCAGCGAGCCAATGAGGCGCCCGTCTGTGCTGCGGGAGTGCCGAGAGAGAAGTCATGGCTACGCTCGAATTCACCCGTCGCTACGCGATGGCGCATCGCCTGTTGATGGCAAAAAGCGGGAAGTGCGCGATCCCGCACGGCCACAACGAGTTCGTCACCGTGCGGCTCGAGCCCGTCACGCCGTTCCGCTTCAGCGCTACGAACGCCGCCGCGCCGTTCGAGAAGATCAAGCGCCGCTGGCATAACTGGATCGACGAGCACGTCGATCACGCCCTGCATCTCGCCGAGACCGACCCGCTGCTCGGTTATTTCCGCGAGCGAGAGCCGCAACGTCTCTCCCAGATCATGACGTTCCAGGGCGATCCCACCACCGAAGCGCTAGCCGCCTGCTTCTGGCTGAAGCTCTCCGCGTTCCTTGCGGACGACGGGCTGCCGTTCTCGCTCGCCGAGGTGCGGATCGAGGAAACGCCGACCAACACCGTCGCGCTCGACCGGGCGGTGTTCGATCCCGCGGACTGCGGCCTGCGACCCGGCGCCTGGCCATGGCGCGCGGACATGAGCATCAACGACTTCTGATCCTTGCTCCGGCGCCGGCGCTTGATCTTGGCCGAAGGCGTGCGAATGGAACTGCTTGCGCCGACAGGGACGTCGGCGGCCCAAGCGGAGTACGCATGTCGTTTCTCACCTCGCCGCAGATCGCGCCGATCCTGCTGTTGATCGCGTCCAACGTCTTCATGACGTTCGCCTGGTACGGCCACCTCAAGTTTCGCTCGACGCCGCTTCTGATCGCCATCGCAGCGTCCTGGGGCATCGCCTTCGTCGAATATTGTTTGGCGGTGCCGGCGAACCGCATCGGCCGCGGCGTCTATTCGACGGCGGAGCTGAAGACGATGCAGGAAGTGATCACGCTGGTCGTCTTCATCGGCTTCTCGGCGCTGTTCCTGCGCGAGCAGCTCGGCTGGAACCACCTGCTCGGCTTCGCCCTCATCGCCCTCGGCGCGGCCGTCGTGTTTCTCGGCAAGTGAGGCGCGACGGAACACGCGCCGCCAAATCTCGTTTGGCTCGCATCCCACCGCAGCAGCAGGAGCAAGCCATGCCAGCAACGACCGAACACGCCGTCGACGTCCTCAACGGCCTGATCAAGACGACCCTCGACAGCGTCGGCGGCTACGAGGAGGCCGCCCAAAACGCCGACCGCTCGCAATACAAGAACATGTTCATCGAACGCGCCTCCAAGCGGCGCAGACTGGCCCAAGATCTGCAGAGCGAAGTGCGCTCACTCGGCGGCGAGCCGGAGACGGAGCAGGGTGCGCTCGGCAAGGCGCACAACAAATTTGTCGACATCAAGAACGCGCTGACCGGCGGCAGCGACAAGGCCGTCATCGACGAAGTCGAACGCGGCGAAGACCACATCAAAGCCCGTTTCGAAAAGGCGATGCGCGACGACGATCTGCCCTCGAACGTCCGCTCGGCGGTGACGCGCTTCTATCAGAGCGTCAAAGCCGACCACGACGAAGTCAGCCGGATCAAGCATACGCTGCACTGAACGCGGCCTGTCGCCCTGCGGCGCCCGCTCAGGGCGACAGGCGCCTAGCTCACCAGCCAGGCGATCCACGGCGCTGCTATCGCAAGCGCGATCCCGGCTTCAACGACCACGCTGAGGCGGTTGAAACGGGTGTCGGCGCCGTCGCGCCAGATCGCCACCGCGCGGCCGAACGCCGATCCCGCCCAGCCGGCGGCCAGCGCCGCGGAAGCGCCGGCCGCAGCGACCCCGATCAGCGCGCCCCCGCTCAGCAAGTAGCGAAGCGCCAACAACAGCGCGGCGGCGTGAAGGCCAAGGAACACGCCGCCATAGGTCGCGCGAAACTCGGCAAACCCGCCGCCCTGCTCGTCCGGGGCAAGCCGCACGAACCGCGCCGCCCAGCGCGGATCGATCAGCGCGCGGGCGCCGAGGCCTGCGCCGAACATCAGCGCGAGCACGTTCAACAGCCAAGCAATGAGCATCAACGCGCGCCGGGCAGGCTTTCGCCCTCTTTCTTGCGCTTGCCGGTCCAGCCGTACTTCGCGAGCTCGTTGAGCGCGATCGCGCGCGCGTGCACTTCATCCGGCCCGTCGGCCAGACGCAGCGTGCGGATGCCGGCGTAGCTCTTCGCCAAGCCGAAATCCTGGCAGACGCCGGCGCCGCCATGGGCCTGGATGGCGTCGTCGATGATCTTCAGCGCCATCCGCGGCGCCGCCACCTTGATCATCGCGATCTCGTTCTTGGCGACCTTGTTGCCGGCGACGTCCATCATGTACGCCGCTTTGAGGCACAGAAGCCGCGTCATCTCGATGTCGATGCGCGCATCGGAAATACGCTGCTCCCAGATCGAGTGTTCGGCGATAGTCTTGCCGAACGCGACGCGGGTGGTGACGCGCTTGCACAGCGCCTCGAGCGCGGCCTCCGCAGCGCCGATCGTGCGCATGCAATGATGAATGCGGCCGGGACCCAACCGCCCCTGCGCGATCTCGAAGCCGCGGCCTTCGCCCAACAACAAATTCTCGGCCGGCACCCGCACGTCCTTCAGCTCGATCTCCATGTGCCCGTGGGGGGCGTCGTCATAGCCGAATACCGTGAGCGGCCTGAGAATGTTCACGCCCCTGGCGTCGAGCGGAACAAGGATCTGGCTCTGCTGGCTGTGCTTCGGATTATCCGGATTGGTCTTGCCCATCAGGATCGCGACTTTGCAGCGCGGATCGCCCGCGCCCGACGACCACCATTTGCGGCCGTTGATCACGTAGTCGTCGCCGTCGCGCCTGATCTCACACTGGATGTTGGTGGCGTCCGACGAGGCCACCGCCGGCTCGGTCATCAGAAAAGCCGAGCGGATTTCGCCGTTCATCAGCGGCCGCAGCCATTGCTCCTTCTGCTCGCGCGTGCCGTAGCGCTCGAACACTTCCATGTTGCCGGTGTCGGGCGCCGAGCAGTTGAACACCTCCGACGCAAAGCCCACGCGGCCCATCAGCTCCGCCAGCGGCGCGTACTCGAGATTGGTCAGCCCCGGCCCTTCGAACGCGAACGTGTCGTCGACCTTCGCATGCCCGCTCGACGGCGGCATGAACATATTCCAGAGCCCTTGCGCCTTCGCCTTCGCCTTCAGCTCCTCCAGCACCGGCAGCACCTTCCAGCGCCCGCCCTCTTTCTGCTGCGCCTCATAGGTCGGCACGGCCGGATAGATGTGCTCGTCCATGAACTTCTGGACGCGGTCGATCCATTCTTTGGCGCGGTCTGAATGTTCGAAATACATCGTGATCTCCGGCTTGCTGGCGCGTCTGTCCGGCGCACGCTAAGGCTCCGGCGCGGGAGGGGCAATGACCGGCGTCAAGCTTGCCGCTGCGACACTATCAAACGCCTGGGTGCGCCTCGAGCCGCTCGAAGCGCGCCATCGCGCCGAGATGATCGCCGCGGCCGAAGCCGATCCGGACATCTTCCGGCACATGCCCTATCCCGTCGCCGAGCACGGCTTTGCGCCCTCGTTCGACTGGCTGCTGAATGAACGCGCCGAAGGACGCTGGATTCCGCACGCGGTGATCGCTCATGCTCCCCCGCGCGCGGGGGAGCTGTCGAGCGCGCAGCGCGAGACTGAGGGGGGAGTCGACAACACCCCCCTCCCGCTCGCTTCGCTCGCGACCTCCCCCGCAAGCGGGGGAGGAATAATCGTCGGCCAGTCCTGCTATCTCACGATCCGCCCGCGCGACGCCGGCGTCGAGATCGGCGGCACCTGGTATGTGCGCGCGGCGCAAGGCACGGCGATCAATCCCGCAGCCAAGCTCGCCCTGCTCGACCACGCCTTCGCCTGCGGCATCGAGCGCGTCGAGTTCAAGACCGACGCCTTGAACGCGCAATCGCGCGCGGCGCTCACCAAGCTTGGCGCGACGTTCGAGGGCGTCCATCGCCGCCACATGCGCCGCCCTAACGGGACATGGCGGGACAGCGCCTACTTCTCGATCATCCGCGAAGACTGGCCGCACGTGCGCGCGAACTTGGAAGCGCGGTTGGCGGCTTTTCGCTAAGCGCGGAGCTCACCCATTCATATCCCGTTCGTGCCGGTCACCCACCCACACCAACGGGCGCGACGCATCCAATACCGGCAGCGTCCGCATCTTGAAGGGAGACGGATGGGATTGAACTCGGGAGGGCTCAATGAGCCTCGTACAGCGCAGCACGCTCATCGCCGCCGCCGCGGCGGCGTATCTCGTTGGCCTTTGGCCGACTTGGCAGCTTCGCGATTTCGTGCTGCAGGCGTTCGGCAATCCTCCCTACGAAGGTGTGTGGATTCTGATCCCGCACGTTTTTCTCTACTCCACACTGCCCGCTCTCTTCTGCATTGCGGCCTGGAGCGTTCTTGCGCACGCAGGATGGATGCCGGCGCTGCGCCTTTCGTTTCGCCTTCGCACGCTCGGCTGGGGATTGGGCGTCGGCCTCGTGTCGATTGCCGTGCTGGTGGCGTTCTTTTTCGCAAGCGGTCAGGCGAGCGCGTTCCACGCGCCGCACGTAGATCCGTGGTTGGCGACGGCGAACGTCTTCTCGAATTTCTACGAGGAGTACGTCTTTCGCGGGTTCATTCTCGTGGCGCTCACCGCTGCGCTCGGCTTTTGGCCCGCGGCGATCCTTTCGAGCCTCGCCTTCGGCGCGACGCATGCGCAGTATCCGCTTGCGCTTCAGGCGCTGATCGCGGGGCTGGCGTTGCTCTGGGCGTGGGCCGGCGAACGCGGCGGCGGACTCCTGGCCGCCTACACCGCCCACATGACGCTCGATTGGCTGATCGATCCCATCCTCTAACCGGGCGCGATGGCGACAAGCGCTTTCAGCGCGCGCTCGCCGAGAACAAACACTGCATCCTTCTCCTGGTTAAGGAGAAGGTGGCAGCGCAGCGGCCGGATGAGGGTTACCGGCGCATGAGTTTTCACGCTCGCTTGCTCCGTGAACGGAAGAACAGGAGGACCGCGCCCACCAACACGAGATAGCCAATGATCACGGCAAGCGCGCTTGATCGACTACGGCAAATCAAAACTGTAGCGGTCGCGGTGCCAGCATACTCTTCCACTGTCGGAACATCATAGGGATACACTGTGCCAGGCACGCAATCTTCGAGCGTGAAGTTTGGCTTTCCCGGCAGTGTTGCAACGATCGCCGTTGGATCATTGGGGTCGGCGCCATCCCAGCCTCTGAGATCGCGCTTCACGTACAGCCAACCCGCAATCAGCAGGAATCCGATCGCAGCAAGAATAAGCACCAACCAAAATGAGGAATTGCGTGCGCTCGCCATAGCTCGACATCTCACATTTCCGGCAAGCTTGAAATGTTTGCCCCGGGCCGGACGCGAACAGATCCAGTGTTGCCGTCGCCTGTAAACCTCATCCGGCCCTTCGGGCCACCTCCTCCTTAACCAGGAGAAGGGACGCTAACTTGTCGAGCGGGATTCGTTCTGGATCGATAGCGTCCCGCTTCGAACCGGCCGCTCTTTCCAATCCACGCCAACCCGCGTAAACAACCCCTGACGCGAGCGCCGCTTACGCGGCCAACCGGGGCGCTCCCCGCCGCGCCGTTTCTCTCAGATCGAGCAACGGAGGCGCGCATGGGATCGCTCGCAGTCACAAGTCTGCTTTTAATCGTCGTCCTCGTCACCGCCACCGTCTCCGGCGTGTTCGGCATGACCGGCGGGCTGATGCTGATGGGCGCGCTGACGCTCGCCATGCCCGTCTCCGCCGCCATGGTCACGCACGGCGCCGTGCAGTTCGTCTCCAACGGCTGGCGCGCGGTGCTGCATCGCAAGCACATCGCCTGGCGCATCATCGTGATGTACGGCGCCGGCTCCGCCATCGCCGCCGGCGCGCTGGCGCTCGTCACCTACGAGCCCACCAGAGCCTGGGTATTCCTGCTGCTCGGCCTCGTGCCCGGGCTCGCCTGGCGGCCGAAGGGCCTCTTTCATCTCGACGCCGCCAAGCCCGCGCACGCCGTGCTGTGCGGCCTCACCGTGACCGGCCTCAACGTGCTCGCCGGCGTCTCCGGTCCGTTGCTCGACGTCTTCTTCGTCCGCACCGCGCTGACGCGCCACCAGATCGTCGCCACCAAAGCCGCGACGCAAGCGTTCAGCCACACGGTGAAGATGGTCTTCTACGGCGCGCCGCTCATCGGCATGACAGCGACAGGTCTGCCGCCCTTATGGTTCTTCGCCCTCGCCGCGCCGCTCGCCATGATCGGCGCCTGGCTCGGCGGCCTCGTGCTCGCCCGCATGAGCGACGTCAACTTCCTCAAATGGACACGCTGGATCGTGACGGGACTGGGCGTGATCTACCTGGTGCAAGCAGCAGTGCTGTTCAGCCAATAAACCGTCATCCTGGGGCGCACGCAGTGCGAGCCCAGGATTCAGGGGGTCGTAAAGCTGCGTGGTTGCTCCTGGATCCTGGGCTCTCGCTTCGCGAGCCCTAGGATGACGAGGTCACGCGGAAGCCAAGGCAAAACGGGGATAGGCCCTCGCTCTATCCCCCACTTTTCGCCGCCCACTTCGAACGAAATCAACCACATCGCAGAAATCAATCCGACTGCGCCAATCCCGTAGTATTATGGGCTTGTCCCTCGCACGGGAGGTTCAAAAGGCTAGCCGAGCCAAGCGAGCGTGAGGGATGCGATCGAGCGTGAGAAAGCCGGCGTGAGTGCGCTTAGGAGGTAGTGGCGCACGCAAAAGCGTCGGGGTCCGGGACCGTGGCAGGCCCGCACGCCGTCGGGGACTTCGGGGACCACATGCGTGAACAGCGCAGACCGAAGGCCCGTCGAGCACAGATCGCAGCGGGGCGCGCGAAGCGCGCGGCGCTGATCGGAGACGATCGGCGCACCCACTAAACCAAACCAGCGCGGATCGCGCGCCCCGCTCTCCCGCTTGGGAGGCCAAAGCAACAACCGGCGTTCTCACCACGGAGACGCAAAACGATGACGCACGCCTATGGCAATGCAGCACTCACCTGGCTCACGAAGATTCGTCATTCCGGACGCGCGCAGCGCGATCCGGAACCCAGGGGCAACCGACGCATCGTCGGCCCCTGGCTTCCGGGTTCTTCGCTGCGCGAAGCCCCGGAATGACGAACGTCAAACGTCATCAACGCCACCCGCCGCCCCCTCTTCCACATCCAGCAAATCGCCCGGCTTGCATTCCAGCGCTTCGCAGATCTTCGCCAGCGTCTCGAACCGCACGCCCTTCACTTTGCCGGTGCGCAACAGCGAGAGGTTCGCTTCGGTGATGCCGACGCGTTCGGCCAAGTCCTTCGACTTCATCTTCCGCCGCGCCAGCATCAGATCGAGAGTGACGACGATGCGCATCAGACGATCTGGTCGTGCTCGTCCTTGATCCGCGCCGCGGCTTCGAGCACGCGCCCCAGCACCATGACGAAACCGGCGAACGCGATGAGCCCCAGATCGAACGGCTCCATATGCCAGACGAAGCCGCGCCCCTCTTGCGTGATCCAGCTGAACAAGGTCGGCGAGATCAGGATTTTGAACGCCAGCGCCCAGAGCGCCCCTTCGCCGGCCTTGCGCACGCCGGCGCTGGCGCGGAGGGTGAAGAACTGGCCCTTGCCGTACTCGTCGAGCACCTTGCTCAAATCGAGCAATGCGCCAGCCATCAGGAAGCTCGGCAGCGCCAGCACCCAGTACACGCCGGCCGCATTGAAGAGATTGAGTGCGCCGCGCAGGTCCGGCGTGATCTCGCGGCTGCGCAGAACGTCCGCGGCCGGCGCGACCACCTCCCGGCCGACGGCCCCGATGACGATGAGGATCGCGCCGATCACGGCGAACGCCGCCGCCCCTCCGGCGAGTTTCTGGGCGCGCGCCAGCGGCGCGGCGGCGGCTTGGGTCACCGCGGCAATCTCCTCAAGCAAGACGATAATAGATTATCGTCTCGCGATAATTACGTCAATACCCAAACCACGCTGATTAATGGTCCGTCAACCGCCCGGCTCGTCCCATGGACGCTCAGAGATTCGGGACGGCAAATAATGCCCATCATCACCCACGTGCTGCTCTACTTCGCCTATGCAGCCATCTCGCTGGCGGTGGGCGCGGCGCTGAACCAAGTCGGCGGCCAGGACATTGGCGGCTCGTTCCTGGGCGGCATCGCGCTCTTCTGCGCCTGCGCCGTCACCCACGCGAGCATCAGCGCCAGCGCCGCCGCCGGACGCATCGGCGGGACCGAACGGCGCATGAAGGGCGACATGGAGCGCCTCCGCGCCGCCCATCGCGAAATCAGCGCCGACATGGACGCGGTGCAGGCGCGGCTCGATCAGATCGAGACGCAAGTCGCCTTCGGTCCGCCGCCCACTCCCCAGCTTGAAGCGCCGCAACCAGGCGGCCACATCGAACTCAAGCTGATCGACCAGATCGTCGACAAGCTCGGCGCGGCAATGGATGCGCGCCTGCAGACGATCCACGCCGCCGGCAACGTCACACCGCTCAATCCGAACGCGGCGCGGGGGCCGATGGACCTCGTGCGTGAGGCGATCCTGGAAAACCGTGTCGAGCTGCATCTGCAGCCGATCGTGCAACTGCCGCAGCGCAAGACCGCGTTCTACGAAGGCTTTACCCGCCTCAAGGACGCCACCGGGCGCCTGATCCTGCCGCAAGAATTCATCCCCGCCGCCGAACAGGCCGGCCTCATGGGCACGATCGACAACGTGCTTCTGTTCCGCTGCGTCCAGATCGTGCGCAAGCTGATGAAGCAGGATCGTCGCATCGGCATCTTCTGCAACATCAGCCCGGCCGCGCTCGCCGACGAGAGCTTCTTTCCGCAATTCCTCGACTTCATGCGCGAGAACCGCGACCTTGCCGGCAGTCTGATCTTCGAAATCCCCCAAGTCGCCTACGAATCCCGCAGCTCGGTCGAAGCGCGGGCGATGGGCAAGCTGGTCGATCTCGGCTTCCGCTTCTCGATCGATCGCGTCACCAACGCCGAGATCGATCTGCCCGACCTCGAACGCTCCGGCGTGCGTTACGTGAAAATGCCGGTGCAGGTGCTGTCGGATCAGATCATCCAGCGCGGCGTTCGCCCGCGCTCGGCCATTACGCGCGAGATCGCCGCCGCCGACATCGCCGCGGTGTTTCAGCGCTATGGCATCGATCTCGTCGCCGAGCGGGTCGAAAGCGAACAATCGGTGCTCGAAGCGCTCGATCTCGACGTGCCGTTCGGCCAGGGCCATCTCTTCGGCGCACCGCGCGCGATCAAGGAAAGCCTCATGGAAGAAACCGCCCCGCCGCGGGAGTTCCTGTTGAAGCAAGGCAACCGGCAATAGGCAGACGGCAATAGCAGTGGCGCCGCGCGCGCCGCCTCGCTAACCCCTACTGCCCACCGCCTATTGCCTATATTGCCTATTGCCTTTCATGACGACCCTCATCGCCATCACCGGCGGCTCCGGCGCCGGCAAAACCACCATCGCTCGCGCGCTCGCGCGACAGCTCGGCGCCGGCGCCGTCGTCATTGCGGAGGACGATTACTATCGCTGCGCCTCGACCATTCCCGGCTTCGACGCCGCGACATGCAATTTCGATGCGCCTGAAGCGAAAGATCATGCGCTGCTGCGCGAGCATCTGACTTTGGCCAAGGGCGGCCAACCGTTCGACAAGCCCCTGTACGATCTCGTCACCCACCGCCGCCGTCCGCAGACCGAGCGCATAACACACGCCGACACGGTCATTGTGGAAGGCCTGCACCTGCTCGTTCCCCCGGAGCTCCGTACTCTGTTCGACCTCAAAGTCTATGTGGAAGCCGACGAAGCGGTGCGCCTCGCGCGCCGCATGATCCGCGACATCGAAAGCCGCGGCCGCACGCCGCGCTCGGTAGTGGCGCAATTTTTCGACACCGTTCGTCCCATGCACGACGCATACATCACCCCGCAGCGGGCGTTCGCCGATCTCGTCCTGGACTCCCCGTACGACGCCGGCCCGGCGCACGCCGAAGCCAACGCGGCCCGCATCATAGAGGCGCTGCGCTGATGCGAATTCTCGAAATGCTGGACGATGTGGCGGATCGCTACGATGCATTCTTTTGCGACATCTGGGGCGTCGTCCATAACGGCCGCGCCGCCTACCCCGCCGCTTGCGCAGCGCTGCAGCGTATGCGCGCCCAGGGCAAAGCCGTCATCCTGATCAGCAACGTGCCGAAGCCCCGCGGCCCCATCCCCGCCCAGCTCGCCCAGCTCGGCGCGCCCGCCGACGCTTACGACGCCATCGTCACCTCCGGCGACGCAACGCGCCGCGAACTCGCCGCCCGCGCCCCCGGGCCCATGTTCAAGATCGGACCGGAGGATTACGACCGCTCGCTCTGGGAAGGCCTCGACCTCGAACGCGCGCCGCTGCAGGCGGCCAAGTTCATCGCCATCTCCGGGCTCAATCAGTGGGACGAGACGCCGGCCGATTATGCGGAGCTGCTGCAAGCCGCGCGGGCGCGCGATCTTGAGATGGTCTGCGCCAATCCAGACATTGTCGTGCAATCTGGCGACCGGCTGATCTGGTGCGCCGGCGCGATCGCACGCGATTACGAAGCGCTCGGCGGCCGTGTCGTTATGGCGGGCAAGCCGTTCGCGCCGATCTACGAGCTGGCGCGCCGCGAACTGGAGCGGCTTGGCGGCAGCGAAACGGCGCGAGTTCTCTGTATCGGCGACGGCATCCCGACCGACATCGCCGGCGCCAACGCACAAGGCTTCGACAGCCTCTTCATCGCCTCGGGCATGCACGGCGAAGCGCTCTGGACCAATGGCCGCGCCGACGCCGCGAAGGTCGCCGCGGCGCTGGCGGAAGAGAACGTCATCGCCACCTACGCCATGGCGGCGCTGGTCTAGTAGGTTTCCACACCCATGTCGTCGAACCGCTGCCCGATGTGCCGATCGAAATCGCGCGCCAGATTCATGTCGGCGCGGCCGTCATTGTCCCCACTCCGGCGCCGGGCCACCCCCCGCCCGAACAGCGCCGTCGGATTGCCGGGCTCGACCTCCAGCGCCGCCTCGAACGAAGCGCGCGCATCGGCCCACTCGCCCTCGCGCAATTGCAGCACGCCGCGGCAGAGCTGGGCTTCGACATTGCGCGGATCGGCCGCCACCGCCGCATCGGCATCGCCGCGGGCGCGGGTGAAGTTGCGTTCTTCGTTGAGATCGAGCCAGCAGCGCCCCGCACGCGCCTCGGCCAGCGCCCCGTCTGCGCGCACCGCGGCGTCGTAATCGGCCGCTGCGCCGTCGAGATCGCCCATGCGGTGCTTGGCGCGCGCCCGGCCGGAGAGCGCTGCGGCATTGCGCGAATTCGCGGCGAGGGCGGCGTCGAACTCTGTCACCGCTTCGTCGAAACGACTGCGCCGCAATGCGATCTGGCCCAGCAAAGCACTCGCCTCGGCCCCTTCCCCGCCCCGCTTGGCGCGGAGCAAGAGCGGCTCGGCGGCGTCGAGCTGTCCGCTTTCCAGCAGGATGCGCCCCCGCCCCAGCGCCGCCCCCGCATTGTTCTCGTCCAGCCGCAGCGCCGCTTCGTAGTCGCGCAGCGCCGGCGTCACTTCGCCCGCGTCCTCGCGCAAACGCGCGCGCGTCGCGAGCGCGGCCGCGCGCACATCGGCGCTGTAGGTCTCGTCTTCGGCGGCGGTCGTGCAGGCCGCGATGCGCGCCTCGCGATCGCGCAGCGTGTCGCACTCGGCGGCCGGGGTTGCGACCTGCGCCTGGCGTTCGCACGCCGCCGCCAACGCCAACACGATCAAAGCCAGAACCCAGCGCTTCATCCCGCCGCCTCCACCAACGTCAGCCTAGACCGGCCAGCGTGGGCGCGCCTAGAGTGCGCTCACATAACAGGGAGCGGCGTGATGGCCAATTTGTTCGATCTGACCGGAAAAACCGCGATCATCACCGGCTCCTCGCGCGGCATCGGCAAAGCCATCGCACACCGGCTGGCCGAGCATGGCGCGAGCGTCGTCGTCTCCTCCCGCAAGGCCGATGCCTGCGATGCGGCCGCCGCCGAGATCAACGAACTCGTCGGCCGCAAGGCCGCGATCGCCGTCCCCGCGAACATAGCCGCGAAGGAAGCGCTGCAAAATCTAGTCGACGAAACCAACCGCGCCTTCGGCAAGATCGACATCTGCATCTGCAACGCCGCATCGAATCCCTACTTCGGACCGATGGGCGGGATCAGCGACGATCAGTTCATGAAGATTCTGCAGAACAACATCGTCTCCAATCACTGGCTGATCAACATGTGCGCGCCGCAGATGCGCGAGCGCAAGGACGGCGCGATCGTCATCATCTCCTCGATCGGCGGCCTCAAAGGCTCGCCAGTGATCGGCGCCTACGACATCTCCAAGGCGGCGGACATGCAGCTTGCGCGCAATCTGGCCTGCGAGTTCGGACCGGACAATGTCCGAGTCAACACGATCGCGCCCGGTCTGGTGCAGACCGACTTCGCCAAGGCGCTCTGGGAAAATCCGGCGATCCTGAAAGCGTCTACCGAACGTTCGGCGCTGAAGCGCATCGGCCAGCCGGACGAGATCGCCGGCATGGCTGTGTTCCTCGCGTCGAAGGCCGGCGGTTTCACCACCGGGCAGACGTTCGTGATCGATGGCGGCGTGATGGCGCTCTAGAAGGCGCCGAGCACCGAAACCAGGTTCATCTTCAACGACTGCGCGTTGAACGGCTTCACGATATAGGACGAACCGCCCGCCCGGCGCGCAGCGGACTGGCCCTCGCTGTTGTCGTTGGCGAGCATCAGAAACGGGGTCTTGCTCATACGCGCATCCGCCCGCACGCGCTGCAGCAACTCCACGCCGCTCATCGGCGCCATGCTGGCGTCGGAGATGACCAGGGCGTACTCCTTCGCCCGCATCTTGGCCAAGGCGGCGGCGCCATCATTGGCCTCGTCGATATTTTGAAAGCCGAGTTGGCGGAGCAGATTGCGCAGGATTCGGATCATCGTGTTGTAGTCGTCCACGATCAGAATCGGCATTGTCATCGTCACGGCCATGTGCGCCTCTTCCCGCCTACCCTCCGGCGCTGTTATGCGGAGACGCCCGCCGCCGGACCGGGGTGCGGCGGCCCGGCGGCGAGACGTTACCGGCCGTTATTGCGCCGTGTTGTCATGATGACGGATAGCAAAGGCCTGAGAATTTTCGGTAAAACAGCACTTAAGCATGAATGAACGCGCACGCTTGCGCGGGCCGCGGAGACAACCATTTGGCAACGGACAGATCTGCAATTGGCCGCGGCGGAAAGACTCTGTGAACTTTTATGGCGACTCTAGGTCCTTCCAGCACCATCCCTGAAGACGCACGCGGCGCGGCGATCGCGCTGGGAAATTTCGACGGCGTCCATCGCGGTCATCAGGCGGTGATCGCCTCGGCGCGCGACGTCGCCGAAAGAACCGGTGCGCCGCTCGGGGTCGCCGTATTCGAACCTCATCCGCGGCGCTTCTTCCAACCCGACACGCCGCCGTTCCGCCTGCAATCGCCGGCGCAGCGCGCGCGCGCTTTGGCGGAACTCGGCGTCGAAGAAGTGTTCGAGATCGGCTTCGACCAAAGCCTTGCGCAATCGACCGATCGCGAGTTTGCGGAACGGCTGTTGCGAGACTGCCTCGGCGCCAGTCACGTCAGCGTCGGCGCCGAATTCCGCTTCGGCCGCGGCCGCATGGGAGATGCGGAAAGCTTGAGGCGCCTGGGCGAGGAGTTCGGCTTCACGGTCGCCGCCGTTTCGCCAGTGGGCGGGAAGCGGAAAATCTCGTCGAGCTCAGTGCGACAGGCCATCGCCGCGGGTGACATGAAGCAAGCCATGGATCTGCTGGGCCGCCCGTGGGCGATCGAAGGCGAAGTGCTGCGCGGCTTCGGCCGCGGGCGCGAGTTCGGCTTTCCGACGGCGAACGTCGCACTCGGCGACTACGTTCAACCGCGTCTGGGCATCTACGCCGCGCGGGTCCATCTCGGCGACGGCATCTTGCTTCCCGCCGTGGCGAGCGTAGGCGTCAATCCGACGGTTGGCGCCTTACCTGCGCCGCTCCTTGAAACCCATTTGTTCGACTTCAGCGGCGATCTCTACGGCAAGACGATCGAAGTCGAGCTGATCGCCCTTCTGCGTGAGGAAGCGAAGTTCGAGAGTATCGACGCGCTCAAGGCGCAAATGAAGGACGACGTGATCGCCGCGCGCAGAGCGTTGGTCGGCGTTTAGCCGGCGATCCGGACTTGGGCCGAGAGCTTCGCCGTCACCTGCCGCAGGCCATCCAGCACAGCCATGCGTAGGCTGGTGTTGCTCTCGATGTCCCAGCGCCGCAGTGATTTCATCGCCGCCACGTGGACTCGAATCGGTTCGCCTCCAATGCCGCCGTCGCGCCAGTTGGAAGTCAGCTCGCACAAGCTGCGGCCCGCTTCGCTGAGTTCGCTGAGGCCGAATGCGCCGGCTTCGCTCAGAATTTCGTTTGCGAGCGTATAGATGCGCGCCATATCGGCAGGATTGCCGTCGAACGCGCCGCTAACGGTCGCCGCTTCGATTTCCGCTATCTTGGCGTCGAGCGCGGCCATGCATTCTGCGCGCAGTTCTTCGACACCTTGCGCCGCCTGCTCGATGGCTTCGGAGACCGTCACGCCGCCAGGGATCGAGATCGCCTGCGAGAGCCTGTTTTCGACACGATGAGTTCGGACGACGTTTTTCATGTCAGGCGGCGCCTTTCTTGTCGTCATCGATATCGAGGTCACTGGCGCGCCGGCCGGCGCTGCCCTCCGGCGGCCCATCTTCCTTGAAGCGACGGTCTGGCCCCAAATAGTCCCCCACTTCGACGAACGGGCGCTTGTCGCGGGCCACCCACAGGATTCTGTCAAGCAGAGTGGCAGCGGTCAGCGGCTTGGCGATGAAATAGCTCGCGCCGCTGTCCCGCGCCCGCCAAACCATGGAGGGTGTGGAGTGGCCGGACACGAGAATAACCGGCACGAAGCGATTGGCGTTCCGCTCCTGTCGGCGCAGCCAACGCAGAAGTTCGATCCCTTCCCCGTCGGTGCCTGGATCGACGATCGCGAGATCGAACACCGAATGCGAAAGGGCGTCGCGCGCGTCGTCGGCCCGTGTGCATGCGCGCACATTGCGTATGCCGAAGCCACGGACAATCTGGGTCAGGATCTTGCAACTGTGGACGCTGTGATCGAGCGCCAACAGCGAGACCTTCTCGAGATTGATCCAACGGTTCAACTCAGCGGCCTGTGGCATTTTGCTACCGGCATCCTGATTGGAGGCCAGACCGCTTATGCCAGACACTGGTTAAGGGTTTGGCGCATCGTCAGCAGCCGGACGCGCCGGAATTTTAACTTCTGCTTCGCCTTCGAGCACGAGTGTCTCGCCCACCTTGCATTCGCAGCGCAGCTTCGCGCGCCGGCCCTTCTCCGTGAGTTCGGTGATTTCGACGCTCGCGTCGACCGTATCGCCAATCCGGACCGGCGCCAGAAAGCGAAGGGTTTGCGAGATGTAAATTGCGCCGGGCCCCGGCAAGCGCGTGCCGATCACGGCGGAGATGAGGCTCGCCGTATAGAGACCGTGGGCGATACGGCCGCCGAACGGGGTTTTCGCCGCGAAGTGTTCGGAGAGATGAATCGGATTTCGATCGCCGCTGATCTCGGCGAAGCCGACGACGTCGGACGCGTCAACATGTTTGGAATAGGTCTCGCGCATGCCGAGGCTGAGGTCTTCAAAATACAACGAGCGGGTTTCGGGCAAAGTCATTCTTGGTCCTTGGTCGGGGATTGTCTGCGCGCCTTAAAAAAATCCCTCAGCAGTTTCGCCGCCGCTTCCGCTTCGACGCCTTCTGTCACAGCCGGCTTCCAGTGGCACTGCGGATGATCCCAGACCTTTGCGCCGTGCTCCACGCCGCCGCTTTTCGGATCGCTCGCGCCGTAGACGACCCGGGCGATGCGCGCTTGGCTGATCGCGCCGGCGCACATGGCGCAAGGCTCCAGCGTGACGTAAAGGGTGAGCCCCGGACGCAGGCGATAATTGCCGGTGACTTCGGCTGCGCGGCGAAGAGCGAGAATCTCCGCGTGCGCGGTGGGATCAGTCATGCCGATCGGGCCGTTGGCGGCGCCGGCGATGACTTCGCCTGTCGCTTCGTCGACGATGACGCAACCGACCGGCGTTTCGCCGAGACCGGCCGCGGTTTCCGCCAGCGAGAGCGCCATACCCATGTAGAGATGATCGCTCATGCGCGGCGAAGGTCGAGCAGATCGGCGACGACTGGACCGGAGGCGAGCGTCTCGAACGTGCCGGGAACGATCGCGTCGCGATACATGCGCCGGGCCTCGTCGTCGGAATGATGCATGCGGCTTTCCATCGCCTTCTTCCAGGTCGCCTCGTCCGGCCATTGCGCATAGGCGATGTAGACGCCCTCGCCCGCTTTATGCAGGCGCGAGCCCCAGCCGCCGAATTCGGCGGCAATCCGCTCGGTGCCGCGCTTCCAGCCGGCCTCGAATTGCGCTTCCAGCCCTGGTACGACCTGCCAACGATAGATCACGGCGAACATGGCCAATTCCTCTCCACCCCCTTCTAACGCTGAACCCGAGCGCATCGCCAAGTTTCTGGCCCGGGCCGGCGTCTGCTCGCGGCGCGATGCTGAAAAGCTCATCGCCGAAGGCAGAGTAAGGCTGAATGGGAGGGTGTTGGATACGCCAGCTGTGAAGATCTCGGCTGCGGACAAAATAACGGTCGACGGCCGGCCGATCGGCGCGGCCGAGCCGACGCGGCTGTGGCGCTATCATAAGCCTTCGGGGCTTGTGACCACACATCGCGATCCGGCGGGACGGCCGACTGTGTTTCAGCATCTGCCGCAGAACATGCCGCGAGTGATTTCGGTTGGACGGCTCGATCTCACGTCGGAAGGGCTGCTGCTTTTGACCAACGACGGCGAACTCGCGCGGCGATTGGAGCTGCCGGCGAACGGTTGGCTTCGGCGTTATCGCGCCCGCGCTTTCGGCCGCATCGAACAAGCGGAACTCGATCAGCTCAAGAACGGCATCACCGTCGATGGCGTACGTTACGGCGCCATCGAAGCGAAGCTCGAGCGCGGCGGCGCGTCGAATGCTTGGATCACGATGAGCCTTACGGAAGGCAAGAACCGCGAAGTTCGACGCGTGCTCGATGCGCTGGGCCTCAAAGTGAATCGGCTGATCCGCGTTTCGTACGGGCCGTTTCAGCTCGGAACGCTCGAACCGGGCGCCGTCGAGGAAGTGCCGCGCAAAGTGCTGAAGGAGCAGCTTGGCAAGGACGCGCTGGATTAGTGACCGCCCCCGAGGAAGCTCGGGATCGCGGGGAAATAGGCCGGGAAGAAGTTGTGGCCGTCTTCCCAGACCATGCGCACGCCGGCGAACAAAATGATGACGATGCCGACGACCGCGATCCAGCGGTGCTTCTCAATGATGCGGGCGATGAAAGTCGCGGCGACGCCCATCAGCACGACCGAGAGCACCAGGCCAAAGGCCATGATCACTTCGTTGTGGCGCGACACGGCGGCGACAGCGAGCACGTTGTCGAGCGACATCGAGACGTCGGCGATGATGATGGTGAAGAGCGCGCTGGCGAACGTCTTCGGCTTCTTGCCGCCGGTGACGACGGCTTCGGCGGCGTGTTCGCCGGCGACCGGATCGCCGACCGTGACCGGGCGGTGATGCTGCAGATCCTGCCACATCCGCCACGCCACCCAGAACAGCAAAAGGCCGCCGACGAGGAGCAGACCCTTGATCTCGAGCAGCTGGATGGTGATCCCGGCAAAGAGGATGCGCAGCACCAGGGCCATGACGATGCCCCAGAAAATCGCGCGCCGCTGCTGGGCCGCCGGCAGCGCCGAGGCGGCCAGACCGACAGCGACCGCGTTGTCGCCGGCTAAGGCCAGATCGATCAGGATGACTTGAAGCAGCGCTGCAATGTCGGCGACCATCCAATCCACGGCAGCTCTACTCCTCGGCAGTTTTCGGAACAGTTTTGGGGGCGGCTCTTGTTCACGGAGCTTGACGTTTAGGTCAAGCGCTTGGCGACGGGCCTCAAGCGCGACATATGGCGCTTGCCGGAAGGGAATGAAGGCGGGCAATGCGCATAGTCGGGGGGCAGTTTAAGGGGCGGGCGATCGCGGCGCCGGAGGGACGCGACACGCGCCCGACCAGCGACCGGGCGCGGGAGAGTTTGTTCAACGTGCTCGCGCACGCGGACTGGTCGGCCGGCGTCGGGGGACGTCGGGTGCTCGACCTGTTCGCTGGCTCGGGCGCGCTGGGGCTCGAGGCGATGTCGCGCGGGGCGGCGTTCGCGCTGTTCGTGGAGACCGACGCCGCGGCCCGCGGGACGATCCGCGACAATATCGAAGCGCTCGGCCTGTTCGGCGCGACGCGAATTCACCGCCGCGACGCGACCGACCTCGGCATGAAGCCGGCGGGGCTTGGCGATCCGTTCGATCTCGTCTTCCTCGATCCGCCATACCGCAAGGGGCTGGGCGAGAAGGCGCTGGCCCGGCTCGGGCAAGGCGGCTGGATCACGGCCGAGGCGCTGATCGTGTTCGAGTGCGCCGCCGACGAGACGCCGGCGATCGAGGGTTTCGAACTGCTCGCCGAGCGCGGCTATGGCGCGGCGAGGGTGTTGTTCCTGAAGCCACGCTAGATCGAGTGCCCCCGCCCTCCGTTCACGCATTACGGCGATGGCGCAACGACGCGTTGCTGGGCGGCGTCCGGCGGCGCTTGCTGCTGCACACGCAGTTGCGGGGCGAGTTCGACGCGAGTGCGGAGCGGCACGTGGAACTGCTGCTGGCAGCGCTCGAGCAATTGCGCATCCGGGGCGGCGACATCGTGCGCCTCCTGCGCCTGACGCAGGCGCTCGCAGGCTTCGCGGGTGCGGCCGGAGCGATCGAGCGCGCGCACGAGCTGCTGGGCGTCGGCGTCGAGCACGGCGGCGGCCGTCGAGTTCGGAGCGGCTTCGGCCACGCGTTCGCGCGAGGCGTAGGCCTCCGAATAGCGGGCGCTGGCGGCGGCGAAATCGCCGCGCTGTTCGGCGATGCGGCCGAGTTCTGATGCTACCGGCGCGCGCAGCTGCGGCGCGGTGAGCTGCGGCAGCGCTTGCTGGAGCCGTTGTTCGGCCTCGGCGGCATGGCCTTCGTTCTGCAGCTCGACCGCTTCCGACACCTGCGCCACCGCCGCCGCTTCGACGTCGCGATTGGTGCGGTCGTAGGAGCGCGACAGCATGCGCCAGACTTGCGTATTGCGCGGCTCGAGGCTGGTGGCGGCTTCGAGCGCGCGCTGGCCGAGCGGATCGGCGTTGGCTTCGCCGACCGAGCCGCAGAGCAGATAGATCTCGTCCCGCAGCGGATCGTCGGGATTGTTCTGCGCGTAGGTCCAGAGCGTCTGCATTGCTGCGGGACGCGCTGAGTCTTGCGACATTTGCACTGTCGCCAGACGCACAGAAGCGTCGGGGTGCTGGGCCAGCGCCATGAAGGCCTGGCGATAGGTTTCACGCGCCGTCTGATCGAATTCGGCTTCGGATATGCCGGCGAGTTCGGTCTCGCTTGCAGACGGCGCCGAGCCTTCGCCCTGCAGGTTGACTTCCTGCGTCTCGCCCAGCGCGCCGGCTTCGAGAATGGTCGCCAGTTCGATCGCCTGCTCGGGCGTCAGCTTGCCTTCGGCGAGCAGCCGCAGCAGCTCGGCGCGCAGATCTTCCTGCGTCGCTGCGGGCGGCGCCTGCGGCGTGAAGATGTAGCGCCCGCCGGCGGCGATGCCGATGATCAGCGCGACCACGGTGAGCACAGAGACGAGCCGGACGCGCGCCATCAGCTTGCGGCGTTTTCTGGCGATGGCGCCGCCGTCGGCGTCGCGGCCTTCGATCTTGGCCTTCAGCGCCTCCTCGAGAATCTGCATCTGCGGCGCGTTCGAGCCGCCGTTCCAACGGGTGAAATCCTCCGCCTGGAAGGCGCCGAAGCCGAGCGGAATCTCGACCCGGTCGAACAGCACCGGCACGAGCCGGCCCTCGTCGCGGGCGCGGCCGGCTTCGTCTCGCACGAAGGTCGAGAGCGCCGAGCTCTGCGTCCACACCACGATAACGGCTTTGGCGGCGCGCAGTTCGCGCTCGATGATCGACGCATAGTCCTGGCCGGCGGCGAGCGAGCGATCCCACCAGACCTTGAAGCCGCGCTCCTGCAGCGCCTCGGCGAGCGGGCGGACGCGCTTGGCGTCCTCGCTGGCGTAGGAAATGAAGATGTCCGCCATGTCCCCTGCCTCACGATGCGCGTGCTGCGCCGGCTGCTGCCTCGTCCCGGTCCCGTTCTGGGCGCTTAGCCATCGAAGGTGAAGGTGACGCCGGGCACGGAGGCGTGATGAGCATGGTTTTCTCCGTAAGGACAAGGGCTTGCAACCAGGCGCGCGGCGGCGCCCGCGGCCGGGGGGCTTTGGCGCGGTTGCTGGAAATGACGATGTGGCGGAGCATCAGGAGGTGTCGACAAGGTGCGGCGCGGGCGCGGCGCGGCTGACGACACGTGCGACGCGGGGGCGCGCGGGGATGATGGCGCACCGGCGTGTGAAGCGGCGGCGGCGCCAAGCGACGTAAGCGGCGAGGCCGCTATAGTGGCGCAAGGCTTGGATCAGGTGCGCGACCTTGGCGGCGAATGAACCGCGGCTCATGAGCATGCGGCGCAGCCAAACGCCGCCGAACCGGCGCAGCGTGAGGCGCCGCTCTTTGCCGAGCTTGCAGCCAGTGGGAATGTGCGCCGGCCGCGAAGTCCGGCGGCGTGCGGGGGCGATTTGCGGATCGAGCAGCTGGACGGCGCGCAAGATGACGACGTTGCGCACAAAATGCGCGAGGTCGGCGATGCCGAGCGCGCTGTAACGTTTGTGACGGCGCGCTTGTGCGCGCGTGCGGGTGGGACGGCCGAGCGCGCACCACGCGAGCACCGCCCCGAGCCAAGCGATGAGCCTGGCGAGGCGGTGATCTGAAACAATGGGGCGTGACGGCTGCATGTGCTGAGCATTGTACGCGCTGTCGAGTGCGGTCGGATTGATTGTGCGAAATCAGACGCACAGGCGGGCGCGATTTGCGTGGCAGCCATTGAAAAGGCGGACAATTGCGAAGCTACAGCCGCGCGCGCATGGGTCCGAATTGGGGGATAGAGTGCGGCTCTATCCCCTCATCCCGTCGTGTCGGGAGCCGGCGCTCCGGGTTTCGGCGCATTAAGCGGGGCGAACGGAACGTGCCGGGGCGGTTACGCGTCTTCTCCTAGGCGGGGCGCACTGCGCCTGTTCCGGCGCTTTCGACCGGGAAGCTTCAGATGGCTCAGCAAAACCTTGCGTTGGATCTCGCGTTGGGGACGCTCGCGGGCGCCGCCGCCGTGTGGGCGCTCGATCGGGTGGATTGGTTCCTTTACAATCGCGAACCGGAAGCGCTGCGCGAAAAGACGCGCGCCGTGCGCGGCGGAACCGATCCTGCACATACGCTGATCGACAGAGCCGCTACGGCGCTCGGGCGCGAGCCCCCCGGTCAGCCCGATTATCCAAACCCGACGGCGCTGGGCAACGCTGTGCATTACGGCATGGGCGTTTCCGCGGCGCTTCCGTACGCGGCGCTACGGCGGCGCTTTCCGTGGCTGAGCGCTGGCTACGGCTCGGCGTTCGGCGCGGCGCTGTTCCTGCTGCAGGACGAAGGGCTCAACACGGTGATCGGCCTTGCGGCGAAGCCGCAGGACTATCACTGGCGCACGCATGCGAGGGGCCTTGTCGCGCACGTGGCGTTCGGCGTGGTGCTGGAGACGCTGCTGCGCGCGGCGGATGCGTTCGCCTCTGGCATGAGGCGCACCGACGCGGCGATCACGGCGGCGTCGGCGGTCGATGAAGAGTACGGCGAGATGCTCGCGCATCCTTATCCGGGACAACGCGGCGGCGAGACGGATAGAGATGTAGGCATCGAACGACGCCTCTAGCTGCGCCTGCGCTAATGCCCCTCGCGCACCCAGATGCTGCAGCGGGCGATCCAGTGCTGCAGCTGGTCGAGCAGTTCGGGCATGGAGCGGGTCTCGAACGTGTGGACGACTTCGTCGTCGGTCGCGAACTTGAACGGGACGTCCTTGCGCCGCCGGCCTTTTTCTGTGCGGGGCCAGGGACGGTAGGTGATCTCGAGGATGAAGCTGCCGTTGGGATCGAACTCCGGGCGGAACATCACGTCGATCAGGAAACGCGTGCCTTCGTTGACGGCGTAGAAGAGCGATGAGCCGCCGAGGTCGCCGTCTTCGGGCTTGCTGTTGATATCGAGGTTGTTCCAGCTGATGTTCCAGCCGCCCGGGATGCGCAAAGGCGGCAGCCCGCGCATGAACGGCGAGTCCGGGAAATAGTCTTCGGGCTTGTCCGACATCAGCGCTCGATGAAGAGCGCCGCGGGGTGTTCGAGCAGGCCTTTGACGCGCTGGATGAAGGCGGCGGCGTCGTAGCCGTCGACGACGCGATGATCGAACGAGCTGCTCAGGTTCATCATCTTGCGGACGACGATCTGGCCGTTCTTCACCACCGGGCGCTCGACCAGCTTGTTGACGCCGATAATCGCCACTTCCGGGTGATTGATTACCGGCGTGGTGACGATGCCGCCGAGGGCGCCGAGCGAGGTGATGGTGATGGTGGAGCCGGAGAGCTCGTCCTTGCCGGCGCTGTTGTTGCGCACGGCGGCGGCGAGACGCGAAACTTCGACGGCGCAATCCCAAACGTCGCGCGCTTCGACGTGGCGGACGACCGGGACGATGAGGCCGTTATCGGTCTGTGTGGCGATGCCGATGTCGACATTGTCGTGGCGATAGACCACGCCCTGCTCATCGTCGAAGCGGGCGTTGATCTGCGGAAAGTCGGGCAGCGCCAGCACCAGCGCGCGCATGAGGAACGGCAGCAGCGTGAGCTTGGGCTGCTCGTTGCGCTTGGTGGCGTTCAAGTGCGCGCGGAGTTCTTCGAGCTCGGTCAAGTCCGCTTCTTCGACATAGGCGAAGTGCGGAATGCGGCGTTTGGCGTCCTGCATCTTCTCCGCGATCTTGCGGCGCAGCCCGATGACCTTCACCGGCTCGACGCCGTTCTTTTCCGCCAGCGCCGTGCCGCGGCGCGAACCGACGGCGGGCACGAGCACGGCGTCGAGATCTTCGTGGGTGATGCGGCCGTCGGGGCCGGTGCCGCGAACTTGGCCGAGATCGAGACCGAGCTTCTGCGCGCGGGCGCGGACGGCGGGCGAGGCTTGGGCTTGGCTCCATTCCTTCACGGCGGCGTCGCGCGGTTCGGGACGGGCGACGGCTTGCGACGGCGCAGGCTTCGGCGCGGGCTTGCTGGCGCCCGACATGGCGGCGACGGGAACGGATTGCGCCTTCGGCGCGCCTTGCATGGCGGCCTGCACTTCGTCTTCCGACCAGGTGGCGCCCGCGGGGGCTTTGATCTTGGGTTTGGGCGCATTTGCTCCCCCGCTTGCGGGGGAGCTGTCAGCGCGCGAAGCGTGATGACTGAGAGGGGCCGGCGCGACGGCTGGCGGACTTACCCCCTCCGGCTCGCTCCGCTCGCCGCCTCCCCCGCTCGCGGGGGAGAATGACTCCGCGTCGGTTTCGAACACGGCGATGGGGCCGCCCACGGGGGCCATGTCGCCGGGTTCGCCGTGGATGGAGACGATCTTGCCGGCGACGGGCGCGGTCATCTCGACTGTCGCCTTATCGGTCATCACATCGACGAGCGGGGCGTCTTCCTGGACGACATCGCCCACGCGCACGTGCCAGGCGACGATCTCGGCTTCAGCGGTGCCTTCGCCCACGTCGGGCAATTTGAAAACGTACTGGCCCATGAGACGTCTCAGCCCTCCATCACGCGACGCATGGCTTTGATGATGCGCGGCGGGGTTGGGAAATACTCCCATTCGAGCGCGTGCGGATAGGGCGTATCGTAGCCCGTGACCCGCTGAATCGGCGCTTCAAGATGATAGAAGCAATGCTCCTGCACCAGTGCGCTGAGTTCGGCGCCATAGCCGGACGTGCGGGTGGCTTCGTGGACGATGACGCAGCGGCCAGTCTTGGCGACGCTTTGCACGATCGCGTCGATATCGACCGGCAGCAACGTGCGCAGATCGATCACTTCAGCGTCGATGCCGGAATCTTCGGCGGCGGCGAGCGCGACGTGGACCATGGTCCCGTAGGAGAGGACGGTGACGTCCTGGCCTTCGCGGACGATGTTGGCCTTGCCCAGCGGGATCGAATAATAGCCCTCCGGCACTTCGCTGGCCGGATGCTTCGACCAGGGCTGCACCGGGCGATCGCGGCGGCCGTCGAATGGGCCGTTATAGACGCGCTTCGGCTCGAGGAAGATCACCGGGTCGTCGTCTTCGATCGCGGCGATCAGAAGTCCCTTCGCATCGTACGGCGTGGCCGGGATCACCGTCTTGAGGCCGGCGACGTGAGTGAACAAAGCTTCCGGCGACTGGCTGTGGGTTTGGCCGCCATAGATGCCGCCGCCATAGGGCATGCGCACCGTGAGCGGCACGGTGAAGTCGTTGGCGGAGCGATAGCGGATGCGCGCGGCTTCGCTGACGAGCTGGTCGTAGGCCGGGTACATATAATCGGCGAACTGGATCTCGATCACCGGGCGGAGGCCATAGACGGCCATACCGATGGCGGTGGCGGCGATGCCGCACTCGTTGATCGGCGCGTCGAAGCAGCGTTTGGCGCCGTACTTCTGCTGCAAGTGTTCGGTGACTTTGAACACGCCGCCGAAATAGCCGACGTCCTCGCCGAAGGTGAGCACCTTGGAGTCGCGCTCCATCATGGTGTCGAGCGCGGAGTTGAGCGCCTGGATCATGGTCATGGCAGCCATGGGATTAGACGCCCTCTTCTTCGCGTTGCTGGCGGAGGTGCCAGGGCACGTCCTTGTACACGTCTTCGAACATGCTCTCGCGCGGGTGGGCCCCGTCGGCGCCGAGGACGCCGACCTTTTCTGCTTCGCGGCCGGTGGCGCGGACGGTTTCGACGGCTTCCTCCTGCGCCTGGCGGTGCTGCTCTTCGCTCCATTCGCCGATGGAGACGAGGTGCTGCTTCAAGCGTTCGATCGGATCGCCGAGCGGCCAGGCGCGGCCCTCTTCAGCCGGGCGATAGCGCGAGGGATCGTCCGAGGTGGAGTGCGGGCCGCCGCGATAGGTGAAGTGCTCGATGAGCGTGGGACCCAGATTCGAGCGCGCGCGTTCGGCGGCCCATTGGGTGACGGCGTAGACGGCGAGGAAGTCGTTGCCGTCGACGCGGAGCGGCGGCAGCCCGTAGCCGACCCCGCGCGCGGCGAAGGTGGTGTTCTCGCCGCCGGCGATGCCCTGGAACGAACTGATCGCCCACTGATTGTTGACGACGTTGATGATGACGGGCGCCTTGTAGACGGAGGCGAACGTCATCGCGGCGTGGAAGTCGCCCTCGGCGGTCGAGCCTTCGCCGAGCCAGGTCGAGGCGATGCGCAGATCGCCGGAGTATGCGGACGCCATCGCCCAGCCGACCGCTTGCGGCACTTGGGTGGCGAGATTGCCGGAGATGGTGAAGAAGCCGTCCTTCTTGGACGAATACATCACCGGCAGCTGGCGGCCTTTCACCGGATCGCGCGCATTCGAGTAGATCTGGTGCATCATCTCGATCAGCGGATAATCGCGCGCGATCAGGATGCCTTGCTGGCGATAGCTAGGGAAGCACATGTCGTCGGGATTGAGCGCGAGCGCTTGCGCGACCGAGATCGCTTCTTCGCCGAAGGACTGCATGTAGAAGCTGGTCTTGCCCTGGCGCTGGGCGCGGTACATGCGGTCATCGAAGGCGCGGGTGAGCAGCATGTATTTGAGGCCGCGGCGCAGCGTTTCCGGCTGGATATGCGGCGTCCAGGGGCCGAGCGCGTTGCCTTCCATGTCGAGCACGCGGACAAGGCCGTAGGCGTAGTCGCGCAATTCCAGCGCCGGCGCGTCGATGTCCGGACGCGGCGTGTCGCCGGGCTCAGGGAATGACCAGCCGCTGAAATCGGGCTTGTCGCCAGGCCGCGCACGCGGCGCAGGGATATGCAGATCGAGAGCGTTCGATTTGCGCGGGCTCATACTGTCCTCAGTTCTTCTTCGCGGCGGCGATGCGTTCGCGGACGATGCGGTCGGCGGCCTGGTGCGGCGGGATGTTCTCGGCTTTCGCCACATCCAGCACGTGCGTCAGGCGCGTGGCGATGGCGCGGACGCGAGCGTCGACGACATCGGCCGGCTCGCCGAGATACTCGGCCGAGACGTTGATGATGCCGCCGGCGTTGACGACGTAGTCCGGCGCGTAAGTGATCCCGCGGGCGACGAGACGGGCGCCGTCCTCTTCGGTTTCAAGCTGGTTGTTGGCGGCGCCGCAGACGATCGGCGCACCGAGTTCGGGAATGGTGCGGGTGTTGAGGCCCGCGCCCAGCGCGCACGGCGAGAAGAGATCAGCCTTCACTGCGTGGATGCGGTCGGGCGCCGCGATCTCGGCGCCGAGCGCCTTCGCACGTTCGAGGTTCTTCTCGTTCACGTCAGCGATGATGAACTTTGCGCCCTCGTCGCCAAGCAGCTTGCAGAGATTGAAGCCGACCGAGCCGACGCCCTGCACCGTGATGGTGCGCCCCTGCACGGAACCGCCTAGCAGCGCCTTGATCGAGACGAAGACGCCCAGCGCCGTCACCGGCGAGGGATCGCCGCCGGCTTGGCCTTCCTCGGTGGGCAGGCCGGCGACATACGACGTGGTTCGAGCGATGGCGCGCATGTCGGCGACCGAGGCGCCGACATCTTCGGCGGTGATGTAGCGGCCGCCGAGCGCTTCCACATCACGGCCGAATGCTTCGAAGCAGGCGGCGCGGTCGGCGCCCATCTTGTAGATCACGGCCTTGCCGCCGCCGAGCGGCAGATCTGCCATGGCGTTCTTGTAGGTCATGCCGCGCGAGAGGCGGAGCGCGTCGGTGAGCGCGTCCTCGACTTTGGCGTAGGTCCAGATGCGGCAGCCGCCGGCGGCGGGGCCGAGCGCGGTGTTGTGGATGGCGATGATTCCGGCATAGCCGAGTTGCTCGTCGCCGACGAAGACGACGTCTTCGTGCCGGTCGAACGCGGAATTGGTTTTCGGATCGATCATTGAATCGGTTCTTCCAGAAGCAGTTGACGGGCGAAGCGGCCGGGCGGTGAGCCGAACGACAAGACGCCGTCGTGGTAGGCTTTGAGATTGAAATTGGCGCCAGCGCGGCGCTGGGCTTCAGCGCGAGTTTCCAGGTGCTCCTGGAAGCCGACGAAATAGGTCGAGAGCTGGGTGAAGGAGATCTGCGCGCGCCGCCACTTGCCCGCCGCTTCGCGCTCCTCCTGGAACGCGGTTTCGGTGAGGAAGCGCATCATCTCTTCTTGCGTCATGCCGTCGACGTGGATGGCCTGGTCGATGATCGCGTTGGTGATGGTGCGCAGCTGGATCTTCAGCTGGCTCAGGCGGAAGAGCGGATCGTCGGCGCGGAAGCCCTCCTGCACCATCATCTCTTCGGCATAGACCGCCCAGCCTTCGACGAACGAGCCGGAGCCCAGCACCGCGCGCAGCGTCGAGGGATAGCGGTTGGAGTGATAGATCTGGACGTAGTGTCCGGGCATCGCTTCGTGCACGGCGATGTCGAGCGTGCCGCGATTGTTGTACTCGCGCAGGAACGAAACGGTCTGCTCCTCGGTCCAATCGTCCGGGATCGGCGAGACAGCGTAGAACGTCTCGAGGTGACGTTCGAGCGGGCCGGGCGAATCGCAATAGGCGACGGCGTAGCCGCGCTGGAATTCCGGCATCAGGATCACGCGCACCGGCCCTTCCGGCAGTGTAATGAGATCCTTCTCGATGACGAAGCGGCGCGCTTCTTCGGTGGCGTTGGTGGCGGTCTCCACCAGCTGATCGCGCGCCGGACGGTCGTTTGCAGCGAGATCAAGTGCAGCGCGGATCGTAGCCTGTTGTTCCTCTGGAGTCGGCGTTGGAAAGCTTGTCTCGCCGATCCCGTCGTAAGCACCGCGAACATTTCCGCCTTCAAGCGCAATCTTCGCGACCCGATACATCTCGGCGCGCACGTTGCGCACGGCTTCATCGGCGCGGCGACGGATTTCCGCGCGCGGCATCGTCGACATCAAGGTGAAGCCGAGCTGGGTGTCGAAAACTTCGGCGCCGACGCGGAAATCAGCCTGCGCGGCAGGGACGAGCGTGCGCTCGATCCAGGCCTGGTGCTCATCGACGGCTGCGTTGAACGCGGCGATGGCGCGCTCCATGCGGCGCTGGTCGGAGGCCGAGAGCTCGCCCTTGTGCGGCTCGATCATGCCGCTGACGATCGACTTCAGCCCACGGTTCTGCGCCACGTACGTGTCGGCGTACGGCACAGGCACGCGTGCGGGCACGAGTTCCTGGCGCGTTTTGCGCAACAGATCGGGGATCAGCTCCATGCGCGCGATGGCCGAGCGCAGGCGCTGCGGCAACGGCGCGAACTCGCGCGCCATCAGACCGTAGAGCGCGCCTCCGGCGAGCGCCTGGTAGCCGAGCGGATTCCAGGCCCAGCTCTGCAGCGTCTCGGTTTGCCAGATCTGCGCGCGCAGATTGTTTTCGAGGATCGCGGCGTCGACCTGGTTGGCGCGGGAGAGCTGGCTGCGGTCAATGCCTTCGAGCTGGCGCAACGTGTCTTGCGTGAAGCGGAGCGCGGCGTTGCGGCCAGCGGCGCTGACGTCATCGACGCGGTTGTCGTAGCGGTGATCGCCGATTGTCGTAGCGGAGACCGGCGAATAGCGCATCGAGCGATCGAGCCAGCGGCGGCCGAGCGCCTCGAAAGCGCGGTCGGCGCGGCTGGGGTTTTGCGCAACGGCCTCGCCCGCCCCGAGCGGGGCAAGCATGGCGGCTCCGAGCGCGAGGACGACCCGGCGGCGTGAGGTTTTCATGATGGACGCTTCACTCCCAGGGCGAACGCTGGCCACGCCGCCCTCTGATTTGGCGCGCAAAATACTCAGACGCGCGATTGACGCAACATACGGGCCAAATGCCGAAGAACGTTGCTGTAAATTGGGCCGTGGCGGGCACCCTATGCCGGAATAACAGCCCTTGGCGGCACGTCCTTGTTGCTGCACCTGCACATGCCGGTAGCGGCCGGAACAGGCGTTTGCCGGCCGGGTTGGCGCTCTGCCATGACAGCCGCCGACGCCGCTCAGCAGTCTAGGGAAGAAGGCGAGGTCACGCGCTCGCACTATCACCCGATCGGCATCTTCTTCCACTGGACCATGGCGGCCATGGTGCTGTTTCAGCTCTGGTGGGGGTGGCGGACCAGCTGGCTGCCGGCGGGGTACGACAAGCTCGACGCCTACGGCGTTCACGCGCTCGTCGGCGCGGTGTTGCTCGTGTTCGCCTTCATGCGCGCCGGCTGGCGGTGCATCGCCCCGTTTATCCTGCCGGACCTGGAAGATCCCGAAGACATGCCGGGCTGGCAGCACTTCGCCGCGCAGGCGGTGCACGTCGGACTCTATGTGCTGATGTTCGTGCTGCCGTTCACCGGCTGGCTGATGCTCTCTGCGGCAGGCGGAGACAGCATCCGCATGGCGTTCGGGCTGGAGTTGCCCAGCTTGCCGTTTGTCGCCGAGCTCGGTTTCGTCGAGCGCGCGCACTTGGAGCAATGGGCGGAAACGCTGCACTTCTGGTCGGTCTGGGCGATCATGGGTTTGCTGGCGATGCATATCGGCGCGGCGCTGCACCACCACTTCATCAACCAGGACGATGTGCTGGCGCGCATGGTCCCGGTGCTGCTGAGTGAAGCGGCGGCCAAGCGCCATCTCACGCGCGGCAATCTCGATCGGCCGAAGGAAAAGCAGACGCCTCAGCCGCCGCGTTCGAGATAATCCGCCAGCGCCTCGATCTCTTGTTCGCTCAATCCGCGCGCGATCCGGCCCATGATATCGGCGCCGTCATTGCGCCGCTTGCCGCGCCTCCAGCGCCGGAGCTGTTCGGCTGTGTATTCGGCGGGCTGCGCGTGAATCGCGGGATAGCCGGGCCCGCGGCCGGCGGCGTTGTCGCCATGACAGCGGGCGCAGGCGAGGACGCCGCGCGACAGATCGCCATGCAGGTAGATGGCGGGCGGCGGCGCCGTGATCGCCGGCGCTTCATACCGAAGCGAGGCGTAATAGAGCGAGACGGCGCGCCTGTCGGCGTCGCTCATCTGTTTGGCGATCGGCGTCATCTCGTCGTCGGGGCGAAACTCGCGCGCATAATCGTCGAGCTGCTTGGCAAGGTAGCCCGCGTCGAGGCCGGCGAGACGCGGCGCGAAACCTGATCCCTCGCCTTCCAGCCCGTGACAGGTGAAGCATGCATTGTGCGCGCCGCTCGGGCCGCCGCCGAAGGCGATCACCTCGCCCGACATTTGCGGCGGCGCGCGCACCGGGCCGGCGCCGCAGGCGGCCGCCAGCGCAAGCAGCGCGAACGCCAACATCCATTTCGCCGCCATCGCTCGGGAACACGCGGTACGCCGATGTGTTCCGCTTCGAGAGCCGCGGAGGGCGCAGCTGAACAATTCGACCTCAACATCGACCTGGCCGCCGCCGACGCTCAACCCAGCAGGCCCCTTCGCGGCGCCGCTGGCCGAGATCACTTGGGCGGCGATCGGCATGGGCGTTGTCGTGCTCGCGATCGTGCTGGCGCTGCTGGCGGTCGCCGTCAGCGGGCGCGGGCGCGAGTGGCTCGGCGGGCGCAAGGCGATCGTGATCGGTGGTTTCGCGTTTCCGGTGATCGTGCTGAGCGCGCTGTTGATCTATGGCCTCACAACGACGGCGCGCGTGCTCGATCCGCCCGCGGCCGGCGAACGGCGCATCCGCGTCAGCGGCGAACTCTGGTGGTGGCGGATCACCTATTATGATGGGGACAGGCCGGCGTTCGAGACGGCGAACGAGATTCGCATTCCCGCCGGCGAGCCGGTGACGCTCGAACTCGTCTCGGCGGACGTGATTCACAGCATCTGGATTCCGCGCCTCGGGCCCAAGCTCGACATGATTCCAGGGCGCATGAACGTGCTGCGGCTACAAGCGGACGCGCCGGGCGTCTATCGCGGCCAATGCACGGAATATTGCGGCGCGGCGCATGCGCTGATGGCGCTGGAAGTGGTGGCGATGGAGCCGGCGGCGTTCGACGCGTGGATGGCGGCGCAAGCTGCACCGGCGGCGGCGAGCGGCGGGCGCGGCGCCGAGCTGTTCGACAGCGCAGGCTGCGGCGCCTGCCACGCGGTGCGCGGCGCGAACGCGAACGGCGCGCTCGGCCCCGATCTCACGCATTTCGCCAGCCGGCGCACGTTGGGCGCAGGCATTCTCGCCAACGAGCCGACCATGCTGCGGCTGTGGATCGCCGACGCCGACGAATTGAAGCCCGGCGTGCGGATGCCCCAATATGCGGCGCTGCCGCCCGAAGATCGCGAAGCGCTGGCGCTCTATCTGGAGAGCCTCAGGTGAGAAGCGAAACCGGCTTCGATCCCGACCTCTACAAGCGCTTCCCGACCAAGGAGGAACGGCCGGCGGAAGAGGTCGAAGAGCTGAAGCGCATATGGTGCGCGCCGAAAGGGCTCGAATATCTCACCGCCGTCAACAACAATTATGTCGGCATTTATTATGTCGGCGGCGCCTTTCTGTTTTTCATCCTTGCGGGCGTGCTGGCGCTGCTGATGCGCACGCAGCTGGCGCTGCCGCTGAACGGCTTTCTCGACGAGGAGACCTACAACCAGATTTTCACCATGCACGGCTCGGTGATGATGTTCCTGTTCGCCGTGCCGGCGGTGGAGGCGCTGGGGATTTTGCTTTTGCCGCAGATGCTGGCCGCGCGCGATCTGCCGTTTCCGCGGCTCTCGGCTTACGCGTTCTGGGCTTATTTCATCGGCGGCCTCGCGTTTTTCTGTTCGCTGTTCTTCGGCCTCGCGCCGAGCGGCGGCTGGTTCATGTATCCCCCGCTCACCTCGAGCGCCTACTCGCCCGGCATCAATGCCGACTTCTGGCTCCTCGGCATCGGCTTCATCGAGATCTCCGCCATCGCCGGCGCGATCGAGATCATCGTCGGCGTTCTGAAAACGCGCGCGCCCGGCATGAGCCTCGACAAGCTGCCTGTGTTCGCCTGGTCGATGCTGGTGTTCGCGGCGATGATCGTGATCGGCTTTCCCTCGATCATCCTCTGCACGCTGCTGCTCGAGCTGGAGCGGGCGTTGAACTGGCCGTTCTTCGACGCTCTGCGCGGCGGCGATCCCCTGCTCTGGCAGCACCTGTTCTGGTTCTTCGGCCACCCGGACGTTTACATCATTTTCCTGCCGGCGGCGGGGATCACTTCGATGATCATTCCGACGGTGGCGCAACGGCCGCTCGTCGGCCACAACCTGGTCGTGCTGGCGATCATCGCCACGGGCTTCATTTCGTTCGGCGTGTGGGTGCACCACATGTTCACGACCGGCCTGCCGGCGATCTCCACCTCCTTCTTCTCGGCGGCGAGCATGGCGGTTTCGGTGCCGGCGGGGCTGCAGGTGTTCGCCTGGATCGCAACGCTCGCGGCGGGGAAGATACGCTGGACCGCGCCGGCTTATTTCGCGATCGGCGGATTGGTCGTGTTCGTGATGGGTGGATTGACCGGCGTGATGCTGGCGATGGTCCCGTTCGACTGGGTGACGCACGACACCTATTTCGTGGTGGCGCATTTCCACTACGTGCTGATCGGTGGCATGGTGTTTCCGCTGCTGGCGGGCTTCTATTATTGGGCGCCGATGATGAGCAAGCGGCGCTTGTCCGAGCGGCTCGGGAAAGTTGCGTTCTGGCTCATTTTCGTCGGCATGCACGTGACCTTCCTGGTGATGCATCTCACCGGCTTGATGGGGATGCCGCGGCGGGTGTGGACCTATCCCGATATCGGCTGGACGCTGCCGAACCAGATTTCGACGATCGGCTCGTTCATGATCGGCGCCGGTGTTTTGGTGATCGTGATCGATCTTGTCCGCAACTTCCGCTTCAGCACCGGCGAAGGCGCCGGCAACGTTTATAACGCCGGCACGCTGGAATGGCTGCCGACGGAGCTCTATTCGACGCGCTCGATTCCGGTGATCAAGAGCCGCTATCCGCTCTGGGACGATTCGAACCTTTCGAAAGACGTCGAGGACGGGCGCTATTTCCTGCCGAACTCGGCGACCGGCGAGCGTGAGACGATCGTGACGAGTCCGATCAACGCTGAGCCGCAATATCTGCAGCGCATGCCGGGACCGTCTTGGTTTCATTTCGGCGCCGCTTTGTTCACGGCGGGTTTCTTTCTGCTGCTGACGGTGAAGCTCTATGCGCTCGCCGTGCTCAATGGGCTGGCGGCAATCGTCTGCATCGTGCGCTGGGTGTGGGCGAACGATTTGCCGATGAAGCAGGCGAGCGCCGACATCGGCGCGGGCATTCGTGTGCCGACCTATTCCAGCGGACCGCGCAGCCATAGCTGGTGGGCGATGATCGTGCTGCTGACGGTGACCGGCATGATCTTCGCGATGATGTGCTTTTCCTACATCTTCATCTGGAGTTCGCAGGCGGCGCACTGGCCGGCGCCGCCGCCGTTGTCGGCGCTGTGGGCTTGCGGCGCGCTCGCTTCTGTCGCGCTGGGATGCGCGGTTTTCGGCGTGCGGCTTTATCGCTCGACGCCGGTGGGCGCGATGGCGCTAGTTGGCGTCGCTGTCATTGCGCTGGCCGCCGAGCTTTGGATCAGTACCGCGAGCTGGCGCGGCGGCGGGCTGACGCCGGAGCTCAACAGCCATGATGCGCTGATCGCGATGTTCTTGGCCTGGGACATGGTGTTCGCGACAATCTCGACTTTGATGGCGCTTTATCTCGTCGCGCGCTGGTGGGCGGGGCTGCTGGTACGGGAGCGGCCGGCGACGATGGAGAGCGTCGGCTTGTTTACCGCGTATGCGGCGGCGCAGGCGTTGCTCGCGCTGCTGCTGACGCGCGCGTTTCCGTTGGCGGTGTGAGCGATGGTGCGCTGGCTCATCCTGCTCGCCGGGCCGCTGCTCTGGGCAGCGCATTTCGGCCTGATCTACGCGGTCGCGAGCATCTCAATCCAGGCCGTCGGCGAAAGCACGCCGCTGGCGCGGGGGCTGATCGGAGGATCGGGGCTCGCGTTCGTCGGCGTTCTGGCCCTGCTCTGCCTCAGCTTGCGGCGCGGCGAGGACGAGGTGGACCGGTTCTGGCGCTCGGCTTCCATCGCCGGCGCCGTGATCGGGATCGTCGCGATCCTGTGGCAGAGCTTGCCGGCGCTGCTGCCGCCGGCCTAGGAACAGCGCGCATCGGCGCGAGGTTTACCGCAGCGGAGGACGCATGGCCCGGCGCCGATCCGAAGTGCACAATTTGACGTCGCTCTTGGACGCGCTCCAGCACAAGATCGACGACGATCGGCGAAACGGCAACGGCGGCGGCGACGTCCAGTTGCGCGACGTGCTCGAAGTCATCGGCCGGCGCGCTTACGGCCCGCTGCTGCTGATCATCGGGCTGATCTCGGTTTCGCCCGCGACCTTGATCCCGGGCTCGACGTGGCTGTTCGCCGTCGTGACTCTATTGATCGCGATTCAGCTCACGTTTCACAAGCAGACGCCGTGGCTGCCCCGCAAAGCGCTCGACATGAAACTGTCTGAAGAGAAGCTCGGACAGTTTCTGCAAGCGTCGCGGCCGACGGCGCGGGCGGTGGACACGGTCGTGCGGCCGCGGCTGCAATTCCTGACCAAGCCGCCTTGGGTGATCGTCGTGGCGCTGCTCTGTGTGCTGGCGGCGCTGATCACGTTTCCGCTCGGGCTCATCCCGATCGCGCCGCTGCTGCCGGGGCTGGCGATCACGTTTTTCGGCCTGGGGCTGACGGCGCGAGACGGCGTTCTGCTGACGATCGGCGCCGGCGTCATGGGCGGCGCATTCTGGCTCCTGTTTACGCGCCTGTTCTAGGAACAAAGAACGCCCACTCGCATTGCGCCTGCGGTAATGGAGCGTGGCGCCGCCATGAGACTGAGCTGGACGAAGCCGCATTCGCGCGGCGCCTGGGCGGTCGTCGCGCTGGGCGCGATCATCGGCTTGGTCGGGGTGACGCTGCTCATCGGCGGACTATGGCTCGCGGCGTTGGGCGGCTCTTGGTATTACTTTCTCGCCGGCGCCGGTTTGATCGCGGCGGCCATTCCGCTGATGCAGCGGCGGATGATCGGCGCCTGGATCTACTTCGCCGTATTTGTTGCGACTTTGATCTGGGCGCTTTGGGAAGTCGGGCTCGAAAACGGTTGGGCGCTCGTGCCGCGTCTGGTCGGTCCATTGGTGCTGTTGCTGCTCGTCGTGCTGGCGATGCCGGCGCTGGACCGCGAGCACGGAAAGCGTCAAAGACTCCTCGGCGCCGGCGCCTGGGCGGCGTTCACGGTGTTGCTGCTGATCGCCGTCGGCATCGCCAACCGACCCGACGAGCCTGGGCTGATGCCGGCGCCGATCGAGGCGCCGATGAGCGATCCATCGCTGCAGCACGTCGGCGCCGACTGGCCCGCTTATGGCGCGACTTATGCGGCGCGGCGCTACTCGCCGCTGACGCAGATCACGCCTGACAACGTGCGCAATCTCGAACGCGCCTGGGTCTATCGCACCGGCGATCTGCCGGAGGAAAAATGGGGCGCTGAAACGACGCCGATCAAGATCGGTGATGCGGTTTATCTCTGCACCGCCCGCAACATCCTGATCGCACTCGATGCTGCGACGGGCCGGGAGCGCTGGCGGCACGATCCGCACGTGTCGGACGATTGGATCCCCTACACTGCCGCCTGCCGCGGCGTTTCCTATTATGCGCGCCCGGGCGCAGCCGCGAACGCCGCCTGCGCGACGCGCATCATCGAAGGCACGCTCGACGGGCGACTGATAGCGGTGGACGCGCGCACCGGGCAGCCGTGCGCCGATTTCGGCGAGAACGGCGCCGTCGACATCAAGCGCGGCATGGGCCAGGTGATTCCGGGCATGGTGTCGATCACCTCGCCGCCGGCGATCGTGCGCGGCATGGTGGTGACCGGGCATCAGGTGCTCGATGGGCAGACGCTCGATGCGCCGTCCGGCGTGATCCAGGGCTTCGACGCCGTGACCGGCGAGCTCCGCTGGGCCTGGGACATGACCCATCCCGAATGGCGCGGCGCGCCGCCGGCGGGACAGGAATACACGCGCGGCACGCCGAACATGTGGACGACCGCGACCGGTGACGAAGCGCTGGGGCTGGTCTATCTGCCGATGGGCAATTCGGCGGTCGATTATTGGAGCGGCACGCGCACGCCGGCGGAGGACGAGTACACCGCCTCGCTGGTGGCGCTAGATGTGACGACGGGGCGGCCGCGCTGGCATTTCCGCACGGTAAATGTCGATGTGTGGGACTACGATCTCGGATCGCAGCCGACATTGGTCGATCTGCCGACGCCGCGCGGCGTCGTGCCGGCTGTCATCCTCGCCAGCAAGCAAGGCGAGATGTACGTGTTCGATCGGCGCACCGGCGTGCCGCTGCACGGCGTTTCACAGCAGATAGCGCCGCGCGGCGGCGTCGAGCCGGTGCGGCGGGCGACGACGCAGCCGTTCTCCAGTTATCACAGCTTGCGCATGCCGGATCTGACCGAACGCGACATGTGGGGCATGTCGCTGATCGATCAGATGTTCTGCCGCATCCAGTTCCGGCAAGCGGCGTACGAAGGCATCTACACGCCGCCGACCACGGACCGGCATTGGATCGAATATCCGGGCTACAATGGCGGTTCGGATTGGGGCGGCATCGCCGTCGATCCGGTGCGCGGCGTGATCGTCGCCAACTATAACGACATGCCCAATCGCAACCGCCTGGTGCCGCGGCGCGAGGCGAACCAACGCGGCTGGTTTCCGCGCGGATCGCCGCAAGAGCAGCAACAGCAGCAGGCGCGCGGCGGTTCGCTCGGCGGCGCGGAGGGCGAAGGCGATCCGCAGGCGGGAGCGCCCTACGCGATCGACGTGAACGCCGGCTGGCGCATGCCGGCGACAAATCTGTTGTGCAAGGAGCCGCCCTATGGCGGCATCCGCGCGATCGAACTCGCGACCGGGCGCACGATCTGGGATCGGCCGTTCGGCTCGGCGCGGCGCAACGGGCCGTTCAACATTCCCTCGATGCTGCCGCTCCGGATCGGCACGCCGAACAATGGCGGCGCCGTGGTGAGCGCGGGCGGCCTCATCTTCATCGCGGCGACCACGGACAATCTGATCCGCGCCATCGACCTCGAAACCGGTGAGACGGTCTGGAGCGATGTCCTACCCGCGGGCGGGCAAGCCAATCCAATGATGTACGAAGCGAACGGGCGCCAATTCCTCGTGATCATGACCGGCGGCCACCATTTTATGGAGACGCCGCGGGGCGACCACGTGATCGCGTACGCGCTGCCGCAACAGGACGATTAAGATTGCCGGAACCTTGTCTACGCTAGAGCGTCCTTCCGTCATGTCCCCCACGCTTCGCCCGACCCGCGCCCTCATTCTGCTCGCCGCCGCGAGCGCGCTGCCGGCCTGCAATCAGCCGGACCCGGCGACGCGAACGGAAGAAGGCGTCTACGGCGCCGCCAGCGGCGACAATCCGAACCTGTCCGACCTCCAGCAACAGCCGGGACAGACGCAGGAGGAACTCGGACCCGCCGAACCGCCGCAGGAAGGCGGCGCCTCGGACGCCGGCGCGAACGAGGCTGCTTCGCCTACGCCCTGACCTCGGCGGAACGCCGCAGCGCATCCTTGCTGGCGATAAGTCGCGCCACGGCGACCGCGAGTTCATCAGGTTCGATCGGCTTTGTCAGCAGCGGCGCGTCGGCGAAACGCGGGTCGATCGCCTCCGCCTGATAGCCGGTGACGAAGATGATCGGCACGTCGCGCGCCAATAGCTCTTCGGCCAGCGGATAGACCATCTCATCGCCGGCGTTCACGTCGAGCAAAGCAGCGTCGATCTCGGTGTCGAGCGCGCTGCGTGCGTCACGAGGCCCTGAGAACGGGCCAACGACATGGCCGCCGAACTGCGACACGAGCCGCTGCATCATCATCGAGACGAGCGGCTCGTCCTCGACGACCAGCACCCGCCGTCCGGCGATGCGATCGAGGTTGGCGGCGCCGAGGCGGTGCGTATCTATGGGGCCAGCCGTCACGCTCGCGCCGGGGGCGAAATGCAATGCCGGCAGGCGCAGAGTGCAGCGCAAACCATCGCGGCGCCACTCGCGCTCCAAGGAGCCGCCCAGTTGGGCCTTGATGCTGGTGTCGACCACGCGTGAACCGAAGCTGGATCGGGCGGGCGTGCTGACAGGGTGGCTGCACTGCTCGTCCCATTCGAGCACAAGTTCGCGGTCGCCAAGGCGCCAAGTGACGTGGAGCTTGCCGTCCGCACTGGAGAGCGCCCCATATTTGGCCGCGTTGGTGGCTAATTCGTGCAGGGCGAGCGCGAGGTTCTGCGCGACGCGCGGCACGATAGCGACAGGCGGCCCGTCCACGGCGACGCTGGCGTTGGACGCATAAGGCGCCAGCTCTTCGTGCATCAGCCGCAGCAGATCGGCGCCGCTCCAGCGCGTTTCGGAGAGTAGATTGTGCGCCGTCGCCATGGCGCGGATGCGCCCCTTCACGGCCGCGGCGAACTTGTCGGCGTCGTCGGCCGGCGTGAGCGACACGATCGCCTGGATCACCGCCAGCGCGTTGCGGGCGCGGTGATCGACCTCGCGCGCGAGCAATTCCTGCCGCTCGATCGCCGCCTCCAGCTGCGCCGTGCGCTCGGTCACGCGCCGCTCGAGTTCTTCGTTGACGCGCGCCAACGCACGCGTCTTGCGATAGAGGTCGACGAACACGCGCACCTTAGCGCGCAGCACTTCCGGCACGACCGGCACCGGCACGTAATCGACGCCGCCGAGCTCGTAGCCCTTGAGGCTGTCGAGTTCGCTCAAATGCACAGCCGAGATGAAGATGATCGCCGTGTCCACAAAACGCGGATGCTCGCGGATCATCTGCGCCAGCTCGAAGCCGTCGAGATCGGGCATGCAGACGTCGGCGAGGATCACTGCGACGTCGTTCTTGAGCAGAAGCTCGAGCGCGTCCTTGGCCGAGGGCGCCTTCAAGAGGTTCTGACCGAGGCCGGCAAGAATGAGCTCGTAGCTCATCAGCTTGCCGGGCTGGTCGTCGACGAGAAGGATGTTCACCCGTTCGGTGGGTTGATCGAAGCCGGACGCCATCAGCGGTGCAGCCACATCCGCAGGGCCGAGAGCAGTTGCTCGGTGTTGACCGGCTTCGCCAGATAATCGGATGCACCCGCCTCCAGGCACTTTTCGCGGTCTCCCTTCATCGCCTTGGCCGTGAGCGCCACGATCGGCAAGCGCCGGTGGGCCGGGTTCTGACGGATTTTATGCATCGTTTGGTAGCCGTCCATCTCCGGCATCATGATATCCATCAGCACGATCGAGATGTCCGGCGTCGTCTCCACCAGATCGATCGCTTCCCGGCCGGTGGTGGCGGTCACCACACGCATGCCGCGGCGTTCGAGCAAGCTCGAAAGCGCGAAGATGTTCCGTGCGTCGTCGTCCACCAGCAGTACGCAGCGGCCAACGAGGTCTTCGTCGGAACCATGCAGCCGCTCCAGCATGCGCTGCTTCTCCTCCGGCAACTCGGAAACTACGCGGTGCAGGAAGAGCGCCGTTTCATCGAGCAGCCGCTCGGGCGATTCGACCCCCTTGACGACGATGCTGCGCGCCATGGTGTGAAGACGGGCGTCTTCCTCCGGCGACAGCTCCTTGCCGGTGAAGACGACGACAGGGACGTCGCGCGACTCCTCGTCCTGCTTTAGCCGCTCCAGCACGTCAAAGCCCGACATGTCCGGCAGTCGCAGATCGAGCACGACGCAGTCCCAATGCTCCTGCTTCAGCGATCGCAGGGCCTCCTTGCCGGTGGAGGCCAAGCCGATCTCGACGTCATCGTGCGCCAGCAGTTCCTTGATGCTGAATTGTTCGGTCGGATCGTCCTCGACGACGAGCAGACGGCGCTGCTGCGGCTTCGAGAAATCGAGCACGCGGCCGATGGCGCCGCTGAGCTCGTCGGCGGCGATCGGTTTGGAGATGAAGTCGTAGGCGCCGCGGGCGAGGCCGTGCTGGCGGTCTTCGTCGAGCGTCAGCATCTGCACGGGAATGTGCCGGAGCGCGGGGTCTTGCTTCAGGCGGCTCAGCACCGTCCAGCCCAGCATGTCGGGCAGGAAGACGTCGAGCGAAATGGCCGTTGGCTTGTAGACGCGGGCGAGGTCCAGCGCCTCCGCGCCGGTCATGGCGACCAGAACGTTGAGCCCCTGATCCTTGGCGAGTTGAGCGACAATCCTTGCATAGTGCGGATCATCCTCGACGATGAGCAAACACGGCTCGCCGGGCTCGATTTCATTGCGGTCGTCTGCGACGCGCTCGACGGTCTGCGTGCGGATCGTCAGCGCCGGCTGCGGGAAGCGCTCGCCGACGGGCTGACGCGACGGCGCGTTCGCGCCGGCATAGGCGATCGGCAGATACAGCGTGAAGGTGGAGCCTTCGCCCGGCGTGGAGCGCAGCTGGATCTCGCCGCCGAGCAGCGAGGCAAGCTCGCGGCTGATGGCGAGACCGAGCCCGGTGCCGCCGTAGCGGCGGCTGGTGGAGGCGTCGGCCTGCTGGAACGCCTCGAAGATGATGCGCTGCTTCTCGACCGGAATGCCGATGCCCGTATCGGAGACGGTGAAGGCGACGACTAGCGGCGCTTGCGACAATACCGGGTGTTCGGCGTTCCAGCCCTCCGCCGCCGCATGCACGTCAAGCCGCACGCCGCCGGTTTCCGTGAACTTGAAGGCGTTGGAGAGCAGGTTCTTGAGCACCTGCTGCAGACGCTTGGAGTCGGTGATGATCGAACGACCGACGTTCGGATCGATGTTGACGCCGAACGAGAGCTGGCGGTTGTCCGCCTCGTGGCGGAACGGCAGCGCGACGCGGTCGATGACGTTCTGGAAGTAGATCTCCTCCGCTTCGACGGTGACGGTGCCGGATTCGATCTTCGACAGGTCGAGAATGTCGGAGATGAGATTCAGCAGATCGGTGCCGGCGCCGTGAATGGTGCGCGCGAACTCGACCTGCTTGGCGCTGAGGTTTCCGTCCGGGTTGTCGCTGAGCTGCTGACCGAGGATCAGGATCGAGTTCAGCGGCGTGCGCAGTTCGTGGCTCATATTAGCCAGGAACTCGGACTTGTACTTCGACGTGAGCGCGAGTTCGGCCGCCTTCTCTTCCAGCGCGCGGCGGGCCTGTTCGAGTTCCTGGTTCTTGCGTTCGACTTCGACGTTGCGCTCGGCGACCTGCTGCGCCTTCAGTTCGAGCTGCTCGTTGGTCTGCTGCAGCTCGCGCTGCTGCGCCTGCAATTCGCCGGCGAGCTGCTGCGACTGCACCAGAAGGCCTTCGGTCTGCATCGTCGCTTCGATCGAGTTCAGGACGATGCCGATCGAGGCCGTCAGTTGCTCGAGGAACGCGATCTGTAGCGTGGTGAAGCCGCCGACGGCGGCGAGTTCGATCACCGCCTTGACCTGCCCTTCGAACAGCACCGGCAACACGATGATGTTGCGCGGTGTCGAGCGGAACAGCGCCGAGCGGATCGGCACGACATTGTCGGGAATGTCGGTGATCAGCATGCGGCGCTTGTCCGCCGCGCACTGGCCGACGAGGCCGTCGCCAATCTCGAGCCGCGCCGGGTGCGCGCTCTCGATGTCGTCGGCGTAGGCCGAGAGCAGACGCAGCGCAGGGCCGTCCTCGTCGGCGACCATCTGATAGATGACGCCCTGGTGCGCATCGACGAGCGGCGCGAGTTCGGAGAGCAGCAAACGGCCGACCGAGGCCAGATCGCGCTGGCCCTGGAGCATCGAGGTGAATTTGGCGAGATTGGTCTTCAGCCAGTCCTGCTCGGTATTGCGGTCGGTGGTCTGCCGCAAGTTTTCGATCATGGTGTTGATGTTGTCTTTGAGCTCGGCGACTTCGCCGCGCGCATCGACTTCGATGGCGCGCGTCAGATCGCCCTTGGTGACGCCCGTCGCCACTTCGGCGATGGCGCGGACTTGGCTCGTCAGGTTGGCGGCGAGAAGGTTGACGTTGCCGGTCAAGTCCTTCCACGTGCCGGCGGCGCCCGGCACGTTGGCTTGGCCGCCGAGACGGCCTTCGACGCCGACTTCGCGCGCCACCGTCGTCACCTGGTCGGCGAACGTGGCCAGCGTGCGCGTCATGTTGTTGATCGTGTCGGCGAGCGCGGCGACCTCGCCTTTCGATTTCACGGTGAGGTTCTGATTGAGGTCGCCGTCGGCGACGGCGGTGACGACCTTGACGATGCCGCGCACCTGTTCGGTGAGGTTGGCGGCCATGACGTTGACCGTATCGGTCAAGTCCTTCCAGGTGCCGGCGACGCCGGGCACCTGCGCCTGCCCGCCGAGCTTGCCTTCGGTGCCGACTTCGCGGGCGACGCGCGTCACTTCCGAGGCGAAGGCGTTGAGCTGGTCGACCATCGTGTTGATGGTGTTCTTCAGCTCGAGGATTTCGCCCTTCACGTCGACGGTGATCTTGCGCGACAGGTCGCCGCGCGCCACCGCGGTGGTGACTTCGGCGATGTTGCGGACCTGGGTGGTGAGGTTCGCCGCCAAGAGGTTCACGTTGTCGGTCAAGTCCTTCCAGGTGCCGCCGACGCCGGGCACGACCGCCTGACCGCCAAGGCGCCCGTCGGTGCCGACTTCGCGCGCAACGCGCGTCACTTCGCCGGCGAAGGCGTTGAGCTGGTCCACCATCGTGTTCAGCGTTTCCTTCAGGAGAAGGATTTCGCCGCGCACGTCGACGGTGATCTTCTTCGAGAGATCGCCGCCGGCGATGGCGGTGGCGACTTCGGCGATGTTGCGGACCTGAGCCGTCAAATTGCCGGCCATGAAGTTCACGTTGTCGGTGAGATCTTTCCAGGTGCCGGCGACGCCCGGCACCTGGGCCTGGCCGCCGAGCTTGCCTTCGGAGCCGACTTCGCGGGCGACGCGGGTGACTTCCGAAGCGAACGAATTGAGCTGGTCCACCATCGTGTTGACGGTGTTCTTCAACTCGGCGATTTCGCCCTTCACGTCGACCGTGACCTTGCGCGAGAGGTCGCCCTTGGCGACGGCGGTGGTGACTTCGGCGATGTTGCGGACCTGGGACGTCAGGTTGCCGGCCATCGAGTTGACGTTGTCGGTCAAATCCTTCCACGTGCCGCCGACGCCCGGCACCTGGGCCTGGCCGCCGAGCTTGCCTTCGGTGCCGACCTCGCGCGCCACACGCGTCACCTCGCCCGCAAAGCGGTTGAGCTGATCGACCATGGTGTTGAGCGTTTCTTTCAGCTGAAGGATTTCGCCGCGCACGTCGACCGTGATCTTCTTCGACAAATCGCCGCCGGCGATGGCGGTCGCGACTTCGGCGATGTTGCGGACCTGCGCCGTCAAGTTGCCGGCCATCGAGTTCACGCTGTCAGTCAAGTCCTTCCATGTGCCAGCGACGCCGGAGACCTGCGCCTGACCGCCCAGCTTGCCTTCTGTGCCGACTTCGCGGGCGACGCGCGTCACTTCGGCGGCGAACGCGTTCAGCTGGTCGACCATCGTGTTGAGCGTTTCCTTCAGCGACAGGATCTCGCCCGACGCGTCGACGGTGATCTTCTTCGACAAATCGCCCTTGGCGACGGCGGTGGCGACTTCGGCGATGTTGCGGACCTGGCCGGTGAGGTTGCCGGCCATGAAGTTCACGTTGTCGGTCAAGTCCTTCCACGTGCCCGCCACGCCGCGCACGACGGCTTGACCGCCGAGCTTGCCTTCGGTGCCGACCTCGCGCGCAACGCGCGTCACTTCGCCGGCGAAGGCGTTCAGCTGGTCGACCATCGTATTGATGGTGTCCTTCAGCTCGAGAATCTCGCCGCGCACGTCGACGGTGATCTTCTTCGACAAATCGCCGTTGGCGATGGCGGTCGACACTTCGGCGATGTTGCGGACTTGGGCGGTGAGGTTCGAAGCCATCGAGTTCACGGACTCGGTCAAATCCTTCCAGGTGCCGGCGACGCCGGTCACGTTGGCCTGGCCGCCGAGCTGGCCTTCGGTGCCGACTTCTCGCGCAACGCGCGTCACTTCCCCGGCGAAGGCGTTCAGCTGGTCAACCATCGTGTTGATGGTCTCCTTCAGCTGCAGAATCTCGCCCGAGACGTTGACGGTGATCTTCTTGGACAAGTCGCCGCTGGCGATAGCGGTCGACACTTCGGCGATGTTGCGGACTTGAGCGGTCAAGTTGCCGGCCATGAAGTTCACGTTGTCGGTGAGATCTTTCCAGGTGCCCGCGACCCCCGGCACCTGCGCCTGACCGCCGAGCTTGCCCTCGGTGCCGACCTCACGCGCAACGCGCGTCACTTCGGAGGCGAACGAGTTGAGCTGGTCCACCATCGTGTTGATGGTGTCCTTGAGCTCGAGGATTTCGCCGCGCACGTCGACGGTGACCTTGCGCGAGAGGTCGCCGCGGGCGACGGCCGTGGTCACTTGGGCGATGCTGCGCACCTGGTCCGTTAGGTTGCCGCACATGGCGTTGACGGAGTCGGTCAGATCCTTCCAGGTGCCGGCGACGCCGGGCACGATGGCTTGGCCGCCGAGTTTGCCGTCGGTGCCGACTTCGCGGGCGACGCGCGTCACTTCCGACGCGAACGAGCGCAGCTGGTCCACCATCGTGTTGATGGCTTCCTTCTGCTGCAGGATTTCGCCGCGCACGTCGACCGTGATCTTCTTCGACAAGTCGCCATTGGCGACCGCGATCGTGACTTCGGCGATGTTGCGGACCTGTGATGTCAGGTTGTCGGCCATCGAGTTCACGGATTCCGTGAGCTCCTTCCAGACGCCCGTGACTTCGCGCACCTGCGCTTGGCCGCCGAGCTTGCCCTCCGTGCCGACTTCGCGGGCGACGCGCGTCACTTCCGAGGTGAACTCCCGCAGCTGGCGGATCATCGTGTTGACGATCTTGGCGGAGCGGAGGAACTCGCCTTTGAGCGGGCGGCCGTCGACTTCGAGGCGAACGGTCTGCAGCAGGTCGCCCTGAGCGACGGCGCTGACAGCGCGCGTCATCTCTTCGGTGGGCCAGAGGAGATCGTCGATCAGGGTGTTGACAGAATTCTCCATCTCCCCCCAGGAGCCCGCCCGATTGACGAACTTCACGCGCTGCTTGGTGCGGCCTTCGCGCCCGACCGTGTAGCCGACGCGTTCAAGCTCGGCGGCCATGCGCTCATTGGCGGCGACGATTTCATTGAAGGTGTCGGCGATCTTGCCGAGGACCCCGACATGGTCGGCAGGAAGGCGGGCGGAGAAGTCGCCGACCTTCATCGCCTGGAGCGCCTGGAGCAATTCCCGCAGCTGCGCCTCTTGGCTCGATGGCGGGTCACCGCCTTGCCCTGCGCCCCGCGAACCGCCGTTGCCATTACGTGCGCGGTTGCTCACCGTCGCCGTCTTCGCGTCCATTGAGAATAGCTCCGCAACACACCCGGGACGTCTGACGCACCGGGGGCGCCGTCCGCATACACCCCCGCGAAAGCCGAAACGCCGCGCCGGAGATCGAAGTTCCCAGCCGCATGTGCTTTTTTTCAGGAGGGGTTGAAATTCGCGGCCAATGCCGACACAGCGGAGGGCAGAAGCTTGCGCCGATGAGACTTTTTAGCATCCGATAGTGCTGGACGCCGATCTCCTCAGCTTCGTTCGAAGCGCCATACGCTCCACTTGGGCGCTCGAGCTGCTCTTGCTGCTGCGGGCGCACCAGGATCGCGCGTTCACGACGGACGAGGCGGTGCTCGAGCTTCGCGCCACCCGCACGCTAATCTCTTCCTGCACCAAACAGCTTCAGGACGCCGGGCTTGTGGTGTGCGAGGGCGACCGCTGCCGCTACGCACCGGCTTCTCCCGCGCTGGAGGAACTCTGCGCCCAGCTTGCGCAGGCCTATCAGGAGCGCCCCGTCACCGTCATCAACGCCATCGTGGCCTCGCCGAACGAACGGCTGAAGAGCTTCGCCGACGCCTTCCGCTTCACCAAGAAGGACGAATGAGCATGCCAACGCTCGTTTATACGCTCTGCTTCGTGACCAGCGCGCTTTGCGCCGTCTTGCTGGTGCGGGCCTATTTCCGGACCCGCGCGCGGCTGCTGCTCTGGAGCGCGGTGAGCTTCGTCTTTCTTGCGGTGAACAACTTCTTCGTCCTGGGCGACCTCGTGCTGTTCCCGGACTTCAATCTGCTGCCATATCGGCACCTCGCCGCTCTGCTTGCCGTCGGCGTGCTGATCTACGGCTTCATCTGGGAAGTCGAGTGATGCCGTTCACGGATTTCTTCTCCGGCCTCATTGCGATGGGCTATGTCGTCTGCACGGCGTTCTTTCTCCGCTTCTGGCAGCGGACGAAGGACTCGCTGTTCTTCGTCTTCGCCATCGCCTTCTTCCTGCTGGCGCTGAACTCGGCGCTTTCGACGCTGCTCGGCGGCGTTCTGGAGGAGCGGAGCTGGCTCTATCTGCTGCGTCTGGCTGCGTTCTCGATCCTGATCATCGCGATTATCCGCAAGAACATCGCCAAACGCTGATCAGGCGCCGATCTCGGCGAAGGCGGCGCCCAGCTCGTCACGGTCGTACGGTTTGCGCAGCACCTTGAACCCCTGCACTTCGGTTTCGCCGCGCCCGCCATAGCCGGTGGTGAGCAGGATCGGCAGCTCAGGACGCCGGCGCCGCACTTCGTGCGCAAGCTCGATGCCGTTGAGCCCGCCGGGCATGATGATATCCGAAAAAATCAAATCGACCTGCGCGCCGCCTTCGATGCGCTGCAGCGCCTCGTGCGCGTTCGGCACGCGCGTCACGCTGTAGCCGAGGTCGGCGATCATCTCGCACACCATCGCCGCGACGCTGTCGTCGTCCTCCACCACCAGCACGGCGCCGCTGCCGCCGGCTGCGTCCGGGGCCGGCGCCTGCCGCGGCGGCGGCGCTTCCTCGCTCAGCGGCAGGATCAACGTCACCGCCGTGCCGCGGCCCGGCTCGCTTTCGATTTCGCTTCGTCCGCCGGACTGCATCGAGAAGCCGTAGACTTGGCTGAGGCCGAGACCGGTGCCCTTGCCGACTTCCTTGGTGGTGAAAAACGGATCGAAGGCGCGCGCCTGCACCTCCGGGGCCATGCCCTGCCCGCTATCGGCGACCCTGACGGCGATGGCGTCGGGCTCATCCGGCCCAGCGGGCGCAATCGTGATGACGAGGGAGCCGCCGTTCGGCATGGCGTCACGCGCGTTCACGGCAAGGTTCAAGATGGCGATGTCGAATTGCCCCGGGTCGACCTTCACGGCGGCGTCTGGCGCGGTCGAGCGGACTTCGAGCGCAATGTCCTCACGCAGCGAGCGTTCGAGCAACGGGCGCAGATTTTCGATCCGCTCCTGCAAGCGGATCACTTCCGGCGTGAGCTTCTGGCGGCGCGAGAACGCCAGCAGTTGCTTGGTGAGCCCTGCGCCGCGGTCCACCGCCTGACGCATGGCGGCGACGATGCTGGCGCGCTTGCTCTCGTCGTCCCGCGTCTCCAACAGGCGCAGTCCGCTCGAGATCACCATCAGCAGATTGTTGAAATCGTGCGCGACGCCGCCGGTGAGCTGGCCGATCGCCTCCATCTTCTGCCCCTGCGCCAGCGCATTCTGCGCCTTGCGCTTTTCGTTAATTTCGCTGCTGAGTTGCTGGTTCGATTTCGCCAGGGCCTCGGCACGGCGGCTGAGTTCGTCGTTCGCCGTATTCAGCGCACGCTGCGCTTCGCCGATGACGATGACGATTAATGCGGCCATGCCAAGCAGCAGCGCAACGCCGATATAGCGCGCCCACCGCGTCGCTGCGGAGCCGCTGGAAAGCCGCACATGAACCGCGCCGAGCGGCGTTTCGTTCTGGACTACTGGCGCCGAGGCGGTGGCGAAGCCGTTGTCATAGCGCGCCTCCCCCGCCTGCTGCAGCCGCGCGGGCGGCGCGCCCTCAGGGCCGACGCGGCGCACGAACAAGTCGCCCGTGACGGTGTAGACGCCGACCGAGCCGACATCGGGATTGGCAGTCAGCGCGTCCACGGCATGCTGGGCTTCGGCGGCGTCCTGGAACGCGAGCGCCGCGCTCACGCTCGCGGCCAGCACGCGCGCATGCGCCTGGGCTTGTTCGACTTTCGCTTCGCGGAAATCGCGCTCGCTGAGCGCCGCGCCGGCGACGCCTGCGAACACGAGCGCCACGGCCGTGACGACCGCGAGCAACGGCGTGTGGATGCGCAGTGTCTTGATCGGCAATCGGCTCATGGCGCGCTCGCTCCGCCATGGCCGCGCACGCTGAGGGCGATGCTCAGCAAGCGCGAACTCAAACCAAGCCGGTTCTGTTCGGCGGCGTCACGATCGATGTGGAAGCGCACGCGGTCGTCGACGACGACGAAGTGGATCACGCCGCGCCGGGCGCCGTACCGCTCATCCGTGACGGTGAGCACGGGCCGGCCCCGCGCCGCGCGCAGGAAGTCGGCGACGGCCACGCGCGACGCGGCGAGATAGAGGATCTGGCAGCCGCTAATGTCGGAGGCGTCGGCGACCCGCCGCACGACGACGGCGCGGCCGCCGATTTGGCTGCCGCGCGCGAAGCGATCAATGCTGCGCAGCATCGACGAGGAGCCGGCGACGCAAATCGAGAACCGCGTGTCCGGCGCGCTGAAGGCGGTCGGCGGCCACTCCGTGAAAGAGCCGAACCGTGTGAGGAAGGCGGCTTTAACCGCCGACTCGTCGGCGCTTTGGGCGTGCGCCGGCAATCCGCCAAGGACGAACGCGCAAGCGATGAGCCAACATCGCAGATGAGAGGCTCCCCCGCCCATGCTCAGCGGGTCCAGCGCAGGCCGATCGAGACGCGCCGCCGGGTCTCAAAGGCCGGATCTCCCGGCTGGCGGTTCTCCAGGTGGCTTTCGTCGAGAAGATTGTGTCCGGCCAGATAGAGCTCCAGATTTTCATTCATGCGCCAGCCGAGACGCGCGTCCGCCTCGGTGTAGGCTGGTACGCTGACGCTCGGTTCGTCGATTTCGCCGACGTGGCGCAGGCGCAGATCGAGTTCGACCTCCGGCGCCAAGGTGAACTGCGAGCGAACCAGCACCTGGTGATCCGCATCCGCACCAGGCGACAGGCCCCCGCTCAGATCGACCGCGCCCGGGCGCACGCCGAACGACTCGTCCATGGCGTAGCCGCCGACTTCCATGCGCCACCAATCGGTAAGATCGGTGCGCAGCCAAGCCTCAACGCCCCACCGCTCACCTTCGATGTCGTTGCGGAATTGGAGGGCGGGCCCGCCGCCGCTCGGCCCAATGCTGCGCAATTCGTCGTACTCATGGTAGAAGAATGTCGCCGAGACGCTGAGCCCCTCGCGTGGCAGGCCGCGATAGCCCAGTTCGTAAGCGAACAGCTCTTCGGAAACGAAGTCGTCGTTGGGAACGATCACGCCGGCGAGGCCGAGGTCGCGATCGAACCGGTTAGGCGTCCGGGTCGCGCGCGAAACGGCGGCCCAGAACAGGTGATCCTGCAGCGGACGCCAAGCCAAGCGGACGTTCGGCAGGATTTCGGTCTCCTCGACGAAGGTGTCGTGCTCGGCCTTGAAACCGACGATCAGCGTCGTCTCCGGATTGAGATTGATCGAATCCTGCAGGAAGACGTTTACGATCTCGGTGTGACGGCGCGCGGGCGTCAGCGTGAGCACTGGGAGCTTCGTCACGAAACTATCTTCGGTAGAGCGATAGCCGGCGCCGGCGACGATCGCATGGCCGCCGAGTCGCATGCTCAGCTGCGAACGCAGATCGTAGCTGTTGAAGATGTCGGACGCGTTGGGGCTGTTGCGGTCGACCTGGTCCCAATAGAATTGCGTCTCCAACGAAGCGTCGGCGTCGAGTTCGCGCGTCCAACGCAGCACGACGTTGGCGTTGGTGTCGCGCTGGTCGACATCATAGGTGTTGATGTGACCGTCCGCTTGCGCGGTGACCGAATCGTCGGCGCCGCGCCAGTCGAAGCGAATGCCCGTGTGTCCGCCTTCCCAGCCGTCGCCGGCGCCGCCGCCGGCGAGCAGCGACTCGCCGCGTTCGTAACCCGCGACGAAGACGCGGAACGCGCTGGCGGGATTGATCTGGCCGCCCCAACGGACGGCGGCGGTGCGGTCGACATCGCCGAGGCTGACACTGGTGAGAAGCCCCTGGGTTTCGAACGCATCTCGCGTGGTGATGTTGATGACGCCATTGACGGCGTTGGCGCCGTAGAGCGTTCCGCCCGGGCCGCTGATCACCTCGATCCGGTCGACGTCCTCGAGCATTCTGTGCTGCGCGTCCCAGAACACGCCGGAAAACACGGGCGAATAGACGCTGCGGCCGTCGATCAGCACGAGCAGCTTGTTGGCGCTGCCGAAATTGCCGGAGCCGCGCGCGGTGATCGACCAGTCGATGGCGTCGTCGCGCGCGACCTGAAGGTTCGGCGCAAGGCGCAGCGCCTCGGGAATGCTGGTCGCGCCGGACCGGCGCAGATCGTCGTTGGTGATGACGTAAACCGAAGCTGCGGCCTCGCTCAGCGGCTCGGCCCGAAGCGAAACCGAGCTGATGCGCAGATTCGCCAGGTCTTCAATCGAGAGCTGCTCCAGTTCATCGTAAGCAATGGCCGTGGTTTGCGCGAGCGCCGACACCGGCAATGCGACGCAGGCGGCGCACAACGCGGCGGTGATATGGGCGTACGCTCTGGCCATCAGCTCCCCCGGCGTCTCGCGCGCGCTCGAGCCAGCACCGCGCCCCGATCGTCTCAGGTCGCGCTGAAGCAAGCGCGACGGCAAGACTACACGCAAAGCGCTGCGTTTCAGACAAGTTTTCTTCGGCGGATCGCTGAATGTCCGGCCACGGCGCCAGAAAAGTTCCCTCCGTGCAGCGCCTCAGCCGCGGCGCGCCCCCTTGCGCGGTCGCGCCGCGTGCTTGGCCGTGTTCAGTGTAACAGCGGCGCGGACCAACGCCTTCAACGCCGTTTCGTTGATCTTGTCGCCCGCCTCAATGTCGATGGCGCGGCGCACATTGCCGTCGAGGCTCGCGTTGAAGAGTCCCGCAGGATCATCGAGCGCGGCGCCTTTGGCGAAGGTCAGCTTCACCTTGTCCTTGTAGGTCTCGCCGGTGCAGATGATGCCGTCGTGCTCCCACACCGGCACGCCGCGCCACTTCAGCGTTTCCACCGCTTCGGGATCGACCTCTTGGATCAGCGCGCGCACCCGCGCGAGCGTTTCGGGGCGCCAATCGCTTGTGTGCGGCGGGGCTTTCTTCGGCGCGGCTTTCTTCGTGGTCTTTGCGATCTTGGTCATGGCTCACATCTTCTCGCCCGGCAGTTTGCTGGCCTGCTTCACCCAATCGGCAAACTGCTTCTCGTCGAATCCCTCTTCGCGAATGTCCAGATAGCGGACGTGCGGATATTTCGAGGCGCCGGGCGGCGGCGGCTTCAGCGATCCGCCGTTGAGGAAAGTCACCTTCACGTACTTGGCGAACACGTGGAAGCTCAGAAACCAGACGCCCTCTTCCATGCCGTAGAACGGCGAATTCCACTTCACCGCTTTCTTCACGTCGGGCACGGCGCGGGTGACGATGGCGTCGATGCGCTTGCCGACATCGCGCTTCCAGTCCGGCATCGCCGCGATATAGGCCTTCACCGGCGCCTCGCCGTAGCCCTTGGCGATCTGCGGATTGCCGCCGGACAGAAGCTTCGGCGCGGCTTTCTTCGGCGCGCTCTTTTTCGCGATCTTTTTTGCGGCTTTTTTCGTGGCCGCTTTCTTTGCGGTTGCCGTTTTCGCCATGGCAGTGCTCCCGTCAGGCGCGCTTCCACTTGGCGGCATAGGGCAGCGCAAACAAGTACAGGCCCGTGATCAGCAACAGGAAAAGCGGGATCAGAGCCAGCAAATATATCCAGAACGCCGGCTCGGCTTCGCCGCCGAAAATTACGACCGTGTTGACGATGACGCCGATCGTGAACGCGATGGCGATCCACCGGTGAAATTGCCTGATCCACTTGCTCACGCGAACCTCCTTTGCCGCGGGCTGCATGAATTGCGCGTACATCTCAGCGCGCCTCGATCATTTTCCAACCGTTGCCGGAGGGGTCGCGGAAATTGGCGTCGACGCCGCCGAAGCGTTCGATCGGCTCCTGCGTGAACTCGACGCCCTTGGCCTTCATCTGCGCATAAGCGTCGCGGCAATTCTCGACCACGAGCACGAGCGGGGGCATTGCGCCCTTCGCCACCATCTCGCGCATGGTCTGCGCCGTCGCCGCGTCGAGCACCGGCTCCTGCGGCAGGAACAGGCCGAGTTCGAACGAGGGCTGGTTCGGGTGCTTCACCGTGAGCCAGCGATAATTGCCGTTGCGCGCGTCGGCGTGGACGCGAAAGCCGAGTTTGCCGACATAAAAGTCGAGCGCTTCATCCTGATCGTGAACGTAAAGACCGATCACTCCGATTCCGGTGCTCATGGGACCTCCTCTTCAGTTGAGGATTCCATACCGCCGCTCTCGCGGCGGCGCTTCTCCGAAACTGCGGTCTTGAGGTTCGGCCGATGGGCGGCGCTGACGAAGCAGTGCGGCACGTGCTGGAGCGCGTGCGCCCCCGTTTGCTCACGCGCACGAAGCTCGCTCGGGCTCTCGCCGGTGACGTCCTTGAACACGCGGCCAAACGTGCCGAGGCTGTTCCAGCCGGTCTGGAAGGCGATGTCGATGATCGCCAGCTCGGTGTCGCGCAGCAGCGCCTTGGCGCGCTCCAGCCGGCGGGTGAGCAGATAGCGGTGCGGCGGCACGCCAAAGGCTTGCTTGAAGGCGCGGGCGAAATGGGCCTGGGAGACGCCGCTGACGTTGGCCAGCCGCTCGACTGGCCATTCCTCGTCGGAGGCCGCGTCCATCCGGTCCTTCGCCCGCAGCAAACGGCGCAACAGCGCCGGGTCCTGGCCTGATCCCATGCCGTGACGATCCGGTCCAGGAGGCGGCGCCGTCAAGCGCCGGCGTTCGGACGGAGGAGGCTCCGGACTGGCCGGAGCGAAGAGACATGGCGCGCCCGAAGAGATTCGAACTCCTGACCCCCAGATTCGTAGGGCGGAGACAAGCGGCGCCGGATCAATAGCTTAGCTCTTGTCTTGCTGTCCACGCGCGGCGCGCCGCTGGCGCAGCTTGGTGACGCGGGCGTCCACCTGGTCTTGGGCGGCGTCGGCGAGGCCGAGACGTTCGGCCTGCTTGCGATATTCGGCCGCCTGGCGCGGCGTCGCGTGGTCGAGCTGGGACATGATGCCGGCGTCGCTGGCGCCCGCGAGCGCCAGTTCTACGCCGCGCGCGTGCCGCAGGCCATGGATCGTCAGCGACGGCCGGCAGCGGCCCGCTTTCGCGAGGGCGGCGACCAGGTCCTCGACAGCGTGACTCAGGGCCCGCTTCTTCCAGGCCTCCCCGTAGCTGTTGAAGGCGATCGTCAGCGACGCGACGTTCTTGGCGAAGCGCGGGCGCATCTTTTCGGTGCGCTCGAGTAGAGCCGTCAGGCGCGGATCTTCGCGGCGATCGCACAGGACCAGCTTCTTTTCCGTCACCCAGTAGAGCCGGCGCTCGCGCACGCCGTCTTCGTTGTCGCGCCAGATCCGGGCGCGGCGCGGCACGCTGCAGATGGTTTGGCGGCGAAACCCGCCCCAGCGGCCGAGCGCGAGCGCCCGCGCAAGGCCGGGCCGGTGCGTCTCGATCGCGTGCTCGAGCGCGGCCTCGAACTCTTCGTCGAGCCAGCGCGGGTTGGCGACGCCGAGGTTCTGCGGCCGCGGCACCTTGTCGATCAGCGCAAACGGATCGCCGGCGATCTCGGCGCGGATGCGCGGGCCTTTGCAGATATTCTTGAACACCTGCAGGCGCAGGTTCGCCGCGCGATAGCCGCGCTTGGCCCATTTATCCCTGAGCTTCAGCACGTAGCCCGCGTCGATGTCTTCGAGCAGCACGCCGGCGAACGTGGTCTCGAATTCATCGCAGAGGCGTTCGTAATCCAGCTGCGTCGCGGCCGCGAGGGCGAGGAAGTCGGCCGAGGCGTCGATTCCTCGCGTGCGATCGCCGCGATACTCGCGGATGGCGCCGACGATCGTGCCGGCTTCCGGTTTCGGCTTCGGCGTGTGCGCGGCCGCGAGCGCGCCGACTTCGTCGGCGAGCGCCTGCGTGCCCCAGGGCGCGTTCAGCGGCCGCTTCTGCACGCCGGCGCGCCGATAGTAGACGTGCTCGGCGCCGTTGCGCGGATCAATCCAGCGCTGCAGGTAAGGCGGGCGCTTGGCCCAGGGCGCGAGCGGATCGTCGCTCATCACTTGCGCCGAAGAAACACGACGTTCGTCGGCAGTTCGAGTTCTACGGCGATCGTCGGCGGCGCCTCCCGGCGCAAATCATAGTCACCCTCGGCGGTGCGGTGCGCGCGCCAGGCTCCGGTGCGCGTCCGCGCGTTGAGCGCTTCGACTAAGTCCTCGATCTTGCCGTCGAGACGTTCAGCGTCGGTGCGCAGCAGCAATAGTCGGTCCGGCATGAGCCCAGATCTGGCGAGCTCGTCAGCGATCTCGCGGAAATGGCGGCGGCGGCCGAAAATCATCCTGCTCCCCTCGTGCCTCGTTACATCCGCGCCAGGCTGGCCTCGCGGCGTTGCTCTGGCGTTAGGCCGGGCGCATCAGGCGCCTGGGGCTCGGCGGCGTCAAGGCCGGGCGCGAGCGGGCGCGGCTTTTCCGGCAGATTGTCGATCCAGGCCTGCAGCTTGGCGCGCTTCCAGCGATAGCCGCGCCAGCCCTGATCGACCGGCGCGACCGGACACTGACGATCGAACTGGTCGGGCGTCATGTCGCAGAACGCGGCCGCGGTCTCGCGGCGCATCAGCTCGGGCCAGCGATCGCTCATCGCTTGTGGCCGGGCGGCGGTTTCGAGCTAAACCACTCCCCCGTCTCGAGCCAGTGTGTGTCGATCGGCTGGTTCGGGCCGCCGCGAAGCACGCGCCGTTTTCCCGTGCGACGATTGCGCTGGTACAAATGCACGCCCGTGTCGCGCACGTCTTCCCATTCGTTTCCGCGGCCGATCCAAACGCCAAAAACAAAGCACGCGACGGGCAACATCAGTTCGTAAATCATGACTTGATCACCTGTGTGCTGCGGCCGACGGAGCGGTGGTGGCGCTTCCAGGCCTCCGCCCATTCACGTTCGGCGGCGTTGCGGCGGGCGAGGAAGTCGGCGCGATCGCGAGTGACGCCGAGCGGTTCGAAGAAGCCGGCGGTCGCCGGCGGGAAAGCGTGGTCGATCAGCGCGATCAACAGGTCGACGGGAACGCGGTCGATCGTGTCGATGAAGAGCCAGCGTTTGTGCTCACACTCGGCGCGCCAAGCGGCCGCGGCTTCGGCGTGTTCACGCATCGGGCGGCGCCTTCATCGAGCCCAGTTCGTCCGCGCACAACGCCTGGATGATCGCGCGCATGAGTGCGATGGCGGCGTTCGGACCTGATGACACGAAGTCATTCATCGCCTCATCCCAATGATCGTCACCAACCTTTGCCGCCCAGCGCCCGTTTTCCTTGTCGTCCCACACTGCGACCTCACGATCAGGAAGCAGGGTGTCGCGTAGCGCAAGGGCCGCATCGAGCGAGCTAGTGTAGTTCGGTGTCGGCGGAGCACCCTTGTTAAGGCGATCCCACGCGAGTCGCTGCGCATCACGCTCAGGCTCAAGCACTCGCTCGATCTGCTGCTCTACCGCGAAATTGGGGGCGGCGATGCCATCGAGCGCGTCGCGAAGTAACTGCAAGTCAGACATCGGACGGCGCCTTCTGGAGGAGCGCGGGCTGGCGCGTCGCGGGGCGCCAGCGATACGGCGCATCTTCGAAATAGCCGCCGTCGGCTTGCTGCCAGCCGCCCGTTCCGCTGCGCGTGATCAACGCCGGATTCCAGCGCACCACGCAGCAATACGGTTCGACGCCCCAGCGGGTCTCGATCTCGATCCAGGTCACGCCGTCGCGCGGCATGTCGCCGAGCCGCCAAGCGGGTTGCAGCTGCGGCGGCGGCGCGGGAAGCAGTGCGGCGAAAAGTATGATGCCGACGATCAGCACGCAGATTGCGAGGTTCGGAAAAACGACCATCATTCGCCGTCCACACCGACGAAGTGCTTGGTGTCGTCGGCGCCATCACCGGTCGTATAGAGCCAATAGCCGGCGTCGATGGCGTCGAGAACCGTTCTGCGGTCGGTGTTGAAGACAGAGGCCAGTTCGCGGACGCACACCCTTCGCCCCTGCTGCATCATGACGTAAGTCTGAATCGCGTCCGCGAAGTGGGATAGTTTCACGCCGACGTCCTCGCTTTCGTCGACGAACAGATCGCGGCGCCACGGCGAGGCATCTCCGTCGCGAAATGAGAACTCGCGAATCTTCCCTGTCCAGAAATCCTGCGCCTTAGCTGCTAGCGCGCAATCGTGCGGGGTTGCTCCATAGGTGACGACATGCGTCAACGCGCCGTCCCAGCCGATGAGCAACACCTGATGAAGATCATGCTTCTGAGCGACACTCTTGGCCGTCTCGATCGGAATACGCTTCGGCATCACGCCACCTCCTCCAGGCGCGCGCCGGCGGCGACGGCGGCGATCTGGTCTTTGCTGAGCGGGCGCCAGGCGATGATTTGACGCACGAGCGAGGGTGCGCCGCGTTCTTCCTTGTCGCGGGCGGCGTCGTGCCAGGCCCACATCGCGGCCCAGTTCTCGAAGCCGTCGCGCCGCGCGAAGGAATCGTTCTCGGCGTCGAGGATCTCGCGCTCGAGCGCGTCAGCCATCGCGTCGACGGTCAGCGTCGACCGCAGTTCGCTGACGAAGACGATGCCGGCGGCGTTGAAACGCAGCAGGCCGCGCAGGATGACGACGCCCACGCCGCGGCGCGCCGCCTGCTTCGTCCTGAGGCCGGTCCAAAGCCCGATCGTCTCGCCGACATTGGCGTGGCGCGAGGGCGCTTTGCGCTGGCGGCGCAGCGTCAGGACCTTCGGCTCTTTGGCGTCGGTGTCGATTTGCGGCCCGAAGGCGGTTTTGAAGCCGTAGGCGATCATGAGTCTCTTCTCTCTGTTGAAGGCGACCCCTCGCCCTGGCGATTGGTGTTGGCGATGTAGGCGGCCGTCGCCAGGCGCGCGAGGCGCGCAGCGTCCTCGGCGTCGAGCTCGACGGTGGCGGCGCCGAGCGGGCGCGCGGCGATCTTGACCAGCATGTCGGCGATGAAGGCGGCGTCGTCTTGTTCGAGGCTCGCGCGCAGCGCGCGTTCGGTCGGACTCATCGTGCGCAGCTCCCGACGCAGGTGGTGACGAGAAAGCCGACGGCGCTCCAGAACGCGGCGACGGCGCCGATGAACAGCAGGCGTCCCTGGCGGCCGGTCATCGAAACCCTCCCGACAAGCCGTAGGCGAACAGCGCGGCCGTAGCGGCGGTCATGACGAGAGCGCCGGCGATCAAGAGCGCGCGGCTGAGCGGCTCGAGCGCGCCCGCGCGGCGCAGGGCGCGGCTGAACTTAACGACGCCGCCGAACGCGATCGCGGCGTCGCTGGCGATCAAGCGCCGGCGCAAGCGCCAGTAGGACGCGCGCAACACCTGGCCGGCGACGACGGCGCAGCCGCCGGCGATGAAGGCGGCATAGATGTGCGTCAGCGCGGTCATGCCGCCACCCTTTGGTGCGCGAGCGGCGGGCGCTCGTCGTGGGTGCGGCCGTCGAGAACGCGGCCGGCGGCGCGCTTGCCGACGCGCGTCAGCACAACCATCGTGTCGTCGTGATCCGGCCACGGGTGCGCGCCGAGCCGCCCGAGCGGCCATGCCACCGGCGTCTCGCCGCGCCAGTCCGTTTTCGGGATCGTGACGGGCGCGTGCGCGCCCCACTGCTTGAAGAAGAAGGCGACGCCGGCGGCGGCGCACTGATCGCGGATTGAACGCACCCAGTCGGGATGCATCGGCCGCGCGCCTGGGCCGCTTTCGCCGCCGACGATGACCCAATCGACGGCCTTGCGTGCGCCGTCGAGCGTGTCGAAGAGGCCCAGCCGTGTCATGTCGCCGAGATCGCTGAGCAGCGGCTCGACGCTCCACAACCGCGCGGCAGCGGGCGTCATCGCCAGGTTTGGTCCGCGGCCGGCGCCGTTCTCGCGATCCTCGATTGAAACGCCGAGCCAGACATTCGGCAGGGGGCCGGGGGGAAGTGTGCGCAAGCCACGCTCAAGCAGCGGGCGCACGTCAGCGAGGTACGCGTCGCGACCTCGCTCCTCAAGCCACACACGCTCAACGCGATTGAGCAGCGCGGGCCAAGCCGGGCAGCGCACGCCGCGCGGCGCTACCTGCGAGCCGAATAGAGCTTCGAAGTACGCCCTCATGCGTTTGTCGCGCTTGGTCAACACGATGAAGGTGTGCTGCGGCGCGCACGCCGCGACCGTCAGCACCCGGTCTATGAAAGCGTCGGGTACGAACTCGCCGAACAGATCGCTCATCGAGCAAACGAAGATCGTGCGGGGCTTCTTCCAGCGCAGCGGCTGCAGCAGCGTTTTTTCGTCGAGGAAGATCTCGACCTCGGCTTCGTTCTGCTTCTTGTAGGAAAGTCCATTGCCGAAGCGGCCTTCGTTCCAGCGTTCGGCATAACACAGGCGGCAACCTTCGCTGGCGTGAATGCAGAACCAGCCGAGCTTGCCGTCAGAGCGGCGGCGCGCGCGGATCGGATTCCAGGTCGCGCCTGGCGAACCGTCAGCGTTCGCCGCCCATTCGATCTTGGTGCCGTCGCTCATTGGACGCATCCCCAGTTGGGATGACGCGGCAGAATCATGAAGTGCGTAAGCTCGATCGAGTGCTCGCACATGACGATCCACTCGCCTGCGACGCGCGATCCGGTGACGACAATTTTGCCGCCGCGGCCACAATCACACGTGATGGTCGCTGCAAGGGCAGCGTTCTCGATGTCGGGCGGCGCTTGTTCAAGCCTTTGCCAGACCGGCGGCCTTGCAAGCATCAGAGGGCCTCCACTTTTTCGACGCTGTGCACGTTGGCTTCGTCGAGGCGGCAGTCGAACGCGTGGAGCTCGCCGCCGGCGCGGACATGAACGCGCACGACGGCGCAGCGCGCGGCCTCGCCGCGGGTGACGGCGACGGCGTGGCGATAAGCGGCGAGCGACTCGGGGCCGCCGCGGAGGCGCAGCGTGTGCGCTTGCGCTTCCGCATCGATGCCGGGCAACCAGGCGACGCCGCTGGTGTAGAGCGCGCGCGCTTCCGGTTTCGGCGCCAGCTTGGCGGCGACCGCCGCGAGCGCGCCGCCGATCGGATAGAGGTCGCTCATAGCGGCAGCTCGTCGTCGTCGTCGTAATCGTGATTGCTGGCGCCGGCCGCGTTCGCGTCCGGCTGCGGCAGTTCGCGGTATTGGATCGGCCGGACCGGGCGCGACTGTGCGGTGCTGGATTGGTCGCGCGCGATCTGTTCCGAGCAGGGCCGGATCGAATAAATCGCCGACACGCCGTAGAACTCCGTCACTTCGCCATCGGGCGCGGGGATGTCGATGCGCAGCATCTTGCCGCCGGCGGTCTCGACTTCCTTGACGCGGCCGGGGCGCGTGCGATGGCCCATCAGTTCGACGATGGCCCAACCTTCGAACGCGACTTCGCTCATTGCGCGGCTCCCTTCGCAGCGGTCTTCGATTTCGGCTTCGCCGCCTTCTTCGCCGGCGGCTTGGCGAGCTTCTTCGCGGACTTCGCCGCGCCCTTCTTCGATGCGGTGGGGGCCGCAGCTTTCGCGGCGGAAGACGCGGTCTTCGCTGCGGCCCCCTTGCCCGCATCCAACCGCCCGGGCTTACCTTTCGGCTCCCGTGGCGCGGGCAATTTCGGTTTCGGCGCTTCGTCCATGCCGCAGAGCGTGCGCAGGAGCGGCGGGACCCAGGCCGCGGTGGCGCCGCCGCCTTTGGCGTGATCGGCGACAAGAGCGGCGAGCGCGGCCTTCGTCTTGACGCCGGCGCTGTCGAGGCCGAGCTCGGCGGCGGCCGCTTCGAGCGAGGCTTTCGAATAGCCTTCGAGATAATCGGCGTCGGGGATGAAATGCGCCGCCGGATTCGCGCCGGCGAGTCGGCCGAGCAGCATCAGCGCGTCGCGTTGGTCGTCTTTGTAATCGCGCGCGGCGGTCGGCTCGATCACTTTGACGCTTTCGCCGACGCAGAAGGCGAGCAGCGCCAGCACGTCAGCCTGCGGCCAGGTCGTCATTCGCGCTTCGAGCTTGTCGATCGGCTTGCCGAGCGCGACCAGCCAGCGTTTGCGCGCCGCTGCTTGCGCATCAGCGCCGAGCAACGCGTCTTCGTCGGCGAACTCGGCGCCGGTCATCCCCTGCCCGGCGCCGCGAATCGTCAGCGCTTCGCAGGCGCTGTCGTTAAGATCAATGTCGAACACTTCCCGCGCCAAAGCGGCCGTCACCGCGATCAACGCGATGTCCGGCCGTTGCGCCAGCGCGCGGCCGACGATGGCGCTGGCGATGCGCGACGTTTTCTCGTGCGTCAGGTTCGTCATCGGCGCCTGCGGTTCGGGCTTGGCCGGTTTCGCGCTGGCGGCTTTGCCCTTCTTCGCGGCTCTGCCGGCCGGCGTGGCCGGCCGTGATTTCGGCGAGATGACGCCGCGCGTGATAGCGAGCGTGCCATCGCTGTTCAACGTGACGGCGACACCGCTCTTTTGCTTGGCCTTGTCATCGAACTCGTAGAATGAGTCCTCGATCGCTTCCCTGGCGTTGCGCAGATCGATTTCTTCGTCCTCGATCTCCGTCATGCGTTCGGCTTCTTCGTCGGTGTATTCGCCGACCTCTTCGGCGGTGTCGCGCTTTTCACAGCCGCGCTCGATCGCTTCGTACTCGGCGCGCAGCGCCTTCAGCTTGGCGTCGAGCTCTTTGACGCGGGCTTTTTCTTCGGGCGTCGGCTTGCGCGGCGTACCGAGATTTCCGTCTGCGTACTTGCCGTAGGGCATCGTGATCGCGGCGTCGACGAAGAGGAAGCCTTCGGCCTCGAGCTTGGCGGCTTCGGCTGCGAGCTTCTCCTGCGCCAGGCGCTCTGCGAGCGCAGGGTCGAGCCAGCGCGATTGCTCGGGCGCCTTGAAGAACTCCTGTTCGATCTGGCCGCCGGCGGCGAGGTAAGCTTCCTCGCCGACGAAGCGGGCGACAGCGTCGCCGGCGACGAGCGTGTCTTTCTTCAGTTCATCGCGCACGCGCCACTCGACGTCGCGCTGCTTGCCGAGGCCCTTCCACACCTTCTCTTGCCGCGACATATGCGCAGTCGCGTAGAGCTGCGCCACATCGAGCGAGAGTTCGCCGGCGCGCAATGCTTCAAGGATCGGTTCGTGCAGGCTCGCGAGCTTCATGCGGCTCTTGACGAAGCGTTCGGTGACGCCGAACGCCTTGGCGATCTCGCTGATGTCGCGGCCTTCGATCACGGCCATGCGGTTCCAGGCGAGCGCGGCGTCGACGACGCCGAGATCGACGCGCTGAGTGTTTTCGGCGATCGACGCCGCGGTCGCGTTCGCCTGCGTCGTGATGCGCAACGGAATGGCGTCGAAATCGACTTTGAACGCCGGTGCGTCCGGCGCGACGCGCGCCGCGTCCCGGATCAGCTTCAGCGCATTGAGGCGGCGGCGACCGCCGACGATGGCGAAGCGGCCCTCGTCATCTTCGTACGCGAGCAGCGATTGCAAGAGACCGCAGGCGATGATGTTGGCGGCGAGCTCGTCGATGTTTTCGAGCGGAGAGTCCGCGCGCGCGTTCTCCGGCGCGACGTAGAGCTTATCGAGCGGCGCTGCGCCTTCGCGGATCGGCGGCGCTTCGAACGGCGCGAGGCGCGGCGAAACTTCTATGCCGGCGATCGCGGCAGGTACGCCTTTGGGCTTGCGCGCGGCTTTAGCCATTGCTGTTTCCTTTTTGCTGGAGTTCGCGCGCACGGCGCAGGATGCGCAGCGTGTTGAGCTGCGAGCGCGCGAGCTGGCCGGCGGCCTTCATGGTCTCGTGCGCGACGTCGTCATTGCTGCTGGGGCTGATGGCGCAGTCGATCTCGACCGCGAGCGCGCGCGTCAGCGCGTCGATACGGGCGTAGAGGCCGACGCCAGCGGCCATCGCCTCGGCGGTCAACGTGTGAATCAGGTGCGCCAGCGCGTCGGTTTGCGCGAACGGGTCGTTGAGGCCGGCCACGCCGGCGCGGGCTGCGCGGCGGGCGGATTCGACGGCGAGCGAGGTGACAGATTCGGGCAAAAGCGCCCCTCCGCGTTACAGGCGGAGCGGACGCTAACCGGGACAGTTCCCGGTCGTCAACGGCGCATTAGGGATTTGTCCCGATAGACTTGTGGATTTCAGTTCGCTTGATCGGCCCACGCGGCGGCATCCCGCGCTGCGCGCCGGTCGAAGGGGAGGCCGAGAGTCTGCATTTCGCGCTCAACCGCCGCGACCTGACCGGTTGGAGTCAGCGCATCGCCGATGCCGGCGTACGAATTCACATAGCGGCTGTCCTGCTCGCGCGTGGATCGCGCGAACCGGCCGTCCGCGGCGAACACGAACTCGGCTCGGGTGATGTCGAGGTCGCTGCCATTGGTGACGAGGCCGACGAACGGCACGAACGTCGATGCGTTGGTGCGATTGACGACATGATAGTACGTCCATGCGCTCTCGCCGCCGTCAGCGGCGTAGCGCACTTCGTGCGGCTGACCAAAGATCGCATGCAACTCCTGCTTCGTCGTCACACCGGGCTGCAGCTGTTGCCACCGGCCGAAATCGTGGACTGCCTGGCTCCCGTGCGTCGTGGTGCAGGCGGTCATAGCGACGGCCGCGATGACGGCGGCGATGGTGCGCGTGAGCATCTGAAGCTTCTCCCCTCGATTAAGCTGTGATGTCGGCGGCGCGAGACGGGCCGCTGGCCGCAACGCGCGCAGGCTCGGCGTGCGGCCGCGCGAAGATTGCGCCGGCGACGAGCAAGGCGGCGGCGATGATCGTCAGGTTCGTTTTCTCATTCAGCACGCCGATATTGTTGACGCCCGGACCGTCTAGGTAGCTGTAGCTCTCGAACGCCGATACGCCGGTGCTGGCGTCGATCGAGAGCGCGAAAATGCCGAGCGCCGCGCCGGCGCAGAACAGAACCCAACCGAAACCCTGCATGTCAGCCCCTCCTTTTCGATCAGCGCCGAGCCGGCAGATAGCCGCCGAGCACGAGCGCGGCGATTTCGATCAGATCTTCTTCGGCCGAGTCGCTGAAATCGAGTGGCGCTTTCCATTTCGGATTGCGCGAGCGCGGCCAGAGCTCCACCTTGCGCCCCTTCTTGAAAATCTGCTTCAGCGAGCGCTCGATCAGCCCACCCTGCTCGCGCTTTCGTTCGACGACGACGAAATCATCGTGCCGCGGGGCGTAGCCAATGGCGACGGCGTCGACGACGTGCACGAACACGCCCTCGGGATAATAGAGGTCGGCTGAATCGCCGCGCACAAGCTCGAGCCATTGTGCGTCCGGCGGGAAGCCGGGGTCGGCGGTGACCGGCGGCGACACGAGCCGTTCCTGGGCGAGGTCGTCGACCTCGATCCAGGCGCCGGCCTGCACCACGTAGCGCACCGGCAGAAGCGGACCGCTGCGGACTGGCGCGCGCTGTGGCGTGTGCTCGTCGACGCGAAGCCGACCGGCGCCGTCGCTGCCTGGCAGCTCGAGCGCGGCGCTGACGTCTTCCATCGAACGGCCAAGCGTGTTCGCCAGAGCCGCGAGCGAGTCCGTACGCAGCACTCGGGACTTACCGCGCGCAAGGTCGCGCAGCATGTCGGGACTGCCCGCCGCTACCGCAGCCGCGTGCGGGCTGGAGAATCCGGCCGCCGCGAGCATGTCGAGAAAAGCTTTCGGGTACTGAGACTTAGAACGGGCACGGGGCATCTCCCGCAATCTGCCATGGGAACTTATCCACGGCATTTGGGGTTCGTCCCGCTTGACTGACCGGGCCATTTCCCGGTTCATGGCTGCAGTATGCATTCCGAAGCGCCCCCTTCTTCGCCCGCGCTGGCCGCCTTTTTGGCCCGGTTCGACGCCTATTGCGAAGCCGCCGGGCGTCAGCAAGGTCCCGTTTCGCTTCAACTTTTCGGCGCATCCGACCGGGTGAGCGAGATCCGCAACACCCGCTCGGATGTCGGTGTAAAGCGGCTCGCCCAGGCGGAAGCGGAATTGTCCCGCCTCGCCGCCGAAGCCGGGATCACACTGCCCGACGCCGTCGAGGGAACCGAGTCCGAAACGGAACCGGCGCGGCCTCTCCAGGCAGGCGCCGCATGAGCGACAAACCTCGCCTGCTCTCCCCTGCCGCGTACGGTTCGCTGAAGGGCGCGACGGCGGCGGCGTTCGCCGTGGCGACGCCGCAGGGCACGGCTGAAGCGTTCGCGCAGCTGACGCGCAACGAACCGCGCTCGCTCAGAAAGTACGCCGACCACGCGCACGAATTGTTCGTGCCGATCGATATCGCCGCCGATCTCGACCGCGCGGCGGGGAAACCGATCATGGCGCGCGCTTTGGCGCAGCTTGCGGGTTGCGCCGTTTACGGCGTCAGCGGCGGCACGGAAGCGCGGGCGCTCAGCGCGATCAAAGAGACTGGCGAAGCTGTGGCTGCCCTGGCGCAGCTGGCGCCGGGGGCCTGGGGGCTCGAGCAGGCGAGGGCGGCGCGCGCGGACATTCGCGAAGCGATCGCCGCCCTCGCCGGTTTCGACGCCGCGCTCACACAGAGAATCGAAGGCGGCGTTAGCGCTTTTGCGCGGACCGCCGCAGACGAAGAAGGGAGCAGCTGATGGTGAAGCCGTTGAAGGATCGCATTCACGCGACGTTGCAGAAGCACGGGCCGGCGTCGACCGACACGATCGCGCAGCGCATCAGCGTGAAGGCGAAGCTGATCAGCCCGCGTCTATCCGAGCTCAGGGCGGCGAAGAAGGTCAGCATGACGAAAGGCGACGGCGGCGAAGAGGTCTGGCGCGCCAAGTAACGAAGGCGCGCGCGCTTTGGGTCGGGGCGCGCGCTGAGCGAAAACACAAAGCTGCGGGGGAGTAGACCCACATCATGGCAAAGCAATCGAGGGCGGCGTCCGCATCGTCGGGCGCGCCCAAGAATTCTGCGTGCGGCGGTCCGCGCAACAGCGCTGACGCCGGCGCGTCTTCATTCGCGGCGACGGCGCACTTTCGCGAGGCGCACGATCTGCTGAGCGCGCCGATCGCAACGCGCGTGAAGGCGATCGTCGAACGCTGCGCGGCGCGGCATGGGTTCACGGCCGACCAGCTGAAGGCCAAAGGCCGATCGCGGCCGCTGGTGAAGGCGCGCAACGAAGCGATTCAGCTGGTCGCCAAGTGTTTTCCCGATTTCTCCTATCCGCATCTCGGCAAGATCTTCCGCCGCGACCACACGACCATCATGCACGCGCTCGGCGTGCTCGGCCGGCAACAAAAGGCGCGCGCGCAATGACGGCCCTCGCTCGCCTCTTGCCGCCTGACGATAGCGACAGACGCGTCGCCGCGGTCGTGCGCGCCGCGCAGGAACGCTTCGAACGCGCCCGGGCGGCGAATATCAAAATGCTGGAAGAGCGCCGCGCCGAGCGCGAGGGGCGAAAGCCGGGGTTCAACGCCACGATCGCCGAGGCGCGCGCGTACAAGCCGCCCGTCAATCCGAACATGCGTCGCAGCCGCCGCCCCGACGCCGAGCGCAAGACGCCGGCGCTCTGGAATCTGTCGCTGAGCGAGGAGACGGTGTTCTTCGCCATGCTGGAGCGCGGCTGGCCTTCGACGCGGGCGCTGACCGAGGCTGTCAATGAGCGCGCGGGGCTCAGTTTCGCGCCGCACAATGTCAGCGTCGTGCTCGGGCGGCTCCGGATCAAGCTCGGGCCGTTCGGCGTCGCGATTCCGCGGCGCCTGCCGCCGGGCCGTGGCAAGTACGATGTCGCGGTCGAACAGATCACGCTGCCGCCGGCGGTGCGTCGCGATCTCGAGGTCCGCGGCAGCATCGGCAAGGGCGGCTGCGCATGAGCGCGCTCTGCCGCCTGGTCGAAGCTGACGAAGCCGACGCCCACGTCGCCGCCGTCGTGCAGGCGGCGCGCAATCGGTTCGAGCGGGCGCGGGCGCAAGCGCGGCCGCTGCAGCGTGTGGCGCGGGTCGAGGTCTCCTGCTGTCCGCGCTGTGACGAGCTGGCCGAAGAAGTGCGCGCGCTCCGCGAGCTGATGTTCCGCGAAAGCGCGGTCGCGCCGATCATGGCCTGGGGGGGGCTCACCGAATCGGAGGCGCGTCTCTTCGCCGTGCTGCTGGCGCGGCCGCTCGCGACCAAGGATGCGCTGCACGCGGCGCTCTACGGCGACGATCCCGACGGCGGGGCGGAGCTGAAGATCATCGACGTGCTGATCTGCAAGGTGCGCGGCAAGCTGAAGCGCCGCGGCCTTGCCGCCATCGAGACCGTATGGGGCGTCGGCTACCAGCTGGCGCCGGCGGCGCGCGGGTCGCTCAACGCGCACTTCGCTTCGCTCAGGGAGGCCGCTGATGTGTGACGGCGACAAGCAGCGCGTCGTCGTCTTCGCCGGCAATCGCCGGCGTGCGCTCGATTGGCTGCGCGACCGCGGCATCGATGGCGAGCGGCGCGAGGGCCGCTTCCCGGACGCAGCCATTCTTCTCGTCGTGCATCCGGACGAGCTCGATCACACGATGGCGGGGCTTGCCTTCGACCTCACCGGGTTCATCTTCGCATCCGGTCCGCTGCGCCGTGCGATGGAAGCGCGGCGCGAGCGGTTTCACTGGCTGACCGAAGCAGAGTTTCTGCACGAGGTGCGGCGGTGACGACGATCTATCACATCGCCGCCCTCGCCTATGCGGCGCGCGGCTGGGCGGTGTTTCCACTGCGCGTTCGCGACAAGCGGCCGATGATCGAACCTTCCGCGCCTGGCGCGAACGATGGCGGTTTTCACGCGGCGACGACGGATGCGGCCCAGATCGAAGCGTGGTGGACGCGGTGGCCGAACGCGAACATCGGCATGGCGACCGGCGCGGCGTCGGGCGTGTTCGTGCTCGATCTCGACGGACCGGAAGCGGAAGCGGGTTTGGCGCGTCTCGCCGGCGGCCCGCACATGGCACCGACTCTGATGCAGTACACCGGCAAGGGCCGGCATCTTCTGTTCAAGCACGTCGAGGGCGTGCGCAATCGCGGCGGCGGCTATCTCGTCGACGGCAAGCGCGTGAAGTGCGCGGGCTTCGATGTGCGCGGCGACGGCGGCTATATCGTGCTGCCGCCGTCGATCCATCCGAGCGGGCGGCAATATGCCTGGGCCGATCGCGACACGCCGATCGCAAACGCGCCGGATTGGCTGCTGCGCGCGATCGTGCCGCCTCCCCCTAAGCCAGCCGCGGCGGCGGCGAGCTACAGCGACCGTTTCCGCGGCGGGCGCGCGACCGCGTACGGTGAGAAGGCGCTCGACAGCGCTTGCCGGCGCATCGCGACGGCCGCGCCCGGCGTGCAGAACACGACGCTGACCAGCGAGGCCGCGGCGATCGGCGAGCTCGTCGCCGGCGGCGAAATCGAAGCCGCGTATGCCGAACGCGCGTTGCGCGATGCGGCGGCGCAGATGAGCGAAGCCAAAGGGCCGTGGCTGGCGCAGCAGATCGAAGCGAAGATCGCCTGGGGCTTCTCTGTCGGCCAATCGCGGCCGCGCAAAGTGACGCGAGAAGATCGGCTCGGCGGTCCGCAATCGGAAACGCGCGCGGAACGGTTCGAGCGCGGTGTGCGCCAGGCGTCGCTGCGCGACGACCGCGGGCCGGTCGCGGTGATGATGAAATATCCGCCGGCGGCGGACGCCACCCTGATCGTCGCCGATCGCGGTACAGCCGAGCTGGCGGCGCTCGCCTGGGAGGATGCGCAGGGCGGCGCCTACGGGCTCTTCGTCGTGCGCGATCTCGGCGCGCTCGCCGGCGGCATCGCCAAGAATCGCGGCGGCTTCGACGATTGGTCGCGGCCTTCGCCCGATCCGGAACGGCCAGCGGCGACAAGCCCATGGCGCGGGCGCGTGCTCGTCGTGCTGCCGGGCGCGCTCGAGGGCTTTCACGTCTCCAAGGGGACGAAGTGGGAGAAATGGATCAGCGCGGCGCGGCTCACGCAAGTGATCGCGCTCTGCGTCACGCATTGGTGGAAAGCGGCCGGCGCCAGCGACGTGCAGGTGGCGACGCTGCCGGCTGATGAAGCGGAGGGTCAACGTGAAGCAGTTTGAGTTCGAGGAAACGGAAAACACGATCACGCTGCACGGGCTGGGCTTTCTGCAGGTGAAGCTCGGAGGCAAGCAGCGGCTGCATGTCTGGCACCCCGCCCTGCCGCGCCGCGCCTGCTTTGCGCATTCGGCGATTCACAATCATCGCTTTGGCTTCGTCTCGCGCGTGCTGGTCGGCGAACAGATCAACCACGCCGTCGCAGTCGAGCGTAATGACGATGCGACGCACATCGCTTATCTGCACGAAGGTGCGCGCACGAAGTTCGGCAATCGGCCATGGATTGCCGATCGCCGTGTGCGCGTGCGCGAGATTGATCCAACGCGCGTGCTGCCCGGCGCTGAATATCATATGGCCCCCTACGCGTTCCACTGGACCGAGCCAGGCGGGGACGGTCGTGTCGCTACGCTGATGACGAAGACAAGCGAAGGCGAACACGGCGCGCATTCGCTGTGCGCGGTCGGCGTCGAGCCCGACGCGGACTTCGATCGCAAGCAATGGTCGGCTGAGGCGCTTTGGGAAATCGTGATCGAGGTTTTGGGCGGCGAGAGCGCCGTCGTGCTGCTGTGCGACGTGCGCAAATAAAGGAGGGTGTCATGTCGAAGTTTGGAAATCTCGCGTTCAAGCCGGTCGCGGTCGAAGAGCCGGAAACGGAGCGCGTCATCAAGGTGGCGGTGACGAAAGCCGGCGCGGTGAAGCTGACGTTCAACGCCGGCGCCTATGCCGAGCTCGGCAAGCCGGACGCGATGAAGGTCGAGGCGGCGAGCGCTGACGGCCGTGACTTCCTGCAGCTGACGCCCGCGAAACTCGGCGAAGGCTGGCCGGTGATGGAGCGGGACGCGCCCAAGAGCGAGAACGGCCGCCCGTCCGGCTCGTGCTCGATCAAGGTTCACCCGTTCAAGCCCGGCGTCTGGCACGGCGCTGAGATGGCCGAGGCGGAGTGGCTGGGGGGGGGCGTCGTGGTCGTGGCGATGCCAGACTGGGCGTCGATGCGGCCGGCGGCGGACGACTCGGCTTCGGAAGCGGAGGCTGAGTGAATGTCTCGCTTCGCGCGCAGCGATCTCACCGTTGAGCAAGTTGAGGAGCTTCGGGACACGCTAACGCGCGTCACGCGCGAGCGCGACGACGCACTGGCGAAACTGAACGCGCCGGAATTGCGGGATTTCAGCAGGGCCGTCGTCCTCGAAGCAGCGCATCAGCGCGCGCGTTGGGGATCGGCTCATGACGCCGGCAAGACGCCCGCCGACTGGTTCTGGCTCATCGGCTACCTGGCCGGAAAGGCTCTGCACGCCGCCGATGCCGGCAACAGCGAGAAGGCCCTGCACCATACCATTTCGAGCGCGGCCGCGCTCGCGAATTGGCACGCGGCGATCTTGGGCGCGGACAATTCGATGCGGCCGGGCATCGCTGAAGATGCGAGGCCGCTGTGAACGCGATCGATCATCCGGCGCACTACAACGCGCACCCGCACGGCGTCGAATGCATCGAACTCGCCGAACAGCTGCCGTTCTGCCAGGGTAATGCGGTGAAGTATCTCTGGCGCGCCGATCACAAGGGCGCGCAGCTCGAGGATTTGCAGAAAGCGCTCTGGTACGTCGAGCGGGCGCTCGACAGCGCCGCGGCGACAGTCGTCATCGATGATGGCTTGAAGGATGACGGTCACGACCCGTTTGCCCGACTTTTGGCGCGCGCGTGCGCCGGCTTCGCGCCGGACGTGGCGCAAGCGATCCGCGCGATCGCCGAGGGTCACCTCAACATCGCCGCCATCGCGATCCGGTTGCTATTGGCAAAAGCGGAGCGCGCCGGTTGACGGCGCGCCCTGCCCTCACGCTCGTCAGCGGCGGCGGCCCGGCGGTCGACGATCGGGCGCTGGCCGATTATGGCCGCGACGATATCGGCAACGCCGAGCGGCTGCGCGCGCGGCACGGGGCGGATTTGCGCCGCACGCCGGGCCTCGGCGTCCTGGTGTTCGACGGCCAGCGCTGGCGCATCGATGACGACCAGGCGCACGCGCTGCGGCGCGCGCAGGAAACGGCGCGGGCGATCCGCAAGGAAGCCGACGCCATCCGCGCCGAAGCCGAGGGCGTCGAACCGGATCGGCGCAAGTCGCTTCTGGCGCGCGCCGAATCGCACATGAAGTGGGCGACGGCTTCGGCGAACTCGTCGCGCCTGAACGCGATGCTGGCGCAGGCCTGGCCGCACCTCATGGTGACGCACGAGGAGTGGAATGCACGGCCGCGGCTGTTCAATGTCACGAACGGCACGCTCGAGCTCTCGCCGGAAGAGGTGACGCTTCGAAAACACGCGCGCGAAGACTACATCACGCACATGGCCGGCGTCGCCTACGAGCCCGACGCCGAAGCGCCGGAATTTCGCGCGTTTCTCGATCGCGTGCTGCCGCCGTCGCCGGCGAGCGATGCGAGCGACGTGCGCTGCGTTTCCACGGCGGACGGCCTCGACCGATCCCTGCAGCATTTCGTGCGCCGCTGCTTGGGCGTCTGTCTGATCGATAGCGTGCGCGACCAGGCCATGATCGTGTTTCACGGCGGCGGCGCGAACGGCAAGTCGACGTTGCTCAACGCGGTGTCGCGCGTCCTGGGCGATTACGCGATGACGGCGGCGGTGCAGTCGCTGCTCTACAACGATCGCCAATCCGGAAGCGGCCCTTCGCCCGATATCGCCCGCCTCGCCGAAAAGCCGCGCCTGGTGCGCGTGTCCGAACCGGAACCGGGCGCGCGGCTTTCCGAAGGCGGCGTCAAGTCGATGACGGGCGGCGAGCCGATCGTGGCGCGCAAGCTGCAGGAAGCGCCGATCGAGTTCAGCCCGAATTTCAAGATCGTGCTCTCGTGCAATAACCGGCCCTCGATCCGCGGCGGCGATGACGGGATCTGGCGCCGCATTCTCTTGGTGCCGTGGAAAGTGCAGATCCCGGCCGAAGAGCAGCGCGAAAAAGGCCCGGCGCTCGAAGCGGCGCTGGAACGCGAGGCGCCGGGGATTTTGAACTGGCTGCTTGACGGGCTCGCCGATTATTTCGAGCGCGGCGGCCTTAGCCCCCCTGACGAGGTGCAGGAAGAGACGCTCGCCTATCGCACCGACAGCGACGTGATCGGGCGCTTCATCGCCGAGTGCTGCACCAAGGCCGAAGGCGCGCGCACCGAGTTCGGCGAGCTCTATGACGGCTTCAAGCTCTGGTCGCGCGACGAAGGCATGAAGGAGCCGCTGTCGTCGAACATGGTCGGCCGCCGCCTCACCGACCGCGGCTTCGGCCGCGAGAAGAGCGACGGCTTCGTCTATCGCACGGGCCTCGAGCTCTTGCCGGAATGGCAGCTGATGGTGCGCACCGGCCAGCAGAAGAAGAAGGACAAGGAAGCGGCGGGCGCTGATTACGCGGCGGCGAAGGACGGGGGCGGCGAATGATCGGCGCGGTCGTCATAGGCGAACGTCCGGAAAGCGCGAACGAAACGGGGTGCGGCAAACGCTGGCGCAATCTCTTCCGCGTCTCGTATCCGCTCAATCGCGGCGTAGCCGTCATCGTCAACGGGCTGCCCGCGCCGAGCGGGTATGAATGGTTGGATGCGCTCGAATTTCCTTGCCGCGAGAGCGCCGAGGAGGCCGGGCAGATCGCGGCGCGGACGTGGAATGCGGAGTTGGCGGGACGTGGCGCGGGCTTCATTTCGGTCGAGTGGCGTGAGGCCGTGCTGGTCGCCGGAGGTGAAGCATGAGCGCGTGCGCCGCCCTTACAGTGACGATCAGTGACGAAGTGACAATTCGTCCTGCGCGCCTGTTCGCGCGCCGTTCTGTTTTCCGCGCCGGATCGTCCCTTTCGTCACTGATCGTCACTGCCGGAAAGCGTTGGCGGCCAAGGGCGCGAACCGAAAGTGACGAAAGTGACGATGACCCCCTACGCACTCGCGCGCGCGTGCGCACGCGCTTTGCTGGCTAACTCTCGATATTCGTCACTTTTGTCACTTGTCACTCTCGTCACTGGATCAAGCATGAAAAAAACAGCTGCAGCACCAGTGGTCGCGTACGATCCAGACCGGGCGACGGCGCGCCTCAGGGGCGCGCTGGCGGGCGCGGGCGTGGAGACGGCCGATGTCTTGGCTGAGGTCGAGTCCGCGGCCAAGGCGGCGAATGACGCGGGGCTGAAGCCGAATAAACAGCAGCGCAAGGTGAAACAGGCGGTGCGTCGCGCGGTGGCGGATATCGCGCAGCCGATGAACGAAGCCGAGCGCCTGGGCGCGGCGCTGCCGCCGGTGCGGGCGCTGTTGCAGACGAGCTGGCGGGTCGAGCAAGTCGACGTGCCGCCGGGCGAGGAATTCATCGAAGCCCTGCCGGCGTATGTCGTGAAGTTTGATGGCAACGCGCCGTTGGAGCGGCTGCGGCGCGCGGGCGTGTTGGAGGATCATCAGGTGCGCGCGGGCGAGAAAGTGTGCGCGCTCTACCTGGCGGCCGTGAAGCCGCCGAAGGTGACCGGCTCGTATGATGGCATTATCGCGCAAGGCGGGGCTGCCCCGCGGCCGTGGGTGGAGGTCGGCAGTGATGCGTGGCAATCGCTGAATGAGGCGCTCGCAGGGCTGCTGCCGAATGAAGCGGAAGCGGTGATGGAAGTCGCGGTGTACGAAACGACCATTGAAACGCTGGGCCGGCGGCGTTCGCTGGTGCGGTTTCAGGAGCGGCGAAAAGCTGAAGCGGGCGTGGTGCAGCTTCTTTCTTGTGGACTCACGCGGCTCGCGATGCATTGGGGGCTTGTCGCGGGGGGACCCCGCGATGTACCGAAATAGGCATGGGCGCGAATCGCGTCTGACACGGCCTCGCTGGCGACAGCGGGGCCGTTTCGTTTGCCGCCAACCACAAAGGAGAAACGACATGTAAGTTGTCGCGATGTTCAAGTGCGCTGAGAAGACCGAGCGCGACAATGGCGGGCTTAGCGATCCGAAGAAGATCGTCGATGTGCGGCTCGTGCCGACGTATGACGAAACGGGTCCGAACAAGACGTGGTCGAAGTGGACGCCTGCGGGCGAAGTGAAGATGACGATCACGAACGATGCCGCGGCTGATGCGTTCGAGGTCGGCGTCGACTATCGGCTCACGTTCACGCGCGAACAGCTGCCGAAGGAATGAGTGCGCGCGGCGGGAGGCCGGACGCCTCCCGCTGCGGGTCCTTCCCGGCCAAAAAGCATACACGGCGCGACGAAGGCGCGGGGCTTGCGCAGTGGGGCAGACGCAATTTCTGGTGAAATTTTGTGGGGTTAGACCGCTACCTGTAGTGCGATTTCACCCTGCCGCCACCTGAACGAAGTGTGGCGAAGCTGACGGGTGAGGTGTGAAACGGGTCGCGTTCGCGGAATTGGCCGACATCTCGCCGGCCATGGTGACGAAGTACGGCGAGCAGGGCCTGCTCGTGTTCATCGACGCCAAGAATCTCGACGCGCGCGCCTCGCTCGAGGCGCTGGCCGGACGTTTGGACGAAACGAAGCGCCAGGCGGCGCTGGCGAAACTCGACGCGGTCGAGAAAATCGCCGCAAACGACACCACTCAGCCACCGCCGGCGCCGCGCGCGCCGCCGCCTAGCGGCAAAACCGCGAAAGTCGAGATCGAAGAGCTGAAGCGCGACACGCTGCAGCTCGAACTCGCGCGCAAAGCCGGCGACCTTGTGCCGATCGAGGAAGTCGAACGCACGATTCTTGACGCCATCGCAGGCCTGCAGGCCGCGTTCGATCTCGAAGCGCGCGCCATGGCGGGTCAGCTCACGATCGACCTCGGTTTGAGCCCCGACCGCGAGGCGATGTTGGCGCGCCGCCTGCGTACGCTCTGCAACAAGGCGCGCCAGCGCTTCGCGGCGGACATGATGCGCCTGGCCGGCGGCGATTTTGTCCGCGAGACCGACGTTGATGCCGAAGACGGCGACGCTGAAGCGCGCGGCGCCTGACGATGGCCGGCTATTCGCCCGCCCTCGCCGCCTATTTCGCGCCGCGCACCCGGCTCTATGGCGCGATCGGCGCTGCGGCCGAGCCGACGCCAGAGCTCAGCGTCGCGGAGTGGGCCGAAAAGCGCCGCTACGTCTCGGAAGACGCCGGCTCGCCGCAGCCGGGCAAGTGGTCGAACGCGACGACGCCGTACGCGGTCGAGATGATGGAGTGTCTGTCGCCGGATCACCCGGCCGACACCGTCACGCTCAAATGCGCCTCGCAGCTGGTGAAGACCGAGGTCGGTTTGAACTGGATCGGCCAGACGATCGACGTCGATCCGGCGCCGTTCCTGGTCGTGCAGCCTTCGCTGAGCGAAGCGCAGCTCTTCTCGACCACGAAGTTCGAGCCGATGGTGTCGGCGACGCCAACGCTGAAGAGCAAGGTGTTCGAACTGATCGAACGCTCGCGCACTGGCTCGACGACGAAGACGAAACGCTATCGCGGCGGGCCGCTGCACATCGTCAGCGCTGGCGCGTCGAAGGATTTGCAGGCCAAGAGCGTCAAGCGGGTCTTCGCCGACGAGATTTCGGAGTATGGCGAGGATTCGGGCGAGCGCGGCGATCCGCTGGCGCAGGCGATTACGCGCACCGATGCGCACGCCGACCGCAAGATCCTGCTCGCGTCGACGCCGGGCGAGCTGCCGGGCTGTCGGATTTCGAGCTATTACGAGAAGGGCGACCAGCGGCAGTTCTATTGCCCCTGCCCCGAGTGCGGCGCGTTCCAGACGCTCGATTTCGACCGGCTGAAGCGCACCGGCGAAGGCGCGGCGTTCGCGTGTGCCGAGTGCGGCGTGTTGATCGACGAGCGGCACAAGAAGCCGATGCTGGCCGCCGGCGTTTGGATTAAAACGTACGAGAGCGAGGCCGACCCGCTCGGCAATCCGGCGCCGCCGGCGTGCTTCGAGGCGAGCGAGCTCGAACACTGGCGCGGCCGATCGACCGAAGGCCGCCAGCCGAGCTTTCATCTGAGCCAGGTCTACTCGCCGTTCAAACCGTGGGCGCGCCTGCTCGATGAAGCGGACGCGGCGCAGAAAGACCCGGCGCAGCGCAAGACGTTCCGGCAGCAGAAGCTGGGCCTGGCGTGGGACCCGGCGGTCGACGCGCCGGATTTCGAAGCGCTCTACAAGGCGCGCGGCGAACACGTGCAGCGGGGCGTGGTGCCGGCCTGGGCGTGTCTGCTGACGGGCGCGGCCGACGTGCAGAACAACCGCATCGAATGGGCGGTGTACGCGTGGGGCCCGGACAAGTCGGGCGCTCGGATCGATTGCGGCGTGTGCGAGGGCGACACCTCGACTGACGCGCCGTGGCTCGAGCTCGCGGAAATGATTAAGCGCCGCTGGCCTGGTGAAGCGACGCAACCGCTCGGGCTGGACGCGTTCGGCGTTGACTCAGGGGGCGGCGCGGGCCGGACGGCGAAGGTCTACGAGTTCGTCAAACGCTCGATCGGTTTGAAGGCGCTGAAGGGCGCATCGAAGTTCGACGCGCTGCCGTTCGGCGAAGGCGGCATTGGCCGCGTCAAGGGCCGGAACGGCAAGTACGTCACGGCGAAGATCCACCTGGTCGGCGGCTGGGGCGTCAAGAAGACGATTTACGCGATGGCGTTTCGCGCGCTGCAGGCGAGCGAGGCCGGCGAGCGTTTGCCGTACGGGCTCTATTTCCCGTTCGATGCGCCGGAAGAGCACTTCAAACAGCTGACTGCCGAAGTGTTCAAAGAGCCGAAGTCGCGCCGCGCCGGCGCCGTCGGCTTCTGGGAAAAAATCAGTGGCCGCTCGAACGAACAGCTCGATCTCGCCGTTTATTGCTACGCGCTCGCCTGGGATAAGGGCTTGGAGCGTTGGGGCCCGACCGAATGGGCGAAGCTCTTTGCAGCGCGCGCCGCACCCTCGGGCGATGCGCCGCTGTTGGATTACGCCGCACGTGAAGCGGCCGAACAAGGTGCGCAGGCAATTCCCCGCCATGCAGCGAAGGAGCAGCCTGCCGCCGCGCCGGCGGTGCCCTCCCAGGACGCCGGCGCGCAACTTTTTCCGGCGGTCCGCGCTGTCGCGCCAACGACCGACACGACGCAAGATGCCCCCGTGAGCAGTGAACGGGAGGCGGCGCATCCGGCGCCGCCTCCCCCGCCGGCGGGGAGGCTTGCGAAGAATCCGTCAGCCAGCGACGGCGCGCTGCCGGCCTGGATGCAGCGTCTCGCTGCGCACAACAAAACCAACCAGAGGAAGCCGAGCGAATGACGACAGCAGATGACGTCGCCGCCATTCGCGCGGCCTTGCAGGCGCGCCGCAGCGGCCGCGCTGTGTCAAAGATCGCATCCGGCGGTCGCTCGGTTGAGTATGCGCAGATGACGATCGAGGAGCTCGAGCAGGCCTTGACGCGCGCCGAAGCCGAGCTCGCGGGCCGCCCGCGCCGCGGCGCGATCAAGCCGTATTTCGGTTGAACGCATGAACGCCGTCGTGAATGCGCCCGCGCCCGTGCCCGCGGAAGAGAAGCCCCGCGTGCGCGTCAAGGCCTGGACGAAGCCCAACCAGGCGCACGCGAGCGCGTATCAGGGCGCCGGTCGCGCGCATCAATCCATGGCCGGTTGGCATCCGATCCGCGCGAGCGCCGATGCCGATCTGCAGTACGAGCGTGAAGAGCTCGTCGCCCGCGCGCGGGATCTGCAGCGCAATGATGGTGCGACCGCGGCGGCCGTCATCCATTCGGCCGATCTTATCGTCGGCCATCGCTGGGTTCTGTCGGCAAAGCCCGACTATCACGCGCTCGGCATCGACAAGAAAACCTCGCGTGTGTTGGCGCGTGCGATGCAGCGCGAATTCTACGCCTGGGCGATGGACCCGCGGAAGCATTGCGACCGCCGGCGGCGTCAGACATTCCCCGGAATGCTCACGTTGATGGCGAAGCAATGGTCGGGCCCGGAGGGTGAAGCCCTCGCGGTGCTGGGTTTCCGTGATGAAGCCAAGCGTCTCGAGCTCGGCGCACGCTATTCCACGAGCCTCGAAGTGATCGACCCCGATCGCCTCAGCAATCCGATGGGCCAGCCCGATTCCGACACGCTGCGCAGCGGCGTCGAGCTTGATGAAGACGGCGCGCCGATCGCCGCGCACATTCGCAGGGCCCACGCGATCGAGCCGGGCTTCTCATCGAAGCAGTATGAGTGGGAGCGCGTGCCGTGGGAAAATCCCGGCGGCCGCCCGATCGTGCTGCACGTCATGGATCACGACCGCGCCGCGCAGAACCGCGGTGTGACGCGCTTCGCGCCGATCCTGACCGCGATCAAGCAGCTGGCGCAAATCACGGACGCCGAAGCCGCGAACACGCTGCTGAACGCGTTGTTCGGCGCCTTCATCAAAACCGGGTACGATCCGAAAGCGATCGCCGACGCGTTGGCGACAGGTGACCATGAAACCGATCCTTGGGGCTTCCGCTCGGCGTTTTATGAGATCGCGCCGCTCTTCCTGAACGGCATTCGCATGCCGGTGCTGGCGCCGGGCGACGAAGTGCAGATGAACACGTCGTCGCGCACGACGCAGCCCTTTATCGATTTCCGCGCCGCCTTCTTGTCGATCGTCGCATCGATGACGGGCACGAGCTACGAACAGATCAGCCGCGATTTCTCCCGCACGAACTATTCGAGTTCGCGCGCCGCGTTGAACGAAGTGTGGCGCACAGTCGGCGGGCGCCGGGCACAGCTCGGCCAGAACGCCGCGGACCAAACCTATTTCGCGGTGATGCAGGAAGCGTTCGACCGCGGCTATCTCACCGAGCCCGCCGGCGCGCCGCCGTTCGAGGAAATGCCCGGCGCCTATTGCGCGGCGACCTGGATCGGCCCGGCGCTCGGCAGCGTCGATCCGGTCAAGGATCGCCAAGCCGCGCAGATCGGCATCGAGATGGGCTTGACGACGCTCGAGAAGGAAGCCGCGGCCGAGGGCGAAGACTACGAGGATAATCTCGATCAGCTCGCCTACGAAAACGAGCTGCGCGCCGAGCGCGGTCTCGCTCCGGTCAATCCCGCTATCTATGGCGTAACGCCGGCGACCGACGTCCCGGCCGCGCAACCCGCGCCGGCGTCGGCAAGCCGCGCGCGCTGAAGGAAACACACATGACGATGCACCGCATCGCCCGCCACGCGGGACGCCCGCTGCTGCTCACGCCCGACGCGGCGCGCGAGCTCGCACTGCGCGCGCTCGCCGTCAACGAACGCGCGCTGCAGCACGATCGACTGCAGAGCCGGCCCGGCGCGTTCTTCAAGCGGCTCGGCATCGCCAAGCTGCTGCAGAAGCGCGCCGGCGAAGATGACGACGGCGCCGTCATCGTGCTCGACGCAGATGCGCCGCGCCAGCCGAAGGCCTACGCGCCGTCTTACGCCGGCGAGCCGGAAGCCGAAGGCTATGGCTGGTCGCTGATCGACGGCATCGCCTGCATCGAAATCGAAGGCGCGCTGCTGGATCGCGGCTTCTGCTCGATCTCTGGCGCAATGTTCTGGGGCTACGACACGATCGCGCAATCGCTGAAGGAGGCGATGGCCGAGCCGCGCGTGCGCGGCGTGTTCGTGCGGATGGATTCGCCGGGCGGCGTCGTCGCCGGAGGCCTCGAGGCGCTGACGACCGATATCCGCGCGATGCGCGAGAGCGGCAACGCGAACGGCAAGCCGATCTTCATGTTCGCCGATTGCATGGCGAGCGCCGCGTATTGGATCGGCGCCCAGGCCGACCGCATCTTTGCGCCGCCGGTCGGCATCGTCGGCTCGATCGGCGCGGTCATCGTGCACGAGGATTGGTCGAGCGCGATCGACAAGGCCGGCGTCGTCGTGACGCCGATTCAGTTTGGCGCGAAGAAAACCGACGGCGCCTGGTTCAAGCCGCTTAGCGAGGACGCCCGCGCGGACCTGCAGGCGGAGATCGATGCGATCGGCGAGCGCTTCGTCGCCGACGTCACCGCGGGCCGGCCGATGCTGTCGCGCGAGGCGCAGATCGTGACGCAAGCGGCGTGCTTCATGGCCGAGCACCCCGAGGCCGCGCGCTCCGGCAAGGCGCTCGGCCTGGTCGACGAAATCGCGCACGAAGCGGCCGCGTTCGGCGCCCTGCGCGCCCACGTGGCCGGCGCCTCCGTCAAAAACATAGCACCTGTTTCCGCATCGCGGCGCGCGCCGGCGCCGACGTCCGCGGCCTCTGTTGAACCCGGCGCGCAAACGGAGACTGAAGATATGCGCAAGACGAAGGACGCGCGCATCGCGGCGATCATGAAGCGTTCGGCGATGACCGAGTCGGAGAAGCTCGAAGCGATCCAGGGCATTCTGGACGAAGAGACGACCGAAGCGGCAGAAGAAGAGCCGGCCGAGGACGAAGCGGCCGCCGAGGGCGAGGAAGAAGAAACCACGGCCGAAGGCGAAGACGAAGAAGTCGAGGCCGAGGGCGAGGAAGAAGAGACCACCGCCGAAGGCGAAGAGGAAGAGCCGAAGGCCAAGGCCGCGCTCGCGCGCGCCAAGGCGATTCTCGCCCTCCCCGAGGCCAAGGGCCGCGAGGCGCTTGCGCAGGAGCTCGCCTTTACCGCCGGCATGACGGCGAAGACGGCGAAGAAGCTGCTCGCCGCCGCGCCGAAAGCCTCTGGTCTCGCCGGCCGCGTCTACGATCCCAAGCTCGGCGCGGCCGCCGAGACGGAAGCCGGCAAGAAGGCGCAAGGCGAGGCGAGCGCGATCGCCGATCGCGTGCTGGCTGCCTACGACGCGGCGATCGGCAAGGCGCCCGCGAAAAGCTGACGGTCCGCGTCGCTGGCGCGCGTAATCGTCAGCGTCCCTCCCAAACTCAATCGATAGGAGCTTTGCACCATGGTTGGTGTGACGAACCATGCGGCGCTGGACCCCAACGGGCTTCTGGTGGCGCTGAACGGTCAGCCGGTGTCCGGCGAAATGGTGACCATCGCGTCCGGCGCTAATTTGGTCGCCGGCGACGCGCTCGGGCAGATTACGGCGAGCGGCAAGTACATCAAGTCGCTCTCGGCGGCTGTCGACGGCTCGCAGGCCATCGTCGCCGTCCTGGCCGAGGATTGCGACGCCAGCGGCGGCGACAAGAGCGCGTTCGTGTACTACACGGGCGAGTTCAACGAGAACAAAATCGGGTTCGGCACGGGTCACACCGCGGCCGCCAATCGCCGCGCCCTCGCGCAGAAGGGCATCCACATCCACAAGCCGCTCGCCGACTAACCGGCCTGCACCGCGCCGCGACCGCGGCTGTCGCCACACATTCCAACTCAGGGAAACACCACGATGGATATGTATTCCACCGCTGCGATCGCGGAAGTCATCCGCCGTCAACAACGCCCGCAGCGATTCCTGCTCGATCTCTTCTTCCGCAACCAGGTCGAGTCGGACGAAGAAGAGATCGCCTTCGATATCGAGATCAACAAGCAGCGCGTGACGCCGTTCGTCGCGGCGCACGTGCCCGGCAAGTTCGTCGAGGATCTCGGCTACGAGGCGAAGACCTTCAAGCCGGCGTACGTGAAGGACAAGCGCTCTCCGAACCCGAAGCGCGTTTTCAAGCGTGCGATCGGCGAAACGATCGGCGGCGCCCCGCAAATGACGCCGGCGCAGCGCGAAGCGGCGCTGCTGAACGCAACTCTGCTCGATCAGCAGGACATGTACTACCGCCGGCTCGAGCTAATGGCGGCCGACGCGCTTGACGACGGCATCACCACGGTGACGGGAGAAGGCTACGCGACGAAGACGGTGGACTTCAGCCGGCCGGCGGGTCACACCGTGACGCTCACCACGACCGCTCGCTGGGGCGAGACTGACGTTTCGCCGTTCGAGAACATCGAAGACTGGTCGGCGACCTTCGCCGAAAACTCGGGCGTGCCGGTGACCGATATCGTTGTCGATCGCCTCGCGTTGCGTCTGCTCCGCGCCGACCCAAAGTTCGAAAAGGCGGTCGACACGACGCTGCGCGGCACCACGGCTTCGCTGGATCTCACCAAGCTGCCGGACTTCGGCGGCCAGCTCGTTGGCATCTGGAATTCGACGGTCCGGATCTGGATGTACTTCAACACCTACCACGACGACGCCGGCGCGCTGCAGAAGGTGCTGGCGGACTACAGCGTATTGCTGGGCAACAACGGCGAAGACGGCGCGCAAACGCGTTGCTTCGGGGCGATCCAGGACCCGGAGGCGGGCTACATCGTCGCGGAAAGCTTCACGAAGTCGAAGGTCGAATTCGATCCCGGCCGCCGCTTGCTGCTGATGCAGGGCGCGCCGCTGCCGGTGTTGTCGCGCCCGGCGGCCACGTTCCGCGCGCGCGTCCGCTAATCGTTCCCTCCCCTCAACCCCTCGGCGCGTCACGCGCCGAGGGGCCTTTCTTGGCTTCGCGTGATCGGCGCGGCGCCCAGCAAGTCCCCTCAGAGGAGCAGCTCCAATGTCCAACACCGAAAACATCGGCGGCGAACTGCCGCTCGCGAACAACGAAGCCCCGGCCGGCGCGGATCAGACGCAACCGGCCGCGCCGCAAACGGACCCGGCCGCCGAAACCGCCGCCGGCGAGGGCGTGACGACGGGTCCGGCGGCGCAAACGGAAACGCCGCCTGCAGCGGGCGCGGATCCCAATGCGCCTGGCTCTGGCCCCACGGCCGCCGACATGAACGGCTCGACCGAACAATCGCCGGCGGCTGAAGCTGCGCCCGCGCCCGGCGTAAGCGCTGAAGAGCACGCGGCCGAGATCGCGCGCCGCCAAGCTGCCGAGGCCGAAGCCGCGCGCCTGCAGCGCGAGCTCTTGGCCGCGCAAGCTGCGCTCGTGACCGAGGAAGAAGAAGACCAGCGCACCGCTGAAGCATTCGCGGCCGAGCGAGCCGCCCTGGTCGCGCAAGCCGACGCCCGCGCCGCCGCCGACGCCGCCGCCATGACGGCCGCGGTCGAAGCGGCCCGCGCCGAGGAACGCGCGGCGGCAAGCGCGGCGATCGCGAAGGCGACCGAGGACGCGCTGACGAACGCCGGCAAGGTTTCGAAAGAGGAGCGTGACGCGTTGAAGACCGAACGGGACGCCGCCAAGGCGGACGCCGCGGCGGCGCGCGCCGAGGCCGACGTCAAGGCGACGCAACTCGGGGAAGCGATCGCCGCCCGTGATCTGGCAGAGGCGGCGCGCGTTCAGGCAGTGCTCGCTGCGGAGGCTTCGGAGGTCAAGCTCGTCGCCGAAGCCGAAAAGACGAAGCGGGCGCAAGCGGAAGTCGAACGCCTGGCCGCCGCGCACGGCCAGGCTGTCGTGCAGACCGGCGCCGTACGCGAAGTGCGCGTGAAGCTGGGCGTGGTGCGCGGCGCCGAGGGCAAGGATATCGGTCCAGGCGGCACGCTCTTCCTGCCTGAAGCCGAAATCGAGGCGCTGGTCACCGCCGGCGTGATCGAGCGCGTTTAAGAGTCCGCGGAATGACGTTCGAAGCCGAGCTCGAGCGGATGCACGCCGCGTGCGACGATGCGTTCGGCGTGCGCGCCAGCTTCCGGCCGGCCGCCGGCGGCGCGCACCCCTGCGCGGTCGAGAAGCACGCGCCGGCGCCGGCGTTCGGGCTCGGCGAGGCGCAGGCGGTCGAAGCCGATCTCGTGCTGCGCGTGCGCACGAGCACGCTGCCGGCGAGGCCGAAGAAGAACGATCTGTTTGAGCTGTTCGCCGCCGACGGCGTCACCGTCGCCGAGACGCTGCGCGTCCTCGAGACGCCAACGATCGAGGACGACGACGGCTTGCGCTACACGATCAAGGTCGAGGCGGCGTCGTGAAGCCGCGCTTCGAGTGGCCGAACGCCTGGGAATGGGGCATCTGCGCCCTGTGCGTGGCGATGTTCGCGCTCGGCTGCATCGTGGGCGCCGCCCAAATTGGAGCCGGGTCGTGACCGTCACCCGCTTCGGCGACGGATCGGGCTTTCGCCTGGGCGTCGAGACCTTCGGCGCGTGGGCGAAGATCGCCGACGGCGAGCGGCGGCTCTTTGCGGAGAGCCAGCACAAGGCGCTGAAGGAAGAAGGCGACAAGCTGAAGAATGTTGGCCGCGATGCGGTGCGCAAGGCGAAGATCCGCGGCGCGGCGCGTCTCGCGACCGCCGTGCGCGGCAACATCTTCCCGAAGGATGCGCGGGCGATGGCCCGCAAGCCCGCTTATCTGATCGGCACCAACGCCTCGATGCCGCTCGACCATTTGGAGACCGGCATCACGATCCACGCCAAAGGCGGCGGGCTGATGATTCCGATTTTCGAGGCGGCGAAGTTCAAGCAGCCGCATTTCGCGACTCAAGCCGGCCGGCTCTCGCGCGTGATCGCGGCGATGCGGCAAAAGTACGGTGAGCTGCATTGGCACACCTTGCGCGACGGCACGCCAGCTTACGGGGCTTGGTCAGCGAGCCGCGCCGGCAAGATGCGCTTCAAACCGCTTTTCATTTTGCGCAAGAGCGTGACGATCCCGAAGAAGCACGACATGTCAAACGCGATCGCGCGCGCGGCCGAGGGCTTCGAGGCGCGCGTCGCCGAGCGGACGATGCAGCTCTTCCTCGCTGGCCGCGACCAAGTCGTCGCGCGCGCGAGCGGCGGCGCAGCGCGATGACGGTGGCGGAATCGGCGCTCGACGAAGCGGCGCAAATCATCGGCCAGGCGCTCGAGCTTGCGCAAGTGCTGCGCGACCCGATCGGCCCGCAGCAGCCGGACGAAGACGAAGACGGCGTCGGCCTCCTCGTGGCTTTGAGCGAGGGCGTCGGCAGCGAAACCGGCTATTGCATGGGCGCGGCCAGGCCGTTCGAGTTCGAGCACGCGGCGGCGCTCGAAATCCTCGTTGTCGGCGGCAGCGATTCCGAACGGCGTGCGCGACGCGCCGCGGCGCTGGCGGCGGCGGCCGCGGCGATCGCCGCGGACCCCACGCTTGGCGGCCTGGTCGATCACGCCGAAATCGGCGCGCCCGATCCAAGCGCCGAGGCGCGCTACGTCGCCTATGCGGCAACTTTGACCCTCACCTACACGGCGCCGGACGCGCTCGGCTAACAACGGAGCACAGTACGATGAGCATTCGCGGCAGCGGCGTTACGTCCGTCTTCCAATTCCTGGCGGCGTTCGACAGCGACTTCCCCTCGACCGGGATCTGGTATCCGCTGTCGGCGTATACGCGCAGCGACGGCAAGTCGAAGGGGCGCGAAACCGATCAACTGCTCGGCCGCGGCGGCCATAATAACCGCGATCCGGAGGCGTCGGCGCCGACGCTTTCCGAGGGGGGCGGCCCGGTGCGTGTGCCCGCGTGCCTGCGCGAATTCGGCTTCTGGCTGACGGTGCTGTTGGGCGCGCCGGAGACGACGGGCTCGGGCCCGTACACCCACGTCTGGGAAAGCGGCAAGGAAGATCTGAAGTACCTCGCGCAGTCGAAGCGATTCACCGACACCTGGTACGAGCGCACGCGCGGCCTGGTCGCCGACACGCTGGCGATCAACCTCGAGAAGAAGGCGGGCTTCGACGGCTTCGATCTCAATCTGATGCTGCTCGACGTGACGAAGGCCGGCGTCCAGGCGTCGGGCACGATCGCCGATCCGTTCGAGCTGCTGCGCGTGCCGGCGTCGATGCCATTCGTGAAGCGCAATGGCGTCGCGGCGCCGACGACGGCGTTCAGCCTCAATTACGCAAATGGCCTGGAGCGCTACGATCCGCTCAACGGCAACGAATTTCCTGCCGCGCTCGATCCGGGAGAAGCGACGATCGGCGGCAGCTTCACCGTGCGACTGGCCGACGCGACGTTCGACGATCTCGCCGAGGCCGAAACCAAAGAGCCGTGGCAGTTCGGCTGGGTCAAGACCAACGGGCTCGGCGTGGGCTCACACGCCAGCCTCACCTTCGAGCTCACGAACGTGTCGATCGGCGTGGCGCCGAAAGCGGTGACCGGCCGCGGGCGGCTCTTCCAGACCTACAATTTCGTCGCCGAGCAATCGGCCGACGATCCGGCGATGACGGTGACCTTGGTGAACGACGTGTCGGGCTATCCCCCGCCCCCGCCGCCGCCGCCGCCGCCGCCGTGATGAACGGCTAACGGTCGAACGAAAAATTAGGGGTCCAAACGATGACGTTGAAAGTGAAGAAGGCGGGCGCCCAGGCCAAGGCGCCCGTCACGTTCGAACTCGGGCACGGGGCGGTGTTGACCTGCCGCGTGCTCGACGCGTTCGAGCACAAGTTCGCGATGGCCGAAGCGCGCGCCGAGCTCAACGCTTTGATCGCCGGCGACGAGACCAAGCACAATTGGCTTTCGCTCGAGCCGCGGCGCGAGGAGATCCGCACGTCGCAGGCCGCGCAGGCGGCGGCGTACGGCTGGATGCAGGCGGTGCTGCTCGCGGCCGCGGCGGCGACGGCGCTGACCGGCGTCGTCGACGAAGATGGCGTCCCGCTCGATCCGTCGTTCGAGACGTTCGAGCTCTTGTTCAACGACAGCGGCGTCGAGAGCGCGTTCCGACTCGCCGCGTGGCGCGTCGAGCAATTGTGGGATGCGGAAAAAAACGTCTCAGGGCCCGGACCGAATGGGTCTGGGCCGGAGGCGGCGATTGGTGCGACGGCTGCAGAGCCGCCCGAGAGCCCTGCGCCACAGGCGGACGGCGCAAAGGCGAAGACGGACGCTGCCCCTTCGTCGAACACGCCGCCCGCACCGGAGAAGGCGAACTCGCCTGGGACATCGCCGCAAGCGCCGGATGCTGGGAGTTCGCCGGGCTGATGGGCGTCCTGGTCGGCCTCAATTGGGCGGCGGCGGGCGAGCGCATGGACGCGCTTGGCCTCGCCGGCGAGGCGCGCACGCGCGTCGTCGACTTCCTCGGCGCGATCGAAGCCGGCGCGCTGGCGGCTGACGCCGAGCGCCGGCGCGAACAAGGCGAAGGCGAGCGCTGATGGCGAGGATTGTCAAAATCGCCCGCTATGAGGCGGACGGCAGCCAGGTCACGCGCGAGTTCGCCAAGATGGGCGAAGCCGGCGAGAAAATGAGCGAGCGCGTCAAGAAGGGCGCCGGCTCTATGTCGACCTCGTTGCGCGCGATCGACGCCACGGCCGGCGTCGCGCGCGAGAAGATGGAAGGCTTCGCCGGTCAGGCCGGTTCGGTCGGCACGGTGCTGCGTTCGCTCGGGCCGATCGGGCTCGCCGCAGCCGCCGGAGTCGGCGCCCTCACCGCCGGCTTCGTCGCGCTGCAGGGCGCAACGCGCAATGCGGTGCGCGATCTCGGCGCCATTCAGGTCGCAGCGCAGCGTGTTGGCGTCTCGACCGATGCGCTGCAGGAATTGCGCTTCGCCGTGCTCGGCGTCGGCGGCGCGGCCGAACAGGCCGACCAAGCTTACAGCCAATTCGCGGAGAAACTCGGCGAAGCGACGCTGACCCGCGGCGGCGGCGGCTTCGTCGCCTTGCAGCAGCTCGGCTTCGATGACGCGACGATCCTCGCCATGACGTCGGTCGAAGAGGCGCTGCCGCGCATCGCCGAGCGCATCGCCGGTTTGCGCGACGAAGCGCAGCAGACACGAATCGCCAAGGAGCTCGGGCTCGATACGCTGCTGCCGCTGCTGCAGCAAGGCGAAGGCGCGTTCGACCGCGCCGCGCAGGCGGCGCGCGACATGGGCTACGTGCTCGACCGTGAGCTGATCGCGCGCGCCGCCGAGTTCAACGGCCAGTGGAGCCAGGCGGCGGCCGTCATCGACGTGCAGTTCAAGTCGGCGCTGGTCGACCTTGCGCCACACTTCATTTCGCTCGCTGAGACGATCGCCGGCGCGACGCGCAACCTGGTCGACTTCCTCGAACAATTCGACCGGATCGAGGACCGCGCCGCCGGTTCGCTGCGGCGCCAGCTCGCCCGCGCGTCGGCCGAGCAGGCCGAACTCTTCACGCTCTTTGGCGAGGGCGTGCTGCCGTCGAGCGCTGCGCCGCGCTCGGCGCTCGGCAACGAAGGCCTGGTGCTGGCGCGTCAGCGATACGCCGAACTCGAGCGTCAGGCGGGCGACCTCATTCGCGAGATCAACGGCAGGCCGGCCGCCGCGGCGCCGTCGCTGTCGATCGCGCCGACCAACCCGCCAGCATCGCCGGGCGCTGCCGACGCCGAGCTCGCCCGCCACACCCAATTCATCGCGCAGCTGCGCGAAGAGCTGGCCGCCCGTGAGGCGCTGGCGGCGGCGCAGGCCGAGTTTCCGAAGGCTTCGCGCGAAGAAGCCGAAGCGCGCCTGGCGCTGCGTCAGCAGCTCGAAGCGATCAACGCCGCCCGCACCGCCGGCGTCGACATCTCCGACGCCGATCTCGCGCGGCTGCGCGCGCTCACGCAAGCGAACTTCGACGCCGCACAGGCGACGCGCGAGAACGCGCGCGCGCAAGAGCTCGCCGCGGCGAAGGCGCAGGAAGCGGACTTCCTGCGCACGTTCGAAACCGAGCGCGAGCGGCTCGACCGCGAGCAGTTCGAGCTGCGGTCGAGCGGCATGTCGCCGGAGGCGATCGCCCGCGGCGTCGCGCGTCTTCGCGACGAGTACCGAGAGCTCGCCGCGGCGCAGTTCGAGGCCAGCTTCGCCGGTCAGGCGCTTGCCGGCGTAATGGCGGGGCACATTCGCGACTTCGGCGACCTGGGCATGCTGCTGAAGGATCTCGTCGCCGACGCAGCGATCCGAGAAATCCTGGCGGGCGGCGTGTTCCAGGAAGGCGGGATCGGCGGCTTCTTCTCGCGCGTCGGCGACCGCGTCGCCGGCGGACTGACCGGCGACGATGGCGCCACGCTCGACGGTCTGTTCGACGGCTTGCGCGAGATCTTCAATCCGCTGGAAGACGCCGCTGCGAAAGCGGGCGGCGTGTTGGCCGAGGAGCTCGCCGGCGGCGCGCTCGAGGCGGCGGCGAAGAATGCGATCGGCACGGCCGAGACGCTGCGCCACACCGCGGCGACCGGCGCCGCCAGCGTATCGCTCGGCGTCATGACCAAGAGCGCGCAGGCCGCAGCGGCGGCGCTGCAACAGGCGGCGGCGGCCGCCAGCGGCAAAGGCGGAAGCGATTTCGTCAGTGGTCTGTTTTCCATCTTCAGCGCAGGCAATCCATCGCCGGTGGGGCACGGCGGTTTCGGTCCTAAGGGCGGCGGCCTCGCCGGCGGCGGCTCGATGATCCCTGGCTTCAGCCACCGCTTCGCCGAAATGCGGCCGGAACTGTCGATCGTCGGCGGCTGGGGCCAGGTGGCGCCGCCGGCGGCGGTCGATGGGCTCGCCGTGCTGGCGCGGCTCTCGCGCCTGACGCAAGCGCCGGCGCCAATTGCCGCCGCGGCCGGCGGGATGACGGTCAACGTCATCAACCAGTACGGGCCGGACGTCGCTGTCGAAGCGCGCGAAGGCGTTGGCGCCGACGGCGAGCGCGTGCTCGACGTCGTGCTGACGCGCAAGTTCGGCGAGAAGCTGGCGGGCGGGGCGCTCGACAGCGAGATGAACGCGCGTTTCGGCGCGCAGCGGCGGCGGATTCCGCGCTGATGGGCGATCCGTGGCCGGACGTGCGCAAGCCGCTGCGCGAGGGCTGGCAGGGTCCCGCGCCCGATGGCGTGCGTCGCTCGACAATGGACGACGGCACGACGAAGAAGCGCGTCGCCTCGAGCGCGATCGGCGCGGTGGAAGCGTTCACGCTGAAGCTGACCGATTCCGAAGCGGCGCTGGTGCGCGCGCACTGGGACGGCAACAAGGCGCTCCGATTCGCTTTCCCGCATCCGGTCTGGGGCGCCGTCGAAGCCGAGTACGACAGCCCGCCGGTGTTCAGCGAAAAAGGCCTCTTCCGCTTCGTGCAGCTCAGGCTGGAAATTTTCTCCTGATGCCGAGCGCGCGCTTCATCGATGCGGTCGCAGCCGCCAACACCGACGAGCAGCCGGTGGCGCTCGTCACCGTCACGCACGCAGATTTCGGCGGGCCGCTGCGCTGGTGCACGGGCGGCGCCGACATCGTCAGCCGCGGCTTCATTTTCGCGGCCCGGCCGATGACGCCGGTTCCTCCGGGCGAGAGCGCCGACGGCCGGCCGAGCGCGGCGAAGCTCGTGGTCGACAATATCGAGCCGGACGCGGTGGGCGCATTTCGCAGCATCACCGCTGGCCGGCCGAGCGTGCTGATCGAAGTGGTGCTGGCGGCGACGCCCGATACGGTCGAGCAGACCTGGCCTGGACTGCAGATCGTTGCGTCGCGTCCGGCGGCCGACAGCATCGAATGCGACATCGCCGAGCGCGACGACGGCGAAGAGATCTGGCCGTTGCAGGCGTTTACGCCGGGTTCGACTCCGGGGCTGTACTAATGTCCGTTGTGTTCGCCCCGGGCGCCGGCGTCGACCTTACGCCGAACGCCGCTGCGCCGCTCGCGACCTGGGCGCCGCCGCTGCAACTGCGGGGCTGGTTTCAGGACGGCGGCCGCGGTCCGCTCGCCTTCGATTGCTATGGCCTGGCCTATTGGGTGCAGCAGCTGATCGGCCGGCGGGCGCGCGGTTACGAAGAGCTCTATCGCGAACTCGACATCCGGCTGACGCGCGAGGTCGACGCCCTCTTCCGCGCAGAATCGGACGCGTGGCGCAATGTCGCTGCTGGCGGCGTCGGCGACGTGCTGGTGCTGGGCAGCGGCGGGCGCGCGCATCATGTCGGCGTGCTCTGCGGCGCCGGACGGATGCTGCATGCCAGCGCCCAAGCTGGGCTCCGTATCGACCCGATCGAAGGCCGGCGCGGCGTCACGCACGCCGCCGGGCTCAAAGTGTTCGCCTGTGTCGCGCCAAGCCGCTAAACGCCAGGGCGTCAGCGCGGCGGCGCGGTCCGCCGAAAAGCAGGCGGAGGGCAGCCTCGCGCTGCCGTTCGAGGCGCCGCGCGCGTTCGTCCATCCGCCCGGGGCGACGCTGCAGGAGATCGTCGACGCGCTGATCGAGCGCGGTGAGCTCGACGCCGCTTGGCTGCCGCATCTCGAAATCTTCATCGACGACGCCCGCTTCGATCGATCGATCTGGAGCAAGGTGCGCCCGCGCGAAGGCCGCATCGTCGCGCTCCGGGCGCGGCCTGGATACATCCCAGGCGTCACCGAATTCCTCGTCAATCTGGCGATCAATATCGCCATCAGCGCCGGCATTTCGATGCTGACGCAGGCCTTCATCGGCGGCGGCCCGCAAATCCCCGGCTTCGAGCAGATCGCCGACATCGAAGCCTCGCGCAACGAAATCGCCCGCTGGCGCAAGGTGCCGGCCGTGCTGGGGCGGTTCCGGGTTTTTCCGCCGCACGCAGCCAAGCACTACACGCAAGGCCAGGACGAAAAGGTCGTGCTGCGGATGCTGCTGTGCTGGGGCCTCGCGCCCGTGAGCGTCAGCGACCTCAAAATCGGCGACACGCCGATCGAGAAGTTCGCCGGCGTCACTGTGCAGCACAAGCTGACGCCGGCCGACCCGTGGCCGACCATCTTCTCGAGTTCGCCGGACGAAGACGAGGGGCCGGGCCTCATCTCTTCCGAAGACGGCTGGGTCGAGCGCACCACATCGAGCGATCAGTGCGACTTGCTGCAGGTCGAGTTCGCGTTCCCCGAGGGCCTCATCTTCTATTCGAGCGACGGCTCGCTGAAGACCTGGGGGATCGAGTTCCGAATTCGCTATCGCGAGACCGGCACAACGCAATGGCTCGATTTCGTCAGCGGCGAAGCCGCCGACGAGGGTCATTTCTACGATATCGACGGCGTCAAGAAGCAAAAGCCGTTCCGGATGAATTTCGAGAAAGCGGTCGCGCGCGGGCGCTACGACGTCGCGGTCAAGCGCACGCTCGCCGACGATCCGGGGCCGAAGGGCAAGAACGCGTTCCAGTGGTCGATGCTGAGGAGCTTCACCTTCGCCGCGCCGGTGACGGACAATAATCTGGCCGTCACTGCGATCGAGATCGAAGCCAGCGATCAGCTCGACGGCGTCGTCGATCTCATCAACGGCGTGGCGCAGCGGATCGCGCCGCGCTGGGATTCGGTCGCGGAAGCGTACGGGTCCGAAGCCGAAACCTCGAACCCGTCCGAACTTTTCCGCTGGATCGCGTGCGGGCCTGGCGCGCCGAACCCGCGCGATCCTGCAACCGAGGTCGACGACGCCGCGCTCGGCGCCTGGGCCGAGCTCTGCCACGAACGCGGCTGGCGCTGCGACATGGAATTGCGCGCTGGCGCGGGACAAGACGAGATCATGCGCCAGGTGGCGCAATGCGGCCGCGCCAGCCCGATCACACGTAACGGCAAGCTCTCGGTCGTCATCGACGACGTGAAGCCGGCGCCGCGGCAGGTGTTCACGGCGCGCAACGCCTGGGGCTTTCGCAGCCAGCGCCGTTACGCGCTGCCGACGCATGCGGTGCGCTGCCAGTTCAACAACGCCGAAAAAGATTACCAGCCCGACGAGATGCTGGTGTTCTTTCCGGGCTATGACGAAAACACCGCCGATCCTGGGCGCATCGTCGCGCTGAAGACCGGCGGCAAAATCTATCCGAACGAAGTGCGCGAAGCGGCGCTGAGATACATCGCCGAAGCGTTGATCCGGGTCGAAGACTATTCCTGGCGTTGCGATTGGGAAAACCTCGCCTGCGGCAGGGGCGACCGCGTAGCCATCGCCCATTTCGTCATCGCGGTCGGGCGCCAATCGGCGCGGGTGAAGAGCCTGACGCTCGACGGCGCCGCAGAGAACGTGCTCGCGCTGACGCTCGACGAATTCGTGACGCAGAGCGCGGGCGACACGTACGGCCTCGCTTGGCGGCAGGTGGCCGGCGGCGAGATGACACGCACGGTGTTGCCGCTGACGAACATGGAAAACGGCCGCGGCAAGGTGGTGACTCTGGCGACGCCGCAGCCCGTCGCCAATGCGCCGAAGGTTGGCGATCTCGTCGTCTTCGGCGATGCGGGCATCGAGACGCTCGACGCGACCGTGACGGACATCCAGCGCGCGCCGGAGCTCGAGGCCGAGATCCGCGCCCTGCCCTACGATCCGGGTCTGTTCGACGGCGACCTCGAAGGCCTCACCGAGTTCGACGACGACACCACGTACGACGACGACACGCTGAACATTCAGGATCTCGGCGGCTTCCAGTCGGCCGTGTCCGGAGAAGCGTTCCCGCCGCCGCCGAAGCCGCAGATCGTCAACAAGCTCGCCAATTCGAGCGGCATCTTCGTCGACTATACCTTCCCGGCGAAGGACGCCTGGCGCGTCAACAAACTCGAACTCTATCAACGCCGGGACGACGACGACGGCGTGTTCGAACTCGTGCGGGTGCTGCCGGGGGATGCGCGGCTGGCCGCATTCGGCGCCGGCCAATTGGGTTTGGGCTATCTGCTGAAGCTGGTTGCGATCGACGTCCGCGGCCGGCGCACCGAAAGCGACATCATCGAAGTGGTGAGCCAGGCGGCGGCGCTGCCGTTCAGCGGCTTTCTGACCAGGCCGTCAGCCGTGGTCGCGACCGACTCTGACGGCGCCGGCGGCGATTACAGCGCCGCGGGCGGGGTGTTCAAGATTCAGATCGGCGACGTCGTGCTCGACGAGATCGTCGATGACGACGGCGTCGCTTCGGCGTCGTTTACGGTGGTGAGCGCAACGCCTGGCCTTTCGATCTCGATCGACGCGGAAGGCGTATACGCGATCGCGGGGCTGACGCTCGACAGCGGCCAGGCGGTGCTGCGCGCGGTGCGCAATGGCGTCGCGTTCGACCGCACCTACGAGATCGCCAAGAACAAGGCCGCGGCGCCGAGCGAGCCGGAAACTCCGCCGTCAGGCTTTTCGGCGACGATCGAGCTCACGTCGACTTCGGCCGGCGTCAATTTGCGCGAGCTCGCCAACGCGGCGGGCTATACCGGGTTCTCCGATGCGCACGTGACTTTCGTCGTGCCGGACGGCGTCACCGTCATGGGCGCACCTGGCGCGCCGAACGGCGGCGTTGCGATCGACACGGGCCCTTGGCCGACGGCAGAGTACGCGATCGATCTCTCGCTCGTCGTCGAGGCCGGCGGGCGCGTCATCGGCGGCGCCGGCAAAGGCGGCGACGGCGTGCCGTACAATCACGGCGCGCCAGGCGGGCAAGGCGGCGACGCCATCTATCTGCGCGCGCCGCTCTCGGTCGACAACGAAGGCGACATCTGGGGCGGCGGCGGCGGCGGCGGCGCAGGCGGCTGCGCGCGCGGACGGTTTTCGTTTTCCGATCTCAACGCCGGCGGAAGCGGCGGCGGCGGCGGCCAGCCGAACGGACCGCCGGGCGCTGGCGCCGACATCAACGGGGCCGACGGCAATGCCGGCGCGGCAGGCACGCAGCTGGCGCCTGGGGCTGGCGGCGCGCGGGTCAAGAACTCGGATTTCGCGCAGGCTGGCAAGGGCGGGGACGGCGGCGCCTACGGCGCGGCGGGCCAAGCGGGCGAGAACGCGCTCGTCGGCGCCAAGAACAAGTGGAACGGCGGGGCCGGCGGCGCGCCCGGCGGCGCCGGCATCAACGCCAACGGCAATGCAGCGCCCGTGACCGGGCCCGGCGAAATCATCGGCGGCGTCATCGGCGCGGCTGAAGACTAAAGGGAAGCTTTCGACATGGCGGGGATCGTGAAGAGCGCGGGCGCGTTGGCGTTCCGCGATTACGTCACTGACGGCGTGCCGGGCTCCGGCAAGAAGAAAGTCTCGAAAGCCGATGTGCGCCGTGTGTTCGCGCTGGTCGAGAAGTTCGCGCAGATCAAAGCCGTTTCGATCACGACGACGGTGCAGCCGTCATCGCCGGCGGACGGCGCGATCTACATCCTGCCAAGCGGCCGCAGCGGCGCGCAGTGGGGCGCGTTCGCGATCGGCGCCCTCGCCCTCTACGAGACCGGCCGCGGCTGGAGCGAAGTGCTGCCCGACGACGGCTGGACAGCGTTCGTCACCGATACGCAGCGGCGCTACGAGTGGAAGGACAGCGCCTGGGGCTGGAGCGATCCGCTTGGCGCGAGCACGATCGACACCGATGCGACGTTCGCGGCCAACAGCGACGCGAAGGTGCCGTCGCAAAAGGCGGTGAAGACGGCGCTCGACGCAAAGCTGGCGGCGAGCGCGATCGACACGGATGCTGCGCTCGGCGCCAACAGCAACGCGCTGGTCCCCTCGCAGGCGGCGGTCAAGGCCTACATCGACGGCCTGCTCGCGGCGAATGACGCGGCCGTTTACAAGGGCGCGATCGACGCGTCGGCCAATCCGAACTATCCGGCCGCCAGCGCCGGCCACACCTACCGCATCTCTGTCGCCGGCAAGATCGGCGGCGCCGCCGGGCCCAGCGTGCAAGTCGGCGACATTGCGCTCTGCCACGTCGACGGCTCGGCCGCCGGCGATCACGCGACCGTCGGCGCGAACTGGAATATCATCCAGACCAATATCGACGGCGCCGTGGTCGGGCCCGCAAGCGCGACCGACGGGCACATCGCCCAGTTCGACGGCGCGACCGGCAAGCTCTTGAAGGGCGGCCTGCAGCTCGACAGCGACACGACGCTCGCCGCCAATAGCAATGAGCGCGTCGCATCGCAGGCGGCGGTGAAGGCGTATGTCGACGGCGGGCTGGCTGGGAAGGCGCCGCTGGCTTCGCCGGCGCTGACCGGCACACCGACCGCGCCGACGCCGGCGCCGGGGACGAACACGACGCAGCTCGCCAACACCGCTTTCGTGACGGCCGCGATCGACGCGCTGATCGCGGCGGCGCCAGGCGCGCTGAACACGCTCGACGAGCTCGCCGCCGCACTCGGCGACGACGCTAATTTCGCCGCGACCGTGACCGCGGCGCTGGCGGCGAAGGCGCCGCTCGCCTCGCCGGCGCTGACGGGTTCGCCGACCGCGCCTACGCCGGGCGAGCACGACAACGACACCAGTATCGCGACCTCCGCCTATGTGATGACGGCGATCAAGAACGCCTTCGGCATGACGCCGGAGATGTTCGGGGCCGTCGGCAACGGCGTCGCGGACGACACGACTGCGCTGACCAATTGGCTGAACGCCGTCATGGCGTCGTCGCGCCGGGTCGGTTTCCTCGGCTATAAATCCTATCGCATCACCGGGGCGCTGCCACAGATCAACGTGCCGGGCGTGCGCATTTATGGCGCCGGCCGTTCATCCAGCCACGACGTCGGCTCCGCCCAGGGCTCGATCATACTCTGCGCCGGGACCGCGGGGTACACGGCGCTGACGGTCGCGCCGACCTCGGGCGCCGGCAATCAGCGTTTGGACGGAATTGAACTCATCGGCTTCACGGTCAACGCCAACAGCGTGGCCGCCGTCGGCGTTGCGCTGCTCAGCTGCTTCAACTGGCGCGCCGAGGTTTCGGTGCACGAAGCGACGAGCAGCGGACTGCTTCTCGGCGTGGTGGCTTCGCTTGGCGAAGCGCGGGACACGCAACGCGGTCTGCTGCGCTTCTCCGGCCGCCAGGCGCTCAATGCGGCGCCGGCGCTGCGTCTCACCGGCGACACCGGCGCGAACACGTCGAAGAACATCTTCCTCGAAATCGACATCCTGCATCGCGACGAAATCGGCATCATCGAGGAAAACGCCGACAACAATCACTGGCTCGACGTGCGCTGCAGCCGCGCCAGCGGCGGCAGCGCGGCGTACGGCTGGGAGTGCCGCGGCGGCGCGACCGAGCCGCAATCGGTTCGCCACGAAATCATCTACAAGTATTCAGGCACCGTGCCGCTCATCGCTCGCGGCACGGAGAGCTACACGGTCGCCTCGCAAGGCATCGACATCCGTTACAACGACGTCTCGAACGGGACGCCTGATCCGGTCGAAGGGACCGGCGCGATCATCTTCGGCGATCATTGGCGGCAATCGACACCAACGCCGGTCGCCGGTGTCGGCGCGCTGACGGCGGCGACGAGCGAGCTGCGCTGGCGGCGGCGGCGGAAGCAAGTCGAGTTTCAGATCGCGATAACGATTACGACGAACGGAACGGGAGCGTCCTATATCAGCGTGCCGATGCCGGCGACGTCAGCGAACGGGACCGGCTTCGACGCCGTGTTCTGCGGCAAGGAAGTGCAGGCGACGGGCAGCATTCTCTCGGCGCGAATCGCGCCGAACACGTCGACCCTGGTCATCCAGACCTTCAATGGCGGCTATCCCGGCGCAGACGGCTACAAGCTCGTGACGGCTGGCGCTTACGCGGCGGCGGCGTGACGCGATGACCTTCGACGATATCTTCGCAGCCGCGCCGATCGGCGCGCGCCTCGCCGTGAGCGACGGCCGGCCGCAGCCGCCGGAACGCGCAGTGCAGCGCCTGCGCGCCTGGCGCTCGCACAATTTCGAGGGACCGCTGGAGGAAAAGCTCGAGGCGAGCGAGAGCCAGCCCCGGCGGCTGAAAATCCGCGCCGTCGACCAGCTCGGCCTGACCGTCTCCTACACGGTCGCCGAGAACGTCGAGCACACATTCACGCTGCTCGACTGACCAGATCCTGCGCCGGGCCGTTGGGGCCGCCGGCGACGTGAACAGGATGAACGCGGCCCCATGCAACAATCGAGGAGAACGACGATGAAGAGACTTTGTCTCGCACTGGCGCTCGCGCCGGCTTTCCTGCTGACCGCCTGCGCGACCGACGGCATGGACACGGGCGGTGCCGGCGGCGCAGCCGATCAGCCGCTCGACGCCGACGTTGCCGAGCTCGAGCGCGAAGTGCAGAAGGCGGTCGACCGCAATGTGCGCGCCCGCGAGGAGCTGGCCGCTTCCAACGCCGAACTCGATGCGGTCGAAGCGAAGATCGCCGACGGCGCCCAGAAGGCGCTCGACTTCCTGCGCGCCTATCGCAATCCGGTGACGCCGAATCCGGCCGAGCCGATCGCGCCCGACGTCGCCGCGCCGGCGCCGGCGGCAGAGCCGCCGGTGTTCACCGATGTGGCGTCGCCGGAGCTCACGCCCGAGACCACGAGCGGAGGCTTCGCCGAGACGATCGGCGAAACGTTCGTCGTGCCGGCCGAGGTGAGCGGCGAGGCCTCGGCCGAAACCGGCGCCGGCTAAAGCCCCGGCCGAGACCGAAGCCCGGCGTAGGGGCAGCCTTGCGCCGGGCTTCACCACTTCTTCAGCACCGCGCGGGGGAGCGCCAAGCACTTGACCACACCAGAAGATACGCGCGCGCTGATCGTCGACACGGTCGAGGAAACGCTGCAACGCCTCGGCATCGACGTCTCGACGCCGGAGGGCATCGAAGAGTTTCGCGCCGATCTCCGCTTCGCCCGCGAGATGCGGACGGCGACGGACGAAGTGAAACGCGCCAGCCTGATGGCCGCGGTCGGCACCGTGGTGACAGGCGGCATCGCGGCCATTCTGCTGGCGCTCCGGCATTGGCTGCTCAACAGCCCGCCGCCCCCGGCCGGCTGAACGGATTTCAACAACGGAGTAGGAAACATGAAACTCGCGCATCTTTGCGCGGCGTTCGCGATCGCGTGCGCCGCCCTCATGTCGATCGCGCCGCCGGCGGCGGCGCAGGACTATGCGATCGATTCCAGTGTCGTGCACCCCGGCGCCGATCGCGTTGTGCTGCAACAGCCGAGCGCCGAGCCGTCGGCGCAGTACGAGACGGCCGAGCTCACGCAGTACCAGAACGATGCGGCGGACGGCGGCACTTCGCTGCCGTGGGGCGATCTCATCGCCGAGCTGCTCAACATGTTCGGGGCGCTCGTCGTCGCGGCCGTGCTGTTCGTTTTCCGCAAGCTGCCGGCCGAGGTCATCGCAACCTTGAACGCGGCCTGCATGATGCTCTTCCAAAAACACGCGAACGAGCTGATCGGCCACGCCGTAAACTACGGGATCAATGTCACGGCAGGCGCCGTGCGCGGGAAGACCCTCGATTTCAAGGTCGGCAGCGCGGTGCTCGAGCGCGCGACGGATTACGCGGCGGAGCGCGCGCCGTGGTTCGTCAAGGTCATTCTCGGGGGCGCGGCGAATGTCCGTCAGATGATCGCGGCGCGACTCGAACTCGCCGAAGACGTGGCGCTGCCGCTGGCGAAGCCGCCGGCCGAGGCGTCGTTCGTCTCGGCGGCGCCGCCGGCCCCGGCGTCGGCCGCTTAAGCCCCATGCTCGGCTCCGTCATCGACTGGGCCAAGTTCGCCCTGCTCGCGCTCTCCCTGGTCGACAAGCTCGTCGATTGGGTTGAGCGCGAGCAGCTGCGGGGCGAGCTCCAGCGCGAGAATTTCCGCAAGCAAGTGGAGAAGCACCATGCCGACGTCGCCGCCGCGCGCGCGATTCGCGAGCGCACTCGCGCTGAGCTCGATGCTGCTCCTGACAAGCTGCGTGAGCATCCCGACGCGCATTTTCGGGATTGAAGAGGAAGAGGCGCCGCGCAGCGTGCCCTGCGAAGCGCTCGAGCTTTTTCAGCCGTCACGCGCCGACACTGACGGCACGATCGCACAGGCGATCGCACACAACCGCGTCTTCGATCGCTTCTGCGGGGCGGCCGGCGAGTAGAGCTCTCTCGCCGGCCCGCGCTCCTCGATCGCGCGCTGGCGGGCGGGACGCGGGTCCGGGCGGGGCCTGACCCCTCCTCGCCCGGACCCGCGATCGCGCTGCAGCTGCTGGCAGCTGACGATTCGAGGGGGTTAACGCCGGCCACGCTTGCCGAGGCGGCCAGGCGGCTCGCAGCGGACGCTGACATGGTCGCGCGATCCGCACCGGCCGCAGCGCGCCGGAATCTCGTTTAAGCGCCGCTCCTCTCCCCACCGTCTAATCGCTTCGCGGATATCGACCTTGCCGACGTGCGCGCAGGCGCCCGGCCGGACGCAATAGAACGCCACGCGCAGGCTGCCCTGCTCGTAAGCCTGTTTTAAAGTGATCATCGCGGCTCTTCCGCGACCCCATGCACGCGGGATTTAGGCGCGGGGCGCGGGTGCGTCCAGAACGACGGGTGAACGCGCCTGTGTCCACCGATTGTCTACGCAGTGTCTACGGCTCTGTGGATATCAGAGCTAAGTGCTGGCGCGCCCGAAGAGATTCGAACTCCTGACCCCCAGATTCGTAGTCTGGTGCTCTATCCAGCTGAGCTACGGGCGCGAAGGGCGCGTGCATAGCCGCACCTTGCGGCTGTTGCAAGGCGGGCGGGGCTAGAGCGTGGGAAGAACGCTGAAATGGGCCAGCTCCGGCGGAGCGGCGGTTTCTTCGAGGTCGATGCTTTCGACTTGGCCGCCCGGCGGGCCCTTGCGGCAGGCGATCAGCATCTCGCCGACCGCCTCCGGCGGACCGGCGATCAGCGCCTCGACGCTACGGTCGCGCCGGTTGCGGACCCAGCCGCGCAGGCCGAGGCGCTCGGCTTCGCTCTGCACGAAGGCGCGGTAGCCGACGCCCTGGACGAGGCCGGTGATGGTGAGGCGCAGGGCGCGCTCGTCTGCCATGCGCCCGATATAGATCGGCTTCAAGCCAAGTCGCGCCAGGCCCGGTGCGGGCCGACGCTCTGGGCGGCGTAGACGCCGCGGGCGACGGCGCGGGCAAGGCAGTCGGCGGCGAGTGCGCCGAAGCGCGCGAGCGCGAGTTGGCGTGGCTCCGGCGCGGGCCGCGCGGCGGTGGCGAGCGCGAAGACGACATCGCCGTCGAACGGCGCGAACACGGGCCGAATCGCGCGGGCGAGGCCGGCGCTCGCCATTTGCGCGAGGCGCTTGGCTTCGGCGGGGGTGAGATCGGCGTCGACGGCGACGCAGGCGATCGTGGTGTTGGCGCGCGGCGCGGGGTTGAGCTTGGCCCCGCTCCAATCCTCGGCGTCGAAACGCTGCGCGGGATCGGGCGCGACGGCGCCGAACTCGCCGTCGATCTCGAATGGATGCGCCCAGAACGCGCGCTGGTTCGGCAGCGTCGTCGCGCCCCAGCTGTTCACGCAAGCGAGCGCGGCGACGGTGAAGCCGTCCGCGGTGACGATGCTGGCGGCGCCCTGCCCTCCCTTCAGCGCGCCGGCGAGCGCGCCCATGCCGGCGCCGGCGTTGCCGAGCGGAGCGTCACGGCCGCGCGCCGCGTAGGCCTTGCGGCCGAGCGTGGCGTAAGGCGGCGCATCGCCCCAGGCTTTGTCACCGCCATTGGCGAGATCGTAGAGGATTGCGGCCGGCACAACCGGCGAGCGCGGGACGCCGGGCACATCGCGCAGCGCGAAGCCTTTGCCTTCCGCGCCCATCGCTGCGACGACGCCATCGGCGGCGCCGAGCCCGTACACCGAGCCGCCGGCGAGCACGACCGCATCTACCGCATCGACCAGATTCTCAGCCGCCAGCGCATCGGTCTCGCGCGTGCCTGGGCCGCCGCCGCGCACGTCGACGGCGCACACCGCGCGCGCTTCGGGAACGATCACCGTCACGCCCGTCAGCGCCTTCGCGTCCTCGGCGCAGCCTATAGACAAACCTTGGACATCGCTCAAAGAATTGTATCGGCCGGGACGCGCCATGGCGGGTCTTTCGCATTTGTCCAAACGACCTCGCCCTCGTAGAAAGCGCCCCGATGTTTGACAAGCTCGCTCTCTTGCAGCGCACCTTCGCGGCGCTTTTCGTCACCATTGCGCTCGCCGCTTGCGCTGTCACCGAGGGCGGCGTCGGCTCGAGCGCTTCGCCGCGCGGTGAAGCGATGGCGGCGGCGGCCAATCCGCACGCAGTAGAGGCCGCGCTCGAAATGCTGCGCGCCGGCGGCAGCGCCGTCGATGCGGCGATCGCGGCCGAGATGGTGCTGGGGCTGGTGGAGCCGCAATCGTCCGGCGTGGGCGGCGGCGGCTTTCTCTTGTTCTACGATGCGCAGAGTGAGCGCATCAGCGGCTATGACGGGCGCGAATGGGCGCCCGCAGGCGCGACCGCGACGATGTTTCTCGGCGCCGACGGCGAGCCGCTGCGCTTTCTCGATGCGCGCACGAGCGGACGCGCGGTTGGCGTGCCGCTGCTGGTGGCGATGCTGAAGCTGGCGCACGAGGATCACGGGCGCTTGCCGTGGGCGCAGTTGTTCGGGCCGGCGGAACGGCTTGCGGAGGAAGGCTTCGAAGTCTCGCCGCGCCTGGCGCGCTTCATCGCCGCGCAGGCCCGCACCGGGCGGCTCCGCGCAGACTTCCAGACCCGCGCCTATTTCTTCGACCGCCGCGGCGACCCGCTGGGCGAAGGCGCGACACTGCGCAATCCGGAGTACGCCGCAACGATGCGCGCGGTCGCGGAGCAAGGCCCGGACGCGCTGCGGCAAGGGCCGATTGCGGAGGGGATCGTCGCGGCCGTGCAGCGCAATCCGCGCGGCGGCGCGATGACGCTGCAGGATCTGCAGACCGCGCAGCCGCGCCGGTTCGAACCGGTATGCGGCGCATTCCGCGTCTATCGCGTCTGCACGACGGCGCCGCCCGCTTCCGGCAGCGCGGTGCTGCAGATCCTCGGCGTCTACGAGCGCCTGCGGCCCGCGCCTGTCGGCGCTGAGAGCGCCGACGATTGGGCCGCGTTCCTGTGGGCGAGCCGCCTGGGCTACGCCGACCGCGATCATTACGTCGCCGACGATTCGTTCGTGCCGGTGCCGACCGAGCAGATGATCGAGCCGGGCTATCTCGCCGCGCGCGCATCGCTGGCCGATCTGTCGCGCGCGCCCGAGCGCGTCAATCCGGGCATGCCGGCAGGCGAGGAACTGTATAATCACTGGGGCCGCGATGTGGGTCCGGAGAGTGGCACCACGCACCTTTCGATCGTGGACGCCTGGGGCAACGCCGTTTCGCTGACGGCGACCGTCGAAGCGGCGTTCGGCTCGCAGCGGATGACTCATGGCTTCCTGCTCAACAACGAGCTGACCGACTTCTCGCTTGCGCCGACGCTGAACGGGCGGCCGGTGGCGAACGCGGTCGAGCCGCGCAAACGGCCGCGCTCCTCCATGTCGCCGACGATCGTCACCGACCGCAACGGCGAGTTGGTGCTGGTGGTCGGCTCGCCGGGCGGTTCGGCCATCGTCGGCTACGTCGCGCGCACGACGATCGGCATTCTGGACTGGAATTTGCCGGTGCAGGAGGCGGTCAATCTGAGCAATGCGACGGCGCGGACCTCGCCAGCGAACATCGAGGAAGAGCGAATGCCAGCAGGCGTCGCCGCCGAACTGCGCCGCCGCGGCTGGGAGCTGCGCGATGTCGCGGGACTGGAGGAAAGCGGGCTGCACGCCATTCGCGTGACGCCGAACGGGCTCGAGGGCGGCGCCGATCCGCGGCGCGAAGGCGTGGTCGGACGCGTGCCGGCGCCGGCGCGCTAACGCGACAGCAAGTCGAGCAAGAGGCCGTAATCGTCGTCCATCAAGCCGTTGCGGCGCGCGCGGGCGACGGCTTCGCGGCCCTGATCGGCCGTGCGCGGGGCCCAGCTTTCCAGCGCATCGCAGCGTTGTTCGCTCGGACGCGCGCGACGATCAGTGACGACGGCGAAGAGTTCGCGCACGTACCGGCGCACGCCTTCGCGGACTTCCGCTTCATCGCCTCGGCTCATCGCGGCGCTCATCGCGCCCATTTCGAGCGCGCCGACGAGGCCGGCGTCGATGACCGCGCGCGGCGCCACGCCGCAAGCGACGCTGTCGCCTAGCGCGTGCGACCAGTTCTCCGTCGCGCGATCCACCTGCGCCTGCGTCGGCCGGCCGGCCAGGAACGAAGCCAAAGCGCCGCGGCTCGCGGCGTCGGCGTAAAACGGCGCAGGCAGTCCGCCGCTTGCGGTGGCGCAGGCGGCGAGCGCGGCGGCGAGAGCTAGGGCGGCGAGCCGCATGCAGAAACTCCTTCGAGGCCCAACGCACCTCAATGCGCGCGGGTTCACGCCGCCGGCAGCGTGATCTGGAACGTCGCGCCTTCGGCGCCAGTGCGGGTGAGTTCGAGTTCGCCGCCCATTGCCCGCGTCAGTTCGCGGGCGATGGCGAGCCCAAGCCCGGTGCCGCCCGCCTCCGGCGCAGCGGAAATGAAAGGCTCGAACAGCCGCTCGCGGAGAGTTTCGCGCACGCCGGGGCCGTGATCGACCAGCTCGATTTCGCAGCGGCCCTCGATGCGCACGCCGCGGATCAGCAGGGTCTTATCCTTGCGCGGATGTTCGCTCATCGCCTTGCCGGCGTTGCGCATCAGGTTGACCAGGATGCGGTGTAGGTGATCGGGATCGGCGACGCAGGCGAGGTTCGGTTCGATGTCCTGCTTGGCGACAATCTCGGGGAACGCAATCAGCGCGTCGGCGCTCGCTTCATCGACCGCGTCGGCGACGGCGACCTTCTGCAACACCGGCGGATCTTCGTCGGCGCGGCCGTATTTCAGCGTCGAGGCGGCGAGCCCGGCGGCGCGGTCGATCGTGCGCTCGAGCCGCGGCGCGAGCTGACGCACGGCAGGGTCTTGCGACTGGGCTAATCGATCGGCGACCAACTGCGCGGTCGAGAGCATGTTGCGCAGATCGTGGCCGATGCGGGCGACGGCGGCGCCCAAGGCGGCGAGGCGCTCCTTCTGCCGCAGCGCATTGCGCACCTGCTCGGCCATGTCCGCCGCGGCGCGCTGGGCGCGGCCGATCTCGTCGGTGCGCGGGCTGCGCGGGAACGCGATCGAGACATCCTCCGGCCTGTCACGAAAACGTTCGATGGCTTGGGTGAGATCGCGCATAGGCCGCACGAACGCGGCCGTGAGCGTCACGTAGATCAGTGCGCCGGCGGCGATCAAGATCAGCATGGAAACGCGCGCGAACCGCTCGGCGAACTCGCGCAGCGCCCGCTTCAAGGGCGCCTCGTTGAGCACGATCTCGATGAACTCGGCGTTCTCGTAGCGGGGCGTCGCCAGCACGCGCAGCACCCGACCGGGCGGCGCTAAGAATGTCTGCACCGCCCAGCTGAAGCGCTGGAACCCGCTTGCGTTGGTATAGTCGTAGGTGACGAGTTGTTCGTCGGACGGCGCGGTCGGGTCCTCCAGCAGCAGCACGCGCTCACCCTCACGCTGCATCGCCACCCGCTGCACCTCGGCGTTGTTGAGGAGCTCGAACTCCAGCGATTCAGCGACTTCGAGGTCCGGAGAGACCTCGAGCGCCAGCGAGGCAATCTGGGCCAGGTTGATGCGCTCGCGCAGCCAAGCCTCGTGAAACCCCGCCAGCGCCGGGGCGAACACGAAAATCTCGCCCGCCAGCACCGCCAGAGCCGTGAGCCCGAGTAGGCGCCCAGCGATGCTGTCGACGAACTCGCGCGCCCGTCGCCAGGGGGCGCTCCGCCGCGCTTGGTCGTCCGACACCGTCATGCACCGCCCTGCCTAGCCCAAGCCGGAGCTGCAACCGAACAACAAGTTCATTCGGAACTGGAACCAGTATGGTGATAGCTTGTGGACATCGCGCTCCCGCGTTCCCCCTCCCGGAGAGCCGTCTATGTTGCACCGATATAAACCCACCCGCCCGGTGGTCCTGTTCGTGTCGCTTTGGGTCGTCGCCCTGGCCTTCCTTGCCGTCGGGGCGATTGTCGGCTGATCGCCTTGACGCTTCCGGGCCCCTGGGGTAAGCCCCGCGCCTTCATTTTCCGGCCATAAGAACATCGAGGCAGCGTCGTGAGCACCAAGCGGACCTATCAGCCGAGCCGGCTCGTGCGGAAGCGCCGCCATGGGTTCCGCGCCCGCATGGCCACCAAGGGCGGCCAAAAGGTGCTGTCGCGCCGCCGCGCCAAGGGCCGCAAGCGGCTCAGCGCCTAAGGGAATACGGGACTGGGCGAGTCAGGGAGCGGGCGCGTCGCTTACGCGTCCCCTTGCCATACTCCCCTACTGCCTTACTCCCCTACTCCCCATGATTCAGCGCCTCACCAAGCGCTCTCAGTTCCTGTACGTGCGCCATGGCGCACGCGCAGCGCGCCCAAGCGTGCTGATCGAAGCCCGCCGCCGGGAAGCGGCCGGAGAGGCCATTGGCCTGGGTTTCACCGCCAGCCGCAAGGTCGGCTCGGCGGTGGTTCGCAACCGGGCTCGCCGCCGGCTGCGGGAAGCAGCCCGCAAGCTCCTGCCCGAACTTGGCGTTCCTGGCGCGGACTATGTCCTGGTGGCGCGGCAACAAACCCCAGACGCGCCATGGGATGCTTTGCTTGACGATGTCCAAAACGCGCTGATAAGGCTCCGCGCCGACTTGGAAAGCGGGCGTGGGCGCGCCCCTCGGACGAGCGCGAAGCCGCGCGGTCCTTCTAGCGAAAGCGACTGACATCCGATGCAAAATCCCGGCGGCCCGGGCCCGAACGACACCCGCAACGTCATCATCGCGATCGTTCTTTCGGCGCTGATCCTTCTCGGCTTCGAGTTCTTCTACAACGCCCCGCTCCGCCGCGAGCAGGCGCAGGAGCGGGCGCGCGCGGAAGAGCAAGTGCGCCCGCAGCCGGGCCAAGCTGGGGCTGACGCAGAGCCGGGACAGACGCCCTCGGCGGGCCCCGTGCCGCGCGAGCAGATCCTCGGCGCAAGCGCCGAAGCGCGCATCGCTATCGACACCGGGGCTGTCGACGGCTCGATCTCGCTCGAGGGCGCACGCATCGACGATCTCAACCTGCGCGACTATCGCCGCACCGTCGATCCGCAGAGCCCGGAAGTAACGGTGCTGTCGCCGATGGGCGCGGACTACGGGCATGACGCGTTCTTCGGCTGGGAGACCCAGCGCGGCCAGGACGTCGCCACCATGGCCGACGCGTTCAGCCGCTGGCAGGCGCCGGCCGAGGCGCGCCTCACGCCGCAAACGCCGGTCACGCTGACGCTACAGGCGGGCGAGGGCCGCACGATCGAGCGCACGATCGCGATCGACGAGAACTTCATGTTCACGATCACGGATGTCGTGCGCAACGAAACCGGCGCTCCCTTCTCCGTGCGCCCGTTCGGCACGGTGCGCCGCCAAGGCATGCCGGAAGGCTTCCGTTTCAACCAGATCGTTCACCAGGGGCTCATTGGCGTCGTCGGCAACCGCTTGCGGCAGACCACCTACCGCGACGCCGATAAGCACGCGCGCGACCGCGTGCGCGAGCGAGTCGGCGAAGATGAGCGCATCGAACAACTGCAAGGCGAAGGCAGCTGGTTCGGCATCACCGACCACTATTGGCTCACCGCCATCGTTCCACCCTCGAACGAGAGCGTGTCAGTGTATTTCGACGCCCGTGCACAGGACGGCGGCAACGATTATCGCAGCGCCTATCGCGGCGAGTGGCGGCAAGTGCCGGCGGGCGGCTCGATTACCTACACGCAACGCCTCTTCTCCGGCGCCAAGCGCTATCAATTGCTGCGCGACTATCAGCGCGATCTCGACATCCCCAAGTTCGACGACGCAATTGACTGGGGCATCTTCTACATCCTGACGCGCCCGTTCTTCGCGATGCTGCACTGGTTCGGGCAGCTGTTCGCGGGCTGGGGCGTCATCTTCAATTTCGGCCTGGCGATCCTCGCCTCGACGGTGGTGATCAAGCTGCTGCTCTTTCCGCTCGTCTATCAATCGTTCAAAGCGATGGCGAAGATGCGCGGGCTCGCGCCGAAGATGAAGGAGCTTCAGGAGCGCTACGCCGCCGACAAGCAGCGCCAGCAACAGGAACTGCTGAAGCTCTATCAGACCGAGAAGATCAATCCGGTCTCCGGCTGCGTGCCGATCTTGCTGCAGATTCCGGTCTTCTACGCGCTCTATAAGACGCTGACGGTGACGCTCGAAATGCGCCACGCGCCGTTCGTCGGCTGGATCGACGATCTCTCGGCGCGCGACCCGACATCGATCTTCAACCTGTTCGGCCTGCTGCCGTTCGAAGTCTCGCCCACCTTCTTCGCCGGCGCGCTGATCATAGGCGTGTGGCCGATCCTTTACGGCGTCTCGATGTGGGCGCTGCAGGCGCTCTCGCCGCCGCCGACAGATCCGGTGCAAGCGCAGATCTTCAAGCTGCTGCCGATCCTGTTCACCTTCATGTTCGCCGGCTTCCCGGCGGGCCTGGTGATCTACTGGACCTGGTCCAACACGCTGTCGATCCTGCAGCAATACGTCATCATGCGCCGCCAAGGCGTGGAGACGCAGCTCGACAAGTGGCTGAAGAATCGCTTTGGCAAGGGCGATGACGACGGCAGCAGCGGTCACAAGCGCGAAGCGGCAACGGTGAAGTAAGGCTCCGTCATCCCGGACACGCGAAGCGTGATCCGGGACCCAGGGGCAAGTGACGGTGCGTTGGCCCCTGGGTCCCGGCTCTACGGCGCTGCGCGCCTCCGGCCGGGATGACGGAGTGTGTGGTGTCTCCCGAAGAAGAACACGAACAGTGGATCGAAGCCGGCCGGCTCCTCTTTGCCGGGCCGATCGAGTTCGAGCGCGGCGTCGTCAGCATGGACGCGCTACCTGACGGCGATCTGCCCGAAGTCGCGTTCGCGGGCCGTTCGAACGTCGGCAAGTCGTCGCTTATCAACGCGCTCACGGGGCGCCTAAAGCTCGCGCGCGCATCGACGGAGCCCGGGCGCACGCGGGAACTCAATTTCTTCCGCATGGGCGATCGGCTGCGGCTCGTGGACTTGCCGGGCTACGGCTACGCCAAGGCGCCCAAGGCGGAGATCGGCCGCTGGACGGCGCTGACGCGCGATTATCTGCGCGGCCGGCAAAGCCTTAAGCGCGTCATCCTGCTGATCGATGGCCGCCATGGCCTCAAACCGGATGACAAGGATGTCATGGACGCGCTCGACACCGCGGCCGTGAACTACCAGCTGGTGTTGACCAAAGGCGACAAGGTCAAACCAACCGAGCTGGCCGAGACGCACGCCAAAACCGCCGCCGCCATCGCCAAGCGCCCGGCCGCGCATCCCGAGATCATCGCGACCTCCAGCGAAACAGGACTGGGGATCGAAGCGCTCCGCGCTGAGATCGCGGCCTTGGCGTGAGCGGCGTTACCGCTTAGGAACCGCCCGTGAGCAAACCACCGACGAAAGACCGCTTGGCGGCGCTTGAAGAGGGCCTGGTCGCGGCGAAGACGCTCGCCGAGGCGCTGCCCTTCATCCAGATCTACGACCGCGAAGTCGTGGTGGTGAAATATGGCGGCCACGCCATGGGCGATACGGAAACGGCCCGCAAATTCGCCGCAGACATCGTGCTTCTGAAGCTGGTGGGCATTCATCCCGTTGTGGTTCACGGCGGGGGCCCTCAGATCAGCCGCATGCTCGATCGCGCGGGCGTGAAATCGCAATTCGTCGACGGCCTGCGCGTCACCGACGCCGAGACGATGGAAGTGGCGGAGATGGTGCTGTCGGGCAGCGTCAACAAAGAACTGGCGCACCTGATCACCGCCGCGGGCCGCGAAGCCGACGTGCGCGGCGTAGGCCTTTCGGGCAAGGACGCACGGCTTATCACCGTCGAGAAAGTGCATCGCACGCGCAAAGACCCGGACAGCATGATCGAACAGGTGGTCGATCTCGGCTTCGTCGGCGAACCCAGCGATGTCGATCCGACTTTGATCCAGGCGCTGATCAACGCGCCGGAAGACTACATTCCCGTCATCGCCCCAATCGGCGTCGCGGAGGACGGTAGGACCTACAACATCAACGCTGACACCGCCGCGGGCGCCATCGCCAAGGCGCTTTCGGCCAAGCGGTTCCTGCTCTTGTCGGATGTGGCCGGCGTCCTCGACGGCAATGGTGACCTGATCCGCGAAATGAGCGTCGCCCACGCCAAGAAGGCGATCGAAACCGGCGTCGCTACAGGCGGCATGATTCCGAAGCTTGAAACCTGCATCGCGGCGCTCGACAACGGTGTCGAAGCTGCGGTCATCCTGGACGGGCGCACGCCGCACGTCCTGCTCATGGAACTGTTCACCGAACATGGCGCTGGCACGCTCATTCAATAAGCTCGGCCTTGCAGCCGTCATCGTCTGCGCCGCGCTCGCGGCGCTCGTTGCGCTGGCCGGCCGCGCCGACGCGCAACAGCAGCGGCAGCAGCAGCGCCAGGCCAATGGCTGGCAGATCTGCAACGAGACGAGTTTCGTGCTCGAAGCGGCGACCGGCCGGCCCGACGGCCGCTCGATCCAGGTGCAGGGCTGGACGCGGCTCCGGCCCGGCGAATGCCGCTTGGCCGTCGGCGCGCCGCTCGCGCGCGGCACGCACTATCTCTACGCGCGCACCTCCTCCGCCCATCGCGGCGGGCGGCGACAGTGGGGCGGCGACGCCGTGCTTTGCGTCGATCCCAGCGACCAGTTCCAGATCGAAAACCCGCCGCGTTGCACCGACGCCTACGAAGAGCGCCGCTTCCGCCGCGTGCAGATCAACAAGCGCGACAGCTGGCGCACGTCGTTCTCGGAAGCGACCGCCTACAGCCAAGCGCGCGCGCGGCAAGCCGGATTGCAGCGGCTGCTGAACGACGCCGGCTATGACCTCCGCGAAGGCCGCCGCGGCGCCGATCCGCGCCGCATCGCCCAGGCTATCGCGCAGTTCCGCGCCTCCGCGCGGCTTGCCCCGAACGCAAGCGAAGAACAGCTGATCGATGCGCTCGAGGTCGCCGCGCGCCGCCGTGCAGGCCAAGTCGGGCTCACACTTTGCAACCGCACGCGCAGCCGGCTCTGGACCGCGGTCGCGCGCCGGCGCGGCGAAGGCTGGGAGAGTCGCGGCTGGTGGGCGCTCAACGCCGGCGGCTGCGTCCGCACGATCGACGAAGTGCTGATCCAGGAGCGCTATTACGTCTATGCGAGTATGGACACGCCCGAAGGCCCGCGCTTCCTGCAATCGGGCGAGCCGTTCTGCACCAGCCCTGCCCGTTTCGCCATTCTCGGCCGCGGCGATTGCGAGCAGCGTTATTATCAGACGGCGTTGTTTTCGCCGATCCGCGTGCGCGACCGCCAAGGCCTCGTCGTCGAGTTCGAGGAGCGCGACTTCCTCGAGGTTGGCGTACAGCCGAGACCGGTCGGCGGCGAGGGCGTCGAAGCGGAAGAAAGGCCGGCGCGAGAACCGCCGCGGCGCGGTCTCGTGCCGCGCGATGCGCCGACGCAAGATCGCCCAGCCACGCAATGAGCAGCGCGCGGACCATCCGCGCCTGGGTGTTCGATCTCGACAACACGCTCTACCCGGCGCGCGACCTCTACGATGAGATCGGCGTGCGAATGACGAATTACATCGCCCGCACGCTTTCGCTGTCCGATGGGGAAGCGCTGGAGATTCGCGAGCGCTATTTCCATGATTACGGCGCGACCGTGGTCGGCCTGGTGCGCCATCACGACGTCGATGCGCGCGATTTCCTGCTCGACGTGCACACCGCCGATCACTCGGTGCTCACGGCCGATCCCGAACTGCGCGAGCTGATCGCGCGCCTGCCGGGCCGGCGCATCATCTTCACCAATGGCGGCGGCGGCCACGCCGAGCGCGTGCTGGAGAAATTGAACCTCGCCGACTTGTTTGACGCCGTGCTCGACATCGAAACGTGCGGGCTGCTTCCGAAACCGCAGCGCGAAAGTTACGAACGCGTGATCGCGACCACCGGCATCGAGCCGCGCCACTCGATCCTGATCGAAGATACGCTGCGCAATCTGGAGCCCGCACACGATATGGGTTTTGCCACCGCACTCGTCGGCCTCGTTCACCCTGAACCGCGGCCGGCTTACGTTGATCATTGGGCGCCGGACACAAAGGCGCTGCTGCGGGCGCTGCTGGCCTAGTTCAAGTCCACTACACGCCCGTTTTCGATTTTGAATGCGCCGGGCGGGTGGTGTCCATTGCGGCGGTAGTACTCATCAAGTGCGCGCACCATCTCCTGCGTTTCGCGCTGATGCCGCGCGTCCTCCTCGGCTTGCCGACGGGGCGCGTCGGCCAGGAACGCGTCGTATTGAGCGCGCATCAGCGCGAAAGCGCCGGCGCCCCAGCGCTCATCCACTTCGCGCTCGAAGCGATCGGCCTCGACCACGCGCCCAGCCTCCTCGGCGTAGTTGGCGTAGGACGTACGCCAGTCACCCTGCAGAGTGCCAAAACCGAGATTGAGCTGATCACTTTGCTCGCGCACCGCGTAGAGCGCCTGCAGAGCCGCGGCCGGGTCCGACGCGCCTGCGAGCTGCGCGCGCAGGTCGGCGAGCCCCACCGCTTCTATCTTGTTGTCGATGAGTTCATCGACGCCGGCCTCATAGCGCCGCAGCTCTTCGCGCGCCTGTTCACCCTGCCACCAGAAGAACGCGCCGGCGGCGCCGCCGGCTAACGCCAGCGCTGCAATCACCGACGCCACATCCGCAGCCCGCATGATCACCTCCCCTGGCGCAACGGTAAAAGGCGCGCCGGCAGGCGGCAAGTCCGCGCTTGGCTTTGCCCGCCCAAACGGGCTAGCTCTCGACGCATGAGCAGCGATCTAGCCAAGCAAATCGAAGCCGCCTGGGAGCGCCGTGCGGAGCTCTCGCCCGCAAGCAAGGGAGCCGACGTCGAGGCTATCGAAGCGGCGCTTGATCTCTTGGACACCGGCGAAGCGCGCGTGGCCGAGCGCGGCGCCGACGGTGCCTGGTCGACGCATCAGTGGTTGAAGAAGGCCGTGCTGCTCTCGTTCCGCATCACCGCGAACCAGCTGATCGGCGCCGCCAGCGGCAACGGCGATTCCTCGCCCGGTCCCTATTGGGACAAGGTGCATTCCAAATTCCTCGGCTGGGGCGAGGCTTCTTTCGAGAAAGCTGGTTTCCGCGCCGTGCCGGGCGCGGTGGCGCGCCGCGGCAGCTTCATCGGCAAAAACGCCGTGCTGATGCCGAGCTTCGTGAACATCGGCGCTTACGTCGACGAAGGAACGATGGTCGACACCTGGGCCACGGTCGGCTCCTGCGCCCAGATCGGCAAGAACGTCCACATCAGCGGCGGCGCCGGCATCGGCGGCGTACTGGAGCCAATCCAGGCCAATCCCACAATCATCGAGGACGGCTGCTTCATCGGGGCGCGGTCGGAAGTGGCCGAAGGCGTGATCGTGCGCGAAGGCGCGGTGCTGGCGATGGGCACGTTCATCAGCCAGTCGACCAAGATCGTCGACCGCGCCAGCGGCGAGATCACCCGCGGCGAAGTGCCGGCCTACAGCGTCGTCGTGCCGGGATCATTGCCGGATCCCAAAGGCGGACCGAGCTTGGCTTGCGTGGTGATCGTCAAGCGCGTTGACGCGCAGACGCGCGCGAAGACGGGCGTGAACGAGCTGCTGCGGGATTAGCGCGCCAGTTCGCAAGCGTGGTCCGTCATACCGGCCGGAGGCGCGTAGCGCCGTAGAGCGGGAACCCAGGGCAAATGATATGTCGCTTGCCCTGGGTCCCGGATCGCGCTGCGCGCGTCCGGGATGACGGAGCATCCTTACCTTGGCGCGTCAATGCGCGTGCGGCGCCGCGCGGCCCGCTTCCAGCGTCACCGTGATCTGCGACCCGTCGGACCCGGTTTGCGTCCAAGTGTCGCCAACGTTCTTGTCGCCGGCATAGGCCAAGCACGCGCGTTCGCCGCCCGCTGGCGTCAGGCACAATTGGCCGCCGCTCAACTCGTACGTGCCGGCGACATGGCCGTTCGGGGTGTGCGCGGCGAAGGTGTTGTCGGCGTTGAAATGATAGCGGGCTTGCGCGCCGTTGGCGTAAGTCACGACGAAGGTGTTGCCGGCGGCGTTGGCGATCGGATCGGCGAAGGCTGGGGCGGCCGAAAGCACTGCGCCGAACGCCAACATCGCTGCGAACTTGTTCATCTCGTTTCCTCCACCACGGCGCCTCGCGCGGGCGCGGTCTTCGCCATAGCCACGGGCTTGCCGTAACTCAAGCGCCGCCACAGCCATTCGAGCGGCCCCATTTGGAACTTCGCGAGCCAAAGCGGCGACCAGATCAGCTGCAGCACCCAGATCGCCACGACGATCGCCCAGAGCGTCGGGCGGTCGACCTCGCCCCACAGCCCGAAACCGCGGCCGCCATAGAAGATCGTCGTCATGATCAGCGATTGGCTGATGTAGTTCGTGAAGGCCATGCGGCCGACGGCGGCGAGCGGCTCGGTGACGAAGCGCGCGCCCGCCTTCACCAGCAACACCAGCAGGCTGATGTAGCCGAGCGTGCCGAAGATCGAGAGCGCAATGTTGGCGACCGTGCCATAGGAGATCATGTGCATCAGCTCGAACCGCGCCTGCCAGTTGAGCCAGGCCTGGTAAGCGATGACGCCGAGCGCCGCGGCGCCGATGACCAGCAGCAGCGCATAGACCCAGCTCGGCGCCTTGCCGCTGAGGAAGCCGGTCTTGAACAGCGCCATGCCGATCATCATCACGCCGGCAGTGCGGATCACCATGCCGATAAGGCCGCTCGACAGGAACTGCAGCCAAGTGTTCAGATTTTCCCGCAATCCGGAGAGCACGCCGTCCTGATACGCCGCCTGCATCCGCGCCAGCTCCTCCGGCGACTGCACGAAGATCGCCGCGATATCCGCTTCGATCGCTCCAAGCTTGCTCGCCGGAAGAAGCCCCACGAATACGACCATCACGCTCTGCAAAGCGAACGCCAGCAGGTAGAGCAGAACGCCGACCGTGATCAGCGTGGGCGGCTTCCACGAGCGCGCCAGCATCACGATGAAGCCGGTGATGGCGTAGGTGACGAGGATGTCGCCGTACCAGATCAGCAGCGCGTGGATCAGGCCGAAGACGAGCAGCCACACCAGGCGCCGGGTCAGCACTTCGCCGCGCGCCTTGTCGTTCCGCTCACCGCCGACGAGATAGATGCTCGCGCCGAACAGCAGGGAAAACAACGTGATGCACTTGAACTCGAAGAATACGTGCATGACGAACCAGGACCAGAGCGTGCTCTCGTCCACCGCCAGCGGCGGCGTCAGCGGGTTGAAGCCGGACTGCCACGGGCCGGCGAAATAGGCGGCGTTGACGGCGAGGATGCCCAACAGCGCAAAGCCGCGCATCACGTCGAGGCTCTTGATGCGGCTCTGCTCCTGAACCGGCGCTATGTCCGTCATGCTCCGCCTCCCCTTTTGCCGGGCCGTCCGCGCGGCTAGACCTTTCACATGGCCGACAGCACTTTAGCCGACCCCCTTCCGCTCGCCCAAGCCCTGATGCGACGGCCGTCGATCACGCCCGCCGAGGCCGGTGCGCTCGACGTAGCGCAGGCGGCGCTCGATGCGCTCGGCTTCAAGACGCAGCGCCTGAAGTTCGGCGCCGTCGACAACCTCTATGCGCGGCTCGGCGCGGCGCGGCCGAACTTCTGCTTCGCCGGGCATGTCGACGTCGTGCCGCCGGGCTCGGGCTGGACCAGCGACCCGTTCGCGGCGGAGGTGCGCAACGGTTTCCTCTACGGCCGCGGCGCCGCCGATATGAAAACCGCGATCGCGGCGATGATTGTCGCGACCGAAAGCTTCCTTGCGGCGAAGGGGCCGCCGGACGGCTCGATCTCGTTCCTGCTGACCTGCGACGAGGAAGGCCCGGCGGTCGACGGCACCAAGGCGGCGCTCGCCGCACTCAAGGCCAAAGGCGAGACGCTGGATCATTGTCTCGTCGGCGAGCCGACCAGCGAGGACCGCGTCGGCGACACGATCAAGAATGGCCGGCGCGGCAGCCTGAACGTCGTGATCACGATGGAGGGCAAGCAGGGCCACGTCGCCTATCCGCAGCGCGCGAACAATCCGGTGACAGCTATGGTGGAGCTCGCGACGGCGCTCAAGGCGCGCAAGCTGGACGACGGTGCGCCCGGCTTCGATCCTTCCAACCTCGAGATCACGACCATCGATGTCGCCAATCCGGCGCACAACGTCATCCCGCAGCGCGCGACGGCGAAGCTCAACGTCCGCTTCAACACCGCGCATTCGGGAGAGAGCCTGATTGCCTGGATCGAAGAAACCGCCCAGCGCATCGCCAAGGCGCGCGGCGCGAAGGCGGAGCTGCAGATCGCCTCGCAGAGCGTCCCGTTCTACACCGAGCCCGGGCCGTTCACCGATCTCGTCAGCCAAGCCGTGCGTGAGAGCTTCGGCATTACGCCAATGCTGGCCACTACCGGCGGGACCTCCGACGCGCGCTACATCAAGGACTATTGCCCCGTGGTGGAACTGGGCCTGCGCAATGAAACGGCGCACATGGTGGACGAACATTGCGCCGTCGACGATGTGCGCACGCTGGCGCGGTGCTATGAAGCCGTGCTGCGGAAGTATTTCGCGGGTTAGTAGTCTACCCGCACCAAATAAAGCCCGTCCGGCGGCGCGACCGGCCCGCAGCGCGAGCGATCCGCCGCCGCCAGCGCCTCGGCGACTTCATACGGCGTCATTTTTCCGAAACCGACTTCAACCAGCGTCCCGACCATCGAACGCACCTGCCGATGCAGGAAGCTCTGCGCCTCGAACGTGAACGAGGCCCACGTCTCCGCGCCGCGCACGCTGGCGACATCGAGCGTCTTCACCGGCGATTTGGCCTGGCACTGGCTGTCGCGGAACGTCGTGAAGTCGTGCTTGCCGGTCAGTCGCTGCGCCGCCGCGCTCATCGCTGCGATGTCGAGCGCGCGCGGCACGCGCCAGATGTAGCCGCGCTGCACCGTGAGCGGCGCGCGGCGGCACAGCACGTTGTAGACGTAGACGCGCCGCTTGGCGTCGAAGCGCGCATGGAAATCAGACGGAGCTTCTTCCGCCTTCAGCACCGCGATCGGGTGCGGCCGCAAATGCGCGTTGAGCGCATCGCACAAGCGCTGCAGTTCGAACGGCTTTTCGATATCGACATGGGCGACCTGACCATAGGCATGCACGCCGGCGTCGGTGCGGCCGGAGCCCGTCACCTCGCTGCGCACGCCTGTGAGACTCTCGACCGCGTCTTCCAGCGCGCCCTGCACGCTCGGCCCCTCGGCCAAACGCTGCCAGCCCTGAAACGGGCCGCCGTCGTATTCGATGGTGAGCTTGTAACGCATAAAGACGAAGGGAGTACGGGAATAAGGGAGTAGGGCAATAGGTGGTGAAGCAGACTTCGTCCTCACCTACTCCCTTACTGCCCTACTCCCCTACTGCCTTCTGTACTCGAGCATCGGGCACGCCCGTGCGCCTGCCGCGCCTGGCGCGCCGCCAATGACGCCCAGCACTTTCATCGACGCGGCGCCTGGACCTGCCGGCTCCCACACGATGACGTGCGCCGCATCGTCAGCGCCGCAGACGCCGCGGCCTTCGTTCTTAGTCTCGTTGGTGACGCGATAGACCAGGACTTGCGGTTCTTCGACCGGGATCTCGAGCAGGGCGCGCAGCGTCTGGCCCTCGACTTGCGTCGCAGGCGACATCGCGCCGCTGATCTGCGCTTCGATGACGACGCCATTGTCGCCCGTCAGCGTCAGCACTTCCTGGGCGTCGGCGTTCTCCTGGCTTGCGTCGGGCAAACGAAGCGCCATCGCGACGTTAAGGGCGCCCGTCGCCGCGGTGGCCGCATCATTGGCGGCGGCGAAGGCGCGCGTCGGCGTGGTCTCCGGCGCCGGGGCGTCGAGTTGCGGACCGCCGGGGCCTTCGGCGTCGCTGGTCGCTGATGGCGGACTGCAGCCGGCGAGTAGGAGCGCAAACGCGGCTGCGACGATCCCCAAGCGCATGAAAGTCCCTCCAGGTCCCATGCCGGTCTTAGCGGCCCGGCAGAATGGCTTCAATGATGGTCTAAGCGAGGCGCGTGCCGACGAGGACGGGCTGGCCGCGCAGGAAGGCGTCCGCCTCCATGGGCGCTTTGCCTTCGCGCTGCACCCTGAGCAAGCGCACGGCGCCCTCGCCGCAGGCGATCAGCAGCTGGTCGTCGAGCGCTTCGCCCGGCGAACCCTGCCCCTGCCCCAGCCGCGCCTGCAGCGCCTTCATCCGCGCGCCGTTGAACTCGAACCAGGCGCCCGGCGCCGGCGCGAGCCCACGGATCATGGCGTCGACCTCACGCGCAGGCCGGCGCCAATCGATGCGGGTCTCCGCCGGCGTGATCTTGTGAGCGTAAGTGACGCCCTCTTCGCACTGCGGCGTCTCCGTTGCTTCTCCACGCTCCACTTTCTCCAGCGTTTCCGCGAGCAGCCTGGCGCCGAGCGCGGACAGGCGGTCGTGCACGGTCGAGGCATTGTCTTCGGCGTCGATCTCCGTCTCGACGCTCGCGAGCACGGGGCCGGTGTCGAGGCCTTCTTCCATCCGCATCACTTGCACGCCCGTCACCCGATCGCCCGCCATGATTGCGCGCTGGATCGGCGCGGCGCCGCGCCAACGCGGCAGTAGCGACGCATGCAGGTTGAACGCGCCGAGCCGGGGCGCGTCGAGGATCGGCTTCGGCAAAATGAGGCCGTACGCCACAACGATCGCCGCATCGAGTTCGAGCGCGGCAAAGCGCTCCTGCTCCTCCGCACGTCTCAAGCTCTTCGGCGTCCGCACCTCGATGCCGCGCTCGGCGGCGAAGACGTGCACCGGGGTCGGCCGCTCCTGTCTGCCGCGCCCGGCCGGACGCGGCGGCTGTGAGTAGACGCAGGCGATCTCGTGACCCGCCTCGATCAGCGCCTGAAGCGGCGCGATCGCGAACACCGGCGAGCCCATGAAGGCGAGACGCAGAGACATGGCGCGGACATGCACGATTTGGCGCGGCGCGCCAACCGCCGCGCTTGGAACTAGGCCGCCGCGCCCCAGGTTTGCCGACCATGAACGACGCGGAAGCCTGCCACGATACTTCGGCGCATGTGCGCGGCCCGCTCGAACTCACTCTTTCCCAGTGGTGGTGCGTGCTGAGGGGCATGCAGGCCACGGCGGAGCGGGCGAACCTCGCCCTGATCTCCGCCGGGGTCGCCTTCTTCGGCTTGCTGGCGGCGATTCCGGCGATGGCGGCGCTGGTGGCGCTGGTCGGGTTCTTCGGCGACCCGGCCTGGGTAGGCGATCAGATCAACGCGCTCTATGGCGTCGTTCCGGACGAAGCGGTTATCGCCGTTCACCGCCAAGTCATGCGGCTGATTTCCGAGCGCAGCGGCGGGCTCGTCATTGGCGTGATCGTGAACCTTGTGGTCTCGCTCTGGAGCGCGCTGCAGGGGGTGCGATGGGTGCTGATGGCGCTATCGGCGGTCAATCGGCGTTCCGAGAAGCGCAAGGCGATCCGCCGCTACGTCGCGGCCCTGCGTTTCACGCTCATCGGCATTGGCCTTGCCGTTTTGGCGGTGCTGTTGATGGGCGTTCTGCCGGTCGCGCTCGCCAACCTGCGGATCGAGCGCGGCGTCGAGACGCTGATCCTCGTGCTGCGCTGGCCCGTGCTCGGCGGCGCCGCGATGGCGTTCGCGCTGATGCTTTATCACTGGGGACCGCGGCGCGTGCCGCCGCCGTGGCGCTGGCTCTGGCCGGGCGCGGTGCTGGTGCCGGTGTTGTGGCTCGGCGCCTCGTCGCTGTTGACGCTCGCGCTGCGCCTGTTTCCGAGTTTCGGCGCCGCCTACGGCTCGCTCGCGACCGCGGTCGCGCTGCTGATTTGGTTCTACATCACGTCGCTGATTTTTCTCCTCGGCGGCGCGCTCAACGCCGAGCTCGAGTTCTTCGCTCGCGGCAAGCCGGCGGCCCCCGTCGAACCCGGTGAAAAAATTGCGCCGCCTACCCTTCCGGATGGCGGCGCAAAACCTTCGGCTTAGAGGCTGTTTCAGCAGGTCATGCCCGTCTGGCGCTGCATGCCAGTCAGGAAGAGACGCAGCGCGTCGGCGAGTTCGCAGGCGGCGGCGTGCGCTTCAGCGCGCTGCTCAACTGGCAACGCATCGAGCAGCTCGCGGCAGACGTCGGAGTGCTCGACGTCGGCCACTTCGTGCACTTCGAAGAACTTCAGCGCCCGCGGCTCGTCCATGTCATAGCGCTCGACGAGCCCCTTGATCTTGGTGCGGGCGATGGCCGGGAGCTGGCTTTCGTAGGCGTAGAGCGCCGCGATCCCGGAGGCGTAGGATTGCCGCGAAAGCTTGCGGAAGGTGTCGATCAGCGTTTGCGTCTCGGCGTTCACCGCGACGCCGCGCACATCGCTCTCATCGGCGCCAAGTGACGCGGCAAAGCCCAGCCAAAGCGAAGCGTGATCGTCCTTGCCTTCGCCGAGGCCCTCTTCTTCCGCGAGGTTCTCCGCCAGCAGGCGGCGGCCCTTCGCGTCGGGGCAATTCGCGTGCACGGCGCTGACCGCGCGCGGGAACGCCTCGACGTGATGGAAATACTGATTCGCGTAGTCGCGCAGCGCATCCTTCGTCAGCGCGCCCTCTTCCCATGCCTGATAGAAGGGATGGGTGAGCATCGCGCGCTCTTCGATCGCTGCGTCGATCGCCGCCGACGTGCACACATATCCGCGAAACGCATCCGTCATCGAAGTCCTCCATGCGCGCGCCGACGCGCGCCCCATTCGAGCGCGCACATTAACCGCTTTGCGCAATTGCGAAAGAGGGATGAAGGCCGGTTAGAGCGCGGCTTCGCGCTTGGCCTTCTTCAACTTCGTCAACGCCTTCTCGCGCTTCAGCCGCGATAAGTGGTCGATGAAGAGAACGCCCTCGAGGTGATCCATTTCGTGCTGGATGCAGACCGCATAGAGCCCCTCGCAGTCCTCTTCGATCTGCTCGCCCTGATAGTTCCGATAGCGGATTTTCACGCGCGCCGGGCGCTCGACGTCGTCGTAATAGTCCGGCACCGAGAGACAGCCTTCCTCATACGGAACAACTTCTTCCGAGGCCCAGAGAATTTCCGGGTTCACGAAGTACCGCGGCTGCTTCGGCTCACCCTCGCGGGCGAGATCCATGACGATGATCCGGAGCGGCTCGCCAATCTGGATGGCGGCCAAGCCGATGCCCGGCGCGTCGTACATCGTCTCGAGCATGTCATCCATCAGCGCCCGATGTTCATCGGTCACAGGCCCCTCAACGGGCTTGGATTTCTGCTTCAGGCGCGGGTCTGGCGCGACGAGAATGGGGCGGATGGCCATGCCCCTGGAGGTATGAAGAGCCGGGCGCGCCGTCAAGCAAACGCAACCGCGGGAACCAGCTCGGGAGTGGAACGGCCGGTATGCGGCAGCGTTGAGCCAGCATCGTTGGAGCGCGGGCCGAGAGCATCCCGCGCTCTTCGATTTTTGGCCCGATCGGAGCGGTTTGATGAATACGGTTTTCCTCGCCGGCGCAGCTGCGGCGCTCCTGTTTGCCGGCGCCGCTGCCGCCGAGCCCGATCCGGTTCCAGCCTCCCCGCCGCCGGTCCAAGCGCCGGCGCAGACGTCCGACGTGAACGTCGAGGGCGATATCGGCAATCAGACCCAGACCCCACCGGACGTGGCCACCCAGGGGCCTGCCGCCGCCGAACCTGCGCAGACCGAAGCGCAAGCGGCCGCGAACGCGGAAGCCATGGCCTCGTCACCGGCTCAACCCGTCATGTCGGCGAGCGCCACCGATCTCTGCCGTCCGCGCGTCACCACCGTCCATTTCCCTGCACGCGGCGCGGCGCTCGATCGCGACAATAGCAACGCAATCGAGCGCGCGGTGGACGCGGCCTCCGTCTGCACGTTGCAGCAGGTCATGATATCCGCAGGCGGGGAAGGACGCTTGGCGGCCCGGCGTGCCGAGGCCGCGCGGGCGACGCTGTTGCGGCAGGGCGTGCCGGCGACGCTGATCTCGTTGAGCGCCGATGCGGCCGGCGAAGCGGCCGCAGGACAAGTCGATGTGCGCATGAATTTCGCCGGCGTGGCGACCGGCAGCGCGGCGGCACCTTCGGTCGACGCGCCGGCGACCACCCGTGGCGCCGAACCGGACGAGGCGGAGCAGGCGCCGGAGTCGTAGGCGACTCGCGTCTTCGCCTCGGGGCGAAAGGGCTCGGCGTCAGCGCCGGGCCCTTTTTCGGGAACGCGAATTCGGTTGCCTCCTTCCGCACCCACGCTTAGCTCGCGCGATGACGCCGCTACAGCTTTTCCGTCTCGCCGGCGCCACTGCGATCAGCGGCGGCGCTCTGCGCATCTTCACGGCGTTCCCGCTCGTGAGCGACGCCGTCACGCTCGAGTGGCTCTACGCGGCGATCGACGTGCTGCTGCTGTTCGGACTCATCGGCGTCTATCTCGCCCGCGCAGCGAAGCTCGGCTTCCTCGGGCTCGCCGGCTTCGCCGTCGCCGTCGCATCGCTCTCGTTCATCGGCGGACCGGACTCCGATCCGTTCGGCTTCTCTACTTACGAACAAGGCGCCGCCACGCTCGCGATCGCCATGGTCGGTTTGAGCATTGCCTGGGTGCGCGCAGGGGAACGTCCGTACGCGCCGCCGCTTTGCTGGTTCGGCAGCGTTCTCGCCATCGGCGTTCTCGCCGCATTGCCGGCGCCCGGGCCGAGCTATGGCCTAGCAGCTGCAGGCGTGCTGTTCGGCGCCGGCTTCGTATTCGCCGGCTGGAACCTGTTGCGGCGCGCCTAGAAGTTCCTCGCAGTCCGTTGCGAATTGTTTAGCGCCGGAACAGGCGCCCGCATGCTGCGTTGGGCAGCGTTCCCACGCGCGCCACGAGCACCCGCGCGCGAGCGTGAGTTGCAGCGCTCTATCTTGCGAGGAGAGAATGATGAGACGTTTCCTGCTGGCGACTGTCGCCATTGCGGCGCTTGCGCTCGCCGCGCCCATGGCTGGCGCGCAATACACCGAGCCGCCTCCGTCGAACCCAGTCTATTCGAGCCCGTCGGACCCGGCGATGGATGAGGAACAAACACCGCTTCCGAACGCCACGCCGCCAGTGGACTCGCAAACCAACGCGGCGCCCGCCACCACGACGCAGAGCAACAACACGCCGCTCACCACAGACACGACAACGCCCTACGCGCAGCAGACGCAAAGCGATCCGCAGATGAACGCGGCGCCGACGCAGCAAGCCCAAGCGAACGATCCGTACGCGCAGCCGGCGCAGCCCTACGCGGACGGCGTGCCGGCGACCACCGACACCGCCGCCCAAGACGCGACCATGCAGGCGCAGGCGACCGACCCGTATGCGCAGCCGGCGCAGGATCAGTACGCCATGGCCGGCGCCGACATCACCATGTCGCCCAGCATGGTCGAACACGCGCAAGAAGCCGGCATGGACGGCGTGCCGATGACGGCGGCGGAAGTCTGTGCGCCGCGCGAGATTTCTCTCGCGCAAGGAACGAGCCGCCTGAACCATGCAGCGCGTAACCAGCTCGAATTCGCCGCCGACCGCGCCTCGGCGTGCGAAACACAGCGCGTGCTCATCACCGCGCCGGACGGCCGCGCCAGCGCCGTGCGAGAGACATTGGTCGATCACGGCTTCGACGACACGATGATCGAGGTGCAGCGCGCAGATGAACTCGGCGTCGAGCTGACATTCGCCGGCGTCGCCACATCGAGCGCCGAGTACGCGGCGATCTTCAACGCGCCGCAATTCGCGTCGGCCAGCCAGACGCCGACGACGATGCAGCAGCCTTCGTCGTATGCGCCGACGGCTGCGCCGGAGTCCGGCTACCAGCAGACGAGCTACAATCCCAACTCGGGATCGAGCTACACGTCGACGACCGCGCCCTACAGCTCCACGACCACGTCCGACATGAGCAGCCCCGGCTACGCTCCCGGCGCAAACACATACGAGGACAGCGCCACGGCAGGTATGGACCCGGCCACCGACACGGTGAGTTCGGCGGATGATTCCGAAGAGCCGGATACGCCCGATCCGCTCTACTGAGCGGCGTCTTCACGAAGGGGCTCGGCCGACGCCGAGCCCTTCTTTCTTAGTGACGCCTCAGCGGGCGCGGATCAGACGTCCACTGGCGCGTGCTTCTTGCAGGCGGCGTGACGCCGGCGTCGCAGCGTCGGTGCGCGAGTGCGAGCGCAGGCGTTCTTCGGCGATCAAATTAGATGGCGCATGGGGCGCATCGGCTGGCTCCAATCCCGGGATCGCGGCGGCGATGACGTTGCCGTCTTCGTCGTACTCGACCTCCGCTATGCGCCCCAACTCGGCGCCGTCGTGGCCGCGCACGACCTGCTCACTGGCCGCGCGCGGAAATTGTTCGGCAGTGGCGACCACCGGTGCGGCGGCGAAGAAGGTGGCGAGAGCGAGGGTTCGCAGCATTTGCGTTTCCGCGCCTTCTGCGCGGCTCCTGAGCCAGGTCGTGATCGCGATGAACGCCTCGTGCGGACGAGCGTTCCTGCGGTCATGCCGCCGCATGTCAGCGATGCAGCCTTGCGCCGCTCGGGCGCGATTGCGATATGGGGCGCGCAGGCAGGCGGCGGACGGCCGCCCCGCCAACCCGGTCAGGTCCGGAAGGAAGCAGCCGTAACGGGTTGCGTTCGGGTCGTCGTCCTGTCTGCACTTTTCTCAAAAATGGGACGGCCGTCGTTTTCGCGATTGACTTCGCGGCTTTTGTTCCGTTTTTGTTCTCCGTTGAACCCGAGGACAAGCACATGACCACCGCGTCGATCGCTAAAGAGTTCACCGCCGCGCTGAAGGCCGGCGACTTCCCGAAAGCCGAGAGCTTCTGGTCCGACGACGTCGTCTCGATCGAGGCGCGGGACGGGCCGATGCAGGAAATGCGCGGCCGCGAAGCCGTGCACAGCAAAGGCGATTGGTGGACCGCCAATCACGAAGTGCACAGCTTCGAGGCGCAGGGGCCGTTCGTGAATGGCGACCAGTTCGCGCTCATCTTCCGCATGGACGTCACGCAGAAGGCCTCCGGTCAGCGCGAGCAGATGGAGGAAGTCGCCCTCTACAGCGTTCGCGACGGCAAAATCGTGGAAGAGCGCTTCTTCTACTGATCTGCATCCGATTAGGACGAACAGCGCATCCCTGAAGCGTGAGGGCTCCTTGCAGGGAGGGATCGCGCATGCTCGGTTTGCGCAGCGCCGCCATCGCGGCGGCCGCAGCGCTCGTGGCTTCATCGGCCGCGGCGCAAGAGAATCGTTATGGGCGCCTGTACGAGGCGCTCTGGTCGACGGTGAACGAGAACTACTACGATCCGCACTTCCGAGGTGCGGACTGGGCGGCGCAGCGCGAACGCTATCGCGCGCGGGCGACCAGCGCGCAGACGGACGCGGAGTTCTACGAAGCCGCGAGCGCGATGCTGCGCGAGATTCCCTCCTCGCACCTCCACATCTCCTCGCCCGCACAATCGTCCACGGGCGACGCCAGCATCGGCGCACGGTTCACGCAGATGGGCGAAGATCTCGTCGTCGCCGAAGTGGCGCCGCTTTCCGACGCGTATCGGCAAGGCTTGCGCGCCGGCGATAGGCTCCTCTCCGAGCGGAGCGCGCTTTACGGCGATCTTGGAACGAGGGCGTCCCTGCGAATCCGCACCTGCGAAGGCCGCCGGCGCACGCTCGACATCCGCCGCGAAGGTGCGTTCTGGCCGCCGGAGCACCCCGGCTTCCGCTGGCGCCAAATTCGCACCGGCCGCGACACCCGTGTCGGCTACATGCGCATCGACCGCTTCGACGACGGCGCCGCGGGCCTCGCCGATCAGGCCATGTCGGAGCTGTCCCAGGTCGACGCGATCATCATCGACGTGCGCAACAATTCGGGCGGAAACGTCTCGGCGCAACGCTTGGCGGCCTACTTCAACGGCGGCCGCGCAGAACCTGGCGTGATCCTGCTCGCGCGTTCCTATCTGGAGGCGCTCGGCCGGCCGGTGACGGCCGCCGACCTCGCCGCCGCACCGCGCATCGACGGCGCCTACACCACCAACGCCGTGTTCGCGGCGATGTCCGAGCACAATGGCGGCGCGGCGTTTTGGACCGAAGCGATCGAAAATAAGTTCACTGGGCCAGTTTTCGTGCTGATCAGCGAAGAAACCGGCAGCGCCGCCGAAGGCTTCGCCTGGTACATGCGAGAACGCACGCGCGCGCGGCTGATCGGCACGCAGACCGCCGGCGCGCTGCTGAGCTCAGAGAGCTTCGATCTCGGCGATGGCTGGCGCGTCACCATTCCGGTACATGGTCTGTGGGGACCGGACGGCCAAGACTACGGCGACCGGGCCGTGCCGCCGCACGAGCAGATCGCGCCCACGCGCGAGGATCTCTGCGCGGGACGCGATCCCGTGCTGGAAGCGGCGCTCGACCAGGCGATGCGCTAGCTTCAGCTGAACACGGCGGAGCGCAGCAGCGCGCCCGCGTCGGCGATCTCTCCGACGAAGGCGCGCAACACGCCGGCGACCTCCTCCGGCCGTTCCCATTGCGGCGAGTGGCCGGTAGACCGCACTGTGAAGATTCGAGCGGACGCCATCGCATCGCGCAGCGCCAGCTGATCGCCATGGGGGACGAAAGCGTCCCAGTCGCCGCGGATCAAAGCCGCGGGCGCGCGGCAGCGCCGCGCAGTGGCGACCGGCTCCGCGGCAAGTTGACCATCGAGCGCCGCGCGCCACACGTGCGTCGGGCAGCGCATGCTCTCGGCCACCACCACATCGAGGAAACTCTGCGGGATCATGTCGGCGATCGTGCTTTCCTGAAACGCCAGCACGAACTCGGGATCGATCTTACCGTTGAACTTCGCCACCTCTTGCGCCAGTTCCTCGACGTTCGCATTGTCCTGATAGCTTGCGAAGCCGCCGATCAGTGCAAGACCGCCGACGCGCGCTGGAAAGTCCGCCGCGGTCTGCAGCGCGACCGCCGCGCCCATCGAGTGGCCGACAATCACGGCGCGCTCGATGCCGAGCGCGTCCAGAAATGCGTCCACGTCCGCCGCCATGTCGCCGACAGAATAGCCGGCATTCGGCTTGTCGGACTTGCCGTGGCCGCGCTGCGTTAGAGCGATCACGCGCCAGCTCTCGGGCAAATGCGGGCGCAGCAGATCGAACGAACGATGGCTGTCGGTGTAGCCGTGCAGCAGCAAAACGGCCGGACCATCGCGCTCGCCCTGCTCCACATAGGCGAAGCGCAGACCGTTGGCGGCGCGCACGAATGAACAATCGGATCTCATCGGAGCAACTCCAAGTGTAAACGAACCGGCGGCCGGGCGGCTTGGGGGTGGGAGGCCCGGCCGCCGGTTCTCATCAAGCTGCGCGCTGTTTGGCGCTCAGCTCGCGAGCCTGGCGCGCGAGGCGCCCGGCCCAAGGACTTTGCGGCTTGTGCGCGAGGCGCTCGGCCGCGATGGCTTCCGCCGCAGCGGCGAAGCCGCCGCGCAGCGCTGCGTGCATCGCCGTCAGCGAGAGGATGTCGCGCTGCGCATGGCTGCCGCCGAAGCGCTGGGCGAGGCCGCGGGTGGCGGCGATCTTCTCGAGCGCTTCGCCGTAGCGGCCGGCTTCGAACGCCACGAACGCTTCCGCCAAAGGCAGACCGACTTTGCGCGTCATGTAGCCGTTGTCGCCGCCATCGGCCGCCGCCTTGCGCATCGCCTTCAGCGTGCGCTCGGCGTCCGTGGCGCGGCCGGCGCCCAGGAAGGCCATGACCGCATGCAGATCGTTGAAGGCGTAGAACGCATCTTCGCCAGCACGCTGCCAGCACGCCGCCAGCTTCTCGAAGCGGTCGCCGACATCGACGCCTTCCAGGTGCAGGCGCCACAACATCGCCGACGCATCGATCCATTCGAGCATAACTTGCGCGGTCGGATCGGGACGCACCTTCTCGTCATAGAGCTTCAGCACCTCGCCGGTGTCGCCCTTGTCGAGATAGAGCAGACCGAGGTGCCACCAATTGTGATAGGCGAAGCCGCTCTCCGGGGCCCAGTGCTGCGCGTTGTTCGCGAGCCAGGGAATGCCGGTGTCGAGATCGCCGCGCATCTCGTTGACGTGCGCCACCGCGTGCACCGCCCAACCGTCGCGCGGGTCGGCTTCGACCGCTTGGCGGCCGTAAATGTCGGCGCGGGCGAAATCGCCGCATTCTTCGAGGCCGAACGCTGCCATGCCTTGGATGTAGCTGCAGCCCTCTTCGCCGCGCTTGAAGGCGCGCAACGCTTGCAGCGGCCAGTCCCGCAATTCGCTCTGCATGCCGACGAAGAAGCAGCCGACATGGGCGTACTGCAAAGCGAGCACGTCACGCGGGTTATCCTGCGCGATGCGGCCGTAGCGCATCGTGCCGTCGATGTAGCGGCCTTCGGCCCAATCCTGCGCCGCCTGCAGATGCATGCGTTCACGCTCGTTGAGGTTGGCGGCAGCGCCGGCGCGCAGGCTACGCTCCGTTTCCTCGGCGTAGGCCTTGTCGGTTGCGGTGACCAAGAGGCCCGCGCGCGCCGCCCAAGCGCCGCCGAAATCCGGGTCTTCGGCCAGCGCCGCATCGAGCGCCGCGACCGGATCGCCGCGATAGAGGCGGATAAGGTCGAGCGCCTCGTCGTACTTCTGCATCGCCGCTTGCGATTGGGTCGAGGCGGGATTGCCGTAACGGTCCTTCAAAGCCATGGGAATTCTCCGCTGAGGCCGCGCGCCATGCGCAGCGGCCAAGAAAAACTGTGGTTGTCGTCAGCCCCAAGGGCCGGAGTACACGGTCAGCGAAAGTGCAGCTGCCGCGCTGTGCCAGAAGACGACGAGGGACACCAAGAATGCGAGGCCGCGAGACATGACGCTTTCCTTTATCTCCATTCGCCGGACGGGCGTGTCCGACGGGTTCGACGTGTAAACTCGGGCCGCTCGCGGAGATAGAAAACTCGTGGTGCGGCGCCTGCGTTTTGTAAAAAAGCATTTGGATCAATGATGTTACGGGCGTCACAGTCATTGGTCGCCGCATCTGCGAGATGACGAACCCGTGAGAACCGCACTCGCGGTACAGTACCTGTGGTATGGTTTCAGCGATGGCCGTGAAGGTGTTGAGCAAAGGCGAAGCGACCCGCGAGCGCATCTGCGCCGCGGCCGAGCGCATCGTGCTGCAGAAGGGCTTCGCCGCGACCCCGCTCGACGAGATCATGGAGGCCGCGGGCGTCACCAAAAGCGGCTTCTTCTATCACTTCAAGGACAAGCACGATCTCGCGAAGGCGCTGCTGCGCCGCTACGTCGAGCACGACACGCGGATCATGGACGAGCTGTTCGCCAAGGCGGACGCGCTGATTGACGATCCGCTGCACGCCTATCTCGCCTTCCTGAAGATGTTCTCCGAAGTGATGGCCGACCTGCCCGGGCGCCACCCCGGCTGCATGGTCGCGTCGTATTGCTATCAGGATCAAATCTACAATCGCGAAATTCGCGCCATGAGCATGGACGGTGTCATGATGTGGCGCGATCGTTTCAAGCAACGTCTCGAAGCGATCGCCGAACGCTATCCGCCGCGTGTGCCGATCGATCTCGATGCGCTCGCCGACATGAACATCACCATCGTCGAAGGCGGCATCATCCTGGAGAAGGGCTGGCGCGAAAAAGGAAGCCTGCCGCGTCAAGTGCTGATGCTGCGTGACCTCGTCAAGACAGTGTTCGAACCCGCATGAGCGACACAGATCTAAAATCCCCGAGCCGCGGCGAACGCACCCGCGTCCAGCTGATGGACATCGCTCAAGTCGCCATTCTTGAAAAAGGCTATGCTGCGACTTCGATCGACGAGCTGATCGCGCAGGCCGGCATCACCAAAAGCGGCTTCTTCTATCATTTCGAGGACAAGCTGAATCTCGGCAAACAGCTGCTGCGTCGCGACAACGAGATGATCGAAGCGGGTCTGACACAAATCTTCGAGGCCGCGGATAAGACGCACGATTGTCCGCTCGAGGCGCTGCTCGAAGGCGTGCTGCGCTACGGCCGCGCCGCCGCTGAGTCGCCGACCGAGCGGCCGGGCTGCCTCGCCGCGGCGTTTTCCTATCAAGAAGCGCTGTTCGACGAAGAGGTGCGCGAGGCCGTGCGCGCTGGCCTCGTCTTCCGGCGCAGAGTTTTGCGCGAGCGCCTGGAGCGGGTCGTGGCGAAGTATCCGCCCGCCGCGCCCGTCGACCTGGAGGCGCTCGCCGACATGCTGGTGGCCGTCATACAGGGCGGCATGGTCATCGATCGCGTGCGCGATGAGCCCGGCGTTCTGCAGGCGCAAGTCGAGCTCTACTGCGCCTATCTGCGTGCGGTCTTCAAACAGCCGGGTGAAAGCAGCCCTTCGCGCCCGGTGTCGGCGGCATCCGCCGACCTTTAGGCCGCTGCCGCTTGCTGCGCAGCCGGCGCTGACCTCAGGAAGAGCGTGAACATCGAACCCTTGCCGAGTTCGCTTCGGGCGACGACGTCGCCGCCCATGGCGCGCGCCAACCGGCGCGTGATGACGAGGCCGAGACCCGCCCCGTCGTGGCGTGTCTTGCCGGCGTCCGCCTGGACGAACGGCTGGAAAAGCTTCGCTAGATCATCCGCACCGATGCCCTGGCCGGTATCGCGCACCGAAATGGCGACGCCGTCCTCCCCGCCCAGTCGGCAGCCGCGCGCAAGCAGCAATATGTCGCCGTCGCGCGTGAACTTCGCCGCATTCGACAAAAGATTCAGCACGCATTGGCGCAGGCGGGTCTCGTCGGCCTGCACTGCGACCACGCCTTCATCGACGACAAGCCGGCAGGTCGTGCCGTTCTTGGAGGCGAGCGGCAGCACAGTGTCGAGCGCTTCGCGGAGGATCGGGGCGACCTCTACCGCGGCCATGCTGAGTTCGAGCTTGCCGGCCTCGATCCGTGAAAAGTCGAGCACCTCGTTGATGAGGGTCAACAAATGCGTAGCCGCCTTTCGAATGCGGCCGAGGTCCGCGGCGCTTTGCGCAACATCGCCGCCGGCGAGGTCTTCCTCGATGATTTCCGCATAGCCGATCACGGCGTTGAGCGGCGTCCGCAGCTCGTGGCTCATGCTGGCGAGGAAGGCGGACTTCGCCTTGTTGGCGGCTTGGGCGCGCTGCGTCGCGTGGGCCAGCTGCTGAGTGCGCTCCACGACGCGGCGCTCCAGGTGCTCCGCCGCCTCTTCGGCTTTCAACCGCGCGTCGATCAGATCTCCGAAACTCGCGGCGCCCGCGCGGGCCATTGTGATCGCATTGAAGCCAAGTGTCCCGGCAAGCAGGGCCAGCAGCACGCCGACGCCGCCTTCGCCTAAGGCATAGCCGTTCAACACGAGGCCCAGCAGCGGCGCCGGGATCGTGAAGAAGATCATTGTGCGGGTCATGACGTGCAGCGAGGCGCAGACGATTGCGCCGCCTGCGCAGAAGAGCACGCCGATCAACGGCCCCGGTCCCGGCGCGAATGCGAGCAGCGCGTATGGCAGCACGTAGCAGGCGGTTAGCGCCGCGAGCACGAGCATGTGCTTGTCGACGATACGCTGCAGGCTGGCCTCATCCAGCTGATCGAGGCTGTCGGCGAGGCGGAAGAAGGCTCGCCGCGCCACCTGATCGATGACAATGCCCAGCGCGGCGCCCGCTGCACAGAGAGACCACCACCAGCCAGGCACGACGGCGGCGATGGCGATCGGTACGACTGTGACCGAAGCGTAGCGGGTCAGGGCATGGCGGCTCCAGGCGATTTCCAGAAAACGCCGGAGGGTAAGGACCCATGCCCGCCGGGACGGTCTGCCCTGGTCTACCACCGATCTCATCCCCCCTCGCCGAACTGCGCGGCTGAGCGGCCGATCCTGGCGCGGGATGGTAAAAATGCGTTCAATACCGCTGGATTGGGCCCGTCGCCGGGCTCGTATTTCCGAGTGAAGGCCTTAGGTTTCTCCCGTGAGCGAATCCCCCACCCTGTTCGGCGACGATACGACCGGTCCCGGCTACGTTGTGCTGGCGCGGAAATACCGCCCGCGCACCTTCGCCGACCTGATCGGCCAGGAAGCGATGGTGCGCACCATTGCCAACTCGTTCGCGCTCGGGCGCATCCCGCACGCCTATATGCTGACCGGGGTCCGCGGCGTCGGCAAAACCACCACCGCCCGTTTGCTGGCGCGCGCGCTGAACTACAAATGCGGCGACTTGAACGCGCCACAGATCGAACTCGACCCCTTGGGAGAGCATTGCCAGGCGATCATGGAGAGCCGCCATCCCGACGTGTTCGAGATGGACGCCGCCTCCCGCACCGGCATCGGCGACATCCGCGAGTTGCTCGACAGCGTCCGCTATGCGCCGGTGATGGCGCGCCATAAGGTCTACATCATCGACGAAGTGCACATGCTCTCGACCGCGGCCTTCAACGGCTTGCTGAAGACGCTCGAAGAGCCGCCGCCGCACGTGAAGTTCATCTTCGCTACGACCGAGATCCGCAAAGTGCCGGTCACCGTGCTGTCGCGCTGCCAACGTTTCGACCTGAAGCGGATCGACAGCGAGCGGCTCGCCGCGCACCTCGCCAACATCTGCGCCAAAGAAGGCGTGAAGGTGGAGCCGGACGGGGTTGCGCTGATCGCCCGCGCCGCCGAGGGCTCGGCGCGCGACGGGCTTTCCCTGCTCGATCAGGCGCTGGTGCAGAAGCCGGGTGAAGTCGTCACCGCGGCGGACGTGCGCGAGATGCTCGGCCTCGCCGATCGCGGCCGCGTGCTCGACCTGTTCGAAGCCATTGCGCGCGGTGACGCCAAGACAGCGATCAGCGAAGCGCGCGCCCAGTACGACAGCGGCGCCGATCCGACCTTGATCCTGCGCGATCTCTTGGACATCGGCCATGAAGCCGCCCGCGCCCAAGCGCTCGGCGACGACGCGCGCATCATCGGCGGCGCCGACTGGGTCGCGCGCGTGCGGGGGCTCGGCTCGAGCCTCACCCCGGCGCAACTCTCGCGCCTCTGGCAAATGCTGCTGAAGGCGCTCGAAGAAGCTGGCAAAGCGCCCGATCCGATCGCCGCGGTCGAGATGGCGATGGTTCGCCTCTGCGCCGCCCAATCGCTGCCGCCGCCGGAGGACGCCGCGCGCCTGCTGCGCGATGGAGCGCCGTCCTGGAGCGCCGGCGTCCCCGCCGGCGGAGGTCCCGCCACACGAGACGCGACGGTGAACGAAGCGCCGGCGAGGACGCCTGCGGTCCAAGAGGCGCCTGCGCACAAGCTGCGCTCTTTCGAAGACGTCACCGCGCTCGTCGCATCCGAGCGCATGATCGAGCTCGAACTCGCACTCGAGCGCATGAAGGTCACGCACTTTTCGCCCAATGGCGACATCGTCTTCGTCGCCGCCGCCGACCAGCCGCGCGAGCTGGTGCGCCAGCTCAAGGCGTTTCTCGAAGAGCATACCGAGATTGAATGGCGCATCCGCGCCAGCGATGCGCCGGCCGCGCCGGTGGAAAGCCTCGCCGAACGCCGCAAGCGTGAGGAAGCGCGCGCGCTCGAAGAGCTGAAGCGTCAGCCTTTCGTGGCCGAGGCGCTGAAGCATTTTCCGAACGCCGAAGTCGCGGCTGTGCGCCAGCCTGTGGATGAGAGCGCCGGCGGCGATGTCGTGCCGATGCCCGCCTCGACGCAGAAGCCCGCGCCCTCCCCGGCGCGCAAGAAGGAAGTTTGATTTTACGAAGGACTTTTGGCGATGAAAGACATCTCGCAGATCATGCGCCAGGCGCAGGCCATGCAGGCCAAGATCACCGAGGCGCAGAAGAAGCTGGAGGCGATGGAAGTCGAAGGCAGCGCCGGCGGCGGCCTGGTGCGCTTGCGCCTCTCCGGCAAGAACGCGCTGCTCGGCCTCAGCCTTGATCCGTCGCTGATGGTGGCCGGCGAGCAGGAAATCTTGGAGGACCTGGTGAAGGCCGCCCACGACGACGCGCGCCGCAAGCTCGAAGATGCGCAGCAGGAAGAGATGAAGGGCTTGAGCGGCGGCCTGGGTATTCTGCCGGGCTTCAAGATGCCGTTTTAATGGCGCGCTTCGCGCACCCGGACTTCGACGCTCTGCGGCACGCGGTCTGCGACGCCGCTCGCGCCCGGCCCTGACGCACGCTAGATCTCACCACGATGCGCTCCAAATCCGCCACCGCCGCGCCTGAGATCGAGGCGCTCATTTCGCTTCTCGCCAAAGTACCGGGGCTTGGGCCGCGCTCCGCGCGGCGCGCGGCGCTGCAGCTGCTGAAGAAGAAGGACGCGCTGATGGTGCCGCTCGCCGCTGCGCTCGGCGAAGCGGCGGAGAAAGTGCGCGCCTGCTCCATTTGCGGCGCCCTCGATACGCAAGACCCCTGCATGCTGTGCAGCAATCCCGAGCGCGACGACGGCCTCATTTGCGTCGTCGCGGAAGTCGGCGATGTCTGGGCGCTGGAGCGCGCCGGCGCCTTCAAGGGCCGTTACCACGTCCTCGGCGGCGTGCTCTCCGCGCTCGACGGCGTTCGCCCCGACGATCTCCGCATCGCCAAACTGATCGAACGCGCCGGCGCGCCCGGCGTGCGCGAAGTGATCCTTGCGCTCTCCGCCACCGTGGACGGGCAAACCACGGCGCATTATCTCGCCGAACGTCTGCAACCGCTCGGCGTCACAGTGAGCCGCCTCTCGCACGGCGTGCCGGTCGGCGGCGAACTTGACTTGCTCGATGACGGCACCTTGTTCGCCGCACTGCAGAGCCGGCGGCCGTCCTAGCCTGATCGCCTATTCGGGGTGACGCTCGATGCACTTCGTTCGTGCGCGCGTCACGCGGGGATCCATCAGACCTTCAGCGCGGAAACGCTGCAACGCGACTTCGTAATCTTCGTACGTCACGGTGCGTGTGATTTCTTCCCACGTGCACACGCACACCGCGCTTGCGCTCGGACACGACGCTTCGAAGCGGGCGCGCGCACTTTCCGGATACGGATGCGGCGCTGACCGGCCGCACGCGGACAATGTCGCCGCAACAGCTATCGCGCCTATGGCGGCCCAGACCAACCGCATGACCGTCTCCCGCCCGGCAAGACTTGCCGACCTCGCCCCGGATTATGCCGCAACAGGGTTAAGTGCGATGCAAAAAACGTGATTAAAGCGATCAGCCCGCGCGCAAAGTCATGCTCTGACCGCTGCTGTCACTGATGATCAGCGTGTCGCCGAGCCGGTTGTAGCTCTGCGCCGCCGCCAGCGCCTGAAAGAACGCCGCTTCGCGCTGCATCATGGCCGGTTCGCACGCCATCCGCGTGCTGCCCACATCATGAACGCTGATCGCGCCGTCGCCGGCGGCGTACTCTCCAAAATAGCGGTTACAGCCGCCACTGCCGACGATGCGGTCTCGCGAGAACTCGATGGTGGGCGCCCGTGCCCCGATGGTCTGGCCGCCGAGCGTCGTCACCGCCCAGCGTGTGCCGGAAAGTTCCGCGCGCGGCGCTGTCGAGGCGCACGCGGCGGCCACGAGCGCGCCGGCGCAACAAAGCGCCGCCATCGGCATGCGGGCTGGCCACTGGACCTTCACGCATCGCAGAACGTCACGGCGCGGGCGTCGGTTCCTGACCGGCCGGCGCGGGCGTGAGCGAGGCGTGACACGCGCTTCTCATGTCGACGATCCGCCGCATCAGCGGATGCGCGTCGCGCTCGGGGCCAGGCAAACGCTCGAGCGCAGCGAAGTCGTTCGGATCGATCTCAGCCTCGATCCGATCCCAGGTGCACGCGCACAATCCCGGCACGCCGCTCTGCCGTTCGCAGGCTTGCATGAAGCCCTGCTCCACACCGGGCGGATATCCGCGTTGCGCTGGCGAGCAGGCCGCGAAAGCGAGAAACGCGCAGAGGCCGAGCACAACACGCATCAGTTCGCACCCTCTTCCGTCCGTTCGCCCCATCATCTATTCCGCCAGCACAACTGGACGCAACGGCAAGTCTTGTCACGCCAATTGCGCCCCACTAGCGTCCGGTTTGGAGGGCGGCGCACTTGCCGTCCGGTGGGGGAAATCCATGAAGAGAAGACTGGCCCTTGCGGCCGCGAGCGCGCTTGGCTTTTTTGCAACTCCGGCGCTAGCGCAGGACAATGCGCAACCTGTAACTCAAGACGGCGATTCCGGCTTCTACGCCGGCGGCGGCATCAATCTCTATTTCATCGACAAGGACGACGCCGCCGACGGCATGGGCATCGTGTTCGAAGACCAGCCCTCGCCCGGCGCTTTCGTTGGCCGCGTCGGCTACGCGTTCAACGAATACTTTGCGGTCGAAGTCGAAGCCGGCATCGGCGGAGCCAAATCCGAATTTGAAGGCCCCGGCATCGAGGGCGACATCGGCGTGACCGGCCCGATGGGTGCGCATGCAGTGCTCACGATGCCAGTCAGCGAAGGCGGCGGCTACCTGCTGGCGCGCGCTGGCTACAGCACCGTCACGATCGAGCGTGAGATGAACGGGGTCGAGTACGAAGACCTCGACGTCAGCGGCGCCTCGTTCGGCATTGGCGGCGGCGTTCGCAGCGGCAGCTGGGACCTTCGCGCCGAATACAGCTTCATGTCGGGCGGCGACGCCAATTCCGGCGTGCTCAGCATGGTCGCGCTGCACCGCTTTTAAGCGAGTTTGAGGATGGGCGGGCGACCGCCCATTCTCAATTCACGCCTTCTTCCAGCAGACGCCTGCCGATCACCATGGCCTGAATCTCGCCCGCGCCCTCGAAGATGTTAAGGATGCGCGCGTCGGCGAGAACGCGGCTGATCGGGTACTCGACGGCAAAGCCGTTGCCGCCGTGGATCTGCAGCGCATTGTCCGCCGCCGCCCATGCGACGCGCGCCGCAAGCAGCTTCGCCATACCCGCTTCGAGATCGCAGCGTTTGCCGCTATCCTTGCGGCGCGCCGAGAAGTACGTGAGCTGACGCACCGCCATCAGCTCAGCCGCGATCATCACCAGCTTGTTCGACACCCGCGGGAAATGGAAAATCTCCTGCCCGAACTGCTTGCGCTCGATCGCGTACTTGAGACCCAGCTCGAGCGCGCTCTGCGCCACGCCGACAGCGCGCGCAGCCGTCTGGATGCGCGCGCTTTCGAACGTCGCCATCAGCTGCTTGAAGCCTTGCCCTTCGACGCCGCCAAGCAGGTTGGCCGCCGGCACTTTGAACCCGTCGAAGCCGATCTCGTACTCCTTCATGCCGCGATAGCCGATCACTTCGATCTCGCCGCCGCTCATGCCTGGCGTCGGGAACGGATCGGCGTCGTCGCCGCGCTGCTTCGGCGCCAGCAGCATGGAGAGGCCGTTGAAACCGGTCGTGCTCGGATCTGTGCGCACGAGCAGCGTCATCATGTCGGCGCGGGCCGCATGCGTGATCCAGGTCTTGTTTCCTGTGACGACATAGTGGTCGCCCTCGCGCACCGCGCGCGTGCGCAGCGAGCCAAGGTCGCTGCCCGTGTTCGGCTCGGTGAACACCGCGGTTGGAAGAATCTCCGCGCTCGCGATCTTCGGAAGCCATTCGGCCTTCTGTTCTGGCGTGCCGCCGATCAGGATCAGTTCGGCCGCAATCTCGCTGCGGGTGCCGAGTGAGCCCGTGCCGATCCAGGCGCGCGACAGCTCCTCCGAGACGACGCACATCGCTGTCTTGCCGAGCCCGGAGCCGCCGAACTCTTCGGGAATCGTAAGCCCGAACACGCCGAGCGCGCCCATCTCCTCGACCACACGGAGCGGGATGAACTCGTCCTTGCAGTGCCACTCGTGCGCGTAGGGCACGATCCTGTCGTCGGCGAACTTGCGAAACTGCGTGCGGATGAGATCGAGATCCTCGTCGAGGTTTACGTCCTCGAACGTCGCCCGGCCCTGGGCTTCATGCAGCAGCGCGGCGAGGCGCGTCTTCTCCGCCTGCGTAATGTGCAACGTCACAGGCGGCGGCTCGACGCCGAAATCGGCCGGCCGGACCATCTCCACCTGCGTCATCGGCACGCCGCCGGCGAGCTGGGCGCCATACTCGGCGGCGAGCAGATGCGCGAGCAATTGTTCGGTCCCGCCGAATGCGTCCCGCCGCGTTAGCGCCGCGGCCCAGTCCCGCACTTCCCGCAGCGTCTCGGCGTAGGTGGCGACCCAGGCCAGCCCGTGAACGAGGTGCTGCTCGCGGTCGATCGCCAGGCGATCGATCTTGCCGCCTGCGGAAACCAGAGGCCGCACCGCAGCCTTGGCTCTATCCGCATAGGCCGCAGCTGCGGCAGCGGCGTTTTCCAATTGCGTCAGCAGCTCAACGCTCATGCAATCCTCTCTGAGTCGGTCCACTTAAACCGGCTTTTCGCACTTGCGAAAGAGGGGCGGAGCGCTGTCGCAACGGCGCCATGCGCCTGAGGGCCGAAGTCGATGCAGCACGCCAGCGCCGGAAGCGAAATCGTCGTTGCTCAGACACTGCTATTCCTGGGCGCGACCTGCTTGCTCATCCCGGCGCTGCGCAAGGCGCGGATCAGCGCCGTGATGGGGTTTCTGCTGATCGGCGTCGCCATGGGCCCGCAGATGCTCGGCCGGCTGGCGACGGAATACCCCTTGCTGAGCGCCTTCGATCTGGAAGAGGCCGAGCCGACCCTGCTGCTGGCCGAACTCGGCGTCGTCTTCCTGCTCTTCATCATCGGCCTCGAAGTGTCGTTCGAACGGCTCTGGGCGCTCAAGCGCTATGTGCTCGGGCTTGGGGTCTCGCAAGTTGTCGTCACCGCCGGGGCGATCGGGGCAGTCGCGCTAGCGTTCGGCAATTCGCCGACGGTCTCGGCGGTCCTTGGCCTTGCGTTCGCGCTCTCCTCTACGGCGCTTGTACTCCAATTGTTGCGTGAACGGAGCCAGATCACCACCAGCGTCGGACGCGCGAGCTTCTCGGTGCTGCTGACTCAAGACCTGATGGTCGTGCCGATCCTCTTCATCGTCGCAGCGTTGGGCAGCCAAAGCGGATTATTCGAACCGGACGAAATCGGGCTCGCTTTGCTCAGCGCTGTCGCCGCGATCGCCGCGATCGTCACCGCCGGGCGCCTGCTGCTGCGGCCGCTATTCCGCTGGGTCGCCGGCGCCAACAGCCGCGAAGTCTTTATCGCCGCCGCCTTCTTCGCCGCCATCGCCATGGCGGCCGCGACGCGAGCAGCCGGACTCTCCACAGCGCTCGGCGCTTTCCTCGCCGGCATGCTGCTCGCGGAAACCGAATTCCGCCGCCAGATCGAAACCGACCTCGAGCCGTTCAAGGACCTGCTGCTCGGCCTCTTCTTCGTCACCGTCGGCATGCAGATCGACGTCGGCCTTCTGCTCGGCGAACCCATCCGCATCATGCTCGTCGTCGCGGGGCTTTTCATCGTCAAAGGGCTGATCATCGCGCCCTTGGCCCGCGCATTCGGCCTTCCCTGGCCGCGCGCCATCGAACTGGCGTTCCTGCTCGGCCAAGCCGGCGAATTTGCGTTCGTGGTGGTCGCCGTCGCGCGAACCGCGGGCGCGATCCCCGAAGCCATCGCCGACTTCATGCTGCTGGTGACGGCGCTTTCGATCTTCTTCACACCGCTGGTCGCCACACTCGGGCGGCGCCTTTCGCAGCGCGTGCTCGGCAGCGTCGCGCACGCGCCGCCCCAGGAAGCGGCCGAGGAACGCGGCCACGTCGTCATCGCCGGCTTCGGCCGCGTCGGCCAAACGCTGGCCGATCTTCTGTCGGCCCAGGACATCGGCAGCGTCGGCGTCGAGACCGACACGGCGCTCGTCCATGAACTTCAGAACAAGGGCCGGCGCGTCTATTATGGCGACGCCAGCAACAGCTCGGTGCTCCGTTCGCTGGGCGCGGCGCGGGCGGCGGCGATCGTCGTCACCATCAACGACCCCAAAGCGGTGAATCGGATCGTCGCCGAGGCCCGGCGCTGCTGGCCTGGCATCCCGGTCTATGCGCGCGCCCGCGACGCCGCCCATGCGCGCAGCCTTCACGAGGCAGGCGCCGCGCTCGCCACCGCCGAGACCGTCGAGTCAGCGCTTCAGCTCGGTGAAGCGCTGCTCAACGGCATCGGCGTGCCCGACGAAGTCGCGGCTCGTATAATCGATGGACAGCGCGAGGCCGAACTCAACAAGGCGCTCTACGGCCCGCGCGCCTGATCACATCTTGTATTGCAGCACGACGCGGGTGCGCGTGCGCGAGGCCGGCGAAGGGGCATCGCCCGCTTCGTAGTCGCCGTGCTCGATCGCGAAGCTCACATTGTCCGTCAGATCCGCACTGACCGCGAGATCGATTTCATTGCCGAAGTCGACGCCGGTGCGCTCGGCCTCGAACTCGTACCAGCGAGCCATGAATTCGAGATCGCCAAGGAAGCTCGGCGCCCATTCCGGCGTGTATGTCACCATCACATTGAAGTCGTTGACGCCGTCTGCCGGCTTGCTGCTGAACGCGCCAGCCCAGCCCTGGAAGCTGTTCGACGAACCGATCGGCACGAAGAAGCCGCGCGCGCCGTCGCCCTCGAGCGACTCGTACCAGACTTGGCCGAACCATTCCCCGCGGCGAACACCGAGCGAGGCCTGCCAGTAATCGAGATCGAACGAGAGCGTGGAATTGCCGTAATCGGTCTGCACCGCATGGCTCGCCGCGTAGGTGAACTCGGCGCCCATCGCCTCGATCTCGCCGCTCGCGCGAGCGCCGAGGAATTGCGAGGACTGATTGACCGCCGCCGGCGTGTCGAAGTCGAACGCATAGAGGAACCCAGTCAGCTTCAGCGCGGGCGACACGTTCTGCGACACATTGAGAAGATGGGATTCGCCTTCCCAATCATTGAGCTCGGCCGTCGTGTTGTTGACCTGATCGACATAGGCGTAGGTCGCCCGCAGCCCGCCCAACGTCACGTCGCCGCGAACGGCGTCGAGCGTGCGCGCATCTTGGCGCGAGTTGGAGCCGTCGACGAAGCGTTTGTCGTCGAACTCGATGGTCTGACGCCCGATCGTGCCGGTGAAGTGCTCGTTGGCGCGCCAAGAAAGCTGCAGCCGGTTGAGTTCGGCGCCCTGCGGGTCGGGAATGCTCGCGTACGGCTCGGCCGGCGGGGCGCCGTCGTTGAAGTCGCCGCCGAGATGGCGAACGTCCTCGATTTCGACGATCGCGCTCAAGCCCTGCCAGCTATCGGTTTTCCAGCCGAGCCGCGTGCGCAGCGTGAACGCATCCGCCTCCGCCAAACCAGCCTGATCCAGCGTCTCCAGCCGCGGCCGCGCTTCCAGGATGAGATCGCCGCCAGTGACCGCCTCGCTCAAGCTCGCGGCCTCTTCGGCGCTTGCCGCGCCCGTAATCATGGCTGCAGCCAACGCAGCCTCTAGCGTACGCACTACGACTTTCGACATATGCAATCCCCCTGCGCGCAACACCCTGCGCGCGTTTCGCAAGATGCGTGTGGCGGTGCGGTTAATCACATCTTGCCAGCACTGCACTTCATTTTCTCCAACTGCTGTTTTCTCACGCGAAAGCGACGGGAATTCGCAGCGGTGAGGAATGCTTAATGCGCATCGCGCATTGCTCTCCTGAATTCACGGAGTCGTCGCAATGATCTCGATCAACGACCTGAAGCTCTCACGCAAGCTGGTGCTTGGCTTTACTGCGGTGATCGCAGTCATCGTGGCGACGGGCGCTGTCGCGCTCGTCAACATCAACACGATGAACGAGGCGCGCGCGGCCACCACGCGCGGGAACGCGGCGCTGGCGGCCGTGGCCGACGCGCAGTTCCGACTGGCGCGCCAGGAGAACTCGGTGCGCGGCTGGCTGATCAGTCTCGACCCGTACTATCTTGAGCGGGTCGAAAGCCACCGGGCGAAGTTCAAGGATGCGCTGACAACGCTGCGCAGCCTGGTCAGCGCCGAACAACAGGCCAGCATCGCCGCCACCGAAGCGGCGGCCGACCAATGGTACGACGGCATCGTTCCTCAAGCCACGCAGCTCGCGCAGGATCCGGCGACGCGTGCGCAGGCGGCGGCGCTTGTCGGCAACAACGGCGTCGCCGACCAGCTGATCGCCCCGGCCGAGGAAGGCATCGAAGCCACCATCGCGGCGGTCAGCGCCGATCTCGAGCATCTCGAAGCGCGGTCCAAAGCCGCCGCGGAAATGGTGGCGATCGTCATCCTGGGCGGGCTGTTGCTCACCGCGCTGCTGGCGATCGGCATCGGCGTGCTGCTGACACGCACGATCGCGGCGCCGGTCACCGCGATGACCGACGCGATGCGTCGGCTCGCCGCCGGCGACAAGACCATCGTCGTCCCCGCGATCGGCCGCAAGGACGAAGTCGGCGAGATGGCGGGCGCCGTGCAGGTGTTCAAGGACGCCGCCATCGCCCTCGATCGCGCAGCCGCCGAAAAAGCGCGGATGGAAGAAGAAGCCGCCGCCGAACGCGCGCGCAACGACGCGGCACGCTCGGAAGCGGAGAAAGAGCAAAACGAAGTCGTGGGCGCGCTTGCCGATGCGCTCGACGGCGTCGCCAAAGGCGACCTCACCCGTCAAGTGACGACCCGCTTCGCGGGTCGCTACGAAAAGCTGCGCGAAGATTTCAACGCGGCAATCCGGCAGCTGCACGAGGCCATGAGTCTCGTCGCCCAATCGACCCACTCGATCACAGCCGGCTCCAGCGAGATCAACCAGGCCGCGGGCGAACTCTCCCGCCGCACAGAGACGCAGGCGGCGTCGCTCGAGGAGACCGCGGCCGCCCTCGACGAGATCACGGCCGCCGTCTCGAAGACGGCCACCGGCGCCTCGCACGCCAACACGACGGTCACCCAAGCCCGCACCGAGGCGCAGCGGGGCGGCGAAACCGTCGCCGAGGCGGTCAAGGCCATGACCGAGATCGAGCAGTCGTCGCAACAGATCGCTCAGATCATCGGCGTCATCGACGAGATCGCGTTCCAGACCAACCTGCTCGCACTCAACGCCGGCGTCGAAGCCGCGCGCGCGGGCGAAGCCGGCCGCGGCTTCGCGGTGGTCGCCTCCGAAGTGCGCGCGCTGGCGCAACGGTGCGCCGACGCCGCCAAGGAGATCAAAGCGCTGATCTCCGCGAGCGGCGAACACGTGCAAGCCGGCGTCGAACGCATTCATCACGCTGGCGAGGCGATCGGCGGCATCGTCGCTAAGATCGCCGAGATCAGCACGCTGGTGGGCGAGATCGCCGCGTCCGCCAAGGAGCAATCGGTCGGTCTCGGCGAAGTCAACACCGCCATCAACCAGATGGATCAGGTGACACAGCAGAACGCGGCGATGGTGGAAGAAACCACCGCCGCGAGCCGCGTTCTCGCCGACGGCGCGCGCGACTTGGGCCGACTGGTCGGTCAATTCAAGATCGCGGGCGTTGCGGCGCAGGCGCGTCACGCGGCGTAGGCGAGCGGCCTTGTTGCCGCCATGCGAACAGGAGAGAAATCAGCGCATGAGGATCGCTCTTCTCTCCTTGGCCCTCGCACTGGCCGTCGGCGCCTGCACGCCGCCGCCGACCGGGGCGCCGCCGCAGACCGCTCCCGCCGCCGAAACGCCAGCCATCGTCATCGAGACGCCCATGCCGAACGCGCGCGTGACGAGCCCGCTGCGTGTCGAGGGCACGGCTCCGGGCGACTGGTTCTTCGAAGCGGTCTTTCCGGCGCAGCTCCGCGGCGCAGACGGCGAGTTGATCGCCGAAGCGCCGGCGCAAGCGCAGCGCGATTGGATGACCGAGGCGCCGGTGCCGTATGTCGCCGAGCTTCGGTTCAGCGTCGCCGAAGAAACCCCAGCGACGCTCGTGCTTAAAGAAGACATGCCGAGCGGCCTACCAGGCCAGCGTGAGATCAGCGTCGCGGTCGTGCTGCTGCCGGCGCCGTAGCTTGTGCGCCGACTGACCGCGGCGACCCGTAAACACACGTTGACCGGCGGTCCGTAAGACGGTAAGACATCTTACCATGACGCGAGTTACCGCAAAAATCACCAGCAAGAGCCAATTGGTGCTCCCCAAAGAGGTGCGCACGAAATTGGACATCGGACCAGGCGATACGCTGGCGTTCCGGATCGATGAATTTGGGATCCACATCGAGAAGGCCGCAGCGGAAGACGACCCTTTCACCACCTTCGACGAGTGGGCGAGCAAGGCCGACGACGAAGCTTATCGGGACCTCTGATGCCGTTCGCGCAGGGCGAGATCCTGGTGTTGCCGTTTCCTTACAGCGACAAGCTGGCTGAGAAGAGACGGCCCGCTGTCGTCGTCTCCAAACCCGCGCTTGAGCGCGGGCACAAGTTGCTATGGGTCGCCATGATCACGAGCGACCGCGGCGTGAGGCGCCCGCACGATGTACCGATCGCTGATTTGCCGCGCGCTGGACTGCCGGCCGCGTCTATCGTGCGTCCGGTGAAGCTCGCTACTATCGAGCCCTCGCGCGTGCTGCGCAGCGCAGGAACATTGACGCGCGCGGACTTGACGATGGTCCTGGAAGCGTTGCGCAAGCTGATCTGAATCAGCTCATCCACTTCAGCGTCGTCGGCTCGATCGGGTTGACGAACTCGCGGTTCTCTTCGCGGCTGCGCGTCCATTCGCGCTTCAATTTCAAATACCACTTCGCCTGCACGTCGATGTCGTCGATCCAGAGCATCGACGGCCCGTACTGCAGACCGGTGTTCTGCAGATCGACCATGCGGCCGTCCTGATCGAGAAACTCGCGGCCGGCCGGCACGAGGATCGGCTTCATGACGTCAAGAAGCGGCGCATTCTTCCAATAGGTCACTTGCGTGATGCGCGTCGAACTCTCGTTCTCCGGCGTCAGGCAGGTCAGCGTGAACAGGCGCGAGTTCGGATTGTCGACCACTTCCCAGCGGAAGCCCGGCAGCATGAACGAAATTTCCGTCGTCACCTGGCCGCCGAACAGCATGCGATAGGCGAGCGAATTGCCGCTCGGCGCATGACGTTCGATCGCCCAGCCGCGCTCCCGCGGCACGAAGCGCTTCTGCTTGAGCTTGCGCCCCGCGCTCGGCGGGCGCCACCACCATTGATTATGGACGTACGGCACGTGCGCGGGGTCCATCAGGCCGACCACGGCGTTGTCCATTGTCGCCGCGAAGATGCGGTGAATGACGAATTTCGGATCGAGCAGATCGCCCAAGCCAAATTCCGGCGGCGTTGGCGGCTCGCCGGCGAAGCGCGGATCGGAGGAGACGAACACCAGCACGATGCCGTTCGCCTCGTGTGTCGGAAAGCGCCGCACGCGAATGCGGCTCGCTTCGTAGGGCTGGCCCTCCACAAGGGAGGGGATCTGCTTGCAGACGCCGTCCTGCGTGCCGAAGCGCCAGCCATGATAGGGGCACTCCACCGTCTGCACGCCATTGGTGGGTTCGATCCGTCCGGCTGACAGCGGCACGGCGCGATGGGGGCAGATGTCGCGCAGCGCGAACGCCCTACCCTCTCCGTCGCGCCCCAGCACGACCGGCTCGCCCAGGATTTCGCGCCGGAACATCGCCCCGCGCTTCAGCTCGCGCGAGGTGGCGGCGAAATACCAGAGGTCGCGCAGAAGATCGCTCATCGGGAGGCGAAATACAGCAAGGCGGGGATGGCGACAAAGCCTAGCGCAGCGGAAACGACAATGCCGCAGACCGAGAGCGCCGCGAGCGTCCACCTGCGGCGGCGCAGCTCCGGCGGCCGCGCGGAGTTCATGGCGCCGCCGGCGAAATAGATCGCGCCGAGCGAGCCGGCCACGACGCCGGCGAGCGCCAGCAGATAAAGCAACATCTGCGCCAGGAAGATCATGGCGCCAGTCGCCGCTCCGCTCTCACCGGGCGACGATCGTCACGCGGAACGTATCTGTCGCCGGCTCGTCGCTCTCCCATGGCCGCCGCTGCTCGAGCACCAATTCGCCCGTGCTCGGCGCGGTGGCGACGAACATCAGCACTTCCCAGTGATTGCCGCCGGCGTAGCCGGGCTGGCTCTGCTCCTGGATCGTGTTGCCGCTGGCTTCGCCGGCGCGCTGCACGAATGCGGGCAGCGTCGCCGGGGCCCAGATGTAGCCCGCAGTCGGCACGCCCACGAGTTCGACCGCGAAGCGCTGGTTGACCGCGACTTCGATCGTCTGCCCATTCTGGTCGGCGGTGATGCGCGTCGCCACGTCCTGCGGCGTCGGCGCGGGCAGCGAGCCGTCAGCCACTGGCGCTTCCTCCTTCGCCTCTTGCGCGGGCGTGCAGGCGCACAGCGCCAACGCACACGCGACAAGCATCTGCCTCATCATTGCATCGCTCCTGCTTCCATCAGCCCGACGTAAAATCTGATCATACGGTCGAGATTGGCGATCGAGAGCCGCTCATTGAGGCCGTGCGGCATCTCCAAATCCTCCGCCGACAAGAGGATCGGCTGATACCGGTACACGTTTTCCGCGACCGCCGCATAGTGGCGCGAATCCGTCCCGGCCAACACCAAGCCCGGCGCAACCGGCGCATCGGGCAGGCTCTCGCGCGAAAGCCCCGCCAGCAACGCATAGCTGGAGGACGTTGCGCTCGATATTTCCGAAGCTTCGCGCGGCGGCTCGGCCCAATCGATGGTGACCCCGTCGAGGTCCGACACCGCTTGCCGTGCGCGGCGCAGCAGCCCGGCGGCGTCATCGCGCGGGTGGACGCGGAAATTGATCATCGCCGTCGCTTCGCCGGGCAGCACGTTCGGCCGGACGCCGCCGTCAATCATGGTCGGTGCGATGGTCGTGCCGAGCAGCGCCTGCGCCGCCGGGTCGCCCGCCATGCGCTGGCGCAACAGCGGCCCGAACAGCCATTCGTTCGCCACCGCCATGCGATTGGTGAAGCTCAGCTCCGGCGCGAGGGCCCGCATCATCCCGAGAGCCGGGCCGCCCTCGAGCTTGCGCTCGATCGGCATGGCGTGAATGCGGTCGACGGCTTCGGCCACCAGTGAAACAGCCGTTTCGCTCGGCGGCATCGACGAGTGCCCGGGTTGGCCGACCGCCCGCACCCGCAGGGTGCCCGAGCCGCGCTCGGAGATGCCGATCATCGCTGCCGGGCCGCCGGTCAATGGGTGCCGATCGAGCGCGGCCAAGCCTTCATCCAGCACGAACCAAGCGCGCACGCCGCGATCGGCCAACAGGCGCGCCATCAGCACCGCGCCGCCATCGCCGCCTAATTCCTCATCGTGGCCAAAGGCGAAGATGATCGTCCGCACCGGCCGCCGCCCCTGCCGGGCCAGGTATTCCGCGGCCTCCATCAGCGCGACGAGCGAGCCCTTGTCGTCGATCGCGCCGCGGCCCCACACCGCATCCTCGCGCACGACGCCGCCGAACGGGTCGACGGTCCAGTTCTGGCGGGTGTCCTCCGGCACAGGCACAACGTCCTGATGCGCCAGGAGAATGATCGGCGGCTGCGCCGGATCGCTGCCTTGCCATGTGTAGAGCAATGAGAGTTCGCCGACGACCTCACGCTGCGCCGCCGCGTGAAACGCCGGATACCGTTGCTGCAGCCAAACGTGGAATTGCTCGAACGGCGCGCGATCTTCTGCCTCGCTGACCAGCGAGACGGTGCGGAAACGGATTGCTTCGCCCAGCCGCTGCGCCGCGCCGCTGGTGTCGATGCCATAAGCTGATGCGTCGGCGATCTCCACCGCCGCCAGGGGCGGCGGCGCTGTGAATGAAAATGTGCGATAGCCAACGAAGCCGACGACCGCCAGCGCCAGCGCGCCCAACGCCGCCAGAATAAGTCGTATCATTAAATCCCCGCCTCTCTTGCTTAATTGGAGGCCTTCCGGCGCCGAACGTCAATGAGGATGCGGAACGGGGTTCCAGTTCGTTCGTTGGACTTCGCGCACGGAGGGATTTATGGCGCGGACTGACCAACCCGATCTCGAGACGACGCTGCTGGAAGCAGAGGCCGAAGACGATCTCGGCGTCGTCGACTTTCTGGAGATGTTCGCGCTCTCCCTAACGGAAGGCGCGACCGAGGCGATCGCCCAGATGTGGGAGACGCCGGCCCTGGTGATCTCCGACGAGGACGTCCGCGCCATCGGTGAGCGCGAAGAATTGCTCGAACTGTTCGCCGGCGCCCGCGAACATTACAATTCCGCCGGCGTCACCGACACGCGGCCGGAGGTCATCCGGCTCGACGAGATCACAGACAAGGTCGTCATGGTGCGGGTGCGCTGGCCTTGGCTGGACGACGAGGGCAACGAGCTGGGCGCCGAATGCTCGACCTACACGCTGCGCCAATCGGCGGCCGGCGACTGGAAAATTCGCTGCGTGGTCATGCACGGGGCCGAGGCGCTCAATTGAGGGCTTGCGGCAGCGCAAGTTCCCCGGACACGAAAGCATAGCTCCCGGTGGAACGATACCGGCGCTGCGCGGTTGGGGCTGCGTTCAAGGAAGGAGCGCCTCATGCGTACTCTCATCGCTGCCGCGGCCCTGGCCGCTCTGGCCGCTTGCGGCCAACAAACCACCACGGAAGAGACGCCGGACACGACCGCCGACACGATGACGACGCCGGCCCCGGCCCCCGCGCCGGCCGTGACGATCACCGAGGCCGACGCGCGGACTCGGCTCGAGGCGGAAGGCTACACCAACATCACCGGCCTGATGCAAAACCCCGACGGCACTTGGAGCGCCACCGGCACCCGCAATGGCGAGACGACCCAAGTCACCGTCGGCGAAAGCGGCGTCACCGTCATGACAACCCCGGCGCCGACGACACCGTAAGACTCCCCGCACTTCTCGCTGACATCTTAGCCCCGCGCCGGCAAAGCGCGGGGCGATTTGTCATGCCGCAGGCTGCGCCAACTTGTGGCGCGCGGAGGCCGCGGTCATATCCCCGCGTACCATTCGTAGCCGCGGTCTTCCCAATAGCCGCCCTTGCCGCCGCCGATCTGGGCGAAGCTTTCGACTGCTTCGATGCGCATGACGAACTTGGCGTGCTTGTAGCCGAGCTGGCGCTCCACGCGCAGCCGGATGGGTGCGCCATGCGCCACACGAAGCGGCTCGTCGTTCAAAGCGTAAGCGAGGATCGTCTGTTCGTGGTAGGCGTCGATCAGGTCGATGCTCTCGTAATATTTCGCTGCGCGCGGATTATCCGCGGTGTTGTCGGCGCAATAGAAGACGAGATAGCGCGCCTCCGGCCGCAGCCCTGCGCGATCCAGCAGCGGGCCGAGCCGCGCGCCGGTCCATTTGCCGATGCAGCTCCAGCCCTCGACGCAATCATGACGCGTGATCTGCGTGCGCGGCGACGCGGCGCGGAGATCCTCCAGCGACAGCTCGAGCGGCGTTTCAACCAGGCCGTCGATCCTGAGCCGCCAGTCGCGAAAGTTGCCGGCGACATGCGCGAGATATTCAGGATCGCGCGGGTCGCGCGAGCCGTTGACACGGAACGACGGCGCGATGTCGGCGCTCAGATACTCGCGCGCCAAGGTGCGCCGGTTCATGAGCAGCCGCTGCGCCGCCATCGACATTTTCTCGCCGATCGAGAGCCCCCTGCGCACGGCCGGCGAACTAGCCATGGAATCGCAGGCGCTCAGCAGCAGCGAGCCCGCGGCGGCAAGCCCGCCGACGATCCAGTTGCGACGATCAAGCTTCATGAGCGCTCTCCCGCGGGGTTCGTCTTGTCCTCCGTAGCTTTGGCGAAAGAGGATGGCGCTTCGGGGTCGACCACATAGCGTCCCGTGATCATCGAGCGCAGGTTGTTCCAGAAGCCGGCGAGGATCACGAGGGCGACGTGCACGAAAATGAACAGCACGATCAGCGCGGCGCTGATGAAATGAATCGTCCGCGCCGATTGCCTGCCGCCGAACAGGTCCAGCATCCACGGCGCGATCGCGTTGAACGCCGGCGACATGGTGAGCCCCGTCATCAGCATCAGCGGCAGCAAGACGAAGATGACCGCGAGATAGCTCAGCTGCTGGATGGGATTGTAGCGCCGCACGTGCGGGAAGTGGAAACGCGCGTGCTCCTTGGCGACTTGCGGCAGGCTGCGAAGCTCCGCCTTGGTCGGCGTCAGCTCGCGCGCGAAGTGGCGGCGCAGGAACCCGACTGCCAGGTAGATCACGCCGTTGATGACGAACACCCAGGCGAAGAAGAAATGATAATTGCGCGCCGTCGCCAAATCGCGCACGGGCGGCCATTTCGGCCAGTGCGTCAGGTCAAACCGCAGCCATGGATCGCCGAACGTGGACTGGCTGCCCCAATAGAGCGCCGGGTGCGCCGCCAGGATGTTGATGCCGGACAGCACCAGGAACAACACGCAGATCACGTTGAGCCAGTGCGTCACCCGCACGGTCGTCGTGTGGCGATAGACCGAGACCTTTCCGCCCGGCGCCGGAACATCCTTGTGCAGGCGCATCGCGCCTCCGGTAGGAACGGCGATAAAGCGCCGCTCGCGCCTCTGTACGTATGAGGCCAGCTTGGGGTTTCAGGCCTTCCAAGGGGATTGAATAAGTGCGACGCTTGTCGGCGGAATCTGTCCGAATGGGTGCGGGCACATGAAGCAAGCATGGATCGCGCTCCTGGCGCTGGCCGCCTCGTCCGCGGTCGCGCAGGAACCGGCGGAAACGGAGGATGTCGCGCGCGCAGAAGCTCCGGCTAACCAGGCGTTCGATCTCTCCGGCCTTGTGCGGGTCATGGACAGCGCTTCAGGCGGCGCAGACGATCGAAGTGTGCGTCGCGCTCTAAATGCCGAGGAGCGCGCAGCGGGTCTGCTTAGAACGCACCTAGCTCAATGTTGGCGCCAACCTGATGCAATCGACCGCCGCACAAGAGTGACGGTGTCCTTCACACTCGACCGTGACGGCCAGCTCATGGGCGAGCCGCGACTCTTGTACGCAAGCGGACCGCATCGCGCCCAGACCAGGGCGCTCCGCCAGTCGGCGATCGACGCGATCCGCAGCTGCGGGCCGTTTCCGATGGCGACGGATCCCTTCCTCGCCGATCGCTATGATGTCTGGCGCGAGGTCGAAGCGGTGTTTGCGCCGGAGTGAAATCAACCGGGCTTGGAATTCTCCAGCACGTCTTCCCAAGTCCGCAGCCCGCTCCGCTGCGCGTTCACCAGCACAGCCATGTTCCCCGGCGCGTGCTTGTTATCGAGCATCTTCTCGTGCGCGTCGGGAATCTTGTCCCAAGGCAGCACTTCCGACATCGCCGGATCGATGCGGCGGTCGATGACGAGCTGGTTGGCTTGGCTCGCGTGATAAAGATGCGCGAAGTGCGAGCCCTGCACGCGCTTCTGGCGCATCCAGAGAAAGCGCGCGTCCATGGTGAGATTGTAGCCCGTCGTGCCGGCGCAGATCACCACCATGCCGCCGCGCTTGCACACCAGCACCGAAACCGGGAACGTCGCCTCGCCCGGATGCTCGAACACGATGTCGACGTCCTTGCCGCCGGTGTGCTCCCAGATCGCTTTGCCGAACTTGCGGCTCTCTTTCATGTACTCCGCGAACTCGGGGCCATTCACCTTCGGCAGCTGGCCCCAGCAATTGAAGTCCTTGCGGTTCAACACCGCCTTCGCGCCCATCGAGAGCACGTAATCCTTCTTGCTCTCATCGGAGACAACCCCGATCGCATGCGCGCCGCTCACTGCGCAGAGCTGCACGGCGAAGACTCCAAGGCCGCCGCTCGCGCCCCACACCAGCACGTTCTGCCCGGGCCTCAGCACGTTCGGGCGCCAGCCGAACAGCATCCGATAGGCGGTGGCGAGCGTCAGCGTGTAACAGGCGCTCTCCTCCCAGGTGAGGTGCTTCGGCCGCGGCATCAGCTGGCGCGCCTGCACCTTGCAGAATTGGGCGAACGAGCCGTCCGTCGTCTCGTAACCCCAGATGCGCTGGCTCGGCGAGAACATCGGGTCGCCGCCATTGCACTCTTCGTCGTCGCCGTCGTCCTGATTGCAATGGATGACGACTTCGTCGCCCGGCTTCCACCGCTTCACCTTTGCGCCCACCGCCCAAACGATGCCCGAGGCGTCGGAGCCGGCGACGTGATAGGGCTGCTTGTGGACATCCAGCGGCGAGATCGGCTCGCCGAGCCCGGCCCAGATGCCGTTGTAGTTGACCCCCGCCGCCATCACGAGCACCAGCGCCTCGTCCTCGCCGACTTCCGGCACCGGCACCTGCTCGAGTTGCATGGCCTGGAGCGGGCGGCCATGGCGCTCCTTCCGGATCGCCCACGCCCACATCATTTTCGGCACGTGATGCGGCGGGGGAATCTCCCCGATGGCGTAAATGTCCTTGACGGACTTCAGGTTTGCCTGAGCCATGGCGCCCTCGCGATTTATGCTGCAATGCACAATGCCAGCATTCTGTTCCTCGTCAATGCCGATCGCGAGATCGCAGTTTTGAGGCCTGTGAGGCGGAATCGTCGAGTTGGCGGCCAAGAGCGGGGCGTTTGGGCTGGCGAAAGCCGATTTTGCGGTGCAGCATCGAGAGCGCATGACGCCGTTCCAGCACGCCCCCGACCCGCCCTGGATCTTCCGCACCTACGCCGGCCATTCGACGCCGGCGGAGTCCAACAAGCTCTATCGCACGAACCTGGCGAAGGGGCAGACCGGACTCTCCGTCGCCTTCGATCTGCCGACGCAGACCGGCTACGACAGCGACCACGTCCTCGCCCGCGGCGAAGTCGGCAAGGTCGGCGTCCCGGTGGGGCACCTCGGCGACATGCGCGCGCTGTTCGAGGGCATCCCGCTCGAACAAATGAACACCTCGATGACGATCAACGCGCCGGCGGCTTGGCTGCTCGCGCTTTACGTCGGACTCGCGGAGGAGCAAGGCGCCGACCCCAAGAAGCTCACCGGCACGACGCAGAACGACATCCTCAAAGAATATCTCTCGCGCGGCACCTACATCTTCCCGCCCGCGCCATCGCTCAAGCTGACAGCCGACACCATCGCCTGGAGTCTCGACGCGATTCCAAAATGGAATCCGATGAACGTCTGCTCTTACCACTTGCAAGAAGCCGGCGCGACGCCGGAGCAGGAGCTGGCCTTCGCCCTCGCTGCGTCGATCGCGGTGCTGGATGAAGTGAGAGCGCGCGGCGAAGTGGCGCCTGAGCGTTTCGCGATCGTCTTCAGCCGCATCTCATTTTTCGTGAACGCCGGCCTGCGCTTCGTCACCGAGCTCTGCAAAATGCGCGCGTTCGTGGCGCTGTGGGACGAGATCGGCCGCGAACGCTACGGCGTCGACGACGAGAAAGCTCGCCGCTTCCGCTATGGCGTACAGGTCAACTCCCTTGGCCTCACCGAGCAGCAGGCCGAGAACAACGTCTACCGCATCCTGCTCGAAACGCTCGCCGTCACGCTCTCCAAGAACGCGCGCGCCCGCGCCGTGCAGCTGCCGGCCTGGAACGAAGCGCTCGGCCTGCCCCGCCCGTGGGACCAGCAATGGTCGCTCAGAATGCAGCAGGTGCTGGCCTACGAAACCGATCTCTTGGAATACGAAGACATCTTCGACGGCTCCAAAGTCATCGAGGCGAAAGTCGCGGAACTGATCGAAGGCGCGCGCGCCGAGTTGAAGACGATCGAGCAGATCGGCGGCGCGGCGGCAGCGCTCGACCACATGAAAGCGGCTTTGGTCGAATCCAACCGCCGCCGCATCGAGCAGATCGAAGCTGGCCGTCAAAAGGTCATCGGCGTCAACGCCTACGCCGAAGGCGAACCCTCGCCGCTCGAAGCCGGCGAAAAGAACATCCAGACCGTCGATCTCGCCGTCGAAGCCGAGCAGATCGCGCGCCTGAAAGCCTGGCGCCACGCCCGCGACGGCGCAGCCGTCGAAGCCGCACTGGCGGCGTTGCGCGGGTCGGCACAAGAAGACCAGAACATCATGCCGGCGTCGATCGCCGCCGCCAAGTCCGGCGTCACCACCGGCGAGTGGGCCGCGACATTGCGCGAAGTCTATGGCGAATATCGCGGCCCCACCGGCGTTGCGCTGGTGATCGAAACCGGCGTCGAAGACGCCGAAGCGGTGAAGCGCGATGTCGCCGCCCTCAGCGAAAGACTCGGCCGCCAGCTCACCTTCCTCATCGGCAAGCCCGGCCTCGACGGCCATTCCAACGGCGCCGAACAGATCGCCGCGCGCGCGCGCGCCGTCGGCATGGACGCGATCTACGAAGGCATCCGCTTGACGCCCGCCGAGATCGTCGCCGCCGCCAAGCAGAAGCGCGCGCACGCCATCGGCCTCTCCATTCTCTCCGGCTCGCACCTCGATCTCGTGCAGGAGGTCGTGCGCCTCATGCGCGCCGAAGGCTTGGAGAATGTCCCGCTCGTCGTCGGCGGCATCATTCCGCCGGCCGATGCGTTGGCGCTTCGGCAAATGGGAGTCGCCGGCGTCTACACGCCAAAGGACTTCAAGATCACCGGCATCATGGCCGATGTGGCGAGGCTGGTGGCTGAGAAAGCGTGAGCGAAATACACAAGCTCGAACGCGCCTGCATCCGCGCGTGGCCGGCAAAGCACGAGACCGACATCCACGGCTGGCGCGCCTTCGCCACAGCCGGCCGCTCAGGACGCGTGAACTCGGCCTGGCCGCTCGCATGGCGCGGGAGGGATCTCGCCGCCGCGATCGAGGCTGCCGAGGCCTGGGCAGCGACGCACAACATTCGCGCCGCGTTCAAGCTCGCCGACGGCGCTATCCATCCCCCGTCTCTGCCCGACGCCCTCGCCCAGCGCGGCTATCGGCCCGAAACCCCGACTCTCGTCATGACGCGCACACTCGGCCAGACGCCGCCGCCCGATCGCCTCGTGCAGCTTGCCGACGAACCCACCGATTCCTTCTGGACCCCGCTCCGCCTCGCTGCGCCGAGCCCCGAAGATTTCGCCGAACGCGCCGACATCGTCCTGCGCACGACGCCGCCGCGCGCCTTCGCCATCGCCCAACTCGAACACCAGCCCGCCGCGATCGGCTTCGGCGACATCACTGACGGCCTGCTGGGCCTTTATCTCATGCGCACCGCGCCGAACGCACGCCGCCAGGGTCTCGCGCGCGATATCGTTCGCGCCCTCTGCGGCTGGGGCGCGGCGAACGGCGCACACACGGCCTATCTGCAAGTCGAGCAAAGCAACGAAGCCGCCGTCGCGCTTTACGCCAGCGACGGCTTCGAAACCGCGTACAGCTACAGCTATTGGATCAAGCCCTGATCGATCAGGCCTCGTAGAGCAGACGCGCGGCCGCTGCGCTCATGGCGCGGAAGTCGTGGCCGACATCAGGGACGGTTTGCAAGCGCCAGTGAAACGGCGCGCCCATCGCCTGCGCCTGTTGCGCGCCGACCTCAAAGAAATATCGCCCGCGGCTCAGACGGCCGATCCCCTGCCGATCGATCATCGGCGTGTGGATCTGCGTGCCGCCAGCTTCGTCGCTGTTGTCGTTCTCGCCAAGCAGCAGCGTGAGTTGCGCAGCGAACGATTCCGCAAGCGAGGCTTCGCTGACGCCCGTCCCCGCCAAACCGACAGGCGGCGGCGTCTGCAAATCCGGCAGCGTGTAGAATCCCGAATTGGCGGCGACGATGCGCTCGGCGCGCGAGCGCGGATGAAACAACGCCAGCCGGTGCAGGATCTGCCCACCCGCGGAGTGCCCGAACACGTCGTAGCCGTTCCGCTCCGCGCCGGCGGCGGCCGCAAGCAGCGCGACGATGCGGTCGAAGTCGTTGAAGAGCCATTCCTCGCGGCGCGGATTAATGGAAAAAGAAATATCCTCGTCGCGCACGTGAATCACGTCGAGTGGCTCGCCGTCGGGTCCGGTCGGCAAATTGCGGATGACGAGATCGCGGACGACGCCGCCCATGTGGTAGGCGGCGAAATCGTAGTCCGCCGCCGGATAACTCGGCGACGCAACCAGCAAGCTCTTCCGCTCCGCCGTTTCGATCCAAGCATCGCGATACTCATCGCCATCGCGCCCGGCGCCCGGAATGACCAGCAGGACACGCGATTGCGGCGTGAACGAGTGCGGTTTGTAATAGTGAACGGTGACGCGCTTGTTCTCGTCGCCGCGCCCGCCACGCGTGACGAAGGCGCCGGCGCCGATTTCGAGCGCGCTCGGCTCGAGCGGATAGTCCCGCTTCGGCGTCAGCGTCATGCCGCAGGCGGGACAGGTCCCGGGCGCGGAGAACTCGACGCCGTCCATCGCGCATCCGCACGGCGGACAGACATAGCGCGTCGCTGCAGCGGCCGTCGCCGAAAACCCGCGCGGCCCCGCGCAGGCGCAAGCCGCCCCGGCAAGCGCGCCTTGCAACAGAGAACGTCGGCGAACCCTCATCATGCCCGTCCCTTCTTCATCGCGAAGCGACGGCGATATTCGCTGGGCGCGACGCCAAACTGACGCTCGAACGCCCGGCGAAACACGTCCGCGCTCTTGAACCCCGTCGCCGCGGCGGCCTGGGCCACGCTCGCGCCTTGCGCCAGCAGCGTGCGCGCCGCATCCAGGCGCATCGTCTTGAGGTAACTCGCAGGCGGCGCGCCAAACGCCTCGTGAAAGCGCCGCGCGAACTGCCGCGAGCTTAGTCCCGCTCTTGCCGCCAACGCTTCGACCGAAAGATCGCCGCTGAGATTGCTGGCCGCCCAGCGGCATACGTCCTTCAGCCGGCCCGCCGCCGCCGCCTGCATCTTCAACGGCTCGGAGAACTGCGCCTGTGCGCCGGTGCGGCGCAAGAACACGACGAGTTCGCGCGCCGCTTCCATCGCCGCACGCGAACCGCAGTCCGCCTCGATGATCTCCAGCGCGAGATCGATTCCGGCGGTGACGCCGCCGGAGGAATAGAAGCGTCCGTCCTTGAGGAAAAGCGCATCGGCGTCGACGCTGACTTTGGGGTAGCGGCGCTGCAAATCGCGCGCATGCGCCCAGTGCGTCGCCACGGTTCTGCCGTCCGCGAGCCCCGCCTCGGCGATTGCGTAAGCGCCGGTGCAGACAGCGGCTATGCGGTTGAAGCCGGCGTGATTGCGCCTGATCCAAGTCGCGAGTCGGTCGAGCGTCTGCGGCTCACGCACGCCTGCCCCGCCTGGCACGATCAGCAGGTCGCCGCGCGCACGCGCCGGCGCCGGCGCGTCCGCACACAGGCGCAGCCCGGATTCCGAGCGCACCTGCCGCGCGCCGACGGACCAGACGCGCGGCGCATAAAGGCGCGCTCCGTTGTCGTCCCGCGCGGATGCGAACGCTTCGAGCGGCCCAGACACGTCGACCGCGTTGACGCCTTCGAACAGGAGGACGGAAACTGTGCGTTGCTTGCCCACGCGGGCACTCTACGCGCGGACGCCCATGTCCGAAACGACAATCATCCGACCTTATCGGACATCTCAGGCCACAGCCGCCGCGCGCCGCGCCGCGAGATGCGCCCCCAACCATGCCGCCGTCGGCGCGAGCACAACGCATGCCGCCGTGAACCACAGCGGATGCGCGATCATCACGAGGTTCGCGAACGTCGCCGCTGTCAGCAAACCGCCCGCGATCCAGCCGGCCCAGACGCGCGCCGCAATCTTCGCGCCGGCGAACGCCGCCACGAACGCCGCGAGCGCGTAGGCGACCGGCAGTGCGGCGAGTTTGTGAGCCGGGACCGCGCGCACATCGGCGACAAACTTCTCAAGCGTCGTCGGCGGGAAGACGAGGTGATTGAGCACATCGCCCGCCATCACCACGCCTAGGCCCAGCGCCGCGCCCAGAACGACGCCCAGTATGATTCGAAGAATGCTCATGCCGCCCTCCCTCAAAATGGCTTCGGCTCCCACAATTCGACCTTACGCCCTTCCAGGTCCATGATGTGCGCGAAGCGTCCGTTGAACGACTCTTCCCGATGGATCGCCTCGACGCCTTCCTTCGCGCAGCGCGCCAACACGGCATCGAGGTCGTCGACGACGAAATTGAACATGTAGTCGTGCGCGGAGGGCGCGATGTGGCCGCCATCGGCCATCGGCGAGAAGACGGTCGCGGAACCGGGCTTGTCTGCAAGCGTCTGCGGCAAGAACACGACGCCGCCCCACTCCGTGAACTCGAATCCGAGCACCCGCGCATACCAATCGCGCAGCGCCTTTGCGTCGCGCGTTTTGAAGAATACGCCGCCGACGCCCAGAACCTTCGCCATCTTCGCCTCCCCTCAATCCGGATGCGCCGACGCATCGAGCGTCTTGCCTTCGGCCACCGCCGTGATCCGCGACAGGAACCAGCCCCAACCGAACGGATAGTCGCTGACATCCACCGCCCGTACGAAACCGTCATGCAGGAAGTCGACCCGCGTGCCGGCGCCTTCCGGCTTCAGCTTCCATAGCACGCGCTGATCCGGCACGCTCTTGTCGCCGCGCCAATCCGGCCATGTGATCGCGAGCCGCTCGTTCTCGACGTATTCGAGAATCTTCATTGGCGGCGCCGTCATCTTCTGTCCGTCCTTTTCGAACTCCATCTTCAGGTGCCAGTCGCCGCCGAGCTGGGGATCGACCGCCGCGGCGACGCCGAACCATTGCTGGATCTTCTCCGGGTCGATCAACGTGCGGAACACCGCCGAGGGCGGCGCATCGATGTAGATCGAGAGCGTGACGTTCGGATCGGGATCCGAATAATCCACCAGCATCTTGCCCATGCCGGCGCCGACATGAGCGGAGAAATTGCCCCAGTTGAAGCGCCAGAGATCGTCGATCATTTCCTTGGCGCGGTTGATGGCCGGCGCCTCAGCGAAGCTGTGCGCGCCTTTGAGCACCGTGCCTTCGGCGTTGTCAGGATCGCCCTCCAACACGAAAGACACTTCACTGTCGCGATCGTGGATGCGCCAAGTATAGGCGAGCGCCTGGCTCGGCGCGAACTTGGTGATGCGCCCGTTCGCTTCTTCGCGCGAAGGCGTTCCGTACGTGTGCCTGCCCCAGAAGCGATAGGCGCCGCCGAGTTCAGGCGACACTTCCGCGTGCTCGGCGAACCATTGCTTCAGCTCATCCGCATCGGTGAGCGCAGCGAAGACGCGCGCCGGCGGCGCCGGCAGCTTCCACGTGAACTCGTGCTTCAATTCGCTCATGAGTCACCCTTCTTCGCTTTGGCCTTCGCGTCCGCTTCGACCACACGCTTCAGATCGACCAGCTTCGCCGCCCAGAACAGCCGGTAGGGCTGCAGCCAGCGATCCACCGTCCGCAGCGCTTCCGGGTCGAGCGTATAGAAGATCTGCGTCGCCTCGCGCCGCTCGCGCAACAATCCCGCTTCGCGCAGCACCCGCACGTGTTTGGCGATCGCCGGGCGGCTCACCGGAAAGCGCCGGGCGATGTCGCCCGCGCTCATCTCGCGATGGCGCACCAGGTCGAGAATCGCCCGCCGCGTCGGATCGGCGATGGCGCCGAACGCGCCGTCCGTCCGTGGGCGGGAATGCGTAACCATGTGGTTACATTTATCCGACCTCAAACCGCCGCGCAACAGAAATCGCACCGTCAGGAGCCGGAGCGCACCGCCTGCACCAGCCGCGTCATCGCGCTCGCGCCGACCAGCGGCGCGAAGAACGGGATCACCGAGCAGGCGAGGCCGACGAAGAAGACGCTGAGGCCGTTGCGCTTCCGCAGCGCCACCGCTTCGCGATAGCTCATGTGCCGCGCCGCCGTGATGGTCGCGTATTCGCGCCCCATCAGATAGCCGTTGAGCGCATAAAAGGTCAGCGCGTTGACGCCGGGAATGAAATAGAGCGGGATCGCCACGAGGTTCAGCAGCAGCGCCGGCAGGGCGATGCGCGCGCCGTTCAGCACGCCCTCGGCCAGCGGCACGTTGCGCGCTTTCGGCGCGCCGATCTTCTTCTCCACCCGCTCGGCGGCGAAATCGAACAGCACGCCGCCGACGACCATCGAGATCGCCGGCGAGAGCGCGATCGCCAGCACCACCACGGCGACGCTGGCGACGAACTCGCCGAACGTCGTCACGTTGCCGAACCATCCGGCGCCATCCGGGATCAGCGGCACGACATAGCGGATCAGCGCCGTCGCCGCGAGAATCGTCAGCGTCACCGCAATGACGAGGTTAATGATCGCAAGCCACGTCAGCCGTCCGAAAATGACGTCCTTCAACCCGCCCAGGATCGCCGTCATCGCCCGCATCAGCATGCGCTCCCGCCGCTTCGCCCTTGACGCCAGCCTATTCGCTGCTCAGCCTCGTTGCACAGGAGATTTGCGGCATGGCGGAAACGGAAGCAGCGTCGGCGGGCTGGCGCGGGGAAATGCTGGACTGGGCCAAGACCCTCGCCGGCGCCTTCCTCGCCTACGTCGCCTTCACCACCGTCGCCTTCGCCCAATACGAGATCCCGTCCGAGAGCATGGTGCCGCACCTCGAAGTCGGCGACCGCGTCACCGTCTCGAAATTCGCTTACGGCTACAGCCGCCATTCGCTGCCGTTCGAAGCCGGTCGGCTGCTGCCGGCGAACGCGCAGCGCCTGCTGGGCGGGCTTCCGCGCCGCGGCGACGTCGTCGTCTTCATTCATCCGCGCAGCGGCGAGACCATGATCAAGCGCCTGATCGGCTTGCCTGGCGACATGATCGAAGTGCGCGCCGGCGCGCTCTTCATCAACGGCGAAGCCGCCGCCGTCTCCCAACCCGAACTGTTGCTGCGCCGCGCCCATCCCGGCGTGCGCGAGTGGACCCAGCGCGCCGAAGAGCAGCTGCCCGGCGGCGCCGCGCACGCCGTGCACAGCCTCACCGCCGCCGGCGACTTCGACACTTTCGGCCCCTACCGCGTGCCGGCGGATCATCTCTTCTTCATGGGCGACAATCGCGACAACTCGCTCGACAGCCGCTGGGACGGCATGGGCCCGGTGCCGGTCGAGAACCTGATCGGCCGCGCCGAAATCGTCTACGCCACGCGCATCGATCCGTGCGCGCGCGATGCGTCGTTCGCCTGTTCGATGCCGCGCTGGCTGCGGCCGCTGCATCACTGAGTCTTCGCCGGCTGGCCGGCCCGCGCGCGCTGCGCCACGAACAGCCCGGCCAAAATCAAAGCTGCGCCAAACAGCGCGAGCGGCCCCAGCGCTTCGCCGAAAATCAGCCACGACAGCACCGCCGCCGCCAGCGGCTGCATCCAGAGCAGCACCGTTGAAATCAGGATCGGCAGCCGGCCGACGCCATAGGCGATCAGCCCCTGTCCGCCGACCTGCACGACGACGCCGAGCCCGATCAGGATCAGCCAGCCCTGCAGCGAATGCGGCAACAGCGGCTCGCGCAGCAGCAGCGCCAGCGCAAACGTCACCACAACGCCGCTGAGGCCCGCCCAGAACATCACCCCGCCGACGCCGACGCGCGCGCCGATCGCGCGCAGCATCAGCAGATAGGCCGCGTAGCCGAACGCCGATCCCGTCGCCATCAGATCGCCGATCCAGCCTTCGTCCGCGCTCGTGGGCGCGACGGCGGCGGGGGCGCGGCCGATCGCCAGCAGCACCGCGCCCGTCAGCGCCACCGCCCCGCCCAGCAGCACGCCCGGCGCGATCCGCTCTTTCAAGAGCAGCCAGCCGAACACGGCCGCGAAGATCGGCGTCATGTTGGTGAGCAGAGTGGCGTTGGCGACGGTCGTCTTCGTCAGCGATGCCGCCCACAGGCTGAGCTCGAGCGCAAAGAAGACGCCGGCGATCAGCAACAGGCGCACATCGCGCGCCGCGCCGCGTTTGTCGTTCGCGGCCCAGAGCGCCAGGATCGGCAGCGCGAACACGAAGCGCCACAGATTGGTCGCCACCGGCGGCAGATCCGAGAGCCGGACCCCGATCGGCGCCAGCCCGATCAGCGCCGCGCCCACCAGCACCGCCAGCGCCGCCTGCCCGTTCATACCGGCGCCGCCAGGCCAAGAACCCCCATCCGCCCCCGGCGTTCTTCGTCGGTGGAAAACCAAACCCCCAAGCGGCCCCCCTCGACCATCGTCAGCAACATCGAGGCGATTGCCCGGCTCGAGGAAGAAAGCAATCGCGCCCGGACTTTCGCCGACCGCATATCGGACGCGATCGCCGGTTTTGCCGGAACGCTCTCGTTCGTGGCCGTTCACATCGCCGTGTTCGCGCTTTGGGTGGTCTGGAACCTGGGCTGGCTCGGCCTGCCGCGGTTCGATCCCTATCCGTTCGTCTTCCTCACCCTTCTCGTCTCCTTCGAGGCCGTGCTGATGGCGACGTTTGTGCTGATCAAACAGAACCGGATGAGCGCCAGGGCCGACGAACGCGCCCATTTCGACCTGCAGGTGAACCTCCTCACCGAACGCGAGCTGACCAAGGCGCTGCAGCTGCTCGATTCGATGGCGCTGCGACTCGGCGTCGACTCGGACGCCGAGATTCGCGAGCTGGAGAAGGTCACGGCGGTGGACAAGCTCGCCGAGGAGATCCGCGAGCGGCTCCCCGATCCGTAAACGGCCAGTCCCAAGGCCCCCGAAACGATGCCGGCCGTGACCGGATCGTCATGGTTAACGCACCCATTTCTCCACACCGCCATCAACAGCTTGCCCCCGGAAAAATCAGCCTTGCGGACGGTTCGCCATTGACCCTGAATTAACCGATGGCATCACTACATATAGCGGTGAGGTTCGCGATCCGGCCCTAGGGCATGTGGTTTGGTCGAGAGCCGAGTCGGATTAACACAGAGCTAAATTTGGGGGCGAAAGCGATGCAGGCACGGGCGGAAAAAGCAGGGGTCCACCGCATGGGCGAGGTCCATCGCGGCAAACCCAAGCCGCTGCGCCCGCTGAAGGTGGTGGAGAAGGTCGTGACCGATCCGAGCCGCGATGCGCTGCTGACCGAGTTCGGCAAGACCACGCTCAACGACCGCTACCTGCTGCAGGGCGAAACCTATCAGGACATGTTCGCGCGCGTCGCCACCGCGTTCGCGGACGACATCGGCCACGCTCAGCGCATCTACGACTACATCTCCAAGCTCTGGTTCATGCCGGCGACGCCGGTGCTGTCCAACGGCGGCGCCGAGCGCGGCCTGCCGATCAGCTGCTTTCTCAACGCGGTCGGCGACTCGCTCGACGGCATCATGGACACCTGGAACGAGAACGTCTGGCTCGCCTCCAATGGCGGCGGCATCGGCACCTATTGGGGCGGCGTCCGTTCCATCGGCGAAAAGGTCGGCCAGAACGGCCAGACCAGCGGCATCATCCCGTTCATCCGCGTGATGGATTCGCTGACGCTGGCGATTTCCCAAGGCTCGCTCCGCCGCGGTTCGGCCGCGGTCTATCTCGACGTGCACCATCCCGAGATCGAGGAATTCCTCGAAATCCGCAAACCGGCGGGCGATTTCAATAGAAAGAGCCTCAATCTCCATCACGGCCTCAACATCACCGACGAGTTCATGATCGCGGTGCGTGACGATCTGCCGTTCGCGCTGCGCAGCCCGAAGAACGGCGAGCCGCTGAAGCACGTGAATGCGCGCAAGCTCTGGCAGAAGATCCTGGAGCTGCGCCTGCAGACCGGTGAGCCCTACATCATCTTCTCCGACACCGTGAACAAGGCGATGCCGAGCCACCAGAAGAAGCTCGGTCTCAAGGTGCGCCAATCGAACCTGTGCTCGGAGATCATGCTGCACACCGGCATGGATCATAACGGCCGCGAGCGCACCGCCGTCTGCTGCCTCTCCTCGCTGAACGCCGAGACGTTCGCCGAGTGGGAAAAAGAGCCGCAATTCATGGAAGACGTGTTCCGCTTCCTCGACAACGTGCTGCAGGACTTCATCGAGCGCGCGCCGCCGGAAATGGAGCGCGCCGTCTATGCCGCGATGCGCGAACGTTCCGTGGGCTTAGGGCTCATGGGCTTTCACTCGTTCCTGCAAAAGCAGGGCGTCAGCATGGAATCGGCAATGGCCAAGGTGTGGAACAACCGCATCTTCCGCCACATCCGCCGCGGCGCCGACGCAGCCAGCGTGAAGCTCGCGCAAGAGCGCGGCGCCTGCCCCGACGCGCAGGAAGCCGGCGTCATGGCCCGCTTCTCGCACAAGCTGGCGATCGCGCCGACCGCCTCGATCTCGATCATTTGCGGCGGCACCAGCGCCGGCGTCGAGCCGATCCCGGCCAACATCTACACGCACAAGACGCTCTCGGGCTCGTTCGCGGTGAAGAACCCCTATCTCGAGCAGCTGCTCGAAGAGAAAGGCAAGAACACCGAAGCGGTGTGGAGCTCGATCCTGAAGAAGGAAGGCTCGGTGCAGCACCTCGACTTCCTCAGCGAAGACGAAAAAGCGATCTTCAAGACCGCGTTCGAGATCGACCAACGCTGGATCGTCGAACTCGCCGCCGATCGCACGCCGCTGATCTGCCAGTCGCAATCGCTCAACATCTTCCTGCCAGGCGACGTCGACAAATGGGATCTCCACATGCTGCACTGGATGGCCTGGGAGCGCGGCGTAAAGAGCCTCTATTACTGCCGCAGCAAGAGCGTCGCCCGCGCCGGCTTCGCCGGCGACGAAGGCAAAGCCGAAACCGCCGAAGCGCCGACGATGCCGGCGGAGAAGACGGACTACGAGGAATGCCTGGCCTGCCAATAGCATGAACAACAAGAGGCTCCGCGCACTTGAAAGAGTAGACCTTCTTCGGAACATCTCCGCGGAGTTGGGCAACCGTTACAACTTCACGGACATTGATAACCTGCTGGAGGGTCTCGGGTTGCCGGAGCCGGAATGGGGCAATGGTTGGCAGAGCGTGGAGGCGTATGCGAAAGTGGCGCTCCGACACAGTTCGGACGAAACGCTGCTTGAGATGGCAGCCGATCTCCAGATTGATACGTCCGCCGTCGCGGCGGCCGTATCCGATCCGCCTGCCACTTGGCGAGATGGACAGAATTTCCGCTTATTCATCAGCCATCGCTCACAACAGAAGCACGAGGCAAATAGGCTGCGAGAGGAACTACTTCCCTTCGGCATCTCGGCTTTCGTCGCGCACGATGACATTGAACCAACCGCTGATTGGCAACGCGAAATCGACCGAGCTCTCCGCACATCAGATGCTCTGCTAGCTCTGCTCGCAGAAGGATTTTCAGGCAGCCCATGGACTCAACAAGAGATAGGGTATGCGCTCGCTCGTCGCCTACGCGTCATTTCTCTCAAGTTCGATGGAAGAGAGGATCCCAAAGGCTTTATCGCGAAAGAGCAATCTCTTTCACGTGCAAAGATGGACGCCAGACAAGTAGCAGCTGAAATTGAACGTGTACTCTCGACTGACGCATCAACTCGGGATCGCTTTGCGTATTACAAGCAACTTCGCGCGAAGCTCTCAGAGCAGGATGACGAGATTCCATTCTAGCCGGCGGCAATGATGTGCGCACTCCTCCCCTTCTTCCGCCGCCCCTTCCGCGCAGTCTTGTACGGAATAATCTCCCGCTTCGGCTGCCACGGCGCGGGGTCGGGATCGGCCCAGGAGCGCGGCTTCACGCCTTCGAAGTCGAGCGGGATCGTCTCCAGGCCGTCGTCGGGAATGCCCGGCATCTTGGCGTGCCCCATGCGCAGATGATGCGCGATCTCGTCGGGCGCGTGCGGATCGTAGAGCTGGCGGCAAAACGCGCAGCGGCGATAGGTTCGCTCTTCCATGGCCGTCTCTCCAGACGACCCCATGCGCTTGGCGATTTAGGCGTTGCGCAGTCGCCCGTCTCGCCGCCGGCGCCGGAAAGTGGGGATAGAGAAGCGCTCTATCCTCCGATTTCGCGCCGGCGCGTGGAGGTTGGACCGCGGGCCTTCAGGCCCGCTTGGCGCTTATCTATCAAGCATGAGCGCCACATGCGGGCCTGAAGGCCCGCGCTCCAATCCGGCGATTTTCGCAAAGCTTATCCGACCCCTCTCAAGCTGCCGTACAATGCTCCTCGTCTCGCACACGGGAGCTTTCGAAGACGTCCGAAACGACGAGAGGTGCGAGACACGGTCGGTGGGAGTTGCCGGCGGGGAGTGAAACCGTCGGGTCCAGGTGAACGGAACGCCTGCCCATTGCACCGGCGAATTGGGAATGGAGCTAAGCCCCGAGACGCCATCCGTCGATGGCGGGTTGCGTCGGAGCGGATACGGCCTGGTGTGAAGAGGCGCGTCCGCATTCCATCGTGCAGGAGGCGAGCTTTCGCAAGAGAGCCAAGCACAACTCCTCGTCCCAGGCCGGGAAAAACGATCGGCGAACGGGGCGCGCGAAGCGCGCGGCGTTGATCGGAGACGATCAACGCACCCCATTACGGACTACCGAGCGCGGATCGCGCGCCCCGTCTCCCATTTTGGGGGCAGTAGGCAGTAGGCAGTCGCGACGCCGCGCAATAGCGCCGCCGCTGACGATGACGCACGCCCGTACAAGCGCGCCTTCCTATTTCCCACTGCCCACTGCCTATTGCCTAAACCCTCACCAACATCGCCGCGCTTTCGGAATCCGCCGGAAAGAAGCTCTCGATCGCCAGCTCATCGAGCGTCACATCTTGCGGCATGCCGAACACGCTGGTGACGCCGAACAGGGAGAGCACGCCATGCGGCATCTTCAGCTTGAGCGGGGTGATGACAGGCGCCGCATCGCGCAACGGCGCAGCGTGCGCGCCGCCGCCGGGATAGCGGCGCAGCTCCGCGAGCAGCTCGGTGAGCACGGCATCGGCGGCCGCTGCGATCTGGCGCTCGAGCCTGGCGAAGATGTGTTCGCGCCATTCGTTGAGATTGAGGATGCGCGGCGCGAGCCCTTCAGGATGCAGGCTCGCGCGCAGCACGTTGACGGGCGGGGCAAGCAGGGCGGGCGCAATCGCGCCCATCAGCTTCAGCGCCGCGTCGTTGGCGGCGATCAGCGTCCAAAGCCGGTCGATCGCCAACGCCGGATTGGGCGCGTGGCCCTTCAGCACGATGTCGACCGCGGCGCGCGCGGCGGCGAGATCGGGGTGGTCGAGCCTGCGCTCGCCGAATCGCGGCGCAAACCCGGCGGCGACCAGAAGCGCATTCTGCTCCCGCAGCGGCAGCTCGAGGTGCTCGGCCAGCTGCAGCACCATCTCGCGCGAGGGCGCGGCGCGCCCTGTCTCGACGAAGGAGAGATGCCGCGTCGAAACCCCGGCTTCGCTGGCGAGGTCGAGCTGGCTCATGCGCCGGCGCTGGCGCCAAGTGCGGAGGTGATCGCCGAAAGTCTGCGCGTGCTGCATGCGTGCGACCATAACCGCTCGCATAGCCGCCGCCATTACCTCGGACGTAATCGCCTGCCTGGCGGCCGCGCGGCATCCTGGGCGCGTCAACCCAACGGAGGACCACATGGACTCGCTCTTTCTTCGCCGCGTTCTGCTCGCCGACGCCCTCGTCTCAGGCGCGGCTGGCGTCGCCATGATCGTCGGCGCCGGCCTGCTCGCGCCGCTCCTCGCGCTGCCGCAAGCGCTGCTCGTCGTCGCGGGGTTTGCGCTGATGCCCTGGACGCTGGCGCTGACTTTTCTCTCGCGCATGGTGCTCATGCCGAGAAACGCCGTGCGCGCGGCGGTCGCGGTGAACATCGCCTGGGTGCTGGGCTCGATCGTAGTGCTGCTGGCGTTCGGCCCCAGCCTGTTCGGCTACGCCTTCGTCATTGCGCAGGCGGTGGCTGTCGGCGTCTTTGCGGAGCTGCAGATCGTGGCGTTGAAGCGCGAGCCGGCGCGCGCCTGACGCTCAACCGCCGGACGGCGTCTTGCGCGGGTCGACGGCGTTGTCGCCCCGCGCTCGGCGCTGTTCGAGCGCCCGCGCCTGCGCGATCTCCGCCGCGGTCGGCGCTGCGCCGCCGGCTTCTTCGTCCGTGCCAAGCGGCGCCGCCGCCGGATCCAATCCCGGCGCCTTGTCGCCGGTCCGGCCGCTGTCGATATCGCCTCGGAGCTGCGCCGAGGTCGGCTTTTTCGCTTTTTGCGTCATCGCTGGCGAACCGCGGCAGGGAGGCGCCGTTCCGGTCGCCGCTGCCCTTTGCGGCCTCGGCGCCCGCCGCTCAACAGCTTGTGATCGGCCCAAATTTGCAGCGTGACCGCGGTCACGCGGCGCATCTGCAAGCGCTCCTACATTCATCTCGTGCTCAGGAAACGTCGCCTGGGCGCGGGGAGTTTAGGAGCCATGACGAAATTAGCCGCCTCCGGTTTGGCCACAGCGTTTTCGCTCGCGATGCTGGCCGGCTCTGCGCTTGCGCTGCGCGACGAGTACGTCGCCGCCGAACAGCAGCAAGTCGCAGCGGCGCCCGCCCCCGTCGAAATGCTGAACGTCGGCCAATGCCGCATCCACTACGACGCGCTGCCGATGGACAAGCAGCCGGCGGCGATGGAATGCGAGCACGCGCACTGGGTCGCCCAACGCTGGGGCGGCGCCGTGCTCGAGCGCACGGAAAACGGCGTGGCCGAAGCGGCCGCCTACGAAGGCGGCAACGACTTTACCGGCGTGCCGGCGAGCGAACTGCCGCGCCGCGGCTATTGCCGCGCCTGGATCGACGGCGTCAGCGCCGATGCGCAACCGCAAGAAAGCGATTGCCGCATGGCCCGCCGCACCGCCGCCGAACGCGGCGGCCGCGTGATCTTCATGCCGCTGTAGCCAGTGCGCGCCCGTACCCTATTGCCCTACTGCCACATTGCCTTATTGCCCTAGCCATGCACGGCCATCACGGGCACGATCACCACCACGACCACGCCCACCACCACGCGCCGCCCTCCGACAAACGTTATACAGTCGCCATCGTTCTCAACGTCGCGTTCGTTGCGCTCGAAGCCGCGGCGGGATTTCTCGCCAACTCCACGGCGCTACTATCGGACGCCGCGCACAACCTCTCCGACGTGCTCGGCCTTGCGCTCGCCGGCGGCGCGGCCTGGCTCGCGAAGCAGCAAGCGAGCGAGCGGCGCACCTACGGCTTCGCCAAGGCGACCGTGCTGGCCGCCCTGGCCAACGCGCTGGTGCTGGTGGTCGCCTGCGGCGGAATCCTGTGGGAAGCGCTGCGGCGGTTCATTGCGCCAGAGCCGGTGGAGCCCGGCTTCGTCATGACCGTTGCGGCGATCGGCGTGCTGATCAATGGCGCGACCGCAATGCTGTTCTTGGCCGGGCGCAAGCAAGACGTGAACGTCCGCGGCGCCTATCTGCACATGCTCGCGGACGCGGGCGTTTCGGCCGCGGTCATCGTGGCCGGCGCAGCGATCTGGATCACCGGCTTCGACTGGATCGACCCGGCGATCTCGGTGGGTGTCGTGCTGCTGATCCTCTGGGGCACGTGGCGCCTTTTGCGCGAGTCGCTCGATCTCGCCCTCGACGCCGCCCCCTCGCACATCGACGTCGCCGAAGTGCGCGCCTTTCTCGCCGCCCAAGCCGGGGTGACGGCGGTGCACGATCTGCACATCTGGGCGATGAGCGCCGCCACGCCCGCGCTGACCGCGCACGTGGTGCGGCCCGAGGGCAGCGACGACGGCTTCCTCGCCCGCGTCTCGGACGAGATCGAACAGCGCTTCGGCATCGCCCACGTGACGCTGCAAGTGGAGCGGACGCAACGGGACGATTGCGCGGAATGCGATTAGGCGAGGCCGGCTACTCCTCCGCCCAGCTCTTCAGCAGTTGGTGCGCGATCGCGAACGGCGGCGGCGCAAACGCGTCGGGGTGCTTAGCGGCGATCAGCAGCTTGGCTTCCTCGCGGGTGAACCAGCGGCCGCTTTCGAGTTCGAACGTGTCAATGGTCTCGTTGTCGTTTTCGACTTCGCAGAGGACGCCGATCATCAGCGAATGCGGAAACGGCCAGGGCTGGGTCGAGTGCATGCGGACGTGGCGGACCTTGAGCCCCGCCTCTTCCAGCGTCTCGCGCGCGACCGCTTCTTCGATCGCCTCGCCCGGTTCGATAAATCCCGCCAGCGCCGAATGCATGCCGCGCGGCCACGCGCGCTGGCGGCCGAGCAAGCACTTGTCGCCGAATGTCGGCACCATGATGCAGACGGGATCGACCCGCGGGAAATGCTCGGCCGAGCAGATCGGACACTCGCGCTTCCAGCCGGCTTCGACGATCAGCGTCGGCGCGCCGCAATTGGCGCAGAAGCCGTGCCGGCCATGCCACTCGAACACCGCCTTGGCCGGCCCAAGCATGGCGAGATCGTCACGCGAAAGCCGCGGCCCCAGCGCACGCAGATCGTCGAAGCGGCCGAGGCCTTCGAGCTTGGCGGCGTCGTCCACATCGATAGCGAAGTGGGCGGCGCCTTTGTCATCGAGGCCGAGAAACAAGGTGCAGGCGCCCGGCGGCGCGATGCCCGCGCGCGCATGTGCGCCGAGCCAACCCGGCGCGACGACGCCGCTCTCCTCCACCACCAACGGCCGCTGCTTGTGGAAGGGAATGAGCAGCGTCGTCTCCGCCTCGAGCGCGGCGTCGAGCCAGGCCATGTCGCGCCGATGGTGGCCGGCGCGATCGAGCGGCGAACGGGTGAAGGCATTGGGATTGTGCGGGAGGAGCATGACTGGGGATTGGGGATTGGATCAGGATGGTTCTGCTGTGAGGCGTAGACGCGCCTTGTTGAGCATGCGTGAGAGCACGCGCATTCCTTCAGCGACGTTCATCGCCTGGTCCAAACGTCCAGCTCGCGATAACTCGCAGAATCCCATCCCGATCCCCAATCCCGTTACCCCAATCCCGAGTTCAAGCCGGCTTGCGGAATCTCAGCACGAACTGGTCGGTGCGGCCGCGGATATCGCCTTCGAACACACGCAGGCTGCGATCGTCTTCCGGGTTGCGCAGGACCGGGCTCTCCGCCTCCAGCACGAAGCCGGCCGCGGTGACCTCGCGGATGATTTGCGCCTGGTCGATGCGGTGGATGTCGGCCTGGGGATCGGCGGTGTTGATCGTGTGCCCGGGCTGGGCGGCGTGATCGATGATCACGTAAACGCCGCCCGGCTTCAGCGCCTCGTAAATGGCGCGATTGAGCGCGGGCACGTCGATGCCAAGCTGCGGATAGAACCAGTCGTGATAGATCTGCGAGACGAACACGGCGTCGAGCGGCTCGGCGATGGTCCAGCCCTGATAGCCGGCGGTGAGATGAGTGATGTTGCCATAGTCCGCGGCGAACGCTGCGAGCGGCCGCGGGCGTTCCGGCGTGCCGGCGCGGTCGATGCCGTAGACGTGACCGGTGGGGCCGACCGCGACGGAGAAGAGGCGCGTGTAATAGCCGCCGCCGGGGCCGACGTCGGCGATGCGCCAGCCGGGCTGGACGCCGGCGAAGGCCATGATCTCGGCGGGGTGGCGGAGCGCATCACGCGCGCGGTCGGCGTCCGGACGGCGCGGCTCGGCCACTGCGGCCAGGATGTGCGGCGATGTCGCCGTCACCGGCGCGGCTTCGCGCATCATCAGCCCAGGCACGGCGCCGCCGGCGCAGGCGGCGATGAACACAGCCGCACCCAGGCCGGCCAAGAAATTCCGCATGTGGTCCTCCCTCGTCGGCCCGTTCTAGCCGCGCCCATCAGGGCTTGTCTCGCCTCGGGGCGCAAAGTGAACGATTGGAAACCAACATCCGTTAGACTGAGGCGATGATTCCGGTGACGCCCACCCTCGCCATCGACGAGCGCGACCTCGAGGAGCGCTTCATCCGCGCGGCCGGGCCGGGCGGGCAGAACGTCAACAAGGTGTCGACGGCGGTGGAGCTGCGCTTCAACGTCCGCGGCTTCACCGAGATGCCGGAGGACGTGCGCGCGCGGCTGGAGAAGCTGGCCGGGCGGCGTCTCACGCTCGACGGCGAGATCGTGCTGCGGGCGGACGAGCACCGCACCCAGGACCGCAACCGCAGCGAAGCGTTAGCGCGCCTGGTGGCGCTGGTGGAGCAAGCGACGCATCGGCCGAAGCCGCGCAAGAAGACGAAGGTGCCGCGTGCGGCGAAGGAGAAACGGCTCGAAGGCAAGGCGCGGCGCGGCGACGTGAAGGCGAAGCGCGGCCGGGTGCGTGAGCACGACTAGCTCCGGATTGGGGATTGGGGAGTTGGTCAGCCGCAATCCCGAAAACCCAATCCCCAATCCCGAACCTTATTCCGGCTTTCTGAACCGCAGCACGAACTGATCGGTGCGGCCGCGGATGGAGTCGTCGAAGACGCTTGCGGTGCGCGCGTCGGCGGGGTTGCGCAGCACGTCGCTCTCGCCGTCGAACACGAAGCCGGCGGCTTCGACCTCGCGGCGCACAGTGGCTTCGTCAATGCGGTGGATCGTGGTTTCTGCGTTGGTTTCGACCGGCGCGCCGGCGACGGCGGAGTGATCGATGACGATGTAATAGCCGCCGGGCTTCAGCGCCGCGAACGCGGTGCGGTTCATCGCGGCGCGGTCGCCGAGATTGTACGCGGTGAGCGGCATGTCGTGATAGTTCTGCGCGGTGAAGACAACATCGAGCGGCTCTGGATAGGCGAGCGCGTCATACGGCGTGCGCGCCATCACCGCGTTCGGGTACTCGGCGGCGACGGCGAGAACCGGCGTTTCGTACTCGCCGGCGACCCCGTCGGGGCGGATGGTCGGATAGACGCGGCCCTCTTCGCCGACAGCGACGGCGAACATGCGCGTCCAGTAACCACCGCCGGGAAATATCTCACCCACACGGTCGCCCGGCTCGACGCGGGCGAAAGCGAGGATTTCGGCTGGGCGGCGCATGGCGTCGCGGTCACGGTCCGGTTGCGGGCGGCGCGTATCGGCGACGGCGGCGACGATGTTGGCCGCGTCCGGGGATACTTCGGCGGTCGCGGGTTCGGTGTCGGCTTGTTGCGCTTGCTGGTTGCAAGCGGCCAGCGCAAGCGCGGCAATGGCGGCGATGAGGATGTGTTTCATAGGCGTCTCCCTCCTCCTCGTGCTGCTAACGCGGCGGCGCGGGCGCGTCACCCGTCGCGCGACGAATGGTCGTTTCCGTGCGCGGACCGAGGGACGAGGGACTAACGTCCTCGCTTCGTACCCTGGCTCGGCGGCATCAGTTCGAGTTGCTCGGGCGGCTGCAGCTGGCGCGGCGCGGCTTCGATTTGGGCGGCGGCGGCGATCTCGATGCCGGCGTCGCCGGCGCCGAGTTCCTTGAACTTGCGCGCTTGCGGCAGGACGCGGCTTTCGACTGAGCCGACCAGTTCGTTGTAGCTCTTGACCGACTTCTCGATGCTGTCGCCGACCTTGGCCATCTTGTCGACCATGATCGCCATACGGCTGTGCATCTCGCGGCCCAGCTCGGCGATCTTCTGCGTGTTCTTGGCGCTGTCTTCCTGACGCCAACCGTAAGCGATCGACTTCGCGAGCGCGACCATCGTAGTCGGCGTGGTGAGAATGACCTTCTGCGAGAAGGCGTCGTCGAACAGGTTCGGATCGCGCTCCGCGGCTGCGGCGAGAAAGTTCTCACCTGGCACGAACAGGACGACGAACTCGGCCGTATCGGGCACGTGCTTTTGGTATTCCTTCGAAGCGAGGTTCTTCACGTGGCCCTTGAGTTCGGCGACGTGCTTCTTCAGGTGCAGTTCGCGGGTGGCGTCGTCGGTGGCTTCGACAGCGTCGAGATAGCCCGAGAGCGCGACTTTCGAGTCGACGACGATGCAGCGGCCGCCCGGAAGATTGATCACGACGTCGGGCCTGAGGCGCGCGCCCTCTCCGTCCGTCGTCGAGAACTGCTCTTTGAAATCAACGTGCGCGGAGAGTCCCGAAAGTTCGAGCACGTTGCGCAAGGTTTGCTCGCCCCAGCGGCCGCGCATTTTTGGCGAGGCGCGCAGAGCTGAGAGCAGCTGCGTCGTCGTCTTGTTGGTCGTGCCGACGGCGTCGACGATCTGCTTCACTTGTTCATTGATGGCCGACTTGTCCTGCAGGCGCGCCTTTTCGAGCGCTTCGACGGAGGTCGCGAGTTTCGCGAGCGCCTCTTGCGCCGGCGTCAGCACTTCCTTTACGCCCCCGGCGGCGGCCTGTTTGTGCTTCTCGAACGTCTCGTTGGCGAGCGTCATGAAGCTGGCTTGCGAGGCCTGCAGCGCCCTGGTGGCGATTTCGACGAAGCGCGCCTCCTCGGTTTCGGAGCGTTCGTTCTTCTGCGCCTTGGCGGCGGCCAGTTCGGTGGCGAGGTCAAGGTTCTGCTTGCGGGCTTCGTGAAGCTCAGCGCGCAGGCGGTCGCGTTCAGCCCGGATCGGCTCGACGCCGGCCGAGCGGTAGGCGAACCACGCCGCGGCGCCGATGGCGGCGAGGGCGAGCACAAGCAAAAGCGATTCGGTCATTTCGGGAGCCTAGCAGTCCGCCGGTCCCGACCCCATGCCCGGCCGTTTTAGGGTTGATCTGGCGCATGGCGGAAGCCCGCCCCGCGGCGTAGGCTCGCCGCCCATGAACCCGTTCGACTACCTGATCCCGGTGGCGCTCGCCGTCGTCTTCGCGATCCTTTGCTTTGGCATTTTCGCCATGTTTCGCGGTGGCGACTTTGGCCGTTCCTGGTCGAACAAGGCCATGCGCATGCGCGTGGTGGCGCAGTTCGTCGCGATCATGATCCTGGTTGCGGCGCTCTGGTTTAAGCAGCAATACGGCTAGATGGTCCGGATAGACAAAATCGTCACCAAAGCCGGCGACGGCGGCAAGACCCGGCTGGCGACCGGCGAGCCGGTGTCGAAGGCCAGCGCGCGCGTCGCCGCGTACGGCGCGGTCGACGAAGCGAACTCGGCGATCGGCGTCGCCCGGCTCCACACCACCGCGGATCCGGTGCTCGATCCGATCCTAGAGCGGGTGCAGAACGATCTGTTCGATCTCGGCGCCGATCTGGCGACGCCGGATTCGCCCGATCTCAAGTTCGAGCCGCTGCGCATCCAGGAGAGCCAGGTGCTGCGGCTCGAGGCGGAGATCGATCAGCTGAATGATCAGCTCTCGCCGCTCACCTCTTTCATCCTGCCCGGCGGCTCGCCGGCCGCGGCGCATCTGCATCTGTCGCGCGCGATCGCGCGCCGGGCGGAGCGCGAGATCGTGGCGTTGGCGGACGAGGGCAAGGTGTCGGCGGAAGCGATCAGATTCGCGAACCGGCTGTCGGACCTGCTGTTCGTGGCGGCGCGCTACGCCAACGATCGCGGCAAGGCGGACCTGCTGTGGAAGCCCGGCGCGAACCGCTGATGCGTGGCGGCGTCCACCATATCGACCTGACGGTGAAGGACGCACATGCGTCGCGCGCGTTCTATGAGAGCGTGCTTGGCTTCATGGGCTATCGCTACTCGGCCCCGATAGCGGACGTGAGCGGCGCGCCTCCCAACGGCTACGATTTCGACCTGCGCGACGGCGACAGCTTCTGCTCCATCGGAATCTTGAGCGCGCGCGGTCAGAACGCGAGCCGAGCGCACGATAGGTACAGTCCGGGCCTACACCACATCGCCTGGACCGCGGCGAGCCGCGAGGACGTCGACGCGATGCACGCGCATCTGCTGAAAATGGGGGCGGCAATTCTCGATGCGCCGGCGGATTATCCGCAGTATGGCGAGGGCTATTACGCGGTTTTCTTCGCCGATCCGGACGGGCTGAAGCTCGAATACGTGTACAAGCCGTGACGCCGTGACACCGAAAGGCCCGCCTCTCGGCGGGCCCTTGCTTCAGTGCTTGTTCGCTTCAGTGCTTCTTTTTCAATTCTTCGCGGCTGTCCTTGTTCAGGTTCTTGCCGCCACTGACATAATCGCGGTGAGCGCGCTTGGGCTCACCGGGCTTCGGATCGTCCTTGCCGAATCTGCGCTCCTGATCGGCGCGGTTGGGATCTTGCTCTTCCATTTTCGGACCTCAGTGACGTGTATCGTCGCGCCGATCCTTGCCACGCGCGGCGTCCTTCACATCGCCCAACGCTTCATGGCCTTCGCCTTTGGCCTTGTCGAGCTTGCCTTTGACTTTCATCGAGGTGTCGTCGGTCAGATTGCCGATGCCTTCCTTGATCGCGCCGGACGTCTTGTCGCGCGCGCCTTTGACGTGCTCTTTATCCATTCGGGCTCTCTCCTTGGATTTGAGAGAACGAGAAACGCCGAGGGAAGTTCCTGGCCGCGCTCAGCCGGCTATGTATTGCGCGCCATTCATGGTGAGCGTCGCGCCGGTCATGAAGCCAGCTTGGTCGGACGCCAGGAAGGCGACGGCGTGGGCGATCTCCTCGGCCTTGCCGAGTCGGCCGACCGGAATGGTCGCGATGATCTTCTTCAGCACCTCTTGCGGCACAGCGGCGACCATGTCGGTGTCGATGTAGCCGGGCGCAATGCAGTTCACGGTGACGCCTTTCATCGCGCCCTCCTGCGCCAGCGCTTTGGTAAAGCCGATGATGCCGGCCTTGGCGGCGCTGTAGTTCACCTGCCCCGCCTGGCCCTTCTGACCATTGATCGAGCTGATGTTGACGATGCGGCCGAAACCCCGATTGCGCATGCCTTCGTAGATCGGGCGCGTCATGTAGAAGAGCGAGGAGAGATCGACGCGGATCACCTCATCCCATTGCTCGGCGCTCATCTTGTGAAAGAAGCCGTCGCGGGTGATGCCGGCATTGTTCACGAGCACGTCGACCGGGCCGAGATCGGCTTCGACCTTGGCGATGCCGTCCTTGCACGCTTGCGCGTTGCCGACATCCCACTTGTAGGCGGCGATGCAGAGTTCCTTGGCCGTGGCGTCGGCGGCTTCGGAATTGCCGGCGTAATTGGCCGCGACCTTGAAGCCTTCGGCCTTGAGCCGAGCCGAGATCGCTTTGCCGATGCCCCGTGTCCCGCCCGTCACCAAAGCCACCCGCGCCATTGCCGCCTCCCGATTATTTGTTCTCCGGACGATGGCCCGGTTCAGGCGGCCCACTTTGCGCGAGTTCTGCCGCGACGCAACACACTGCGTCGCGGCAACTCCGTTTTTTCTGGCCTCGGAAAGCTAGGCGGCCATGGCCGTCGGCCAGCTCACGTCGGCGAAATAACGCGCTTCGAGCCGCTGCAGATAGCTCCTCAAGTTTGCGTGCTCGAGCACGAGGCCCGACAGCGGCGTATCGAAGAATGGCGTCGCGCACGAACTCAGCACGCCGAACGCGGACGCATCGACGGCGCTTGGCGTGTCGCCGAAGAGATAGGGCTTGTCGCCCAGCACGGCGGCAACGGCGGAGATATCGCGTTCGGCGAGCAGCATCCGCTCCTCGCGCGAGTGGCGGCCGATGCCGTGGCGGACCATCATGGTGTGCAGCTGCTCGCGGACCTCCTTGCAGAGGGCCGTGCGCGCGGGCTCCGGCGCGTCCATGAAGAACAGACGAGGGCCCTTTTCGAAGTTGGCGTCCACGAGCCAACGTTCGTGCGCCATGATCATGGCGAGGCGGTCTTCGAGCATTCGTTCGAGGCCCCAGGCCGCGCCGCGCTCGGCGAAGGAGAGGCCGGAATCGAGATCGGCGCCGAGCTTCTGTTCGAAATAGAAACGGATGAAGGTCGAATCTTCGATGATGCGGCCGTCGTCCTCGACGTAAGGGGCTTTGTGTTTCGGGACGGAGTCCAGGTCGGCGATGGCGCGCTCGAATGGCGCGCCGAACATTTGCAGCTGCATGTCGCACTTCAGAACAAACGGGCTCGGACTCGGCGCACCGAACATGGGCCCCCAGCCATACAGAATCGTCATCTTCCGCTCTCCTCACTTCGCATTGGACGCGTCTTAGCTTGCCCCTGCTGACAGCCTTGTGGCAGCAGGCTGGCAGTAGGATTGCTCATGCGCCGCACCGAACGGCTGTTTCAGATTATTCAGGTCCTGCGCTCGAAGCGCCGACCGGTCACGGGACGCGAGCTGGCGGACGAACTCGAGGTGTCGCTACGCACGCTCTATCGCGACATCGCCGAGCTGATGGCGCAGCGCGTGCCGATCCGTGGCGAAGCCGGCACGGGATACGTGATCGACAGCGGCTACGACATGCCGCCGCTGATGCTGACGCAAGACGAATTGGAGGCGGCGGTGCTCGGCGCGGCATGGGTGGCGGAGCGCGGCGACGCGGCGTTGGCGCGGGGCGCGCGCGACCTGATCGGCAAGCTGACGGCAGCCGTGCCGGAGCATCTGCGCCCGGTCGTGCTCGACGCGCAGCTTGCGCCGATTTCGTTCAAGGAACGCGCCGCCGACGCGTTCGATCTAGCCGCGGTGCGAGGCGCCATCCGCGAGCAGCGCAAGATGCGCATCGCCTACGCCGACGAAAACGGCCGCGCGACCGAGCGGACAATTTGGCCGTTCATGATCGGCTATTTCGAGACGGTCCGGATCGTCGTCGCCTGGTGCGAGCTGCGCGAGGCGTTTCGACACTTCCGTTCGGACCGCTTCTGCGCGGCGAACGTGCTGGAGGCGCGCTTCCGGCCTCGGCCGGCGCAGCTGCGCAAGCGCTGGGAGAAGGAGAGTCGCGGCCGCTGCAACACCTGAGCGATTGCGCGCGTTATAGATCGAGTCACACTGGCTTCATGTCCGACGCGCTCGCCGCCGCCCGTATCGAGACTGTTCGCCGCCATATGGCGCTCGAGGTTGAACACGATTGGGACGGCGTGATCGCCACGTTCGCCCGTCCGCGCTACGAGATGCACGGCGCCGGCCAGGTATTCGACGGCGAAACGGCCGTGCGCGGCTATTTCGCCGCCTCGCGCACGCCGTTCCCCGATCAGGGCAACGAAATCATCGCCATCGCGCACGACGGCGACACGGTGCTGGTGGAGTTCTGGCTGACCGGCACGCACCTGGGGCCGCTCAGGTTCGGCGGCCGCACGATCGCTCCCACGGGCAGGGCCTTCCGCGTGCGGATGTGCGCGACGTTCGAGTTCGGGCCCGGCTCGGACAAGATCGTCTGTGAACGCCCCTACTTCGACCAGGGCGCGGTCATGCGGGCCTTGGAGTTGGCGTAGCCAGGAACGCGGGCCCCGATCAGTCCTTGCGCTCGCTGGAATCGGGTTCCGCTGCGGGATCTACTTCAGGCTGGCTCGTCGGCCCGCGCCAGTCACCCCAACCGGTGCGGTTCCAGCGCCAGCCTTCCGGCGCCGGGGCGGCGGCCTCTTGCGCCGCCTTCTCCTCCCGCTCGCGCAGGAAACTCGCGATCTCGGCGTCTGATTTCGGCCCCATGGGCCGGATTATCGCAGTAACGGCGAATTGATCAAAGAGTGTGACGGGATTATGTAATCTTCGCTACAACAGTACGACTCTCGATGTCCGTGCATCCGTGCGGGCGTCGGGCTGCCCCGCTCTGCACCCGCGCGCGCCGCTCGAAACGGCGTGCGTTTCCGGCGTGCGCGTTTCGAACAAGCAATGCCAAGAACTTTGAGACGATCCAACCTAAGCGCTCGACGTACGGCTTTGCTCTTCGCCCCCAGCAACACCTAGCCTTCTATTGTGCGCATCGATCCAACCATGACGATTACGCGACAGAGCATGCGCGAACACTTGCGGCTCGCGTCCAAGGCTTTGTCGCGCGCCAGCGAAACGCGCGTGACCACACGGTTGCAGGCAGTGCGGCAAAACCTGGTCGACGCAGCGCACAAGCAGTTGGCGATCGTGCGCGCAGCCGCGCTGCAGACGTTCGAGGGCATCGGCTTGCCTGGCCTGCCTGCGGCGCGGACGGATCATGACGAGGAGACGCTGCGTCAAGCGCAGTTCGCGCTGGCGGAGACCTGGCGCACGCTGGCGGAGCTCGAAGCCTTACGCGGCGACAAGAGCGCGGGCGTCGCAGCCTATCGGCAGGCGCTCGCGTTCGAGCCGGACAGTGTCGCGGCGCATGCGCAGCTGGCGGATCTGTTGGAGAGCAGCCACGCCTTGGCGGACGCCAAGACGCATGCAGAGCGCGCGCTGCGGGCCGATCCGAACAATGCGGTGGCCGGGCTGGCGCTCGCGCGCGTGCTGTTGCGGCAGGAGAAATTCGCTGACGCCGAGCGCGCGGCGCTGGCGGCCGCCGAGGCGCCTCGGGGGTTAGCGGACAATTGCGCGCTCGCGTGGGCTCTGGTCGGAGAAGCGCGCGATCGGCGCGACGATGCGACCGGCGCTTTCAACGCCTTCACACAGGCGAACCAAATTATGCGCCGGCGCCACGGCGGCGGGCAGGAGCGGCATCATCCCGCACATCCGACGAATGTCCGGTACCTCACCCAGCTCGTCGAGCGCTTGCGGCCGCAGCCTGCCCCTGTCGCATTCGCGACTCCTGCGCCGGCCTTCCTGATCGGTTTTCCACGCTCGGGCACGACGCTGCTCGAACAGGTGCTCGCCACGCACGCAGGCGTCGTTTGTCTCGGCGAGACGGATCACCTGTTCGAAGCGTTCTCCGTGGTGCTGAAGGACGGCGACTTGTTCGACCGCGTCAGCGCTCTCACCGCTGCCGAGATAGAAACCGTGCGCTCGGCCTATCTTGAGCTGGTGCGGGCGGACGCGCCGGCGGCGCAAGGCAAGCTCATCGTCGACAAGCACCCGCTGCACATCACGCTGCTGCCGCTGATCAACAAGATCTGGCCGGATGCCAAGATCGTCCTGTCGCTGCGCGATCCGCGCGATGTTGTGCTTTCGTGCTACCAGCAATGCTTCGGCGCGAACGTCGCGACAGCGCAATTCTGGGCATTAGAGAGCGCGGCAGATTACTACGACGCGGTGATGGGGCTGATGCTCACGTGCCGCGCCAAGCTGAAGCTCGACCTGCACGAGATTGAGTACCGCGACATCGTCGCCGATCTCGAGCGTGAAGCGCACGCGATGGCGGCGTTCCTGGGGCTCACGTTCGAGCCGGCGATGCTGCGTTTCAACGAGGCGGCGCGCGCACGCGCCATTTCGTCGGCGAGCGCGCGACAGGTGACCGAGCCGATCTACGATCGCTCGCTCGGCCGCTGGCGGCGCTATGCGCGCGAGCTGACGCCGGTGCTGCCGCTGCTGGACAAGTGGGCGCGGCGGTTGGGTTACGAGGAATAGCGCTCAAACGCCTGGACGACGCCCAGCGCCATTGCGCCCTTTGCCGGTACTACGTGGCGCAGCGCCGCCAGTTCGGCCTATGCCGAACGGAAGAACGCCCGTACGCCATTGGTGCTGAGTGCGAAAATCGCGCGATGGCCGTCACAAAATGGCCGCGCGATTTCACTTGATACGCGCGCGCTGCGCCGCCCTGCGGCGGCTTTTTTCCACTCGACGAGATGTTGACCGTGACGCACGCCATCACCGCGCGCCAGCGCAACATGCGGCTTGCCGCAGAGCCGAATTCCCGCCGGAACGCCGTCACTTGCTTCGTCAGGCGCGTGCTCACGCGGCTTTCGTTCGCTGTTGCGGCTCTCGGGTTCGTCAATCTCGGCGGCGCCGACGCGACGCTCAACGCACTCGCAAACGCCAACGCAGCGCAGCCCAACCCTTCGGCGGAGGTGAAGGCGCTGGCGCAGCTCCCGGCCATGATCTGGACCATCGACGCCGACGGCGACGGCGACGCCGACTTCTCAAATCCGACCCATAGCGGGGTGCGCGGCGTCGACGCGTTCGGCTCGGGCGATTTCGGCGCGCGGCGCGACGCCGGCAAGCGCAGGCATCACGGCGTCGATTACGTCGCCGCCGTCGGCGCCCTGGTGCGTGCGCCGATCAGCGGCGAAGTGAGCCGGCTGGGCTATGCGTATCGCGGCGTTGGGCGGCTTCGCATCGTCGAGATCGTCAATCCCGAAACCAAATACACGGCGCGCGTGCTCTATGTTGCGCCGACGGTCTCGGTGGGCGATGTCGTGGTGGCGGGCGACGAGATCGGCGCGGCGCAGGACCTGAGCCGCCGCTATCCAGGCATCACCAATCACGTGCACGTCGAACTCCGCGATGCACGCCGGCGGCTGCTCGATGCGTCGGAACAACTGCCGTCAAAGTCGATGCTGCAGGCGCAACGCGCCGGAGCGGCGCCGAGCGTGTTATAGTCGCGCCACGGGGCTACTTCTTCCTTTGCGGATAGAACATCTCGCCGCGTTTGAGCATGGCGGCGATGTCGGCGATCTTCTTGGCGCGGCCGGCTGCTCACCCACGCTGACACCTCCCCCATCGAGGGCGAGGATTAGCTTAGCGCTCTACGCACACTGCGATGCCCATGCCGCCGCCGATACAGAGCGTGGCTAGGCCTTTGCTCTTTCCGCGGCGTTGCAGTTCGTAGAGCAGTGTCGTCAGCACGCGCGCGCCGCTGGCGCCGATCGGGTGTCCGAGCGCGATCGCGCCGCCATTGACGTTCACGAGTTCCGGATCCCAGCACATGTCCTTGTTCACGGCGCACGCTTGCGCCGCGAACGCTTCATTGGCTTCGACGAGATCGAGATCGCCCACCTTCCAGCCCGCTTTCTCGAGCGCGGCTTTCGAGGCGGGAATTGGCCCCGAGCCCATCAGCGCCGGATCGACGCCGCGCGAGGCCCAGGAGGCGATGCGCGCGAGCGGCGTGAGGCCGCGCTTTTGCGCGTCCTCGGCCGTCATCAGCACCAGCGCTGCTGCGCCGTCATTGATGCCGGAGGCATTGGCGGCGGTGACAGTGCCGTCCTTCTTGAACGCGGCGCGGAGGCCCGCCGCGCCTTCGAGCGTTGCTTCGTGTTTGATGTACTCGTCGTTCTCGACGATCGTGTCACCCTTCCGACCCTTCACGGTGACGGCGACGATCTCGTCCTTGAACCTGCCGGCCTTCTGCGCCGCGCTCGCTTTCTTCTGCGAGTTGGTGGCGAACTCATCCTGCTGCGCGCGTGTGATCTGCCACTTCTCGGCGACATTCTCGGCGGTGATGCCCATGTGATATTGGTTGAAGACGTCAGTCAGGCCGTCCTTGATCATCGTGTCGGCGAATTCGAGCGGGCCCATTTTCGTGCCGGCGCGCATGTGCGCGGCGTGGGGCGCAAGGCTCATGCTCTCCTGGCCGCCGGCGACGACCACCTTCGCGTCGCCCGCTTTCAGCTGCTGGTAGCCGACGACAACGGCGCGGAGCCCTGAGCCGCAAACCTGGTTCAGCGACCAGGCCGGGCTCTCGTCCGGCACGCCGGCGGCTCGGGCGGCCTGGCGGGCGGGGTTCATGCCCTGGTTGGCCGTCAGCACTTGGCCCAGCACCACTTCCGAGACTTCGCCCGCATCCACTTTTGCGCGCTGCAGCGCGGCTGTGATCGCTGTGCGGCCGAGCTCGTGCGCGGGCGTCGCAGCAAAGGCGCCGTTGAACGCGCCGATGGGCGTGCGGGCGGCGGAAACGATGACGACGTCGGTCATGGCAGACGGCTCCTGAACGGCGGAAGGCCTTGGTCGGAAAGGGAGACTTATCGCCCCCTATCGCACAAGCGGCGGGCGAAATCCAACGCGCCAGAGCCCCGGTGCTGAACCAAAACGGAGGCTTTGTCTTGCATTGCGGCGAAGGAAGGAAGATTCTGTTCCAAAGCCCGCGTTTCGCGGGCGCCAGAATTCAAGGACGAACGACGTGGCGGATGCGAACGGCCAGCAGGCGGGGGAACCTGCAGGCGAAGCGGCGGCTCAGGGCGAGCCGGTCGTCATCAAAAAGTACGCCAACCGGCGGCTCTACAATACGGCGGCGTCGAGCTACGTGACGCTCGACCACCTCTCGGAGATGGTGCGCGAAGGTACGGATTTTATAGTCCTCGACGCCAAGACCGGCGAAGACATCACCCGCTCGGTGCTGACGCAGATCATCTTCGAACAGGAAAGCCGGGGCCAGAACCTCTTGCCCGTCGCGTTCCTGCGCCGCCTGATCCGATTCTATGGCGACCAGATGCAAGGCTTCCTGCCGCCCTATCTGGAAATGAGCATGGAAAGCTTCGCCAAGGGCCAGGAACAGATGCGGGAAAACTTCTCGCGCACCTTCGGCGCGGCGACGCCGCTCGGCGCTTTCGAAGAACAAGCGCAGCGCAACATGGCCATGTTCCAGCAGGCGTTGAAGATGTGGGCGCCGTTCGCAGGCGGCATCCCGGGCGCTATGCCAGGCGCCGTCGCGCCGCAGACCCCGGGTGATGTCGACGACGGCGACAAGGACGAGCAACTCGTTCAATTGCGCAAGCAGATGGAAGCGATGCAGAAGCAGCTCGACGCAATGGCGCGCGGGAAGAGCTGAAGCGCGTCAGAGCGGCGGCAGCGGCGTCGTGAAGATCTCGATACAGATGTGCACGGTGTAGGTGCCCCAGGCCAGTGCGAGGATGATCGAGACGACCGCCGGCAGACCGGATGCAGAGGCTCGGTTCTCGATGTCTTCCGAGGTGGCGGTGTGCGAGGTGTGGGTCATGCCGGCGCAACTCCGTGGCCAATAACGCTGTTCCAAGGACGGCCTTGGGGCGCGCCCTCACCACCGATTGTGAACCCTCTCGGCGAAGCCGATCAAGTTCTCGATGGCTAGGACTGAGCCGTCATCGAGCACGACGCGGCCGGTGAAGCGGCCGAAGACCTGGTGCTGGTCGGACTTGATGAGGCCGATATCGGTGTTGGCGGCGCGGTCGACGATCGGCTTGAAGGCGAGTTCGAACCGACTGTCACTGCTGCTGAAGCGCCACGGGCCGGAATCCGGCGCGCCTTCCGGCATGTGGAACGTGACATCGGCGAGCTTGTGGGCGACGCCGTTGACGAACAGCATGTTCTCGGTCGCGGCGGACGTGTCGCCGAAACCGTAGCCGACGTTGAAGCCGAACAGGCGACCGTCGGCGATGCCGGATGCGGAGGCCCAGTACCATGTGTTGTCGTAGGTCCAAGCCCCGCGCCCCCAATCGAGCACGCCGAACGCGCTGTCGGGCTCGAAGGCGAACGTGTGCGCGCCAATCGTGACGGCGCCTTTCGCGCGCAGGCAGTTGACCTTCTGATTGTAATAGAACGAGCGCGGCGCATTCGGGAACGGCGTTGCGATCACCATGCGGTCCATCGGCGGTTGCGCGAGTACGAGTTTGCCCTTGAGGCCCTGCCCGTTCGCGAAGTTCGGCGCGATGACGCTGATCTCGCGGCCGCCTTCGACGTGGCGATAGGCAATCGAGAGTTTCGGGTGCTCTTGTTCGACATCGCCTGCGTCGGCGCTCTCAGGGAGGTCCATGCCGCCAAGTGGGAATGGCAACAGCGCTTCTTCGCTAACGTAACTGCGCTTCTCGAAATCGAGCCAAGTTGCGCCAAGGAAACCGAGATAATCATTGTCGGCGACGGTGAGCGCGAGGCCGTAGCGATCGGTGAGGACGCAATAATAGTCCCACTCCTTGGTGCGCAACGGCCAAGCCTTTATCGCGTCACGCCGATACGTGCGCACTTCGCGCGTGGCGTATCCGCAGGCATTCAAACGGCCACCCGCGTCGAGCAGATCGCCCGCGTCCATGCGTTGCTGCGTCAACCCCAAACCATGGGCTTGCGATCCTTCCACGGCATTTCCTTTTCGAGTTGGCCGGCGAGGCGGAAGAGCGTCGCTTCGTCCGCGTATTTGGCGGTGAACATCATGGCGATCGGCAAGCCGCCCTGGCTCTGCGCGAGCGGCAGCGAGAGCGAAGGCTGGCCGGTCATGTTGAAGGGCGGTGTGAAACCGAAGGTGGCGGCTTGGCGCTTGTCGAACTCGCGCAGGTCGTCGGTGAGCGTATCGAGGTAGCCGACGCGCGGGGGCGGCATGTTGAGAACAGGCGTGAGATAAACGTCCCAGGTTTCGAAGCGCTGCAGGATCGCGCGATTCAACAGGCGCAGCTGCTGCCAGCCCCACATCGCGTCCTGACCGCTCATCGCCTTGCCGCGCTCGTAGAGACGGCGCGCGAGACCTTCGATCTCTTCACCCGGTTCGCACCCCTTCAGCTCGATCCAGCGGCGCATGGCGGCGGCGAAGTTCGATGCGGAGACGAGCCCTTGCGCCTGATAGAGCAATCTGTAGTCGATCCCGAGCCCCTCCTCGCGCACGTCGTGGCCGAGCTGCGCGAGCGTTTCGGCAGCGCGCTCGAGTGCGGCGCGGACTTCGGCATCGACGGGAGCGCCAGTGGGCGTTTCGCTGGAGAAGGCGATGCGCAGTTTGCCTGGCGCACGGCTGACTTCTTCCAGGTAAGGGCGATCCTGCTTCGGGTGCGCGTACGGGCTGGCGGGCTGCGGATAACCGGTGACGTCGAGCATGGCGGCGCTGTCGCGCACGGTGCGGGTGACGACGTGATCGACGGAAAAGCCGATAGCGCGATCGCTGTCGTGGACACCATTGGGATTGCGGTCGCGTGTGGTCTTCAAGCCAACGAGGCCGCAGCAGGCGGCGGGGATGCGGATGGAGCCAAGCCCGTCGCTCGCGTGCGCGAGCGGGACCATGCCGCTCGCCACCGCGCTCGCGGCGCCGCCGGAGGAGCCGCCGGAGATGTGGTCGGGATTCCACGGATTGCGGCACGGGCCGAACAGCGCCGACGTGGTGACGCCGGGAATGCCGAATTCGGGCGTGTTGGTCTTGCCGACGAGGACGACGCCGGCTTCGCGATAACGCTGCGTGAGGATCGAATCCTCGGCGTCGGCGTCGAGACGCGCGAAACGGCTTGCCGACGTGCGCGGCCAGCCTTTGACCCTGACGCCGAGATCCTTGATCAAAAATGGGACGCCCTTGAACGGCCCGTCCGGCAGTTCGCCGGCGGCCGTGGCGCGCGCCTCGTCATAGGCCTTGTAAACGACGGCGTTGAGTTCGCCGTTGTGGCGTTCGATGCGCGCTATCGCGGCGTCAAGCAGCTCCGCCGGCGTCACGTCGCGCTTGTTCACCAGCTCTGCGAGGCCGAGGCCGTCATAATCGGCGTAGTCCTGCATCGTTTCCTCCGCGGAGGACGATAGCGGTTAATTTCCGTTTGGCACGCCGAATGCAGTGCGAGCGCCATGAGCGCAGTCCGCCTTCGCTTCGACCCGATCGACGCTGAGTTCGTCAACGTCGGCGATCAGCGCCGCAACGACCGCCGCGGCGGCGAGCGACGTGCGGCGCGGGCGAAGCTGGACACGCTGTTCGCGGCGACGCTGGTGAACCATGTGACGGCGGCGGAGCGCGTGTGTGTCAGCGGCTATGATGCGGCGCCGCCGCTGCGCGCTGGCGTCGTGGTGAACGTTCGGGCTTGAACCGCTTCGGAGCGCCGGCTGCGAGCCCGGCGGTGCGCCGTTGCGTTTACGCGCTTTTCTTTCCGGACTCGAACTCGGCGAGCCAGCTGTCGATCGCATCGAGTCGAGCTTCGATACTGGCTATGCGGTCGGCCGAGTCTTCGCTTCGATCGTCCGCCGGACGCGACGCCACGCCGCTCCTCAGCGTCACTTCGACGAGGTCCGCGCCGAGCACGTTGGCGAAGATCGTCAGGTCTTCGGCGGTCGGCGCGCGCTCGTTGGTGAACACGCGGTGGAGCTCGGCCGGTTCGATCCCGAGCGCGACCGCGAGCGCCGTGCGGTCCAGGCGCCGAGCGGCCAGTTTGGCGTCGAACCACTCAGCGTCGAAGAACAGGGACATTCGGTCACCCGCGTTGCGATCGGCGCCGTTCCTGCAGAAGGCGCTGGACCATGGATGCGTTCATAGTTCCCCGATTCGCCCGCTGGCTCGACTTCTCAATCGCGCTGGCTGTGGGGATGTGGTGTTTATGAGGGAGTGGGAAGTAGCGAATTGGGAAGGGAAGGCAGATAGCCCTACTCCCCACTCCCAATTACCTATTCGCCCGTTCAGCCCTGCCCCGCGAACTCGACGTCGCGGCGGGCGGAGATGATGGTGACGACGACGCCGGCGAGGACATCCAAGAGCGCCATGATCATGATGATGAAGAAGACGCTGGTCGCGAACGCCGGGTGAAGCAGGAACTCCACCAGGCAGATGATGAAGACCAGCATCGACAGCGCGTGATTGAAGATCGCCGCGGTGCCGGTGGACGTCGACTTCAGGAGTTCGATGAACAGCAGCAGCAGCGCCATCAGCACCATGACGTCGCCGAAGGTGAGCATCCACGGCACGCCCGAGGCCATCGGCACGTTCAGCCACGGCTGCATCAGGTGCGTGCGGACGTCGATCCCGTCGGCGGCGGAAGCAGTCGCGCCGAAGGCCCAGATATTATAGGTGAGGACCGGGATCAGGATCAGCGGAAAGACGTTGAAAATGGCCCCCATGGAATTCCCCTCGTTTGCGGGCCGGCGAGTTCTGCTCGCAGCGGCCAGACCTGCAGCGCCTAACGGATTTCTGCTCATAGCTCGTCCGTCCCCCCCGGAAGCCGGGCCCGGCTCCTGAGCCACATGACCCCCCAGAGGTCGGTCATGTTCGCGGCCAGTCTGCCGAGATTCGTATATTTCGAGCGTCCTGCGCCCCGCTGTCGATGATTAACCTCCAAAAACTCCACTGCATAGCCTTCGCGCAACATCAGGGCAGCCATGAAGCGGTGCATGTGATCGAAGTACGGGATGCGCAAAAAAGCCTCCCGTTTGAACACCTTGATGCCTGATCCGCTGTCGTCGGCGCCGTCTTTCAGGGCCGCCTTGCGGATATTGTTGGCGATGGTGGAGGCCGTGCGTTTGCTCCAACTATCCTGCCGTTTGACCCGCTTGCCGGCGACCATGCCGAGTTCCGCGGGAGCGTCGGCACGGGTGAGTCGGGCCAGAAGCCGCGGCAGGTCGGCCGGATCGTTCTGGCCGTCGCCGTCGAGCGTGCCGACGATCGGGGCGCGGGCCGCCAGTACGCCGGTATGAACGGCGCGGCTCTGGCCGGCGTTCTTGCGGTGGCCGATGAGCCGGAGCGCCGGCAGTTCGCCCTTCAGCGCCGCCAGTTCCGCGCGGGTGTCGTCCCGGCTGGCGTCATCGACGAAGATCATCTCGTAGGAGCGGCCGTCGAGCACGGCGGCGATCTCGCGCGCCAGCAAGGCCGCGTTGCCGGCCTCGTTGTGCATCGGCACGACGACGCTGAATTCGATCGTTTCCGGCAAGGATTTCGCCTCTCTCCGCCTGGGCGCGCTCTCTTAGCGGTTCGCCCGCGCCGATGCGAGGGCGCAAGTCCTGCAGGGGGACTGCCCTTTGCAGACGAAAAACCGGTATCACCGGCCGATGGCCCAACCAGCCGCCCAGCCCTCACTGTTCGATCAATTCGCCCGCGGCTGGCGCGGCTACCTGCTGGTGGCGCTGATCGCACTCATGTCCAGCCTGTTCGGCGCCGGCCAAGTGCCGGTGATGGACGACGCCGAGTCCCGCTTCGCCCAAGCGACCCGGCAGATGCTGGAAACGGGCGATTACGTCCGTATCCGGGTGCAGGACGAGGAGCGGAATGTGAAGCCGGTGGGCGTCCACTGGCTGCAGGCGGCCTCTGTTACGCTGTTCGAGCCCGTCACCGGCAAACTCAACGCGATCTGGCCATACCGGCTGCCCTCTGCACTCGGCATTGCGCTCGCGGCGATCGCGACGCTTTGGGGCGGCGCAGTCCTTGCGGGCAAACGGGCGGCGCTGTTCGGCGCGGCGCTGCTGGCGGCGGGCGTGCTCGCCGGACTTGAAGGCATGACCGCGAAGACGGACGCCGTGCTGCTCGGCTTCACCACGCTGGCGATGGCGGCGCTGGCGCGGCTGCGCACGCTGCCCGACGAGCGGCGCATCCTGGGCTCAAAAGAATTGTCGATGCTGTTTTGGGCAGCGATCGGCTGCGGCGTGCTGGTGAAGGGGCCGGTGACGCCGCTGGTGGCTGCGCTGACACTCGGCGCGCTGGCGATCTGGGAGCGCCGGGCTCGCTGGATGAAGCCGCTGCTGTTCTGGCCCGGCCCGCTGCTGGCGCTGCTGATCGTGGCGCCGTGGTCAATCGCGATCACGTTCGAAACGCAAGGGCGGTTCTTCGCAGAGATGTTCGGCGGCGATATCGCGCCGAAGCTCATGAGCGGCCAGGAAGGCCAGTTCGCGTTGCCGGGATTTCACACCTTCCTGCTGCCGTTCCTGATCTTCCCGGCAACCTACGCGCTGCCCGCCGCCGGCCGCGTCGCGCTGGAGGCGGTGCGGGCGCCGCGCGCGAGCGACGCGCACGCCTCAATCCGGTTTCTGCTCGCATGGGCGGTCCCCACCATCCTTTTCTTCGAGATCGCGCCGACCAAGCTGCCGCACTACGTGCTGCCGGCTTATCCGCCGATCACCCTGCTCTGCGGCTGCGGCCTCGCGGCGATGCGCGGCTTCCGCTGGCGCACGGCGCATCCCGCCGGCGTCGTGCTCTTTGCGGTGACTGGCGTCGTGCTGGTGACGCTCATTTCGATGAGCGCGACATTCATGCCGGGAGATTTCGCCGCTGACATCCGCCGGGCAATTTCGACAGCCTTGATCGGAATCGGCATCGTTGCGGCAGGTTTCACTGCGCTCATCATGCTGCGCCGCCCGGCGGCGCGGGTCGCGGCCATGGTGCTCTGCGCGCTCGCGCTCTCGTTCAGCCTGCGCGAGCGGCTGTTGCCGGAAGCGCGGACATTGTTCGTCAGCAACGAGGCGGTGGCGGCGCTCACGCGGGCGCGGCTGACGCCGCGCGACGACAGGCCGCTCTGGGTCGTCGGCTACGACGAGACCAGCCTTGTCTTCCTCACCCGCACATCCATCCGGCTGGCGATGCCCGCGCAAGCCGCCGCCGGCGCGAATGCGGGCGATGCGATGATCGTGGAGGGCCGGCAACTGGAGACCGTGTCGGAGGCGCTTGCGGCGCGCGAGCTTTCGTTCACACCGGCGGAGCCGCCGGTGCAAGGCGTCGCGGCGGGCGGCGGTGAGCGCGTGCGCTTGTTCGTCGGCGAAGTGACAGAGCTGGACGCCGTCAGCGAAGCGGCGGACGGCCGACCACGAAATCCTTGAGGGCGAGCAGCAGCGTCAATGCAGGGCGTGCGACAGCAGCGAAGGCGCGTTCGACATGGGTCTTCGCACTCTTGCTCGCAAAAAGCGCCAAGCCCTGCGCCTGCGCGTGGCTGCGCGCGGCGCGTTCGAACTGAACGCCGGCCGCGGCGGGATGGAAGAGAATGCTGCCGCCGGCGTCGACGGCGCGGCGGCAAAGGTCGAGATCGGCGGCGTCCGTGACAAAGGCTTCGTCGAAGCCTTTCAGGTCGGCGAAGTCACTGCGCTGCATCAGCATGAAAGCGCCCGAGACGGCAGCGACCGGCGTCGGGGACACGCCGCGTCTTCGACGGGGACGCTTCGCGCCCGGCAGTTCCATCGCCACGGCGATCGCGCTGAACGCGTTGAGCGCGCCCCGCCGCGCGCCGGCGCGGTCGCGGCCCTCGAGATCGGTGAGTCGCCCGCCCAGGATACATGGCGTGCGCGCGTTGCCGGCGGCCGCAGCGAGCCGCGTCACCGCACCGCGCTGCAGCACGACATCGGGATCGAGGAACAGAAGCCAGCGCCCGCGGGCGTGCTTGGCGCCTTCGTTGGCGGCGGCGGCGGCGCTGGCGCCTGATGCTACTGGAACGAGCTTCACGTCGCGCCGGTCGGCTTGGAACGCGCGCAGCATCGAGGAGATCTCGGCGTCGTTGCCGACCCCGACGATGATCAATTCGTCCGTCAGCGCTTCGGCCAGGGCGCTGCGCAAGCAGAGGTCGATCTTGGCGGCGTCGGCGGCGCGCAACTTCCGGGCGACGACGATGGCGCTCACACGCGGCTCCAGCGTCGTCGCTGCAGATCGCGCGGGGGATGGAAACTTGTCCACGCTGCCTTCCGTCGTCCCAGAATCTATCTGGGGTTGTTTCGACTCTAGGTAGTCTGTCGCGAGGTTGCGGCGGCGTCTAGAGCAGGTTGTGCCGCTCCAGCGCCGGAAACAGGCTTGTTACCGAGGGTTTAGCTTGGAGGGCCGCCGGTTTCTCGCCGGCGGCCCTTGATCAAGCCCGCTTCTGGTCCGGCGCTTTCGCCTCCTCGACGAGCCCGGCGAGCGCTTCGTCCAGGCTCAGCACCGTCTGCGCCTCGCCGCCGAGACGGCGGATGGCGACCGACCGGTTCTCTGCTTCCTTCTTGCCCACGACGGCGATGACGGGCGTCTTCTGCAAGGAGTGCTCGCGGATTTTGTAACCGACCTTTTCGTTGCGCAGATCGATCTCCACGCGCAGGCCCTGCTTGCGCATCGCCGCCGCGACTTCGTTGGCGTAGCCGTCCGCCTCTTGCGTGATGGTGGCGACGACAACTTGCACCGGCGCCAGCCAGAGCGGAAACGCGCCCGCATAGTTCTCGATCACCACGCCAATAAAGCGTTCAAACGATCCGAAGATGGCGCGGTGCAACATCACCGGCTTATGCTTAGCCCCGTCCTCGCCGACATATTCCGCGCCGAGGCGTTCGGGCAGCACGTAATCGTTCTGAATCGTGCCGCACGTCCACATTCTGCCGATCGCGTCCTTCAGCTGAAAGTCGAGCTTCGGCGCGTAGAACGCGCCGTCGCCCGCCGCAATGACGGGTTCGACCCCAGCCTTGCGCGCCGCATCGAGCAATTGCGCTTCCGTCTTGTCCCAGAACTCATCCGAGCCGGCGCGCTTCTCAGGGCGTGTGCCCAGCGTAATGTGATCGCGCGTGAGTCCGAAGTCTTCGTGGATCGAGGACGCCAGCGTGATGAAATCCGCGACTTCGTCGACGATTTGGTCTTCGCGGCAGAAGATATGCGCGTCATCTTGCGTAAACGCGCGCACGCGCATCAAACCGTGCAGCGAGCCTGAGGGCTCGTAGCGGTGGCAGGCCCCCATCTCGGCCATGCGCAGCGGCAAATCACGGTAGGACTTCTGTCCAAATCTAAAAATCTGGACGTGACCGGGGCAGTTCATCGGCTTCAACGCCAACTCTTCACCCTCGATCGTCTCGCAGATGAACATGTTGGCGCGATAATTGTCCCAGTGGCCTGACTTCTCCCAGAATACGCGGTCCAAGACCTGCGGCGTGCGCACTTCGACATAGCCGGCCGCATCGAGCCGGCGCCGCAGATACGCTTCGATCGTGCGCCAGAGCGTCAGGCCCTTTTCGTGCCAGAACGTCATGCCGCGCCCCTCTTCCTGCATGTGGAAGAGGTTCATCTGGCGACCGAGTTTGCGGTGGTCGCGCTTCTCGGCTTCTTCGAGGCGATGGAGGTATTCCTCCAACTGCTTCTCATCGGCCCAGGCCGTGCCGTAGATGCGCTGCAGCTGTTGGTTGTTCTGATCGCCGCGCCAATAGGCGCCCGCGAGCTTCATCAGCTTGAAGGCTTTGCCTAGCTTGCCCGTCGACGGGAGGTGCGGGCCGCGGCAGAGATCGCCCCACTTGTCGCCGTGGGAATAGACCGTGATCGGCTCGCCGGGCTTGATCACTTCGTCGATCGTCTCGGCCTTGTAGATTTCGCCGATCGATTTGAAGTGCGCGATCGCCTTCTCCTTCTCCCAGACCGTGCGAATGATCGGCAAATCGGCGTCGACGATCTCCTTCATGCGCTTTTCGATCTTCTCGAAATCGTCGGTCGAGAACGGCTCGTCTCGAGCGAAATCGTAATAGAACCCGTCCTCCGTCACCGGGCCGAACGTGACCTGCGTGCCGGGAAAGAGCTCTTGCACCGCTTGCGCGAGGACATGCGCCGCGTCGTGACGCAGCACCTCTAAGCCATCTGCGCTGTCGCGCGTGACGAGTTCGAACTTGCCGCCGATTTCAAGAGGCCGCGTCAGATCCCACCAGCCGCCATCGACCTTGGCGGCGACAACTTTCTTGGCGAGCGATTTGGATATGCCTTCGGCGATGGCGAGCGGCGTCACCCCCTCGTCGTAATCACGCACGGCGCCGTCGGGGAATTGGAGAGAGATGCTCATGGTTTGCTCTTAGCGGATTCGAGTTCGTTCGGCGGGGCTCTGTAGCCCCCTTTCCAATCGCCGTAGCGCCAGGGCCGCCACCAGGAATTGGCGCGGACGGTCTCGGGCGCCGGGTCCCAGCCGTGGCCGCCCCAGGGATGACAGCGGCAGAGCCGCGCCCCGGCCATCCAGCTCCCGGCCCAGGCCCCATGCCTGCGGATCGCGTCCGCCGCGTAGCTGGAGCATGTCGGCAAATAGCGGCAGTCGCGCCCGATCAAGGGCGAGAGCGTCCACTTGTAGAGCTGGATAAGGCCCAAAAGGCCCCGGGCTGGAAGGCTCGGCGACATCGGCATGCTGGCGATTGGAGTGATTTAGACCGGGCTCGCAACATCGCCGCTGCGGCGCGCCCGATCTCGCGCCGCCGGCGTCAGTAAGTAGTCGTCGTGGTGGCGGAACGCCGTTGCATGAGCGCTGGATAGCACATTCCGCGCATTTTGCACACCTGGTCGTCCCGGGGGCAAATCGCCGTCAGCTGCGCGCCGTAGGGCTGCAGTTCACCAGCGTGAAGGCGCCATAGCACTGCACCCGCGCGTCCGCGGCAGACGGCATCGAATAACGCGAGGCGACGAAAAAATTCTCGTACTCGCCCTCACCCAGTTGCGCGGCGCTGTTGCCGATGACGCCGCCGACATCGAGGTTCTCGAGATCTTCCTGGGCGGCCGCCTGCAGCGTTTCGCGCGCCTTCGTCTCATATGCCTCCGGCTTGGGGTTGGTGAAGAATGCGGCCAAGCCGAGGACGATGAGCGCGACCAGAATCCGGATCATGTGCTTCTCCAGAATGACGCGCCGACGCTAGCCGCAAACGAGGCGCCCGGACAGCGCTAACTCGATCGCCGCGGCCGGGGCGGCTCGAAGCTGGCGGAGAGTTTCTTGGGCGCCACGGCGCGCCAGGATTCGTCGAGATAGTCGATCAGCTTGGTCATCGGCGGCTTCGACTTGGCGCCGAAATTGAACGTGACCCACCCTGATTTGGCCATGCCGTAGCCGGTCGGTTCGGCGCCCTTCAGCTTCAAAGCCTCCGCGTTGCGGAACGGCAGTTTCATGGAACAGCTGAAGCCGCCGGCCTCGTCCCCGCCCATGAACAAGAACGCCTTCTTGCCCGCGACCTTGAAGGCGGAATGGCCCCACGGAAAATCTTCGACCGTCTCCGGATACCGGAGCGCGGCTTTGCGCAACGCCTTGGCGTCGGCATGCTTCAAAGGTGCGGATGCGCTCATGCGATGCTGCTACCACACGCGCGGCGGTCTGTCCGCTGCCCTCTCATGTGGCGTTCAGCCCGCCGCTACTATATGAGCGCGAGTTGCTGCGGGAGAACTCGGCGCATGTTTGAATCTTGGCAAGAAGTCGTCCGCTTGTTGGCGGCGGGTGGACTCGGCGGTCTCGGCTATTGGGCGATCTCGCATCGCGAAGCCATCCTCACGCTTCTGCGATCCGCCAAAGGCGTTTCGTAGGAACGACTCGCCTCCGTGAGCTGTTTTCCGCGCACCCATAGACGGGAGCACAGCTCATGAATGAAGTCTCGATCCTCGGTGCGATCATAATCGGTATTCTTGCCGGCTGGATCGCCGAACAAGTGATGGGCCGCAAACACGGCCTGTTGACCAATCTCGTTGTCGGTATAGTTGGCGCGTTTCTCGGCGCATTCGTCGCCGGCGCGCTGGGCATCGAATTCGCCGGCTTCTGGGGCAGTCTGCTCGTGTCGGCCGTCGGCGCGATCTTGTTGCTCGCGATCCTCGGCATGTTCCGGCGTAGGCCGACGGTATAATTCTAACCTTGACGCACTTGCTTGGACGCCGCGGCCTCCGCGGCGTCCAACGCGTTACAGGCGGCGTCGAACGCCAGCATCGTCGATGCATGGCGGGGCGGATAGTCCCGCACCCCTTCGAGATGGCGCAGCTCCCAAAATCTTCCTGACGGGGGCGGCGCGCGCTGCTTCAGCATTGCGTGCAGTGCGTCTCGCGCCTGGCGGATTTCCGCAGGCGTTGCGCCGATGGCGTGCATCGCCAGCACGCCCGTAGCCGCCTGCCCCAGCGCGCACGCCTTGGGGTGGACGGCGATTTCGCTGACCACGCCATCTTTCAGCTTCAACTCGACCGTGACCACCGAGCCGCAGACGCGGCTGACCTTGGTGCTGGCGCCGTCCGGCGCATCGAGACGTCCCACGTGCGGGATGTCGGCGGCCAGTTCCATGATGCGGGGGTGGTAGAGATCTTCCATCCGCCCTTATGTGGCCTTCCTTGCGAGGCACGCAACAGCACTCGAGGGGGAGCTCTCATGCTGCGACGCACTTTGCTTTGTCTTGGTCTGGCTCTCGCGGCCGCGCCCGTGGCGGCGCAGACGCCGCCCGCGCAGGGGCGGCTGCAGCCGATCCGTCCGCAGACGGCGCTCGAACAGGCGTTCATCGCCGCATATCGCAGCGAAGCCGCGCGTCCGGCTTTTCGCGAGCAATTCCTCGAAAGCAATGTGCTGCTGGTGATGGAATCCGACGCGCGCGATGCGGAGCCGCGGTTGACCGACGTGCCGGGCGGACGCACCGCGATGATCTTCACCAGCGCCGAGTTGCTGAACCGGCGGCTCGGGCCGGCGACACCGCGCACGGCGATGAACGGACGCGCTGCGTTGATGCGCGTGCGCCAGAACCACGTCGTCATCAATGCCGGCTACGAGCCCATGCTGGTGCTTGATCCGGCGGGCATTGACGGATTTCTCGGCATTCCCGCCAGCCCTGAGGCGGCGGGGCCGTCGCAATAGCGCCTAACCGCGGGCGCCGAGACACATCTTGTCGAAACCGGCGACCAGCGCTTCCCTGCCGCGGTCCAGCACGACGTACCAGTCATAAGCGCAGTCGCGCTCCATGATCTCGATGCGGCAATCCAGGCGCTGCGCGTCGTGGCAGGCGAAGCCGTTGGCTTCGAGATCGGCGCGGATCTGCGCGGCGTCCTGTCCCGCGCTGAAGCGCTCGCGCATCTGTGCTTGGAACGCGGGAGCATAGGCCGCTGGATCCGCGCTGCGCCATTGGCCGAAATCGACGCCGGCTTGGAGGCGCCCTTCCGGCGGCGGCGTTTGGCTCGCGCTGCTCATGGGCGGAGGCGGCGCCGTGCCGCGTTCGACCGGAAACGGCGATGGGCCTGAAGCGACGTCCGGCTCGGAGCCGCCGGCTGCGCACGCCGCAAGCGCGGCGGCGGCGATGACGAAAAGTGCTGTCCGCATATTCTGTCCTATTCCCCGGCGCTGGGCTTAGCGGCGGCCCGCGGCGGCTTCAAGGCGCGTCGCTGCGTGGGGACATGCGCACGACGCGCCCCATGACGACGGCGAGGAGCGCAGCGGCGGCTGCGGCGATCCAGATACTGTCGAGGCCGAGTTGACTGAAGGCGGCCGCGCCGCATGCCGCGCCAAGCGCCAGACCTAGCCAAAGCAGGAAATACGGCAGCCACGCCCATGCCTCGCCGCCACGTAGAGCCGCGGCGAGGCGCTGACCCAGCTTCACGAGCGTGCCCGTCATATAGGTCACGCCGATGCTGACCTCGCCGTCACGGTGAAAAACGGCGTTCTCGGCCCCCATCGCGACCGCGAGCAAAGCGATCGCCAGCGCTTCAGCATCGAGGCTGGCGAGCGCCGCGGCGAGCGCAAGCAGTGCGGCCACGGCGACGAGAACCCGCGGCCCGCCGCGCTCATCGGCGTTCCGGTTGATGAAGGCCCCAAGCACGACGCCAGCGACGAACGCGGCGATCAGGCTTGCCGCCAGAGCGGCCTGCGGCAGCGCCCCAGCCAACCCGACACCAAGTCGCGTTGAATTGCCGCTCATGAACGAAACGAAGAAACCGCCGAGCTGGACGAAGGCGATAGCGTCCACGAAGCCGGCGACGGCGGACATGCCGGCGGCGAGCAACCAATAGCGGCGCTGATAGCGAATCATGACGTCCACTGTCGGGTCGAGATGCTAATCTGGCGTCACCGGATGGCGGAGCGGCTGCATGCGCAAGACTGAGACGACTGAAGAAGCGCGCAACAAGGCGCCCGCGCGGGCGGAGGCGCGCTGCGCGTGCGGCGACGTTGTGGTGGAGATCGCCGTGCCGGCGCAGTGGGCCTGGCACGATCATTCCGCGCCAGCGCGGCGCGCGCATGGCGCGGCGTATGCGACCTATGTCGGATCGTGGAAGAGCCGGTTTCGGATTGTGCGAGGCGAGGATTGTCTGACGCGCTATGAAGCGGACGGCGCGACGCGGAGTTTCTGCACGCGCTGCGGCACGCCGATGTTGTACGAGCGCTCAGCTCAGCATGTGAACATCCCTCGCGCCCTCTTCACCAGCGGCGTCGGCCGCGAGCCGCGCTATCACATCGCCATCGATCAGCTGCAGGAATGGACGTATCTCGGCGAAGAGCTCGGGCCACTGAAAGGCTTTCCTGGCGTGGTGTGGACAGGGGCGCGCAAACGCAGACGTGCTGGTCTTTAGCCGCCGGCGCGGCGCCTCTGACGTTCACGTCGGAAATCGCGGCCAAGTTGGAGAAATGTGATGCGGGAACCGGACTTTTGCTGACACTATGACCACGGCACGGGTCGCATGAACGTTCAGCCGAGCAGATTTTGGGAGATCGAAGGTCTGCGCGCATGGCTGGCCTGGACGGTGGTCGTCAGCCACCTCTTCATTACACTGAACGTTCAGGATTTCGGCCTCGGCTATTTCGCGCCGCTTGCCGGCGCGCACGCTGTTTCCATCTTCATCATGATCAGCGGCTTCGTCATCGCGGGCTTGGTGATCGAGCAGCAAGAGAGCTGGCCGCGCTACATCTTGCGCCGCGCCTTCCGCATCTATCCCGCTTACCTGGTCGCACTTGCCGTGGGCGCTGCAGCGACGCCGCTCGCGCTGCAAGGGTTGGTCGCCACGAGCTGGGGCGGTGATCCGAACAGCTACTACGTCAGTTCACTCCGCGAGGGTCTGGCGAGCACTGAGGCGCATCCTTGGACGCATTGGGCGCTGCACCTGACGCTGTTGCAAGGCGTAATGCCCGACAATGTCTTGCCGTGGTCGTCGGTGGCGTTCGTGGGGCCCGCCTGGAGCCTCAGCCTCGAATGGCAATTCTATCTGATCGCGCCGGCCCTGATGTGGGCTCTGCGTTCGCCCAGCTGGCGCGCGCCCGTCGTGATCGTCGCGTTCGCATGCGCGGTCCTGTTTGAGCGCGGCGTGTTCGGGACCTACTCCGCGCCCTCCACTCTGCTCGGCGGCCTTTGGCTGTTCGTGATCGGCATGGGCTGCCGTCTGGCGTTGCCTGCGCTGAAAACAACAGCGCTGCCGCTTTCGGCCTTGGCGCTCGGCGCATTCGGCTTCGGCTTGCTTCGACCAGACTTGTTCCCGGTGGCGGTTTGGCTTGCTTTTTTCGTGTTGTTGATGCGTCCGGCGCCGACGGGCATCATCGATCGCGGCGTCGCCGCGGCGGCGAAGGTGTTGTTTGCCTCGCCATTGGCGGCCGCGCTGGGCGCACGCTCCTATTCCGTCTACATCATCCATATTCCGATCATGAAGCTGCTGCTGTACGCGTTGCCGCTGCAGGCGATGACGCAATGGCAGGCGCTCGGCTGCCTCGCCGCGACAGCGCTGCCGCTCACGTTGCTTGCCTCAGAGCTGCTGTTCCGCTTCGTGGAGCGGCCGATGATCCGGCTCGGACAGCGGCTGGCCTCTACGCGGCGAACGGCTGTCGCAACGCCGAGCGCGTCTCAGCGCGCCACGCCCTGATCGACAACGATCAGAATGTTCATTTGCGCAGAATCTTCTCCATCGGCCGGCCCTTGGCGAGTTCGTCGATCAGTTTGTCGAGATATCGGACCTCGCGCATCAACGGGTCTTCGATCTCTTCGATGCGAACGCCGCAGATGACGCCAGTAATCGCGCTGCGCGCGGGATTGAGCTTAGGCGCTTTGGCGACGAAATCCTCGAGATTGGTTTTCTTCTCGATCTGGGTCTCAAGTCCTTTCTGCGTGTAACCCGTCAGCCAGCGGACAATTTGGTCCACCTCGGCCTTCGTGCGGCCCTTCTTCTCCGCCTTGGCGATGTAGTGCGGATAAACGCTCGCGAAGCTGATGGAATAGATGCGGTGCTTCGCCATGGCGTCACCCTCTATTGCCCAGGCAGGCGCGGCCGCGGGGGAATCACGGGCGGACGGCGCGGATCGATGCGCAATAGCGGCAGGATGCGGATCGGGTTGCAGGCGAGATTGTTGCGCTTGTTGGACTCGGTGACGCGATTGCCCTGATCGACCCCAGCACAGAGGAAATAGTCGCCGGGCGGAATCTCCGCCGGCAGCGTCATCGGCCCGATTTCGTAGCTTGGCGCGCCATAGCGCACGGTGACGCCCGGTCCCATGCTGTACGTGCGCGAAACGCGCCCGCCGCGCAGCAGCACGTCCTCGCGCCAGGCCGCGTTGTAAACAGCCCAGCTCGCTGGCCCGACGCGATCGGTCGAAAGGAAGATGTCGACCATGTAGCTCGCATTGGGCGGCGCTTCGATCGTGCCCGGACAATTGGTGTCGCCGAGGTTCTCGACCGCGAGCGTGATCATGATGTCCTGCCCCGCGCGCGCCTCGGCCCGCGCGCCGATCGTGGGCGACAGGTCGCACGCCGCGAAGGCTGCGGAGTTCATGGCAAGAAACGAAACGATGGCGATGGCGAACAAGCGCATGTGGCGTTCCCTCCGGTCCCTCACGAGCCATCGTGAACGAGGACGTTACGAAGGCAAGCGCAAACTAGCCCTTCCGCCGCCAGGTGCTGCCTGTTGCGCTGTCCATGACTTCGACACCGCGCCCGGCCAATTCATCGCGGATACGATCGGATTCGGCGTAGTTCTTCTCCGCGCGCGCTTTCACGCGTTCGGCGACGAGCGCGTCGATTTCGGCGGCCTGGTCGCCGAAGCTGGCGCGGAACCAGCGTTCGGGATCGTCCTGCAGCACGCCGAGCAAGTTCGTCGCCGCGAGCAGTTCGGCTTTCGCCTTCGCCTGTTCGGCAGGCTTCCTGGCGTTGTTGGCGTTAGTGACCAGCACCGAAAGCTCGGCAATCGCGGCGGGCGTGTTGAGATCGTCCGCAAGCGCTTGGACGAACGCCGCCGGCGCATCGGCGGCAGCGGGCTCGACATCCTTCAATCGCAGCGCCGCGCCATAGATGCGGTCGAGGCTTTTCTGCGCCTGGTCCAGCAGATCGTCATTCCAATCGAGCGGCGCCTTGTAGTGCGCGGAGAGCAGTGCGTACCGGATGGTTTCGCCCTGCCACCCCTCATCCAGCAATTCGTGCGGCGTGACGATGTTGCCGATGGATTTGGACATCTTCTCCTTATCCATCGTCAGGAAGCCGTTGTGCATCCACACACGCGCAAGCGGATGACCGTGCGCCGACTCGCTTTGCGCGATCTCGTTCTCGTGGTGCGGGAAGATGAGATCGACGCCGCCAGCGTGAATATCGATGGGCGAACCGAGCTCTTCCTCGATCATGGCCGAGCATTCGATGTGCCAGCCGGGGCGGCCGGCGCCGAACGGCGCGCTCCATGACGGCTCGCCGGGCTTGGAGGCTTTCCACAGCGCGAAGTCCGAAGGATGGCGCTTGTCGTCCTCGCCTTCCACGCGGGCGCCGGCTTTGAGCTCATCCTGGCTGCGGCCGGAGAGCTTGCCGTAGTCTTCATCGGCCGCGACCGAGAAATAGACTCCGCTCGGCACGACGTAGGCCGCGCCCTTGGCGATCAGCTTCTCGATCACCGCGACCATCGCCGGCACATTCTCGGTCGCGCGCGGGCGCCGCGTCGGCACGAGCACGTTGAGTGCGGCGATATCGGCGTCGTACTGGCGCTCGACATCGCGGGTGATCTCGTCGATCGGCACGCCGCGCTGGATCGAGGCGGCGATGATCTTGTCGTCGATGTCGGTGTAGTTGCGCGCGTAGATGACGGCGTTCTCGCCATAGACATGGCGGAGCAGCCGAAACAGCACGTCGAAGACGACCGGCGGGCGGGCGTTGCCGACATGCGCGAAATTGTAGACCGTGGGGCCGCAGACATACATCGTCACCCGGCTCGGATCAGAGGGGGCGAACGGCTCTTTTCGTCGCGTCAACGTGTTGTGAAGGGTAATTTCCATCGGGGTGGGTTCTAGCGGCAGCCTGTGCTACACTCCATATCCGAGTGGGGCCAATTTGGGGTCCCGTCGCCTGAGGTGAATTTCGGGCGGGCGTTAAGTCCGGGTGCTCCCAGAAGCCGATCTGGCGAGACCCTCCCGGCTCGACCTCCGTCCCTCAGACAGAGGACCCGGTACTCTATGAGTGAGATTCTGAAATTGCGCTCGCCTGGTGAGGCGGAGCAGAAGCGGCCTTCGCGCGAAGCGGCCATGGAGGCGGTCCGCACCCTGATCGCCTGGGCCGGCGACGATCCGGACCGCGAAGGACTGAAGGATACCCCGAAGCGCGTGGTGGACGCTTACCGCGAATGGTTCAGCGGCTACGATGAGTGCCCGGCGCAAGAGCTCTCGCGCGTGTTCGAGGACGTGAACGGCTATGACGACATCGTCATGCTTAAGAAGATCGATGTGGAGAGCCATTGCGAGCACCATATCGCGCCGTTCCTCGGCAAAGCGTACGTGGCGTATCTGCCGACGGAATCGGTGGTCGGCATCTCCAAGATCGCGCGCGTGGTCGAGATTTTCGCCAAGCGCCTGCAGACGCAGGAGACGATGACCTCGCAAATCGCCCAGGCGATCGAAGAGACGCTGAAGCCTCGCGGCGTCGCCGTGCTGATCGACGCCGAGCACCAATGCATGTCCACGCGCGGCGTTCACCACAAGGACGTGACCACGGTGACCACGCAGTTCACCGGCGCGTTCAAGGACGACGCCGAGCTGCGGAACAGGTTTCTGAAGCTGGCGGGCTACGGCTGAGGTCATGCGCCAAGCCTTTCACCGCGTCAGCGTATCGACGCGCGGCAAAGGGCTTTACGACTTCACGCCCGAGGTTCGGGCCTGGATCAAACGGGAGCAGTTCGGTGACGGGCTGCTCTCTTTGTTTTGCCGGCACACCTCTGCGTCGCTGCTGATCAACGAGAACGCCGATCCGGACGTGCGGACGGACCTGGCCGCCTACTTCGAGCGCATCGCGCCGGAGGATGGTCCGTACGTGCACGACGCCGAAGGGCCGGACGACATGCCGGCGCATATCCGCGCGGCGTCTGACACAGACGCATCTCTCTATTCCGCTGCAGAACGGCGCACTTCTGCTAGGGGCGTGGCAGGGCGTTTATCTGTTCGAACACCGCCGCGCGCCGCACACGCGGGAAGTGGTGGCGCACTTCATCGGCGACTAACGCACCGGCACAACCCGCAGCGTGTAGTTGATGAACAGCGTGAGATCGAGATCACCGCTGCGGCGGAAGGCGACGGGGCTTTCGAGACCGGCGATTTCCGGGCGGAAACCCTCGCCCATCGACGCTGCGACGCTGCGGCCGTCGGCGACGATCGCCTGCATCAGCGGCGCGCGATATTGCGGCAGATCGATCACCGTGAGCTGGAGCTCGTCTTCGTCGAAGTCGACGCTGGCGCGGCCGTTTTCGGCGATGGACTCGACGAACTGATTGAAACGTCCGCGCGCGGCGTCGAGCGTGTCTGACGACCCGCGTGTCGCGGTGCGCAACTGCACCACGACTTGGCTAGAATCGGCGCGGCCGCCATAGGTCAGCAACCGCATCGCCAAGTCGACCGTGAATGGCCGCAGCACATCGTCCTGCTGCAGGGAGATGGTGACGTCGCTGGCGCGGGCGCGACGGGCCATATCTTCGAGCGTGGCGCGGATTTCGCGTGAGCGCAGCTGCAAATCGCGGGAGTCCGACCAGATCGTGGCGCTGGCCAGAACCGCATCGGCGCGGCGCGTCATCGTCACCGCGGGCAGAACGAGGCTCTCGTAGCGCTCCAGGCGCGCTCCGGTGACGATAATCTCCTCCGCTTCATCTTGGGCGAAAGCGCCGCCAATGGATGCGACGGTCAACGCCGCCGCGATGAGCAAACCTCGCATGAACATGTCACCCTCCCTCGAAGAGAGAGGCTGCTTGATGATGTCGCGCGCTGCAATCTGCCGGGCGCGCGTCTCACTCCGACGTGATTGGTTGAGGCCTTGTCTCTCGCATTTGTGAAGGTTCGCGCGCCAGGGATCGCGTCCGCTCCGGCTTATGCACCAAAGTCACCAGCACGAAGCTCAGCAACATGAGCAGATACCAGGCGCCCATCTTGTCGATCGGCACGACGTGCCAGCCGTCGCGCTGGCTGGGATAGACCCAAGCCGCCGCGAAGGTGCCGAGATTTTCCGCGAACCAGATGAACAGCGACACGAGCAGCGCCCCGATCAGCATCGGCATACGGCGCGGCTTCTGGTCCGGCATGAACACGAACCAGGTGCGCCAGAAGATCAACGCCGAGAAGGCGAACAGCGCGTTGCGGATGTCGAAGACATAGTGGTGGGTGAAGAAGTTGACGTAGGCGAGGATGGCGAGCGTCCAGGTGGTCCAGAGCGGCGGATAGCTGACGAAGCGGACCTCGAACAGCCGCGTGATGCGGGCGATGTAGGAGCCGACGCAGGCGTACATGAAGCCGGAAAAGAGCGGAACGCCGCCGATGCGCAGCACGCTCTCTTCCGGATAGATCCAGGAGCCCTGCGCTGTCTTGAAGATTTCCATGATCGTGCCGACGACGTGGAAGATCAGGATGACGGCCGCCTCGTCCCAGCGCTCGAGCTTGGTGGCGAGCAGCGCCGCTTGGATCGCAACTGAAGCGATGACAAGGAAGTCGTAGCGCGCCAGCGGCGCATCGTCCGGCCAAAACAGATGCGTGCCGAGCAGCAGCGCCAGCATCAGGGCGCCGAACAGACAGGCCCAGGCCTGCTTGAGGCCGAACAGCAGGAACTCGTAGGCCCATCCGTTCCATTTGGATCGTTCCGCCCACGGCCTCGCCCAGCCGTCGAAGGCGGCGACCTGCGCCTTGATCCGGTCTTTCAGACTCATGCGGCGACGCTAGCGGAAGCGATCCGCGCCCACAGCCGGCCTTCGGCAGATTCCCGCAACACTGCGGAGGGACTGCACGCAAACTGCACATTGGCGCTCGGGCCGGGCGCCTGTAAGTCTAGGTCATGAAGGTCGCCGTCGTCGGACTTGGCATCGCGGGCCTTAGCATCGCGGCGCGCTTGGCGCTGGCCGGCCATGACGTGACCGGCTTCGAGCAGTTCGAGCCTATGCACGAGAACGGCTCCTCGCACGGCGACACGCGGATCATGCGGGCGACGCCGGGCGAAGGCGAAGTCTATGTTCGGCTAGCGCGTCGCGCGGTCGACGCCTGGCGCACCTGGGAGGGCTTGGCCGGGCGGCCGCTGATCGAGTGGACCGGCGGGCTGATGGCGGGGCCGCGCGGCTCCCCGTTCGTGGCGGCGTGCCAGCGCCTCAGCCGCGAGCCGGCGGCGCTGCTCCGGGGCGACGCCATCCATCCGCTGACGCGCGGCTATCTGGCGATGCCATACGAGTGGGATGTGTTTCGCCAGGAAGACGCCGGCGTGATCGCCGCCGATGCGACGCGCGCGTTCCTGTTGCGGCAGGCGGCGAAATGGGGCGCGCGGCTCGCGCACGGCAAGCGCATTGCGGCGCCGATCGAGAGCACGTCGTTCCGCATCGATGGCGAGACCTTCGCGTTCGACGCAGCGATCGTAGCGGCCGGCGGCTGGGCCGGAAAGCTGCTGCCGGAGTTTGCAGGGCGGCTCGCGGTGAAGCGGCGTGTGGTCGGATGGTTCGAGACGGAGACGCCGCGCCTGTTGCCGGTAATCTGCATCGACAACGAGGAAGGCGTGTTCGGCATGCCGGCGCCGCGCGGCTATTACAAGCTGGGCCTCCACGCCGTCGGCGGCGAGACCGATCCAGATCACGTGCATGAGCCCGACGAGCGCGACGCGGCGCTCCTTTCCGAACAAGCGGCGCTGCTGCTGCCGAAGCACCGAGCGGAACCAGTGCGGCTGCAGCGCTGCCTCTACACAGTGACGCCGGACGAGAATTTCCTGATCGCGCCGAGCGCCGCGCACGAGCGCGTGCTGTTATTCTCCGCCTGCTCGGGGCACGGCTTCAAATACGCCCCGGTGTTCGGCGAACTGGCGGAAGAATGGCTGAACGGCGCGCCCTCGGCGGAGCTGGAAGCGCTCGGCCCGCATCGGCGCGGGAACGTTAACCGGTTGGGCGCGGCCAAGGCGTAGGCGCCATATTCGAGTCACGCGCGAGTCACGAAGCAGTCGCCGACTCACCGGCATAAAAACCGGCATGAACGCCGAGCAATTCCTCTCCCTCGCCGAGACGCTGCGCTCCTACGCGCAGCATTCCGGACGCGATCTCAACGCCGCCAACCTGTTCGTGCACGAGATGCTGATGCGGGCCGTAAGGTGCGATCCGGTGGATGAGCCGAAGCGGCGTGAAGCGCTGCAAGCGGCCTGAGCGCCGCGCGTCCGTCATCCCGGGCTCTCGAAGCGAGACCCGTGACCACGAACAAGCGCCTCACAGGCCGCGGGGTCCCACTATACGGAATCACTCCACAGCGGTGATCGGCCCGACGCCGGCCCCTGCGTCCGGCGCTACTGTGAACGCAGCCGCGCGCGTCGTTTCGTACTCCTTCGACAGGATTGTCGACACGGCGAAGAACTCCGCGGTCGCCTGCTCTTTCGTCAGCGTCAGCAGAAGAAAGCCGCGGCGGAGACCGTCAGTGTGCTTCACGTGCGGATTGCGCGCTCGGACGGCGGCGTTGAAATCGACGCCCGCCGGCGTGAAATACTCCGCTTCGCTCGGCGAGGTGATCGAGGTGGCGCCGAACTCGACGGCGACGCGGCCCTGCCCATCGTCGATTTCGTTCGCCCACGCCGTGTGCGTGTCGCCGGTGAGCACGAGCGCGTTGCCGCCCGCGGCGCGCATCGTGGCGAGCACGCGCGAACGTGGGCCGGGGTAGCCGTCCCAAGAATCGGTATTAAGCGGAAACGGAAAGCGCGTCAGCTTCAGTAGCTGAGTGACGCCGGGGCGCAGGCGTTCGAGCGCGGCCGCCAGCTGCGGCGGCGTCTTGGAGAGGTCTGGCGCGCTGACCGGCGCCATCAGCACCTGGTTTCCAATCACCTGCCACGTCGCGCCGGCGCGCTTGGAGCGATTGAGCTCGTCCGCCAGCCACTGCTCCTGCGCCGTGCCCATGAGCTGACGCTCGGGCGCGTTCAAAAGCGCGGTGATCGCATCAACGTCGGGGGCGAGATAAAAACCGTTCGGCAGGTTGGGCAGGTTCTGCGCCATCGGCCCCGCCCGGCGCCAGTCGAGCACGGGCCGCAATTCTTCGCCGACTTCCTCGTAGATCGCCGGCAAGCGCCGCATCGTCGCCGTGTCCGGCTCGTGATCCCGCAGCGCGACGGCTGCGGTCTCACTGGTGAAATTCCAGCGCTGCATGCGCACCGGCAATTGCGTCGCGTAGTCCAGCGGCTCAGTACGCGCGAGCAAGCGCGTCTCCAGCATGATCAACGTGAAGAGATCGCCGTAGTCGAACGAGCGGTTGATCGCCTCGAAGGCGCGGCCAGGCTCGGGATCGCGGATCGGCATCCATTCGTAATAGGCCTGCAGCGCCGCCTGCTTGCGCGCGGCGAACTGGCCCTCGCCTTCGTCATGGTTCTCGGCGCCGGTGGCGAAGCTGTCGTTCGCCGTCTCATGGTCGTCCCAGACGACGACCCAAGGCGCCAGCGCGTGCGCCGCCTGCAGCTCGGCTTCGGCTTTGTGCTGGGCGTGACGTGCGCGATAGTCGTTCAAACTGACGCATTCCACCTCCGGCGCCGGCACACGGCCGAGTTGGATGGCGACATCCCCGCCATAGCCGGAGAGGCCGTATTCGTAGAGGTAGTCGCCGAGGTGGACGACGAGATCGATGTCGTCGCGCTGGGCCAGGGCTTCGTAAGCGTTGAAGAAGCCGTGCGAATAAGAGGAGCATGAGACAACGGCGATGCGCGCGGTATTGGTTTGCCCGCGCGGCAACGTGCGTGTCTTGCCGACGGGGCTTGCGGCCGCTCCGGCGCGGAAGCCGTAAAAGTACGGCGCGCCGGGGCGAAGGCCAGTGACGTCGGCCTTGACGGTGTAGTCGCGCGCCTCGGTGGCGACGATCACGCCGGTTTTCACGACATCGGAGAGCTCGCGGTTGCGCGCCACGATCCAGCGCACCGGCACGTCGCCGCTCTGCTGCGGACTGACGCGCGACCAGATGACGACGCGATCCTGCTTGGGATCGCCGGAGGCGACGCCGTGGCTGAAGGCGACAATGCCCTCGTAAGGCGGCGTTTCGACGTTTGGCGCACATGCCGCCGCCGCGCCCGTAGCCGCAACCAGCGCGCCGCGGCGCGTCCATCCCCGTTTGGTCATGGTGATCCCTCCACTAGGGTATTTAGAGCCCACCTGCGCCCCTCTCGCCAAGGGGCTTCAGCGCGCCCGCACCCGCAACCGCACCGGCTGGTGGTCGCTGTGAGCGAAGCCGAGGTCGAAACCGGTGACGCTCAACACGTCGACGTTGGGCGAGACGATGAAGCCGTCGATCGTGGTGACGTAGTTCTCCCCAGGAACGTAGGGCTGGTGATTGGTGCGGACGCTGGGGATCGCCGCGTCGGCGGCGATGCGCCAGCCTTCGGGCAGCGTGTCCTGCGGGAATGGGAATAGCCAGAACAGGAAGCGTTCGTCGGTCGTGTGCGGGAAATCGGTGTCGGCGAGCTGAAAATTCCAGTCGCCGCCAAGGACGACGCGGCGGCCGCTTTGGTATTCGCGCTGCGCCCAAGCCATCAGCTCACGCAATTGCCGGGTGCGCACCGAAGCGTCCTCGTCAAACGCCGCGAGATGGACGCTGACGATGGTCCAATGGGCATCGCCCGCCAACCGGATCAGCGGTGACGCGTAGCGGCGGCGCACGCCGAAAAAGCCGCCATCCTCCGCGGGCAACGCGACGAGGTCTGCGCCGGCGACGGCCCGCAAGGAATAAAGCCCCTGCCCGTGCACGAGCCGGAGCGGGGGCGGAATCAGGCGCGTCTTGAAATCGGAGTAGAAGACGTTGTCACGGTCGCGCAGCGCGTGCTCGACCCGGTCGCGGACATCGATCCAGTAGTTCACTGGGCCGGCGCGGGCGATCTCCTGAATCAGCACGACATCCGCATCGGCTTGATCGATCAGAAAGCTCTCGATGCCCGCGACGTTGTCGCGCACGGCGCGGCGCGAGGGCGGAAACAAATGCTTGCCCCCGTCGGCGACGAAATCGCTGCCGGCGCCGAGGCCGCCATAGCCGACGTTCCAGATTAAAATCTCGAGCATGTCGCCTGCTTCCGGCAAAGCTTCGGCGGCGGCGCGCTGGACATCGCTGGCGCGTGCGGAAATCTGGTGATTCACGACCAGGAAAGCGGTTGCGTAAAGCGCGAACGCTGCGGCCAGACCCGCCAAGATGACGAACGCGCGCTTCAGCACCAGTGAACCTCTTTCGCGCGGCACTATGGGGGCTAGCCGGGGCCATGCAAGCCGCTAATGAGAGGCGAATGTCTCTAGGCGACGACGATCCCGAAATCGGCGAAATCCGCACCGCTATCGCGCCGGAAGGCGCAGGCGAGCGCGTCGATGCGTGGCTGGCGAGGTTGTGGCCGGACCTGTCGCGCTCGCGCGTGCAAGGGTTGATCGGCGCAGGCAAGCTCACGGTCGACGGCGCGCCGGTGACGCACGCGAAGGACAAGCCGCGGGCCGGCGCGACGTACGAACTCGTGCTGCCGCCGCCCGAACCCGCCGCCCCGCAGCCGGAGAATCTGCCGCTCGACATCGTGTACGAGGACGAGCATTTGATCGTCGTCGACAAGGCGATAGGCATGGCGATGCATCCCGCGCCCGGCTCGATGCGCGGGACACTTGTGAACGCCCTGCTCGCGCATGGCGGCGACAGCCTCTCCGGCATTGGCGGGGTCGCACGGCCGGGGATTGTGCACCGGATCGACAAAGACACGACGGGGCTCGTCGTCGTCGCCAAGCACGACGCGGCGCACCAGGGCTTGGCGAAACTGTTCGCTAAGCATGATTTGGAACGCGCCTATTACGCGGTGACGCGCGGCGCGCCGAAGGAGCGTAGCGCGACGATCGAGAACCGGCTCGTCCGCTCGAACGAGGATCGACGCAAATATGTAGTTGCGCGCGATCCCAACACCGAAGCCGGCAAGGTCGCGATCACGCGATACTGGACGATCGAAAGTTATGGCCAGCAGGCCGGCGCATCCGCAGGGCGCGCGGCGGCGGCTTTGATCGAATGCAGGCTGCATACCGGCCGCACGCATCAGATTCGCGCGCACCTTTCCCATCTCGGCTGCCCGCTGATTGGCGACCCGCTCTATGGCAAGCAGCGCGCGTTCAAGGCGGAAGGCCCGTACGCGGCTGAAGCGGCCGCCGCTGTGGAAGCTTTCCCGCGCCAAGCGCTGCACGCCGCCGTGCTGGGCTTCGTCCATCCGATCACCGGCGACGATCTTCGCTTCGAAAGCGAATTGCCGGACGATATGGAGGCGTTGCTTACCACTCTTCGGAAGCTCTGAGTTCCGCAGCTGAAACTGCAGCGCGCCTCTCCTCACGGGAGGCGGCCCACGATAGCTTCCGTCCGCGGTGATTGGGGGCAGCTACATGTCCGACGTATTCGCGCGGCCCGAGCGCACTCTGGCGTCAGTGCTGGGGCTGCTGCTGTTCACGCTGAACGAGGCGCGCATGTTCAACATGCTGCCGCGTTCGCCAGACTCCGGCAAAGGCCAGATCTACGGCGTCTGGCTCCAGTTCATGGGCGCGTCCGAGCCCGTCTATCTGAGCGCCCTCGATCTGGTGCTGCGCTGGGGCCTTGCCGGGTTCGTCGCCGGGCTCTGCATTTGGGCCGTAGCCGAAACGTTCAAGCGCCAGTCGGTCGCCGCGGAGTAGCCTCCGCCACTATAGATATGCGTCATCCTCGAATGTTCCGCGTTCGGGGACTAGAACTTGTTTTCGTTTCAGCTTGCGAATCACCTAGTTCCTGATATGTTCTCACGGTCGCGAAATCGTCATCGGGCGGTCGCGGCGCGGGCTTGAACGGCTCCCTATATTGCATTCCGCGGCGCATCCGGTGCTGCCCCTCGGGCGTATGTCAGAGGAGCCGGAAACGACCCGCCGCACGAGGGGTTCAAACACATCATGGCATCAACTGCGCTGACGCTCGCACTGTCCCCTGAGCAAGGGCTGCAACGGTATCTTTCTGAGATCCGGAAGTTCCCCATGCTCACGAAGGAAGACGAGTTCATGCTGGCCAAGCGCTGGCAGGAACATGGGGACACGGAGAGCGCGCACAAGCTGGTAACTTCACATTTGCGGCTCGTGGCGAAGATCGCCATGGGCTACCGCGGCTACGGCCTGCCGATCGGAGAGGTGATCTCCGAGGGCAATGTCGGCCTGATGCAGGCGGTGAAGAAGTTCGATCCGGACAAGGGCTTCCGCCTCGCGACCTACGCGATGTGGTGGATCCGCGCCTCGATCCAGGAATACATCCTGCGCTCGTGGAGCCTCGTGAAAATGGGCACCACCGCCGCGCAAAAGAAGCTCTTCTTCAACCTGCGCCGGATGAAGGGCGAGATGGCCGCGCTCGAGGAGGGCGATCTACGTCCTGAACACGTGGCGACCATCGCCCACAAGCTCGCCGTCACCGAAGAAGAAGTGATCTCGATGAACCGGCGCCTTTCCGGCGGCGGCGACGCGAGCCTCAATGCGCCGATCGGCGGAGCCGGGGGCGACGGCGAAAGCGAGTGGATGGACTGGCTCGCCGACGACCAGGCCGAAGGCACGCAGGAGACGCGCCTCGCCGATAGTGAGGAGTTCGGCGCGCGCATGAGCCTCTTGCAGGAGGCGATGAGCGAACTGAACGAACGCGAGCGCCACATCATCCAGGAACGGCGGCTGAAGGACGAGCCTGCCACGCTGGAAGACTTGTCGAAGGAGTACGGCGTCAGCCGCGAGCGCGTGCGTCAGATCGAAGTGCGCGCGTTCGAGAAGCTGCAGAAGGCGATGAAAAAGCAGGCGGCCTCGCGCGGCCTGCTGGCGGAAGCCGAAGCTTAATAGGCGGGCGTCGCCGGTCCGCGGCGGCGCCGAGCCCGCGGCGCAGGCTGCATCGCCTGCTCCGCTGCCGGCTCTAGCTTCCAGAACGCGTACACGCATGCACCGAAGAACAGCAGCGTGTGAACCGAAAACGGACCGATGATCGCATCGGTGAAGCCGCGCATCACCATCAGCGTGAACAGCAGAAAGAAGAACGAGGTCTCCACTGCCGGCCGCAGCAGCAATTGCTTTAGACCGGCCCAGCCCACGGCGACTAGAGCGCCGGAAAAGGCGAGCAGACCAAAAAGCCCAGTATCGACGGCGATGATCCGGAAGGCGTGATGAAAGTGAAACTGCCGACCGTCTTCGATGTCGACGAGCCGTTTGAGTCCGATAGTCTCGGATGACTCACCCATCCAGATCGCCTGATAACCGTAGCCCAACAGAGGCCGCTCGGCGATTAGCGCGTCGGCGTGCGCCCAAAGAATCGTGCGGCCGGTTAAGGTCGGATCCTTGCCGAGCGTGTCGAAGACGAAGTGATTGGTGAACTCGATCGCTTCGGGGATGAGCAGCGTGAGAGGCGAAAAGATCACCGCTGTCCCGATCAGAGCGCCCAACCTGCCGCCCGGCGGCAGGCGCTGCGACCACCATAGGCCAAGCAGCACCGCAGAACTTCCGAAGGCCATCAGCACCGCCGTCGCCGAATTGGTGCCCGCGAGAAGATACAAGCACAGCGGCAACGAGAGGAACGCTATGCCGCGCAACGGGGCCGCCATATTGCGCATTAGCAGAACCGCCAGCGCCGCCATCAGCAGCACCTGCGCGGCGTAAGCCATCTGGTTCTTGGAGCCGGTGAGGCCGATCAGCACCATGCCGTCCGCGGAAGTCCCCTGCCTGCCGTAGGCGATGCAGAGCAGGCAGAACACGAACAGCGCCACCATCAAAGTCGCGATGTAGCGTCGCGGGGACATCGTACAGGCGATCAAGACCCCAACCACGCAGGTGAAGAGGTACTGCGCACCGTACCGGAACGAGATCATCGGCACGTCGGACCAGAGGCCTGACAAAGTCGCGATCAGCGGCATCAGCAACAGCCACCACCACCGCTTCACCACGTCTATGAACGCGGTCGTGCGGAAGATGAACAAGAGCCCGACGAGCCCCAGCTCCAGCAGGATGAGGATGGCACCGATCTGCGGCACCTGGGTCGCCATCGCCATCAGTAGGACGAAGGCCGCGATTTCGGGCAGGTAGGCGAGGAGCACCATGTGAACGAGCACCCGAAGACGCGCTTGAAGACCGCGGCAAATCCATAGCCGTTTCCGGCTGTTAACGCTACGCGCTGCGCCGGAAACACGCGGGAACGCCTGTGAAACGCGAACGTTGGCCCAAAACGAGATGCCCGCCCCGAAACTATCCAATGCGCTGCGCGCGCGCGTTACCGCTCTCCGCGCATGGGGCGCGACGCAGTCGGGGCGCGCATATCGTGGCGCAAAAACGGCAGGCGCGAAGATCGGCGCTTGGCCTTGGAAACGGATCGGCATTTGGGCCGGCGGCGCTTTCGGCGTGTTGGCGACCGCGCTGGTGCTCTTTCTAGCATTCGCCGATTGGAACGCCCTGCGGGGGCCGATCGGCCGTTGGGCCTCGGTCGCGACCGGACGCGAGATTGTGATCGCCGGCGATCTCGACGTGGACCCATGGTCGTTCACACCCGAGGCGCGCGTGCGCAATCTGCGCATTGGCAATCTGCCGCGTTTCCGCGAGCGCGGGCAGTTCGCGGAAGTGGCGGAGGCGGAAGTCGCCGTAAGGCTGCTGCCGCTGTTCGTCGGCCGCTTCGACATCGTCCGGCTCGACCTCAACGGCGCGGACCTCGACCTCTACCGCAACGCGGCGGGCGACGCGAATTGGGCGCAGACGCGCCGCCAAGGACAGCGTCCGCTCGATTTGCCGGACATTCGCGACTTCTCCCTGCGCGAGGGCCACGTGCGCTACGAGGACGTGAAGCGGCGCCTGGTGCTCGACGCCGAGTTCACCACGCGCGAGAGCGCCGATGCGCGCAATCCGGGCGAGTTCGCGCTCGATGGCGAAGGCGAAATCAACAATCGGCCGTTCACAGTGGAGTTCACCGGCGCGCCGCTCCTCAACGTGCGCCGTAACCGGCCCTACCCCTTCGTCGCCGACGTGCGCGCGGGCGGCACCCGCATCCAGGCGGACGGTTCGATTGCGCGTCCATTCAACTTGAACCGCTGGCAGGCCGACATTATCGCCTCCGGCCCCGACCTCGCGCACCTCTATGATCTCATCGGCCTCACTCTGCCGAACACGCCGCCCTATTTCGTGCGCGGCCGTGTCGAGCGGAACGGGCGCCAGTATGGGATGCCGGAGCTGAACGGGCGTGTCGGCGACAGTGACCTGCGCGGCGCCTTCACCGCCACAACGAATGCACGCACGGGCCGTCTGTTCTTCGACGGCGACTTCGTCTCGAGCCGGCTCGACTTCGACGACTTGATGGCCGTGCTCGGCGGCGCGCCCGCCACCGGCGGCGGCGAAACCGCCTCCGCAACACAGCGCGCGATCGCGGCGAATATGGCCGCCGAAGGCCGGCTGCTGCCGGACGCCGAACTCGACATCAGCCGCGTGCGCGACATGGATGCGCGGGTGACCTACCGCGCCGCGCGCGTGCGCAGCGACCGCTTCCCACTGCGCGGATTCTCTCTCGACATTTCGCTCGATCAGGGCCTGCTTCAGCTCGATCCGATGACGCTCGATCTCAGGCAAGGCCGCATCGGCGGCGCCGTAGCGATCAACGCGCGGGAAGCGACGCCGCAAGTGAATATGGACGTCCGTCTCACCGGGGCGCGCCTTGAGAGCATCGTTGCGTTCCGGGGCGGCGCGCCGCTGACCGGATCGCTGGTCGGGCGCGTGCGCCTCAGCGCTCGCGGCGCGTCTGTGCGCGAAGCGGCCTCGAATGCAAACGGCGAGGTGACGCTGGTGACGCCCCGCGGCGAAGTGCGCGAGGCATTCGCCGAACTCACCGGCATCAACGTCACGCGCGGCCTCGGCCTGCTTCTGAGCGACGATCAGAGCAAGATCGACATACGCTGCGGCGTCGCGAGCTTTTCGGTGCGCAGCGGCGTCATGCACGCGCGCTCGATGGTGTTCGACACCGAGACCATGCTGATCCGCGGCGGCGGCCGCATCAACCTGAACGACGAGACGCTGGATCTGCGCCTGCAGGGTGAGCCGAAGGAAGCGCGGCTGATCCGGGTTGCGGCGCCGATCACGATTCAGGGACGGCTGCGCTCGCCCGAACTCGGCGTCGATCTCGAGGAAGCGGCGGACGAAGGCGGGCTCGCGGCGCTGCTGGGTTCGCTCATCGCGCCGATCGCCGCGGTGCTGCCGTTCGTCGATCCAGGGCTCGCCGAGGACGCGAACTGCGCCGCACTACTGGCCGGACGCGAGCAGCAAACCAGCGAAGGCTGAGGGAACAGGGGCTCGTCCTTGCCTGTTCACAACCGCGATGGCCAGTTTCTCCGAGCAGATTTTCCAGCCGCCGCCGGAGGCCGAAAACTTCTACATCAAGGGGCTGAAACTGCTCGCGCAGAGCGATGCGCCATTCCTGCTCTGCGGCACCTATGCGGTGACGACCTATACCGGCATCGTCCGCCCCACCAAGGATCTCGACATCTTCTGTAAGGCCAGCGACTACCCGCGCATCCTCTCCTTCTTCCGCGAGCACGGCTACGAGATCTCGGTCGAAGACGAGCGCTGGCTCGCGAAGGTTTTTCAGGACCGCTACTTCTTCGACGTGATTTTCAGCTGCCGCGCGACCGAGATCGCCATCACCGACGAATGGTTCGAAGGCGCCCCGGAAATCGAAGTCTATGGGACTAAAGTGCGCATCATCAAGCCCACGGAGCTGATCTGGTCAAAGATCTTCGTGCAAGACCGCTATCGCTACGACGGCGCGGACGTGGCGCACGTGATCTTGAAGCAGCACGACGCCATCGATTGGCCGCGTCTCATGCGCTACATGGAAGTGCACTGGGAGGTGTTGCTGACGCATCTTCTGAACTTCCGCTACATCTACCCGAGCGAGAGGGACCGCATTCCACGCTGGGTGATGGACGAACTGGTCGACCGCATGCGCCAGCACCTCGACATGCCGCCGTCCAAAGTGAAGGTCTGCCGCGGCCGCATGTTCAGCGCGCGCGATTACGTTACTGACATCAGCGAATGGGGTTACGCCGACATGGTAGGCAAAGGCTTGGATGAGCGTCATGACGCTGTCACCTGAGGCGCGCCCGGTGCGGGTGGCGGCGATCGGCGATCTGCACGTCAGCGAGTCGATGCAGCGGCCGTATCGCGACCTGTTCACCCAGGTCAGCAACGAGGCCGACGCGGTGGTGATCTGCGGCGATCTCACTAATTACGGCAAGCCGAGCGAAGCGCACGTTTTGGCGGAGGATCTGCACGCCTGCGCCATTCCGGTGATCGCCGTGCTCGGCAACCACGATCACGAATCGAACTGCGTCGAGGAGGTGAAGCACATCCTTACGCAAACGGGCGCGCATATTCTGGATGGCGGCGAGGCCGTTGAGGTCCTGGGAATCGGCTTCGCCGGCTGCATGGGCGCGATGGGCGGCTTCGGCCGCGGCATGCTCTCGGCCTTCGGTGAACCAGCGGTGAAGACATTCGTGCAGGCTTGTCTCGAGGAGACGATGAAGCTGGAAACGGGCCTGCGGATGCTGCGGACGGAGCGCGCCATCGCCGTGACGCACTATGCGCCGGTTACCAGCACGCTTGAAGGCGAGCCGCTGGAGATCTACCCGTTCCTGGGCAATTCGCGGCTGGCTGAAACCATCGACCGTTTCGACAATGTGCGCTTTGCCGTGCACGGCCACGCGCATCGCGGCGTCTTCCGCGGCGCAACGCCGAAGGGCGTGCCGGTTTACAACGTCGCGCGCCCGGTGCTCGCCCGCATGGGCGAGCGGCCGTTCACGCTGCTGGACGTCTAGGCGTTCGGGTTTGCGTCGGCGCCGCCCTCGCCGGCCGGCGGCGTCAGCAGCGCAGACAGCTTACGGTTCTCATCCGTATAATCGTCCCGCATGCGCTCGATGAAACGCGTCTGCGCACGCGCGAACTCGTCAGGCGAGGAGCAGCCCGCCAGCATCTCCATCTGATCGGCGTAAGCGTGCATGCGGCGCGCCCAAAACCGCGCTGTCTCGAGCGCGACACGCTGGCTGGCGACGATTGAGTGCAGCGCCGGATTCGGCATCACGGCGAACATGAAGGGCGTTTTGTCCGGCGCTCCGTCGGCGCCATTGGTTGTCTTGGCAGGCATGAGGGCGTTTCCACTGCAGCGTTGGCGGGACGGCCAGGCGCGCGCGGCGCCGGCCGCAACGCTATTTAGCACCACAGCGCGCCAGATCACTAACATTGCGCAAAATCAATCGCCAAAGGCGCGTTCGAGCCGCTGGATGCTGATCGTCTCGACGGCGGCGCGCACCTGATCGGCGGTGACGTCTGTTCCCTGCGCCGAGAGCGCAACGCCGCGGCCGAGCACCGCATAAGTGGCGCTCCCGCCGCTCCTATTGACTTGCTCGGCATAGAGGCGGCCGTCGATGCGCTGCGCCCGCGCATAGCTGTCCGCGTCGAAACGGTTCTCGCGTACGTCCGCCACTGGCGTAAGTGCGACCACGGCGCCGTCGCCGGCGAGATCGACGATCGTCACGTCGATGCGCGCGTCGCCATTGCGGTATTCGCCCCTCGCCTGCGCTGTGCCCATCGCCGTCGCGCTCGACGACGTCTCGAGCCTGAATCCGCCAGGCAGCGTCTCCGGCATTTGCTCGACGAGGCGGGTATGGTCGATCGTCGGTCCGCCTCGAAGGTAGCGTCGCACGTGCTCCTCCACGTCGCTCGTCTCACGCGCGATCGATGCGGCCGCCGCGCGGGGCTGCTGCTGTGTGAGTTGCAGCATCGGGATCTCGGCGAAAAGCGCCGAGGCCGCGTTGCGCAGAGAGCCCATGGCGATGAAGAGCACGAGGGTCGCCGCGAGCGTGAGGCCGACGATCGCGGCGAAGAATTGCGCGCGCTTTTCATCTGGCGTGTTCATGAGTCGCGGCAGCCCGATGAACAGCAGCCCGAGCGAATAGAGCCCCAGAACCGCAAGCCAGCTCAGCATCGGATGCAGCGAGAATACGCCGGCCAGCAGCGCGGCGGTGGAGGAATAGACCGCGAGCTTGTGCGCTTGGACGCGATTGGCGGCGGACCCGAAGCGCGGCGCAAGCGCCAGCGTCACCCGCGCCATGATGTAGATTGACGCTAACCACAGCGCGATGTGGAGCACGCCGCCCAGCACCGCATCCGCCGGCGTGTAGCGCGTGGAAAAGCCGCCGGCCGCCCACGGAAACAACAGCGAGCCGACTGCGGCGCACAATCCCGACAGCGCCGCCAGCGGCAGCGCGTAGCCCTTGTAGAGCTGCTGTGTCTCGGCCGGCTCCGCGGCGATCGCGTCCCACGTCGTCTGCGGACGCCACAATATCGCTTTCACACGCTCGAGGAGCGATTGGCCTTCGATGGTCGCGGGATCGATCGTCACGTCCATTCCCCCGTGATGAGCGGGGATGTTAGGCGCCGAACCCGCGCGACGCCAACCGCAAAACGCCCTCAGCCCACGCAGCTCGCCAGCGAAAAGAGGACGATGCCCGCCACCATTGCGGCGATCGTCACGGATGCGGCATAGCTCAACGCGCGCTCCGGCGGCGTTTTCATCAGGATCGGCAGGCCGCGATACATGACGTAGACCATTGCTGCGAGCGCGAACAACGACAGCCACCAGAGCGGCGGCCAGAGTGAGAACAGGCCGGAAAGGAACGCCGGCGTCAGCGAATAAGCGGCGATCTTGTGAGCCGAGAGATCGTCGCGATCGGCGTCGAACTGATCGGCCAGCGCGTTGATCAGCAGGCCGAGGAGAAACACGAGCGCGACGGTGACGATCCACGTCACGACAACGCTGACCAGCGCACTGTCGATCGGACCGACGCGAATGGGCTCGAAGACGAGCGCACCGATGAGGCCAGCCACAGGCGGAATCGCCGCGAGCGGCGCGACATAGCCCAACAGGATGTTGGGGACCGTCGTTTCTTCGGCCCTGATCTGCTGCCATTCCTTGTTTGGCTCACGCAACAAGCCGTAGGCGCGCGAGAAGATGAACTCGGACTTGCGGTACGCCTGCTGCGCGCGTGCGCGCGCGTCCTCGACGCTGAACCGATGTCCCCGCGGATGGTTCTCGTTGTCGGCCGACATTGAAGTCCTGCGATTGGCGAATAGCGAATGGCGAATAGAGCTACCTCAAACCGGCAGGACCCGCCACCCTACTCCCCATTCGCTATTCGCCATTCGCCCGTTCAAGCCTTGAACGGATCGCGCATCAGAATGACGTCGTCGCGCTCGGGGCTGGTGGAAACGAGCGCGGCTGGGCAGCCGATCAACTCCTCAATGCGGCGGACGTACTTGATCGCTTTCGCCGGCAAGTCGCGCGAACTGCGGACGCCGCGCGTGGTTTCCTTCCAGCCTTCGAGCGTCTCATAGATCGGCTCGCACGCGGCTTGGTCCTTCACGCTGGCGGGCAGGTAATCGATCATTTTGCCGCCGAGCGTGTAGCCGGTGCAAATCTTGATCTCGTCGAACGTGTCGAGCACGTCGAGCTTCGTCAGCGCGATTCCGTCGGCGCCGGAAAGCGCGATCGACTGGCGCACCAGCACGGAATCGAACCAGCCGCAGCGGCGCGCGCGGCCGGTATTGGTGCCGAACTCGTGACCGAGTTCGCCGAGCCTTCGTCCCGCTTCGTCGTGGAGCTCGGTCGGAAACGGGCCGCCGCCGACACGCGTGGTGTAGGCTTTCACCAAACCCAGCACGTAGCTGATCGCGCGCGGACCGACGCCGGAGCCGGCGGCCGCCTGCCCCGCGACAACGTTGGAGGACGTGACGAACGGATAGGTGCCGTGGTCGACATCGAGCAGCACCCCTTGAGCGCCTTCGAACAGCACGCGCTTGGAATCTTCGAACGCTGTATTGAGCACGCGCCACGCGGGCTGCGCGTACGGCAGCACCTTGGGCGCGATCTCCGCCAGGTCGCGCTTCAGCGCCACAACGTCGATTTCCGGCAGCTCAAGGCCGCTGCGCAATGCGTTGTGGTGCGCGGTGAGGCGCTCGATCTTCCAGGCGATCGCTTCGGGATCGGCGAGATCGGCGACGCGGAGCGCGCGCCGCCCCACCTTGTCTTCGTACGCAGGACCGATGCCACGCTTGGTGGTGCCGATCGACGCGGCGCCCGCTTGCGCTTCGCGGGCGGCGTCGAGATCGCGGTGAAACGGCAGAATGAGACAGGCCTGGTCCGAGAGGACGAGGATGTCCGGCGTGATCTTCACGCCCTGCGCCGTGATCTTGTCGATCTCGCTCGCCAGCGCCCAGGGATCGACGACGACGCCGTTGCCGATGATCGAGAGCTTGCCCTGCACCACGCCCGAAGGCAGCAGCGCCAACTTGTAAGTGGTGTTGCCGACGACGAGCGTGTGGCCGGCGTTGTGGCCGCCCTGGAAGCGCACGACGACATCGGCGCGGTGGCACAGCCAATCGACGATCTTGCCTTTGCCTTCGTCGCCCCACTGGGCGCCGACGACCACTACAGCGGACATGGAAACTCCTTGTCGGGCCAATCCGCCCGCCGTGCGCGTTCCTGGCCCCAATCCTCGATAGAGGCAAGCGCTCAGCCGCCGAAACGGCAGCGGCTGAGCGTCTCAGTCGCTAACCGACGACGATGGGCGCCCCGCCCATGCCGCCCATAGAAGCACGGACCGCCCCAAGGACGGCGCCGATCACCAGCCACACCACGATCATCACGACGATGATCGTAATAAAGTAGCCGATGCGCTTGTCGTCCGGCGTTTTCATCAGCGGCGGCAAGCCAAGATAGATCAGCGCAAGCGAATAGAGGCCGAGAATTCCGAGCATGGCGATCGGCGGAAAGATCGCGAACACGCCGGCGAGGAAACCGGCGGTGCTGCCGTAGGCGGCGAGCTTGTGCGCTTGGCCTTCGTCCTTCACCGAGCCGAAATTCGGCGCAAGCGCGTTCGCCACCAGCGCCAGCACGTACACGCCGGCAAGGCCCATGGCGACCTGCAGCACCAAGCTCACCAAGCCGGTTGTCATCGGCACGCGGACGGTGACGCCAAACGCCGAAACGCCGATGAACGTGAGGCCGATGAACGAGCAGATCGCCGATATGAGCACCAGCGGCAGCACGTAGCCCGTGTAGAGCTGGCTGACGTTCGCAGGCTCGCCGGCGATGCGCTCCCACTCGGCTTTCGGCTGCAACAGGATGTTCTTGGCGCGCTCGATCAAATTCGGCGTGCCGGTGCTTACTGGATCTGTGGTCACGCGCTTCTCCCCTGCGACGACTCGCAGGCGATGCTACGCTGGGGCTCGCGCGTGTCTAGTTCTACGCCAGCTCGTTCACTCACCGAACTGATAGCCGATGCGGATGCCGATCTGATCGACGCCCTGATTGCGGCCTGTGCCGAGGATTTGGCCGTGGCTCAGGTGTTCGTAGAAGATTTGGCCTTCGAGCGGGCCTTCGAAATCACGGGTGAGGCCCAGCGAGGTGCGGAAGAGATCGCGTGAGCCGTATTGCACGTTCTCGGCCGCGAACGCCGCCGCTTCGGGCGAGCCGTTCGGATACGGGTTCTCGATCTCGCCGTCATGGACGACGTAGCCGACTCCCGGCTCCAGCGCCCAATTCTCGGCGAACTCCCAGCGCCATTCGAGGCCGAAGCCGCCGAAACTCGTATCGCCGGCGGTGTTGACCGACGCCATCAGATAAGGCTGCGGCGAGAACGCCCAACTGAGAAAATCCGGCGAGTCGAACGAGACCTGGACCTCCACATTCGGACCGTCCTCCTTGTCGGCGTTCTTGCAATTGATGACGCAGATATTGTGCTGCATCACGCCGACATGAATTTCGTCGACGCCGGCCTCAGCCGACGGCGCCATCATCATCGCAGCACCGAAAATTGCCAAGCCGGCCGCCGTTCCCCGCATCGATTCTCCCCCGAAAGGCGCGGGGAACCTAGCCTGACAGACGAAGGCGCGAAAGCGGCTTAGTCATCCGCCGGATCGGGATCGAAACGGTAGATGTAGCGGAGGCCCACATAGTCGAGCCCCTGGTTGCGGCCGGTGTCGAGGACCTGACCGTGGCTCATGTGCTGCCAATAAAGCTGGATCGCGCTGCGCGGGCCGAACTCGCGCTCGAGCGCGAACGAGCTGCGGAACAGATCGCGTGAACCCAAGAGCTGGTGCTCCTGCTCGAAGGCGACGGCCTGGGGCGAGAGCGGCGGGAATGGATTGTCCAGCTCGCCATTGTGAACGACATAGCCGAAGCCCGGCTCGAACGCCCAGCCCTCGGCGAACTCCCAACGCCATACGACTCCCACGCCGCCGAACGAGACGCCGCCGGGGTCGGTCGAGATCGAGCCCATCAAGTACGGGCGCGGCGAGCCGATCAAGTTCAGGAAGTCCGGCGAACTCGAGACGATTTCGATCTCGACATTCGCCCCTTCCTGCTTGCCTTCGACGATATCGCCGTGATCGGAGCGGATGTTGCCGACCGCGCCGATGCGCACTTCGTCGATCTTGGCCTCCGCCGAGGGCGCGGCGACGAGCCCGGCGGCAGCCATCAACAGCGTCGAGCACAGCAGCTTCAATTTCATGGCTATCCCCTCGCGAGCCGGCGATCCGCTTTCCGGCTGTAGCGCTGAACGCCGGTATCCGCTGCAGGTTCCCAAATCTTGCGGGCGCCTCCCGCTCGGCCTATCCAAGGCGCATCGGAGGGGAGATGCGGTTCGCGCTGGTCTATGGCGATCCGGGCGCTGGGCGGGCGCCGGCTGAGCCCCACGGCTGGGGCGCCGCGCTGGGCGCGATGATCGTCGCCAGCCTCCTTCTTGGTCTGATCTCGAGCGTCGCGCTCCTGATCGGCATCGTCGCCATGGGATACGAAATCGGCGATTTGTTTGGCGACGACCAAGCTGCTTTCGGCGCAGCCCGGCTCATCGCCGAGTGCATTGCCTATACAGGGCTTGGTTGGTTCGTGATCCGAACCTCTGGGCGATCATTCGCGGATCTCGGATTGAATGTCCGCGCTCTGGTCGGCGGTCTCCCTTGGGTGCTCGCAGGCGTCGTGGTCGCAATCCCGACGATGCTCGGCTTGTTCGCACTGCCTGCAGGGTGGCCGACCGCCGCAGCGTCCGCACTTCCCGTTCTCGCCCCTCCTGTGCTGCTTCAATCGGGGGTCGAGGAGATACTCTTCCGCGGCGTGATCATGGCTGCGCTCGCCGCCCGCTACGGCGCGTTGCGCGGTGTGCTCATCAGCGCCGTCATCTTCTCGCTCTGGCATTTCGATCCATCTCTGGCGTGGCAAGACGTGCTTCTGACGCTCGGCTCGACATTCGTGTTTGGGGTGACGTCTGCGCTGCTTGTGCTGCGTCAGGGCCATCTCGGCGGCGCGATCGCGCTGCACGCGATGTGGAATCTGACGCTCGCGATCGAAACCGGTCTCGCCCGCTGGCCCGAGCCCTTCTGGGAGACCTTCGGCGCCACGGTCGAAAATGCGCCGACAGAGGCGTGGGACCCGTCAATGGCCAGCGCAACCCTGCTGCCGCTGGCGATTGAAACGGCGATTGTCCTGACGGCGGTGCGCTTCGTTTTTGCCGACGTCCTCGCCGATCGCGGGCGCGCAAGGTTGCATGACGATCGCTAGATTCCGCGCTGCATGGCAGCTCTGAAAGAAAACGTGCGCTAGCGCTGACTACCGAGGTTGGACGTAAAGCCCGGCGTCACCGGGATCGCGACTCTCGTCCACTCGCTGCCGAACGTCGCGGCGCTCACGGTCCATTCCTCTGGGCCAATACGTACGAAATCCAAGCGTATGAAGATCCACGCATTCGAACCGTAATAATGATAAAGGAAGATCGCCCGATAAGCGTCGGACAACGTGATATCCTCGATAATGCGGGACTCCAGCGCCCGCGGGGAAGTGATGGCGCGTTCGTAGGTCAGCAAAGCGGCCTCGACGTTGGAGGGTAGCGCAGCGCCGGAATACATCTGCGAATAGAGCGCCCGCAACGGCGCTACGCCGGCGACGCTCATGTTGTTGGAAAGTTCGGTCACGTGACGCGCGGGATCGGCGACCACGACGGGCTGCGCCCAGCTGAGCGACATTGGCGCGGCCCAGAGCGCCACGACCAACAGTATGACGCGCTTCATCATTTCTTCTCCCCTGCCCGAAGGCAGCACAGGCGGACTAGAAGCGCAACACCTTAGCGTAGCGCACCTGCGGCAGCGCCTTGATGCGCGCGAGCAGCGGCTCGGAGATCACCTGGTCGACGCCGACCAGCGCGATGGCGTCGGCGCCTTCGCTTTCGCGGCCGAGGTGGAAGGTGGCGATATTGACGCCCGCTTCCGCCAGCATCGTGCCGAGCGCGCCGATGAAGCCCGGCTTGTCCGAATTGTTGACGAACAGCATCACCGGGTGGAACGCCGCTTCCAGCTGCATCATCTTTACCTCGGCGATCTTCGGCGCGCCGGCGACGACGGTGCCCGCAAGCGAGCGCCACTTGCCGCCGGTCTGCACCTTGATCCGGATGAGGCTGTCATAGATCGGACTATCGTCGCGCGTGCTTTCGGTCAGCGGCACGCCGCGCTCCTTCAGCAGCGCCGGCGCGGAGACGACGTTCACGTCCTGCAGCAGCGGACGCAGCAGGCCCGCAAGCGCGGAAGCCGTCAGCGGCTTCATGTTGAGTTTGGTGACATCGCCTTCGTACTCGATCTCAACGGCTTCGAGGCCTTCGTCGACAATCTGCCCGGCGAATGCGCCGAGCTTTTCCGCCAGCGTCGCGAACGGCTTGAGCCGCGGCGCTTCTTCGGCCGTGATCGACGGCATGTTGAGCGCGTTGGTGACGGCGCCGCTGAGCAAATAGTCCGCCATCTGTTCGGCAACCTGGAGCGCGACGTTCTCCTGCGCTTCGTTGGTTGAGGCGCCAAGATGCGGCGTGGCGATAAAGTTCGGCGCGCCGAACAACACGTTCTCCTTCGCCGGCTCGATCGTGAAGACGTCGAACGCCGCCGCCGAGACTTGGCCGCTCTCCAGCCCTTGACGCAACGCGGCTTCGTCGACGAGACCGCCCCGCGCAGCGTTGACAATCACCACGCCCTTCTTCGTCTTCGCCAGATTCTCCCGCGAGAGAATGTTCTTGGTCTTCTCCGTCATCGGCACGTGCAGCGAAATCACATCGGCGCGCGGCAGCAGTTCTTCCAGTTCGACCTTCTCGACACCAATCTGCACGGCGCGCTCCGGCGAGAGAAACGGATCGTAGGCGATCACCTTCATTTTGAGCCCGAGCGCACGATCGGCGACGATCGAGCCGATATTGCCGCAACCGATCAGACCCAGCGTCTTGGCGTAGAGCTCGACGCCCATGAAGCGGTTCTTTTCCCACTTTCCGGCCTGGGTCGACACATCCGCCGCCGCGATTTGCCGCGCGGCCGCGAACATCAAGGCGATGGCGTGCTCCGCGGTGGTGATCGAATTGCCGAACGGCGTGTTCATGACGACGATGCCGCGCGCGGTGGCGGCTGGAATGTCGATATTGTCGACGCCGATGCCGGCGCGGCCAATGACTTTGAGGTGTTTCGCCGCGGCGATCACTTCGGCCGTGGCCTTGGTGTTGGAGCGCACCGCGAGGCCGTCATAGCGGCCGATGATCTCGATCAGCTCGTCTTTCTTCAGGCCAGGCTTGAAATCGACTTCGACGCCGCGCTGCCTGAAGATGTCGATCGCGGCTTGGGAGAGTTCGTCGCTGATGAGGACTTTTGGCATTGTCAGTTTCCTTTGCGCCAATCGGCGCGATCGAGACGGTGAACGAGACAATCGTCGTCGCCGAATATGCGCCGGCCGACGATCTTGAAGCCGAGGCGCTGGTAAAAACGGTGCGCGTCCGTGTTGCTGTTGAGCGGATCGATGACGATCGCTTCTATGGCCGGATCGGCGAAACAGCGATCGATCACCGCGCGCATCATTGTCGCGCCGTGACCGGCGTTTCGATCACGCGCATCTCCGATCCAGATATCGATCGCGCGCAGGTTCGGTTCGATCTCGCCCCAGTAATGCGTCGGTTCGAGGTAGGGATCGATCACCTGCATCGCGCCGATCGGCCGACCGTCGAGCTCGGCGATGTAGTAGCAGGACACGTCGCTGCGCGCGGCGATCTCGTCCGCCCACACCGCGCCCTCGAACGCTTGCTGCGCGTCCGGATCGTCGGTGGTGCAGGCGATCACGCTAGGTTCATGATCCCAGCGCTCGAGCACAGGCACATCATCTTGCGTCGCTTGGCGAATGGTGAGCGCGGCGCCGCCCGAGCGGACGGTGATCGGCTCCCAAACGACGCTGCTTGTCGCAGCCATCGCGGGTCAGGCCGCTTGCGCGAGATCGCTGGCGAGCGTGGCGAAAGCCCAGTCGAGCCAAGGCGTCAGCGCTTCGACATCCGCCGCTTCAACGGTGCCGCCACACCAGATGCGCAAGCCCGGCGGCGCCGAGCGATAGGAGCCAACGTCGAGCGCCACGCCCTCTTTCTCCAGCAACGCGGCGAGCTTCTTGGCGAATTCAGCTTGCCCTTCGCCGCTCAAGCCCGTCACGCGCGGATTGACGACTTTGAGGCAGACGCTCGTGTTCGAGCGCGTCGCCGCGTCCTCCGCGAGGAAGTCCACCCAATCGGTGCGTGCAACCCAATCCGCGATCGCTTTGGTGTTGGCGTCGGCGCGCGCGCGCAGGGCTTCGAGACCGCCAATGCTTTCAGCCCATTTCAACGCATCGATGTAGTCTTCCGTCGCCAACAAAGACGGCGTGTTGATGGTCGAGCCTTCGAAGATCTCGAGATCGACCTTGCCCTTCTTGGTGAGGCGGAAGATCTTCGGCAGCGGCCGATCCGGCATGTAGCTCTCCAGCCGCGCGATGGCGCGCTGCGACAGGATCAGCATCCCGTGCGCGCCTTCGCCGCCCAACACCTTCTGCCACGAGAACGTGGTCACGTCGCACTGCGCCCAGTCGATCTGCTGCGCGAACACGGCGCTGGTCGCATCGTTTATGGTGATGCCCTCGCGGTCGGGGGCGATCCAATCGAAGTTCGGAATCCTCACGCCCGACGTGGTGCCGTTCTGAGTGAAGATAATGTCAGCGGTTTTGCGCGCGGCGCGCAAATCAGGCAGGGCGCCGTAGCCCGCCGTATGCGCCTTGAAGTCGAGCTTCAATTGCTTGGCGTCCGTCACCCATTCTTCGCCAAAACTTTCCCAGGCGAAGATGTCCACCGGGCGCGCGCCCAGCATCGACCACATCGCCATTTCGATCGCGCCCGTATCCGACGCCGGGACGATGCCGATCTTGAAATCCGCCGGCACGCCTAGGATGGCGCGGGTGCGATCGATCGCCTCCTTGAGCCTGGCTTTGCCGGCCTTTGCGCGGTGCGAGCGGCCGAGAACTGCGCCCGCAAGCGCATCGGTGGTCCAGCCCGGGCGTTTTTTGGTGGGTCCCGACGAAAAGCGGGGGTCAGCCGGGCGCACTGCCGGCTTGGCGGGGATATTCATCAACTTGTCTCCCATCCTCACAGATGGGCGTCCGCCGTTGGGAGCGGATGGCCCGCCGATGTACGTGCGCTCGTTCGCGGCCGATTGCAATGCGGCAGTCTCATCGTCCAAGATGAAAACTGGCGCATTCCTGGGGAGGACGATGCGTAAACTTTGCGCGGCGCTCGGCGCCCTTGTCTTGCTGGCCACACCGGCGTGGTCCGAGCCGAGCGGATTTCCGCCGACGGACCGGACATGGACGCCGCTGGATCTGCCGGCCGTAGGGACGACGCTCCGCACCGCCGCAGTGACGGACCTTCCGCGCATGAGTTCGCCAGCGAGCGGCGTGTTGGAGCGCCTCTCCGACCCCGCGACAATGAGCATGTGCCGCGATCAGTCGCTCCCAGCCGAGAGCCGGATGCGCGACTGCCTGCCGGCGTTCCAGGCGCTGGTAGGAATTGGCGAAGCGTATGTTTCGGCGCTCGACCGCGATGCGGCCTTCGCCGACGATGCGATGCGTGCGGCGGAAGGCCTTCTGCACGGCGCCGACGCGATGCACGCGCTCATGAATGATTTCGTCGCGACGCTGGACCCGAACGACCCAAGCTACGCCAGGAGAATGGGCGGCGTCGATCAGGCCAAGCGCGGTTTGACGACCATGCTCAACGGCGCAATCACGATGCTGACGGAGCGCCACCTCTATTCGGACGCAGCCAGGGCGCGCTTCGCCGCGGTCATCGCGGAGGTGTATCCCCGTATGCGCGTCAGCCTGACTGCAGAAAACCGCGCCGAATTCGAACGCACGCTTCAAACTCTGATGCAGAACGATCCAGATCCGGACGTGCGGGCCGCTCTTACTGCGCTCAACGCGCTCTAGCACGAAGAGCCATCGCCGGGCCGCCGGGATCAACCCTCGCCGGTCACGACGATGCGCGGCGCGGGCGGGGCTTCCGGTTCTTCCGGCGGCGCCGGATGCGAGGTCGGCGGCGCCGGCGTCACGTCCGGCGGCGACTCCACTTCGAGTCCCGGCAGCATTGGGTCTTCGAAGATCGCCGGCAGCTGTTTGGCGGCGCGCGGCCGGCGCTTCTTGCGCTGCGGCGCTTCCGGGTGGACGTCGATGCGGTTGTGAATCCTTGAGAGCGCGCTATCCAGTTCGCCGCGCAGGTAGACCGCGACCTGCCCCAACAGCCGCACGCTCGATAGCGTCTGCACCGCGCGCATGTAGCCGCCGCGCTTGGACGCCTGGAAGCCGACGACGCTCTCCAGATCGAGCCGGTCGCACCAGTACGGCGCCGCGTCCGCGAACGCCGAGCCGGTGACGTGGTCTTCATCGACGCCGACGCTCGGACAGAAGAAGCGTTGCACGAAGTCGTATGGTTTGCCCTCGTCCGCCGGCGCACTGACCACCAGCATCCCTTGGCGCGGGCCGCGGACGGCGCGGTTGATCGCGGCGATGTCGGGCTTCATCGCCCGCAGCGCGGTTTCGCTTTCGAGCACGATGTTGGCGTATTCGCCGATGAACGCGTCGTAGATTTCCACGCCGCCAAGCGCCTCGCCGACATTCTCGTCCGGCGTCCATGGCGTGCGCTGCTTGCGCGGCAGGTCGAGCGTATAGCCCTCGGCCGTGCGGCGCACGACCAGCGCACCGGCATGGGTGTCGAACACGACGATCTCGAGATTGGGCGCAAGTTCGCTCAGCAGCACCGCGCCGGCCGCGAGTGTCGCGTGGCCGCAGAGCGGCACCTCCGTCGTCGGCGAGAACCAGCGCAGCTGATAATTGCCGGTGAGCCCTGTCGGCACGACGAAGGCGGTCTCCGAGAGCTTGTTCTCTGTCGCGATCGCCTGCAGCACGGCGTCCGGCAACCAGCGCTCCAGCGGCACCACGGCCGCCGGGTTGCCGGTGAACACGCGGTCGGTGAAGGCGTGGACAATCCAGATTTTCATGCGCGCCGCGAGTTTTGTCCTGCAATGACGGCGAGATATGGCCTTTGCCGGCCGGCTTCGCCAGCTTCAACACCGGTTAAGCGTGCGCAGGGCTCGCGCGGCAGGCGAAATGGCGCTCAGCCGCGCTGCAGCGGCCAAGAGTGCCCGAGCGGGCCATGGCCCTGCCCCAGCCCCGGCGCTCGGCGGATCGCCTCCATGAGGTAGGCGCGCGCCTTCTCCACAGCGGGCTCGAGCGGTGCGCCGAGAGCGAGGTTCGCTGCGATGGCGGAGGCAAGCGTGCAGCCGGTCCCGTGCGTGGCGCGCGTTGCGATGCGCGGGCCCTCGAACACGCGGTACCCTTCGCGCGTCAACAGCACGTCGCGGACGATGTCGCCTTCGATGTGCCCGCCCTTCACCAGCGCCGACCAGGCGCCGAGCTGCTCCACCAAAATCTCGGCCGCGTTGATTTGGCCGTCGAGGTCCCGCACGTCGACGCCGGTGAGCGCCTCCGCTTCGGGCGCGTTCGGCGTCACGATCGCGGCGATCGGCATCATCTCGTCGCGGATCACGGCCACCGCATCCTCTGCCAGCAGCGAAGCGCCGCCTTTGGCGATCATCACCGGATCGAGCACGACCGGCGCGCCGGCGCCGACGGCGTACCATGCTTCCATCACTGTGCGCACGTGCGCGGCCGATCCCAGCATGCCGAGCTTCCAGGCGTCGGCGCCGAGATCAACCATCACCGCCTCGATCTGCCCGTTCACGATCTCGGTCGGGACCTCATGCACGGCGGTGACGCCCAGCGTGTTCTGCACCGTGATCGCCGTGATCGCTGTCATGGCGTAGCCGCCGAGCGCAGTGACGGTCTTGATGTCCGCCTGAACGCCGGCGCCGCCGCCGCTGTCGGAGCCGGCGACTATGAGAACCCGGCCTTTGGGTTTTGCCTCTGCCTGTGCCATGAGCGATCACATGGCCGAGGTGGTCCGCATTTCCAAGTCGCTTTCGTACTGGCTGCGCCACCGGCCCGACGCAGCCGGGCTCACGCTCGACCCGCAGGGCTGGGCGGACCTCGACAGCGTGTTGGCTGCCCTATCGGCCGAGCGCCTGCCCGGCGACATCGAGACCCTGCTCGCGGTCGTCGAAAGCAATGACAAGCAGCGCTTCGAACTGACGCCGGATCTCACGCGCATCCGCGCCCGCCAGGGCCATTCGATCGCGGTCGAGCTCGCGCTTGCGCCAGCGACGCCCCCGCCCGCGCTTTATCATGGTACGGTCGAACGGTTCTTCTCCGCCATTATGGCGGAGGGCTTGCGCAAGATGGCCCGCCACCACGTCCATCTCTCGCCGGACCAGCGCACCGCGGAGCGCGTCGGCGCCCGCCGCGGCGCGCCGGTCATTCTCGAGATCGACGCCGCCGCCATGGCCGAAGCCGGTCACGCCTTCTTCGTGACCGAGAACAACGTCTGGCTCACCGAAACTGTGCCGGCGGCATTCCTGCGCCGGCTCTAGCGCGCCGCGTTCGCGGCCTTCGCCAGCTCCATCGGATCAGCGCCGAGGAAATAGCGCGCCATCAGCGTCAAACTCCGCAGCGCGTGTGCGCCGTAGCCGTCGCGGCGATATCTTTCGGCGCTGGCGATCGCGTCGCTATCGAGGATGGCGAGACGCTTGGGGCCGATGCGGCGCGCGATCTCGACATCTTCCAGCACCGGGAGGTCCGGATAACCGCCGAGCGCGTCGTACAGGAGGCGCGAAATCAGGAGCCCCTGATCGCCGTTCGGCAGCTTCATCACCCGCGCGCGCATGCGCGCCCAGAACACAACGCGCTTTGCGGCCGGCGACTTGTCATCGAGAGCGAGCCGGAACGCCGCCGCCCGCTTGCGCGCCTGCGGCTGGCTCATGTGCCGCTGCGCTTCGCTCACCCAACCCTCGCCGAGCGCCGTCTCCGGAGGCAGGAACAGCAGCCAGTTCGCGCGCGAGGCCGACGCGCCGGCGCGCATCTGCTTGGCCCGGCCCGGCTCGCCGACGACGACGATATCGCATCCGGCGGCTTCAGCGATTTCAAGCGTCTCGTCAGTGGAGCCGGCGTCGGCGACGATCACTTGCTTGACGAGGCCATGCTGCACGCCCTGCACCAACGGCGCGAGCGCCCGCGGCAGATGCGCCGCGGCGTTGAGCGTCGGGATCACGACCGAGATCATCATGGCCACGCATCATTGCCACAATGACGAGCCGCACGCCGTGAAAATCGTGCTTAACCGGGCGCGAACCTAGGCGCCGGCTTCTGGCGCATTCGCGCGGTTGGGCGGCAGCGCGGCTTGAGGCGGCGCCTGAGCAGGCGGTGCGCTCGGACTCGGGCCGGCCGGCTGGCCGGCATTCGCAGCCTGCGCCGCCTCGGCGGTCATCGCCCCGCGCATGCGTTCCATGAAGCGGCCGAGCAAATCGGTGCGAGCCACCGCGCGCGCCACATCGCGGATGGCGGCGCCGTCGGCGTGGACGCCGGAGGCCACCACTTCGAACGCATCGGCATCGGCTGTGTTGGCCATGTCGCCCGCATACTCGCGATAGAGCGCGCGCACGCCCTCGTCATTGCCCGCGAGCGTCAGCGCCACCGCGGTTCGCAGCACGGCCTGCCGCCCGTGTTCATCCAGCGGCTGGGCGCGGCTGCCCGCGGCGAGCAGCGCGCGCAGTTCGATCGCGGCGCGGTCCCAATCGCGTGCTCGCCAAGCCGCTTCGGCGCGGATCCGCTGCGCGTCCTCGCTGCGGTCGCGCTCGACCATTTCGACCGCGCCGTCGAGACGACCCAGGTCCAGTAGCGCGCGCGCTTCGAGAATGCGCCGATCGGCCTGCAGCGTGGCCGGCATGCCCGCCTGGCGCGACGCCGCCAACACGACCAGCGCCCGATCCGGCTTCCGGTCCATCAGATAGATCGCCGCAAGATCGGCCGCGACTTGGGCCTTGCTGACGCCCTGCAGCCGCTCGTCGACCTGATGCTGCAGCAATTGCGCCGCCTGCTCCAGCAGATCGACATGTACGAGCCTGCCGGCGAGCAGACGCACGATGCGGTCGCCGTTCGGCCCCACTGGCGTGAGATCGCTGAATTCGTAAAACAAGCCCAGCGCCTGAATCGGCTCCAGCCGGTCCGCCTCGCCGTCCAGGAACAGACGCTCGAACAGCGTCGTCATGTCGGCGCGCAACTGGCGCGAGGCGGGGTCCATCGGGAAGCGATCGGCGGCGATGCGCATCGTCGCCAACGCTTCGCGCCAACGGCCGAGTTCGGAATAGACGTCGCCGAGCATGCTGACGATGCCGAGTTCGGTGGAATCCCCGCGCCAGCGGAACCGCAGCGCCTCGAGCGGCTCCACCGCATCGACCGCGCGCATGTCGCCGGTCGCCCGACGCACGCGAATGCCTTCCAAGCTGGCGCGAACGGCGACTTCCTCGTCCGGCGCGCGCGCGAGCTGATCGAATAATGCCAACGCTGCCGCGCTGTCGCCGCGCGCCGCGTTGAGCCGCGCTTCGATCAGCCTGGCCTGCAAGCGCACGTGCGCATCCGGCGTCTGCCCTAACGCCGCGCGCATCGCCGACTCCGCGGCGGCGTGGTCGTTGAGCTCGAGCGCAGCCTCCGCCAACGCCAACTGGAAGCGCGCGCGCCAGCTGGGCGGATGCTCCTCCAATGCCCCTGCGCCGCGTTCGAGCTCGCGGCGCGCGACGCTCCAGTCCTTGCGCTGCGCCGCGGCGTATCCGCGCCACAACGCAGCTGACGGATTGGCCGCGAGTGTCGAGGCGCTTAGGTCGGCTTCCGCGGCGGCGGTGCGGCCCATCATCACGTTTGCGGCGCCGCGCATCAGTCTGAACTCGGGATCGATCTCGACCAATTGGCTCTGATTGATCTCGACGATCCGCAGCGCCCCTAGCGCTTCGGGCGCGAACTCGTGCTGCAGCAGGAAGCGCGCCAGCGCCATGCGCGCTTCGACCGGCGCGCCCTCGCGCACCCCCTCGTCGGCCGCGCGGCGGGTGAGTTCGTCGATCCGCTCGCGTACCTGTTCGAGCGTCATCGTGCCGTCGGACGCGGCCGGCTCCTGGGGCCCGCCGCCGGCGATCGCCGCCTCGAGCAGCGCCGCGCTCATGTTCGCGGCGGCTTCGGTGGGCGGAGCGGAGGCGATCAGCCCCGATCCGCGCGTCACGATGAGGTTGCCCTGACTGAACGTCGCGGTGACGCCGTCCGCACGCGATTCGACGATGGTGCCATGGGCGGTGGGAAGCACCGCCGCTTCGATCGTAGCGCGGCGCGTGTCGACGCCGCGCGCGGGTCCGCCGATCAGAGCCACCGCGATACGGTCGCCGATCTCCGGGTCGGCGATCCAGCGCACGGCGCCATCGCGCCCAAAGCGGACGATCAGCTCGGCGCGCCCGTCGCTCTCGATCTCGCGGACCAGCGGCGCGGAATCGCGCGCGGTCGCGCGCGCGCCCAACGTGAAGCTCCAGGTGTTCTCGTTGGCCGTGGCCGAGATCAGCACGTCCGGCGGCGCCGGAATGCGCAATCCGATCACGCCTTCGCCGCGCACAACCTCAATGTCGCGATGCCGGCGGCCGGCGCGCGACACGCCGGAGAGATCCACATTGCCGGTCGCGTCGAACAGAAGCCAGATCGCCTCGCCGCGGCGGAACGCAGCCGCACGAGTCGCCGCGGGCCAGCGCACGTCGATGCGCGTGTCGGCGGCGCCCTCGACCAACTCGACGCGCGCCGTGCCGCGCACCGGCGCTGTCGACGGCTGTGGCGCCGGTTCTTCTCCACGCGCCGCAGCCGCTTCGTTCGCCGCCAGCGTCGCTGCATCCGGAGCGAGCAGATCGACGACGACCCGATTGCCGTCGACGAAGTGGCGTTGGCGCACGCCAGGATCCAGCGTGATCGCGAGCCGCACTGGCGCGCCGGCCGCGCTGGTGCGGCGCACGTCGCGCACGAACCGCGGCGGCGTCGCCCTGAGTTCGGCGATGTCGATGTCGGCGGCGCGCGAGAAGCGCAGCTCGAGCCGGCCGCCTTGCTGCAACGGCGTCACTGTCGTCGCGCCCTCGAAGCGGAACGCGAGGCGCGTGTAGCCCTCGTTCGCGCCGACGCTCACCGTCGCGCTCGGCGCCGCGGCCATACGCGGCGGCGGCGGAGGCGGAGGCGCAGGCGGCGGCGAAGGCGCCGGAGCAGTTGCTGGCTGCTGCTGCGGCGGCGGCGCTGCAGCCGGCGGCGGAGGAGGAGGAGATGCGGGCGCGGCCGCAAGCGTGAAGTCCGGCGGCAGCGGGGTCGCGCCGCGAATGGGCGCAGGATCGGCTTGCGCCGGCGCGGCCGCAGGCGCGCTCGCGGCGTTGGGCGCAGGCGTGTGCGTCTCCGCCGGCGGCGTGAGCGGCATGGGCTGACCGGTCGCCGACGGCGTCGCCATGAGAGCCGCGGTCGCGATCGCCAAAGGAGAGCGCAGAGATTTCATCCGGCTGGCGCTTCCCAATCTCCTTGCGATGCGGTTAAGCGCGAGTTTAGCGGCCGCTGCTTTGAGCAGGCGCGTTGGGCGTTGCGCCGCGCGAGCGTGCGAGCAGATCGTCGCCGCCGCTGGGCGGACGGGCGCGGTCGGCCAGCATCTCCGTCAGCGCGCGGGCGCGCTCGGGACTCATACGGCCCATGACTTCGGCAAGATTGGCCTGCCGCATGCGGCTGGCGACCTGGACCAGCACGTCATCCTCCAAGCCGTCGAACACCGCGGCCGCGTCCTTGGCGCGCATGCGCTGATAGACGTCGACCAGGCTGGCGAGGCGCTGCTCCTGCGCCTCGTCGAGTTGACCCAGGAGATCGTTCACGTGCGTTTCGAGCTGGCGCAGTTCGGCCAGGCGCTCATTGAGCCGATGCTCGGCGGCGAGCATCAATTCGTCCTGCGTTTCGTAGACCTCGCCACGCGCTTCGAGCGCCTGCCGGCGCGCCTGCAGCGCTTGCAGCACCTGCACTTCGGAAGCGCTCAAACCGGCCATTTCGGCCAGCGTCGGGGGCGCGCACTGGTTCGCAGGCGCCGCCGCGTTCGCCGCCTGCGCTTCAGCCGCCGCGGCGTGCTCATCGGCGGCCGGCGCGTGATCGGCGCCGGCCGTTTCAGCGACGACTTCAGCCATCGCCACGGCCTTGAGTCCGAGCACGACGGCGACGGCGGCCATCGCCGCCGGCATCAGGCGAACGCCGGCGTTTTGCTTGGCGGGCGCCTTGCGCCGCAGGAGCTTCGGCAGCTGCATCAGATCCGCCCGCGTACGCCGAGGTCGGCGCTGGTGCGCACCCTGCCCGCGCCGAGGCCCAGACGATCCGCAGTCGCGCGCGCGTCGTTGATGCGCGACTGCAGATCGCGGCCCGCTTCGGAAGCGGTCGCGCGCAGCGAGCGCACCGCCGCCTCCGCCTGCGCCGTCGCCTGCGCGAGTTCCGCGGCGGCGCGGAGCACGCCGTCCTGCCCGGAGCGCAGAGCTGCTAGCCTTTTGTCCAAGCGCCAGAAGTAAAACAGGCACGCTGCGAGCATCAGCGCGAGCACGACTTCAATGGCGAGCGTGATGGGGCTCATGAGCGGCCTCCCAGTTTCATGACGGCGTGTTGTGTGGCGGGCGTGATCGGACGTTCGACGCGGACGGCGAGCGAATGGCTCATGCGGCCGACCTTGCCTTGCGTGAGTTCGACCGCGCCGCATTTGAGCATCACCGGCGCGTCCGGCTTCACATCGAGCATCAGCGTGTCGCCGACCTTGAGATCGAGCACCTTGCTGAGCGGCTGCGTGTGCTCGTCGAGCACCGCGCGCACTTCCAGCTTGGTGGCCCAAAGCTCGCTGGCGAGGTGGCCTTCCCAGATATTGTCGCGGCCGAACTTCTCGCCCATGAATTGCTGCAGCAGCATCTTGCGGATCGGCTCGAGCGTCGCATAGGGCAGCAGCAATTCGAGCCGCCCGCCGCGGTCTTCCATATCAATGCGCAACTTGACGATGATCGCCGCGTTCGGCGGACGGGCGATCGCGGCGAAGCGCGGATTGGTCTCGATGCGGTCGAGCTTGAATTCGACGTCGGTGAGCGGCGCGAAGGCTTGGCGCGCGTCCTGCAGCACGACTTCGATCATGCGCGTGACCAGCATGCGCTCGATCGTGGTGTAGGGCCGCCCCTCCACCCGTGTCGCCGCTGCGCCCCGGCGCCCGCCCAGCAGCACGTCGACAACAGAATAGATGAGGCTCGAATCGACCGTGGCAAGGCCGAAATTGTCGAGCTGCTCGGCGCGGAACACCGCGATGATCGCCGGCAGCGGGATCGAATTCAGGTAGTCGCCGAAGCGCACAGAGCTGATCTGGTCGAGGCTGACTTCGACATTGTCGCTGGTGAAGTTGCGCAAGCTCGTCGTCATCAGCCGCACGAGGCGGTCGAAGACGATCTCGAGCATCGGCAGACGTTCGTAGGAGACGAGCGTCGAGTTGATGATGGCGCGGACGCCGGTCTTGCCGCCGCCGTCGTCCTCCGCCAGGCCGAAGCCAAGGAGGCTGTCGATCTCGTCCTGATTGAGGATGCGCTCGGCCGCTTGCGCGTCGATGCCGTCATCGTTGGCGGCTTCGGCGCTCCACTCGCTGTCCTGGTTTTCGGCGGGATCGGCGCTCATGCCTATTGCACCAGCATTTCTTCGATCAGCACCGCGTTGATCTGCAGCGGCGCAATGGTGAGATTCACCCGGCGCAACAGCTCCAGCCGCAGCCGGTAGGCGCCGGCGGAGCCGGCCAGATCGTCGGTGCGCAACTCGCGCAGGAAGCCGTTGAACTGGTCGCTGATGCGCGGCACGTGCTCGGTGAGCGCGGTGACCGTTTCGTCATTCGGCGCTTCGAGCGTGAGCTTCAGCTTCAGGTACGCAGGACGACCGTCGGGTCCGGTGATGTTCACGAGCATTTCCGGCAGCGCAACGAAGACCACGTTTTCGCCGTGGCTGATCATCGTTCCATTCGGACCCGGAACGGCTTCGCCCGCCGCGCCTTCGGCGCCGTGGCCGCCGCCCTTCTGCTTGCCGTGTCCGCCGGCGTCGGCGGACGCATGCTGCTCACCGCCGCCGCCGCCCAATAGGAGAAACGCCGCCGCGCCGCCGCCGCCGAGCACCAGCACCGCCGGCAGAATGATGAAGAGGACGAGTTTCTTGCCCGACATCTTCTTCTTCGCCGGCGCTTCGCCTTCAGCGCCCTCGGCGCCTTCAGCCGACGGCGGCGCGCCTCCGGCTTCTTCAGCCGGCGCCTCGTCGTTTTTCTTCTTGCCTTTGCCGAACATGGAATCGCCCACGCCTTGACCGTCCTCCTTGGTGCGCAAGTCGTGGTTAAGGATTGGTAGCAACTCGGCAAAACTTGCCGCCGGACGGCAGAAACAGCCGGCTACATTCACCACACCAGCAGGGCGCGAGCGTTGAAAATCAACGCGCTAACCATCTGGCACGGTCCTTGCGTGGTTAATTGCGATGGATAACGCACTCATGCTCGGCCTGCAGTCGCAACGCGTTCTGCAACGGCGCATGGATCTTGCCGCGAACAATCTCGCCAACGTCTCCACCACCGGCTTCAAGGCCGACGGCATGTTGCTCGCCGAAGCGGATCGCACGGCGGCGCACGCGGTGGAAGATCCGCGCGATATCCGCTTCGTGCGCGACATCGGCGTTATGCACAACATGGAGCAAGGGCCGATCGCGATGACGGGCAACACGCTCGACCTCGCGCTCGAAGGCGAAGGCTTCTTCATGGTCCAAGGTCCGGGGGGACAGACCATGTACACGCGCGATGGCGCGTTCAGTTTAACGGGGGAAGGACGGCTGGTGACCAGCGATGGTTATGCCGTGCTTAGCTCCGGGGGGGCGCCGATCGTGATCGATCCGCAGGGGGAAGCCCCGACGATCGGTCGCGACGGCGCTATCAGCGTGGCCGGTGTCGAAGCCGGCCGCATCGGCGTGGCGAGCTTTGCCGCGCCGGGCGCGCTCTCGAAGGTCGGGGACAACCTTTGGGACGCGCAGGGACAAGCGGCGGGTGAGTTTCAAGGCGTCGTGCTGCAAGGCGCGCTCGAAGGGTCGAACGTTCGGCCCGTCCTTGAACTCACCCGTCTCATCGAAATTTCGCGCGCTTACCAGTCGGCGGCCAAGATCGTTTCTGGCGCCGACGAACTGCGTCAGCGCGCGATCCAGCAACTTGGCCGCTAAAGAATAAGGGTCCCCACGATGCGCGCACTTTCGATCGCCGCCAGCGGCATGCAGGCGCAACAGCTCAACGTCGACGTCATCTCGCACAACATCGCGAACATGAACACGACGAGCTACAAGCGCCAGCGCGCCGAATTCCAGGACATGCTGTATCAGAACCTGGAGCGGCCGGGTTCGACATCGTCGGCTTCGGGTTCGGTCTTGCCGCTCGGCATCCAGCTCGGCGTCGGCGTGCGCGCCGATGCGGTGGGCCGCATGACCGAGCAAGGCGGCATCAGCGTCACCAATAACGCCTATGACCTCGCCATCAATGGCCGCGGCTTTTTCCAGATCACGTTGCCGTCGGGCCAGACCGGCTACACCCGCGCCGGCAACATGGCGGTGAACGCCGACGGCCAGATCGTCACCGCCGACGGCTACGCGCTCGAGCCGGCCATCACCATTCCAGACGAAGCAGTCGCCGTGCAGATCACGCGCGACGGCATCGTCGAGGTCACGCTCGAAGGCCAGACGGCGCCGCAGCAGATCGGCCAGATCGAAATCGCCAGCTTCATCAATCCGGCGGGCTTAGAGGCGATCGGGGATAATCTTTATTTGGAGACGCCGGCGTCGGGGACGGCGAATGTGGGGACGCCGGGGGCGTCGGGGCTCGGCACGGTGATGCAGGGGCATCTTGAACTTTCGAACGTCAATGCGGTGGAAGAGATCTCGGCGCTGATCGTGGCGCAGCGCGCCTACGAGATGAATGCGCGCGTGATCACGGCGGCCGACGAAATGCTCCAATCCACCACGCAGCTGCGCTGAGGGAGGACTGACTATGCTTCGTTGGTTCTGCCTCGCCGCTTGCTCCTATCTTCTCTTCGCCGCCTCGTTCGCGCAGGCGCAGACCGTTACGCTGCGGCCGCGCGTGGAGGCGAACGGGCCGGCGGTCACGATGGGGGACGTGTTCGACGGCGCTCCCGCCGAGGTGGCCGGACGCGCCATCGCCCCTTCCCCGCCCGCCGGGCAGCTGCGCAGCATTTCCATGCCCGTGCTGGCCGCGGCTGCTTCGGCGGCGGGGTTGGAGTTTACGCCGCCGCCGGGCGTCACGAGCGTGCAGGTGGTGCGGCCCGGCGGCGCGCGGGCGACCATTCCGGCGAGCGGCGGGCGCAGCGTGGCCGATGCGGCGGTGCGGCGGGGCGAGAGCGTGACGCTGGTGTACGAGGCGCCCGGCATGTCGCTGACGATGCGGGCGCGGGCGCTGGAGGACGGCGCCGTCGGCCAAAGCGTACGCCTGCTCAACACATCTTCCAACCGCACCATAGATGCGGTCGTCACCGGTCCGGGCGCGGCGCGGGCGAATCCATGAACCAGGAGCACATGATGCGCACACTCGCCCTTCTCGCGCTGGCCGCGGGCGTCACCGGCTGCGCCAGCGCCGGCCCCGGCGAGTTCGCGCAGGACGCCATCGCCGCGCCGGGCGTCGCCTACGATGCGGCGCGCCGCGCCATGGCGCCGCCGCAACTGCATCCGGTCGGCACGCCGGAGCACCTCACGGGCGGACAGCAGCAGACCATGCCCTATCCCGCGCCGGTCGCGTACGAGCCGGCCGCGCCCAATTCGCTGTGGCGCGCGGGCTCGCGCAGCTTCTTCAACGATCAGCGCGCCTCGCGCATCGGCGACATCTTGACGGTCGAAATCGAGATCGACGACAGCGCCGAGCTCTCCAACTCCACCGATCGCCAGCGTGAAGCCTCGACCTCCGCCGGCGTCAGCAACTTCTTCGGCCTCGAACAGGTCGCCGGTCAGATCTTCAACAGCGCCTTCGATCCCTCCAACCTGATCAGCGCCGACGCAGAGTCCGAGCATCGCGGCGAAGGCGCGATCAATCGCGAAGAGAAAATCGAACTCACGGTCGCGGCCGTGATCGTCGACCGGCTGCCGAACGGCAATCTCGTCATCGCCGGCCGCCAGGAAGTGCGCATCAATGGCGAGCTGCGCGAACTCACTGTGAGCGGCCTGATCCGCCCCGAAGACGTCACCAGCGACAACACCATCAACCACACCCAGATCGCCGAAGCGCGCATCTCCTATGGCGGGCGCGGTTCGATCAGCGCGGTGCAGCGGCCGAACTGGGGCCAGCGCACGGCCGACGCGATTTCGCCCTGGTAGGTTCCCGCGCCGGTATTGCCGTAAGCTAAGCGCGCCATAGCTCCTTCGCCGATGGCGTTGGAACATCCGCACGAGCTTCTGATCCAGCGGCTGCGCTCGCTCGGCGCCCTCGATGGCGAAGAACAGGAGGCCGTGCGCGCGCTGCCCGCTCGCGTGCGCGACTTCGCCGAAAACAGCGACCTGGTTCGCCAAGGCGAGCGGCCGGTCGAGTGCTGCATGGTGCTGCGCGGGCTCGTCTGCCGCTACAAGATGGTCGCCGGCGGGCGACGGCAGATTCTCGCCATCCACTTCACCGGCGACCTGCCGGATTTACAGAGTTTGCATCTTGCGGTGATGGATCACGGCATCAGCGCGCTGACCGTCGCGCGCGCGGCGTTCTTTCCGCACGATGCGATACGCCAGCTCGGACGGCGTCATCCCAACGTGTACGAACTCTTGATGAAGCAGGCGCTGATCGACGCCTCCCTCTTCCGCGACTGGATCGCCAATATCGGCCGCCGCACCGCTTACCAGCGGATCGCGCACCTGTTCTGCGAAGTGTTCATGCGCATGCGCAAGCTCGGGCTTGCCGAGGAAGATTCCTTCCGCCTGCCGATGACGCAGGCCGAACTCGCCGACGCAACCGCGCTCTCGACCGTGCACGTCAACCGCGTGCTGCAGCAACTGCGGCGCGAGCGGCTGATCGTCTCCAGCGGCGACGTCCACGCCATCGCCGATTGGGACGGGCTGAGACATGCCGGCGACTTCGAGGAGAGTTATCTGCATCACGACTGAAGCGGCCGCAGCGGCTTAACTTGCGATAATGACGCCGCCCGCCCGAAGGCTAGCATTTGAAGCCGGGGGAACGTCGTGTTCTACGCGGTTTACATCAAGGACGCGCGTTTTTCGGTGCCGGAGCTGCGCATCCTGTTCGATCACGAACTCGGCGGACGCAAGCTCGAGGCGGTCGCGGAAGAGCTGCTCGCCGGCAATCCTCATTACCATGGCCTCGAAATCTGGCGCGACAAGAGCTGCATGCTGACGTTCGAGCGCGGCGCAGCTGGCTAGCGCGAAGCGCTTGGGGACTAGGTGCTGGGGACTAGGGACTAGGGCGCTGGCGCGCGCGATTGGCCGCGGCGCGAGATCGCAAGCGCGGTTCAACCTAGTCCCTAGTCCCAAGTCCCTAGCCCCCAACAAGGGAGACGGGGCGCGCGATCCGCGCTCGGTTCGTTTCGTAGGGTGCGCGATCCATCTCTGCATCGCGCCGCGCGCTTCGCGCGCCCCGTTCTCAGCCGTTTGTCCCGGATTGGCGACCAGGAGTTTGTGGCGCACCAGCATGGAAAGCATGCAGGGGCCTTAGCTCCTTATGGCCACGAGCCGGTTCAGCGCGTCAGGATTCTTCCGACGGAATCCTGGACCCTGCGGTTTCACGCCCCGCAGGCAATGCAGACATCGTTCGCTTCGCCCTACGAACCTGGAAAGCGGCGTACCTCCTGTGGAGGCCTTCTCGACATTTCCACGTCCGCGGACTTCCTCAACGATGGAGCGATGTCGCGCCGCGCCCTGTGTGGACCGGTCATGCCTTCGTGTTTTTTCATCACGACGACACGACGGACTTCACAACGATCACAACGCTCCTTCTCCATCGAAGCGACGCCTGCCGCGCCGGCCGCCGCCGCACATTCCAAAGTTTCGGACGTCTTCGAAATCTCCCGTGTGCGACAAGGCGCATTATACAACGGTTTTCGCGCGGTCGGATTGATTTGATTCTATCCCCGCAGTTTGGAGCGGCGCGCTTCTGCGCGGGGGCGGCGCATGTGCTTGAAAGCGTGGGGCTAAGCGGGCGCGGAGGCGAGTGGGGCAAGGCCGTGACGCGTGCGCGTATGCTCTGGATTGGGCTTTACGCTGTCTTCGTGTTCGAAGGCCCTACCTCAGATCGAGCCGAGCGACCGCTCGGGGCAGAACCGGTATTTTCGCCCCTTGGCATGATGTGCTTGAGCGGACATTCGGCTGGCCACGCCGCGTAGAGGAGCTCCTGCTTGTAATCGCGTGCTCAATATCTGACGCGCCGGTATCAAATGCCGAATCAGCTATGTCCGCGTAGGCGCTGCCTGGCGTTCGGCGCCTGAAAATCGTGCGGAGTCGAATGTGATGGGCGAGCGGATGTGACTTTTGATCCTGGGCATATGAGAAATGAGGCTAACGACTTGCAGCGTTTGGTCCCGCTAGTCCCAAAGCTTCTGCGAGAAATTGCCAATACGCCTTTGCGCACAGCCGTCGCGTTCGTAGCGCCATTACTCCTGCTTCCGCAGTTTCACGCGAACACTATCCGCCTTGAAGCACTGTTGCATCTAATCGTTGCCCGTGGCGGGGTGAGCGGTCGCCTCCGCAAGACAATGCTTGCCGACTGGTTGAATCAACAAGTCCGCGCTGGACCGTTTGCATATGTGGAAGACCCACCCGAGGACGTCTTTGTAGGAAACGTCTCGCTTCGCGAAGGTGATTTTAAGGTGCTCCTGGGCGTCTACGAGGGTGCTGACTTTCACGTCCAGACCTTGCTCGAAGTGCTTGAGACAATACCGACCGGTCCACTCCAGGCGACGCTCTGGAAGCCAGTCCTGGCGTTATTAAAACTCTCCGATGCGATGCTTTCGCGTGGCGGCTTGGAACGGCAGACTGTCGGCGGCGGAACCCACAACGGGCGAATGGCTCTCCCATCCGATCCTGACTACGCGCGGGCGCGAAAGTTGCTGGCGTTTAGCGCGGCTGAACTCCTGGAACTGGGCATCGACGAAGCCTTCCTGAGGCCGTTCGTTTTCGACATGACGCGCCGCGAAGCTTTGCTAACACAGGAGCTGGGATGGAGTTCCTTGGATAGAGCGCCTTTGCTCCGGCTGGAGGGTGATCTCCTTTTTGCCCTCCCATCTGCGACCACTGTAGCGATCCGAAGTTTTGCTCTCGATTGGTGCCGCCAGAATGGCGTCATGGAAGTCCTGCAGCGGAAAATCGTCGGACGTCAGCAGGAACAAGTCTTCTCCGCCGCGCGGAGCTTTCGCACAACGGCACCGCCGCAGATGGACGGCGATGAGAGCCGTCAGGGCGACTTCTTATCGTTCGTAGCAATGTTCGACACCGACAAGTTTGTGCACTTCCTGTGCTTGTTCGATGACATGCAAGCGTCTTTGGACGATGGCCTCGGTGGCCGCATGACAATCCCGGCCGATAAAGTGAAGGCACACGTTTCAGAGATAATTGCGCAATGCCGCAACGCCGTACCTCGATCCACGGGGTTCACAATCGTGATCCTCGCGGGCGTGGGAAGAGGACATTTCTTCGGCTTCGATGATAGCATATCCGGCTGGCCGCGAATTGGGCTGTCGCTGCACGACCTGGAAACGCTGTCCCATCTTCCCGACTTCGACTTGTTGTCCTTGTGGAAGATGCTGCAACAAGGCACGCGCTTGCAGGACGCGAACATTCAGCTGATGAACTTCAGCGGGATCCTCAACGAACTCGCTTACTGGCGCGCCAGTGACCGCCAAATGCTTCCAAGCGAAATGTCGAACACCGGTCCCGGTCTAATTACTCTACCCACAAACGCGTTGCTCGACATTCGCCATGAAGTGCGCCGGGGCCTTGATCTTCACGCTTCGCCGTACCTGGGTGAACACATCCGTGTCGGTCGAGAAAGCGTGTCGCCTTACTTCAAGGAGGTGGCCGATCTTCCAGTTTACGTGAGCTACGAGGGCGCCCAGGAAGGCCGATTGATTGGCGTTGTCGAGTCGCCTCACACAAACATCTGGGTAGAGCTTTCTGAAGCGCCGAAGGGACACTATCGCCAATTCGCTTACCTCATTTGGTCGGCGGTGCTTCGTTGGATGTTGCGCGTCGCGGAAATTATGGAAATTCCGACGGAAGGACCGATTAGGCGGGTTGTTATCTCGTTCAACGATGCTGAGAGCTGGCCAGTCACCGTCTTTAAAGACACTCAGCGCCCCTCGGGACCCGCCGTTGAGAGTTCCGGGGCGCACGATGATGTGCGCCTTGTCGTAAACCAGGCGCTCTTATTCGATCTCAGGCAGGAGAAGAACGTTGGCGAGCGAGCCGTCGTTAGTGCGATCGTTCAGACGCTGACAGGCCTGGCCCCAACGGCGGCGGATGAGGCAGCAAGGAAGATCTGCATCAACGACGATGCCCGTTTTATTCACGTGATGAGTGCTCACAGTTATCTGGATCACGTCGAGGCGCGCGGCACGACGCGACCTTGGTACGTCGATGAAGCAGACGTGAGCGACGCGCGAGTGGGGTTGGTCAAGCGAGCGCTCAATCCTTGTCCGCCACCTGGTAATCTCACTGGCAAGCAAGAATGCGGCGCCTGCCTCAACGCCTGCGTAGAGCAACTCTGGACAGAAATTCGCGACGTGCTCGATGACACATCCGAGACTGAACTGCTTACAATGTGTTTTGAAAACCTGACTCGCTTGGCCGTAGAGGAACAGGAGTGGATCAAGACCGCACGCGCGGTGTTGGCACTTCACAGCGATAAGGCGGACGTACATCGTGCGGCTCTAGAGCAGGAGTCGAAGCGAAATGGGGCGTCGCTCGCCATCCGCATCCTCGCAGAGATGGCTGCCTGTCACTCAAATGCAGCCGGCGCCGCTGTCTCGCGAAGCGCTTTCGAGAGCCTTATCGGAAAAGTGAGTCTGTTGATCGAATTCGGCCAGTATAGCGACGCAATGCACGGCGGATTCATTCAGCCTTCGCTGACCGTGTATCCGTCAGGCGAAGTTTCGGTCGAGAACCAATTTTTCAGCGAAGTCCAGCTTCCGCGCCAACGCGCTAGCTTTCATTCGCAATATGAAGGGGCGGCTGCACGTTATGGGGCCCTGTTTGAGTCGACACCCGAAGGGCGCACTGCTGGTGATCTATTCGGCGCACAGTACGCAGCGGCGTTCATGGATGAATTCCAGATCACACCCGAAACGCTAAAGGCGTTCAGCCAGGAGCTTGAGCAAACAGGAATCGATGAAGATTCTCAGAGCTTGATCATGTCGCGCCAAGGCCTGGCCGCGCACATGAAAGATGTGGATCCGACCGTCGCCGACCGCGTTATCACGAGGCTGACCCTTCCGCGGCGCTCCTCCTGGGACTCGGTGCCGGCAGGTGGCGGTTTTCGAAGCCGCGATTGGTATCCCTGGAAGTACCGTCGCCAACTGTCACTACTTGCCCGTCCATTCATCGAGTTGCGCGACGGGACATTGTTGGTCTCGCCGTATCAGGCGAGCATGGCCTTTCGATACCTCGTGATGGGCGCTTTTGATGCGAGCTTGGGAGAAGAGCATTTCAAGTCGGATGCGATGGTTCGCTGGATAGGAAAGAAGCGGGCTGATCGGGGCGTCGCATTCAACGTGAGTGTGGCCGAACAAATTGGAGAGGCTGGGTTTGAGGCGACGCCAAATGTGCTCGTGAAGTCAATTAGTGGGAAGAAAGGTGATGAAGGTCTAGGAGATATCGACGCGCTCGCATGGAGCAAGGCGGACAACGTCGTCGCGATAGTTGAATGCAAGGATCTCTTCTTTGCGAAGACGGCCGGAGAGGCTGCCGAACAGCTCTCAAATTTTAGGGGCGGCGCTGACAAAAAAGGGCGGCCCGATGAATTGACAAAGCATCTTCAAAGGGTGCAGTGGGCCGAAGTCAACGCGACCCTACTTCAACGATTTCTCAAGTTGCCCAACGAGCCTAAAATCGTGGACCTCGTGGTCTTTTCTCGAAATGTCCCGATGACCTATTACAACGGTTTCTCGGGTGGCTCCGCTCGATTTTGTGAAACTGCGGATTTGCCAGGTCGCCTAAGTTCACTTTTTGCGCAGCGATGACAGCGCTCGATGAAGTATGGTTGAGCCTTGCTTCCGCGGCAGCCGAAGTCCGTCGTCCGTTTTGGGGCAGCGGTCACCCGGAGTCCGCTATTGGGAGTGGCTGTGTGAAAACGCTTTGGGGCGCGAGGCCGTAAATGACGCACGATTCACGCGCGGATCGCCGCCACGAGTGGACGCACGCCCATGATCGAGATCATACGCTTCAGATTGTAGGCCA